>Ga0307504_10000003_pt1 | contig 374401 bp, 352 predicted proteins | sample 19_S_MG_FD_194516 | JGI IMG/M metagenome (GOLD analysis project Ga0307504, IMG submission 194516) | Soil microbial communities from Populus trichocarpa stands in riparian zone in the Pacific Northwest, United States - 19_S | ecosystem: Environmental > Terrestrial > Soil > Riparian zone >... | reverse complement strand
TGTTACTCACCCGTTCGCCGCTCGTGTACCCCGAAGGGCCTTACCGCTCGACTTGCATGTGTTAAGCACGCCGCCAGCGTTCGTCCTGAGCCAGGATCAAACTCTCCGTTGAAAAATATCGATTACCACCAAAGGTGGGTCATCGGCTACTTCAGAAGAGATCCATCCAAGCTAGAAAGTGCCCACAACATGATGTTGTGAACGATCTAACCTAAAGGAATCAAACAATCGACCGACACCCACAACCACACCCCTTCGAAAAAGGGCATCCCGTGGTAGCCAGCCGACTGGCGTTACAAATTAATTCGTCGACTTTTAGCACACTGTTGAGTTCTCAAGGATCAAACGCACCCGGTGTCCGGCCTCTCGGCCTCGCCCCCGGGGCAACCCGGTAAAACTTACCGGTCCGTGTCCCCCGCGTCAAATCCGCGAGTTTCGCTTCCCGGCCCCGCACGCGCTCCAGCCCCGGAGAAGTTGGGGACCCGCTCGAGAGCGCGCCCGACCACCCGGTGAAGGTTTGGTGTGGGTTGTCATCCAGGGCCGGTAGCCCGGCCAGTCGGCCTTGCTTCCCGCCGCACCCGGCGACAGAGAGAACATTACGTGCGGCCGTGCGGACATGCAAATCGGGGTCGGCGGGCAGGCGAATTCGCCCTGAACGAGGCCTCTGCCCCCTGCTCAGACGACCGCTGGACCAGCCAGGTTGAGGGTGCCGGCACCGGCGTCGAGCACCGCCGGGACGCCGTACGGGAAGGCGAGGTTGCGCCGCTCGTGCCCGACCTGGACGCCGCCGAGCACGGGAACCCCCAGCGGAGTGAGCCTCTCGAGCAGCAGCGCGGTCACCTCATCGGGGTTGCCGCAGTCGGTGAAGTCCCCCAGGGCGATGCCCCGGACGCCGTCGAACCAGCCGGAGCGCAGCAGCTGGGTGAGCAACCGGTCCAGACGGTAGGGCTCCTCCCCCACGTCCTCGAGGACCACGATGGTGCCGCGGGCACTCCCGGCGTCTCGGGTGCCGAGCGCAGTCGCCAGCATCGCCACGTTGCCACCGCTGAGCACCCCGGCGGCGCGGCCCGCGGCGAGGGCGGTGCCGGGCGTCGGGGTCAACGACGCCGCAGGGGCCGCGTCCATGACCAGCGCCCGCAGGTGTGCGCGTGACTCCTCGTCACCCGAGCCCAGGCTGGTGACGACCGGTCCGTGCACCGTGGCCAGGCCCAGCCGGGACGCGAACGCCTGGTGCAGGCACGTGACGTCGGAGAAGCCGATCAGCAGCTTGGGCCCGACCGCGGCGAAGGTGCGCCAGTCGAGCAGGTCGACCATCCGCTGGGCGCCGTACCCGCCGCGGGCGCAGAAGACGGCGCGCACGTCAGGAGCGGACCAGGCGGCCGTGAGGTCGGCAGCCCGGGCTGCGTCGGTGGCGGCGAGGTAGGAGACCTCGGGGTGGCTGCCACGAGCACTGTCGAGCACCCGGACGTCGAGACCCCAGGACTCCAGGACCCGGACACCGGCGGCGAGGCGGTCCGCCGGCACCGTGCCGGACGGGGCGGTCACCGCGACGGTGTCGCCGGTGCGCAGCCGTGGCGGGAGGACCAGCGGACCACCGGACTTGCGCGGCCCGAGGCTCTCCGACTTGCGTCGGCGCAGTCCCGAGCGTCGCAGCCGCTCGACGAGCTCCCGGCTGGTCACCGGCGTGGCGCCCGCCTCGATGACCGCGTGGTAGCGCTCGGCTGGGATGTCGTAGTGGTCGCGGTCGAAGCCGCGGGAGGGGATGCCCAGCCCGCGCGCGAAGTCGTGGAGCTCCTCGTAGGAGGTGTCGCTCGCGAGGTGGGACCAGAGCCTGCCGTGGCCCTGGGCGTTGGGCGGGTCGATGAGCAGGGTCACCCGGCAGTTCCCCCAACGGTGGCGCCCGCAACGACCTCACGCGGTGTGGAGGCCCGCTCCACTGCGTCGTCGATGAGCATCCGCCACGCACGCACGTGGCCGGGATCGACGTACGACTTGGTCCACGACCCGCCCGGTCGGACCGAGGACGCGACGTGGAACTGACGCACGCCCGCACGGGCCAACCACGGGACGTGCTCGCCGAGCAGCCCGCCTCCGGCCATCACCAACCGCGCCACCTCGGGGTCGGCCGCGGCGCGGGCGGTGAGCTCCTCGAGGCCGGCGTCCAACCCGCGCGACGACCCCGCGGTCAGCACCGCGTCGAGGCCGGGCAGCCGTCGCAGCCGCCGCCACGCCCGGTCGGTCGAGAGGGCCGCGTCGACAGCGCGGTGGAAGGTCCACGGAGCCTGGGGAATGCGTTGCAGCAAGTGCAGGCACACCTCCTCGTCGACCTCGAGATCCGTGTCGAGGAAGCCGAAGACCAGTCCCTCGGCGCCGAGGGCGAGGTAGTCCTCCGCCAGACCGGCGAGCCGTGCGACTTCTCCGCCGGTGGTCGTGAAGGTGTCGTTGAGGCGCAGCATGACGCGCACCGGCACCTCCGTCTCGCGACAGATCGTCGAGACCGTCCCGGGCTCGGGCGAGCGTCCGCCGTCTGCGGGGTCGACGAGCACCAGCAACCGGTCGGCACCACCCTCGTCGGCGCCGGGGACGTCGCGCTCGTGGAGCACGGCGACCTCGAGCAGCGCGCTCGCCGTGTGTGTTGCGCCCGGATTCGTGCTCACAATGGACATCGTGACATCCGACGACGCCCTGATCACCGCACGAGCGCTCGTGTTGCACGACCTCGAGGCCACAGCGGCAGCGAACGCCGCGTCCGTCTCGGCGTTGGAGGCCTCGGTGACCACCCGACGATGGTGGGCCAGCCAGTGGGCCGAGGGGCTCCAGTACGTCGCCGGGCTGGTCGCGCAGGACGTCCAGGACGCGCTGCTCGACAGCCACGGGCGCTGGCCGTTGTGCCGAGCCTGCGACGACATGGACCCGCACGCGCTCTACATCCACCCCGAGCTCGGCGGGCCCGACCCCAGCTGGGTGTGCGAGAACTCCGGGATGACGGTCGCGCCGCTGGGCGGCCTGACGCACTGACCAGGCGCCGTACGACGTCCCTTGGCGCCGGCTCGACGGGTTGGGGGTGCACCTTCGCGCCGGCTCGGCGGGTTGGGGGCGCACCTTCACGCCCGCTCGGCGGGGTCAGCGACGGCGGAGCAGGCGCTTGAGGAGGAGCAGGGCGACCAGGCCCGCGGCGGCCTGCTTCCAGTAGGACTTGAGCAGCACGGGGAGCACGGTGGCGCCGAGGTCGAGGGCGTCGTCCTGGCGCGGGGGCGGGGGCGGCGGCGCGGGTCGGCGCGGCTCCTCTGTCGACGACGGGGCCGACGACGGGGCCGACGACGGGGCCGACGGTCGGGGGGCCGACGCGGCCGTCTGTGCGGCCGCGTCGGCGAGCGGGGTCGACGTGTCCGCCGTGGACGCCGCTTCCGGCGCGGGCTCGGGCTCCGGAGGGGCAGCGGTGAAGCGGGACTCCAGGCAGGCCACGAACTGGCCGAGCAGCTTGTCGGAGACGTCCTGCATCACGCCGCGGCCGAACTGGGCCGGCTTGCCGGTGATCGACAGGTCGGTGAGCACGGTGACCTCGGTGCCGTCGGCGGCCGCCGTCATCGTCGCGGTCACGGTGGCGCCCGCCGTACCGTTGCCGCGCTTGTCCTTCCCCTTGGCCTCGATGACCATCCGGTGGGCACCCTCGTCCTTCTCGACGAAGGTGCCCGACCCGGAGTAGACGAGGGAGATCGGTCCGAGCTTCACCTTGGCCGAGCCGGTGAAGGAGTCGCCCTCCACCGAGGTGACGCTCGCGCCGGGGAAGCAGGTGGCGACCGACTCCACGTCGTTGAACGCGGCCCAGGCCTCCTCGAGGGAGGCCGGGACCGTGAACGTGTGCGTCAGCTCCATCAGGCCCCCGCGGCCGCGAGCACGGCCCGCCGGGTGAGGACGGTGGCCAGGTGCCGCCGGTAGTCGGCGTCGCCGTTGAGGTCCGAGGGCGGGTTGGTGCCCTCCGCCGCTGAGGCCGCCGCCGCGCGGACGGCCTCGTCGGTGGCCGGTCGGCCCACCAGGGCCTGCTCGACCGCGCGGGCCCGCAGGGGCGTGTTGCCCATGTTGGTCAGCCCGACGCGGGCCTCGGTGATCGTGCCGCCGTCGACCTTCACCGCGGCGGCGACCGCCACGATCGGCCACTGGTGGGCCACCCGCACGAACTTCTCGTAGTGGCCGCCCCAGCCGGTGTGCTTGGGGATGCGCACCTCGGTGAGCAGCTCCCCGTCGCGGATGGCGGTGGTGAACAGGTCCTCGAAGAAGTCGTCCGCCTCGACGGTGCGCTGGCCGTCGGGGCCGACGATCACGAACTGCGCCCCGAGCGCGAGCGCGGGCGCCCCGAGGTCACCGGCCGGGTCGGCGTGGGCGAGCGCGCCGCCGAAGGTGCCGCGGTGGCGTACCTGCGGGTCGGCGAGCTCCTGCACGGCCTCGGTGATGACGCGGGCGTGCTCGCGCACCAGCGGGTCCGAGAGTACGGCGGCATGGGTCGTCATGGCGCCGATCACGAGCGCGTCGCCGTCCTCGCGGATCCCGCGCAGGGCCGGGATCTTGCCGAGGTCGACGACCATCGACGGCACGTTGAGCCGCATCCGGAGCACCGGCAGGAGGCTCTGGCCACCGGCCAGCACCTTGGCGTCCTCACCGGCCTCGGCGAGCGCCTTGATCGCCTCCTCGACCGTGCCGGGGGCGACGTACTCGAACTGGGCGGGGATCACTGTCCTGCTCCTTCCGCGCCCGCCGACCGGTCGGCGGTGTCCTGGGCATCGAAGTGCGGAGCCGCGGCCCCTTCGGTGGCGGCGCTCCCGCCACCCTGGATCGCCTTCCAGACCCGCTCCGGGGTGCACGGCATCCGGACGTCGTGGACGCCCCACGGGCGGAGCGCGTCGACCACCGCGTTGACCACGGCCGGCGTCGAGGCGATCGTGCCCGCCTCGCCGACGCCCTTGGTGCCGAGCGAGTTCGTCGTCGACGGGGAGGTGGTGTGCTCGATGTCGAAGCTGATCGTGTCGGCGGCGGTCGGGACCAGGTAGTCGACGAACGACGCCGAGACGAGTGTGCCGCCGTCGTCGTGGACCGCCTCCTCCCAGAGCGCTTGCGCGATGCCCTGGACGAGACCGCCGTGCACCTGGCCGGCGACGATCAGCGGGTTGACGATGTTGCCGATGTCGTCGACGCAGACGTACTTGCGCATCTTCACGCCGCCGGTCTCGGTGTCTATCTCGACCGCGCACAGGTGGGTGCCGTGCGGGAAGGAGAAGTTCACCGGGTCGTAGGTCGCGTCGGAGTCCAGGGACGGCTCGACGCCGTCGGGCAGGTTGTGCGCGGCGAACGTGGCCAGCGCCACCTCGCCGATCGCCAGCCCCTTGTCGGTGCCCTTGACGCCGAAGCGGCCGTCCTTGAACTCGATGTCGTCGGCCGAGGCCTCGAGCAGGTGCGCCGCGATCGGCTTGGCCTTCTCGATCACCTTGTCGGCCGCCTTGACCAGCGCCTCGCCGCCGACCACCAGGGACCGGGAGCCGTAGGTGTCGAGGCCCTTGGGTGACACCTGGGTGTCGCCGTGCAGCACCTCGACGTCCTCGAACGCGACGCCGAGCCGGTCCGCGACGATCTGCGACCACGCGGTCTCGTGGCCCTGGCCGTGCGCCGACGAGCCGGTGACGACCTCGACCTTGCCGGTGGGGAGCATCCGGATCGAGGCGTGCTCCCAGCCGCCGGCGCCGTAGTCGAGCGAGCCGAGCACCCGCGAGGGCGCCAGGCCGCACATCTCGGTGAACGTCGAGATGCCGATGCCGAGCTGGACCGGGTCCTTCGCATCACGGCGCCGCTTCTGCTCGGCGCGGAGGTCGTCGTAGCCGAACATCTCCTTGGCCTTGGCGGTGGCGGCCTCGTAGTTGCCCGAGTCGTACTCCAGGCCGCACACCGTGGTGAACGGGAACTCCTCGTGCTTGATCCAGTTCTGCTCCCGGATCGCGAGCGGGTCGACCCCGAGGTGGTCGGCGAGCTCGTCCATCAGCCGCTCGATCGCGAAGGTGGCCTCGGGCCGGCCGGCGCCGCGGTAGGCGTCGGTCCAGGTCTTGTTGGTGAGCACCGTCTGGCAGTTGAACTGGTAGGCGGGGAACTTGTAGATCGCGTTGAACATGAACGCGCCGAGCACCGGGACGCCGCCGCCCACGAGCGAGACGTAGGCGCCGAGGTCGGCGAGCAGGTCGACCTTGAGACCGGTGACGGTGCCGTCCTTGGTGGCAGCCAGCGTCAGCTTCTGCCACTGGTCGCGGCCGTGGTGGGCACTCATCAGCGACTCGGAACGGGTCTCGGTGTACTTCACCGGCTTGCCCAGGCGCCGGGCCAGCATGAACGCGATGAACTCCTCGGGCGTGGTCTGCAGCTTGCCACCGAAGCCACCGCCGACGTCGGGGGCGATCACCCGGATCTTCGACTCGGGGGTGCCCAGCACGGCGGCCAGCAGGAACCGCAGGATGTGCGGGATCTGGGTGGCCGACCACATCGTGATCTGCTCGCCGGTCGGGTCCACCACGACCGACCGGGGCTCCATGAAGGCAGGGATGAGCCGCTGCTGGCGGTACTCCCGCTCGATCACGATGCCGTCGGTGCGCGCCTTCGCGATGGCGTCCTCGACGTTGCCGCCGGTGCCGGCGTTGGCCGAGTCGAACTGCCAGAACGCGGACTTGTTCGTGCCGAGGTCGGGGTGGGCCAGCACCCGGTCCTCCGCGGACTCCTTCAGGTCGAGGGCTGCGGGCAGCTCCTCGTAGTCCACGTCCACCAGCTCCGCGGCGTCACGTGCCTCGGCCGCCGTACGGGCGACGACGACGGCGACCACCTCGCCGGCGAACGCGACCCGGTCGACCGCGATCGACGGGTGCACGGGCGCCTTCTGGTCGGGCGTGATCGGCCAGGCGTTGGGCAGGCCGCCCTGCTCCTCGGCCACGTCGGCGCCGGTGATCACCGTGACCACGTTGGGCGCGGCCTTGGCGGCCGAGACGTCGACGTTGGTGATCCGGGCGTGCGCGAAGGGGCTGCGCACCATCGCCAGGTGCAGCATCCCGGTGAGCTGGATGTTGTCGGTCCACTTGGTGCGGCCGGTGATCAGCCGCTGGTCCTCCTTGCGGCGGCGGGCCTTGCCGACCTCGGCAGTGGGACGTTCCTCGGTGACGGTCATGCCGGCGCTCCCGTCCCGGCCGCGGTCTGCACGGCCTTCACGATGTTGTGGTAGCCGGTGCAGCGGCACAGGTTGCCTTCGAGGCCGGCGCGTACCTCGGCCTCGGACGGGTGGGGGTTGTCGTTGAGCAGGTCGATCGACTGCATGATCATCCCCGGCGTGCAGAAGCCGCACTGGAGCGCGTGGCACTCGTGGAAGGCGGCCTGCACCGGGTGCAGCTGCCCGTCCTTCGCGAGGCCCTCGATCGTGGTGACGTCGTGGCCGTCGGCCTGGACGGCGAGCACGTTGCAGGACTTCACGCTCTGACCGTCGAGGTGGACCGTGCACGCCCCGCAGTTGGAGGTGTCGCAGCCGACGACCGTGCCGGTCTTGCCGAGCCGCTCGCGCAGGTAGTGCACGAGCAGCATGCGTGGTTCGACGTCGTCGGCATAGCTCGCGCCGTCGACGGTGACGTTGATCTTCATGGATGGCACCCCTGGTGACCTCGTCGTGGACAGACACTGACAGCCGGCGGCAGCCGGTGTGACGCTGGCCACACTAGGACGGCGAGGTTGGTCAAAGGTTGGTGGTGGTCACCCTCGGGCGGCCGCGAGGCGCCCCAGCAGCAGCGCCCGCGCCGGGTGCCGCCGCTCCCCCAGGGCGGCGAGCGCTGCCTCCACGACCTCCGTGTCGTACGGCGCCAGGTCGGTGTAGCGCACCACGGCCGCCGGCTGCGGGTCGAGCAGCAGCGCCTCGCGCACCGACACGGCGACGTAGTCGGCGAGCTCGGTCAGCGCCGGGGAGGAGGTGCCCGGGAACAGGTCGCCTCCGTAGGCGTCGAGCGCGGCACCGACCTCGCCGCGCCGCAGCAGGCCGAGCACGTGGTCGACGTCGGTGAACACCGGCACCGTCAGGCGGTAGGGGCGGGAGGCCAGCCGGCCGCCGAGCGCGCTGCGCAGGTGCGAGACCTCCGCCTTGAGCGTGGACAGGGTGACCGACTTGTCGCCGTACAGCAGGGCGTGGAGGTGCTCGAGGTCGAGCCCGCCGGGGTGCAGCGCGAGCAGCGCGAGGATCTCGGTCTGCCGGCGGGTGAGCAGCAGCCGACGGCCCTCGAGGCGGGCCTCGGCCGAGCCGAGCAGGGTGAGCACGAGGCCGGCGCCGTGGGAGCGGCCCGGGCCCGGCAGGGCGAGCGGCCGCGCCTCGGGCAGTGCCTGCTCGAGCAGGGTGGCCATCATCCGCGCCGTCGCGAGGCCGATCGGGTGCGTGCGGTCCCAGGTGGTGGAGAGGTCGACGACACCGAGCTGTCGGCCGGTCGCGCGGTCGTGCACCGGCGCGGCCCAGCAGACCCAGTTGTGCACGATGGGCGCGAAGTGCTCGGCCGAGAAGACCATCGAAGCCCGGTCGGTGCGCAGCGCGAGGTCCAGGGCGTTGGTGCCGACGCTCTCCTCGTCCCAGCGCCCGCCGGCCACGAAGTTCACCGACTCGGCCTTGCGGCGCATCACCCGGCCGCCGTACGTCCAGAGGATGCGGGTCTCGGGGTCGGTGACGGCGACCACCAGGTCACCGTCGTCGGCGGTACGGCGCAGCTCCTCCTCCATCCGCTCGACGGCCACCTGGAGCGGCGACTCCTGCCAGAACGCGCGGGTGTCGGACTCGTCGGCCATCGGCGCGCTGCTCACCTCGGGGGTGATCGCGGCGCCGGAGCGCTCCCAGCTGTGCAGGATCTCCGGCCTGACCAGCGCAGCGACGCCGTCGCCGTGCTCCACGAACGCCGTCCAGGCGCGCATCGCCTCGATCCGGCGGGTCTGCAGGTCGTTGCTCACCGCCGCGCCCCCTCGTGGTGGATCCGGCCGTCGACGGCGGCGAGCCGCTCTCCCCCACCGCCCCAGCGCAGCGCGATCACCTCCGCGGCGATGCTGACGGCGGTCTCCTCGGGGGTACGGGCGCCGAGGTCGAGGCCGATCGGCGAGGACAGCCGGGACAGCTCGGCGTCGGTGAGGCCGGACTCGCGCAGCCGCTCCATCCGGTCGTCGTGGGTGCGCCGCGAGCCCATCGCGCCGACGTAGGCGACCTCGGGCAGCCGCAGTGCGACCTCGAGGAGCGGCACGTCGAACTTCGGGTCGTGGGTGAGCACGCAGACCACCGTGCGGGCGTCGAGGCGGCCGGCGTCGGCCTCGGCGCGCAGGTACTTGTGCGGCCAGGACACGACCACCTCGTCGGCGGCCGGGAAGCGTGAGTGCGTGGCGAAGACGGGGCGGGCGTCGCACACGGTGACCCGGTAGCCGAGGAAGTCGCCCATGCGTGCCACCGCGGCCGCGAAGTCGATGGCCCCGAAGACCAGCATCCGGGGCGGCGGCGCGAACGCCCACACGAACACCCGCATGCCCTCGCCGCGGCGCTCCCCCTCGGGCCCGTAGGTCAGCGTCTGGTGGTGGCCGAGCGCGAGCAGGCCGCGTACGTCGTCGACGACCGCGTCGTCGGCACGCGCCAGCCCGAGCGTGCCCTCGCGGTCGCGCTCCTCCCCCTCCGGTCGTACGACGACCCTGCGCCCGACCCAGGCGGGATCGGGGTGCTCGACGACGGTCGCGACCGCGACGGGCCGGCCGGCCTCGATGTCCTCGGCGATCCGGCCCAGCTCGGGGAACGTCTCCTGGCTCACCTTCTCGACGAACACGTCGAGGATGCCGCCGCAGGTCAGTCCGACCGCGAACGCGTCGTCGTCGCTGACGCCGTACCTCTGGAGCACCGGGGTGCCGTCGCCGACGACCTCCTGGCCGAGCTCGTAGACCGCGCCCTCGACGCAGCCGCCGGACACCGACCCGACCGCCTCGCCGGCCGGGCCGACCAGCATGCTCGCGCCGGGTGGCCGGGGCGCGGACCGGAACGTCGCGACCACGGTGCCCACCCCGACGGTCTCGCCGGCGCGCCACCAGCGCATCAGCTCGGGCAGCACCTCACGCATGGGAGACCACCTCCACCAGCTCCGCGAACGTGGCGAGCGAGTGACCCGCTACGAAGTCGTCAACGTAGGGCAGGGCGGCGACGATTCCCTGCTGGACGGGCTGGTAGCCCGCGCGTCCCACGTGCGGGTTCACCCAGACCACCCGGTGCGCGAGCCCGTGCAGCCGGCGCATCTGCTCGCCGAGCAGCGTCGTGTCGCCACGCTCCCAGCCGTCGCTGAACACCACGACCACGGCGCCGCGGGCCAGGCCGCGCTGCCCCCAGCGGTCCAGGAACATCTTCAGCGTCTCCCCGAGCCGGGTGCCGCCCGACCAGTCCGGCACCGTCTCCCCGGCCGCGACGATCGCCCGGTCGGGGTCGCGCAGCCGCATCGCCCGGGTCACCCGCGTGAGACGGGTGCCGATCGTGAACACCTCCGTTGCAGCGGCTCCGGTCGCCGTACCGGAGGAGACCGCGAAGCGGTGCGCCAGCCGCAGCAGCGCGTCGGCGTAGGGGCTCATCGACCCGGACACGTCGAGCAGCAGCACCACCCGGCGCGGGCGGGTCCGGCGACGGCGCCAGGCGATGTCGGCGGGCTCGCCCATCCGCGCCAGCATCCGCCGCAGGGTGCGACCGGCGTCGACGTCGCCGCGGTGCCAGGGGGTACGGCGGTGGGCGGGCCGGCGGGGCGGGCGCGGGTGAAGGGTCTCGAACAGGGCGGCCAGCCGGGCCCGCTCGGACCCGGACATCTCGGCGATGTCGCGGTGCCGCAGCACCTCGGCCTCGCTGGCCATGGTGCGCAGGTCCTCGGCGTCGCCGCCCTCGCCGGAGCCGTCGTTGTCGAGACCGGCCGCGGTCACCGGAGGACGCTCCTGCGGGGTGCGCGGACCGGTCGGCTGGTCCTGGGTGAGGAACCAGGCGGTGAACACCTGGTCGTAGCGGTCCAGGTCGTCGGGGCCCGCGCACAAGGTGGCGCGCCCGGCCCAGTAGGTGGCCCGCTGGTCGTCGAGGCCCACGACCGCGGTGGCGTCCAGGAACGACTGGGCGCGGTCCTGGGTGACGTGCACGCCGGCAGCCCGCAGCGCCCGGGCGAACCCGAGCAGCAGCTCGTCCGCCTGCGTCACGCTCATGTCGAGAGCATCCGGTCGAGGGCCTGCCGGACGCGCTGGGCGTCCTCGCGGTACTTCACGACGGCGCCGAGCGTGGCCGCAGCAGTCGCGACGTCGAGCTCGCGGACCTGCAGAGCGTGCAGGGCGCGGGCCCAGTCGAGGGTCTCGGCGACCCCGGGCGGCTTGAGCAGGCTCTCGGTCTCGCGGAGCTGGTGCACGAGCCCGGCGACCTGGCGGGCCAGGGACTCCGAGACCTCGGGCGCGCGGCTGCGCACGATCTCGACCTCGCGCTCGAGGCCGGGGTGCTCCACCCAGTGGTAGAGGCAGCGCCGCTTGAGCGCGTCGTGGATCTCGCGGGTCCGGTTGGAGGTGAGTACGACGACCGGCGGTGTCGCCGTACTGACGGTGCCGAGCTCGGGGATGGTGACCTGGTAGGTCGAGAGGACCTCGAGCAGGAAGGCCTCGAACTCGTCGTCGGCCCGGTCGATCTCGTCGACGAGCAGCACCGCCGGGCTCTCCCGCAGCGCGCGCAGCACCGGGCGGGCGAGCAGGAAGCGCTCGTCGAACAGCGACTTCTCGACCTCCTCGATGCTCTCCCGCTCGTGGGTGGTCTCCAGCGCACGCAGGTGCAGGATCTGGCGCGGGAAGTCCCAGTCGTAGAGCGCCTGGGTGGCGTCGATGCCCTCGTAGCACTGCAGCCGGATCAGCGGCAGGTCCAGCGCCTCCGCGATCGCCTCTGCCAGCGCGGTCTTGCCGGTGCCGGGCTCGCCCTCGAGCAGCAGCGGCCTGCGCAGCGCGAGCGCCAGGAAGCCGATCGTGGCCAGGCTCTCGTCGCAGAGGTAGCCGGTGCGGCCGAGCCGCTCGGCCAGCTCCGCCGCGGACCCGACCGGCAGGTCGCTGGGTGTGGCAGCGCTCACAGGCTCCATGCCGCGAGCCTAGCCAGCCCCCGTTGAACCGTCACTCCGATCACGTTGAGTCGGCACTCCGATCACGTTGAGTCGGCACCCGGTCGCGCCGAGTCGGCACCCGGTCGCGCCGAGCGCGCACCTTCACGCCCGTTCGACGGATTTGGCGTGCACTTTCACGCCCGCTCGCCGGGTTTGGCGTGCACCTTCGCGCCGGGTCGACGGGTTCGACGTGCACCTTCACGCCGGGTCGACGGGTTCGACGTGCACCTTCACGCCGGGTCGGCGGTCAGGTCAGGTCGGCGGGGGTGTCGCGGTCGCGGCCGGTGGCGAGGTCGCCGCACTCGACGGTGCGCACGTCGCGGGTCGCCAGGTAGTCGCGGGCACCGCGGTCGCCCGTGGCGCCGGCCAGGACGCCGGGCCAGTGGTCACGGCCGAGCAGGACCGGGTGCCCGGGCTCCCCGTCGTACGACGCCCGGGCAAGCGTGTCGGGGCGGCAGCCGGCGCCGAGGACGCGGGCGACCACGCGCTCGTCGACGTCGGGCAGGTCGACGAGCGTGACCAGGACCCCGTCGGCCGCGGCGGGCGACAGCGACGCGACGCCGGTGCGCAGGGACGCGCCCATGCCCTCGGCGTAGTCGGCAGCCACCACCACCGAGACGGCGTCGTCGGCGTCCCAGCCGGCGTCGGCGAGCAGGTCGCGCGCCTCGGCGGCTGCGGCACCGAGCACCACGGTCACGCTCGCGCAGCCGCCGTCGAGCAGCCGGCCGACGGTGCGGTCGAGCCACGGGACCCCACGGTCGTCGCGCAGCAGCGCCTTGGGGGTGCCCATGCGGCGGCCCTCCCCGGCAGCGAGGAGCAGGCCGGCGACGCTCATCGGCGTCGGGTCACCGGGTTGGGTCGCGAGAGCGGCACCCACAGGGTGTAGCGGTCGGCGCGGAAGGTGGAGCGGGACACCTCGACGGCGATGTTGTCGGCGAAGGCCCGGCGCGCGATCCGGAGCACCGGGGCGCCCTCGGCGAGACCGAGCAGCTCGGCCTCCTCGGGGCGGGCCAGCGCCGCGTCGACGGAGTCCTCACCCCAGGTGGGCATCAGGTCGCGACGCTTGAGCTCGAGGTAGAGGCTGTCGGGGTGGGGGCTGTCGAGGAAGCCCGGCACGATGCTGTCGGCGATGAACGCGTCCTCGACGCACATGGGCGCGTCGTCGGCGAGCCGCAGCCGCTGCCAGTGGATGACCTTGTCGCCCTCGCTGATCTCCAGGGCGCGGGCGACGCCGGGGCCGGCCGACTCCATCCGCAGCAGCAGGGTGCGCGAGTCGGGCTTCATGCCCCGCCGCGCCATCTCCTCGCTGTAGCTGGACAGCCGCACCTGGACGTCGATCTTGGCGCGGGCCACGAACGTGCCACGGCCGGGGATCCGCTCGAGCAGACCCTCGGACACGAGGGCGTCGAGCGCCTGCCGCACCGTCATCCGCGCGACGCCGAAGTGCTGGACCAGCTCCCGCTCCGAGGGTGCGGGGCTGCCCGGCTCGGCGCCCGTGATGAGGCTGCGGACGTACTCCCGGACCTGCACGTGCTTGTGCACGCCCGGGCGCGATCTATCAGGAGACATGACGTCCTCCATCGCACCTCCCCTCGGCCTTGACAATCACCATAGCCGAGAGGAGGTGCCTGGTCCCCCGGCTCTGAACTACTCGGTCGAGATCGCGCGAAGTACGTCGAGCCGCGCCGCGCGACGGGCGGGAAAGACCGCCGCGAGCACGCCGAGCAGGCCCGACACGAGCACGAACACGACGAGCTGGCCGTAGGGCACGGCGATCACGTCGAGCCCCTGGTCCTTGAGCGAGACCATCAGCGCGAGCCCGAAGACCACGCCCATGACCACGCCGAGTACGGCGCCCAGGGTGGCGATCACGATGGCCTCGAGCCGGATCATCCGGCGCAGCTGCGACCGGCTCAGCCCGATCGCACGCAGCAGCCCGACCTCCCGGGTCCGCTCGATCACCGAGAGCGCGAGCGTGTTGACGATGCCGAGCACCGCGATCACGAGCGCGAGCCCGAGAAGGGCGTAGATCAGCGCCAGCAGCTGGTCGAACTGGGCCCGCTGCTCCTTGGCGTAGCCGGCCTGGTCCTTGACGGTGACCGTCGGCAGTGCCTTGGTCTGCTCCTCGATCGTGGTCCGCAGCGCCGTCACGTTCGTCCCGGCGGCGGCGTTGATCATCAGGTAGTTGTCGGCCGGCAGGTAGCCGCCCTGGGTCAGCGACGCCAGGTCGGTGGTGATCGGGAAGAACAGCACCGGGTTGTTCTTCGCGTAGACGCCCACCACCCGGTAGGACTTCTTGCCGTCGGGCATCGTCAGGTTCACCGGGTCGCCGACACCGAGGCGCCGCTTCTTCGCGTAGCCCTGCGCCAGCAGCACGGTGCCGGCCTTCAGGTCGGTGACCGCGCCGCTGACCATCGGCACCCGGGCGACCTTCTCGAGGCTGACCGGGTCGACACCCATCAGGCCCTGCTCGTCGCCGCCGGTCTTGGTCTGGACGTAGCGGAACCGGGTCACCGTGGCCACGCCGGGCGTGGTCGCGATCCGGTCCGCGATGGCCGGCGAGAAGGGCACCCCGATCGCGTTGGAGACCACCAGGTCGCCCAGGAAGTTCTTCTTGATCGTCTTGTCCAGGCTCGCCTTCGACGACGACCCGACCACGGCCATCGTGGTGACCAGGGCCAGCCCGATCATCAGCGCCGACGCCGTGGCCGCCGTGCGACGCGGGTTGCGCTGCGCGTTCTGGCCGGCCAGCGTGCCGACCGGGCCGAAGCTCCTCCGGTAGAGGGCCGCCGCCACACCCAGGAACGGCCGGGCCACCATCGGGCTCGCGGCCGCGACGCCGAGCAGGGCAGCGAGGATGCCGCCGCCGACCCAGAGGCCCGGCTTCGGCACCGACGTGAGCAGGCCGGCGAGCATCGCGGCGATGCCGGCGACCACCAGGACACCGCCGACCGTCGTGCGCCACCGGAGCGTGGACTCCGGCATCGCGATGTCGTCGCGCAGCGCCTGGACCGGCGCGATCCGCGCCGAGCGGCGGGCAGGCAGGTAGGCCGCGACCGTGGTGACCAGGATCCCCACGACGTACGACGCCACGACCGTGCGCGGGGCGAAGACGAGGGCGGTCCCCGAGATGTCGAGGCCGAACGTGGCGAACAGCGCTCGGATCCCCATCGCGAGCAGCAGGCCGATGCCGAGGCCGATGGTGGACCCGGCGATGCCGAGCACGACAGCCTCGAACAGCACCGAGCGGGTCACCTGACGCCGCGAGGCGCCGATCGCGCGCAGCAGGGCCAGCTCGCGGCTGCGCTGGGCGACCAGGATCGAGAAGGTGTTCACGATCAGGAAGCTGCCGACCACCAGCGAGATGCTGGCGAAGATCAGCAGGAACGTGGTGATGAAGGAGATCGCCTTGAGCAGCTGGCTGGCCGCCTTGTCGGCGGCCTTGTCGCCGGTCTCCGCGGTGTAGCCCTTCGGGAGCAGGTTCGCGACCTGGTCACGGAGGTCGGTCTCGGAGACACCCGGCTTGGCCGTGACCCACGCGGAGTTGAAGGCGTCCTTGCCCTGCAGGAAGAGCTGCTGGGCGGTGTGGGTGTCGAAGATCGTGATCGTGGCGCCGTTGGTGGAGCCGCCGTCGGCGAACTGCGCGAGGCCGACCAGCGTGGGGTCGAGCGTGGCCGCCTGCTGGCTGGAGGTGACCAGGTGCACGGTGTCGCCGACGTGGTAGCCGGCCCGCTGCGCGGTCTTGGCGTCGAGCGCGATCTCGCCGGCCTTCGCCGGGGCGTGGCCGCTGGTGATCTGGAGGCCCTTGAGCCCGTGCGCGGCCGGCGCGCCGGTGAGGTTGAACCCGAGGCCGGGGGCACCCTGGCCGCCGATGACCTTGCCGTTCTTGCCGACCACGAAGACGCCGAAGGACGCCACGTTGCCGTCGGCCCGGGCGGCGCCGGGCGCGGTCGCCAGCTTCTGCACGACCGACGCCGGGATGCTGCGGGTCGTCAGCGCGTCCTGCCCGCCGGTGTTGGTCCCGGTCGGGTTGACCACCACGTCACCGACCGAGGAGGCGAAGATCGCCGTGAAGCTGCGCGAGAGGGTGTCGGTGAAGATGAACGAGCCGGCCACGAACGCGACGCCGAGGACGATCGCGAACGTGCTCATCAGGAGCCGGAGCTTGCGCCCCAGGAGGCTCTTCCAGGCTGCGTGCAGCATCACTCGCCCCGGCTCTGCGCGGCGTCGAGCTGGTGGGCGTCCATCCGGGTCATCCGGACCAGCACCTCCTCGCGGTCGGGGTGGCGCAGCTCGTCGACGACGCGGCCGTCGGCGAGGAACACGACGCGGTCGGTGAACGCGGCGGCGACCGGGTCGTGGGTCACCATCACCACGGTCTGGCCGAACTCGTCGACGCTGCGGCGGAGCAAGGTCAGCACCTCGGCGCCGGAGCGCGAGTCCAGGTTGCCGGTCGGCTCGTCGGCGAAGACGATGCTCGGCCGGCTGGCCAGGGCCCGGGCAACCGCGACGCGCTGCTGCTGGCCACCCGACAGCTGCTTGGGCTGGTGGGACAGCCGGTCCCGGATGCCGACGGCGTCGATGACGGTGTCGTACCACCCGGCGTCCGGCTTGCGGCCGGCGATCGCGAGCGGCAGCAGGATGTTCTCCTCCGCCGACAGCGTCGGGACCAGGTTGAACGACTGGAAGACGAAGCCGATCTCGTCGCGGCGCAGGCGGGTCAGCTCCTTGTCCTTGAGACCGGACAGCTCGGTGTCACCGATGAACACCTGCCCGCTCGTCGCGGAGTCCAGGGCGGCGCAGCAGTGCATCAGCGTCGACTTCCCGGAGCCGGAGGGGCCCATCACCGCGGTGAACTCGCCGGCGTGGATGCCGAGGTTCACGTCGTCGAGGGCGACGACCTGCGCGTCGCCGGAGCCGTAGGTCTTGGTGAGGTGCTCCACCCGGGCGGCGTAGGTCGTCTCGCCTGCCGGGGCGGCGTGCTGCTGGGTCACGGTGAGGTCCTTCTCGGTCGGACGGCCGCGGACGCGGGCCGTTCTCGTGATTCCCCGACGCTAGTCGGGTACGGCGCCCGCGGGCAGCGCTTTCCCCGGTGCGTCGACCCTGGTTCTTCCCTGGTTTTTCCCCGCCGGGTCGCTAGAACACCTGTTCGAACGCGCGTAGAGTCGTCGCCATGACCGTGGAGTTCCAGACCTCGCTCTTCGACGCCGCACCCAGCACCCCGGTCGGCGTCGGCCCGCTCGCCGGCGAGGTCGTCCGGCACCCGCTGCGCCACGGCGCCTGGGTCGACGTGCTCCCGGGCTGGCTGACCGGCTCCGACGAGGTCTTCTCACGCCTCGTCACCGACGTCGCCTGGCAGGCCGAGGAGCGGGTGATGTGGGACAACGTGGTCGCCGTGCCCCGGCTGCTGCGGTTCTACGGCGAGGGCGAGCCGCTCCCCCACCCGGCGCTCGAGCAAGCGAAGCGGGCGCTCAACGAGCACTACGCCGACGAGCTCGGCGAGGAGCTCGTGACCGCGGGGATGTGCTTCTACCGCGACGGGCGCGACAGCGTCGCGTGGCACGGCGACACGATCGGTCGCAGCCGCACCGAGGACACCATGGTCGCGATCGTCTCGGTCGGCGAGGCCCGCCGGCTCTCGCTGCGGCCGCGCTCCGGCGGTGAGCCGGCGCGGGCGTTCCCGCTCGGCCACGGCGACCTCATCGTGATGGGCGGCTCCTGCCAGCGGACCTGGGAGCACGCGATCCTCAAGACCGCCCGCCCCGTCGGCCCCCGGATCTCCATCCAGTTCCGCACCCGCGGCGTCCGCTGACCCCGATTCGTCTGCGACCTAGGGGAGTCTCCACGCGGGGCAGTCGCAGACGAATCGCCGCGTGACACAGAAAGGGCCCCGAGCTGACGCTCGGGGCCCTTCGTGTGCTGCGGGAGAGGCTGGACTCAGAAGTCCATGCCGCCCATGCCGCCCGACGGGTCGGGCATGGCCGGGGTCTTCTCCGGCTTGTCGGCCACGACGACCTCGGTGGTGAGGAACAGCGCGGCGATCGACGCGGCGTTCTGCAGCGCCGAGCGGGTCACCTTGGCGGGGTCGATGATGCCGGTGGCGATCATGTCGACGTACTCGCCGGTGGCCGCGTTGAGACCGTGACCCGGGGTCAGGTTGCGCACCTTCTCCGCCACGACGCCGCCCTCGAGGCCGGCGTTGATCGCGATCTGCTTGAGCGGAGCCTCGGCCGCGACGCGGACGATGTTGGCGCCGGTGGCCTCGTCACCCTCGAGCTCGAACTTCTCGAACGCGGCGTCGGTCGCCTGGACGAGAGCGACGCCGCCACCGGCGACGATGCCCTCCTCGACGGCAGCCTTCGCGTTGCGAACGGCGTCCTCGATGCGGTGCTTGCGCTCCTTGAGCTCGACCTCGGTGGCCGCGCCGACCTTGATGACCGCAACGCCGCCGGCCAGCTTGGCCAGGCGCTCCTGCAGCTTCTCGCGGTCGTAGTCGGAGTCGCTCTTCTCGATCTCCGCACGGATCTGGTTCACGCGGCCGGCGATCTGGTCGCCGTCGCCCGCACCCTCGACGATCGTGGTCTCGTCCTTGGTCACGACGACCTTGCGGGCCTGACCGAGGAGCTCGATGCCGGTGCTCTCGAGCTTGAGGCCGACCTCCTCGGAGATGACCTGGCCACCGGTCAGGATCGCGATGTCCTGCAGCATGGCCTTGCGACGGTCACCGAAGCCCGGAGCCTTGACGGCGACGGACTTGAAGGTGCCCCGGATCTTGTTGACGACCAGGGTCGACAGCGCCTCGCCGTCCACGTCCTCGGCGAGGATCAGCAGCGGCTTGCCGGACTGCATGACCTTCTCGAGGAGCGGCAGCAGGTCCTTGACGTTGGAGACCTTCTGGTTCGCGATGAGGATGTAGGGGTCCTCGAGGACCGTCTCCATGCGCTCCGCGTCGGTGACGAAGTAGGCGGAGATGTAGCCCTTGTCGAAGCGCATGCCCTCGGTGAGCTCGAGGTCGAGCCCGAAGGTGTTGCTCTCCTCGACGGTGATGACGCCTTCCTTGCCGACCTTGTCCATCGCCTCGGCGATGATCTCGCCGACGGTCGGGTCAGCAGCGGAGATCGAGGCCGTGGAAGCAATCTGCTCCTTGGTCTCGACGTCCTTGGCCATGCCGAGCAGCTGCTCGGACACGGCGGCGACGGCCTGCTCGATGCCGCGCTTGAGCGCCATCGGGTTCGCACCCGCGGCGACGTTGCGCAGGCCCTCGCGGACCATGGCCTGGGCGAGCACGGTGGCGGTCGTCGTACCGTCGCCAGCGACGTCGTCGGTCTTCTTGGCGACCTCCTTGACGAGCTCGGCGCCGATCTTCTCGTAGGGGTCCTCGAGCTCGATCTCCTTGGCGATGGACACACCATCGTTGGTGATCGTGGGGGCGCCCCACTTCTTCTCGAGCACGACGTTGCGGCCCTTGGGGCCCAGGGTGACCTTGACGGCGTCCGCGAGCGTGTTCATGCCACGCTCGAGGCCGCGCCGGGCCTCCTCGTTGAACGCAATAAGCTTCGGCATAACTCCTGCGAGTCCTTACGCGTGAGTATGGAGACGGTCGGGGCGACGCCCGCGACGGACGACTCCTGGCGACCCGGCAGACCCTTCCCGCCGGCGCCGGGGGCCTCATCGGTCCCGACCAGTTGTCACTCTCATGCTGAGAGTGCTAACCAATTCTTAGCACTCGGCACCCCCGAGTGCAAGGCAGCCCGGGGCGGCCCGGTCCACGCACTTCCATGCGGGCCACCCCACCGTGGTCGTCTAGACATTGCGGGGTGGCCCCGATGGACCATTGCCCGCGCCGGGAGCGCCGACCTAACCTGAGTACACCTCGTGGGTGCGACGGGGTTTCGGCCGGAGTAGCGCGTCAGCGCTTCTCCGGCCTCCCCCCTTTAACAGGCGGGTCAGGTTTAACAGGCGGGTCAGGTGAGTCGTCGGGCGACCACGTCGGCGAAGGCCGCGGCGTTGCCGGGCAGCTCCTCGAGGTAGAGCCCGGGCTCGGTCACCTCGAGCTCGCTCAGCGCCAGGGTGCCGTCGTCGAGGCGCAGCAGGTCGGCCCGCGCGTAGTCCAGCTCCGCGCCGAGGTCGGCCTCGACCAGGCGTACGGCGCGCACCGCCAGGTCTGCCGCCTCGTCGTCCACGGGTACGACGTCCGTGCGCCCGCCGTAGGTCTCGTGGACGCGGATCTCCGCGGCGTCGGGGCCTCCGGGGAGCTTGCGCACCTGGGCCACCGCGCGGCCGCCGACCACGAAGACCGAGGTCTCACCCTCGGTGCGGACCGACCGCACCAGCGGCTGCACCACCCAGGGCCCGGCGGCCAGCCGTCCCTCGTCCACCCCGAGCGGACGGTCGTCGGCGCCGTCGAAGACCACGACCCCGCGACCACCGGCGGCGACCCGCGGCTTGACCACCGCCGAGCCGAACGTCGCGATGGCAGCCGGCAGCTCGCCCTCGCCGTCGGCGAGCAGGGTCGGCACCACGGGGAGCCGGTCGGCCAGCGCCACCAGGTAGGCCTTGTCGGTGTTCCACGCGAACACCTCGGCACCGTTGAGCAGCCGGGGCACGGCGCGCGCCCAGGCCAGGAACTCCTCCCGACGGGCCTCGTAGTCCCAGGTGCTGCGGGCCGCGACCAGCGGGGCGGCGGCCCAGTCGACCTCGGGGTCGTCCCAGCACACCCAGCGCGAGGCGATGCCGCGGGCCGCGAGCTCCTCGACGAGGAGCTTGCCGCCGGGCTCGCCGAGGGGGAACCAGGAACAGGTGGCCAGCAGGACGTCGCGGGAGCTCATGGCCGCGACGCTATCTGGTCACGCCGACTCCTCAGGCCTGCTTGTCGGGGGCCGGACGGCGGTGGGCCGCGGCCGCGGCAGGCGCCTCCTGCCGGAAGCCGGCCAGCAGCGGCCCACCGGCGGAGTCGAGCACCTGGAGGGCGCAACGGTAGAGCGGCGCGGTGTCGCCCTCGGTGACGACCATCCGGTGCGCGTTGACGAGTCGCTCGGCCAGGTCCGGGTCGAAGGCGCCCAGCTCGCGGGCCAGCGCCTTGCCGATCCCCGACCACTCCCCCGCCGCCAGCAGGGCGAGCTCGGCGGCCTGCCCCAGCACCTGGCCCGAGATGAACGCGAGCTCGTCCTCGCGGTCCGCCCCCGCCAGGTCGTCGAGCAACGACGAGAGGGAGTAGCGCAAGGTGTCGACCTGCTCCTGCGACGGCTCGGGCGGCCCGGCCTCGAGGCGCTCCGCCGCGTGCTGGCGGATCTCGGCCGCCGTACCCGCGCGGTCCACGACCACCACGCTGTCGGAGCAGAGCCGGAACATGGTCCGCACCCGGCGCTCCTCGTCGCGCTCGAAGTAGTAGTCGAGCGAGTCCCGGGTGTGCACGAACGCCTCCACCAGCCAGCCCTCGTGCCAGAACGTCTCCCGGTAGGGCGTCGGCAGGTCGGCCATGACCACGGTGATGTCGAGGTCGGACGTCGGGGTGCGGTGCTCGGTCACCACGCTGCCGCCGAGGAAGGCGGCCACCGCGTCGGGGAAGTGCTCGTCGAGGAAGGACACGGCCGCGTCGTACGGCTCGGGACGGTCGATCATGGCGCCAGGATGTCAGTCCTCGGCGAGCTCGGGCGGGAACCCGCCGGTGGCGACCGGGCCCCAGCGCTCCGGGGTGATCCGGATCAGGGACTTGTTCTGGTTGCGCATCGCCTGGCGGTACTCGTCCCAGTCGGGGTGCTCGCCGCTGATGCAGCGGAAGTACTCCACGAGCGGCTCGACCGCGTCGGGCATGTCGATCACCTCGGCGGTGCCATCGACCTGCACGTAGGGGTCGTTCCAGTCGTCGGAGTGGATCAGGATCGACACCCGCGGGTCGCGGCGGGCGTTGGCGGCCTTGGCGCGGCGGGGGTAGGTAGACACCACGATCCGGCCGTCGGTGTCGACGCCGCAGCTGACGGGCGACATCTGCGGGCGCCCGTCGCGTCGGGTGGTGACCAGGGTCCCCTTGTGGCGGGGGCGGACGAACTCGAGCAGCGTCTCGAGGTCGACCCGGTCGGCGGTTGCGATCTTTCTGGCCATGCCGGCCAGCCTAGGCCTGGTGCGGTAGTCGATTGCCGTCGCGCAGCAGGCAACCTCGACTACCGCACCAGGCCCCAGTCGTGCTATTCCAACGATCCCCGAGTACGGCGGACACTGTCCGTTATGCGAGGTCTGGTTCCCGCGGTGGCCGTGGTCGGGGTGCTGCTGATCGGCGGCCTGCCGGCGCTCGCGATCACCCTGGCCGCCCAGGACAGCACGACCCCGCTGGCCGCGGCGTCGACCTCGTCGCGCCAGGACGCCCACAGCGGCGACGACGCGCCCCGGCACGGACCGCCGCCGTGGGCGCACCACCACGTCAAGGTGACGAAGGGGTCACCCGGCAAGCACGGCCACGAGCACGCCTACGGGCACGCCCACGCGCCGGGCTGGCTGCGCCACCACGCCTCCCGGGCGCCGCGACGCTGAGGGACGCCGTACACCTGGGTCAGCCGCCGGCGACCGCAGGGATGACGGAGACCTGGGCGCCGTCGGCGGTCGGGGTCTGGAGCGCGTCGAGGAAGCGCACGTCGTCGTTGCCGACGTAGACGTTGACGAACCGCCGGATCGCGCCCTGCTCATCGAGGATCCGCGCCTTGATGCCGGGGTAGCTGCTGTCGAGGTCGTCGAGGACCTCGGCCAGGGTGCCGCCGGCGGCGCTCACCTCGGAGGCGCCGTCGGTGTAGGTCCGCAGGATCGTGGGGATCCGCACGCTCACGCTCATGGGTGTCTCCTCGCGCTCAGGCTTGTCAGACCAGGCCGGTGCTGGTGAAGGCGGCGTAGCTCGGGTCGATGGTGGCGGCCGGCCCGACCCGGTCGGCGACCGCGTCGAGCGTCTTCAGCCCGTCCCCGGTGTTGAAGACGACCGTCTCCTGGTCGGGGTCGAGCTGACCGGTCTCCACCAGCTTCTTGAGGGTAGCGACCGTCACCCCACCCGCTGTCTCGGCGAAGACGCCTTCGGTGCGGGCGAGCAGCTGGATGCCCTCGCGCACCTCCTCGTCGGTGACGTCCTCCACGGTGCCGCCGGTACGGCGTGCCACGTCGAGCACGTAGGGGCCGTCGGCGGGGTTGCCGATGGCCAGCGACTTGGCGATCGTGTCCGGCTTGACCGGGCGGACCACGTCGTGGCCCTGCTTGAACGCGGCGCTGACCGGGGAGCAGCCGTTGGCCTGGGCGCCGAAGATCTTGTAGGGCGTGTCCTCGACGAGACCCAGCTTCACCAGCTCCGAGAAGCCCTTGTCTACCTTGGTGAGCTGGGAGCCGGAGGCAACCGGGATCACCACCTGCTGCGGCAGTCGCCAGCCGAGCTGCTCGGCGACCTCGTAGCCCAGCGTCTTCGAGCCCTCGGCGTAGTAGGGCCGGACGTTGACGTTCACGAACGCCCAGCCGTCCTCCTCGCCGGCGATCTCGCTGGCGAGCCGGTTGACGTCGTCGTAGTTGCCGTTGACGGCGATCAGCGTGCCGCCGTACACCGCGGTGGTGATCACCTTCGGACGCTCGAGGTCGGCCGGGATGAACACGACCGTCTTCATGCCGGCGCGGGCACCCGCGGCGGCGACCGCGTTGGCGAGGTTGCCGGTGGAGGGGCAGGCGAAGACGGTGCTGCCGAACTCGCGGGCCGCCGACAGCGCGATCGCGACCACGCGGTCCTTGAAGGAGTGCGTCGGGTTGCCGGAGTCGTCCTTCACCCACAGGTTCTTGATGCCGAGCTCGCGGCCGAGGTTGTTGGCCTTGATCAGGCGCGTGAAGCCGGGCTCCATGTTGGGGCTCGCCGCGATGTCCGCGGGCACCGGCAGCAAGGCCTGGTAGCGCCAGATGTTCTTGGGGCCGGCCTCGATCTGCTCGCGCGTCACGGCCGGGAAGTCGTAGGCGATCTCGAGCGGTCCGAAGCACTCCAGACAGGCGTACGACGGGCCGAGGGCCTGCTGTGCTCCGCACTCGCGGCACACCAGGCCGGTCGCGTTGCCGAAGGCGCCCTCGCGCAGGTTCTGCGGGGTGTTCGTGGTGACTGCCGACGTGCTCAAGGAGGCCTCCTTCTCATCTTCCCCGGGGCCGGCTCTCGGCCCGGGACGGAATTAGCACCGTGACTCGCGCGGACCCCGGGTCGGGAGGCGTGCGCGAGCGGGTTGCCGGGGCTTCAGCGGGCCGTGTCCCTCTGCCCCTCTCGATGAGCAGTTCTCAGCCTAGGACGGCGTCTCAGAATGTGCACACTCTGCCCACGATCCGAGATCGCTGGCTGCGGCAGGATGGGCGCATGCGCGCCTGGACCGTGCCGGTCGTCCTCAACGCCCTCAACGGCTCCACCCTGCTCGGGCTCGGCGTCGCGGCGCTGGGCCGGGCCCGGGTGCAGGTCGGCCCGCGGGGCGTGCTGCTCGCGACCGGCTACCGACTCGGACTCCCCGACCGGCCGGCCTTCACGGTCGGGGGCGTCGTACTCACGCGGGAGGGGGCGGACTGGCTGGCCGGGCACCCGCGGCTGCTCGCCCACGAGGAGCGGCACACCTGGCAGTACGCCGCCTGCTTCGGGCTGCCGTTCCTGCCGCTCTACGCACTGGCGTCCGCGTGGTCGTGGCTGCGCACCCGCGACCCGGGCCGCGCCAACGCCTTCGAGATCCTGGCCGGCCTCGCCGACGGCGGCTACACCCCCACCCGTTGAGTCGTCAGTGCGGACTCGTTGAGTCGGCAGTCGCGGGTGGTTGAGGGTCAGTCCGCGTGGATCCGGCCGCGCCATTGACGACTCAACTTGACCGGAGTGACGACTCAACTTGACCGGAGTGACGACTCAACTTGAGCGGAGTGACGACTCAATGGGATGAGGACGTGGCGTCGCGGGTGAGGCGGCGGAGCAGGTCGAGGACGCCGTCGGGGCCGGGGACCACGAGGTCGGCGAGGTCGGCGAGGGCCTGCTCCTCCTCGGAGCCGGAGCAGACGAGCAGGCCGGGCATGCCCTGGTCGCGCAGGTCGCGGGCGGCCTCGAACGCCTGCAGGTCGCCGAGGTCGTCACCGACGAACAGCAGACCGTCGGCGTCGACCTCGGAGACGACGGTGCGGACGGCGAGCCCCTTGTGCATGCCGGGCGCGCGCACCTCGAGCACCATCCGGCCGGGCTCGAGGCTCAGGCCGTTGCGCTCGGCGGCGTCGGCCAGGGCGTCCTCGAGGCGGTCGAACGCCGCCTCGGCGTCGTCCAGCCTCCGCGTGTGTACGGCGACCGCGAGCCCCTTCTCCTCGATCACGGCGTCGTCCGCTTCCTCCTGAGCAAGCAGCTCGGGCAGCTCCTCACGCAGCGCCGCGAGCCCGGGCGGGACCTCGGTGGTCTCGAAGCGACGGGTGCGAGAGTCCCAGCGCTCGTTGCCGTACTGGCCGAGCACCTCGAGCAGCGCGCCCGCCGGCAGCGCGTCGGCGACCTCCTCGAGACGGCCGAGCTCCACCACCTGGCGCGCCGGGCGGCCGGTGATCACCGCGACCACCCGGACCTGGGCCGCGAGCGCGGCGAGGACGGCGGGACCGTCGGGGTGGATGTACGCCCGGTCGGGGTCGTCCACGATCGGGGACAGGGTGCCGTCGAAGTCCAGGCCGACCACGGCCCGGGCAGCGACCTGCACCAGGGCGTCGTACCGGTTCTGCGCCTGCGGCGTCATCTCCATGCCCCCAGCCAACCACCCCGGGGTCGGCCGCACGGCCAGGGGTCAGGAGTAGTCGGCGGTGAGGATGACGGTGAGCCGGTCCATGCGCATCGGCGCGATCGCCGGGCGGAGGCGGTGCACGCCGAGGTCGTGGGCGAGCAGCTTCGCGGCGGGCAGCAGGCGGGACGGGTAGTAGACCGTGCTCGCCGCGATGGTGCCGTACCAGTTGTCGGAGCCGACGACCTGCCAGCCGGCACCCGACGCGCGGCGCGACGTGCGGTCGGCCAGGCCGTGGATGCCGGAGTTGTTGTAGACCTCGACCATGGTGTCGGCGCGGCGCACCGACGGCTTGGGCGCCGCGGCCTTCGTGATCACGGCGGTGGGCGCCTTCGTGGTCGGCACCGCGGACGGGGGGGCCACCGTGGCCTGCACCGGACGGGCGACCGCGACGGGCTCCCGGTCACCGGTGCTGAAGAAGGCGACCCCGGCCAGGACGACGGCGGCCGCAGAGAGCAGCGCCACCGGTGAGGAGAGGGCGACGCCCCGCTCGTCGTGGCGGCGCGCGTCCCGGCGAACCGCGTTCACCTCAGACCTCGAAGCCGAGGCGGCGGGCCGAGCGGGCGCGCTGACGGGCGGCACGCAGCCGGCGCAGACGACGGACCAGCAGCGGGTCGAACGCGAGCGACTCGGGACGGTCGATCAGCGCGTTGAGCACCTGGTAGTAGCGCGTGGAGGACATGTCGAACTTCTCCCGCACGGCCTGCTCCTTGGCGCCGGCGTACTTCCACCACTGCCGCTCGAACTCGAGGATCTCGCGGTCGCGGTCGGACAGCTCGTCGACGGCAGGGGTCTGCTCTTCGACGGTGCGGGCGTTCGCGGCGTCCATGCTGACGACTCCCTGGGTGGTGTGGCTACGAGCGGTCGGGATCATGCTAGAGGACGAACCACACCGTTGTAGTTCTGTTGGCGCGTTTCGGGGGACGGTTTCTGGCGGGCCGCGACGGCCGCGAATGTCCCCTCTTGTCCTGTCCCGACAGAATGGCACGGTGACTTCCCTGCCTGCCGACTTGCCCCCGCTCGACGAGCCCGCCGGGCCCTCCGTGGCCGAGCCGTTGCCGGCGGACCGGCCGGTGCGCTGGGGCATCCTGGCGACCGGCAAGATCGCGACCGGCTTCGCGCAGAACCTCGGCCTGCTGCCCGAGTGCGAGATCGCGGCCGTCGGCGCCCGCCGGCTCGAGTCCGCGCAGGCGTTCGCCGCCGAGCACGGCACCCCCGGCACGACGAAGGCGTACGGCGACTATGCGGCGCTCGTGGAGGACCCCGACGTGGACGTGGTCTACGTCGCCACCCCGCACGCGTTGCACAAGGAGCACGTGCGGATGGCGTTCGCGGCCGGCAAGCCGGTGCTCTGCGAGAAGGCGATCACGCTGACCGCCGCGGACACCGAGGAGCTCGTCGCCGAGGCCCGGGAGCGCAACCTGTTCCTGATGGAGGCCATGTGGATGCGCTGCAACCCGCTGGTGCGCCGGCTCCAGCAGCTGCACGCGCGCGGTGACCTCGGCGAGGTGCGCCAGGTCCGCGCGGACCTCGGGTTCCGGGTGGACAAGCCGGCCACCGACCGGCTGCTCGACCCGGCGCTCGGAGGCGGTGCCCTGCTGGACATGGGCGTCTACCCGCTGACGTTCGCGAGCCTGTTCCTCGGCGAGCCGAGCGAGATCCACGCGACCGGCTCGCTCTCCGACCTGGGCGCCGACCTGGACCTGGCCCTGTCGCTGGGCTACCCGTCGGGTGCGGTCGCATCGCTGACGAGCACCATGACCGCCTGGTCGCCGCGGACCGCCTCGATCGCCACCTCGACGGGCCGGATCGACGTACCGGAGGGTTTCCACCACCCGACCACCGCTACCTGGACCAGCGCGGCCGGCACCGAGACGCTGCACGAGGACGTGATCGGCTCGGGCCTGGCCAACGAGGCCCAGGAGGTCGTCCGCTGCCTGCGCAACGGCGAGGTCGAGAGCCCGCTGGTGCCGCTCGACGACACCGTCGCCCTGATGCGCCAGATGGACCGGATCCGCGCGCTGCTGGGTGTCCGCTACGCCGCCGACCGGGGCTGAGGTTTCACCGGGTCCACTACGTTGGGGAGCGTGACGACGCCACCCCAGCACGACGCAGACCTGGTCATCGTCGCCAACCGGCTGCCCGTCGACCGGGTCGTCCACGAGGACGGCTCGGTCTCCTGGCGCCGCTCCCCCGGCGGGCTGGTGACCGCGATCGAGCCGGTGATGCGCGCCAATGACGGCGCCTGGATCGGCTGGTCGGGCGGCACCGACGACGACCTCGAGCCGTTCGTCGAGGACGGCCTGCAGCTGGTGCCGGTCCCGATGACGCCCGACGAGATCGAGGAGTTCTACGAGGGCTTCTCCAACGCCACCTTGTGGCCGCTCTACCACGACGTCGTCGCGAAGCCGGAGTTCCACCGCGAGTGGTGGGACGCCTACGTTCGCGTGAACCGGCGCTTCGCCGAGCGGGCCGCCGACCTCGCGGCCGAGAACGCGATGGTCTGGGTGCACGACTACCAGCTGCAGCTGGTGCCCGCGATGCTGCGCGAGCTGCGCCCCGACCTGCGCATCGGCTTCTTCCTGCACATCCCGTTCCCGCCCACCGAGCTGTTCCAGCAGCTGCCGTGGCGCCGCCAGCTCCTCGAGGGCCTGCTCGGCGCGGACGTCGTCGGCTTCCAGCGCCCGGGTGCGGCGCAGAACTTCATCCGGCTGGTTCGTCAGCGGGTCGGCCACAAGACCCACAAGGACCTCGTCTACCTGCCCGACGGCCGCATCGTGCAGGCACAGTCGTTCCCGATCTCCATCGATGTGCCCGGCCTGGAGAAGCTGGCCCGCTCCGAGGGCGTGCAGCAGCGTGCCAAGGAGATCCGCGAGCAGCTCGGCAACCCCAAGCACGTGCTGCTGGGCGTGGACCGGCTCGACTACACCAAGGGCATCTACGACCGGCTGCGCGCGTTCGGCGAGCTGGTCGCCGAGGGCAGCCTCTCGGTCGAGGACACCGTGTTCGTGCAGGTCGCGACGCCGTCGCGCGAGCGCGTCGAGCAGTACCGCCGCCTCCGTGACGAGATCGACCGGCTGGTCGGGCGGCTCAACGGCGACCTCGGCCGGATCGGCCGCCCCGCGATCGCCTACCTGCACAGCAGCTATCCCCGCGAGGAGATGGCCGCGCTGTTCCGGGCCGCCGACGTGATGGTGGTGACCCCGCTGCGCGACGGCATGAACCTGGTCGCCAAGGAGTACGTCGCCTGCCGCTACGACGACGACGGGGCGCTGGTGCTCTCGGAGTTCGCCGGTGCGGCCGACGAGCTGCGGCAGGCCTACCAGGTGAACCCCTACGACATCAACGGCATGAAGGCGACGATCCTCGAGGCCTGCGGCGCGGACCCGAAGGAGCTGAGCAAGCGTATGAAGGCGATGCGCCGCACCGTCTCCGACCACGACGTGAAGGACTGGGCGCACAGCTTCCTGCACGCACTCAGAGAGGCCCGACCCCCGCACGACAAGCAGGTGCGGCCCGCCCGTCGCAGCTGATGGACGACGCGTTCCCTCCCCAGCTGCCCGAGGTCCGGGAGTCGCCCCGCGAGCTGTTGGGCCGGCTCGCCGCCCACGTCGGCGAGGCACGCGCCGCCGCGCTGTGCGCACAGGTGCTCACCGATGAGACACCGAAGGGCCACCCGGAGACGGTGCGCTTCCTCGGCGGCGCCGCGGGCGAGGTGGTGCTCGCGGAGGGGCGGGGGTGGCCGCCGTACTGGTCGAAGGTGTGGGGTGCCCGCGGGCTGCTCTACGTCTGGGACGACAGTGCCGCCGCCGCGGTGCTCGACGGGCTCGGTGACGCGTCGTGGCGGGTGGCCGAGATGTGCCTGAAGGTGGCGACGCGGCGCGGGCTGCCCTGTGGCGACGACGCGGTGCGGCTGGCCGGGCACGAGCGGCCGCGGGTGCGCGCCGCCGCGCTGCGCGCGCTCGCGGTCAGCGGCGACACCGAGCACGTGGACGCCGTACGCACTGCGCTCGACGACCCCGATGAGGACGTACGGCGCGCGGCCGGCCGGGCGCTCGAGCGTCTCGAGCAGCGGCTGGACCTGGGTTAGCGGACCCGGCGCAGCCGGACCTGCGGCTCCCCCCGGTGCTCGTTGAGGAACGACGTCAGCTGACGCACCGGCATCGGCCGGCCCATCCAGAACCCCTGCGCACTGTCGCAGCGCATCTGGCGCAGCAGCTCGAAGGCGTGCGCGTCCTCGATGCCCTCGGCGACCACGGTGCGGCCGAGGCCGTGGCCGAGGTCGACGATCGCGGAGACCACCGACGCCGCGGCCGGGTCGGGCAGCGTGGTGATGAACGCGCGGTCGATCTTGACCTCGTCGACCGGCAGCCGCAGCAGGTAGGACAGCGACGAGTAGCCGGTGCCCAGGTCGTCGACGGAGAGCCGGACCCCGATGGCGCGCAGCCGCTCCAGCGCCCGCACCGCCTGCTCGGGGTCGGTCATCAGGCTGGTCTCGGTGATCTCCAGGGTCAGCGCCGAGGCGGGCACCGAGGCCGCGTCCAGCTCGCGCGCCACGTCGTCGACGAAGCCACGGTCGAGCAGGCTCCGCGGCGAGATGTTCACCGCGACACCGAAGTCGCCGGGCACCCGCTGGAAACGCTCGGTGTCCTGCAGCGCGGTGCGCAGGACCGCCATGGTCAGCGGCGTGATCAGGCCGCTGTGCTCCGCGAGCGGGATGAACTCCTCGGGGCTGATCGCGCCGTGCTCGGGGTGCCACCACCGAGCCAGCGCCTCGACGCCGCGCACGTCACCGGACTGCATCTCGATCTGCGGCTGGTAGTGCACGGCGAGGTCGTTGCCGACGATCGCTGACCGCAGGTCCGCGAGCAGGCCGAGCCGTGAGGAGTCGCTGCGGTCGAGCTCGGGGGTGAAGACGACGTAGCCGGTGCGGTTCTCCTGCGCCGAGGACAGTGCGAGGTCCGCGTGCCGCAGCACGGTCGCCGCGTCGTCGCCGGGGTCGGCGACGACGACGCCGACCGACGGGTCGACCGCGACCCCGAGACCGTCGAGGTCGAATGTGCGGGTCAGCGCCGAGCGGAGCACCGACGCCGCCGAGCGGGCGTCGAGGTCGTTGGCACCGGGCAGGAGTACGGCGAACTCGTCGCCACCCAGCCGGGCCAGGGACGCGTCGCGCGGTGTGGCCTCACGGACCCGCTCCGAGATCAGCTTGAGCAGCCGGTCGCCGACGATGTGACCCAGGGTGTCGTTGACGGCGCGGAAGTTGTCGAGGTCGAGCAGCAGCACCGAGGCCTTGCCGCGGTTGAGCGCGTCGCCGAGGTGGCGGGTGAACAGGCGCCGGTTGGGCAGCCCGGTCAGCTCGTCGTGCATCGCCGCGTGCTCACGCTCGGCCGACTGGCGCAGGATCAGGTCCGCGCGCAGGGCGTTGTCGATCGCGACCGCGGCGTGGTTGGCGAGTGCCTGGAGCTGGCGCAGGTCCTCGGCACTGAAAGCGGCTGCGTGACCGATCTTGTCGGCGACGGCGAGACATCCGACGACAGCGCCTTCGCTGCGGAGCGGGGCGACGAGCGCTTCACGCAGCCCCAGGCTCTCCAGGAGCTCGGTTCCTTCTCGCTTGGGCCCGAGCAGTCGCGCCTCGCTGGTCCCAGAGGCGCCGAGTGCCGAGATCAGCCAGGCAGGCTTGCGGAGGACCTCGTCGCGGATGACCACCCAGTCCTCGGTGTCACTGCCGCCACGAACCAGGCGAAGCTCCGCCTGAGCTGCAGGGAACGCTCCCTTGATGCCAAGCAGAACCTGCGCGATGACGTTCTCGAGGCCGATCTCGCGACCGACGGTCTCGGTGAACTTGTTGACCTGCTCGAGGCTTTCATTGCGGCGGCGGGCTCTCTCGTAGGAACGGTGCGCCATCCAGAGCACGCCGGTGAGCACCGCGAGCAGCCAGGCCGCACGCCAGTCCACGGTGACGATGTAGACCGCCACCAGTGCGGCACAGGCATTTGCGAGATCACCGGCCTGGCTGACGCTGAAGACCTCGCCGCGCAGACGGGGACGCTTGCCGCTCGCGATCGTGATGACGACCATGACCAGCAAGGCACCCATCAGGCTCGTCGCCGTGGCAGCGGACGCCGTTGCCAGCCAGCCCCAGGGGCCCAGCTTCTTGTGGCCGTGCAGCACGGCGTGCCAGATGCTGACGGCCGCTACTGTCTCGACGGCGAACATCGCCACGTTGAAGACTGACTTCTGGAACGCGCGCTTCTCCAGCAGGAACGTGACAGCCGAGCCGGAAAGCCGAGCGACGAGCAACATGTCGGGACGCAGGAAGTACAGGCCGAGGACGAGCGGGATCTCCATCAGAGACAGGGCAATGGCGTCCTTGCCGAGGCGAACTCGAACCACGAAGCGCTCCGCGAACAGGAACGCTGCGGCGAAGGCGAGCGTGCGCAAGGCCGTTGCCGGCGGCTGCTGGTCCGCGTCGATGATCGGACGCACCAACGCGTAGTAGCCCGCTGCTGCGATCACAGTGAGCAGCCCGGTATAGGCCCAGACCCCTCCGGTTCTCGTTCGAGACATGAGGGTCACCTACGCCCAGTTGCCGCCGGACCAGGAGCTCCCGGACCACGAGCTGCCTGACCAGGAGGACCCGGACCACGAGCTGCCCGACCACGACGACCCGGACCACGAGCTGCCCGACCACGACGACCCGGACCACGACGACCCCGACCACGAGCTGCCCGACCACGACGACCCCGACCACGAGCTGCCCGACCACGACGACCCCGACCACGAGCTGCCCGACCACGACGACCCCAGCCAGGACGTCGAGCACCAGCAGTCGCCGGTCCAGGTCACGCCGTTCCAGGTGCCGCCGTCCCAGGCAGTCCCGTTTCTGCTGGCAGCCGCCCACGACGCGGCGTCCCACGGGCCGAAGATGTCGCGCTCACCGGAGAGCACCACGCCGTCCATCGCGACGTGCAGGCTCCCGCGGGCGGCCTCCAAGGAGCCGGTGCCCTGGGACTGCGGGTAGTCCTGGACGACCGACGCCGCGGCCGGAACGGGCGCGAGCGTCGCGGCCAGGACGTTGACCTCGCCGGCGCCCCGGGCCGACGCGTCCGCGAGGGGCAGCGGGGTCGCGGTGCGCTCGAGCTGCGCCTTGACCTGGTCGGGGGTGAGGTCCGGGCGGGCCTGCAGCAGCTGTGCCACGGCACCGGAGACGAACGCCGCTGCCTGCGAGGTGCCGCTGCCCTTGAAGTAGCGCTTGCCCTCGCTGGCGCTGGGGAACTGCGTGCTCAGGTAGGAGCCCGGGTCGACCAGCGACACGATCGAGCGGCCAGGGGCGACGACGTCGACGCCGCGAGACGCCGTACCAGCGCTGGAGAACGCTGTCACAGTGTCGTCGGCAGCGGGGGTGGTGCCGTTGAGGTCGGCGGCGCCGACCGTCAGCACGTAGGGGTCGTAGGCCGGGTCGTTGAGCGCGTCGGTGGTGGCGCCGTTGTTGCCGGCGGCGACGACCACGACGATGCCGGCGCGCCAGGCGTTCTCGACCGCGTGCGTCAACGGGTCGACCTGGTAATTCTGGACGCCGGTGGTGCCGTAGGACAGGTTGAGCACCCGGACCGGGTGCTGCGGGTCGTCGTTGCGGTGCGCGACCACCCAGTCGATGCCGGCGATCACCTGCGAGACGTCGACGGCGCCGTTGCTGGTGGCGACCTTCACGCTGGTCAGCTCCGCATCGGGGGCCACGCCTTGGAAGCCGCCATTGCCAGAGTCGGTGCCGGCGATGATGCCCGCCATGTGGGTGCCGTGTCCGAACGTGTCGAGGTGCGCGAGGCCAGGGCCCTGGCTCTCGAAGGAGAGGTCCGCGCCGTCGACGACGTTGCCGGAGGTGAGGCCCTTGACCGGGACCACACCGGTGTCGACGAGAGCTACGCCGATGCCCTTGCCGGTGTAGCCCAGCCTGGCGGCCAGGTCGGAGCCGATGGCCGTCTTGCCCTGGGCCACGGTGGTCTGGGAGTCGTCGAAGAGCCAGCCGCTGACGCCGTTGCGCAGGGTGGGGTCGGCCGTCGGGTCGGCGGGGCGTGGGTCGGCGTGCGCGACGGAGAGCGCGGCTCCGCTGCCGGCGACGATCAGCGTGCCGACCAGCGCGGCGGCGGCCTGCCGCCTGAGAAGCTTTCCTGCCTTCATCGGAACCGAACCTGCCCTTCCCTGGGCTTGAGACATGACGCTGTTCCGGGGCACGACCGTCCCCCGAAACGCGACATTAGGGGCACCGGTACGTCGCTGTCCGGAAGTTGCACGAACCCGTGCGTCCCCACCCGGAGCCGGGCGCCAGAGAGGCCCGGATGCGGGATCAGAGCACGCTGCGGAGCCCGGCGCGCTGCGGCCGGCGCGCGGCGAGATGGCGCTCGACGTCCTCAAGAGACATCGGCCGTCCCAGCCAGTAGCCCTGGGCGATGTCGCATCCCAGGTCGCGCACGACGTTGTAGGCCGCCTCGTCCTCGATGCCCTCGACGACGACCTGGTGCCCGAGGCGGTGGCCGAGGTCGATGATCGCTCCGACCAGGGCCTCGGCTGCGGGGTCCGGCAGCGGCGTCACGAAGCAACGGTCGATCTTCAGCTCGTGGACGGGCAGCCGCAACAGGTAGGCCAGAGAGGAGTAGCCGGTGCCGAGATCGTCGACCGAGAGCCTGACGCCCACCGAAGCCAGCCGTTCCAGTGCCGCGACAGCGCGCTCGGGGTCCGCCATCAGGCTGGTCTCGGTGATCTCGAGAGTCAGTGCCGAGGCGGGTACGGCGACCATGGCCAAGGCCCGCGCGACCTCGTCGACGAAACCGGGGTCGAGCAGGCTCCTGGGTGAGATGTTCACCGCGACAGTCAGCGCGTGACCGTTGGCGCGCATCCGCTCGCAGTCGCGCAGCGCGGTGCGCAGCACCAGGAGCGTGAGCGGCGTGATCAGCCCGCTGTGCTCGGCCAGCGGGATGAACTCCTCGGGGCTGATCGCCCCGTGCTCGGGGTGCGACCAGCGCGCGAGGGCCTCGACGGCGCACCCGACGCCCGTCGCGAGATCCACCTGCGGCTGGTAGTGGACCTCGAGGTCGTTGGCCGCGATGGCAGCACGCAGGTCGCCGAGCAGTCCGAGACGGGAGGAGTCGCTGCGGTCGAGCTCCGGGCTGAACACGACGTAGCCGGCACGGCTCTCCTGGGCGCTGAACAGCGCGATGTCAGCGTGCCGGAGGATCGACGCGGCCTCGTCACCGGCCCCCGCGACGACCACACCGACGGACGGGTCGATGGCGACCGACAGCCCGTCGAGGTCGAACGGCCTGGTCAGTGCTGACCGCACCACCGAGGTCGCGGCGCGTGCGTCCAGGTCGCCGGCACCGGGCAGCAGTACCGCGAACTCGTCGCTGCCGAGTCGAGCGACCACCCCGCCCTTCGGGACGGTCTCGCAGACCCGCTCGGCGACGAGCCGCAGGAGGCAGTCACCGAACTGGTGGCCGAGGGTGTCGTTGACGGCTCTGAAGTTGTCGAGGTCCAGCAGGAGCACAGCTGCGCCTGCCCGGGCGATCGCCTCGGTCAGCATCCGGGTGAACAGTCGCCGGTTCGGCAGGCCGGTGAGCTCGTCGTGCAGCGCCAGGTGCTCGCGCTCGTCTGCCTGGAGCATGATCAGGTCGGCCCGGAGGGCGTTGCCGATGGCGACCGCTGCGTGGTTGGCGAGGGCCTGGAGCTGGCGGAGGTCCTCGCTGGAGAAGCTGGCGGCGTCACCCACCTTGTCCGCGACGGCGAGGCTCCCGACGATTCGGCCCTCGCTGCGCAGCGGCACCACCAGCCCGTCCCGGAGCCCGAGCTCGGCCAACACGGCTCCGCCCGGGTTCCGGGGGCCGAGCAGGGTCGGCTCGGCGGCGACCTGTCCCATCGCCCCGAGAAGCCAGGCGGGACCGTGCTCGACCCGGTCGCCCTTGACGACCCAGTCCTCCTGGCCGCCACCCTCCGGTGCGAGCCGGAGCTCGGCGACCGTGGCCGGGAACGCGTTCCGGACACCGAGCAGGACCTGGGCCACGACGGAGTCCACCTCGATCTCCCGCCCGACGACCTCGGTGAACCGGTTGACCTGCTCCAGACTCTCGTTGCGACGCCGTGCCCCGTCATAGGAGCGGTGCGCCACCCAGAGTGTTGCGGTGACGACCAGGAGCAACCAGGCGGCGCGCCAGTCGACGGAGATGATGTAGACCGCCACCAGCGCGAAGCAGGCATTGGCGAGGTCGCCGAGCTGTCCGACCCCGAGGTTGTCGCGAAGGCCCGGCCGGCGACCGCTGGCGATCGTGATCACCCCGACGACGAGGAGCGCCCCCGCGACGCTGGTGAAGGTGGCAGCTGCGACGGTGCCGAGCCAGCCGCGCGGACCCAAGGGATCGCCGGACCCGACGACGGCGCGCCAGATCGCCACTGCGCTGGCCGTCTCGAGGCCGAACAACGCCAGGTTGAAGGCGATCTTCTGGGGTGCCTTGCGCTGCCACAGGTAGGCGACGAGGGCCCCGCCCAGCCGGTAGGCGATGAGGAGGTCGGGACGGACGAAGTAGAGCCCGAGGACCAGCGGGATCTCCATGAGGGAGAAGCCGACGGCGTCGGGGCCGAACCGCAGGCGCACGACGTAGACCTCCGCCAGCGCGAAGCCCACCACCAGCACCGCAGCCCAGACCAGGGACGGTCGGGACGTGCGGTCCACGAGGGGGGCGACCGCGACCGCGTAGACGGCGCCCGCGGTCACCCCGATCAGCGTGGAGTAGATCCAGATCGCGAGGTTCCGGGCCGGGGTCATGACGGCATCTCACGACCAGTTTCGGCCGGTCCAGCTGCTGCCCGACCAGGAGGAACCCGACCAGCTGCTGCCCGACCACGAGGAACCCGACCAGCTGTTGCCCGACCACGAGTGCCCCGACCACGAGCTCCCCGACCAGCTGCTGCCCGTCCAGGACTTGCCCGTCCACGTCGAGCCGGCCCAGGTGGTCGAGCACCAGCAGGTGCCGGTCCAGTTGTAGCCGTTCCAGGTGCCGCCGACCCAGGAGGTGCCGGCACTGCTCGCTGCGGCCCAGGTGCTGGCCGCCCAGGGGCGGAAGATGTCCCGCTCGCCCGAGAGGACCACGCCGCCGTCCTCCACGTGCTGGGTTCCGCGCGCCTGCTCGAGGCTGCCGGTCCCGGCCGAACGCTGGAACGACTGGGCAGCCGTGGGCACCGCCGCGAGGCTGGCGGCGTAGACGTTGATCTCGCCCGCTCCCCGGCCTGCGGGGTCCGCCAGGAGCAGCGGCGTCGCGGTCCCCCGGAGCAGCGCCTTGACCTGGTCGGGGGTCATGCTGGGTCGCTGCTGCAGCAACTGGGCCACCGCCCCGGACACGAACGCGGCCGCCTGCGAGGTCCCGCTGCCCTTGAACAGCGTTCCGGCACGGGCGGTCGGGTAGGCGACGTCGATGTAGGACCCCGGGTCGCGCAACGACAGGATCGAGCGACCGGGGGCGACGACGTCGACCCGGCGCGATGCGTCGCCCCGGCTGGAGAAGCTGGGGACCACGTCGTCCACCGGCGTGAGGGTGCCGCCCAGGTCCGCGGCGCCGACCGCGAGCACATAGGGGTCGTAGGCGGGGTTGTTCAGCTTGGGGTTCGTGGTGCCGTCGTTGCCCGCGGCGACCACCACCACGATCCCCGCGCGCCACGCGTTCTCCACCGCGTGCGTCAGCGGGTCGACCTGGTAGCCCTGGACACCGTCGGTCCCGTAGGAGAGGTTCAGCACCCGGATCGGGTGAGCGGGATCGTCGTTGCGGTGCTTGACCACCCAGTCGACCCCGGCGATCACCTGGGAGACGTCGACCGCACCGTCACTGGCCGCCACCTTGACGCTGGTGAGCCGGGCCCCGGGCGCAACGCCGACGAAGCGGCTCGGGTCGGTGCCCGGTTCACTGCCGACGATGATGCCGGCCATGTGGGTCCCGTGCCCGAACGTGTCGTAGTGGCTCAGCCCCGGGGCCTGGCTGTCGAAGGAGAGGTCGGCACCGTCGACCACGTTGCCGGAGCTGAGTCCTGGGACCGGAACCACCCCGGTGTCGATCAGCGCGACTCCGACGCCTGTTCCGGTCCACCCGTTCGCGGCCACGAGGTCGGCGCCGGTCGCGCCCTTGGCCTGCGCCAGCGTGGTCACCGAGTCGTCGAACAGCCACCCCCGTGACTTGGCTGCGCCGACGAGGCTGCCGACGAGCGAGGCGTGGGCCGGTGTGCCGACGACCACCGCCGGGGCCGTTGCGAGCAGCGCCGCGGACAGCAGTCCGACAGTGATCTTCTGAGGCGTGATTCTCGTCATGGCGACGCCCTTCCCTGGGCCCTGCGAATTACCCCCCCAAAAAGGACATTAAGGGCCCTCGGCCCTCGAGATCCCGGTATTCCCGGGAAATCCGGCGCCGGACTAGACCTCGGCCCGCACCAACCGAACGCCACCGCCCACGCCGGTGTTACCGAGGCCACTGACGTCGAGGCTACTCGTCGGTATCCTTCGGGCATGGATCTGCTCCCGAAGCCGGACCAGATCGTCTCCGCAGCCGCGAACGTCGCCCACATGATGTTGTACGGCGGCCTGGCCGATCTCCGCCCGATGCCCCGCACGCTCATCGACGACGGCGTGCTGCGCGAGGTCTACCACTACCGGCCGCGCGGCACCGCCAAGGAGCACGGCGACCCGGTCCTGCTGGTCACCCCGCTGGCCGCGCCGGCCATCTGCTTCGACCTGCGCCGCGGCTGCTCGGTGGTCGAGCACCTCGTCGAGTCCGGCCGCCCCACCTACCTCGTGGAGTACGGCGAGGTGTCGTTCGCCAACCGGACGCTGGGCATGGAGCACTGGGTCGACGAGGTGATCCCCCAGGCGATCCGCGAGGTCAGCGCACACGCCGGCGGCCGCCCGGTCCACCTGGTCGGCTGGAGCCTGGGCGGCACGTTCGCCGTCCTCACCGCAGCCGACCAGCCCGACCTGCCGGTCGCCTCGGTCACCACGATCGGCTCGCCCGTCGACGTCAGCCAGGTCCCGATGGTCGCCCCGATCCGCCCGTTCCTCGGCCTCGCGGGCGACCGCGCCGGCCTGGTCACGCAGGCCTACCGGCTGCTCGGCGGCGCGCCCAAGCCGTTGGTCAAGCGCGCCTTCCAGCTGTCCAGCTTCAACAAGCTGGTCACGAAGCCGATCGCGATCGCCGCCAAGCTCGACGACGCGGACTTCCTCGCGCAGATCGAGGCCGTCGACCGGTTCACGGCGAACATGATCGCCTACCCGGGCCGCACGTTCGGGCAGCTCTACCACCGGATCCTCAAGGGCAACCAGCTCGCGTCGGGCTCGGTGACCATGGACGACCGGGACATCAAGCTCGCCGACCTGGCCGTGCCACTGCTCGCGTTCGGCGGCGCCGGCGACGGGATCGCACCGGTCGCGTGCGTGCGCCCGATCGAGCAGCTGGTGCCCAACGTGCCGGCGTTCCGCTTCGAGACCGTGCCCGGCGGGCACCTCGGCATGCTGACCGGTCGCGCAGCGCGCTCGACCACCTGGCGGATCCTCGACGAGTGGATCAGCGAGCACTCCTCCCCCGCGGCCGAGACCCCCACCCCGGCGGCGGCTCGCAAGGCCGCGTCGGCGAAGAAGGCCACAGCGAAGAAGAAGGCTCCGGCCACCAAGAAGGCATCGCCCGCGAAGCCGGCCCCGAAGACGGCAGCCGCCAAGAAGGCCGCCGGGTCCACCAAGGCTTCCGTGGACGCGATCGGCGCCAACCCGTCCCGGCGCTACTCCTCGGCCGGCTCGCGCGGCCTGGCACGCTGACCCACGCGGTCCGTCTGCGATCCTTCCTGCGCGGGTAGGTTCGGACGGCCGAAGGGGGCCCACGCATGGTGCAGACAGCGAGCCGGATCGCGCCCGCGCCCGACTGGCGGCTCGCGGTCGTGCTGCTCCTGCTGGTCGGGATCGCGGTCGTGGCGTCGTACGTCGGGCAGCTGGGCGTCCAGCGTGAGCAGGTCGCGGCCGCGGCGCGGGCGGTGCTGCAGCTCGCCGTCGTCTCGCTGGTGATCACCGCGGCGCTCGGCTCGGTGCTGCTGTCGCTGGGGTTCGTGCTGGTGATGTTCTCGGTCGCCACCTGGACCTCGACGGGGCGGATCGGCACCCCGCGCGGCCAGCTGCCGTTCGTGGCGCTGGCGATCGCCTCCGGCGCGGTGCCCGTGCTCGCGCTGATCTTCGCGACCGGGCTGGTGCCGTTCAACGGGGCCGGGATCGTTCCCGTCGCCGGCATCGTCATCGGCAACACGATGACCGCCGCCACCCTGACCGGGCGGCGCGCCTACGCCGAGATCGGCGGCCAGCTCGGGGTCTACGAGGCCGCGCTCGCACTGGGCATGCGCAGCTTCGACGCGGCCTACGAGGTGGTCCGGCCGACCGCGCGCGAGGCGCTCATGCCGGGCTTGGACCAGACCCGTACCGTCGGACTCGTCACGCTGCCGGGCGCGTTCATCGGGGTGCTGCTCGGTGGGGGCACGCCGCTCGAGGCCGGGGCGGCGCAGATCCTGGTGCTGATCGGGCTGATGGCCGGGCAGGCGCTCACCGCGGCGGTGCTGCTGCGGCTGGTCGCCGCGGCCCGGGTGGTGCCGACCGCGATGGCCGGCCGCTACCCGCGATGAGGAGGTACGACGTGCACTGGACGTCCAGGGTCGCCGTACTCCTGGCGGGGCTGGTGCTCACCGCTGGCTGCACCGCGTCCGCCGGCCCGACTGCCGACCCGTCGCCGTCGCTGTCCACCTCCGCGGCACCCGCGTTCAGGTCCTACGTCGCGCTCGGCGACTCCTACACCGCCGGGCCGCTGGTGCCCACGACCGACGTGGCGCAGGGCTGCTTCCGGTCGAGCGGCAACTACCCGAGCCTGCTCGCGAAGCGGCTGACGGTGCAGCGGTTCACGGACGTGTCCTGCTCGGCCGCGACGACCCGCGCCCTGACCCACCCCCAGCACACGTTCGGCGACGCGAACCTCCCGCCGCAGCTGCGGGCACTGCGCGCGGACACCGACCTGGTCACGCTCGGCATCGGTGGCAACGACTTGGACCTGTTCGCGTCGCTGGTGCAGCGCTGCGTGCGGCTCCGCGCGAGCGACCCGACCGGCGCGCCGTGCACGCGCGTCGAGAGCCCGGCCGCGTGGTCACGGACCACGGCGCGGATCGGGCGGCGGGTCGCCACGTCGCTGCGCGAGATCCACCGGCGGGCCCCGAAGGCCACCGTGGTGCTGGTCGGCTACCTGCGGCTCACCCCCGATCACGGCACCTGCCCCGGACTGCCGCTGGCCGCCGGCGACTACGCCCTCGGCCGCTCCGTGAGCCGCTCGCTCGACGACGCGCTCCGGGCCGCCGCCCGCCGTACCGGCTCGACGTTCCTGGACTCCTACGCCCTCTCGGCCGGCCACGACGTCTGCTCCGCGCACCCCTGGGTCAACGGCGCCACCCCCGACCAGCAGCGCGCCGCGCCGTACCACCCGTTCGCCGTCGGGATGCGCGCCGAGGCGGCCGCCCTCGCCACCCTCCTCTCCCCCCGTTGAGTCGTCACTCCCGGCACGTTGAGTCGTCAGTCGCGGCAGGTTCAGCAAGGGTGGGCTCAGGCGGCGGGCAGCGACCAGTCGACGGGGCTGCCGCCCTGGCGGACGAGGAGGTCGTTGACCCGGCTGAACGGCCGCGAGCCGAAGAAGCCGCGGCTCGCGGAGAGCGGCGAGGGGTGCACCGACTCGACCCAGGGCACGTCGCCGAGCACGCCCTTGAGTCCCTGGGCGTCGCGGCCCCAGAGGATCGCGGCGCGCGGGCCGCCGCGGGCGGCGAACACCTCGATCGCACGCTCGGTGACGCGCTCCCAGCCCTTGCCGCGGTGCGACGCCGGCGCTCCGGGCGCGACGGTCAGGCTCCGGTTCAGCAACATCACGCCCTGCTCGAACCACGGGGTCAGGTCGCCGTTGGCGGGCGGCGGGCAGCCGACGTCAGCGCCGAGCTCCTTGTAGATGTTGACCAGGCTCTTGGGCAGCGGTCGGACGTCGGGGGCCACCGAGAAGCTGAGCCCGACCGGGTGCCCCGGCGTCGGGTAGGGGTCCTGGCCGACGACGAGCACCTTCACCCCGGCGAGCGGCCGGCTGAACGCGCGCAGGATCTGGTCGCCGTGCGGGAGGTACTCCCGTCCCGCCGCGACCTCCTCGCGCAGGAACCGGCCCATCGCGCTGATCGTGTCCTCGACCGGGGCGAGGGCCTCGGCCCAGTCCGCCGCCACCAGTCCTCGCTCGACCAACCCGTTCAACGCACCCGTCGTCATGGCGGCACCCTCTCACGCCGTACTGACGTCTCGATCAGCTGCGACTGCCGACTCAACGTGCCCGGAGTGACGACTCAACGTGCCCGGAGTGACGACTCAACGGGTTTGTCGAGTGCGCGGGTAGTGTTGTCGCCGCACAGGTAGTACTTCGGCTCCTTGACCCTGCTCAGGAACAGGTCCGGGGGGGTGCGCGAGCGCGGCGTGCAGGGCCGTCGTACCGGCCTTGGGGGCGCCGACGAGCAGGAAGTCGGGAAGGCGAGCCATCTCGCCATAGTAGATTGACTAAATCGACAAACCTAGGCTCAGCAGACGGACTTCAGGCTCGACGCCTCGATCCGCGCCAGGATCGCGCCGGCGACCCGCTCGAGCGCCGCCACGTCCCCGGGCGCGAGGTCCTCGAAGACCAGGTCGCGCACGGTCTCCACGTGCCCCGGCGCGGCCGCGACCACGGTCTTCCAGCCGGTGTCGGTGAGCCGTGCGAGCGTCACGCGGCCACTGTCGGGCGATGGCGCACGCTCCACCCAGCCCCGCTTCTCCAGCTTGGTGACCACGTGCGAGAGCCGTGACAGCGAGGCGTTGACCATCGCCGCCAGCTCGCTCATCCGCAGGGAGCGCCCGTCGGCCTCGGAGAGCATCGCCAGGCACATGTAGTCGAAGTGCGTCATGTCCGAGTCGCGCTGCATCTGGCTGTCGAGGGTCGGCGCGAGCTTGAGCGCCACCCCGGCCAGCTTGAGCCAGGCGGCGCGCTCGTCCTCGTTCAGCCATCGCGTCATGGACTCATCATCGGTCACGCCGACCCACCGGTGTACCGCCGTGGCCGGATCCACACGGAATAGTTGACGCTTCAATCTTTGTTGCACTAGCATCGGCGTCACGACCATCGGAGGACCGCATGACCCAGATGCCCGCGCTCTACATCGGCCACGGCGCGCCGCCGCTGCTGGACGACCCGCTGTGGAGCGGCCAGCTCGCGTCCTGGGCGCAGGACCTGCCCCGCCCCACGGCGATCCTGGTGGTCAGCGCGCACTGGGAGTCGGCACCCGTGATGCTGTCCGCGACCGCCCCGGGCACGCCGCTGGTCTACGACTTCGGCGGCTTCGCGCAGCGCTACTACGAGATGACCTACGCGACCCCGGACGCCTCGGCGCTCGCGAGCCGGATCGCGGCGATGATGCCCGCGACCGAGCCGGTGCACCAGCACCCCTCGCGTGGACTGGACCACGGCGCCTGGGTCCCGTTGAAGATCATGTACCCCGACGCCGACATCCCCGTCGTGCAGATGTCGCTGCCCACCCAGGACCCGGGCCGGCTGCTCGAGCTGGGCCGGCGGCTGCGGCCGCTGCGCGACGAGGGCGTGCTGATCGTCGGCTCCGGCTTCCTGACCCACGGCCTGCCGTTCCTCACCGAGTTCCGCATCGACGCGGCCGCCCCGGGCTGGTCCACCGACTTCGACCTGTGGGCGGCGGACGCCCTGGCCCGCGGCGACATCGACCTGCTGGCGTCCTACAGGGACAAGGCGCCGGGGATGCCCTACGCGCACCCGACGGTCGAGCACTACACGCCGCTGTTCATCACCCTCGGCGCCGCCACCGACCCCGAGACTCCCGGCGAGCAGAAGATCGACGGCTACTGGATGGGCCTGTCCAAGAGGTCGCTGCAAGTAGCCTGACCCGCGTGTGGGGGTGGATCGCGGCGATCGCGTCGCTCGCGTCGGTGCTGGCGGGCGGCGGCGCCGACCCCGTGCAGCCCGCTCCCCCGTCGGTACGGCGGTTCTGGACGTCGGACGCCCACGCCTACGCGTCTCCCTGGTACACCGGGCGGCACCGGGTGATGATCGGCTTCGGCTGCACCCCCGCGCCCTACTACGACCCGGCACCCGGCTGCCCGCACAGCGAGGGGTTCCACCACGGCATCGACGTCGCACTGCCCTGCGGCGCCTGGCTGTTCTCGGCCGTCGACGGAGTGGTCGCGCCCGCCCGCGGACCCGGCGCCCCGGGACCGGCCTACGGCCCGCGGGCGTTCCGGATCCGGGTCTCGACGGGCTCGACCACCGGCACCGGCTCGACCTCCGGCGCCGGCCCGACCACCGGGGTGGACGTCCTGCTCGGGCACGTCCGGGTCGCCTACGTCCACCCCGGCGACCGGGTCCACCGTGGTGACCTGGTCGCCCGCGCGGACCGGCTCGGCGCCCCGGACGGCTGCCACCTGCATCTCGAGGTCCGGCCCGCAGGAGGCGGCTACGCGAGCGCCGTCGACCCGGCGTCGTACCTCGGACTCCTCCGCTGAGGCTGCCCGTGACGGATGGCAGGATGCCGACGGTGAGCATCCTGTCGATCCAGTCCCTCGTCGCCTACGGCCATGCCGGCAACTCCGCGGCGGTGTTCCCGCTGCAGCGCCTGGGCAAGGTGGTGTGGCCGGTGATGACGGTGCACTTCTCCAACCACACCGGCTACGGCGACTGGAAGGGCCCGCTGCTCAGCTCCTCCGACGTGGCCGACGTGATCACCGGGGTCGAGGACCGGGGCGCGTTCGAGCACTGCGAGGCGGTGCTGTCGGGCTACCAGGGCGCCGAGGACGTGGGCGGGGTGATCCTGGACGCCGTACGCAGGGTGAAGGCGAAGAGCCCGGCCGCGATCTACTGCTGCGACCCGGTGATGGGCGACGTCGGGCGTGGCATGTTCGTGCGCCCGGGGATTCCGGAGTTCATGCGCGACCAGGTCGTGCCGGCGGCCGACGTGGTCACCCCCAACCACTTCGAGCTCGACTTCCTGGCCGGTACGACGACCGGGACCGTCGCGGAGCTCCTCGAGGCCGTTGCCGCCGTGCGCGCCTCGGGTCCATCGACCGTGCTGGTCACCTCGGTGATCCTCGAGGACACCCCTGAGGACGCCCTCGACATGGTGGCCGTCGGTGACGGCGAGGCCTGGCGGGTGCGCTTCCCGCGACTGTCCGTCAGCCCGCCCGGCGCCGGCGACCTGACCGCGTCGGTGTTCCTGGCCAACCTGCTCGACGGGCACACCCTCGCCGACGCCCTGGCCCGGACCGCGTCGTCGGTGTTCGCAGTCGTGTTCGCCACCGCCGAGGCTGGTGAGCGGGAGATGCGGATCGTGCAGACCCAGGACGCCCTGGCCAACCCGCGCAGCGAGTTCGAGGTCCACCCCCTCAACCCCGATTCGTCTGCGAGTTAGGCGGAAGTCCACGCGGGGCGGTCGCAGACGAATCAGCGCACCCGGACCGGCACCCACAGCCAGTGCGCGGTGTCGACGGCCGCGACGGTGGTCCCCGACGCGAGCAGCACGATCGCCTCGCCCGCACCGACCGCCGCTCCGACCAGCCGCAACGGACGCGCCGCCATCGCGCGGGCGACGTCGCGAGGCAGCTCGTAGCGCGGCACCTGCATGGGGTGCCAGGTCCGCCACCGTCCCTGGTCGGTGACGAACGCACCCACGGCCCCGACGTGGTCGCCGTTGCGGTCGGTGCTCCAGGCCACCACGTCGACCAGCAGGCTGCCGTCCGGGAGCACCAGGGCGTCGTCGACGAACGGCCGGGCCTGCGGGGGCCGCGGGACCTCGTCCACATGGACGCGACCCGCCACCCGACGGACCGCCCCGGAGACGGGCAACCAGGTCACCCCCTGGTCGCCCCGCAGCGCCGCGACGGTGTCGGTGCGGGCACTCGCCAGCGGCAACGTGGTCGCGCCGTCCACGGGCAGCGGCGTCCTCCGCCACGACGCGCCGCCGTCGCTGGACCCGAGCAGGGCACCGGCAGCAACCGCCACGAGGCGGCCGTCCTCCGTGGCAGTCAGCGCCGTGGTCCCGCGCGGCAGCGGGAGCCCGTGCGTCGTGCCGGTAGCCGGGTCCACGGCCAGCCCGCCGACCACCAGCTCCCCCGACCGCAGGGGCCGCGGCCCGCCCGGCAGGCCGAGAGCCCGACGATCACCGCTGACGTCGAGCAGGAACGCGGGCACGCCGTCCACGTGGACCAGGAACCGGCCGCCCGGCGCGGCCGTGACGCGGGCGCCGTCCGCCCGCCACGGCCCCGCCAGGGTCCGGTGCTCGAAGCCGTCGACGGTCACGGCGACGACCAGCCACGACCGCGCACAGCTCCGCCCCGCGCAGGTGCGCCACACGCTCGCGCGGCTCTGCGGGTCGGTGACCGAGACGGCCACCCTCAGCAGCTGCGCCCCCGGGCCATCGACCACGGCGTCGGCCGAGGGCACCCCCGGGCGGACCGGTGGCGCCCCGAACCAGGTCAGGACGGCGACCACGAGCAGCGCCAGCGGTCCGACGAGCAGGCGGGTACGACGGCCGGCTGGTGACGCGGGGCCGCCGACGAGCACGTCGCGCTCCCCCGGCCTCGCGGGTCGAGGGACGTCGTACGTCAGGGGTCTGGGCATGGCTTCCGCACCACGACGGACGGTCCGTCGTGACCCCTTCAGGATGCGTCACGACACGAGATTCGGAGCCGCTTGTCAGGTTCGAACTGACGACCTTTCGCTTACAAGGCGAGTGCTCTACCAGCTGAGCTAAAGCGGCGGTGCGGGGACATCGTAGACGTCGACCGCATGAAGCGCGGGACCCCGGGTACGTGCCGCTCGAACCGACGAAGGGAGAGCATCATGGGCATGGACGACAAGCTCAAGAACAGCGCCGAGGGCGCAGTCGGCAAGGCCAAGGAGGGTGTCGGCGACGCCACCGGTGACCGCGACCTGCAGGCCGAGGGCAAGGCGGACCAGACCAAGGCCGACCTGAAGCAGGCCGGCGAGAAGGTCAAGGACGCGTTCAAGAGCTAGCGCGACGTCCGGGCGTTCTCACGCAGCAGCACCCGGAGAATCCCCCGCACAACGCGGCGGGACGGCCCTCACGCAGGGCCGTCCCGCCGTTCGCGTCTCAGGCCGCCGTCTCCCCGGTGGCCAGGAACCCGCTGATCGAGCGGCGCAGCCCCACCGGGTCCAGGCCGTGGGCCGCCTGGTGCTCGGCGACGGACCCGTAGCGACGCAGCTCGTCGCGGCCGACACCCAGCGACAGCAGCCGGTGCGGCTGGTCGACCAGCGCCTCGCCGACGAGCCGCGCAGACGTGCCGGCCAGGTACGGCTCCACGAGTACGACGTCCGGTACCCGCAGCACGCCGCGCAGCGTGGCCGCGTCGAACGGCCGGATGCAGCTTGCATAGAGCACCGCGACGTCGAGCCCCTCGGTCGCCGCGAGCACCGGGTCGAGCATCGGCCCGACCGCGACCACGGTGGCCGCCCCGCCCCGGCGGACCACGTGCATCGTCCCCGGCCGCACCGGGTAGGCCCGGCTGTTCTGCTGCTCGTGGATGCGGAGGTAGTCGCGACCGTCGCCGGCCACGGCCGTCCGCAGCGCTTCCGCCACCTCGTCGGCGTGCCCCGGCGTCCACACCGTCCAGTCCGGCAGCGTGTCCATCAGCGCGACGTCTCCGGGGGCCTGGTGCGTGCGGCCGCCACCGGTGTTGTCGTAGGAGGCGCCCGCGCTCACCAGCACCCCACCGACGTCCTGGTGGTTGAAGCCGAGCTTGACCTGCTCGAAGGCGCGCTCGACGAGGAACGCCGCAAAGGTGTGCACCACCGGCCGCAGCCCGGTCAGCGCGATCCCTGCGCCCACGTTGACGAGCAGCTGCTCGCGGATGCCGACGTTGACGACCCGGTCCGGGTGCGCCCGCTCCGCGGCGCGGAAGTACTGCCCCGATATCTCGGCGTAGACCAGCGCCACCGAGAGGTCCTCCTCGAGCAGGTCGGTGACGGTGCGGGCGAACCGCTCCCGCGGACTCATGCCTTCTCCTCGACGCGTGCGAGGACGACGCGGGGACGACCGGCTCGTCGTCGGTCGAGCCTGCGCCGTCCTGAGCCTGTCGAAGGGTCGAGGGCGAACGCGGTCTCCAGGGCGTCGTGGTCGCGTCCGTCGACGTCGTGGACGTCCCAGCCCTCGAGGGCGAACAGCCCGGCGAGCCGCGGCGAGCGCGTGAAGCTGGCCGAGGCGTTGTCGACGACGACCACCGTGAGCCGCTCCAGACCCAGGGCCCCGGCGAGCACGATCGCCTCGTGGTTGCTGCCCTCGTCGAGCTCGGCGTCACCGACCAGCACCACGACCCGACTCCCGATCCCCTGCGCCCGCAGCCCCAGGGCGGTGCCGACCGCGAGCGGCAGCCCGTGGCCGAGCGACCCGCTGGAGATCTCCACGCCGGGCACCAGCACCCGGTCCGGGTGGTGCCCCAGCCTCGAGTCGTACGACGTCCAGCCGGCCAACCACTCCTCGGGCAGGAACCCCTTCGCCGCGAGCACGGCGTAGTAGGCCATCGGCCCGTGTCCCTTGGACAGCAGGAACCGGTCCCGGCGCGGGTCGTGCACCGTCTCCGGGGTCACGTCGAGGACCCGGTCGTAGAGCACCCACAGCACGTCGAGCGTCGACGTCGCCGCGGCGCCGTGCTTCTCGTCGCCGGTCATCAGCCCCATGAGGCGCTCGAGGTCGTCGTACCCCGTCGGTCGAGGGGCTTCCGTCGGTCGAGCCGCCTTCGTTGGTCGAGCCGCCGTCGTTGGTCGAGCTTGTCGAGACCATGTCCTTGTCGCAGTCATGCGCACGAGGATGCAAGTTCAAGTTGACTTGAAGTCAAGCGTTAGCCTGGAGAGCATGACCGCACCGCTGACGATCGGCGAGCTCTCCACCCGGTCAGGGGTGGCGACCTCGGCGCTGCGCTACTACGAGGACCTCGGCCTGATCGCGTCAGAGCGCACCAGCGGCAACCAGCGGCGCTACCCCCGGCCGACGCTGCGCCGGGTGGCGTTCATCAGGTCCGCGCAGCGGGTGGGGCTGACCCTGGACGAGGTGGCCGAGGCGCTGGCCACCCTGCCCGCGGGACGCACCCCGACGAAGGCGGACTGGACGCGGCTGTCCCGGTCCTGGCGGCCCCGCATCGAGGCCCAGATCGAGCGCCTGGAACGGCTCCGCGACAAGCTCGACGGCTGCATCGGCTGCGGCTGCCTGAGCCTGCGCACCTGCGCGCTGAACAACCCCGACGACGAGGTCGCTCCCCGCGGGCCGGGCGCCGTCTTCCTGGAACCGCGCTGACCCTTACCCTTGGATCCATGGCCCTGCGGATCGTTGCGACCAAGCCGAACCCGCGGCTGGTCACGCTCCCCTGGCACCTGCCGCTCGAGCAGTGGGGCGAGGACGTCGTCGTCCCCCTGCCCCGCGGCATCTCTCGGCACGTCGTCCGCATCGTCCGTCTCGACCACGACGTCTACGCGGTCAAGGAGACCCGGGAGTCGTTCGCGTTCGGGGAGTACCGCCTGCTGCGGGACCTGCAGCGGCTCGGCCTGCCGACCGTGGACCCCGTCGGCGTGGTCGCCGGGCGTGCGACCCCGAGCGGCGAGGAGATCGAGCCGATCCTGGTCACCCGGCACCTGCAGTTCTCCCTGCCCTACCGCTCGCTGTTCAGCCACGGCCTGCCGGCGGACTCGCTGCCGCGCCTGATCGACGCCCTCGTCGTACTCCTGGTCCGGCTGCACCTCGCCGGCTTCTTCTGGGGCGACGTCTCGCTGTCCAACGTGCTGTTCCGGCGCAGCGCCGGCGAGTTCTCGGCCTACCTCGTCGACGCCGAGACCGGCGAGCTGCACGAGACCCTCTCCCCCGGCCAGCGCGGCCACGACCTCGAGGTCGCGTTCACCAACATCTTCGGCGAGCTGCTCGACCTGCAGGCCGGTGGCCTGCTCGACGAGGAGGTCGACGCGCACGAGATCGTCGAGCGCATCGAGGAGCGCTACGACGCGCTGTGGGGCGAGCTGACCGCCACCGAGGAGTTCACCACCGACGAGATGTGGCGCATCGAGCAGCGCATCGAGCGGCTCAACGACCTCGGCTTCGACGTCGACGAGCTCGACATCGTCACCGACTGGGACGGCTCCACGGTGCGCGTGCAGCCCAAGGTGGTCGAGGCCGGTCACCACGCTCGCGACCTGCAGGGCCTGACCGGGCTCGACGTCGAGGACAACCAGGCCCGCCGGCTGCTCAACGACATCGCCTCGTTCGCCGCCCACTACGACCTCGGCGGCGAGGACCGCGCGATCGTCGCGCACCGCTGGCTGACCGAGATCTACGAGCCCGTCGTCCGGATGATCCCGCTCGAGCTACGCGGCCGCCTCGAGCCCGCCGAGGTGTTCCACGAGGTGCTGGTGCACCGGTGGTTCCTCTCCGAGCGCGCCGGCTTCGAGCAGGACACGTTCGCGACCGCCAGGGACTACTTCAAGACGGTGCTCGCCAAGCGTCCCGAGGAGAAGATCACTGCGGCCGACGACCCCGAGGCACTCCTCCCCGCCCCCGACTGACGGCTGACCTCACCCCTCCCTCACCGCCGACCCGGCGCGAAGGGACACCCGAAACCCGCCGACCCGGCGTGAAGGTGCACCTCAAAGCGATCGAGCCGTCGTGAAGGTGCACCTGAATCCGGCCGAACCGTCGTGAAGTGACCACCGCGGCCGCTCGGTCCGTGCCGTCGTACGGCGTCCCCGGCCGCAGCAGGCGTCACTTCACGCCGGGTCGGCACCAAAAACGTGCACCTTCACGCCGGGTCGGCACCAAAAACGTGCACCTTCACGCCGGGTCGGCACCGAAAACGTGCACCTTCACGCCGGGTCGGCGAGGTTGAGGGTCAGCGGCCGGCGCGGCGCTCCGCGATCGCGTAGAGCGTGACCGAGGCGGCGACGCCGGCGTTGAGCGACTCCAGGGTGCTGACCATCGGGATCGAGACGAGCTGGTCGCAGGTCTCGGCGACCAGGCGGGACAGGCCGTCGCCCTCGGAGCCGACCACGACGACCAGCGGGCCGTCGGCAAGCTCCAGGTCGGGCAGGGAGACGTCACCGTCGGCGGCCAGGCCGACGACCATGCACCCCGCCTCCTGGTAGGCCTTGAGCTGGCGGACCAGGTTGGTGGCCTGCGCGACGGGGAGCCGTGCGGCGGCGCCGGCCGAGGTCTTCCAGGCCGAGGCGGTCATGCCGGCCGCGCGACGCTCGGGGATCAGCACGCCGTGCGCGCCGAAACCGGCGGCGGAGCGGACCACGGCACCGAGGTTGCGGGGGTCGGTCACCGAGTCGAGCGCGACGATCAGCGGCTGCTCGCCGGCCTGGTCGGCGAGGTCGAGCAGGTCCTCGGGGTGGGCGTACTCGTAGGCCGGCACCCGGGCGGCGAGCCCTTGGTGCACCGCACCGCCGGTGATCCGGTCGAGTTCGCTGCGGGAGACCTCCATCAGCGAGTGGCCGCGCTCGGCAGCCACCTTGAACACCTCGCGCAGCCGGCCGTCCCGCTCGGCGCCCTGGGCGACGTAGATGCCGGTGATCGGCATGTTCGCGCGCAGCGCCTCGACGACCGCGTTGCGCCCGGCCACCCACTCGTTGTCGCCGGCACCCTTGGTCCCGGCGGGGCGGCGGCGCGGAGCCTTGGCGGCGTCGCGCTCGACGGCCTTGCGCACCTTGTAGGCCTTGTGGCCCTCACGGTCCTTCGCCTTGGGCGTCGGGCCCCGGCCCTCGAGGCCGCGGCGGACCCGGCCGCCCGACCCTGCGGTCGGGTTGCCCTTGCCGGTCTTCTTGATGGCGCCGCGACGCGCCGAGTTGCCTGCCATGAGATTCCTTATGTTGTTGCGTAGGTGGTCTTGCCGAGCTCGACCAGCGAGACGTGCTCGACCACCGGTGGTGTCACAGGGACCAGTGCGGCCCCTGCGGGGTGTCCTCGATCTCGATGCCTGCGGCCTTCAGCTGGTCGCGGATCGCGTCGGCGGCCGCGAAGTCCTTGGCCGCCCGGGCCGCCGTACGCTGCTCCAGCATCGCCGCCACCAGGGCGTCCACGACACCGGTCAGCCGCGCCTCGGTGGCCGAGCCACCGGTGTGCCAGCGCGGGTCGAACGGGTCCAGGCCGAGTACGGCGAGCATGGCCCGGACCGAGCCGGCGGCCCCGCGCAGCGCGTCGGACGGCCCACCGGCGAGCAGCTTGTTGCCCTCGCGGACCACGTCGAAGATCGCGCCGACGGCCGCGGGGGTGCCGAGGTCGTCGTCCATCGCCTCCTCGAACTCCGCGCAGAACGTGCCCGGCTCGACGTCGGAGCCCAGCAGGTCCCGGGCCCGGGCCAGGAAGTTCTCGATCCGCGCGAAGCCGTGCGCGGCCTCCTCGAGCGCCTCGAAGCTGAACTCGACGTGCGAGCGGTAGTGCGCGGAGACCATGTAGAAGCGCAGGTCGATCGGGCGGACCCGCTCCACGACCTGGCTGACCACGAGGCTGTTGCCGAGCGACTTGCTCATCTTCTCGCCGGCCGTGGTGATCCAGGCGTTGTGCATCCAGGTCGAGGCGAACCCGTGCCCAGCCGCGCGCGACTGGGCCTGCTCGTTCTCGTGGTGCGGGAACTTCAGGTCGATGCCGCCGCCGTGGATGTCGAAGGCGCCGCCGAGGTACTTCAGGGCCATCGCCGAGCACTCGATGTGCCACCCCGGACGGCCCTTTCCGAACCGCGACGGCCACGCCGCAGTGTCCGGCTCGGAGTCTTTCTTCCAGCCCTTCCACAGCGCGAAGTCGCGCGGGTCGCGCTTGCCGCGCGGGTCCGCGTCGGGAGCGGCCTCCATGTCGTCGACCCTCTGGTGCGACAGCTCGCCGTAGGCCGGCCACGACTTCACGTCGAAGTAGACGTCGCCCGACCCGTCACCGGCCGCGTAGGCGTGCCCCGCGGCGATCAGCTTCTCGATCAGCTCGAGCATCTCGGGCACGTGCCCGGTGGCGGCCGGCTCGTAGGTCGGCGGCTCGACGTTGAGGTCGTCGTACGCCTTGTCGAGCTCGCGCTTCATCGTGTAGGCGAGGTTGTACCAGGGCCGGCCCTGCTCCGCGGACTTCACCAGGATCTTGTCGTCGATGTCGGTGATGTTGCGGATGAACGTGACCTCGAGACCGCGCGCGGTCAGCCAGCGGCGCAGCACGTCGAAGTTCACCGCCGACCGGACGTGCCCCACGTGGGGCTCCGACTGCACCGTCAGGCCACACACGTAGATCCCCGCCTTGCCCGCCTCGAGCGGGACGAAGTCGCGGGTCACGCGGGACGCAGTGTCGTAGAGCCGGAGAGTCACCGGGCAATCCTAACGATTCCGAGCCTCGACGCCGGACCAGCGACGGTCCGGAGTGACGCACGACTCGACGGCGACACCCCGTGACCGCTCGCGACGACCGCCGCGACGCTATCGTGACCGGGTGCTGCCCCGCCTGCGCCCGGCCCGGTGACCCGCGTGCCCCGACACGTCAGCTTCCGCGGCTTCCGCGACGCCGACTTCGCCCACGGCACCCACCTGGGCACCCGGCCGGCCACCCGCCCCGGCTCCGCCGTCCTGGAGTACGGCGACCCTGCAGGCCTGTGCCACTGGACCGACGAGTACGTCGCGGAGCCGCAGCCCCGGGCCTACGCGTGGACGTCGTGGGTGTCGCCGCAGGTCAGTCCCGGGTTCGCGTTCACCGAGCTGGTGCCGTCGTGGAACGCCAGCACCCCCGGCGACTCGTGGCTGAGCCTGGAGGCGCGGGTCTCGGTCGACGGCACCGCCTGGTCGCACTGGTTCGCGCTGGCGGTCTGGGCCGAGACCGACGACGAGCTGCACGCCGCGTCCAGCCCCCGGGCACAGGCCGACGACGTGGCCGACGTGAGCACCGACGTGCTCCAGGCCCACGACGGTGTGGCGTTCACGGCCTACCAGCTCAAGGTGTCACTGCTCCGTGCGCCGTCCAGTGCCGCCGTACCCACGGTGCGGATGCTCGGCGCGATGGTCTCCGCGGTGCCCGAGCAGGCCCCGGCGGCAACCTCGCCGGGCGGCGAGGCCTGGGGCGTCGAGCTGCCGGTGCCGCCGCACTCCCAGCAGCTGCACCGCGACACGTTCCCGCAGTGGGCCGGCGGCGGCGAGGCCTGGTGCTCGCCGTCGTCGACCACGATGGTGCTCGAGCGCTGGGGCCTTGGCCCTACAGCCACGGACGTCGCGTGGGTGCCGGACGGCTCGCCGGACCCGCAGGTGGTGCATGCGGCCCGGCAGACGTTCGACCACGTCTACGGCGGCTGCGGGAACTGGACGTTCAACACCGCCTACGCCGGCCGGTTCGGTGCCGAGGCGTTCGTGACCCGCCTGCGCTCGCTGACCGAGCTCGAGACGCTGGTCGCGGCCGGCGTCCCAGTGGTGGCCACGGTCGCGTTCGACCAGGGCGGGCTGCCCGGCGCCGGCTACGAGACCCGCGGCCACCTGCTGGTGGTGGTCGGTTTCACCGGCACAGGCGACGTGGTCGCCAACGACCCGGCCTCGCGCCGCGAGCGCAGCAACCACGCCGTCCGCGCTGTGTACGACCGGGCCGCGTTCGAGCGCGTCTGGCTGGGCTCGTCCGGCGGCGTCGTCTACCTCATCCGCCCCGCCGACGTACCCCTCCCGCCGGTGCCGGACCCGGCCCAGCCCAACTGGTGAGCGCGCTGGCCGTTTACCAGGTGATGTCGAGAAACTGCCGCTCCCCATGGTGATTTCCCCATGGGGAGCGGCAGATTTCCTGCATACCCTGGTAAACAGCCGCCCGGCTCAGCCAGCGCTGAACCGCACCGTGTGCCACCCGGTGGCGCCGTCGGGTACGACGTCCGCACGGGCCGCGGTCTGGGTGTAGCCGGACTTGTCGGTGGCACGGACCACCAGCGTGTGGTTGCCCTTCGCGACGTCGACGCTGCCGGCCCACTGCACCCAGGTGTCGTTGCCGGGCACCCGGCCCAGCTCGGCGGTCTGCCAGGGGCCGCCGTCGAGACGGAACTCCACCTTGGCGATCCCGGTGTGCTGCGCCCAGGCGTGCCCGCCGACCCGGGCGGTGCCCTGCTTGAGGGAGCCGCCGTCGCCGGGCACCTCGATCCGGGACTCGGTCTTGACGGGCCCCTGGGCGGACCAGCCGCGCTGGGTCCAGTACGCGCTGAACTTCTCGAACTTCGTCACCTCGAGGTCGACGACCCACTTGGTCGCCGAGACGAAGCCGTAGAGCCCGGGCACGATCATCCGCACCGGGAAGCCGTGCTCGACGGGCAACGGGTCGCCGTTCATGGCGATCGCGAGCATCGCGTTTCGGTCGTCGGTGAGCGCCTCGATGGGGGTGCCGCAGGTCCAGCCGTCCTTGGAGGTCTGCTTGACCGCGTCGGCGCCGGCCTGCACGCCGGCCTCCTCCAGGATGTCCGCGATCCGTACGCCGCTCCAGAACGCGTTGCCGATCAGGTCGCCGCCCACCGGGTTGGACACGCAGCAGATCGTCACCCAGTCCTCGGTGAGCTGGCGGTCCAGCAGATCCTGGAACGTGATCGTCATCGGCTTGTCGACCATGCCGTGGATCCGCAGCTTCCACGTCGCGGGGTCGATGCTGGGCACCACCAGCGCGGTGTCGATGCGGTAGAACGCCTCGTTGGGCACCCGCCACTTGTAGGTGCCCGGGATCTTCAGGTCCGCCCCCGCCGGGACGGTGCCCGCGTGCACGGGCAGGTGCAGCGCCCGCCGGGCCGCGGCGACCGCGCGCCCCCCCTTGCCGGCCAGCCGGCCGAGCCCCTCGACGGCGACGGCACCGGCCGCGACCCCGCCGGCCAGCAGCAGGAACCCGCGCCGCGACGCCCGGTTCTCGGCGTCGGGCTCGGGGGTCGCGGCGGTGGGCCGCTGCGCGCGGTCCACGAGCAGGGAGAGTACGACGACCCAGACCGCCACACCGCTGGCGAGCGGGAGCAGGGACGTCGGGGTGAACCCGGGCCGGCTCATCGCGGCGGCGAGCGCGACGACGCCCATCGCGACGAACACGAGCGAACCGGCCCAGCGTCGGCGTCCCGCGAGCACGCCGGCGAGCGCCCCGAGCAGCACGATGGCGGTCGTGACACCCGCGACGAGGAACGGCTTGTCGTTGCGGCCCACGAGGTGGATCAGCTTCTCGGCGACCGGGCCGGGGGTCTTGGCGATGACCACCTCGGCGACGAGCTGGATGGGGTTGGCCCGGCCGTTGAGGAGGTTGGTCAGCGCATGGCTGACGGTGATGCCGGCCAGCCCCGCGACGGCACCAGCCAGCGCGAGGTAGCGGCGTGGTGTGGCGCTCACACCCCTATGTTCGCTCACCGACCCCAACCGGACTGGCCGACGCCGTGCGGCATGATCGGCGCCATGACCTCCCCGGACGCCGTACCCGCTCCCCTGCTGCCCCGCGTGGGCGTCGGTACCGACGTGCACCGCCTCGCCGACGGGGTGCCGATGCACCTGGCCGGGCTCGCGTTCCCGGGTGAGCCGCAGGGGCTCGAGGGGCACAGCGACGGTGACGTCGCCGCCCACGCCGCCTGCGACGCGCTGCTCTCGGCCGCCGGGCTGGGCGACCTGGGCAGCAACTTCGGCACCGCCGAGCCGCAGTGGGCCGGGGCCAGCGGCTGCTCGCTGCTCGCCGAGACCGCGCGCCGGGTGCGCGCCGCGGGCCTGGAGATCGGCAACGTCGCGGTCCAGGTGATCGGCAACCGTCCCCGGATCGGCGCCCGCCGCGCCGTGGCCGAGTCGACCCTGTCCGAGGCGGTCGGCGCGCCCGTGTCGGTCGCGGCGACCACCACCGACGGCCTGGGGCTGACCGGCCGCGGCGAGGGCGTGGCCGCGATCGCGACGGCGCTCGTCTACCCCCGCTGACCCGACATCGGGTCAGGCGCGGCTCCGGGCGCCGACCTCGACGAAACCGTCGACCACCCGGGTCGCATAGCTCGAGACCGCCACGGCCGGGTCGTCCAGGCAGACGCCGGTGCGCAGGTCGAAGGCCTGCCGGTGCACCGGGGAGGCCACGAACGGCACCCCGTCGCGGATCCCGACGATCCCGCGTGCCAGCACCGTGGTGCGGCTGAACGGGTCGTGGTTGCCCAGCGCGAACACCCGGTCGTCCTCCATCCGGAACAGCGCCACCGCGTGCCCCCGGACCAGCGCCGTCACGCCGCGCTCGACGGGCATCTCCTCCAGCTCGCAGACCCGCGACCAGCGGGCGGCTGCGGCCGGCGCGGTCACGCCGCCCCCGTCCCGGCGTGACCGGCACCCACGTCGCCGCCTTCGCTCATCCGCTGCCTTCCCTCGGCCGGCCTGCTCCCCCGACGGGCCCCCGATGGCTCGGCCGGTACGTCACCGTAGGAGCGGGAGGTTCCCGCCACGTTGAGCGCGTGTTTCGCCCGTGAAAACCTTGCCCGGTGTCCCCTCCCTCGCCGTTCCCTCGTACCGCCGTCGTCGTGCTCGCGGCCGGCTCCGGCACCCGGGTCGGCGCCGCCACCAACAAGGTGCTGCTGCCGCTGGCCGGGCGCCCGGTACTGGCGTGGTCGCTGGGCACGGTCGCGACGCGGGCGTACGTCGGACGGGTGGTCGTCGTGCACCGGCCGCAGGACCGCGACGAGGTGGCCGCGGCGGTCGCGTCCGCCGCGCTGGTCGCCGACCTCGTCCCCGGCGGCGACACCCGGCACGCCTCGGAGTGGGCGGCGCTCTCGCTGCTCGCCGACGACGTGGACGCGGGCCGTCTCGACGTGGTCGCGGTCCACGACAGCGCCCGGCCGCTCGCGAGCGGGGAGCTCCTCGACGCGGTGGTGAGCGCGGCGGCGTCGTACGGCGGCGCGATCCCGGTCCGCACCCAGCCCGGGCTGCTGCCGCGGGCCGGTGGCGCACCACGCACCGACCTGGTGGGCGTGCAGACACCGCAGGCGTTCGCGGCCGGACCGCTGCTGGCGGCCTACCGGCGCGCGGAGCGGGACGGGTTCACCGGCACGGACACGGCGTCCTGCCTCGAGGCCTACACCGACGTGCGGATCCACGGGGTGCCGGCGCCGGCGACCAACCTGAAGATCACGTTCCCCGAGGACGTCGCGCTGGCGGCGGCGCTCCTCGGGCCGGTCTCCTAGGCCTCGCCGCGCTGCTGCGGCAGCCAGGTCTCGGGGTGGTCGCGCTGGTCCTCGGCGCTCGCCTCGAGCAGCCGCAGGTCGGAGTCGTCGGCGACCCGGCGGGCCAGCGCGGGGGCCTCCACGAAGCGGACCGGGAACCGCTCGCGCAGCGATGCCACCAAGGCCGGGACGTCGTCGAGGTCGGGCCACTCCTCGAGGCTGGCCACCACCTGCCGGGGGATCACCAGCGGCGAGGCCACCGCGAGCATGCTGTCGCGGTCGACCGTCTCGCCGACCGTGTCGCCGTCGGTCTCCTTGAGGGTGTCGGTAACCGGGCGTACCCCCACGACGACCTCCGCGCCGTGGCCGGCGGAGGCGACGGTGTCGCGCAGGAACGTCACCGGGGTGGCCGGGCAGAGCGGGTCGTGGATGACCAGCGCGCCGTCTCGGGCCTGCACGTCCGCCCAGGAGGCGGTGAAGTCGAGCAGCTCGACGTCCGCCTCGCTGAGCGCCCAGGCCGCGACCGCGACCAGCGACTCCCCGTGCAGCAGCGCGAACGGCATCGAGCCGCGACCGTCCGTGGGCACGACGCCCAGCACGGGGGTGTCCTGCTCGTCGTCGTGCTCCATGGGTCTCCTCTGCTGGTGCCGGCGTGCTCTAGACGTACCCGCCGCGGCGGTGGGCCAACCCCGGACGTCGTACGGCGGTCGGCCGCGTCCGGGAACGCACGAGCCCCCGGTGCCGCGCGGGCACCGGGGGCTCGTGGTGAGTGCTCAGGAAGCCAGCACCTCGTCGAGGAGGGCCTCCGCCTTGTCCTCGTTGGTGTGCTCGGCGAGCGCCAGCTCGGAGACGAGGATCTGGCGGGCCTTCGCCAGCATCCGCTTCTCACCGGCAGAGAGGCCGCGGTCACGCTCACGGCGCCACAGGTCGCGGACGACCTCGGCCACCTTCATCACGTCACCGGAGTGCAGCTTCTCGAGGTTCGCCTTGTAGCGGCGGGACCAGTTGGTCGGCTCCTCGGTGTGCGCAGCGCGCAGCACGTCGAAGACGCGGTCCAGACCCTCCTTGTCCACGACGTCGCGCACACCGACCAGATCGAGGTTGCACGCAGGAACCCGCACGACCAGGTCCTGCTGGGCGACAATGCGCAGTACGAGGTACTGCCTGTCCTCACCCTTGATCTGACGGGTCTCGATGTCCTCGATCACGGCAGCACCGTGATTTGGGTATACAACCGTTTCGCCGACGGTAAAAGTCATGTGCCAAGTACCCCTTCCTAGGTGACTAGTCTAACACGTCCCCAGGACGGCGCCTTTCGCGTTTGCGCAGGTCAGAGGCCACATCGGGGCTTGACATTTCGCCAAAAGATGTGCCTGCGGGGGGCCATATCACACATGACCGACGATCACGAAACTGGTCTCGCGAGGTGCGTGTCGCCCCGTTTCCGGGCGACACGGGACGGGCTGGTCGATACTTCCTCCATGTCGCGACGCGAGCCCCGGGGCACCACGGTGTCCCTGGCCCTGGCCTGCCATCCCCTGCCGACCGCCGCGATGACCCTCGGCGTGACCGCGGCCGCCGCCCTGAGCGGCCGGCCCGGGCTCGAGTGCCTGCTGGTCGCCGCCACCGTGCTCACCGGCCAGCTCACCGTCGGCTGGATCAACGACGTGGTCGACCGGGAGCGCGACGCCCGCGCCGGCCGCCGCGACAAGCCGGTCGCGCTCGGCTGGGTCGACCCGGGCACCGTCGTCTTCGCCACCGCCTGCGCCACCCTGGTGACGATCCCGCTGTCTGTCGCCAACGGCACCGTCGCCGGCATCGCGCACCTGGCCGCCGTACTCTCCGCCTGGACCTACAACTGGGTGTTCAAGCGGACCGTGCTCTCCTGGCTCCCCTACCTGGTCTCGTTCGGGCTGCTGCCGGCGTTCTTGTCGTACGGCGGCCTCGGCGGCGGCTTCCACGGGGCTCCGCCGACCATCGTCATCACGGTGCTGGCCGGCCTGCTCGGCGTCGGCATCCACGTCCTCAACGTGCTGCCCGACCTCGTCGAGGACAACGAGAACGGCGTGCGGCACCTGCCGCTGCGGATCGCGCTGCGCATCGGGGCGCCGCGGCTGCTCTACGGAGCGCTGGCGTTCACGTTCCTGGTCAGTGCGGGGATCGTCATCGCGGCCCTGCGCGTGGGGCTGCGGCAGTAAGTCGCTAGACTCCCGTCTCGGAAATTCCACCGCGCAGCGTCCGGCCGGGCGCATCGAGAGGATCCGAGCGTGAACGTTCGTCGCAGCATCGCCGTCGCCGTCCTGGCCGCCGCCGTGCCCGCCCTGTCCTCGTGCGGCGTCAACTTCGGCGCCCAGACCGACAAGGTCTACAACGCGGCCGTCGGCGTGGACGACCGGAGCGGTCAGGTCAACGTGCTGAACGCCCTCATCGTCTCCGGTGTGGACGGCTCCGGCACCGTGGTCGCGGGCCTGGTCAACAAGGACGCCAACAAGACGGTGCACCTGACCGGCATCACCTCCGGCGACCCGTCCAAGCCGCTCACCGTCACCGGCCCGACCACCGCGATCTCCGGCCAGGGCATGGTCAGCCTCGCCGACAAGGGCCAGTACTCCGTGCACGGCAAGAGCGTCGTCGCCGGCCGCTTCGTGAAGCTGACCTTCACCTTCGACGACGCCAAGACCATCACCGTCGACGTCCCCGTCGAGCTCGCCTCCGACCCGGACTACAAGAACGTCCCGCTGCCGAAGGGCTGAGCACCGTTCAACACGTGAACGTGTTGAACGGGTGAGGCCTGTGACGTACGACCCCTGTCCGGCTGGTCCGGCCGGGGGTCGCCGTACTCCGGGGCATGGATAGTCTGCTCCGCATGACTGCCACCCTGGTGCTGCTCCGCCACGGCGAGAGCGAGTGGAACGCGAAGAACCTGTTCACCGGCTGGGTCGACGTCGCGCTGACCGAGAAGGGCCGCGCCGAGGCCGCCCGGGGCGGGACGCTGCTCGCCGACGCGGGGATCCTCCCGGACGTGCTGCACACCTCGGTGCTGCGCCGCGCGATCACCACCGCCCAGCTCGCGCTCGACGCCTGCGACCGGCACTGGATCCCGGTCCAGCGGTCCTGGCGCCTCAACGAACGGCACTACGGCGCCCTCCAGGGCAAGGACAAGAAGGCCACCATGGAGGCGTACGGCGAGGAGCAGTTCATGCTCTGGCGCCGTTCCTACGACACCCCGCCGCCGGCCATCGCCGACGACGACGAGTGGGCGCAAACCGGTGAGCCGCGCTACGCCGACCTGCCCGACGAGCTGCTGCCGCGCACCGAGTGCCTGGCCGACGTGGTCGAGCGGATGCTCCCCTACTGGTACGACGCGATCGTGCCCGACCTGCGCGCCGGCAAGGTCGTCTGCGTCGCCGCGCACGGCAACTCGCTGCGCGCCCTGGTCAAGCACCTCGACCGGATGAGCGAGGAGGACGTCGTCGGGCTGAACATCCCGACCGGCATCCCCCTGGTCTACCGCCTCGACGAGCACCTGCGCCCCACCCAGCCCGGCGGGGAGTACCTCGACCCCGAGGCCGCCAAGGACGCCATCGCCGCGGTCGCCAACCAGGGCCGCTGAGACGGACGCGACCGTTCGCGTCCATATGGATGCGAACGGTCGCCCTTTCCGCGTTTTCGCGACCGTTCCCGTCCATATGGCGGCTACGGGCCGTACGGCGTCCGCTGCGCTGTGGATGACGCCCGCCACGCTGGGGCGATTCACGCCACCCTGGTGCGATGCCCGATGGGACTCGCGACCGCCTCGACACGAGTCGGCCGTTCACAACGCAACAGGCACGTGCGGCCGGCATCAGCCCGCGCGTGCTGCGTGGTCCCCGGTTCCGCAAGCTCGGCAAGGGGATCTACGTAGCAGCGACGGCCGAGCCCACGCGGCTCCAGGCGATCCAGGCTGCCCTGCTCGCGCACCCACCGACGGCCCACGCCAGCCATCTGAGTGCGGCCGAGGTTCTCCGGATACCGGTCCCGCACGACCCGCTGGTGCACGTGACCGTCGTTCACCCGGACGATCGGCGACGCCGTCCCGGCGTCAGGACACACGTGTGGGCGCGCGGCACCGAGCTCGTCGCCGTACGCGGCGTGCGGATCCCCCGCCCCGAGCAGGTCTTCGTCGAGCTGGCCGCCATCCTCGGCCTGGTCGACCTCGTCGTCGCCGGTGACGCGATCGTCCGTCGCTGATGCACGTCCGAGCAGCTCGTTGCCTACTGCCTGTCGTCCAAGCACGACCACGCGCGGAAGGCGCTCGAGGCCGCGCGCTACGTGCGAGACGAGGTCGACTCGCCGATGGAGACAAGGCTGCGGATGTTGCTCGTACTCGCAGGCTTCCCGGAGCCCACGGTGAACTTCAAGATCCGGGACGAGCACGGTGTGGTGCTGATGCGCTTCGACCTGTCCTACCCGGGCGTGCGCGTGATCGTGGAGTACGACGGCCGCCAGCATGCCGAGAGTCCCGAGCAGTACGACCGCGACATCGACCGTCGCGAGGAGATCGACGGACTGAAGTGGCGCGTCGTCGTGGTCACGGCACCCGGCATCTACAAGGATCCTGAGCGAACGCTGCATCGGGTCCGGGACGTGCTGCGTGAACGCGGCCTCCCCGCCGTACCCAGGCGGTTCGACGAGACCTGGCGCACCCATTTCCCAGCCCGCCCAGCCTGACCCTGCCGCCCATATGGACGCGAACGGTCGCGTTATCAGCGACTTCGCGACCGTTGCCATCCATATGGACGGCGGGGCGCGGCGGGCGGCTGGGGGCGCGGTGAAAGTACGGCGAACGGCGGCCGGGAACGGCTACTGGATCTCGAGCGTGGCCCGGCGCCGGCCCTCGAACTCGAGCAGGCGGAGCGCGACCAGGCCGAGGGCACCGTAGAGGACGCCGAGGCCGACCTCCTGGGCGAGCAGGCCGGAGACGTCACCGAGCGTCGCGCCGGCGGCGACCTGCCGGGCGGCGGCGATGGCGTGCGAGAGCGGCATCCAGGAGCCGACGGCGGCCATCCAGGCGGGCAGGGAGTGCAGGGCGATGTTGGCGCCAGAGAAGATCAGCAGCACCCCGAACAGCACGTTGGACATCACGGCGGTCTCACGGACCCGCAGGCCCAGCGCCGCGTTGGCCAGGCCGAGGCCGGTGCACGACCCGGCGGCGACCGCGACCACGAGGGCGAGCGGCAGCCACGCGGAGGCCGGGATGGAGACGTGCAGCAGCAGGCCGCCGACGACGAGGCTGAACATCGAGACCACGAAGCCGTTGGCGAGCACGGGCAGCGAGCGACCCAGGAACAGCGGCAGCCGGCGGGCCGGCGTGACCAGCACGATCCCCAGGGTCTGGGTCCAGCGCTCGCCGGCGACGGTGTTGGCCATCGCGAACAGGCACGGGATCGCGGAGTACTGCACGGCGTTGCCGATCACGTAGAACGTGTCGTCCTCGACGCCGGCGGTGCGGCCCATGTAGGCGAACAGCAGGATCTGCACGATCGGGGCGACCAGCATCGAGGGGATGTAGATCCACGGCGAGAGCCAGTTGAACAGCGCGCGGAAGCTGATCAGGCCGCCGACGAAGAAGATGCGCAAGGAGACCATGGGCCCGTCCTCAGGTCAGTGCCAGCGTGGCGTGGCGGCGGGCGGAGCGGAGCACGGACTCGGAGATGAGCGCGCCGACCAGCCCGTAGAGCAGGCCCAGCCCGAGGCAGACCAGGGTCGGCCACCACGGGGAGCCACCGTTGGCCGCCTCGCGGATCGCGCGCATGCCCCACGTCGGTGGCAGCGCGTAGGAGATCCAGCCGACCCACTGGGGGAACAGGGACACCGGGACCAGGAAGCCGCAGAGCAGCCAGCCGGGGTACTCCAGCAGGTTGCCCATCGCCCAGGCGGTCCGGTAGCGCACCACCGCCACCGAGAGCAGGAAGCCGATCAGGGCGATCGAGAAGATCGAGGCGGCCACGGCGAGCGCGAAGACCAGCGGGTGGGCGACCGGCACGGTGATCCCGAACAGCAGCCACCCCCACAGCAGCGTCGAGCCGAGGCTGAGCAGGCCGAGCGAGGCCATCGCGGTGGTGACCGGGATCAGGATCAGCGCGAACCGGGTCGGCGAGGCGACCAGCAGCTCGAGCGTGCCGATCCACCGCTCGCGCTGCAGCAGCCCGCTCGCGGTCGTCGTCACCACCGACCAGATGCCCATCACCGACGCGCCGAGTCCGGCGTAGACCAGCACCTTCGGGTCGTCGGAGCGGCCGTAGAGCAGGAACGCGACGGTCGCGAAGTAGAGCGGCCAGACCACCTGGAACACCCCGTCGAACGCGGAGACCGCGATCATCTTCAGGTGCAGCCAGTAGGACAGCACGAGCAGCCGCAGGATCCTCACGACGCGGACCCCACCAGCTCGACGTAGGCGTCCTCGAGGGTGGGCTCGCGGGAGGCGACCCGGCCGACGGTGGTGCCGTTGAGCCGGGTCAGCACGCCGGACGTGACCTCGGCGCCGGGCTCGACCTGCACCAGCAGCACCTGCGCCTGGCCGCGCTCCTCGACGGCGACCGAGCGCACCCCGTCCACCGACCGTACGGCGTCCAGGAGCCGGTCCTCGAGGCCGAAGGTCTCCACCTCCACGACGTGCCCAGCGCTGACTCGGGCCTTGAGGTCGTCCGGCGTGCCCTCCGCGACGAGACGTCCCGCGGCGATCACCGCGATCCGGTCGCACAGCTCGTCGGCCTCGAACATGTAGTGCGTGGTGAGCAGGATCGTCTTGCCCTGCTCCTTGAGGGTGGCGATCGTGGCCCGCAGCTCGCGCGCGCCGACCGGGTCGATGCCGATCGTGGGCTCGTCGAGGAAGAGCACGGCCGGGTCGTGGAGCAGGCCGCGGGCGATGTGCAGCCGCTGGCGCATGCCGCGGCTGAAACCCTCGACGCGCTCCTTCTCCCGGCCCGACAGGCCGACCATCTCGACCAGCTCGCCGATGCGCTGCTTGGACGACCGTGCCGGGATGCCGTACAGCTCGGCGAAGTAGCGCAGGTTGTCGAGCGCGGAGAGCCGTTCGTAGAGCCCGCGGTCGCCGCCGAAGACGTAGCCGATGGTGCGGCGCACCTCGCGGGCGTCGGTGACCACGTCGTGGCCGAGCACCCGGGCGCTGCCCGCCGTCGGCAGCAGCAGCGTGATCAGCATCTTGATCGTGGTCGTCTTGCCGGCGCCATTGGGGCCGAGCAGGCCGAACAGCTCGCCCTGCTCGATCCCGAAGGAGACGCCGCGGACGGCCTCGACCTCCTTCGTGTCCCGCTTGAGCAGCCCGGTGCGGGTGCGGTAGCTGCGATGGAGGTCCGAGGCTTCGACGACGAGCATGCTGCGAACCTAGTGGTCGGGTCCGACAGTCGGCGACAGAATTACGGCACCAGCCGCGAGCCCAGGTAGGCGCGTACCCGCGCCTCGTCCCCGTGCACGGCGAACCGCTCGGCGACCCCCGCCACCGCGAGCGGGTCCGGCCGCGGGCCGCCCCGGTCGACCGGCGAGAGACCCGGGAGCCGGCGCCACAGCATCCGGTAGAGCGCCTCGGCGGTGCCCTCGAGCCGGTCCGCGGACGGGTGCCGGCGCTCGGCGACCACCGGCGGCCCACCCGGGCGCAGCGGCACCTGCTCCTCGCTCGAGCCGCGCACCTGCACCGGCAGGGTGCCCGGGGGCGGCGGCAGGACCCGCGGCGACATCGTCCAGGCCCGGTCGACATCCGTGGCCACCACGCACAGCGGCGCGGTCAGGGCGGCGGGGTGGCCGCGCTGGTGCATCCGGTGCGCGAACACGGTGAGCACCTCGTCCACCCCGTCGGCGCACACCTGCGGGTCGAGCTCCACCTCGGCGCCGGTGGCCATGGTCAGGTCGAGCAGGTGGATCGTCGTCTCGTGCATCTGCCGGCGGGGCCAGAACGACGTGTCCCCGTCGCCGTACGCGAAGTTCCAGCAGGGCAGGTCCGGCGAGGCGTGCCGGAGCACCTCGTAGAGGTCCTCGGCCTTGCCGGCGTACCACTGGCTGACCGCGCGCGACCTGCGCGCGGTGGGCTCGTCGTTCTGCTCGACGGCCGGGCGACCGGTCTCCACGATGGTCGCCGCCCAGGCGTGCACGTTGCCGAGGTGGCAGGCCAGGTCGTAGATGGTCCAGCCGGGGCAGGAGGGTACGGCGGCCTTGAGGTCGCAGCTCGCGAGGTCGATCGCGAAGCGTTCGGCCGCGGCGACGTACTGCTCGACCTCGTCGAGCTCGGGGGTGGTGCCGAGGGGCGGGCGCACCGGACCATCATGCCCCCGGCGCCCGGAACGCGGTCGAGCCTGCCGAGATTTGATCTCGACAGGCTCGACCGGCGGTTCGTTGGTTGAGCGTGGTTCAGGCGTCCAGCGAGGAGGCGGTCTGGCCGGTGACCAGGTAGACGACCCGGCGGGCCAGCGAGACCGCGTGGTCGGCGATCCGCTCGTAGTAGCGGCCCAACAGCGCCAGGTCGACCGCGGACTCCACGCCGTGCTGCCAGGAGTCGTCGAGCATCAGGCGGAACGAGGAGCGGCGCAGCTGGTCCATCTCCTCGTCGTCCTCCTCGAGCTGCTGGGCGGCCTCGATGTCGCGCTCGGCGATGATCGTGGCGGCGGTGCCGACCATGTGCTCGGCGACCGAGGCCATCCGCTCGACGGTCGGCACGAGCTCGGTGGGCACGGCCACCTGGGGAACCCGCAACCGGGCAACCTTGGCCACGTGCACGGACAGGTCGCCCATGCGCTCGAGGTCGGCGACCATGCGCAGCGCGGCCACGAGCATGCGCAGGTCGGACGCCACGGGCTGCTGGAGAGCGAGCAGCTCGAAGCTGCGCTCCTCCACGCGCTCGCGGGCGGCGTCGATGGCTTGGTCGTCGGAGATGACCCGCTCGGCGATCTCGGCGTCCGCGGTCAGCAGTGCCCGGGTGGCTTCCCGGACGGCGTGCTGCACCGTGTTCGTCATCGCGACGAGGTCGTCGACGATCGAGTCGAGCTGGTCGAAGTAGGCATCACGCATGAGTTGAACTCTAGGAGCCCCAGGTGACCTTGGGGCGACCCTGCGTGAACTGGAGGTGAACGGACGGCGAAACCGCTGGTCAGCGGCCTCCTCGAGGCGAACCATCAGTGAGCGCCGTGCGTACGATCGGGATGTGGACACGACGACGCAGGCGCTGCTCTTCGCGGCCCTCGGTGCCGTACTCGGCGCCGGGGTCGTCCTCGCGTGGCGTGTCAGCGAGCGTCAGATGCACCCGCCGGCCGTCGAGGAGGAGCCCGTCGTGCCCGCGGCGGTGGCCACCGTCTTGTCGGTGCTGCGCTCGAGCGCCCTGGTCATCGACGAGGACGACCAGGTGGTGAAGGCGTCCGCGCCTGCCTACTCCCTGGGCCTCGTGCGCGACAACCACGTGACCGTCGACGAGCTCAACGACCTCGTCCGGGCGGTACGGCGCGACGGACAGATCCGCGAGACCGAGCTGGTGATGGCCCCGCGGGTGTCCGGCAACCGTCCCTCCCCGCGCGTGCACGTGACCGCCCGGGTGGCGCCGCTGTCGAGCCGGCTGGTGCTCGCCCTGCTCGAGGACCGCACCCGCGAACGTCGCGTCGAGGCGATCCGCCGCGACTTCGTCGCCAACGTCTCCCACGAGCTGAAGACCCCGGTCGGCGCGTTGAACCTGCTGGCCGAGGCCGTCGAGGACGCCTGCGACGACCCGGAGGCGGTGGTCCGCTTCGCCGGCCGCATGCAGACCGAGAGCGCGCGGCTGTCCCGGCTGGTGCAGCAGATCATCGAGCTGTCCCGGCTCCAGGGCGACGAGCCGCTGGACACCCCCGACACCGTCGACCTGGACACCGTGATCGTGAAGGCGATCGACGTGTCCTCGATCGACGCACGCAGCAAGGACATCCGCGTGGTCCACGAGGGCCAGCGGGACCTGCAGGTGCTCGGCTCCACCGACGAGGTCGGCCTGGCGCTGAGCAACCTGGTGGCCAACGCGGTCACCTACTCCCCCGACCGCTCCACCGTGGTCGTGGCCGCCCGCGCCGACGACCTGATGGTCGACATCACCGTCACCGACCAGGGCATCGGCATCCCCGCCTCGGAGCTGGACCGGATCTTCGAACGCTTCTACCGCGTCGACCCGGCCCGGCACCGCTCCACCGGCGGCACCGGCCTCGGCCTGTCGATCGTCAAGCACGTCGCCGCCTCGCACGGCGGCGAGGTGAAGGTCTGGTCCGTGGAGGGCCAGGGCTCGACGTTCACCCTCTCGCTCCCCCGGAGCACGGCGGTCCCCGGACGCCGTACCGAATCCGACGCAACCCCCGACGCCCAGGAGGCAACCCCGTGACCCGAGTACTCGTGGTCGAGGACGAGGAGAGCTACAGCGACGCGCTCGCCTACATGCTCCGCAAGGAAGGTTTCGAGGTCTCGGTCGCCAACACCGGCCCCGAGGCGCTCGCCGAGTTCGACAAGACCGGCGCGGACATCGTGCTGCTCGACCTGATGCTGCCCGGCATCCCCGGCACCGAGGTCTGCCGCCAGATCCGGCAGACGTCCAACGTGCCGGTGATCATGGTCAGCGCCAAGGACGCCGAGGTCGACAAGGTGGTCGGGCTCGAGCTGGGCGCCGACGACTACGTCACCAAGCCCTACTCCCCGCGCGAGCTGGTGGCCCGGATCCGTGCGGTGATGCGGCGCGGCGTCGAGGTCGAGCTCGCCCCGGCGACGCTCGAGGCCGGCTCGGTGCGGATGGACGTCGAGCGGCACGTGGTGACCGTGCACGGTGAGGACACCAAGCTGCCCCTCAAGGAGTTCGAGCTCCTCGAGATGTTCCTGCGCAACCCCGGACGGGTGCTGACCCGCGGCCAGCTGATCGACCGGGTCTGGGGCTCCGACTACGTCGGCGACACCAAGACCCTCGACGTGCACGTGAAGCGGCTGCGCGCCAAGATCGAGCAGGACCCGGCGTCGCCGACGTTCCTGGTCACCGTGCGCGGGCTGGGCTACAAGCTCGAGGCGTAGTCCCGACCGTCGCTGGTCGGAGCCCAGCGTTGGTCGAGCCCGTCGAGACCACCGTACGGCGACCGCCGAACTGTTTGCGGGATAGCCTGCGGGCATGAGTCCTCGTCGCAGCTGGCTGCCCCTCGTCGCGGTCGCGGTCACCCTGGTCCTGTGGGCCTCGGCGTTCGTCGCGATCCGGCACCTCGGGCACACGTTCTCCCCCGGCGGGCTGTCGCTGGGCCGGCTGCTCGTGGGCGCACTCGCGCTGGGCGTGGTGCTGGCGGTCCGGGGCAGCGGCCGCGGCGGAGCTCGACTCCCGGCCAAGCGTGACTGGCCGGGGCTGGTCGGGATCGGCCTGCTCTGGTTCGGGCTCTACAACGTCGCCCTCAACGCCGGCGAGCGCCGCATCGACGCCGGCACGTCGGCGATGCTGATCCAGCTCTCGCCGGTCCTGGTCGCCGTACTCGCTGCGGTGTTCCTGCGCGAGAAGGCCACGCCCCTGCTCGGCATCGGCCTGCTGGTCGCGCTCGGCGGCGTCGCGGTGATCTCGTTCTCCACCAGCGGGGCGTCGCACCGGGACCCGCTGGGGGTGCTGCTGTGCCTGGTGGCGGCGGCGGCCTACGCGGTGGCGCTGGTGCTCCAGAAGCCCTTGGTGGGCAGGCTTTCCGCGCTGCAGGTGACGTGGGCGGCGTGCACGGTGGGCGCGGTCTCGTGCCTGCCGTTCGCCGGGCAGCTGCTCGACGACGCCGGCTCGGCCTCGACCCCCGACCTCTTGTGGGTGGTCTACCTGGGGCTGTTCCCGACGGCGATCGCGTTCACCACCTACGCCTACGCGCTGAGCCAGATGGGTGCCGCGAACCTCGCCGTCACGACCTACCTCGTGCCGCCGATCACGGTGCTGATGGGCTGGCTGGCGCTGTCGGAGACCCCGCCGACGATGGCCTACGTCGGTGGCGTGCTGTGCCTGGTCGGCGTCTCGATCGCGCGCCGCAAGCCGCGAACGTCCGCGCCGCTGCCCGCGGAGGTCGCCGAGGCGCAGTCGTGAACGTCGCGACCCGTCCGGTTGCCGCCACCGGCCTGGCCGGGGTGGCCCGGCTGCTGGGCGAGGAGAGCCGCGCCGCGATGTGCACGGCGATGCTCGACGGCCGCGCCTGGACGGTCTCGGAGCTGGCCGCGGAGGCCGGCGTCGGCAAGGCGGCCGCCAGTGAGCACGTGACCCGGCTGGCCGAGGCGGGGCTGGTGCTCACCGAGACCTGCGGGCGCAACAAGTACGTCCGGCTCGCCGGCCCTCAGGTCGCCGAGGCCCTCGAGCTGCTCGGGGCGCTCGCCTGCGACCCGCCGCCGGCCTCCCTCGGCGAGGTCCGGTCGCGCCGAAGGCTGGCTCTGGCGCGCACCTGCTACGACCACCTCGCCGGACGGCTCGGGGTGGCGGTCACCGACGCGATGGTCGGCCAGGGGCTGCTCCGGCTCTCCCCCGGGTTCGACCTCACGCCCACCGGCGCGGCCTGGTTCCGCGGCCTGGGCGTGGACCCGGAGCGGTTGGCCGAGGGACGCCGTACGGTGCTGAAGGGGTGCCTCGACCTCACCGAGCGCCGCCCGCACCTGGCCGGCGCCCTCGGCGCCGCGCTGTTCGACGTGGCCCTGGAGCGCGCCTGGGTACGACGCCCGGCCCGCGGCCGCACGCTCGAGGTCACCTGCCGCGGCGAGCGCGACCTCGAGGAGCTGCTCGGCCTCACCCCGGCCGACCTCACCCTCCCCTGACCCGCCGAGCGGACGTGAACTGACAGCTCAGACCCGCCGAGCGGGCTTGAACTGACACGCACCGGCGTCAGTTCACGTCTGCTCGGCGGGTTTTGGGTGCACTTTCACGCCCGCTCGGCGGGTTTTGCGTGTCCCCAAGCGCCGGGTCGGCGGCGTTTGTCAGGCGGCGAGGACGGCGGCGAGGGCGAGTACGGCGGGCAGGGCCTGCACCAGCAGGATCCGGCGGCTGACGGTCGCGGCGCCGAAGATCCCGGCGACGATGACGCAGCCGAGGAAGAAGATCCGGACCGGCTGGTCGTCGTCGACGAGGCCCCAGACCAGGCCGGCGACCAGGAAGCCGTTGTAGAGGCCCTGGTTTGCGGCCAGCGCCCGGGTGCGCTGGGCGAAGTCGCGGTCGGTGCCGAAGACGGAACGGCCGGTCGGGGTGGTCCACAGGAACATCTCGAGGACCAGGAAGCCGAGGTGGAGGGCCGCCACCAGGGCGAGCAGGACGGCGGCGAGGACGGTCATGGCGCACAGCGTGGCAGCAGACGGGCGGCGCGGCCAGCCCTGCTCACTCCGCGGGCTGCTCCAGCCAGCCGCGGAAGGCGTCCAGGTTGCGGGTGGACTCGCCACGCGAGAGCCGCCACTCCCACTCCTTGCGGATCGAGGAGGCGAAGCCGAGCTCGAGGATGGTGTTGAAGGACTCGTCGGCATAGGTGAGTACGGCGCCCAGCAACCGGTCCAGCTCGTCGGCCGTGACCGCGCTCAGCGGCAGCCGGCCGTCGAGGTAGATGTCGCCCGTCCGGTCCACGGCGAAGGCCACGCCGAACAGCTTGAGGTTGCGCTCGAGCAGCCAGCGGTAGACCCGCTCGTGGTTCTCGTCGGGGTTGCGGGCCACGAACGCGTGCACGCCGAGCGCGTGCTCGCCGACGTCGAGCCGGCAGGGCGTCATCAGCTTCCGCTCCCCGGGGAGGTCGACGTGGAAGGTGCCGCCGTCGAGCTCCTTCCACTCCAGGTCGGAGTCCTCGAGGTAGCCGCGCAGTTCCGCACGGGCGTCGTCGCGGGCGCTCACGCGCTGGTCCTGGCGTCGTCGCGCATCAGCCGCGACGCCGCCCGGTAGACCTCGACGGTCGCCTCCGCCGTACGTTCCCAGGCGAAGTCGGCGGCGTGCTCGCGGGCGCCGAGCGACATCCGCTCGCGCAGGTCGGGCGCGGCCACGATCCGCTCCATCGCGCGGGCGTAGTCCTCGGGGTCGTGCCCGTCGACGAGCAGCCCGGAGACGCCGTCGCGGACGACGGTCGTGAGGCCACCGACCGCGGCGGCCACCACCGGGGTGCCGGCGGCCTGGGCCTCGACGGCGACCAGCCCGAAGGACTCGTTGTAGGAGGGCACGCAGACCAGGGTGGCGGCGGAGTACCAGTCGGCGAGCTGGTCCTGCGCCACCGGCGGCACGAAGCGCACCACATCCTCGATGCGCAGGGCCGAGGCGAGCTGGGCCAGCGACTCGGGGTGCTCGAGGCCGGAGCCCGAGGGACCGCCCACCACCGGGACCACCAGCCGGCGTCGCAGCGACGGGTCGCGCTCGAGCATCCGCGCGACGGCGTGCAGGAGCACGTCGGGCGCCTTCAGCGGCTGGATGCGGCCGGCGAACATCAGCACCGCGGCGTCGGCAGGAAGGCCGAGCCTGGTCCGGGCGTCGGGACGCGGACGGAACACGCCCAGGTCGACGCCGGGGTGGACGACCTCGACACGGGCCGGGTCGGCGTCGTAGAGCTCGAGCAGCTGCTTGGCCTCGATCTCGGTGTTGGCGACCAGCATGTCGGCCGCCTCGACGACCTGCTCCTCGCCGATCACGCGGGCGGCCGGCTCGGGGGTGTCGCCGGTCGCGAGCGAGGCGTTCTTGACCTTGGCCATCGTGTGCATCGAGTGCGCAAGGGGCACGCCCCAGCGGTCGCGCACCAGCGCCCCGACCTGGCCCGACAGCCAGTAGTGCGAGTGGATGACGTCGTACCAGCCCTGGTCGTGGCGCGCCTCGGCGCGCAGCACCTCGCGCGCGAACACGCACAGCTGGCCGGGCAGCTCACCCTTGCTGAGCCCCTCGAAGGGGCCGGCGTGCACGTGGTGCACGGTCACGCCCGGGAAGGCCTCGACGGTGGGCGGCAGCGCCGAGGAGGTGGCACGCGTGTAGATCTCGACGGCCACGTTGCGGGCCGCGAGCCGCTTGGAGAGCTCGACGACGTAGACGTTCATGCCACCGGCGTCACCGGTCCCGGGCTGGTCAAGGGGCGAGGTGTGCAGGCTGATCATCGCGACCCGGCCGTGCTCACGGCGGGTCGGCGCAGCGTCCGGCGGGACACCGGGGATCGACTCAAGGCTCACGAGCAGCACACCTCCACCCCGGCGCAACACAGAAGCAGCGACGGGCTATTCCTGGGTACCCCCACGAACTGGGGGCAGTCACCCGCGGGTCAGCGCGCCGCCCGGCGACCGCGCACCGGCTCGGGTGCCGCGTCGGCGCTCTTGCGACCCAGACCGATCAGCCCGAACATCACCATCAGCACGCCCACCACGAGGATCGGGACGTGGTCGGTGGGGAACGCGTCGCGCAGGGTGATCCAGACCATGAACCCCAACGACGGCGTGGCGATCATGACCACCAGCCGCAGCCAGAAGGGTGCGTGGTTCACCAGTGCGTAGCCGACGGCCGCCAACGACAGCCCCAACAACCCCAGTCCTGCCAGCTTCAGGTCCGGATCCGCATCGCCGCCCCACCCCCGTACGGCGGCAGCGATCCACACCAGACCGCCCATCACACCCGTGACGGACGAGACCTTGCTCGACTTCATGCGGTGAAGTGTGCCGCGTCACGTCCGCTTTGGCATCCCGCGTCCGAAGTGGGAGTGACTTGAGTCACACAAAACACCGTGATCCGGACCTCACTGGTCTACCTGCGTTCCGGAGATCGGACGCGCGGGTAGCGGGTGCGGACGGCCCCGTGCCGTCGGCAAGAATCGGGCCATGACTACGCGAACTGCCGTCGTGACCGGAGCCAGCAGCGGGATCGGGGCGGCGACCGCACGCCGGCTCGCCGCGGAGGGCTTCCACGTGTTCTGCGCCGCGCGGCGTCTCGACCGGGTCGAGGCGCTGGCCCAGGAGATCGGCGGCACCCCGGTGCGCTGCGACGTCACCGACGGGTCCTCGGTGGCCGCGCTCGCCGACGCGGTCGGCGACCGGCTCGACGTGCTCGTCAACAACGCCGGCGGTGCGTTCGGCTCCGACCCGGTCGCCTCTGCCTCGGCGGACGACTGGCGCCGGATGTACGACGTCAACGTGATCGGCCTGATGCAGGTCACCCAGGCCCTGCTGCCGGCGCTGGTCGCCTCCGGGGCTGGCACGGTCGTCAACGTGGGCTCGACCGCGGGCCGGATCGCCTACGAGGGCGGAGGCGGCTACACCGCTGCCAAGCACGGCACCCAGGTGGTCAGCGAGACGCTGCGCCTGGAGCTGTTCGACCAGCCGGTCCGGATCTGCGAGATCGCCCCCGGCATGGTGCGCACCGACGAGTTCGCGCTGGTCCGCTTCGACGGCGACGAGGAGAAGGCCGCCGGTGTCTACGCCGGCGTGGCCGAGCCCCTGGTCGCCGAGGACGTCGCCGACGCGATCGGCTGGGTGGTCACGCGCCCGCCGCACGTGAACGTCGACGAGCTGGTGATCCGCCCGCGCGCCCAGGCCGCCCAGCACAAGGTGCACCGCGTCTTTCCCTGACCGTTGAGTCGGCGCGGGGTCGCGTCGAGTGGGCGCGGGGTCGCGTCGAGTCGGCGCGGGGTCGCGTCGAGCCGGCGCGGGGTCGCGTCGAGCCGGCGCGGGGTCGCGTCGAGCCGGCGCGGGGTCGCGTCGAGCCGGCGCGCCGTCTTGGTGAGCCGTCGCATAGTCGCGGCACCCGGCCAGAACTGATCCACAGACCCGGCGGGCAGTAGCGCGTCCACAGGTGCCGAAGGAGAGGCTGTACGGCGTTCGGCTGGCGGATGACGCTGCGCCGATGGACCTCATCGACCGACTGCCCAACTGCCCTTTCACCACAGCGGACGCCGCGGCCCGCGCGGTGACGAAGCAGCAAGTTGCCTCACTCGTGCGAAGCGGCGAGCTCCGCCGGCCCTTCCGCGGCGCCTACGTGCCGGCCGGGCTGATCGACTCGAGTGAAACCCGCGCCGCCACGCTCCGCCTGGTGGTCAATCCGACAGCCGTCGTCTGCGACCGGCTCGCAGCATGGGTGTGGGGCATCGACGTCCTCGAGGTCGGCGAGCTCGACGTGCCACCACCGATCGACGCCTTCGTGCTGCGCGGCGAGGGACGAATCCGGCGCGCGGACTGTCGAAGCGGCGAGCGAGACCTGAACGACGACGAGATCGTCGTCACGGGCGGGCTGCGCGTCACCACCCCTGTACGCACAGCGATCGACCTGGCTTGCCTGCTGCCGCCGCGCAAGGGATTGGCTGCGCTGGACGCCTTCATGCGAGCACACGGCCTCACGCATGACGATCTTCGGCTGTGCTTGCGACGCTTCCACCGCCGCCGCGGAGTGGTACAGGCCCGGCAGCTCGTCGGATTCGCCGATCCAGAAGCTGAGTCACCCGGTGAGTCATGGGTGCGCTACGAGATCCTGGTGCGCGCCCTCCCCAAGCCGTCGCTGCAGCAGTGGGTGTACTTCGGTGGGCGACCCTTGTTCCGCCTCGACCTCGCCTACCCCCATCTCAAGATCGCCGTGGAGTACGACGGCCGGGAGTTCCACGAGGGCAAGGACAACGAGGATGCCGACGAGGAGCGTCGAACCTGGCTTCGGCGGCACGGGTGGACCGTCATCGTGGTCACGAAGGACGACTTCACCCCCGAGGCCATCTCGGGGTGGATCAGCGACCTCCGTGCCGCGCTCGGAGACCGTGCGGACTCCGGTCCCGGACGCCGTACAGGTGGACGGAGTGCCGACTCAACGCGACCGGGCGCCGACTCAACGCGACCGGGCGCCGACTCAACGCGACCGGGCGCCGACTCAACGCGACCGGGCGCCAACTCAACGCGACCGGGCGCCAACTCAACGCGACCGGGCGCCAACTCAACGGTCAGCGCAGGAGCACGTCCGCGAGGCGGGCCAGGTCCGGGGTGAGGTCCTGCTCGTTGAGCACGACCTCGCGGCCCTGGACGTGGAAGGTGTAGACGAAGCGGTCCGGCTGCGGCTGGGTCGGGATCAGCCCGGCGAGGTCGATCCGATCGACCAGCGAGGCCACCTCCGGCTCGCGCGGGTCATCGTCGCCGAGCAGCACCTCGCCGGTCGAGCGGGCGCCGGCGAAGCCACCGGAGCGGGTCACCGCGACCCGGGCACCGGCGGGCGTGACCCCGGAACCGTTGGCGGCGCCGATGTCGACACCGACCCTCTCCCAGGCGGACCGGACCGCGGCCACGGCTGCCTCGCCCTGCTCGGCCGCGGCCGTGACGGTGGCCGCCGCGAAGCCGGCGAAGTCGGTCGAGGAGCCGATCCCGGAGGTCAGGGCGGCGTACCAGACCTTGCCGGCCCCCTCCCAGGAGTTGCCGCCGATCCCGGTCGCGGCCAGGTAGAACGCCCGGTTGGGGATGCCGGAGTTGAGGTGCACGCCGCCGTTGTCGTCCGCGCTGTCGACGTAGTCGGACATCGAGCCGACCTGCGGGTCCCTGCCGAGCACCGGGTCGTCGTAGGCGGTGCCCGGCTCGGCCATCGAGCGCAGCGCCTTGCCGCTGACCCCGGGCGCGAAGATCCCAGCACCGATCAGCCAGTCGGCGGCGTCCACGCTCTGGCCGAGCAGCCGCTGCTTGAGGCAGGAGGCGAACACGTCGGAGACCGACTCGTTGAGCGCCCCGGACTGCCCCTGGTAGGTCAGGCCCGCGGTGAACTGCGTGACCGCGTGGGTGAGCTCGTGGCCGAGCACGTCCACCGGCTTGGTGAACCGGCCGAACACCTTGCCGTCGCCGTCACCGAACACCAGCTGGCGGCCGTCCCAGAAGGCGTTGTCGTAGTCCTTGCCGTAGTGCACCGTCGCCAGCACCTCGGCGCCGCGGCCGTCGAAGGAGTCACGGCCGTAGACCTCCTTGAACAGGGCGAGCGACGCCTCGACCCCGGCGTAGGCCTCGTCGGCTGCCGGGTCGCCCGTCTCGGGGTCGCCGTACGTGCGGACCGGCGTGCCGGGCAGGTCGGTGCCTCCGGCCGCGGTGTGGACGGCGAACGGTCCCTCGTCGGCGGGCAGGGCCGGGAGCGCGACGGTGCGCTGCTCGCGTATCCGGGCGTCGGTCCGGAGCGTGTCGCGCGAGCAGTCGCAGACGGCCTGGTCCGCGTGGCCCGAGGCGATCTTCTCGAGGAGGTAGGGCGGGACGAAGTGGCAGGCGGCGTTCGGTGTCATGGCTCACACCTATCGCCAGGCACCGACAAAGTAAAGGTCCTGCCGGGCCGCCGTACCCCTGTGCGAGGATCGGCCTCGTGCTGAGCATCGGACTTGTGGGCGGGATGAGCTGGGAGAGCAGCCTGGAGTACTACCGGCTGCTCAACCTCGGTGTCGAGGAGCGGCTCGGCGGGCTGCACTCGGCGAAGGTGGTGCTCTCGAGCGTGGAGTTCGCGGAGCTCACCGAGCTGCAGGAGGCCGGTCGCTGGGACGAGGTCGGCGACCTGCTCGCCACCGCTGCCCGCGGCGTCGAGGCCGGCGGCGCGGACCTGCTGCTGATGTGCACGACCGCGTTCCACAAGGTGGCCGACCAGGTCGCGGACGCCGTCGGGATCCCGTTCGTGCACCTCGCCGACGTGGTCGCCGACGCCTGCAAGGCGCGCGGCCTCGAGCGGGTGGCCCTGCTCGGCACGCGTTTCACGATGGGCCAGGACCCGTTCTTCCGGGACCGGATCGCCTCGCACGGGCTCGAGGTGCTGGTGCCCGACGAGCGGCACCACGAGACGGTGAACCAGATCATCTACGGCGAGCTCGTGCACGGGAAGGTGCTCGACACCTCCCGCACCGCCGTCGTCTCGATCATCGACGAGCTGTGGGACGCCGGGGCCCAGGGCGTGATCCTGGGCTGCACCGAGCTCGAGCTGCTGGTCAAGCAGGCCGACGCCGAGCTGCCGGTGTTCCCGGGGACCACGCTGCACGTCCAGGCGGCGCTGGACCGCGCGCTCGCCTGACGGATTCGGCCGGGGCACGCTCCGCGGATAGACTCGGGCCCGTGCGTCGTACGACGCCAGGCGCCCCTCGTGCGGCGCAGTACCCCGAACCGAAAGCCGTGGCACCTGCATGTCCGAGAAGATGAACCGCTCCGACCTCCGGAACGTCGCGATCGTGGCGCACGTCGACCACGGCAAGACGACGCTCGTGGACGCCATGCTCTGGCAGGGGGGCGCCTTCGGCGAGCACCAGCACGTGGACGAGCGCGCCATGGACTCCGGTGACCTCGAGCGCGAGAAGGGCATCACGATCCTCGCGAAGAACACCGCGATCCGCTACACCGGCGAGGCGGCCCAGAAGGTCGACGGCGGCGCGATGACGATCAACATCATCGACACCCCGGGCCACGCCGACTTCGGTGGCGAGGTCGAGCGCGGCCTCTCCATGGTCGACGGCATCGTGCTGCTCGTGGACGCCTCCGAGGGCCCGCTCCCCCAGACCCGGTTCGTGCTGCGCAAGGCGCTCAACGCCGACATGCCCGTCGTGCTCGTGGTCAACAAGGTCGACCGCTCCGACGCCCGCATCGCCGAGGTCGTCGACGAGACCTACGAGCTCTTCATGGACCTGCTCGACGAGAGCCACAGCGCCGACGCGCTCGACTTCCCGGTCGTCTACGCCTCCGCGAAGGCCGGCCGCGCGTCCCTGGAGATGCCCGAGAACGGTGGCCTGCCGGACAGCGAGAACCTCGAGCCGCTGTTCCAGACGATCATCGACACGATCCCGGCCCCGACGTACGTCGAGGACGCCCCGCTCCAGGCGCACGTGACCAACCTCGACTCGAGCCCGTTCCTGGGCCGTCTCGCCCTGGTCCGCGTCGAGGAGGGCACCTTGAAGAAGGGCCAGCAGGTCGCGTGGATGAAGCGCGACGGCTCGGTCACCAACGTCAAGATCACCGAGCTCCTCATCACCGAGGGCCTCGAGCGCAAGCCCGGCGAGTCCGCCGGCCCCGGTGACATCGTCGCCGTCGCGGGCATGCCCGACATCATGATCGGCGAGACCCTGGCCGACCCGGAGAACCCGAAGGCGCTGCCGCTGATCACGGTCGACGAGCCGGCCATCTCGATGACGATCGGCACCAACACCTCCCCGCTGGCCGGCCGTGGCCCGACCAAGAACACCAAGGTCACCGCGCGTCTGGTCAAGGACCGCCTCGAGGCCGAGCTGGTCGGCAACGTGTCGATCAAGGTCGTCCCGACCGAGCGTCCCGACGCCTGGGAGGTCCAGGGCCGAGGCGAGCTCGCGCTGGCGATCCTGGTCGAGCAGATGCGTCGCGAGGGCTACGAGCTCACCGTCGGCAAGCCGCAGGTGGTGACCCGCGAGGTCAACGGCAAGGTCCACGAGCCGGTCGAGCGCCTGACCATCGACGCCCCCGAGGAGTACCTCGGCGCGATCACGCAGCTGCTCGCCGTACGCAAGGGCCGCATGGAGCAGATGACCAACCACGGCACCGGCTGGGTGCGCATGGAGTTCCTGGTCCCGGCGCGTGGCCTGATCGGCTTCCGCACCGAGTTCCTCACCGACACCCGCGGCACCGGTATCGCCCACCACGTCTTCGAGGGCTACGAGCCGTGGGCCGGCGAGATCCGCTCGCGCGCCTCGGGCTCGCTGGTGGCGGACCGCTCCGGTGCGGCCACGGCCTACGCGATGACGAACCTGCAGGAGCGCGGCACGATGTTCATCGAGCCGACCACCGAGGTCTACGAGGGCATGATCGTCGGCGAGAACTCGCGCGAGGACGACATGGACGTCAACATCACCAAGGAGAAGAAGCAGACCAACGTCCGCTCCTCCACCTCGGACAACTTCGAGAAGCTGATCCCGCCGAAGAAGCTCTCCCTCGAGCAGTGCCTGGAGTTCTGCCGCGAGGACGAGTGCGTGGAGGTGACCCCGGACGCCGCCCGCATCCGCAAGGTCGTGCTCGACGCCGGCGAGCGGGCGCGTACGGCGTCCCGCGCGCGTCGCAACGGCTGACCCTGTCGCCAGGGGTGAGGCGAAAGCGAAGCCCTGGCGGCCTGCCGGCATCTAGGCTGGCGCACATGCGTGTCGTCACCTGTGAGGGCGCTGCCTTCAGCGGGGCATGCGCCGAACTCGCGGCCCGAGTCGCGGCTGTGTACGCACCAGATGTGGTGATCGGCGTGGAGGACGGGGGCGCCTGGGTGACACGCGAACTGCGAAGACAGAGCGCCTTCGACGCGGTGTACGCGACGGTCAGCACCCAACGCAGCGGCACGCGGACCAAGGCTCGGACCGCGCGACTCCTATCGCGCCTCCCGCTCGTGATCCGCGACGGACTCCGACTCGCCGAGCACGCCTTCAGAGTTCATCGGGCTGGGCGGGGGGCCGTGCCGCGACGCGTAGTGGCCTTTCCCGAAGGCACTCGCGCCGCGGTTGCCCTCGCGCATCGGGTGCTGATCGTCGACGACGCCGTTGACAGCGGCGCGACCTTGAAGGCCGTTCTGCGACAGGTCGAAACGACAACGAATGCAGAAGTCCGCACGGCAGCTCTAGCGATGACGTTCCCGCAGCCGGTCGTCGCACCCGACTTCGTGATTTACCGCAATGTCCTGCTGCGGTTGCCCTGGTCATCGGATGCGAGGAGCTGAGCGCTGATGCGCGTGGTCGTCGTGGATCTGGACGGGACTTTGCTGCCGGGCAACAGCTTCCACCAGTGGCTCCGCTATCTCGGGCGTCACTTGCTCCGACGGCGTGACATCGTGCGCCTCTCCCTCCTGCTGATGGTCATCGCCCTTCGGGCAGGGAGGATCATCCGCCATCGGACTCTCAAGCGGTGTGTCCTTTTGCTGTCGCGCACGGTGCCCGGGTCAGAGGCCAGGCGCTTTGGCAGTGAGCTCGCTGAGGACCTCCGGCCGGCAATCGTCGCGCGCTTAGCCCGACTCCGCGCCGACGGTCTGACGGTCGTCCTCGTCACCGCGGCCCCCGAGATCTATCTCGCCCCGGTTGCGGAGGCGGCAGGCACCGACATCGTCCTGGGAACACGCGCCGAGGTGACGCGCGGATGGCACGAGCTCACGGGCGAGCGAAAGTGGACCCGCCTGATCAGAGAACTGGGGTCCGACGTCGATCTGGTCGAGGTGATCACCGACCACCTCGACGACTTGCCCTTGGTGCGACGAGCTGCCAGGGCCTTAATCGTGGCCCCAACCCCCGCTAGCCGCCAAGCGCTGCTGTCCGCCGGTGGGCACGTTGCTGAGGCCGACCCCAACGCACGGGATGCCCCTTCCCCCCGGCCCGTGGGAGCGCTGATGGTCACCCACGACAGCGCCATGGTGGCGGGCCGGGCCATCCAGGCCCTCGCGGAGTCCACGATGGCCCCTGACCCGATCGTGATCGTCGATAGCGGTTCGCACAATACGACCTACCTTGATCGCATCGCTGAACAGCATCCGTCCGTGCGCGTCCTCAAGGCCGAGGCAAACATCGGTTTCTGCGCGGGCAATAACCAGGGAATGGGCCTTCTCCGTGACCGTCACGTCCTCTTGGTCAACCCCGACGCGTTCGTGACACCCGACCTCCTGGAGCGAGCCGTCGCACGACTCGAGGCAGATCCGGCGATCGGCGCCGTACAGCCGCTCTTGCTTGGCGCGAAGGTCGAGAGTGGGTCGGCGACCGGCCTCATCGATTCCGCCGGCATCGGCCAAACCCGGATGGGGCGACTATTTGACATCGGACAAGGCGAGCCTCATGTAGGGGCTCACACCCAGGCCGTCGTGGAGCCCGAAGCGCTCTGCGCGGCCACAATGCTGCTGCGATGGGAGGCGATCTGCTCGGTGACGGACAATCGCCCGCTCTTTGACGATCGCTTCTTCATGTACAAGGAAGACATCGACCTGTCTTGGCGCCTGCGGCGTGCGGGGTGGCGAATCGTCGTCGACACGTCCTTGACCGCGCTTCATTGTCGGGGTTGGCAGCGCGACCGTCGCAGCATGCCCGCGTGGGCGCGGCGCCGATCGCTGATCAACGAGTGGCGACTCTGGTTGCGTGGTTGGAATCCCGGCCGCTCTCGAGTGCCCGCCCTCGGCTACCTTCTGGTGAAATCGATTGTTGTCTGGCTGGAGCGATCGGCGTGAAGAATGCTGCGCAGAAACCCGCCGATGATCATTCCGCCGACGGTGGCCAGTCTCTGGACGTAGCCAGATGCCCACTGTGCACCCACCTCAGCCACAAGCCACGCGGGAGCGTGGCTCTCAACGAGGTATGGGGTGCCTACCACAGCGTTTGGAACACAACGTTCAGCGATGAGGTGCTGCACACCTACGGAGACGCTACGAGCGTCTCACTTTATGAGTGCGACCACTGCTCGCTTCAGTGGTTCGAACCGGCGCTTGAAGGTGATGCGCGTTTCTATCAGGAGCTGCATCGCGGGATCGGCTACGAACCCTGGCGCTGGGAATTCACCGCGGCCGGCCGTCGGATAGCCGATGGGAATCGCGTCGTCGAGATCGGCGCCGGGCACGGCGCCTTCGTCAGATCGATCGTGAATCGTTCACTTTCCGTCGAAGTGCTCGACAAGAATCCGGACGCAGCCGAACTGCTCCGCCAGCACGGCATCGCGGTCCGCGAGAGCGACGTGCGTGAGGACGCGCGGGAGCGACCATCCAGGGCGGACGTGGTATGCGCCTTCCAGGTGCTCGAGCACGTCATCGACGTTGCAGGGTTCCTGTCTGCTCTCGCAGACATCGTGGTTCCGGGCGGTCTCGTCATGGTCAGCGTCCCCAACCGGAACAGGTATCGCGACTCTCTCGAACCCATGGACAACCCACCCCACCACCTGACTCGCTGGGCGCCCGAGACGTTGCGTCGAGCCGCCGACCTCATTGACTTGGAGGTCATCGAGATGATCCTCGAACCGGCGGAGCTGGGCTACTGCCGCCTTGCTCGCCAGCAGCCAGTCCGCGCCCTGCTAACCCCACTGCTGGGGAGGCCGGTAGCCGACTTCGTTGCGCGTGCTTCTGCGCGTTTGCGAATGACACGGGGTCGGTATGCCAGGCGGTCGCAGGCTGGACGCCTTGCGACCGGCATCGATGTCGGTCACACCATGTTCGCCGTCCTGCGACGTCCACACGGCCGGGGTCCCTGATCTGCTCGCTCGACGTGCAATCGGCCCGCAGGTCATTGCACCCTCCACCGCCAGTCGCCCACGTCGGATTCACGGCGACCTGCCGAGAGCCATCCCCCGCCACCATAGACCGGAGCCTCGAGTCAGTCCCGACGCACTTAGATTGTGAAGACACTGGGTCCGCCCGGGTCCACACTTGTCGACGTGGAGGACGAGGGAACCTGGCGACTCGGTTACCGCCGGTCCTTGGACGGAATCCGCGGGCTGGCCATCGCTCTCGTACTCGTGAGCCACACTCTCTTCGACGCCGTGGCCAAGCTCGGAGAGGAGGGTGTCGACCTCTTCTTCTGCTTGTCTGGATTCCTGATCACGAGTCTCCTGCTGGAGGAACACCGTTCAACGGGCCGCATCGACTTCGCCGCCTTCTTCAGACGTCGATTGCGACGGCTGTTGCCCGCACTGCTCGTGGTGCTGGGCGCCACCTTCGCCGTGCACGCTTACCTGATCGGGTGGCTGCCCGCTGCTGCTCTCGCCCTGGCGGTGGTGTTCTACATTGGAAACTGGGTCGTGACCACCGGTTTGGGAGGACTGGGCTACCTCGGCCACACCTGGTCCCTGTCGGTAGAAGAGCAGTTCTACCTGGTGTGGCCGCTCGCGACCCTTCTCCTGCTCTCGGCGCGACGATGGTGGCGTCTGAGCGTCGTCGCTCTCCTGGTGCTGTCGGCCTGCATCTGGCGCGCCGATCACTCGAAGCAGCCGCTCGTGCTGGAGTTCGGCTCGCTGACCCGGGCGGCTCCACTCCTCATCGGCTGCGGCCTGGCGTTCCTGCTCCATGGTCGGCGGACACGCACGGTTTCTGGGTGGTGGACTGTCCCTGTCTTCGCGATGTACATCGCGCAGGCCTGGCTCCCTGTGCCCACGCCGGCGGAGCACGTTCCCGCGGGGTTGATCGCCGCGACCCTCGTAGGAACCGCCGTCAGTGGACGGACGATTCCGTGGCTCGAGTGGGGGCCCCTCGTCACCGTGGGCCGACGTTCCTACGGGCTGTACCTGTGGCACTACCCCCTGATGGTGCCGCTGCTGATGCGCATCTCCCACGTTCCCACGACGCTCAGACTGACCGCCGCCGTGCTCGCCGTGGTCGCCGCCTGGTCGCTCACCTGCCTGTCCTGGACCCACATCGAGACGCGATTCAAATCAACCTCAGCGGGGCGCAACGACACGCCCTCGATTCCCCGCGAAGCGAGCATCCGAGGCGATTCTCGTAGGTAACCTGCGAGGGTCGGGCTAGGCCCAACAAGCTGGCGCGAACCTGCAGAGGCGCCGACCAGGAGCAAGGACATGTGTGGGATTGTCGGCGTGGTTGAGCCTCGCTCAGATCGTCGCGCCTGGCTTCTTCGCGCGATGAACGAGACCCAGGTCCATCGCGGTCCCGACGAGGCGGGGATGTACGAGGACGACGACGTGGCACTGGCCATGCGACGCCTGGCCATCATCGATGTCGCCCACGGTGCCCAACCCGTTGCGAGCGAGTCAGGCGACGTGGTGGCCGTGTTCAACGGCGAGGTCTATAACTTCCGCGAACTCCGGGACGACCTGCGTCTCAAGGGTCACGTGCTCCGGTCCGAGTCGGACTCCGAGTGCATCCCCCACCTGTATGAGGAGCACGGAATCGACTTCGTCCGCAGGCTCCGCGGCATGTTCGCGATCGCACTGTGGGACCGGCACAACCGTCGCCTGGTGCTTGCCCGAGACCGCCTCGGCAAGAAACCTCTGTTCTACCGGAGCGACGGCGACGGCTTCGCGTTCGCGTCGGAGCTCAACGGACTCCTTCGAGACGACCGCCTTGATCGCAGCATCGACAAACAGGCGGTCAGCCACTACCTCACGTACCAGTACGTCCCCGCACCGCGATCGATCTACGCGTCTGTCCGGAAGGTGCCGCCAGGTCACGTGCTGACGGTGCAAGGTGGCCAGCTGCAGAAGAAGGAATACTGGCGGCCAGACTTCCGGAAGGCTGGCGAGCCGTTCGACGTTCCGGAATCCCTGCTGGCCGAGCAGTTCCGGGAACTGCTGGTCGAGTCCGTCAGGCTGCGGCTCGTCAGCGAGCGTCCGGTGGGTGCGTTCCTGTCTGGTGGTCTCGACTCTTCTGCCGTTGTCGCCGCGATGAGCCGGGCCTCCAACCAGACCGTGCGAACGTTCTCGATCGGCTTCGAGGACGAGAGCCTCAACGAGCTGCCGTTCGCTCGTACGGTGGCGCAGCACTTCGGGACGGAGCACCACGAGCTCGTTGTACGTCCGGATGCCCTCGAAGTCCTGCCCACACTCGCCCGCGCCTTCGGCGAGCCGTTCGCAGACTCGTCGGCGATCCCCAGCCACTATCTGGCCGAGATGACGCGCGGCAGCGTGGTTGTCACCCTCAATGGGGACGGAGGTGACGAGCTGCTCGGTGGCTACGCACGTTACCTCGAGTTCTTGTCACCGGGCAGCACGGTGCCTCGAACGCTCAGACGTCGACTGCGATCGGCCGCAGCGCGGACTCTGCACGGCAGCCGTACCCAGGCCCCAGGTCAGGAGCACGACGCCCACCGCTACGGGCGGCTGGTGGCCTACTTCGATCCCGTCTCGCTCGCACGCGTCCTGACAAGGGACTTCCAGGCATCGGTGCCTGATCCTGGTTTCGGACTGCTTGAGGAGAGCTGGTACGCGAATCGGCACCTCGACGACGTGAACCGTCTCTTGGCCGTGGACACCGCGACGTACCTGCCGGGCGATCTCCTGCCCAAAGTCGACATCACGACGATGCAGCACTCGCTGGAGGCAAGAAGCCCGCTGCTCGACCATCATTTGGTGGACTGGGCGGCGGCTCTTCCCGGTCGGCTGAAGGTTCACAACGGCGAGACGAAACGCCTGATGAAGCAAGCCCTCGCACCTTGGCTTCCGTCAGAGCTCATCACCCGACGCAAGCAAGGATTCGGCGTCCCTCTCGATGCATGGATGCGGGGCCCTCTGCAGCCGATGCTGTACGACCTCCTGGTCGCTGGACGAGCCGTCACCGAAGGCTGGCTGGACGGCGGCGAAGTCCTTCGACTGGTTCGGCTTCAGAAGATCGGGGCAGATCTTTCGTACCGGCTCTACGCCCTTCTGATGCTCGAGCTTTGGATGCGCGAGGTGCACGAGGCGCGGCGGGCGGTCCACGTATGACGCCCCCACCGAGAAGGCGGTTGAGGCTGGCCTTCGTGATCGGATCCGCCGCACCCGGCGGCGCCGAAGGACAGTTGACACGGCTGGCGGCCGGACTCACTGCCCGGGGCCACGACGTCACGGTGTACTTCCTAGTCCACGGTGGTCCTCTGACCAAGGTGCTGGACGACGCGGGTGTTCCCTGGCACCTATTCGGAGCCATCAGGCCAGAGAGCTCCAAGCGGGCCAAGCTCGTTGAGCTAGCACGCTTCGTCCGGGAGATCCGCCAGACCCGCCCAGACGTGGTCTACGCATGGCTGCCTGGAGTGACCTGGGTGGCCTTGCCCGCGGTGGCCGTGTTCAGCCGGGCCCGCCGTGTGGCCGCGTTCCGAGGCCTCGTGCAGACCTTCGAGGTCCGCACGCCCATGCGGAGACGTGCCTTCCGGTGGGCTGTGCGCAATGCCCACGCCGTCACCGCAAACGCACCGTGGCTCGAGAACGAGGCCCGGTCTTGGGGGGCCCGCCCGGCGCGCGTCCGTTTCATGGCCAACGGTGTCCAGCTCCCCTCCATCGGGGCTGACGTCGGCATACAGCCACCGACCGCCGTGGTCCTCGCCAACTTCTTCGCGTACAAGAGACACGAGCTCGTGGTGCGAGCCCTTGCTCACGTGCCCGAAACGCGGGTCCTGTTCATCGGGTCGGGAGATCTGCTCGAGCAGACCAGAAACCTGGCCCACGAGCTCGGAGTCATCGACCGGACGACCTTCGTCGATGACTGCGACGACGCCGCTCCCTATCTGCGGTCAGCCCAGTTCGCGATCCACCCGTCCAGCACCGAAGGGATGTCAAACGCCATCCTCGAGGAGCTCGCCCACGGGCTCCCCGTGGTCGCCACGAACGTAGGCGCGACATCGCTGCTCATTGAGGATGGCACCTCGGGGATCCTGGTTCCTGCGGAGGATCTGGATGCCTTGACCCGCGGCATGAGTCGCCTTGCAACATCACCCGACCTGCGCGCAGCGATGTCCCCAGGAGCCCGAGCAGCAGCCGAACGCTTCTCCTGGGACGCAGTGTTCCAGCAGCACGAGCAGCTCTTCGCCACAGTCGCACGGAGGCAGGAGTGACCTCGTTGCGGCGTGTACCGCGAGTCGCACTCATCTCCCATGACTGGTCGACGGGAACGGGCGCTGGTAGATGCGCACGCGAACTCGACGACCTGTTGCGAGGCTCCGATCGCGTGCGGCTGCTTGTCGGCCGTGACGCTCTACCTCCGAGGCCCACGGGTCGAGCAACGCTGTGGGTCAGACTGGTGCGAGCTGCGGTCGCGTACCGGACCCTGCGGCAGGGGATGATCGACGTCGCGGTCGTTAACACCACGATCCAGTCGTCGATGGTCGTGGTCGCCAGGCTGGCGCGGTGCCGGGTGGTCTGGTGGTGCCACGAGTCCGATGAGTCGCTCCGGTCACCGCTCATGCGACTGCGCCTGGGCCTCTACCGGTGGCTCGCCCACGAGCAGGTGGCGGTCTCCGAGGCGGTCCCGTGCGCCTCGACTTACTCCCGACGCATCCGGAACATCGTGGAGCCCGTGGAGGCGTTCCCCCATGACGGAGGTGACCTCCTCGTGCTCGGGACGAAGTGCCACCGCAAGGGCATCGACCGGTTGCCGGGCTTGCTGTTCGGGCTCAGCACGGACCACGACCTCTCTCTCAACGTCGTCGGATGGTCCGACCCGCGGGAGCACGAGATCATCAGCCAGGCACACGCGGCGCTGGACCGGCAATGGGGAGAGCGTCTGTCCTGGGAAGACGGACTCGTTGATCCCGACGACGCCTATCGGCGTGCTCGGGTGCTCCTCCTTCCCTCCCGCCAGGATCCCCGTCCCCGTGTGGTCGAGGAGGCGCTGGGCCGGGGCATTCCCGTGGTCGCCAGTTGTCTCCCGGGACTGCGGGAGATCGCAACCACCGTCCGGTCGTCGGGGGCGCTCGTTCTGCTCGACGAGGACGGCAGTTGGCCGGATGCGGTGCGCGCTGCTCTGGCGTTCGGCACGTCGCCAACGACGTTCATTGATCCGTTTTCGCCCGAGGAATTCCTCGACGCGTGGATCCTTGCCCTGTTGGATGTGCACCATCGAGGCTCGGGGAGAGCGCCGTGACTGGGACCGAGGGATCGAGGCGGCCGGAAAAGCTGGTCATCGTCGGGCAGGGCTACGTAGGCCTTCCCATCGCTATGAGGGCGGCTCGAGCCGGATTTCAGGTCACTGGGTATGACACCGACCCGGTGCGCGTCGCGGCGCTCCGCGAGGGAGTGTCCTACGTCGAGGACATCCCCGACGAGGCGCTGATCTCATGCATGGAGAACGGGACCTTCACCCCGACCGACGACGTGCGAACATTGGCCGAGTTCGACTACGCCATCATCACGGTGCCGACGCCCTTGAAGGAGACGGTGCCAGACCTCTCCTTCATCGAGGCGGCAGCGGTCGACCTGGCATTGCACGTGAGACGCGGTTCGACCGTGGTGCTCGAGTCCACGACGTACCCGGGCACGACCGAGGAGCTGCTCGTCCCGATGCTCGAGGACGGGTCCGGACTCAAGGCGTCCCAGGACTTCTTCGTCGGCTACTCCCCCGAGCGAATCGATCCGGGCAACAGACAGTACACGTTCGAGAACACCCCCAAGGTCGTCTCGGGCATCGACCCCAAGTCGCTCGAGCATGTCGCCGGCCTCTACGAACGCCTGGTCGACGAGGTCATCCGCGTGAGCAGCCCCAAGACCGCTGAACTCACCAAGTTGCTAGAGAACACCTTCCGCCACGTCAACATCGCCCTGGTGAACGAGCTGGCGGTGTTCGCGCACGACCTCGGCATCGACGTGTGGGAGGCCATCGACGCGGCCACCACCAAGCCGTTCGGCTACATGCGATTCACGCCAGGCCCAGGGGTCGGCGGTCACTGCTTGCCCGTCGACCCGTCATACCTGTCCTGGCAGGTCCGCCGCACACTTGGGAACAACTTTCGTTTCGTCGAGCTCGCCAACGACGTCAACGACCACATGCCCAACTACGTGGTGCAACGGGTGACGGCCGGCCTCAACGCGAAGCGGAAGGCGGTCAACGGCACCCGCGTTCTCCTGATCGGTCTCGCGTACAAGAAGAACACCGGCGACGCGCGGGAGTCGCCGGCGCTCCGAGTCGCGGACCTCTTGCAGGAGCGGGGGGCAATCATCTCGGCCGTGGACCCCTATGTGGAGGACCACAAGTTGCCGTCCTTCATCCGACTCGTCGATCTCGACGAGGCTTCACTTGCGGACGTGGACGCCGTCGTGATCTTGACCGACCATGACGACCTCGACTACACGCTCCTTGAGAGAACGGATGCCTACGTGCTGGACACCCGAAGGCGACTCGGCGGCGTTCGCGAAGTCATCTAGCGCCGGCGGGCGTCGTCGCGTTCGACCTCATCCAATCCCACGTCCGCCGGAGTTCGTCGGTGAGCTCTGCCGGACGTACGTCCGGGAAAAGGGTGCGCACTAGCTCGGAACTAGCTTGAGAGTGGGCGACGTCGCCGACACGAGGCTCCACATGAGCTCGCTGCAGCGGGTGGCCCACTACGTCCTCGATCCGCTCTGCCAGGTCGAGGAGGCTCGTGCGCGTGCCGAACGCCAGGTTGACCGGCGAGTGGCTGACTCGTTCGAGCACGGCCGCGGTGATCACCTCGGTGACCGTTCGAACGCTCGTGAAGTCCCGCGACTGATGACCGTCGCCCGCGATCCTCAGAGGTTCCTGATTCAGTGCGGCATGCAGCCATGCCGGCACCACCGCGGCATAGGCATGACCCGCCGCCTGCAGCGGGCCGAACACGTTGAAGAACCGGAAGGGCAGCACGGGTAGGTCGTAGCACGCGGCATAGGACATGGCGTACTGCTCCGCGGCGAGCTTCGAGACCGCGTACGGACTCAGGGGGCGCGGCTGTAGTTCCTCGGACTTGGGCATCGCAGGGTTTCCGCCATAGATCGAGGATGACGATGCCAGCACCACGTGCGCATTGCCGTTGGCCCGCGCAGCCTCGAGGACGTTGAGTGTGCCGGACGTGTTCACCTGGTGAGAGCGCAGCGGCTCAGCGATGGATCGGGGCACCGACGGGACGGCAGCCAGGTGAACGATTGCATCCACACGCTTTGCGGCGACCCGGACCGTGTCCGGGTCGAGGATGGTTCCGACGGTCAGGTGAACCGGGATCCCGATGAGGTTCTCGACACGACCCGTGGAGAGGTCGTCGAGAACCCGCACCTCCGTCATGCCTGGTTCGTCAACCAACCTTCGACACAAGTTCGCGCCGATGAATCCGGCACCGCCGGTGACCAACACCCTCACGACATGACCCCTTGCTCAAGGTGTTCCGTTGTGACGTCCCACAGTCGGCCGGACTCGAGTCGCACGACGCGGTCCGCCAGCACGACCGGAGCCGAGCGGTGCGAGATCAGGATCGTGGTCACCTGACCACGCAGCTCTTGGAGCGTGTCGACGATGTGCGCCTCGCTGTCTGCGTCCAGGGCGGCTGTCGGTTCGTCGAGGAGGAGGAGCGCGGCCCTTCTGTACAGGGCCCGGGCAATGCCGAGTCTCTGCCGTTGGCCGATAGACATTCGCGCACCGTTCTCGCCCAATCGGGTCGCTAGCCGCTCGTCCATGCCCTCGACGACGTCGAGCAGATGGGCTCGGCGTAGCGCCTCGACGATGCGCAGCTCGTCGGGTGCGGGGTCACCGAGAGCGACGTTGGCGGACACGGAGTCGTCCAGGATGAAAACGTCCTGAGGCACGTAGGCGACCTGACGGAACCAGGCGGGATCCGCCTCCTCGACCAGGAAGTCGCCATAGGTCACGCAGCCCTCGTCCGGCCTCAGCAGCCCCAGGACGATTGCCAGCAGTGTGCTCTTTCCTGCACCCGAGGCACCGACCACGCCCAGGCTGTTGCCGAACGGGATCTCCACGCTGACCCGGTCGAGGACCTTCGGGCCGCGATCGTCGTACGCGAACGAGACGTCACGGAGGGTGAGGGGGGCTTCCGCCGCGCAAGCCGGTCCGGCTACCTCCCTTGGCGCGCGGGGCCGCTCCAGGTCGTCGAGTTCGGTAATGATCGCAGAGCCGAGATCGATGCCTGCGCGCATGGCGGTGAGGGTCCGTAGGGCGCGACCCACGGCGGGAAGGATGCGCAGTGCGGCGACCACGAAGAGACCCACCGTGGCCAACGCGATGCGGTCGCTGGCGAGGAGGACCGCCGCGGCTCCGAACATCGCTAGGTAGAGGACGATCTCGAGGGCGATCCGGGGAACGTCGCCGAGCAGCAGGAGCCGCTGCTGAGCCTGCACCATCTCGGCACGGGACCGGTCAATAGCCTCGAGTGCCGACGAACGGGCATTTGCGACCGTGAGTTCCCTGATGCCCTTGAGGACGGTCGAGGCGCGGGCATAGGTCCTGCCCACGTGCTGGGTGTAGCGCGAGGTCTGGCGCCCGATGATCGAGCGGTTCACCAGAACGAAAAGCACTACAAGGATGCCGACGCCCAGGCACACCACAAGGGCGGCGCGCGGGCTCGCCACCAGGAGCGCCAGGATCACGGTGACGACGGACGCGACGTCGGCCCCGATCGTGGCCAATCCGTTGAGTCCGCTGGACGTTGCCATGTTGACCTGGGCCACGCCGGTTGCCAGAAGGTCGGCGGAGTTGCGTTCGAGATGAAACGTATAGGGGGCGTGGGCGTAAGCCGAGAGGACTCTCGAACCAAGCCGGACCTCTGCCTCGCCGACGCGCCGGGTCCACCAGGCCTTCGTTGCAAGCTCACCGAGTGCGCGCAGCATCAAGAGCCCCATCGCCAGGAGCAGCAGGGTGCTCGGCGCCAGGGCCGACACGACGTGCGGTCCGAGGTGACGTGCGTCGGCGACCGACGACAGCACCGACCCCAGGACGGGGTAGAGCAGCAGGACAATGCCGAAGTCGGTTGCCGCCAGCAGCACGGCGAGGACACTCATCCGTCTTAGGGCGAGGTGGGTGCGCTCGTCGAAGAGCTCGAGGAAGGCGCGCAGGTCACGAGTCATGGCGGCTCAGAACGCCCCGTCCGCGCGTAGGACGGCCCGGAAGGTCTTGAACAGGATCACCAGGTCACCGGTCATCGACCAGTTGTCGACGTACGACAAGTCGAGGCGGACCGACTCCTCCCACGTCAGGTTCGAGCGGCCGGACACCTGCCAGAGGCCCGTGATACCCGGCCGGACCATCAACCGGCGGTGGTCGGCGTCGACGTAGAGCGCGACCTCGGCGGCCACCTGCGGGCGCGGCCCGACCAGGCTCATCTCGCCGCGGAGCACGTTGAACAGCTGGGGCAGCTCGTCGAGGGAGTAGCGGCGCAGGAACGCACCGACCCGGGTCACCCGCGGGTCCGAGCGCACCTTGAAGAGCAGGACCCCCGTGGCGGCGGACTCCACGAGCTCCGCGTGCTGGTCCTCGGCGCCGGCGACCATGCTGCGGAACTTCCAGAGCCCGAACTCGCGGCCACCGGCACCGACGCGGACGTGCCGGAACAGCACCGACCCACGGCTCTCGAGCGCCACGGCGAGGCCGATCACGACCAGCACGGGGGCCAGGGCCACGAGCAGGACCAGGGCGCCCAGCCGGTCGAAGACGGCCTTGCCCCACTTCATCGCACGGTCGGCCTGCGGCGGCTCGATGTGCAGGAACGGCAGCCCCGAGACCGGTCGGGTGTGGATGCGCGGGCCGGCGACGTCGAGCAGCGAGGGCACGACGACCAGGTCGACGTCGGAGTCGGCGAGCTGCCAGCCGATCCGGCGCAGCCCGGCCGAGGAGCCCGCTCCCCCGCTTGCCACCAGCAGCGTGTCCGCGCCGAGGGCACCGCATGCATCGACGGCGTCCTCCGGCCCCCCGACCACCGGCAGGTCCGAGTCCGCGCCCGGCGGCAGACACACGCCGACCACCCGGTAGCCGAGCTCCGGCCGGCGGGCGAGCTGCTTGCTCAGCTCGACGACCTCGGCGGGGTCACCAACGACGACGACCCGGTGCGTGAGGCGGTCACGTCGACGCTGGCGTACGACGAACAGCCGGACGGCCCCGCGTTCGAGGAGCAGGGACGCCGTACCGACGGCGATGAACCAGAAGAAGAAGCCGCGCGACAGGTCGTAGTTGACGACGTAGCAGAGCATCGCGCCGACGAGCGCGGCCGTGAACGAGGCCCGCAGCACCACCTTGAACTCGTCGCTTCCGCGGGCGAAGTTGCGCCGTGAGTAGGCGTCAAAGGCGGCGAGGGTGACGAGCCAGAGCGGGACAACGAAGCCGAAGTCCACCGCAGGCACGCCGGTGAACCACTGGATCTCGCCGTCCGGCCACCAGCCGGGACCGAATTTGACGAGCAGCGCGAGCGGCACGGACGCAGTCACCACGAGCAGGTCGAGCAGCACCACGAGCCCGATCACACGCGTCAGTTGAGCGCGGGTGCGGGCTGGGGCGACGACCGGCCGGGCGGTGGGCTCGACGCTGACAGCCGTCATCCCACCTCCTCGGAGACGGGCGGTTTCTCGGACTCCTCAGGCTAGGAGCGAGAACGACCCGATGAGGCAGGTTTGGCCTAGATGGGGAGCGAGTCTGACCGTTCGGCGGAGGCTGGTCTCGACAGGCTCGCCGGAGGGGGGACGGCTCGGGACGGTCAGGACACCTTGACCAGCTGCTTCCCGAAGTTGCGCCCGCGCAGCATCCCGACGAACGCCTCGGGCGCGTTCTCGAGCCCCTCGACGACGTCCTCGCGGTAGCGCACGTCACCGTCGGCCACCCAGGTCGTCATGTCGCGCAGGAAGTCGCGGCCGTGGCTGCGCACGAACTCGTCCTGGATGAAGCCACGCACGGTCAGGCTGCGGGTCAGCACCTGGGACATGAACCAGCCCCAGCGGTCCGGACCCTCGGGGAGCTCGGTCGCGTTGTAGCCGGAGACCAGGCCGCAGACCGGGACGCGGGCGTACTTGTTGAGCAGCGGCACGACCGCCTCGAGTACGGCGCCTCCGACGTTCTCGAAATAGACGTCGATGCCGTTCTGGCAGGCGGCGGCGAGGTCGTCGCGGAAGGTCGGCGAGCGGTGGTCGACGGCGGCGTCGAAGCCGAACTCCTCGACGAGCGCGCGGCACTTGTCGGGACCGCCGGCCATGCCGACGGCGCGGGCGCCCTTCACCTTCGCGATCTGGCCGACCGCGGAGCCGACCGGACCGGTGGCGGCGGCGACCACGACGGTCTCGCCCTCCTGCGGGCGGCCGATCTCGAGCAGGCCGCCGTACGCCGTGAAGCCGGGCATGCCGAGCACTCCGAGCGCGGTGGAGACCGGCACCGACGGGTCGAGCACGCGCAGGCCGCGGCCGTCGCTGACCGCGTGGGTCTGCCAGCCGGTGTAGGCGAGCACCATCGAGCCGGCGGGCACGTCGGCGTTGCGCGACTCCTCGACCTCGCAGACGGTGCCGCCGACGATCACGTCGCCGATCTCGAGCGGGGCCGCGTAGGACTTGGCCTTGCTCATCCGCCCCCGCATGTAGGGGTCGAGCGAGAGGTAGACGGTGCGCAGCAGCACCTGCCCCTCCTCGAGGTCGGGTAGGTCCACGGTGACGGTCTCGAAGGTGCTGGCGTCGGGCTCGCCGTGCGGGCGCGCGGCGAGCCGGATCTGGGTCGACTTCATGGAGTCCAGCCTCTCGCGCGAGTACGGCGAACCCCAGCCCTGGTCAGGTGAGGATCGCCACCACGGCGAACATCACCGGCACGCTCGCCAGCGTGGTCACGAAGATCGCGTCGCGCGCCAGCAGCACCGCACGCTCGTAGCGGGTCGCGTGCACGAAGATGTTCTGCGCGGTCGGCAGCGCCGACGTGACCACGACCGCGAGCAGGGCGGTGCCGTGCAGACCGAGGGCGTACGACGCCACGAGACCGGCCACGGTGGGCTGGACGCCGAGCTTGAGCAGGGCGATCCAGCCCAGCTCCACCGCCCCGGGACCTGCACCCGGCAGCGGCCCGAGTCGCAGCGAGACGCCGTACGCCACCAGCATCGCGGGCACCGCCATCGCACCCACGAGGCGCAGCGGGTCGTCGACCATCGCGGGCAGCTGCCAGCCGGTGACCGACAGGAGCACGCCGACCAGCGAGCCGACGGTGAGCGGGTTGCTCAGCGGCCGGCGCAGCACCGTCGCCCAGGAGAAGGAGCCGCGGCGCGACCCGTCGAGCACCGCGAGCGCCGTGGGCTGCAGCACCAGCAGCTGCATGAGCAGGGTCGGCGCGACCAGCGAGGCGTCGCCGAGCACGTAGGCCGCGATCGGGATGCCGAGGTTGCCGGCGTTGGCGTAGGACGCGCAGAGCATCCCGATCACCGTGTCGCCGAGGTCCTTGTGCCAGACCCGCCAGGCGCTGACGGCGTAGAGGCCGGCGCTGACCACGACGCCGCACGCCGACGCGACCAGGTTGCGCGAGAGCACGTGCCCGACGTCGGCGTTGCCGAGCACCGTCACCATCAGCGCCGGGCTGGCCACGAAGAACGCCAGCCGGGCGAGCACGTGCTGCGCGGTCAGGTCGAGGACCCCGACGTGCGCGAGCAGGAAGCCGACGGCGATGACGACACCGATCGTCACGAACCCTTCGAGGACTGCCTGCACGGCGGGAGCCTTTCACGCCGCAGCCGGGTCGCGGTGCACCTGGGAACCGACACGGGCGCAGCCGCGTCCGACCCGCATGGTCCTCCGCCTGCTCGCCGCCGCCGGCGCCCTGCTGCTGACGGGGTGCGCGTCCACCATCCCGGCCCAGTGCGCGCCCTGCTTCGGCGGCATGAACGTCGGGATCCGCGGCGTCGACGCACCGCTCCAGCGGCTGACGCTCTGCGTGGACGGGCAGTGCCGTACGGCGCTCCTGGACGAGAAGTCGCCGCCGCCCCGCGGCACCGGTCCGGTGATGCACCAGGTCGGCTTCGCGGGCATCCCGCCGGGCTTCGACTGGGCGCGGAGCAACGGGGCACCGCTCGTCGTGCGCTACACCGACCCGGTCACCGGGCAGCGTGTGGTCGCGACCGGACGGATCCGGTCCACGCCGGGCGAGGGCACCTGCGGGTGCCCGCACGCGGACGCGGTGGTCACCCCGGCGTGAGTCAGCCGACCACGAGCACGTGCAGGGTCCGGGGGCCGTGCACGCCCTCGACGCGGTCGAGCTCGATGTCGCTGGTGCCGCTGGGGCCGCTGACCCAGGTCATGGGCCGGGTGGGGTCGAGGGCCGCGACGGCATCGGGCACGCCGGCCACGACGTCCCGGGACCGGACGACGCAGACGTGCACGTCCGGGACCAGCGTGATCGCGCGACGCCCCTCGCCCGGGCCGTGGGTGAGCACGATGGTGCCGGTCTCGGCGATCCCGAGGGTGGCGCCGGTGACGACGGCGTCGAACCCGTCCAGCTCGGCCGCCGGGAAACCCGCGTCGACCACCGCCCCGGGGACCGTCCACGGCAGGCCTTCGGGGACCAGGACCCGCGGTTTCCCCTGCAGGGCAAGGGCGATCCGCTCCTCCACGTCGGCCTCGGCGCAGGTCTCCACCACGGCCCGGTAGTCGCGGACCCGTTCGACGAACAACCCCGTTGAGTCGGCGCCCGGTCGCGTCGAGTCGGCGCTCGGTCGCGTTGAGTAGGCGCCCGGTCGCGTCGAGTCGGCGCTCCGGTAGGACCGGTCCACCGATGGCGCCTCCGGGGCACCGGCGACGGCCTCGCGGACCCGACGCAGGATCTCCTCGCGGGCGCTCACCGGGTACCTCCCCCGGTGCGCTTCCACCAGGACCGGAACGACTCGGCGGGGGGTGCGGGCAGGTCGCGGGCTTGCGTCCAGGCGGCGCCCGGGCCCGGCAGCCACGACAGCGCGGGCCGTCCCGCCGGAGTGGTACGGCGTCCGGGACGCCGTACGACCCGGGCCGCCCAGGCGGACGCCCTCTCGGCGGCGGCGAGCCGGCCGGAGCGCGACAGCGTGAAGGACGCGGCCTTCATGGCCAGCGCCTCCGGCTTGCGGGACGGCCGGTACGCGTCGACGACCTGGGCGCGCAGGTCCACGAGCACCGACGGGATGTCGATGAGGACCGGGCAGGCCTCGAAGCAGGCGCCGCACAGCGAGGAGGCGTAGGGCAGTGAGTCGGTCTGCGGGTCGGAGCCGACGCCGTGCAGCAACGGGTTGAGGATCGCGCCGATCGGGCCGGGGTAGACCGAGCCGTAGGCGTGCCCGCCGGTGCGTTCATAGACGGGACACACGTTGAGGCAGGCCGAGCAGCGGATGCAGCGCAGCGCCTGCCGGCCCACCTCGTCGGCGAGGGCGCGCGTGCGCCCGTTGTCGAGCAGCACCACGTGCACCTGCTGGGGGCCGTCGCCGGGCGTCACCCCGGTCCACATCGAGGTGTAGGGGTTCATCCGCTCGCCGGTCGACGAGCGCGGCAGCAGCTGGAGGAACACGTCGAGGTCGGCGAAGGTCGGCACCACCTTCTCGATGCCCACCACCGAGATCAGCACCTCCGGCAGCGTCAGGCACATCCGGCCGTTGCCCTCGGACTCGACGACCACCAGCGTCCCGGTGTCGGCGACGGCGAAGTTCGCCCCGGAGACGGCCACCTTCGCGCGCAGGAACTTCTCGCGCAGGTGCAGCCGGGCCGCCTCGGCGAGCCGGGCCGGGTCGTCGGTGAGGTCCTCGGGCGCGGGCCGGCCCACAGATCCCATGGCATGTTGGAAGATCGCCCTGATCTCGGCGCGGTTGCGGTGGATCGCCGGCACCAGGATGTGCGAGGGCAGGTCGTCGCCGAGCTGCACGATCAGCTCGGCGAGGTCGGTCTCCCAGGCCGCGATGCCCTCGGCGGCCAGCGCCTCGTTGAGCCCGATCTCCTGGGTGGCCATCGACTTGACCTTGACGACCTCGTCGGCGCCGTACTCCTTCGTCACCGAGGCCACCACGCGACAGGCCTCGGCGGCGTCGCGCGCCCAGTGCACCACCGCGCCCCGCGCGGTCAGCGACTCCTCGAGCCGCAGCAGGTGCTCGTCGAGGTGGCGCAGGGTGCGGTCCTTGACCGCCGCACCGGCCTGCCGCAGCACCTCCCACTCGGGCTTCTCCGCCACCACCGCCGCGCGCTTGGCCCGGATCGTGCCGGTCGCGTGCGCGAGGTTGGCCCGCAGCTGCGTGTCCGCGAGCGCCGCCCGGGCCGCGACCGGGAACGCCGGCATGCCGACGAACGTGGCCTGCCCTCCGTTGGCCGAGCCGGTCACCCCGCCCCACCCCCGATATCGGTAGGGGTTTCTGGCAGCGGGTTGCCGATTTTCACCCCGATATCGGTGGAGGCGAGGATCTCGGCGAGGTGCATCACCCGGACGCCGGCTCGCTGCCGGGAGAGCAGCCCGCCGATGTGCATCAGGCATGACGAGTCCCCGGCGACCAGCACCCCGGCGCCGGTCTCGCGCACGTGCCGCGCCTTGTCGCTGCCCATCGCCACCGAGGTGTCGGCGTTCTTCATCGCGAACGTACCGCCGAACCCGCAGCACTCCTCGGCCGCCGGGAGGTCCACCAGCCTCAGCCCGCGCACGTTCTCGAGCAGCTGGCGGGGCCGGTCACCGACGCCGAGCATCCGCAGCGAGTGGCACGTCGGGTGGTAGGTGACGCGGTGCGGGAACGACGCGCCCACGTCGGTCACGCCGAGCACGTCGACGAGGAACTCGCTGAGCTCGTAGGTCGGCGGCACCGCCTCCACCTCGGCGACCAGCCGCGGGTCGCCGGACCGCTTGGCCACGATCCTGTGCTGGTGCCGGGCACTTCCGGCGCAGGACCCCGAGGGCGTCACGACGGCGTCGTACGGCGCGAAGGAACGGACGTAGTTGCGGACCACCGGCACCGCCTCGTCGAGGTAGCCGGTGTTCACCATCGGCTGCGCGCAGCAAGTCTGCGAAGCCGGGAACTCCACGTCCACACCGAGCCGGCGCAGCAACGTGACCGTCGCCTGCCCGACCTCGGGGAACATCGCGTCGTTGACGCACGTCACCATCAGGGCCACCCGCATGCCGTTCACCCTCGCACAGCGCGCCAGGTCCGGCGCGACGACGGTCACACGGGCCACATAGAGTGCGACGCATGCCTGCATCCCGTGTCCTGCCGACCGAGGAGGCCACCGACCTGCTCGGCCTGGTCCGTGACCTCGCCGCCAAGGAGCTGCTGCCCCGCGCCGCGGAGGCCGAGGCCACCGAGACCTTCCCGCGCGACGTCTTCCGGCTGCTCGGCCAGGCCGGCGTGCTCGGGCTCCCCTACGCCGAGGAGTACGGCGGCGGGGGCCAGCCCTACGAGGTCTACCTCCAGGTGCTCGAGGAGATCGCCTCCGTCTGGAGCAGCGTCGGCGTCGGCGTCTCGGTGCACGCGCTGTCCTGCTTCGGCCTGGTCACCCGCGGCACCGAGGAGCAGAAGCAGGCGTTCCTGCCCGACATGCTCGGCGGCGACCTGCTCGGCGCCTACTGCCTGTCCGAGGCGCACGCCGGCTCCGACCCGGCCGCGATGCAGACCCGCGCCAAGCGCGACGGGGACGGCTACGTCATCTCCGGGGCGAAGGCGTGGGTGACCCACGGCGGCCAGGCGGACTTCTACAAGGTGATGGCCCGCACGTCCGACGACCGGAACGGCATCTCCTGCTTCCTGGTGCCGGCCGACGCGGAGGGCCTGACCGCCGACCCGCCGGAGCGCAAGATGGGGCTCACCGGCTCGGCCACCGCCACGATGCGCTTCGACAACGTCCGGGTGCCGCTCGAGCGTCGCCTCGGCGAGGAGGGCGAGGGCCTCAAGATCGCGCTGGCTGGCCTCGACGCCGGCCGCCTCGGCATCGCCGCGGTCGCCACCGGCCTCGCCCAGGGCGCTCTCGACCAGGCGGTCGCCTACGCCAAGGAGCGGGAGACGTTCGGGAAGAAGATCATCGACCACCAGGGCCTCGGCTTCGTGCTCGCCGACATGGAGGCCGCCGTGACGTCCGCCCGCGCGACGTACCTCGCCGCCGCCCGCCTCAAGGACCTCGGCCTGCCCTACTCCCGCGAGGCGTCGGTGGCCAAGCTGGTCTGCACCGACAACGCGATGAAGGTGACCACCGACGCCGTGCAGGTGTTCGGCGGCTACGGCTACACCCGCGACTTCCCCGTCGAGCGCTACATGCGCGAGGCGAAGGTCATGCAGATCTTCGAGGGCACCAACCAGATCCAGCGCATGGTGATCAGCCGCGCGCTCGCCAAGAACGACCGGGGCACCCTGACCACCGCCCCCAGCAAGGAGAACTGATGCAGCTCGACAACACCTCCGCGATCGTCACCGGCGGGGCGTCCGGCCTCGGCGCCGCGACCGCGGCCGCCCTGGCCAAGCAGGGCGTGCGCGTGTTCGCCCTCGACCTCCAGGCCGGCATCGACAACGCGGCGCAGGTCGACGGGGTCACCTACGTCGCCACCGACGTCACCGACCCGGAGCAGGTCAAGGCCGCCGTCGAGCAGGCCGCCGCCGCAGGCCCGCTGCGCACGGTCGTCAACTGCGCCGGCATCGGCCCCTCCGCCCGGATCCTCGGCAAGAAGGGCGTCCACGACCTCGCGCTCTACGCCAAGATCGTGCAGATCAACCTGGTCGGCTCGTTCAACGTGCTGGCCCTGGCTGCCGAGGCCATCTCCGCCACCGAGCCCGACACGAACGGCCAGCGCGGCGTCGTCGTCAACACCGCCTCGATCGCGGCCTACGACGGCCAGGTCGGCCAGGCCGCCTACGCCTCCTCCAAGGGCGGCATCGTCGGTCTCACCCTGCCCGCCGCCCGCGACCTCGCGCAGTACGGCATCCGCGTCTGCACCATCGCCCCCGGCATCGTCGAGACCCCGATGCTGGCCACCGTCTCCGAGGAGTTCCGCGCCGGCCTCGCCGCCGGCGTACCCTTCCCGCAGCGCCTCGCCCGCCCCGAGGAGTACGCCCAGCTCGCCCTCGCGATCATCGACCACGACTACCTCAACGGCGAGGTCATCCGCATGGACGGCGCCCTCCGCATGGCTCCGCGCTAGGGCTGTTTACCAGGGTATGTCGAGAAACTGCCGCTCCCCATGGTGATTTCCCCATGGGGAGCGGCAGTTTTCCGTGGGGAGCAGGGAGCTTCCCACCGGCCCGATGGCGTACGGCGGCCCTGGCCGTCCCGGCGCACTGCTGCTCGGTGCAGCCCGAAGGGGCCCGTCCATCGCACTGATGGACGGGCCCCTCGTGGTTGCAGCGTGTCGGCCCTGGATCAGGCCTGCGGCTTGCGGCGAGCCAGCAGCAGTGCGCCACCGGCCACCATGACCACACCGAGTGCTCCGGCGACGGTCAGCACCACACCTGCACCCGTGTTGGGCAGGAGGCCGGCGATGGCCTGCGTCCCCAGCACGGACGGCGGGGTGCGGGTGCCCTGCACACCCAGGACGGCCGGCGGACGGTTCGGCGTGGTGCACTCACCGTTGACCATCGTGCCTTCCTGGCAGCCCTCAGTCGGCGCACCGCACGTCCCGTCGCTGTTCATCGTCGTGCCACTCGGACACTCCTCCGACGGCGTGCAGGTCGTGTCGCCAGCCGTGCAGGACGGCGGACAGTTGGTCGTCCCCGGCGTGCAGGACGGCGGGCAGTTGGTCGTCCCCGGCGTGCAGGACGGCGGACAGTTGGTCGTCCCCGGCGTGCAGGACGGCGGACAGTTCGTCGTCCCCGGCGTGCAGGACGGCGGACAGTTCGTCGTCCCCGGCGTGCAGGACGGCGGACAGTTCGTCGTCCCCGGCGTGCAGGACGGCGGGCAGTTGGTCGTCCCCGGCGTGCAGGACGGCGGACAGTTCGTCGTCCCCGGCGTGCAGGACGGCGGACAGTTCGTCGTCCCCGGCGTGCACGAAGGCGGACAGTTCGTCGTCCCCGGCGTGCACGAAGGCGGACAGTCGGGCGTCGTCCCCGGCGTGCACGAAGGCGGACAGTTGGTCGTGCCCGGCGTGCAGGACGGCGGACAGTTCGTCGTCCCCGGCGTGCAGGACGGCGGGCAACCCGGCGCACCAGGCGTGCAGGACGGCGGGCAACCCGGCGCACCAGGCGTGCAGGACGGCGGACAGTTCGCCGTACCCGGCGTGCACGAAGGAGGACAGTTCGGCGTCGTGCCCGGGGTGCAGCTGGGAGGACAGTTCGGCGTACCCGGCGTGCAGGACGGCGGACAGTTCGTCGTACCCGGCGTGCACGAGGGCGGGCAACCAGGCGCGCCCGGCGTGCAGGACGGCGGCGTCGAGGTGCACCCGGTGTGGGCCGGGTTCGAGCGGCCGATGCCGTGGTTGCGGTCGCACTCGTAGCCCGCGTTGTGGTCGGAACCGTTGGGGTACTGACCCTTCGGGTTCTTGTTGTCGGCCTTGCCGACGCAGCCAGCGCACGGCTTGCCAGTTGCCTTGCCGTTGCCGTTGCCGTTCATGGACGGCGAGCCGTCGCGCGTCGAGCAGTAGGGACCGCCCGGGCACTTGCCGTTGGCGCCACCGGAGTTCTGGTCGGCGTTGCTCTGCGGCTGCGGAGACTTCGGGTCGCCGGACGTGCCGGCGGTGCCGTTGGTCTGGTGGTCGCCGGCGGAGCCGCCCTTGGCCTTGTTCCCGTTGCCCTTCGCGGCCTTGCCCGGGTCAGCCGACGTGCCGGCGGACGAGGAGGTCGACGAGTCGGAGCTCGAGCTACTCGCGGTGGTAGGAGCGGCAGCGTCGGAGCCCGAGTCCGACTTCTTCTTGCCGTTGCCCTTGTTGGACGAGCCCTTGTCGGAGCTGCCCTTGTCTGACTTGCTCTTGTCGGACTTCGACGAGTCGCTCTTCGCTGTGTCTCCCGAGGTGCTCGGCGCGCTGGCCGAAGCACTTGTCGGCACCGCAGGTGCCGATGCAGCGGGGTCGGACTTGTCCGCCCCCTTGCCCTTACCCGAGTTAGCGAAGGCGGTCCCGCTCGTTCCGATGCTCAGCACCATGACCACGAGCGCCACCACGATCAGCAGTGGACGCCACGGTCGACGACCGTATGACCCCATAGAAATATCCCGTTCTCCCGACCTGTCCGGCCGGGTGACACTGAAGGAAAAGTTGGCGCGCAAGGCCCCCCAAGCGCGTGAATCTGGCTGGAACTCTAGTGCGGCAACGGCAGATCGCCTCGGTCGGTTACGGCCTGTCTGGGCAAAACTTTCCGATTTACGGTGACAACGCTCCGAAATCGGGATAGCTCGCCCCGCTCCAGTCTCGCAATGGTCCCCCCTCGGCCTAGGCCCGATCCCCAGTGCCGGGTACGACGAACGGCCGCGCCCACCCGGTGCGGGTGGACGCGGCCGTTCCTGGGGTACGGCGTCCCGGGCTCAGCCGGGTCGCTCCTGAGCCTTGGCGGGAGCCGTGCTCAGTTGCCGGCGGCCCGGCGACGGGCCATCAGCACGCCACCGGAGACCAGCAGCAGCACGCCCGCGACGGCCGCCGCGAGCAAGGCCTGTCCGGCGCCGGTGTTCGGCAGCAGGCCGGTCGCGGCCTGCACGACCGGGTTGCTCCCGGAGTCGGCCGCCTGGTTGCCACGGGTGGCCTGCACGCCGGCCACGACCGGAGGACGGTTGCTCCCCGGGGCGGTGCTGGTGCCGCTGCCTCCGGACTCACCCACCACCACCGGGGCGCACTTCTCGTCGGACGCCGAGGAGCTGTCGCCCTTCTGGTCGCCCTGGTCGTCGCCCATGCTCGCCTCGTCCTTGCAGACCGGGACGCACGCGTCGGACTGCTGCTCGCCCATCGACGACTCCTCCGCGCACGGCGGGACGCAGCCGTCCTGGTCCTGCTGGTCCATCGAGAAGTCGGTGCTGCACGGCGTGACGCAGGCGTCCTTGTCCTGCTCGGGCATCGACGAGTCGGTGCTGCAGGGCGGGGGGCAGTCGCCGGACGTGCCGGCCGCCTCGTCACCCTGGTCGTCGGCCTTGTCGCTGCTCTTGTCGTGCTCGCCGTCGGCCTTGTCACCGGACTTGCCGTGCTCGCCGTCGGCCTTGTCACCGGACTCGTCGTCCGCGCTGTCACCGGCCTTGTCGCCGTGCTCGTCGTCCGCGCTGTCACCGGACTTGTCGCCGTGCTGGTCGTCCGCCTTGTCGCCGGACTCGTCGTCCGCCGTGCCGTGCTCACCGTCGGCCTTGTCGTCGTCCGAGGAATCGGACGTCGTACCGTCACCCGAGACCGCGGAACCGCTGCCCTGGGTGTCGCACGCCGGAGCGGTGCTGTCGCCGCTGGTGCACCCGGTGTGGGCGGGGTTGCCCTGGCCGACGCCCTTGTTGCCGTCGCACTCGTAACCGTTGTTGTGGTCCGAGCCGCCGGGCTGCTGGCCCTTCGGGTTCTTGTTGTCGGCCTTGCCGACGCAGCCGGCGCACGGCTTGCCCGAGGCGTTGCCGTCGCCGGACCCGTTCTCGGACGGCGAGCCGTCGCGGGTGGAGCAGTAGGCGCCGCTGTCGGGGCAGTCGCCGTTGGCGCCGCCGTCGTTCGCGTCGGCGTTGCTGGTGGGCTGCGGCTGCGACGGGTCACCTGAGGTGCCCTTGGTGCCGGAGCTGTGGTCGGAGTTGCCGCCGCCGGTCGTGGTGGCGGTCGCCGCGGACGCGGGAGCCATCCCGGCGACAACGAGCGTGAACATCATCAAGAGGCCTGCGACGGCGGTCGTCTGCGAGCGCGCGCGGCCCTGCCATGCCCGAATCATGGTGCTGGACTTCTCACTTTCCCCGGCCGGATCGGCCGGGACCGGAAACCGTGGACGCCCTCACGTCCGCCAGGTCTCCCTCCCAGGGATGTATCTATCGCAAAACTCACAGAATGGGAACTTCGGGCGAGTCGCGCACGAGACGGACAACGTCCTCACCGCGCGGCGGCGGCCGCCTTCCTGAGCTCGCCGACGATTCCCGCGGCGTCGTCGGCCCCGATGATCAGGCGCGCGTAGTGCTGTCCGCCGAGGTCGACCACCACCGCGGGCTGGTCCCGGCTCACCGACACCAGGGTCCTCCCGGTGCCGCGCCAGGTGCCGATCAGCCGCACCCCGGGCACCCCGAGGCCGGGCGCCCGGATGCCGCGCACCGCAGCGACGCCCTTCTCGGCCAGCACCACCGAGACCACCGCGGACAGCGGGACGTCGCGGTCGCGGACCAGGCCGAGCACCTTCTCGGGCCGGGTGAAGCGGACCTGGAGGGTGTCCGCGGTGACGTGCAGGGTTGCCATCCGGCCAGTGTCCACCCCGCCCCGGGAGTACGGCGACCCTCACCGCTGCAGGTAGGCCGCGACCTCGTCGTAGGTGCCGCGCCCGAACGCCACGATCCGTGCCGTGGCGACCGAGGTCGGGGTCGAGCGCAGCGTGTCGACGGCGGCGGCGATCGCGTCGTGGCGCGGCCAGCCGTAGACACCCGCCGAGACCAGCGGGAACGCGACGGAGGCGGCGCCGAGCTCGTCGGCGACGGCCAACGCGTTGGCGTAGCAGGAGACCAGCAGGTGCCGGTTGCTGCCGCTGCCGTCGTAGACCGGCCCGACCACGTGGATCACCCACCGGGCGGGCAGGTCGTGGCCGCCGGTCCAGCCGGCCTGCCCCGTGGGCAGCCCGGCCGGGAAGCGGATGGTGCACTCGTCGAGGAGCCCGGGGCCGGCGGCGTGGTGCAGGGCACCGTCCACTCCCCCGCCGCCGCGCATCCGCTCGTTGGCGGCGTTGACGACGGCGTCGACGCGCTCGAGGGTGATGTCGCCCTCGACGACGGTCAGCTCCATGACGACAGCGGATCAGCCGTTGTTGGGGCCGATCAGCTTGAAGATCGCACCGAACGGGTCGCGCAGCGTGGCGAGCCGACCGTAGGGCGTGTCCTCGGCGGGGTGCAGCACGGAGCCGCCGAGCTCGAGCGCGCGCGCCACCGACGCGTCGGTGCCCTCGACGGCGAAGTAGACGAACCAGCCCTGGGCCCAGTCGTCGGGGAACTGCGAGGCGTCCATGACACCGGCGGCGGCCGAGTCGGCCGGGCCGAGCGTGGAGTAGCGGAACTCGTCGGTGTCACTGACCGCGACGAGCTCCCAGCCGAAGACGTCGCGGTAGAACTCGGTGGCGGCGGCGAAGTTCTTGGAGTGCAGCTCGAACCAGCCCGGGGCGCCCGGCTCGGCGATCACGCCGAGGCCCGGGAACTGGCCACCCTGGTAGACGCCGACCCCGACACCGCCGGCGTCGCCGACCATGCCCATCACGCCGACGTCGGGGACCTCCATCGGGCCCATGAAGACGGTGCCGCCGTGCTCCTCCGCGGACTTCAGGGTGCCGGCCGCGTCGGTGGAGGAGAGGTAGACGTTCCAGAGGTCGGGCATCGGCATGGTGTCGTCCTTCTGCATCGCACCTGCCACCGCCTTGCCGTCCTTGAAGAAGGTGAGGTACCCGCCGTACTTCTCCTGGTCGCCGTGCTCGGCGACCCAGCCGAACAGGTCGCCGTAGAAGCGCTCGGCGCCGGCCGCGTCGGTGGTGAGCAGGTCGACCCAGTTGGGGGCGCCGGTGCGGGTGGAGGGAGTGGGCATGAGCGTGTGCCTTTCGGTGGGTCAGTCGCGGGAGCGACGACGGAAGCTGGCGAGGGCGAGCGGGGCGAAGACCGCGGTGAGCGCGAGCGCCCAGGCGACCGTGACGAGGGGGGCGTGCTGGAGCGCCCAGGAGGCGGACTCGGGGGCGTGCGGTCCGTTGCCCCACAGCTGCCGGGTGGACTGGGTGAGCGCCGAGACCGGGTTCCACTCGGCGATGGTGCGCAGCCAGTGCGGCATCGAGTTGGTGGGCGCGAACGTGTTGGCCACGAACGTCAGCGGGAACATCAGCGTGAAGCCGACGCCCTGCACCGACTCCACCGAGCGCATCGCGGAGCCGATCCAGATGCCGATCCAGATCATCGCGAAGCCGAACAGCAGCTGCAGCGCGAACGCCTCGACACCGTGCACGATGCCGTCGCGGACCCGCCAGCCGATCAGCAGTCCGGTCAGCGCCATCACGGTGATGCCGATGCTGGAGTGGATCAGGCTGGAGATGCTGCGACCGACCAGGATCGAGGCCCGGTTGACCGGCAGCGAGCGGATCCGGTCGACGAGCCCCTTCTCGAGGTCGTTGACCAGGCCGATCGCGACGATGAACGAGGAGAACACCGTCGTCTGGGCCATGATCCCGGGCACCAGGAACTCGCGGTAGTTGGAGCCCTGGACCGCGATCGAGCTGCCGAACACGAACGCGAACAGCAGCACGAACATGATCGGCTGGATGGTCACGTCGAGCAGCAGCTCGGGCATCCGCTTGATGTGGATCAGGTTGCGGCGCACGATGACGGCCGAGGAGACCACCAGCGACGGCGGCTTCAGCTCGTGCCGGACTGGCCGTGCGAGCGGGGTGGCGGTCATCGGAGCGCTCCTTCGAGGTCGTGCTGGGTGTCCTCGTCGACCGCCGCGCCCTCGGCGGGCTCGGACTCGGCGCGGTGGCCGGTCAGGTGCAGGAACACGTCGTCGAGGCTGGGTCGCTTCAGGCCGAGGTCGTCGACCTCGATGCCGCTGTCGGCGAAGACCTGCCCGATCCGGGTCATCTCGGCGAGCCCGTCGGCGGGCGCGGTGAGCCGGCGGGCGCCGGTCTCGACGTGCACCTCGGAGGCGCAGCTGCGCAGCAGCTCCTCGGCGCGCGGCAGGTCGTCGGCGTGGGTGAGCGTGAGCACCACACTGGCCCGCCCTGCCTGGTCCTTGAGCTGGGTGGGTGTGCCGTGCGCGATCACCCGGCCCTTGTCGACCACGACGATGTCGTCGCAGAGCTGGTCGGCCTCTTCGAGGTATTGCGTGGTCAGCAGCAGCGTGGTGCCCTCGGCGACCAGGCCGCGCAGGACGTCCCACAGGTCGTTGCGGCTGCGCGGGTCGAGCCCGGTGGTGGGCTCGTCGAGGAACAGCACCGGCGGCGCCGCGATCAGGGAGACCGCGAGGTCGAGCCGGCGCCGCATCCCGCCCGAGTAGGTCTTCACGACCCGGCCCGCGGCGTCGGTCAGCGAGAACCGCTCGAGCAGGTCCTCGGCGATGGGCTTGATCTCGCGCTTGGGCAGCCCGGCGAGCCGGCCGATCATCGCGAGGTTCTCGCGCGCGGTCAGCAGCTCGTCCACGGTCGCGGCCTGCCCGGTCAGCCCCATCGAGCGGCGCACCGCGTCGGGCTCCTTGAGCACGTCGTGGCCGGCCACCCGGCCGGTGCCGCTGGTGGGCCGGCTGAGCGTGGTCAGCATCCGCACCGTGGTGGTCTTGCCCGCCCCGTTGGGGCCGAGCAGCCCCAGCACGGAGCCCTCGGGGACGGCGAAGCTCACGCGGTCCACGGCGACGGTGTCGCCGAACTTCTTGACAAGGTCGATCGCCTCGACCGCTGGAGTGTTCACGTGCCCATCCCAGCACTCGGCACCGACAGGTTCAGCCGAACACACATGAGAACTGCCCTTCGCCACGGTGAATTCATGTCACCGGTGCTGACCGGGGCGGCCCTCCCGACTCCTCGGTACGGCGACCCCTGCCGCCGTACCGTTGTCAGGCCTCGGAGCGGCCGTAGTCGTCCTCGAGCCGGCAGATGTCGTCCTCGCCGGTGTAGGCGCCGCGCTGCACCTCCACGATCACCAGCTGCTCCTGGTGCTCGTTGGCGAGCCGGTGCTTCGCGCCCTGCGGCACGTCGACGGACTCACCGGGGTGGGCGAGCCGGACCTGGCCGTCGATGGTGCAGGTGGCGATGCCGAAGACGACCACCCAGTGCTCGGAACGGTGGTCGTGGGTCTGGTAGGACAACCGGCAGCCGGGGTTCACGTGGATGCGCTTGATCTTGTAGCCGGGCGCCACGTCGATGACGTGCCAGGACCCCCAGGGACGGGTCTCGGACTCCAGCACCGGCTTCTCCTCGGACGTGATCATGGTGCGTCAAGCCTAGTGCCGCTGCCTGGCAGAAACCTGGTCAGGCCTGGATCGCCGGGCCGTGCGCCAGCCACCAGCGGGCTGCCGAGCGCTGCCACTCGGGCGCGTCGGAGGAGCGGGCCAGGACCGCGAGGGCGGGCGACCCGGTCATGCCGAGGGCGTACATGGTGCCGCGCTGACGCATCGACCACTCCTTGCCGAGCGCGTTGCGCAGCGCCTGGTCCGAGGTCGGTGCGAGCTGCAGGTGCCCGATGCCCTGCGAGATGGGCGCGGCCAGCTCGTCGACGGGGTGGTCGAGGAAGGACAGCATCCGCATGCGGTGCACGTCGGTGGACAGGTAGCGGACCAGGGTCGCGGACCGTACCCGCGTCCACACCGGGAACCCCTCGTCGCCCATCACCTCGAGCAGCTCGTCGGCCACCCCCTCCCCGAAGGGCGAGGCGGAGATGAGCAGCGCCGCCAGGTGCCGGCGCTCGGAGTCGCGGTGGAACAGCGCCTCCCGGATCAGCCGCGCGAGCATCCGGTCGTCGTCGTACGGCGGCACCTGCGGCGCGCGCACCCGGGCCCTCTCGGCCAGGCCGTGGGCGATCCCGCGGGCCTTGGCCGCCACCATCTCCTCGCCGTGCTCGACGACGTAGCCGAGCCGGCGCCGGCCGGCCCGGGTGGCCGCGTCGACGAGGGTGGAGCGCAGCCCCTCGGGCAGGTTGGCGATCAGCTCGGCGAGGTCGTCGCCGGCCCGCGCCGGGTTGGCCCGCCACAGCTTGAGCACCAGCATGTCGAGCTCGGTGCGCTCCTCGGTGCTGAAGTTGCCACGCGCGACCTTCTGGGTGGCCAGCCAGACCCCGATCGAGAACGCCGCCTGGTTGGGCGGGTCGTCGATGAGGTCGAGCACCAGCCGCGCCGAGCGCCGGGTCGGCAGCCGGTCGAGCAGGCCGACGGGGTTGGTGATCACCTGCACGTCGGGGTCGGCGACGTAGGCGTCGATCGCGTCGACGATGAAGTCCTGGGCGCGCTCGATGGCAGCCATGTTCATGGCGGCGGTGGAGTACTGCCGGTAGGCGATCTTCACCGACCGGGGCAGCTGGGTGACCACCTGGCCGGCCAGCGACTCCCAGGTGCGGGCGCGCAGGTGCACCAGCGGCGCGGCGGCCAGGTGCCAGCCGAGCTCCTGCCAGTCGTGGGCCTTGGCGTCGCCGTCCTCGCACAGGTCGATCAGCTCGTCGAGCCGGTCGGCGAACTCCCGCGAGGTGGCCTCCAGACGCGGCCGGACCACCTTGGCCTTGACGCCGGGGATCGCGGCCCGGATGTAGCCGGTGATCGAGGACAGCCGGCCCACCTCGAGGCCGAGCGCCTCCTCGTAGGCGGTCATCCCCTCGTAGGAGATCGGGATCTCCCCCGACTCCCAGCGCGACAGCAGGCTGCGGCTCGCGGTCACGCCGTGGTCGGCGAGGGCGGTGATGAACGTGCGCCCGTCCGAGAACGCGATGTCGCGGTGGTGCAGCCGGGACATCGCCAGCAGCCAGCCGATGCGGGCGTCGATGTCGGGGTGCGGCGAGGACAGCGGCGTGACGTCGTACGCGATGCGCTGCGTGCGTCCCGGGCGACGTGGCACCGGCTTCATCCCTCGGCCCCCTGGCTCTCTCTCCTCCTCGAAATCCCCGACGTCGCTGCAGGGCTGGGGCGAGTCTAGGTGGCCCGGGGGACGAACTTCGGACCCCCGGGGGCGAGTCCCCTTTTCGGGCTACACGTCAGCGGAGCTGGGGCCGGACGTGCAGGCCGACCTCGGGGTCGACGAGCACCTCCTGGGCAACCGCGATGCCGTCGACGAGCAGCGGCGCGTCGAGCGCGACGTTGCGCTTGACCAGGCCGAGCGCGATCGGCCCGAGCTCGTGGTGGCGGGCGCTGGTGCCGACGGCGCCGACCTGCTTGCCCTCGGGCGTCGTGAGCGGGGTGCCGACCGCCGGCAGCCGCTCGGCGGAGCCGTCGAGGTGCAGCAGGGTGAGGCGTCGCGGGGGACGGCCCAGCGTGTGCACGCGCGCGACCGTCTCCTGACCGCGGTAGCAGCCCTTGTCGAGGTGGACCGCAGGTCCGATCCAGCCGGCCTCGTTGGGGATGGTGCGCTCGTCGGTGTCGAGGCCGCGACGGGGCTCACCCCGCTCGATCCGCAGTGCCTCGAACGCCCACATCCCGCAGGCCGGCCCCGCGGCCTGGGCGTAGGTCTCCAGCTCGGCGCGCGGCACGAAGGCGTAGCCGGTGTACGGCGCCGCCGGGTCGGCGGCAGCCGGGCGCCAGGTGACGGCGAGCTCCGCGCTGACGTCGGCGACCTCGACCTGGGTGAAGAACTTCATCCGCTCCAGCCAGGCCACCAGCGCCGGCGCCTCTCCGGGCTCGACGTGGGCGGTGAACGCCTCACCGTCGTCGACGCCGTACATCGCGAACTCGACGTGGCCCTGCGGGCTGAGCACCAGCGCGCCGGTCCAGCGGCCGGGCTCCAGCGCGAGGAGGTGCTGGGAGGTGAGCGAGTGCAGCCACGACAGCCGCTCCGGGCCGCCGACCCGGACCACCCCGCGGTGCGAGAGGTCGACGAAGCCGGCGCCGGAGGCGAGCGTGCGCTGCTCGCCGTTGAACGAGCCGTAGTGGGCCGCGACGGGCGCGTCGACGCCGTCGCCGGCGACCGCTCCGGGCAGGGCGAGCAGGGGGCTGGTGTAGTCAGTCATCGCATTCGCTCCAACAGTCGGCCGGGCCCCGTCCATTCCCCGTCGAGACGTCAGCCCCGACACGTTGAGTCGTCACTCCCGGCACGTTGAGTCGTCAGTACGGCGTCCCCGGACGCCTCAGCCGGCCGCAACGCAGTCGGCGCAGGTGCCGAACACGGTGAGGTGGCCGACGTCGGTGCTGAAGCCGTAGCGCTGCTGGAGCTCGGCGGTCATCGGCTCGATCACCTCGTGCGCCACCTCGGTGACCGTGCCGCACTCCCGGCACACCAGGTGCACGTGCGGCGGGCTGGCCGCGGAGTGGTAGGTCGGCGCCCGGTCGGAGAGGTGGGCGTGCCGGATCAGGTCGAGCTCCTCGAGCAGCTCCAGCGTCCGGTAGACCGTGGACAGGTTCACCGCCCCGGACTCCTCGCGCACCGCGGTGAGCACCTCGTCCGGGGTGGCGTGGCCGAGCCGCTCGACCGCCCGCAGCACCAGCTCGCGCTGCGGGGTGAGCCGGTAGCCCTTCGCGCGCAGCCGGTCCTGCCAGTGCTCCTGGGTGGGCACGGACGTGCGCCCGTGAGCGTGCTCGGTCACGGGTCGAGTCTAGGCCCGCGCGGGCACGGTTCGGGCCGCCGTACTGACGACTCAACGTGCCGGGACTGACGACTCAACGTGCCCGGACTGACGACTCAACGGGGGGCGTAGAAGCCGACGCGGACCCGCTGGGGGTGGTCGCCGACGGGGATCGAGGCGACCTTGCGGCGCTGGGCGTAGTCGTAGACGTTGACCCGGTCGTCGCCGGCGATCGAGACCCAGCAACGGCCGGCGCTCGGGCCGTTGGTGGCCCAGTACGGCCGGTCGCCCTGGTGCGGCAGGGAGAGGATCGTCCGGTCGCTCGGCCGGTGGGCGTTCACGAGCCCGACGTAGTCGTCCATGGTGCCGGCCACGCACAGCGTCGAGCCGTCGCGGGAGATGGCCAGGCCGTGGTGGGCGGAGTTGAGGACGTACTGCGACTTCGGGGTGTCCGGCACCCGGTTGGGCAGCTGGACGACCCGCTTCACCACGCCGTGCACGAGGTCGAAGACGACGTAGCCGTGCAGGAACGAGATCTGCAGGTAGGCCGTGCGCTGGTCCGGCGCGATCGACATCGGCCGCACCGCCGAGGACATGCAGGGGTGGCCGGCCTCGGCCAGCTTCTGGCCGATGTCCCACTGCTTGATGATCCTGAAGGTCTTGTTCGACACGATCTGGAAGCGCTGGTCACCCTTGGTCGGGTCGGTCAGCGGGCAGAACTGCGACGGGTCCGTCGGGGTGTAGATCCGGCCGATGCTGGCGTGGTAGATCCGGGTCCCGTCCGGGGAGTAGTTGCTCTCGTGCGGGGTGTCGCCGGAGGGGAACTGGCGCAGCGGCTTCCCGGTGCGCAGGTCGAGCTCGTCGACGTGGTTGGCGGTCGAGTCCGAGACCAGCAGCCGGGTGCCGTCGGGCGACTCGGCCATGTGGTCGGCACGGTGGCCGTGCATCGGGAACCGCCACACGATCTTGCGGGTGGCGGTGCTGATGCCCACCACGTCGGCGAAGCTCGGCCGGCTCACCGCGACCAGGCGCCCGTCGTGGGTGGAGAACATGTCGTCGACGAGCTGGTCGTGACCCTCGCCGACCTGCTGGCGGATCGCGAGGAAGTAGGCCAGCTTCTGCGGGTCGCCGTTGATCTCGGCCATCCGCTGGTCGTAGTCGGGCACCACGTTGATCTTCGCGACCTTGGCGAAGGTCCGCGCGTCCACCACGGTCGCGGTCCCGTCCCAGTTGTTGCCCACGTACATCACGGTCCGGGGCGCTTGAGCCGTCGCTCCTCCGGTGGGTACGGCGTCCGCCCCCGTGTCCACCGCCTGGGCGACGCCGACCCCGACCAGGGTGGTCACGGCGGCAAGGACGGGCAGCACGGCACGGCGCACGCGGGGCATGGCGACTCCTGGAATCGGTTCTACTTTCCCTGCCCAACTGAGCGTGGCAGCAGGCGTTACGCGGCGGCCCAGGTGGTCCAGGTCACACGCCTGGCCCGGATGGGCCAGACCGCAACCACCCGATCACCCGGTTCACCCGGCCGGGGGAAAGGACGATCCTTCCTTCACACCAGCCAGCACGGCGACGCGGAGGGACCCGCATGCAGCTGCATCTCGATGAGACCGGGACCGAGACCCGACCCACGCGCGGCGACGCGGCCCTGGTGGCTGCCGTCCGCGGCGGTGACGTCGCGGCGTTCGTCAGCCTGATCAGCCGCCACGAGCCCGCGATGCGCCGACTGGCCCGGGTCCTGGACCCGCTGCGCACCACCGACGACCCGGTCGCCGACGCGCTCGCCGTGGCGTGCACCAGCCTGGCCCGCGGTCACGGCCCCGCCCTCGCCCTGCGCCCCTACCTGCTCCTGCTCGTCACTCAGCTGCACGCGCTGCGCTCGGCCGGCTACGTCGAGCCCCTGTTCGGCGAGGACGCCGTCTTCACGGCCCGGCCGTTCGCCGACCACGCGGTCCATGGCGGCCATGGTCGCCGTACGGTCGAGGCGGTGGCGGTCCTGCCCGAGGCCTGGCAGGCGGTGCTCTGGCACCTCGAGGTGGAGCGCGACTCCGCTCCCACCGTGGCGCTGCTGCTCGGCGTACCCGTCGAGACCGTGCTGCCGCTGGCCGAGAGGGCCCGCGCCGTGGTCCTCTCGCAGGCCCCGGAGAGCCGGGTGCCGGGCGTGCTCGGCCGCGCCCTCGCGGACAACCTGCTCGGCGGGCACGCGGCGGAGTACGTCACGCTCGCCGCTGCCGCCGCTCCCCCCGCCCAGCGGCGCCGCAGTGCCCTGCCGCTGCCGCGCCGGCGCCGCCAGGACTGAGCGCCACCGTTGGTCGAGCTTGTCGAGACCAGTGATCTCGACGAGCTCGATCAACGAAGCGGCGGTGTGAGGGATGCCTCGGCAGGGCCGGGGCCGAGCGCCGATAGACTCGCGCGCATGGAAGCCGTCTTCATCGCCCTCATGGCACTGGTCGTGGTCCTGTCCGGCTACGTGTCGCTGCTGATCCTGTGGAAGCTGCTCAAGGCCGAGCGCTGATCGCATGCCCTTCGAGCTCCCCGACAACCTGCACCCCGACTGCGCCCCGATCGCGTGGCTGCTGGGCACCTGGCGCGGCAACGGCCACGGTGACTACCCCACGATCGACGGCTTCCAGTTCGGGCAGGAGTGCATCTTCACCCACGACGGCCGGCCGTTCTTCCACTACATGAGCCGCTCGTGGATCGTCGACGAGCAGGGCCAGAAGGTCCGTGACGCCGCGATCGAGACCGGCTTCTTCCGCTGCAAGGCGGACGGCGCGCTCGAGGTGGTGCTCACGCACAGCACCGGGTTCGTGGAAGTCTGGTACGGCCAGGCCGAGCCCGCCAAGCTCGAGATCCAGACCGACGCGGTGGCGCGTACGACGTCCGCGAAGGAGTACGCCGCCGGGCACCGTCTCTACGGTCTCGTCGAGGGCGACCTGCTCTGGGCCTACGACATGGCCGCGATGGGCCAGGACCTGCAGCCCCACATCTGGGGCCGGCTCCAGCGTCAGTAGTCCCCCCCCTTCTCGTTGAGTCGGCTCCCGGTCGCGTTGAGTCGGCTCCCGGTCGCGTTGAGTCGGCTCCCGGTCGCGTTGAGTCGGCGCGACGTCGCGCCAACTCGACCGGACTGCGCGCCAGCTCAACAGGACTGCGAGCCAACTCGACCGGACTGCGAGCCAACTCGACCGGACTGCGCGCCAGCTCAACAGGACTGCGCGCCGACTCAACAGGACTGCGAGCCAACTCAACAGGACTGCGAGCCAACTCAACAGGACTGCGAGCCAACTCAACGGGGGTCGTAGGGTCGGGGCATGGCTGACGCGCTGCTGATCAAGGTGACCGCGGGGGCCGACGACCCCGAACGCTCCAACCAGGCGGTCACGGTCGCGGCGACCGCCGTCGCAGCCGGGGTTCCGGTGAGTCTCTGGCTGACCGGTGAGGCGGCCTGGTTCGCCGTACCCGGCAAGGCGGAGGCGTTCGCGCTCGAGGGTGCCACGCCGCTGGCCGACCTGCTCGCAGCGGTGCTCGCGGCCGGCACGGTGACCCTGTGCACCCAGTGCGCGGGGCGGCGCGGCCTGACCGAGGCCGACGTGCTGCCCGGGGTCCGGATCGCCGGGGCCGCGACGTTCGTCGAGGAAGCGCTCCGCGACGGCACCCAGGCGCTCGTGTACTAGCCGGCGTACCGTCACAACCAGGGCCTCCCGACCGTTAGGCTGGGACGTCCGCCACAGGAAAATGAAACGAGGGACTGTGGAACTGCGTGACTACCTGCGTGTCGTCCGCCGGAGGTGGCGCCTGATCGCCACCTGCTTGGTCGTGGTGGTCGCCGTCGCCGGCCTGGTGACCTACCGGACGACGCCCCAGTACGAGTCCAAGGCGCGGCTGTTCGTGTCCACGACCGACCAGTCGACCAGCGACGCCTACCAGGGCGGCCTGTTCTCGATCCAGCGGGTGAGCTCCTACGCCGACCTCGCGAGCGGGCGCGAGCTGGCCAGCCGTGTCATCGCCGACCTGCACCTCGACATGGACGCCGCGACCCTGGCCAAGAAGATCACCGCCACGGTCGTCCCGGACACGGTCATCCTCGAGATCTCCGCGACCGACCCCGATCCAGCGCAGGCGCAGGCGATCGCGCGCGCCACCTCGACGGAGCTGCGTGACTTCGTCAGCCAGCTCGAGACGCCGCCGGGCCAGACCAACGCCCCGATCAAGGCCACGATCGTCGACTCGGCCGACCTTCCTGTCGCGCCGGTCTCGCCGCAGCCGCTGCGCAACATGGGCCTCGCGCTGGTGCTCGGGCTGCTGCTCGGCCTCGGCCTCGCCGTGCTCCGCGAGCTGCTCGACACCACCGTCAAGGGCGCCGGCGACGTCGCCGAGGTCACCGAGACCCCGGTGCTCGGCGGCATCCAGTTCGACTCCGAGGCGCCCAAGAACCCGCTGATCTCGGCGCTCTCGTCGCACTCCCCGCGCGTCGAGGCGTTCCGGATCCTTCGCACCAACCTGCAGTTCATCGACGTCGACCGCGACAAGAAGGTCTTCGTGGTCACCAGCTCGGTGCCCGGCGAGGGCAAGACGAGTACGGCGTCCAACACCGCCCTGGCCCTGCAGACCGCGGGCCAGCGCACGCTGCTGATCGATGCCGACCTGCGCCGCCCCCAGCTCGCGGGCCTGTTCGACCTCGAGGGCTCGGTCGGCCTGACCTCGGTGCTGCTCGGCCGGATCAGCCTCGACGAGGCCATCCAGGAGCACACGACCTCCGGGCTGCACGTGCTGACCAGTGGGTCGCTGCCGCCCAACCCGGCCGAGCTGCTCCAGTCGCAGGCCATGCACGAGCTGCTCAAGTCGGTCCAGGACGACTACGACGTCATCGTGCTCGACGCCCCGCCGCTGCTGCCGGTCACGGACGCGGCGCTCGTCGCGGCCCAGGCCGACGGCGCGATCGTGGTGGTTCACCAGGGCCGCACCACCCGCGACCAGCTCTCCCACTCGATGAGCCGGCTGTCCGCCGTGGGCGCCCGCCCGCTCGGCGTCGCGCTCAACATGGTCCCGGCCCGTCGCCGCAACGGCTACGGCTACGGGGGCTACGGCTACGGCTACGGCTATGCGCCGCTCGAGGGACGTCGGGTGAAGACCGAGGACGACAAGCCCCGCAAGGCGAAGGTCAAGGCTTAGCGGCGCTTCACCTGCAGCAGGTCCCGCGCCTGCTGCGGGGTCATCGGCTCGCGCTGCGCGAGGCGGCCGAGCTCGACGACCCGGGAGACCAGCTGGTCGTTGTGCTCGACCGGCACACCCTTGGCCAGGGTGAGCACGTCCTCCATGCCGACCCGCAGGTGGCCGCCCTTGGCCAGCGAGGCCAGCGCCACCGACAGGTGCGAGCGGCCGATGCCGGTGGCCGACCAGGACGTCACCTCGGCCGGCAGCATCGCCACCGCGGCGACCAGGGCGTCGGCCGTGCCGGGCATCCCGCCGGGCACGTTCATCACCAGGTCGACGTGCACCCGGCCGCCGTAGGGCAGGCCGTAGGTGTCGAGCAGACGTCGTACGGCGTGCACGTGGCCGAGGTCGAACAGCTCGAACTCCGGGACCACCTCGCGCTCCTGCGAGAGCTGGTAGAGCTCGGTGATGAACGGCCACGGGTTGAGGAACACGTCGTCGCCGAAGTTGGTGGTGCCCATGGTCAGGCTGCACGAGTCGGGCTGCGCGTCGAGGACCTTGAGGCGCTTGTCGAGCGGGTCGTGCACCGAGCCGCCGGTGGACAGCTGGACCACGAGGTCGGTCTGCTCGTGCAGCGCGTCCACCGTCGCGGTCAGCCGGCCCAGGTCGAGCGTCGGCTTGTGCTCGTCGTCGCGGATGTGCACGTGGATCATCGCGGCACCGGCCGCCTGGCAGCGCTGCGCGGTGGCGACGAGCTCCTCGAGGGTCGTCGGCAGCTGCGGGCAGTCGGCCTTCGCCGTCTCGGCGCCGGTGGGGGCAACGGTGATCAGCAGCGGCTCCAGGGGCATGGCGGCATCGTGCCAGACTGCGTGGGTCCCCGTCGAACGACCGGCAGGAAGATATCCCGATGCGTGCCGTGGTACAGCGAGTTCTTGAAGCATCTGTCATCGTTGACGGGAAGGTTGTCGGCCGGATCGACGAACCGGGACTCGTGGTGCTGCTCGGCGTGACCCACGACGACGGCCCCGAGCAGGTCACCTGGATGGCCCGCAAGATCTGGGGGCTGCGGATCCTGCGCGACGAGCGTTCCGCCTCCGACACCGGCGCCCCGATCCTGGTGGTCAGCCAGTTCACGCTCTACGGCGACGCCCGCAAGGGCCGCCGCCCCACGTGGGTCGCGGCCGCGCCCGGCGAGCACTCCGAGCCGGTGTACGACGCCTGCTGCGCGGCCCTCGAGGAGCTCGGGGCGCGCGTCGAGCGCGGTGTCTTCGGGGCGGACATGCAGGTCGCGCTGGTCAACGACGGGCCGGTGACCCTGGTCCTCGACAGCCCCTGACGCCGTACGGCGCCTCAGGACCGCAGCAGCCGCAGCACCGCGCGCTCGACCGCGACCTGGCGCGCGTCGTCGTCCGGGAAGCGGCGGCGCAGCGTGCCCGCGATCGTCTCGCCGGACTCGTACTTGTCGATCACGCGCGGGTCGACGTAGGAGGCCCGGGCGATCGCCGGGGTGTTGCCGAGGTAGGCCGCCACCTCGACCATCGCCGCACGGACGGCCCGCGCCCGGGACGCCTTGGTGGTGCCGTGCTCCGGGCTGCCCGCCAGCGCCACCGCGGCCAGCACCGTGGCGTGCCAGGTGCGGAAGTCCTTCGCGGTGATCTCCGCGCCGCTGACCGTGCGCAGGTAGTCGTTGACGCGGGCGGCGTCGAGGGCGGACCAGCGCCGCGCGTCCTTGAACGCCAGCAGACGCACGTCCTCCGAGCGCCGCCGGCGCATCGCCTCCACGGCCGAGACCGAGGGCGGGTCGTCGATCTCGATGCAGTGCTCGACCCCCGACTTGCCGACGAAGCAGAAGACCAGGCGGTCTCCCTTGCGCCGCACGTGCCGGCGCTCGAGCGTGGTGAGGCCGAAGGACCCGTTGTCGTCGGTGTAGACGTCGGAGCCGATCCGGAAGTAGCCCAGGTCGAGCAGGCGCACCGCCGCCGCGCCGGCCCGCTCCAGCGGCATCCCGTCACGGGCCAGGTCTGCCAGGACCGCGGCTCGGGTCCGGGGCAGCCGCCGGGCCACGTCGGTCACGCGCGCGAACTTCTCGGCGTCGCGCTGCACCCGCCACTGCGGGTGGTAGAGGTACTGCTTGCGGCCGGCCGCATCCACGCCGACGGCCTGCAGGTGGCCGTTGGGGACCGGGCAGATCCAGACCTCCTGCCACGCCGGCGGGATCACCAGCGCCTTGACCCGGGCCACGTCCTCGGCCCGGAGCGGCGCACCGGACTCGTCGAGGTAGCGGAACCCCCGCCCGGCCCGCCGGCGCGTCCACCCCGGGGACGCCGCCGACACCGTCCGCAACCGCACCATGGCCCCCCGGTAACCCGCTGCACGTCCGCCAAACCGGCCGGCCCGCCCCACAAGTTCTCCACGCCTGGGCAACATTGCTCAAGAAACCGCGCGGGGCGGACGACAGTAGAGGGGCAACGCCGCCGACACCGACAGGACCCAGACCGATGTTCCCTCGCTCGATCGCCTACGGATTCCTGTTCGTCGCCCCCTTCTGGGCCGGCGTTGCCGCCGTTGTCGCCGCGACCGTCAGGTTCTGACCACCACCCAGGACCTGGGCTCCGCCTGCCGCGCTGTCATCCCTGACTCGGCGCGGCAGCCGGGCGTCTGGGCTCGGAGGCTGCGCGGACCGGGCCAGGTGGCCCGAGACGCACGCAGGGGCGGCCCGGCAGTGCCGGACCGCCCCCGTGGTGTCACCGGGTGGTGCTGGGTCAGCGACGGATCGTGATGGTCGCGACCCGCGAGGTGTAGAGACCGGCGCTGGTGCGCACGGTCGCCACGAAGGACAGCTTGGTGCCGGGCTCGTAGTGCTTCGCGAGCAGGGCGGAGATCCGGCCCAGGCTGTTCAGGTGGGCGGAGAGCACCCGGACCCGACCGGCCTTGCCGACGCGGTAGACGTTGACCGGCGCGTTCTTCGCGACCGGCAGCGTGTCGACGTGGGCGCGGACCCGGTAGGCGGAGCCCTGCGAGAGGGAGATGCCGACCAGGGTGTCGTCGTCGTTGATGGTGCCGGTGGCCGAGCCGTCGGCGACAGCGCCGTACGACGCCCCGCTGATGGTGACCTTCAGGGACTCCGTGTTCTCGCGGACCATGTCGGAGAGGACGTGGACCTCGACCGTCGCGGCGGTCGCCTTGGCCGGGACGGTGACCGTGCCGGAGGCAGCGGTGTAGTCCTTGCCGGCCTTGGCCGTGCCGTCCGCGGTGGCGTAGTGCACGGTGATGTCGCGGCCGGCGGGACCGCTCAGGGTGACCGGGAAGGTCAGGGTGGCGCCGTGGTTCCCCTCGACGACGTGCGCGTCGCCGATGCTGACCGACGGGGCGCTGGGCTCGAGGTCGAAGTCGGTGGCCTTCTCGCTGCTGCCGGTGGCCGCGTCGACGAGACCGATGGTGATGTCGTCGAGGTAGTAGTCGCCGTTGGACTGCGCGTCGCCGCCGCCGCCGACCAGGAACGCGACGCCGCCGCCGACGGCCGCGCCGTCCGCGTTGTTCACGATGCGCGCGTCGGGGTGCGCCACGACGTAGTCCTGCAGGGTGGTGCCGGTGCCCGGGCCCGCGTCGCCGTCGACGCCCCACTGGCCGCTGGCCGCGTGCCAGGACTGCCAGGTGTTCTGCTGCAGCACGCCGTTGTTGCCGGGGTAGTAGTAGAGGCTGTGGTCCCGGGTGCCGTCACCGTTGGTGTCGAGGTTCAGGCGCAGGTACGCCGGCTGCTGGGTCGCCGCGTTCGGGGCGGTCGGACGCTGCAGCGTGGAGAAGTCCAGCGTGCGCACGTCGCGCAGCAGCCGGTCGTCGTACTGCGGGGTCCGGAACTGCTCGATGCGGTTCGGGTTGGTGTCGTTGCTCAGGCTGAAGTGCAGGCTGCCGACGCCGGCCGGCGTGGTGCCCGGGCCCTGCACGAACCGCTGGTCCGTGGCCAGGTCGGTGTCGGTGACGATGTCGTAGGCCTGGTGGACCCAGCCCTGGAGCATCTCGTCGTTGACGGTCAGACCGTTGCGGGTGCCGGTGCCCTCGGCCCGGGGGCCGAAGTCGTAGAGGGTGTCCTGGCCGGCCTTGCCGACGATGACCCGGTCGACGGCGTACTGGCCGTTGACCTGCGGGTCGGTGGCGCCGGCGAGGCTGCCGCCGGTGACCAGCGACAGCGAGCCGCCGTCGTGGTCGGCGTCGAAGCGGTTGTTGACCAGGGTGGCGTCGGGGTGCGCGAGCACGTAGGACGCGAGGGTGGTCGTCGGGCCGCCGTCGCCGCCCTCGTTGAGCTGCCCGTCGCCGACGTTCCAGCTCTGCCAGACGTCGTTGGCGACGGCGCCGTTGTTGGCCGGGAAGAAGAACAGGCTGGTGTCGCTGTGCGCGCCGTTGGCCGCGCCGTCGCTGTCCACGGTGAGCCGCAGGTAGGTCGGCTGGCGGTCGACGGTGCCCGCGGTGCGGTGCGCGTAGGTCGAGTAGGCCAGGCGCGTGAGTTCGGCCAGCTTGACGCCGTCGTAGTCGTTGGTGCGGTAGAGCTCGGTCTGCGAGGAGGACTCGCCGATGGTGATCTGGTGGCTGCCCGGCCCGAAGGGCGCGCGCTGCGGCCCGGCCGCGTCAGCCTGCTGCGGCGTCAGGTAGCCGCCGCCGTCGAAGCTGTCGTAGGCCTGGGTGTACCAGGTGCCGTGGCCGGTGACCACGGGCGAGGCGACCGGGGTGGCGACCGCAGCAGCGGCACCCAGCCCGGAGAGGACGAGGGAGCTGACGGCGAGCACGCCGAGCCCTCGACGAATGGTGTTCATGAGATCCCCAAGATGATCGCGGCGCGCCGACCAAGGTCCCCCACCCCCGGCGACGGCACGCCACGAAAACCCCCGAGAGTCAGACCCGGTCGGCCACGACGGGCACGACACCAGGTCCGCAACGGACACTACGAGAAGTTGTCGCCGGCGTCCGCCGAATGCACAAAGTTCGCGAACGTTGTTTTCGCGCCAGACTCAGTAGGCGCCGTCGGAGGCCAGCACGGCCTTCACGGTCTTGGCCATGATCACCAGGTCGGTCGTCATCGACCAGTTGTCGACGTAGTAGAGGTCGAGCCGCACCGACTCGTCCCAGCTCAGCCCGGAGCGGCCCGAGACCTGCCACAGGCCGGTCATCCCGGGACGCACCAGCAGCCGCCGGTGCACGTCCTTCTCGTAGGTGTCGACCTCGGCCGGCAGCGGCGGACGCGGGCCGACGACGCTCATCTCGCCCTTGAGGACGTTGAGCAGCTGCGGCAGCTCGTCGATGGAGTACTTGCGCAGGAAGCGTCCGACCGGGGTGATCCGCGGGTCGTGCCGGATCTTGAACAGCACCCCGTCGGACTCGTTGAGGTGCCGGATCTCGTCGAGCTTGCGCTCGGCGTCGACGACCATCGAGCGGAACTTCAACATCTCGAACGTCGTACCGTCGCGGCCGACCCGCGGCTGTCGGAAGAACACCGGGCCGCCGTCGCGGCGGACCGCGACCGCGACGCCGATCATCAGGGGCGCGAGCAGGGCCAGCGCGAAGCAGGTCAGCACGATGTCGAACAGGCGCTTGGAGAAGCCGATCGCCTCGCCGGCCTGAGGCTGGTCGACGTGGAGCAGCGGCAGCCCGGCGACCGGGCGCATCACGATCCGCGGGCCGGCCACGTCGGTCAGCGAGGGCACCACGATCAGCTCGATCTGGGAGCCCTCGAGGTCCCAGGCGATCCGGCGCAGCTCACCGGAAGAGGCGTAGCCCCCGCGCGCCACGAGGACGGCATCGGCGCCGACCTGCTCGCAGAGGGAGCGCGCGTCACTGGTGCTGCCGAGCACCGGGACCGCGAACGCGTCACCGCCGGAGACGATGCCCTCGGGCACGCAGGCGCCGACGACCTGGTAGCCGGAGTGCCGCTCCCGCTCGAGCACGGAGACGATCTCGCCGACGCCGGACGGACCGCCGACCGCGACGACCCGGCGGACCAGGTGGCCGCGGCGACGCAGCCGGTGCAGGACCTTGCGCGCGAAGTAGCGCTCCACGACCAGCATCGGCGTGCCCGCCAGGAACGCGAGCACCACGAAGCCGCGCGAGAGCGGCAGCTGGAGCAGGTAGCAGCCCATGCCGGTGATGCCGGAGGTGATCACCGAGGCCAGGAAGACCCGGCGGAACTCCTCCGGACCGCTGCCGAAGTCGCGCACGGAGTAGGCGCCCTGGGCGATCAGCACCGCGATCCAGCCCATCAGCATCCACGGCCCGGCCTCGAGCACCAGCGTCATCGACGGGTCGAGGGTGCGCGACCAGACGTCGATGGTCAGCCGCATGTCCCAGGCCACGACGATGGCAGAGCCGAGGACGATCAGGTCGGCCAGCACCACCCCGGCCATCAGCCGGCGCAGGTTGCGGTCGACGTTGCTCGTGCGGACCGGCGCGCCGAGGTCGCCGACCACCTGCTCGAGAACTGCTGACACTTGCCCAAACCCCCGTTGATCCACGCGTGCGACGTGCCCCCTGCGCACCCTCCCCAGTGCACGAGTCCGGAGTCTACGCGGCGCCACCGACACCGGCTACCGCTCCAGATGTCCGATCTGCGACCTCGGCGTCCCGCCCCCGTCGTACGGCGTCCAGGGCCGTCGTACGGTCGGTAAAACCTCGCGTTCGTGCACCCCGGAGGGGTGGCGCTGCACCAGAGTGCAGGCGGCTCAGCGGCGGGTCAGCGCCCGCAGGGCCGGTCGGGCGTCGACGAGGTAGACGATCGCGGCGACCGTCCCGATCAGGTTGAGCATCATGAACGGGCTCGGGATCAGCAGCCGGGCGGCCAGGGCCAGCGCCAGGATGATCAGCCACGCCTGCTTGGTGAGCTTACCCGCAGCCGGATAAGCCTCGGCGCGGTGCGACACCGCGTCGATGAGGGCCCACGCCTCGAGCACGAGCACGAGCAGCGAGAGACCGATGGTGATCCAGTTCGTGGCCTGGAAGAGCAGGTAGAGCACGCTGCCAGCCTACGGCACTCCCCGCACCTCCACCCCTCGTTGAGTCGGCGCTCCGTCGCCTTGAGTCGGCGCTCCGTCGCCTTGAGTCGGCGCTCCGTCGCGCCGTACGGCGACCACGAGCCAACTCAACGCGACCACGAGCCAACTCAACGCGACCACGAGCCAACTCAACGCGACCACGAGCCAACTCAACGCGACCACGAGCCAACTCAACGGGAAGCGCGGGAGGCCCGACCCCCGGAGGGATCGGGCCTCCCGTGAGGAGAGGTGAGGCTCAGGCCTCGGTGGTGCCGGTCTTGGCAGCCGCGTCGGTGGTCGCCTCGGCGGCGGCCTCGGCGGTCTTCTTGGCCGCGGTGGTGGTGGCCTTGGCCGAGGACGCGGCGGGAGCCGACGCCTTCTTGGCGGTGGCGGTGGTCGACTTGGTCGCCTTCTTGGCGGTCGACGCCGTCGACGTGGTGGCCTTCTTGGCGGCCGCGGTCGTCGTGGTCGCCGCCTTCTTGGCCTGGGTGGTGGTGGTCTTCGCCTTGGCGGTGGTGGTCTTCGCCGCGGCGGCCGCCTCCTGGGTGGCCTCCTGCTTGCGGATCGCGGCGACGAGCGCCTGGCCACGGGTGGCGAGGTCGGCGTAGGCCTCGTTGAGGTCCGCGACGGTCTTGTTCAGGTCGGCGAGGTAGGCGTCGAGCTTGGCCTGCGCCTTGGCCGGCAGGGCCTTCACGTCGGCCTGGAGCTCGGCGATCTTCGCCTCGACCTTGGCCTGGGCGGTCTTGGCGTCCTTGGAGAGGCCGTCGACGCGGGACAGCACCACGGTGGTGGCCTGGTCGCGCAGGGCCTTCGGCTCCAGCTCGACCTTCGCGAAGCGGGTCTGCACGTCCGCGGCCGCCGTACGGGCGAACGCGACGGCGAGGTCGCCGGCGCCGACAGCGGCGAACAGCGGGCGGGTCGGGTCGATCTTGAGCTGCGTGGCGAGAGCCATGTCAGTTTCCTCCTGCAGGGTTGGAGTTGGCCGCTCGGAACGACTTGTAGACGTCCAGCAGCGACTGCTTCTGTCGTTCGGTCAGGGACGAGTCCGCCAGGATCGCGAGCTCGACCGACCCCACCTCGTCGTCCTCGAGGTTGAGGATCCCCGCGCGGACGTAGAGCGTCTCGGCGGAGATCCGCAGTGCCTTCGCGATCTGCGCGAGGACCTCCGCGGACGGACGGCGCAGGCCGCGCTCGATCTGGCTGAGGTAGGGGTTCGACACGCCCGCCTGCTCCGAGAGCTGGCGGAGCGTGAGGCGTGCCGCGAGGCGCTGCTCGCGGAGGTAGTCCCCGAGGGAACCCACCGTCTTGCTCACGTCGAACTTCCTGGCCATGGGTCCCACTGTGCTAGCAGTTGCAAGCAAAAGCAAGCAGCAAGCGTGTGAAGGAGTCCACAAAAAGCCTTACAGCATTAGGGTTTCGCCCCGGATTAACCTGCTTGCAACATGAGGTCAGCAGTGCGAGCGACCGACGTGGCCCATGCCGGCGCCACGCGCGCCCGGCGTCGTCCGCAGCACCGGGTCGCCGCTCTGGCCGCGCCCGGACACCACGGACAGCACCAGCGTCCGGGTCTGCCCGGGGGTGACGTCGAGGGTCTGCGCGACGACCTTGCGGCCGAGCAGCTGCTGCGAGGGCAGGCTGAGGTCCTGGCCGTCGACGGTGGCGCCGTCGAGGAACCCCTCGACCGGGAGGAACGACTGCACGGTCAGCCGGATCACGCCGCGCCCCGAGCCCGTGCCGGTGTTGAACACGTAGTCCGGCATCCCGGTCGTGTCGGCCGGCACGGTCGAGTGCAGCTTCACCGTGACCGTCAGGTGCTGGCGCCCGCCCTGGCAGCCCTGGGAGCTCACCGACGTCGCGTAGTCCAGGTAGTAGTCGAGCTTCGACTCGCTCGAGTCGTTCATGAAGACGCCGAGGTCGGGCCGGTCGCCCGCCTGGTCGCTGAGCACGCCCGCCAGCTCGGTGCCCGCGAGCACCTTCTGCTCGGCCGGGTGTGCCGACCAGATCAGGAGCCGGCGCTCGTCCGCGCCGCGCGTCAGCCCGGACAGCACCTTCTGCGGGTCGCCCCGGCCGCCGGAGACCGCGCCGAACACCGTCTTGGCGACCTGGGCGAAGTAGACGTTCTGCAACGTCGGGTCACGGATCTCGAAGTAGACCCGGTTGAGCAGCACCGACACCGCGTTGTCGGACGTCAGCTGCCGGCCGCCACCGATCGTGACCGGGCCGGTGCCGCCGAGCAGGTAGCCCAGCGCCACCGGGTCGGTCGAGACGACGCCGTCGACGGACTCGCCCGTGCGCTGCTTCCACATCGCCCGGATCAGCTCGGCCGAGCGCGGGAAGTGCGGGGTGAACGTGACGTCCTGGGCGTACTGCGCGATCTTGGGCCCGAACACCGCCGCCTCCTCGGCGGAGACGGGCAGCGCCGGACGGTCGAGCTTGCCGAACGTGCCGGCGTCGCCCTGCGCGCCGATCGTGATCTTTCCGTGGTTGGCGTGCACCACCGCGAACGCGCCGGGGATGCCGCCCGTGGCGCGCAGCTCCGCGTTGTTCTGGAAGATCATCAAGTAGGTGCGGCGACCGTCGGCGCCGAGCATCGACGGCATCAGCTGCACCGCCCGGGACGCGCGGCCGGACAGCGAGGCCGCCTCGGCCATCTTGTCCTGCATCAGCGTGACCGGCCGCGCGATCTGTGGCGCCAGGTCGCCCGTGCGTACGGCGGCGATGCGGCCGGCCTGCACCTGGAGCGCGCGGTCCGCGGCCACCACCGAGGGGGCGATGCGCTCGAGCGCGCCGAGGTCGACCCGGCCCTGGTGCGGGCGCAGGTTGTCGGGCCGGAGCGTGGACGTCGCGGTGACGACGTCGGGCAAGACGTGCCGCGACAGCTCGTCGACGACGTCGGAGACCGTGCGGACCGCGGTCACGTTGGGGCCGACGCCGGGGATCCGTTCGGTGAGCCACCAGCCCGGCCCGCGGGTGTTCTTGCGAGCCGCGGCCGCGTGGTCCTGGGCGTCGGCCAGCGTGGTCGCGACGCCGGCGCGGTCGCCGGACGTGAGCTGGCCGGACAGGGTGGTGAAGTCCGAGGCCACCCGCTCCAGGTTGTCCTTGGCGGTGAGCGCCTGGTGACCGGTGTAGATGACGAGGCAGACAGCAGCGACTCCGATGAGCCCGAAGGCCCATCGGAGTCGCGCGCCGAGGCGGTTCGACACGTTGGGGGGTCAGCTCCCGAGAGTTGCGGTTACTTGGAGACCGTGAAGGTGTCGGACCCGGACGAGGCGTTGTACTTCGCCGAACCGGAGTAGCTCACGGTCACCGTGTAGGTGCCCCTGGCCGAGAACCGGTCCATCGTTGCGGAGTAGCGACCCGCGCCGTTGAGCGTGTCCGTGGCCGTGTCGACCGTGGTCCCGCCCTTCTTGATCGTGATGGTCACCGAGCCGTCCGGCTTGCCCGACTCAGCGGCGACCACGCCGGAGACGTGCTCCGCCTGGCCCGGCTTGATGTCCTTGGCGTTCACCGAGGTGCTGGTGGAGCCCTTCTGCACCGAGTAGTAGGCCGAGCCGCTCGAGCCCTGGTAGCAGCCACTGCCGCCGTAGGTCGCGCTGACCGTGTAGGTCGCCCCCGCAGGCAGGTTGCTCGGCAGGCCGTGGCTCGCACTGCCACCGCGCAGCTTCATCGTCCAGGAGCTGCTGACCCCGGGACCGGAGACCGAGATCGTCACGGAGCCGGCCGGCGTCTGGTTGGTCGAGCTGGTGACGTAGGCGGTGGCGGAGTTGCTGTCGCCGTACTGCCCGACGTACCTCGCCAGCGCGACCGACGTGCCGGTCACGATCGAGTTGGCGTAGCAGTCGTGCGGCTGGCCCGGCGTCGGCGTGTGCGTCGGCTTCTTGGTCGGCTTCTTGGTGGGCTTCTTGGTCGGCTTCGTGGCCGGCTTGTGCGTCGACGTCTTGTGGTGCTTCGGCTTTGCGTCAGCGGAGGCCGAGATGACCAGTGACAGGCTGAGCGCCACGCCCAGCGCAGCGATGATCGCGATCAGCTTCGCGAAAAAGCGGTTCCCCATGGTGTCCCCGTAATCCCCTCGTGTTTTCGGCTGTCCGAACGGACGCCGAGCGAGGGCCCCAACTCCCCCGCGGGTTGAACGGGTGTGACCTTATCAACGCAGTCCGACGTTTCGGAAACCGTTCAGCGGGGAAACCGGCCGCGTCACGCAGAGTTAACGTGGCGCCGATCGCGGAGCAGGGCTCAAGTGGCGGCCGTGGCCTGCCGATACTGCGGTGATCAGGGCGTACGACGACTCAGAACGTCGCGCGGATGACGCCCACCGGGACGCCGCCGCCGAGAAGCGGCAGGTGACCAGTGTCACGGATCTCTTTACCGGCCACGCCCTCCTCGGAGGGGACACCCAGTCGCTCCAGGGCCGCGGCCATCAGCACGGGTCGGACCCGGGGCGCGCCGTCGTCGGTCTTGAGCGCCACCGCACGACCGTCGGGGAGCGCCACGGCGTAGCAGGACTCGGCGCCGGCCTTGCCGATCGCACCCGGGATCGCGCGCAGCAGGCGGGCCTCGTCACGCCGGCTGCCGGACGTCCACTCGGGGTAGGCGCGGATCGCGTCGGCCACCTTCTTCTCCGGTCCGTCCTGCGCGATGGCGAGCGCACGGAACGCGCGGGCCAGCCCCGGCAGGGACGTCGAGAGCAGCGGCGCACCGCAGCCGTCGATCGCGGTGACCTCGACGGTCTCGCCGGTCAGCTCCGCGAACGTGGCCGCGATCGCCTGCTGCAGCGGGTGGTCGGCCTCCCGGTAGGTCTTGGTGTCCCAGCCGTTCACGACGCAGGTGGCCAGCATCGCGGCGTGCTTGCCCGAGCAGTTCATCGCGATCGGGCTGCGTACCCCGCCCTCGCGCACCATCCGCTCGCGGGCCTCGTCGTCGAGTGGGTAGTCCGGCGGCGTCTGCAGTGCCGACTCGTCGAGCCCGACGGTCGCCAGGATCCGGCGCGCACCCTCGATGTGGAACGGCTCCCCCGAGTGCGACGCGCACGCCAGCGCAAGCAGCTCGCCGTCCAGGTCGAGCCCGGCGCGCAGCATCCCGAGCGCCTGGACCGGCTTGTTGCACGAGCGCGGCAGGATCTGCGACTCCGCGTCGCCGATCGACCAGCTCACCTCGCCGGCCTTGTCGAGCACCGCCACGGAGCCGTAGTGGTGCCCCTCCACGAAACCAGAGCGGACGATCTCAGCGACGATCACAGGCGCAGGCATGCCGCCGACGCTATCCGCTGGACGCGCCCGTCGAGACCACGCCCCCGCTGGTCGAGCCCTTCGAGACCACCCGCTGGTCGAGCCCGTCGAGACCAGATGATCTCGACAAGCTCGATCAACGGACCGGCTCGATCAACGGACCGGTTCGATCAACGGACCGGCTCGATCGACGGGCTCGCTCGTTCAACGGACCGGTTGGATCAGCGGGGAGTCGACCGCGGGGCATAGGGCACCATTGCGGGGTGCCTGACTCCCCCGCTCCCCAGCACTGCCCGACCGCCCGCGAGCTCGACGACCTCGACCTGCTGCTGCACGGCGTCCTCGGACTGACCGGCTTCGAGGGCCACGGCGGGCTGGTCACGCTGACCGTCCCGACCGCGGTCGCCGCGGCCGCCGCCGACGCCGGCGCCCTCGAGCTGGTCGACCCCGAGGGCACTCCCCTGGCCCGGGTCGCGCCGGTCGGCACCTACGACCTGCCCGACGACGGCGCCGGCGTGGGGATCTCCGGACCGGTCGCCCCGCTCGCGCACAACGAGTACGGCGCCTTCCGGGCGTTGCACCTGAGCCCGACCCAGGTGCGTGAGCAGTACGACGCCTCGACCGTCACGGTCCCCGTGGCCGACGCGCTCACCGACGCCGACCTGGACCGGATCCGGACGCTCGCGGACGGCCGGCCGGTGCTGCTGCTCGCGCTGACCGGGCACGGCACCCCCGACCTGACCGGCCCCGGCCTGGTGCGGGCCACCCTCGCGGCGGCCGAGCACCTCGGTCCTGTCACTGGTGGGGCGGGCGTGGTCGCCGTACCCCTGGCCTCGCGCGGCGACGCCGACGCCGACCACCTGCTCGGCGAGCGCGTTGTCACGGCGTACGCACCGGGCGAGGTCGTCGGCGTGACCGGCGAGGGCGACCTGCCCGACGACATCGCCGCGATTGTCGCGTTCGACCAGCCCGAGCCCGGGGAACAGGGACTTGTGCTCTTCTTCACCGGCCTGTCCGGCTCGGGCAAGTCCACGATCGCGCGTGCCCTGCACGACGTGCTCCTCGAGCGCGGCGAGCGGACCGTGACGAGCCTCGACGGGGACGTCGTACGCCGCAACCTCTCGGCCGGCCTGACCTTCTCCAAGGAGGACCGCGAGACCAACATCCGCCGGATCGGCTGGGTGGCCGCGGAGATCAGCCGGCACGGCGGGGTGGCCGTGTGCAGCCCGATCGCGCCGTTCGACTCCACCCGCAAGCAGGTGCGCGCAATGGCCGAGGAGGCCGGCGGCGCGTTCGTGCTCGTGCACGTGGCGACCCCGCTCGAGGAGTGCGAGCGCCGCGACCGCAAGGGGCTCTACGCCAAGGCCCGACGCGGCGAGATCCCCGAGTTCACCGGCATTTCCTCGCCCTACGAGGAGCCCACCGACGCTAGCGTTCGCGTGGACACGACCGGGCGCTCGGTGCAGGAGTGCCTGGACGAGGTGCTCGCGCACCTGTACACCGAGGGTCACCTCACTCCCTAACCCGCTGGTCGAGCCCGACACCCCCCGTCGAGCCCGTCGAGACCACACTCTCCAACCCCGCAGGAGAACCCGTGAACGACCTCTTCACCGTCGACGCCCTGTCGGTGCTCATCGTCAGCTTCGGCGTCGGCATCGTGGTCGGCCTGACCGGCATGGGCGGCGGCGCCCTGATGACCCCCGCGCTGATCTTCCTCGGCATCAACCCGACCGTCGCGGTCGCCAACGACCTGGTCGCCGCGTCGGTGAACAAGTCGGTCGGCGCGGCCGTGCACTGGCGGGTCGGCAAGCCCAACCTCAAGCTCGCCGGCATCCTGATCTGCGCGTCGGTGCCGTTCGCGTTCGCGGGCGCCTTCATCGTGCAGGCGGTCGGCAAGGTCGCCGACGAGGAGGACTTCCTCAAGGCGGCGCTGGGCGTGGCGCTGCTGTTCACGGCCGCGACCTACGGGCTGCGGATGTACCTCCAGCTGCGCTACGTCACCGGCGGCAACACCCTGCGCCAGGAGGACCCGCCGCTGCGCGTGGTCCCGACGCTGCTGATCGGCGCCTTCGGCGGCCTGATGGTCGGCATCACCTCGGTCGGCTCCGGCTCGCTGATCATGGTCGCGCTGCTGCTGCTCTACCCGACGCTGAGCGCCGTACGCCTCGTCGGCACCGACCTCGTCCAGGCCGTCCCGCTGGTCCTCGCGGCCGCGATCAGCCACTGGATCGTCGACGGCGTCGAGTGGGCGGTGCTGATCCCGCTGATCGTCGGTGGCTCGCCGGGTACGTTCCTCGGCTCCCGCCTGGCCAACTGGGTCTCCCAGTCGGTGATCCGCCGCGGCATCGTCATCGTGCTCACCCTGACCGGCCTCAACATGCTCGGCGTCGACCCGGCGGTCGTCGGCATCATCGGCGCCGGCCTGCTGCTGCTCGGCCCGCTCGTCTGGGGCTTCGTCCGCCAGTCCCGCGGCCTGCCCGCCTTCGACAACAACGCCGCCGCCTGGCGGCTCCCGGACCGCGACTGATGGTTGCCGGACTCGTCCTGGTCGCGATGCTCCTCACCGCCGGGCTGCCGTGGAAGAAGAAGCACCGGGCGTACGGCGGCCCACTGCTGGTCGCACTGTCGGTCCTGTGGCTGGTCGTGAACAAGGACCGCATGGAGGGCCAGATCCTGCTGACCGTCTCCGACCACCACGGCCTGACCGCCGGCGACCTCGTCGGGTTCGCCGGGATCGGCCTGGGTGTCTGGCGCTGGCGCAACCCCACCGGCTGACCTTCCCGGGGGTCGAGTGGCCCGGTGGTTGAGGAGGGCGCGCAGCGCCCGTCTCGAAACCAACCACCCGGCTCCGTGGTGCCGACCGACAGGCAGATCGTCGTACCGCGCGCCGGGCTGAGCGTGAGCTGACTGCTCGACAGCGGGTTCTGCCTGTCCGTTCGTCAGCCTGGTGACGCCTGACGAGGCTCGAGGCGGCGCGGTGACCTCCACAGCCACAGGAGTCACACACCGGGGCCAAATCAGTTCCAGGTGGCTGCGAATCCGGCCATCTGGCAGCCATCCGGAACTGATCTGCGGTCGGGCTGGGGCGTGTGGGGCGGCCGGGGCGAGGGTGGTCTCGACGGGCTCGACCCGCGGGGTGGTTTCGAGACGGGCGCTGCGCGCCCTCCTCAACCAGCGAGGCAGCGCCCACCTCAACCAGCGAGGCGGGGGGGTTGTCTCCACGAGCTCGACCAACGGAGACGGGCGGTGGGTGGCCGCGGCCACGGTTTGAGTTGCGACCTCGCGGTGAACACTGTGGGCACTGCCGTCGCGCGGAGGTGCCGCACGGTGAACCCGACATGCCCGTCGTGACCACGTCCCCTACGATGGCGGCTGCTCCCGAAGAGAGGTCTACCCAACAGATGACCACCACGCACGCGGACTACCGCCTGAGCCAGCTGGACCAGCTGGAGGCGGAGTCGATCCACATCTTCCGTGAGGTCGCGGCGGAGTTCGAGAAGCCGGTCCTGATGTTCTCGGGCGGCAAGGACTCGATCGTCATGCTGCGCCTGGCCGAGAAGGCGTTCTACCCGGCCAAGATCCCGTTCCCCGTCCTGCAGGTCGACACCGGCCTGGACTTCGACGAGGTCCTCGAGACCCGCGACAACTGGGTGAACCGCCTCGGGCTGCGGATGATCGTCGCCTCGGTCGAGGACGCCATCAGGAGCGGTGTGGTCGTCGACGACGGCAAGACCTCCCGCAACCGCATGCAGATCGGGACCCTGCTCAACGTCATCGAGGAGGAGGGCTTCACGGCTGCCTTCGGTGGCGGCCGGCGCGACGAGGAGAAGGCCCGCGCCAAGGAGCGCGTCTACTCCCACCGTGACGACTTCGGGCAGTGGGACCCCAAGAACCAGCGCCCCGAGCTGTGGTCGCTCTACAACGGCCGGATCCACGGCGGCGAGCACATGCGGATCTTCCCGCTGTCCAACTGGACCGAGCTCGACATCTGGGACTACATCCACCGCGAGGAGATCGAGATCCCCTCGATCTACTTCGCCCACGAGCGCGAGATCATCGAGCGCGACGGCATGCTGCTCTCGGTCTCGGACGCCGTACAGCCCAAGGGCAACGAGAAGCCCGAGACCCGCATGGTCCGGTTCCGCACGGTCGGCGACAAGTCGCAGACCGGCTGCGTGGAGAGTACGGCGAGCACGACTGCCGAGATCATCGACGAGATCGCGATCGCGAAGGTGACCGAGCGCGGCGCCACGCGTGGTGACGACCGGTTCTCCGAGGCGGCCATGGAAGACCGCAAGAAGGAAGGCTACTTCTGATGGACCTGCTTCGTTTCGCCACCGCTGGCTCCGTCGACGACGGCAAGTCCACACTCATCGGCCGGCTGCTGCTGGACTCGAAGGCGATCTTCGAGGACCAGCTCGAGGCCGTGGAGTCGACGTCGCAGTCCAAGGGCTACGACTTCACCGACCTGGCGCTGCTGACTGACGGTCTGCGCTCCGAGCGCGAGCAGGGCATCACGATCGACGTGGCCTACCGCTACTTCGCGACGCCCAAGCGCAAGTTCATCATCGCCGACACCCCGGGCCACGTGCAGTACACCCGCAACATGGTCACCGGTGCCTCCACCGCCGACCTGGGCCTGGTGCTCGTCGACGCCCGCCAGGGCCTCACCGAGCAGTCGCGTCGCCACGCCGTACTCCTCTCGCTGCTCCGGGTGCCGCACCTGGTGCTCGCGGTCAACAAGATGGACCTCGTCGACTACGACCAGGCCGTCTATGACCGGATCCACGAGGAGTTCACCTCCTTCGCGACCAAGCTGTCGATCCCGGACCTCGAGATCATCCCGATCTCGGCGAAGCTCGGCGACAACGTGGTCAAGCGCAGCGAGAACATGCCCTGGTATGACGGCCAGTCGCTGATGCACCACCTGGAGAACGTCCACGTCGCCTCCGACCGCGACCTGGTCGACACCCGCTTCCCGGTGCAGTACGTCGTCCGGCCGAAGTCCGACGACTTCCACGACTACCGCGGCTACGCGGGCCAGGTCGCCGGCGGTGTGCTCAAGCCGGGCGACGAGGTCGTCGTACTCCCCTCGGGACTGACCTCCAAGATCGCCGGGATCGACCTGTTCGACCGGGAGGTCACCGAGGCCTACCCGCCGATGTCGGTGACGGTGCGCCTCGAGGACGACGTCGACGTGTCGCGCGGCGACATGATCGCCCGGGTCAACAACGCCCCGAAGCCCAGCCAGGACATCGACGCAATGATCTGCTGGATGACCAACGAGCCGCTGCGTCCGCGCCAGAAGCTCGCCATCAAGCACACCACCCGCACGGGTCGCGCGATGGTCAAGGACATCCAGTACCGCCTCGACGTCAACACGCTGCACCGCGACCAGGACACCAAGGAGCTCGGGCTCAACGAGATCGGCCGCGTGCAGCTGCGCACGACGGTGCCGCTGCTCTGCGACCCCTACTCCAAGAACCGCACCACGGGTTCGTTCATCCTGATCGACGAGGCCACCGGCGTGACCGTCGGCGGCGGCATGATCAACAGCGGCAGCTGAGCCCCCGCAACGTCGAAGGCCCCCACGCTGAGCGTGGGGGCCTTCGCTGTGTCTGTACGGCGGTCAGCCGGCGTTGCCGACCGCGATCTCGCTGATCGCGGTGGTGTGCCGCGGACCGGCGACGGTCTCGAGGATCTCCACGGTGATCGTGCCGGACTCGGCCTTGGGCAGCTTGATCTGCTGCATGCTGCGGTTGCCCGCGGAGCCGTCGAGGGTCTGCACGACCGAGTCGTCGTTGGCCCAGGTCCACCGCACCTTGGTGATGCGGTCGTTCTGCGCGTAGCGGTCCTCGCCCGAGGTCGGGTCGGTCTTGGCGTAGCCGGGGATCATCCCGACGACGTCGACCTTCTGGCCGTCCACGACGTTGAGGGTGAGGGTCTGCCCGCCGCCGCTGCCGTCGCAGCGCCACGCAGTCGACGGGTCGCCGTCGAGCACGTTGGGTGCGGCATAGCTGACCGGGTTGCCGGAGGCGTCCTGCCCCTGGGGGGCGGTGCAGCTGGCGCTCGCGTTGGACACGTCGGCCTGGCTGACCTGGCCGGTGTAGGCCTTCGCGGACTCCTTCGAACCGCCGCCCCCGCTGCCGCCGCTGTCGGTGCTCGAGGACCCGGTGGTGGTCTGGTTGGTCGTCGGCGCGGACGAGAACGCGCCCGAGAGCCAGGCGCCGACCAGGTAGGCGCCGCCGAGGAAGACGAGTACGACGACCACGAGCATCACCGGCCAGAACCAGCGGCGTTGCGGGGCGTCGTACTCCTCGTAGTCGTCGTTGGTCGAGGAGGAGCGAAGCGACGTCTCAAAACCATCCTCCTCCTCATAACGCGGATGCTCCTGCAGGTCCGACCCCGCCGACAGCATCCCGTCGAGCATGCCGGACCGCGGGATCGCCTGCGTGGGCTCGTCGACCGGACCGGCGTGCTTCGGCGCCGGGGACGGCGGCGCGTAGAGGTCGGGCCCGTAGCCCGACGCGGCCGGCTCCTCGTCGGCGAACAGCGGCCCGGTGACCCCGGTGCGCGACACGTCCGGCTCGAAGCGGTCGCTGACGGGGGCAGGTGCGGGCTCGTCGTGCCCGAACGGCGTGAAGACCTGGGTCGCGTCGGGGTCGACGGCCTCGCCGGGCTCGGTGCGGGCGCTCTCGTAGCCGCGCCGGTAGGCCTCGGCATACTCCGGCGGCAGGTCGGACGGGACGTCCCCGGGATTGTTGGTCTCGGACATGGTCTACGACCTTACGGAAGCCCAGTCACAGGCGGCAATGCAGTGGTCTAACGGTGAGCGGCGCAATGTGATGGCTCTCTCGCGTCTGTCGGCTGGGGATCGGCTCCGAAATCGTGTCCACCAACGCTGCCGCCGAAACTTGGCGCGGCCATTTCCTAGACTGCGCACGTGCGCTTCTCCCTTTCCGTCCGCTTCTGCCGCACATGACGGCAATCCACCGGCTCACCAACCCCACGCGGTCCTACGCCTGGGGCTCGCGCACGCACATCCCGCGGCTGCTCGGCCAGGAGCCGAGCGGCGTACCCGTGGCCGAGATGTGGATCGGCGCCCACCCCGCCGACCCCTCCGTGCTGGCCGACGGCACCCGGCTCGACGACGCCATCAGCACGGACCCCGAGCGGATGCTGGGCGTGGCGGTTCGCGAGCGGTTCGGCGACCGGCTCCCCTACCTGATGAAGCTGCTCGCGGCCGGTGAGCCGCTCTCGCTGCAGGTGCACCCGACGAGCGAGCGCGCACGGATCCGCTTCGCGGAGCAGGAGGCCGCGGGCATCCCGCTGTCCGCCCCGGAGCGCAGCTATCAGGACGCCTCCCACAAGCCCGAGCTCATCTATGCCCTGACCCGCTTCGAGGGGATGGCCGGTTTCCGCGACCCCGCCAAGAGCGCCGTGATCCTGCGCGGCCTCGGGCTGCCGTGGCTGGACGCGGTCGCCGACCGGATCGCGAGCACCCCCACGCCGTTCCAGGAGCTGCGCGCGGTCGTCACCGAGCTGCTGGCCACGCCCGAGCCGCGCCTGAGCCACCGGCTCGGCCAGCTCAAGGTCGCCGCGGCGGCCGCCGAGCAGCGCCTGCACGGCACGACCGCCGGCCGTCGCGACCGCAGCCCCGACCCGAGTGCGGTCGAGCGCGAGTCGATCCGGGTGTACGCCGCCCTGGTGCCGCTCATCGAGCGCTACCCCCACGACGCGGGCGTGCTGGTGACCCTGCTGCTCAACCACGTCGTGCTCGCGCCCGGCGAGGCGATGTTCATCGACGCCGGGATCATCCACGCCTACACGTCCGGGTTCGGCGTCGAGATCATGGCCGCCTCCGACAACGTGCTCCGCGCCGGCCTGACCCCGAAGCACGTCGACATCCCCGAGCTGCTGGAGATCACGAACTTCACCCCCGTGCCGCCGCCGCTGTGGGCAGGTACGGCGACCACGGACGCCGCGGGGGTCACCTTCGCTCCCCCGGTCGGTGAGTTCGAGCTCCTGGTGTGCCCGGTGGACGACGGGCCCGTCGAGATCGAAGGTCACGGCCCCCTTGTCGTGCTGTGCACCCAGGGATCGCTCGCGGCCGTGGCAGGCGAGGAGACCGTCTCCCTCGACGCGGGACAGAGCGCATTCGTCGAGGCCGGACACCCGGTCCTCCGGCTCAACGGCACGGGGCAGGCGAGCATCGCTCGCCTGCCCCTCTGAGCCGTCCGTTGCCCCTGCGGAGTCAGTCGCCGCCGAAGAGGTCGCGGGTATAGACCTTCTCCCGCACGTCAGCCAGCTCGGGGACCATCCGGTTGGCGACGATCAGGTCGCAGGACTCCTTGAACTCCGCCAGGTCGCGCACCACCCGCGACCCGAAGAACTCGTCCTCGTCGAACTCGGGCTCATAGACGACGACCTCGATGCCCTTGCCCTTGACGCGCTTCATGACGCCCTGGACGGACGAGTAGCGGAAGTTGTCCGACCCCGACTTCATGATCAGCCGGTGCACGCCCACCACGCTCGGCTCCCGCTTGATGATCTCCATCGCGATGAAGTCCTTGCGGGTGGTGTTGGCGTCGATGACGGCCCGGATCAGGTTCTGCGGGACGTTCCAGTAGTTCGCCAGCAGCTGCCGGGTGTCCTTGGGCAGGCAGTAGCCGCCGTACCCGAAGGACGGGTTGTTGTAGTGGTCCCCGATCCGGGGGTCGAGGCTGACGCCGTCGATGACGCTGCGTGCCGACAAGCCGTGGGCGACGGTAAACGAGTCGAGCTCGTTGAAGAACGCCACCCGCATCGCCAGGTAGGTGTTGGCGAAGAGCTTGACCGCCTCCGCGTCGTCCGGGTCGGTCAGCAGGACCGGTACGTCGGGCTCGAGCGAGCAGTCCGCCAGCATGTCGGCGAACTTGCGGGCCCGGTCGGACTTCTCCCCCACGATGATGCGCGAGGGGTGCAGGTTGTCGTGCAGCGCCCGCCCCTCCCGCAGGAACTCGGGCGAGAAGATCACCTGGTCGGTGCCCAGCCGCTTGCGAAGCCCGGTGATGAACCCGACGGGCACGGTCGACTTCACCACGACGGTGGCGGCGGGGTTGGCGGCCACCACGTCGCGTACGACGCGCTCGACCGACTCGGTGTCGAACGCGTCGCTCTCGGCGTCGTAGTTGGTGGGGGTGGAGACCACGACATACTCCGCCTCCGCATAGGCGGCGGTGTCCGTCGTGAACGTGATGTCGAGGTCGCGCTCGCCGAAGTACTCCTCGAGCTCCACGTCGTGGATCGGGCTGATCCCCCGCTTCAGGAGGTCGATCCGGTCCTCATCGAGGTCGATGCCGACGACGGGATGCTTCTGGCCGAGCAGCGCCGAGATGGACAGGCCGACATAGCCGAGCCCGACAACCACAACAGATGTCATCTCGGCTACCCGATCTCTCGAAGGTCCGTAGCGTGGCGGCGGTACCACTCGACGGTCGAAGCGAGCCCCTCACGCAGCCTGATGCCCGCCGTCCAGCCCGCGGCGGCGAGCTTCGAGACGTCGAGCAACTTCTGCGGGGTTCCATCGGGCTTGGTCGTGTCCCAGTGGGTCTCGCCCTTGAAACCGACGACGTCGGCGATGGTCTCGGCGATCTCGCGGATCGTCGTGTCCTTGCCGGTGCCGACGTTGACCTGCTCGGGACCGTCGTAGTGCTCCATCAGGTGCAGGCACGCAGCAGCCATGTCGTCGACGTGCAGGAACTCGCGACGCGGGTTGCCGGTGCCCCAGTTGGTGACCTCGCTGGCTCCGTTGGCGACGGCCTCGTCATAGCGCCGGATCAGGGCCGGCAGCACGTGCGACCCGGTCGGCGAGAAGTTGTCGCCGGGGCCGTAGAGGTTGGTCGGCATCGCCGAGATCCACGGCAAGCCGTACTGCCGCCGGACCGCCTGCACCTGGAGGATGCCGGCGATCTTGGCGATCGCGTAGGCATCGTTGGTCGGCTCCAGGTGCCCGGTGAGCAGCGAGTCCTCGGTGATCGGCTGAGGCGCGAGCTTCGGGTAGATGCACGACGAGCCCAGGAACAGCAGCCGCTGGGTGCCGTGCTCGAGCGCGGCGTCCATGACGTTCACCTGGATCTGCAGGTTCTCCGACAGGAAGTCGTGCGGGTAGGTGTTGTTGGCGAGAATGCCGCCCACCTTGGCCGCAGCGAGCGCGACGTAGGTCGGCTTGGTCTCCTCGAAGAACGTGAAGACCGCAGCGCGGTCCTTCAAGTCGAGCTCGGAGGACGAGCGGCCGACGACGTCGGTGAAGCCCTCGGCCTCGAGCTTGCGGACGATCGCCGAGCCGACCAGGCCGCGGTGGCCGGCGACGTAGAACGTCGCCGATCGGTCCAGCGGGCCGGACTCGAAGCTGACCTGCTCGGTCACCGAGTGCCGACCTCGGGCCAGTCGGCCAGCACCGGCTGGTCGATCCACGGCTTGCCCTCGTGCTTCAGCGCCTGAATGTCGGCGTCGACCATGATCCGGGCGAGCTGCTCGGTGTCCACCTTGGCCTTCCAGCCGAGGTCGCGCTCCGCCTTGCTGGCGTCGCCGACGAGCGCGTCGACCTCTGTCGGGCGCAGGTAGCGCTCGTCGAAGCGGACGTGCTTCTCCCAGTCGAGGCCGGCGTGCTCGAACGCAGTGACCACGAAGTCGCGGACGGTGAAGTTGCCGCCCGTGGCCAGCACGTAGTCGTCCGGCTTCTCGGCCTGCAACATCCGCCACATGCCCTCGACGTACTCCGGGGCGTAGCCCCAGTCACGGATCGAGTCAAGGTTGCCCATGTAGACGTAGTCGTCGATGCCCGCCTGGATCCGGGCCACCGCCCGCGTGACCTTGCGCGTCACGAACGTCTCGCCTCGGCGGGGCGACTCGTGGTTGAACAGGATGCCGTTGACCGCGAACAGCCCGTAGGCCTCGCGGTAGTTCTTGGTCACCCAGTAGGCGTAGACCTTCGCCGCGCCGTAGGGCGAGCGCGGGTAGAACGGGGTGTCCTCGTTCTGCGGCGGCGGCGTCGCGCCAAACATCTCCGAGCTGGACGCCTGGTAGTAGCGGCACTTAATGCCGGCCACCCGGACCGCCTCGAGAAGGCGCATCGCGCCGATGCCCGTGGTGTCACCGGTGTGCTCCGGCTCGTCGAAGCTGACCCGCACGTGCGACTGCGCGGCAAGGTTGTAGACCTCGTCCGGGTCGATCTCGTGCAGCAGCGTCACCAGGCGCGCACCGTCCGACAGGTCGCCGTAGTGCAGGAACAGCTTCGCGTCAGGGTTGTGCGGGTCCTGGTAGAGGTGCTCGATCCGCGACGTGTTGAACGTCGAGGCCCGGCGGATCAGGCCGTGGACTTCATAGCCCTTGCCGAGTAGCAGCTCGGCGAGATAGGAGCCGTCCTGCCCGGTGATTCCGGTGATCAGTGCGCGCTTGTTAGACATCTGCAAGTTCCTCCGTGTGACCGCGCGCCGCCAGCTGGCGGACCCACGTGTCGTACTTGTTGATTGCTGACTGCTCGGAGAGCACCTCGTCGCAGTAGCGACGGCCATTCTCGCCGAAGACAAAGCCGGCTTGCGCATCCGAACCAAGCGCGAGAGCGCCGTCCAGCAGTGCCTGCGGATCTCCCGGATCCACCCGGACGCCTGCTTCGGCGGCCGCGAGCTCGTCCGAGGTGGTGCTTGAGGCATCGGTAGCCGCCAGCACAGGGCGGCCCGAGCTGAAGTAGGAAGTCAGCTTGCTGGGGACAGCCATCTCAGTGACGCCCGGCTTCTCGTTGACCAGCAGGACGTCCGCGGAACGCAACGCCCGGCCAAAGGCAATGTCGTCGAGCGACGCTCGGAACTCGATCGAGCTGACACCCGCGGCTTGCCGCTCGAGGTCCTCCCGCCGACTGCCATCGCCCAGCAGGACGAAGCGCACTGGCTTCCTTCCGCTGTCTGCCAACTTGGCCGCGTGGACCACGTTCTCCAAAGCCTGCTTGGCCCCCATGGCACCGGCGTGAAGAACAACAGTCTCGTCGGCGGACCAGCCCATGCTGGAGCGGAAGCCGACCACGTCGAAGTCAGGTGCCGGCGACACGTGGGTCCAGTTGCGAATCACGCTCACGCGCTCCGGTTCCACGCCCAGGCCCTGCACAACGCGGTCCTTAAAGCGGTCGTGAATGACGGCCACGCCGTCGCAGGCACCTGCAATCGAAGCCTCGAGCCGGGTGGCCACGCGCGCCAACGCTCCGCCACCCATGCCGGTCTCGGTTACGCCCCGTGAGTAGAGATCCTGGATCACAAGTCCGATGGCCGGCCGAGCCCGGCCGACGCGTGCCCGAGCAATCGCCATGCCGCTGCTCAGCAGTGCCGGGCTGATGCACAGCACGACGTCCGGATCGTGCCAGCGCGACGTAGCCAACCTGGCGCCGAAGGAGATCTCGAATCGCGCCCGGCGCACGCCGTTGGGGCGAGCCGGGATGTAGTGGCGGAGGCGTCGAACGTGGACACCGTCGACCACTGAGTCGCTGGGACCTGTTTGCTGCTCAGCCGCGACGGTCCACTCGGGGTAGTGAGGACGACTCGTCAGGACCCGAACATCGTGGCCGAGAGCCGCCAGCCCTCGTGCCACACCGGTCGTATAGGGAGCGATACCGCTCCGCTCCGGCGCGTAGTTCACTCCCAGGATCGTGACCTTGAGTGGTCTCCCGTGCACTGCGATCCCTCCCCGTGGGCGATACCTATGGCTGAAGGGAAGGCGCCCCCCCGCGCCGAGCAACGCCTAGGATCCTAACGTGACTGGGGATACGCGCGACCTTTCGGGCTTCACAGGTGCCGGGTACGCGGTTGGACGCAACAAGGTCTGGCAAGTTGCGTGGCTGTTCACTTCTGGAACGCTTTTCATGCGCTGGTGGTGTCCAGCACGTCTCCGGATAGCAATCCTGCGATGCTTTGGAGCCGAAATCGGCACCGGCGTCCTAGTCCGGCATCGCGTGAGAATACACTGGCCATGGAAATTGCAAATCGGGGATAAGACGTGGATTGGCGAGGGCGCTTGGCTCCTCAACCTGTGCGAGATCAAGATCGGACGCAACGTCTGCATCTCCCAAGATGTACTTCTTTGCACTGGGAGCCACGACAGGCACTCTAAGACGTTCGAATTCGACAACGCGCCCATTAATGTGCAGGACGGGGCATGGATCGCCGCGCGCGCGACGATTCTCCGAGGAGTAACGGTCGGCACAAACGCAACCGTTGGAGCATGCACACTGGTCACGCGAAATGTCGATAGCGACGCCCTCTATCTCGGCTCCCCAGATAAGTGAAAAAGATGAAGCGTATCCTGCATGTTGTTGCAATGGTCTCTCCCGATGGGGCCTATGGCGGACCACAATCGGTGGCATTCAATCAGGCGAAATCTCTTCACCATAAGGGTTACGAGGTAACGCTTGTCGCGACCACGCGAGGCTACACAGTGGGCCATACGCAAATCGACGGAGTCGACTGTCACCTATTCCACCCCTTCACCATCCCCGGCCTGGGGTTCGCCGGCCTCACATCTCCAGCACTCTTGAGGTGGCTGTCGCGGCACGCAAGAGAATATGATGCCGTGCATGTTCATACCGCGCGCGACCTAGTCACCCTGCCGGCCCTACGATTGTGTCAGCTCCTAGGCCTTCGCACTTTTGCACAAACCCACGGGATGATCGACCACAGCAGCAAGGTCCTTTCGATCCCAATCGATCGCTATCTCACACGCCCGGCCTTGATGTCGTCAGATGCTGTGTTCGCGCTCACGACCGATGAGGCACACGATCTTTCGACGCAATTTCCTTCACTTGCCCCTGAACTCTTACCCAACGGAGTTGCCGTTTCTCCCCTGACGGCACGTTTGAACACAAACTGTCCAGAAGTCCTCTTCTTAGCGAGGCTTCATACCCGAAAACGCCCGGACGTATTCGTTGACGCAGCGGTGCGGCTGCTCGACCAGGGATTAGACGCCCGGTTTACTATCATTGGACCCGACGAAGGTATGGGAGACCGGATCGACGCGGCAATTCGCGAATCGCGACATAGCGACAAGATCCGTCGAGAACCTCCCATAGAACCAGCCATGGTTTCGAAAAGAATGTCGCGCGCACAAATCTACGTTCTGCCCTCACTCAATGAGCCTTTCGGCATGACAATTCTTGAGGCCCTTTCAGTGGGGACGCCTGTTGTGGTCACTGAATCGTGCGGACTCGCCGATTTCATCAGCTCTCACACTGCAGGTCTTATCGCCAGGGACACGGCTGACTCAATAGCAAGCGCAATCGAGCGTCTCTTGTCGGATCCCGACTTGAGGTCGAAACTTGGCCAAGAAGGTCATCGAGCGGTTGCCGAACACATGAGCATGAATGCCGTGACAGGAACCTTGGAACGGCAATACTTTGACTCCCCGATTGGAGGGATTGGGAAAACATGCCTAGGAAATCGGCGTCGGGGTCCCGGCGACTAGCAATTTTCCAACCTTATGTACCGAAGTATCGAATGCCATTCTTCGACGGACTGAATTCCGTCCTCGCTGATCATCATGTCCACCTGACAGTCTTCGCTGGCGAGCCAGACAATCAGCAGGCGCAAAGGGGCGACAAGGTAGACGGTGCTGACTGGATCCGAAATATCGATATCAAGTCTGTGCGCATCGCCGGAAAGACGTTTACTTACGCGCAAGCCCTGCGGCATGCCCGCGGATTTGATGGCATAATTCTTGGACTTGAGGGCACCTCGCTCGACGCATACGACCTGGTAATGAGAGGGCGGGCCCGCGGCACCAAGACCGGCTTCTGGGGGCACATTGGTTCCTACGTTGCACATCAACACCCAGTCGACGTCGCGCTTGAGCGCTGGCTCATGCGTCGCGCGGACCGAGTATTCGCATACACGCCGCACGGCGTTGAAGTCGCGGTCTCCGCTGGCGTGAATCGGGCTCGAACCACCGCCGTCATGAACTCAGTGGACGTCGACGGCATGCTCGCGAAGCGGGACAGTTTGAAACGAGACGAAGTGTCTGAATTTCAAACCACGCGCGGTCTGGCGTGCGGGAAGACCTTGGCTTTTGTGGGCGGATTGGACGAGAGTAAGCGGATCGACTTCCTTGCGGAAGCACTGGATCACTGGTGGGAAACTGACAGAGAAATTCGCTTGATCGTAGCAGGCAAAGGCGGCCAAATAGGATTTCTCGAAAAGGCCATCAATAGAGGCCAGGTCATTCACCTTGGCTTCGCAGGCGATAACGAAAAGGCTCTCATTGGTCGCATCGCGACTCACTTCGTAATGCCGGGGCGAATCGGCCTCGTTGCGGTTGAAGCGCTCGCACTGGGATTACCAATCCTGACCACGAAATGGCCGTTTCACGCCCCCGAGGAACAATACCTGATCGAGGGCGAAAGCAAGATCACACTCAGCGACCAACCGCGCGAATTCGCTAGCCAAGTCGTAGACCTACTCAATGGTCTCACACACCCGCGCGCGCATAGTTCCTTCAAACACCCTACACTGAACGCAATGATCGACAATTATGCGTCGGGCGCATTGTCGATGCTTAGCCTGCGCGACTAGGCCTTTATAAGCATCCCGAGCCGGACCAATACAAATCGAACAGCATAGAGTGGAAGCAACCACTTCGGCTTGTGTTTCGAACAGAACACCAGATACGGCTTAATCCCATACGGGTGGATAAAAATCGCCCTGGCTCGATCTCGCCGAGGCAGCTTCGAGATCCTCTTCGAAATTGGCGGTCCCTTGTCGCAGACTCCAATGATTGTGGAGAAGACGAAAGAGTCCACCCCATGCCGCTTCGCATCCAGACCGAAATCCAGATCTCCCAACCCGTGTTGGTACCGAGCGTCCAAACCATTCAATTGGCGCATTGTTTCGCCCGGAATCATCACGAAATTCGCATTGAAGGTGTCACACGGACGTAGTTGGCCACCAGCATCAGGTTTCACGAAATTAAAACTCATTGGACGCAATTTCGAACCCACGTCGAAGCCGGCATAGGTAACGTCGGCGCCATCCGAGGAGGCCCGCGTTGCTCCAACGAGGATTGAGTTACGCTCTCGGTTGATTGTTGTGTAGGCGTCAATGAAACTCGGGATGACGGCCTCATCCAGAACAACGTCATCATTGAACAGCAGATAAGCGTCGAACTTCTGCTGAGTAGCCCGCGAGGCCTGGAATGCGGCAACCATGCCTCCATTCCAAAACAAGTTCCCTGAACCGACGATTACTGAAACGTCCGGGAAGCGCCTTCGAATGACCTCGCTCGTATCGTCGGTCGAACCGTCGTCCACTAGGAAGATCTGAAGGTCCGCCGCCTGAGCGTTCGACATACCCGACCTCAAACTCTCGAGAGCTCGAACCGTTGAGTTGACTCGGTTGTGACACGCAACAAGAACTGCGATCGAAGTCATCGAATATCCTCCCGACTAATATCTACTGGGTCCTGTCGACCGAACGTCAGCCGTCGCACCGCCGTCCAGTCCGAGGTTGCCGCGATTGATATACCTGCCAACGACAAAGACGCCCAAACCGTTACGCCACCGTCGCTCATTCGATGTGCCGTAACCATAGAGGCGATCCCGATAAATACCCCAAGGATCACGCCACCCGTCAAATTTCCGCGAAGGTGACGTCCGACCGACTCGCCAGAATGCAAGGCCCAGAACCGGAGACAAGCCATGCCGCCGTAGCCGAATGCACAGCCATAGCCGGCAACGACTACCACCCACGAGCCGGTCAACCATCCAGCCGCGCCGATCACGGCGTTAAGCAAGGCCATGCGGATCTGGATCGCAACGAGGGGTCTGAAATTCCCACTGCTCAACTGAAAGACATAACCAACTAGGCCTAATGCATTCACCACATTGGCCGCAACCAACATGACGAATGCGATCTCGAAAGCTGGTCGGTTTGGATCGCCAAATGCCAGCCACGCGACGGCAGGCGCAACGCATATGGTCATGACAAGGCCGAGGCGACAGGCCACCCCCAAAAATGACTGGGCGCCGCGGAACTTGGCACTCGTGGCGGCATTGATCGACTGCTCTTCGTGAGCTCCAGCGCTGAGGAGAGGCTGCAGCGCAGCTTGCATCAGCACCCTCAACTGCGTCGAGATCTTCATTGCAAGGTCGACTGAAGCGAGGAGTCCTAGCGGAGCAACCAGGGACAAGAAGAACTTGGTTGCCGGTTCAAAGCTCAGCCGCGTCAATGCCATCACGTTCAACTCCAGGTTCTCGGCCCACATCTGACGCAAGAGCTCCCGGAACGTGGTTCGCACGACTGCGGCACGTCGTGGAGTCAGCCTAACTAGGATCCCTAAGGAAACAACCAAGGGTACTAGGGCCGAAATTACATATGCAGCACCAATCGCTGATGGTCCGATTCGAGTCCACAGCGGAAGCACCGATAGTGCCGACGCCAGGTTCCCTGCGATGACACCAAGATTCCTCGAGACAATTCTTTGTGCGCCATCACAGACGGACATGGAAAGCGTCGCGACCGACATGAGCACACCGAAAACCAGACACCAGACCGCAAGGCTTCGGATAGTCGCCGTTGAGATTTGACCGGAGTACTGAGCGGCGATGTACTGCACGATTGGGAGGAAGACTGCGCATCCGAGTATAGCTACGGGCAATGACGCGAGAACTGCACCGGCGGCTAAGAGTGGCCATGGCGAGGCACGCCCGTGGCGCCGGTAGAGAATGGCGTATCTGCGAGTGAGATTGGTGCCGGCGCCAGAATCCGCGATGCGCGCTATTACGAAAAGTCCCTGCAAGAGTGCCCAGCATCCCACGATGCTGGCACCGCCTTGATCGAAACCCACCCGAAAGATCACAAAGAGGCAGATGGCAGTCGAGGCCGACGCCGCAACGGACGATACTCCGGCCCTCTTTAAACTAAAGACCACGGCCATTAGGTGATCACAACTGCCTCACGACCCGAGCAGGTATCCCGGCCACAAGAGTTCGTGGCGGGACATCGCGTGTCACTACCGCTCCTGCCGCGACCACAGAATCTGCACCTATCTCAATACCTGGCAGGACGGTCACATTGCTGCCAATCCAGACATTTCGCCCAATGTAGACAGGCCGATTATCGGCTGTTTCGCGGTATAGTTCAGCATTTTCCAGAGCTTCTATCTTGTGCGATTGAGACGTGATCACCGTGTGTGCAGCAACAATTGTCTCGTCTTCGATGATCACTCCACCCGAACCCCAAATGTGAACGAAGTCATTGAGGACGCAATTACTGCCAATTGATACCTGCCTGGGCGCGTAAATCTTGACCGTCCGCGCCACTTTTCCACCTGTCCCCGCCGTCCCAAGCCGTTGCCGCCAGTAGGCCCAACGAAGCGACGACATGCCAGAGTTCATTAGGTTCACGAATTTCCCGAGTCTCCAACGGATACTCACGCTGATCCGCCACCCATCGCAGCGCACTCACGGCTTCTCGCGTCCCGTCTCTCTTGTGCCTTTGACCACCAAATCAACATCAAGAAGCCAATTAGAAATCCATACTGCTGAACAACGCCGACAATAAAAGTCCATCCGAGCGTTCCTTGTCGAAAGAAATGGAACACTAGGTTCAGGAGCACCGCGTAACCTATGATTCTTGCCGTCGACCAGTTCTGGAGGTTTAGGGATCGATCTACCCTGCGGACGGCAAGCCCTGTTGCGGCCAGTGCGACTGTGACGCCGACAGCATTTGCGAAAATGTAACTCGTCCCGACGACTGTCGTCGCGAACCCTACGTCCGTGTTTGAGTAAAGTTGTCCAGTAAGCACACCATTGATTCCATACGACACATCATAGAATCCATTCGGTTTCCATGGAAATACTGCTCTCGGTATGCCGTAAAGAAAAGGATAGAGATTTGTAGTCACGAGGGCGTTGGTGAAACCGCCAAACGATTGTCTAATGAAATCCCCAGCTCGGATTGCGACTGTGGTCATCTCCACAGTGGAGAACTCAAGCGAGTAAGCATAGAAGCGAAAGATGGAGCCGTGGGCGTAACTGACACTTGCAAGGTCCGTGTTGTAACCAGCAATTCGCGCCGGTCCTAGAATTCGGAAGAGCAACGACCCCATCCCCCCGAGAAACGCGAGGCTTAACGCAATAGGGGCCGCGCGGACGGTGATAGCGCGCCGAAATTGAGAGTAGGCCGCGATCGAGGCGAGCAATGGAACCGTAACGGCCAAGCGTTTTCCCGACAGAGCGAATGATGCCACGATCAACAACCAAAAAATGATAGCCGACGCCTTGACGTAGCGCCGTCGCCTCATACTCTCCACGAGAAGCCATGTCGCTCCGATGTCGCCCACACCCGATAGGGTGCGTATCCCCAAAAGGGCTCCGCCCGCGGCCCCTACCCCGGTGCTTTCCCGCGCGTAACCCGAGAGACGCAAAACGGTTGCGTCGATGCCTCCACCTGCGGCAACGAGATATACCTTTAGGGCCAAACCAACGAAGATCAGCATGATCGGCAAAGCTGCGAAGTTGGCGTTGTCATCGCGATCCGAAGATCTAATAGCAGGAGCCGAGCCTCGACCTTGGCGATTCTTGCGAGGCAAGGCTTTGGGGGGCAGTCTGTACCCAAACACGAAACAAAGCAACGCTAAGAGCGCCGTCGACAAAGTCGTCTGGGTGGCGCCCGGGAGATCGTACTGTGTTGCCCATACGTAATTGCCACCGTTTGCCAGAATCAGAGCGGCGGGAAACACGTAATACACGGCGAAGAGCGCCATGACGACGTTGTGACCTGACAGCAGAGGCCGTCTCCCGGCAGCGTCTTTTGGGCCGTACGTGATCGACACAGCGACAACGGACCCAATGAGAACGAGTAGGATGAGACTCAATTGAGTTAGCTCCGGATCTCAAGGTGGTCGGCTGCAGTTCGTGGGGATGGCTATAGGACCTGATGAGCTTGGGACACGAGGCGGCGGCCCCAGTTGGCCGCCAGGGATCCTGTCGGCATACGGTAGATGCCCGCCAGAGTTGCGTCGAGATCGTCCCCCACCCGCCGCCGAACCTCGGGCATCCGTACCCCCAGTACTGCACTCTCGCTAGCCTGTCCTCATGTCGTCCGTAAAGCACAGAGTACGCCTTTTGTCCCAACGATTCGGCGTCGACCTGCTTCGGTACCCTCAGTCGGACCCTGTGTGGAGGACCGTGATGCTCCTGCGTGGGCGTGACGTCTCTACTGTCCTTGACGTCGGTGCCAATGACGGTGGATTCGGTCGATCTCTCCGTCGCCACGGTTTTCCGGGGCGGATGATCTCCTTTGAGCCGCTCAGTGAGCCGCATGCGCGCCTCCTCGAGGCGGCCAAGCGCGACGTCTCTTGGGAGACGCACATGATCGCCCTCGGGGCTGGCACTGACCGCGCCACCATGAATGTGGCAGGGAATAATCAAGCGAGCAGTTCACTGCTTGCAATGCGTCCGCGCCACGCTCAGGAAGCTCCCGATTCTGCATATGTTGGAGTTGAGGACGTCGAAATCAGAAGTCTAGACTCTCTTACTGAAAAACTGGGGCTGCATCCGCGTGACCGGATCTTCTTGAAGGTCGACGTTCAGGGTTACGAAGCAGAAGTACTAGCCGGCGCAGCGCAATTGTTGTCACGGACGGAATTAGTTGGAATTCAGCTTGAAATCTCGTTCGTTGACTTATATGAGGGATCTATGTCATGGAAAGAAAGCATTGCTTTCGGAACGAACCTCGGATTCACCATCATGGGCATGAACCCGGGTTTTGTGTCCCCAACCGGCCAGTTGTTGCAAGCCGACGTTGTCATGTTCCGTTAGTTGGCTCCGCGTCCTAGGAAATTGAAACGAGCCCCGGCACCGTTGGGTGGACCGGGGCTCGTGTCTAGGGATTAGATCGCTACGGCGACCTCAGCCACGACGCCCTGCTGGGCGACGACCTTCGTGTCGACCGCGTCGACCTTAGGCGCGAGCGTCCGAAGCGTCCACTCACCAGGAGCGGCGAAGAAACGAAAGTGGCCGGTGACCGACGTGGGCACCTCGGCGGTGAACTCACCGGTCTTGTCGAGCAGCCGCACGTAGGCGTTCTCGACCGGCTGGTCATCGCGGGTGACGATGCCCTGGATCACGGACTCCTTGGCGACGTTGACGCCCTCGAGGGACAGACCGCCGGTGGTGGCGCCGCACATCAGGCCTCACCCCGCTCGTCGCCCAGGGCGACCGGGACGCCGACGAGGGAGCCGTACTCGGTCCACGAGCCGTCGTAGTTCTTCACGTTCTGCTGGCCGAGCAGCTCCTTGAGCACGAACCAGGTGTGGCTCGAGCGCTCGCCGATCCGGCAGTAGGCGATGGTGTCCTTGTTCCAGTCTACGCCGGCCTCGGTGTAGAGCTCCTTGAGGTCGTCGTCGGACTTGAAGGTGCCGTCGTCGTTGGCCGCCTTGCTCCACGGGACGCTGGCCGCGGTCGGGATGTGCCCCGCGCGCTGCGCCTGCTCCTGTGGGAGGTGCGCCGGGGCGAGCAGTCGACCGGCGTACTCGTCGGGGCTGCGGACGTCGACGAGGTTCTGGGTGCCGATCGCGGCGACGACCTCGTCGCGGAACGCGCGGATGGCCTTGTCCTGCTCCTGAGCGGTGTAGGAGGTCTTATCGCGGGTCGGGACCTCGTCGGTCAGCTCGCGGCTGTCGAGCTCCCACTTCTTGCGGCCGCCGTCGAGGAGCTTGACGTCCTGGTGGCCGTAGAGCTTGAAGTACCAGTAGGCGTAGGCGGCGAACCAGTTGTTGTTGCCGCCGTAGAGCACGACCGTGTGGTCGTTGGAGACGCCCTTGCCGGACAGGAGAGCCTCGAACTGCGCCTTGTTGACGAAGTCGCGGCGCACCTGGTCCTGCAGGTCCGTGGTCCAGTCGAGCTTGATGGCGGTGCGGATGTGGCCCTTGTCGTAGGACGTGGTGTCCTCGTCGACCTCGATCAGGACGATCTTCGGGTCGTCGAGGTGCTGCTCGACCCACTCAGCGGAGACGAGTGCGGATTCGCGGCTCATGTGGTGATCACCTTTCGGATGCCCAGTGCGGGCTGGGTGGATGTGCGATGTCGGTCTCGGCAGGCTCGACCACTGCTAGGCGGTGCGGGCTCGCTTGCCGAGGAGGTAGAGCTCGCAGCCCAGGCAGAAGCCGAAGGCAGCGTTGAGGAAGGCAGCCGCCAGCGCGAAGCCGGTGGCGATGGCGCCGAGCAGGTCGGCGCCGGCCAGGTAGCCGGCCAGGGCGACGACGGCGAACACGAGCCCGACGGCCTGAGCGAAGCGGGGCGGCTCAGGGTCCTCGAGCTCCTGCGGCGCCGCCAGCCGGGGCCGAACCAGCGTCTTGAAGAGCCAGGAGTAGGGGGTCCGCGTCAGGCCGAGACCAGCGCCGAGCGCAAACAGCCCCGCCTGGAAGGCGAGCAGCACGACGCTCAGGGTCGAGGGCGCTGCAAGAAGGGCCACGGTCAGCAGGGCCGTGGTAAGGGTGGCCGCGAAACGCGGTCCCCGAGGGTCGATCTGCCGACGCTCAGTGCGTGACTGAGCGTGCCGAGATTCCGTGGTTGCGGACATGTCTCTCCTGCGCGACGAGGGGGCGGCCTTGCGGACAAGGGCACGGAACGTCTGGGCAGTTACCGGCTGAGCCGGGCGCACCGGTCAACCCCAGTTCGATTTAGTCCACTAAATCGGTGGACAAGAGAGGGTTGGTGACGCTCCGTCAGGACATTCGACACAGAGCAGAACGCACGCGGCAGTGATCCACCGCGCGTCGCTTCGTCAAGATGCTCCGTGACATGGGGACAGCGTAGACAGGCGACGTTCGCCAATGTAAATGTCGTCTCATACAATGAGACGCGTGTCTGATTTATGAGACCTCCTTCCCTGGTGTTGCGTCCCCCTCGTGGCCTCCTTTGCTGAGGTTGCCTACATGGTGGCCGATGGTTTCCATGTGACCAAGCAACTGCCCTCCCCGTCGCGACGCGGGATCCTCCTGGGGATCGCCTCCGCAGCGGCGGCCGGAACACAGCTCTCCACACTCACAGAAGCCGTCGCCGCGCCTAAGCGGTCAATTGCGGAATCGCCCTGTCCAACCCCTTGGCAGCGTCATCTAATGAGTAGGCTCAGCTTCGGATACTGCGCCAGAACGCTCACGGATATGCAAGTCGCTGGGTCGTGGGAAGGGTGGCTGGCTCAGCAGTTGGCTCCGACGTCGCTACAGGAGACTGCCAAGGCCCTGGAAATCGCCAAATGGTTCCCCGATCTGGCCCAAGTCCCAGAAGTCAAGTGGTCCGCGAGCAACTCCAGGACGAAAGGGGGCATCGGCTACGCGAACGATCTCGCGAACCTGTCGATGCTGCGACGCATCTATTCGCGCCGGCAGGTCCTGGAGACAATGGTCGACTTCTGGTCCAACCACCTCCACGTGCGCGCCGACCACGAATTCGCGTGGGTGCACCGCGCGTCCTACGACACGCTGATCCGCGCGCACGCGCTCGGGAAGTTCGACGACCTGCTCGTCGCCGCGTCGCTGCACCCCGCGATGCTGCTCTACCTGGACAACTGGACCTCCAAGCGAGGCGCCCCCAACGAGAACCAGGGCCGCGAACTCCTCGAACTGCACACTGTCGGCCGCGCCGCGGGCTACACCGAGCAGATGGTCAAGGACTCCGCCACGATCCTCTCCGGGTGGACCGTCGACGCCTTCAACACCTGGGACCGCTACTACGACGCCGGCCGGCACACCACCGGCCCCGTCCAGGTCCTCGGCTTCACCCACGCCAACGGCTCCCCCGACGGCTCCGTGGTGACCGAGGCCTACCTGCGCTACCTCGCCCACCACCCCGCCACCGCACTACGGATCGCCACCAAGCTGGCTCGCGCCTTCGTGTCCGACACCCCGACCACCACCCTGGTCAACCACCTCGCCGGCGTCTTCCGCTCCTCAGGCACCGACATCACGGCCACCCTGCGCGCCCTCGTCGCCCACCCCGACTTCCACAGCCACCAGGGCAACCTGGTCCGCAACCCCATCGACGACTTCGTCGCCACCTGTCGAGTGCTCGAGATCGAAGCCCATGCCCCAGCCGGCGGGGAATCGTTCAGTGAGCTTGCCGTGTCAGTGGCGCAGACGACACCGCTATACCAATGGCCCCGCCCCGACGGTCAGCCAAGCGGCGGTGACACGTGGACCTCACCAACGCGAATGCTCAATTCGTTTCGAATGCACTGGGCATTGGCAAGCGGCTGGCCAGACATGGGAGCTGGATACAAGAGCCCAACCAGGTGGCTCCCTACTCAGAGAGTCCAACTGGGAGAGGCAGTGGATCACCTTTGTCGGTTGATCCTGGGGAAGCCCTCGACCCAAAGAATTAGAGCCGCGGTCGCAACTGCCACCGAATCAAAGACCAGCTCCAGCATTACGCGCGACCATCCACTTCGCGGACCCCTGTTTACACGAGCGCTAGTCGTCCTACTCGACTCACCGGACCACATGACCCGCTAGGAGGCGCAGATGGAGTCGAAACACGAAGGCCTTTGCGATGCCCGCGACGCTGGACCGAGAGTATCGCGACGCGGCGTCCTGAAAACGATGGCCATAGCGGCAGCGGCTGGTGGCTTGGGTGTCACGACGACCATGTTTGGCGAGGCCGTTCAGCAAGCGAGTTGGGGAGGTTCGCGCGGTGGAAATGTGCTAGTCGTAATTAGCCTGCGCGGAGGCATCGATGGCCTGGGCGTCACTATCCCACACGGAGACCCCGTGTACTACCAGCAGCGTCCGAACATCTCAATCCCGAAGGAAATGCTCCTTGTGCCGGACGAATTTTTCGGCCTACACCCTGGCCTGGCACCGCTTCAATGGGCTTTCAAGTCCGGCGAGCTGGCGGCAGTACACGCAGTAGGGTTACCTGTTCCAAACCGATCACACTTTTCCGCAGTAGAAGAAGTGGAGGACGCAGCTCCCGGAGGGTCCGTTCGCTCCGGCTGGCTGAACAGGATGATTGGCCTGACGCGAGAGCATGGACCAGTCGACGGAATTCAGCTCCTCAGATCGACCTTGCCTCTAAGCTTGAGCGGCATCGCTCCAACGATCGCCGTCGATCGGATTGACGAACTCGCTCTTGTCGGGGCCGAGAACACCGATGCATTGTCGGCGCATAGGAAGGCGGCACTGAAGATCATGTGGTCCGCCAGCTCACAGAGCGAACTTACCCGCGGGTATCAGGCTTCAATAGCCGCCACAGATCGCTTCGCCCACGTGACTCAGACCGCATACGAGCCTAATGTGCACTACCCTCGAGAGTGGCCGGCCATTGACTTGTCGGACGCGCTCCGCGACACAGCGCGCTTAGTGAAGGCGGATCTCGGAATCCAAGTCATCAGTATCGATTTCGGTTCGTGGGACATGCACACAAATTACGGAAGCGTTGGTTCCGGCAATATGCGAAACATGATCGCTTCATTCGCGAGAACCTTGGATGCCTTCCTACGCGACCTGGGGTCGCATCGCGGACGAGTGACGGTGTTCACGATTAGCGAGTTCGGGCGGCGAATCCACGAGAACGGAAGTCGCGGTCTGGACCACGGCTGGGGAAACATGATGCTAGTGGCCGGCGCGGGAGTGAAAGGTGGCAAGTATTACGCCAAATGGCCGGGCCTGGGCAGCGGCGCCGATGACGACCTCGCCGTCACGACCGACTATCGCCAAGTCCTCGGCGAGGTCATTCGGTCGCGCTTCCCGGAGAGGTCGCTGCCCAAGGTGTTCCCCGGCTTCGTCGTCGACTCGACCGGGCTTGGGCTGATGCGCTGACGCCGTACGACCGAAGGTCCTCAGACACCGCGGACGTGGCGGGTGAGGACCGTGGCAATGCGGGTGGCCAGCGCTTCCTGGCCGGCGGCGTTGGGGACGGCACCCCTGCCGAGCCAGTGCGGGTCGTTGAGCCAGGTCAGCGCGGAGACATAGATGACGTGCGCGTCCGCGGCGGCGGAGCGGACAGCCTGGTCGGCGGCGAGTGCGCCCCGGCTCGGGCGGGTGGCGTCCCAGATCGGGCCGATGGCCAGGATCGTCAGCTTCGGGTTCATCCGGCGGGCGGCGCGGTAGAGGTCCAGGGCCGCCGTACGTACCACGGCGGGGTCCTGGGTGGCGTCGGCGCGGCTACCGACGACGAGCAGGACGTCGGGCTTGTCGACGAGCGCGTTGGTGAGGCGGGAAGCGAAGGGCTGCCGGAAGGCGTCGCCGGCGACATAGCCGGTGCCGGGGATGGCGTGCACCTCGTCGACGACGTTCATGTGCTGGTGGATCAGGACCGGCCAGACGCTGTAGCTCGAGCGGCTGGGCTTGTCTCCGAGGGTGGCGCCGTCGCCGATGATCGAGACGTGGATGGCTTTGGGCTCGGCTGTCGTCCCTTGGTTTCGAGACCGGCGCTTCGCGCCCTCCTCAACCACCGGGGTTGGTTGGTTTCGAGACGGGCGCTGGGCGCCCTCCTCAACCAACGGGGAGGCAATGAAGCTGGGGAGGGCGTCGGTGTGGCGGACGGCCAGGAACCAGATGCCGACGGTGGCGAGGACGCCGGCGATCAGCCAGGCGTCGACGATACGGACGCGCGCGCGATGCCGCCCCTTTGAAGTTCCCCGAGAACCCACGGGTCTGAGGTTAGAGGCTGCGCGGCGCCGTGGAGAGCCGGGGTAGCACCCGGTCGAGGAGCGAGACGAGACGGCGGCGGGGCTCCGTGGGAGCGTCCTGGCTTGCCGCGCATCCCCCGACCACGTCAGACCTCGAAACGTGCTGCTGCCGCGACCTGGGTCAGGGCGCGGCAGCAGTCACGACGGATTCAGCGTCTCAGAGACCAGCCTTCGCAACGCCGTACTCGGCCTGCGAGCGGGTGTACCCCTCGAACATCAACTGCTCGACGAGACCCGAGTGGGAGTAGCCGGACATGTCGAGGTATTCCTTGGCAGTCCTCGCCGCCTGCTTGTTCCAGCTGGCGCCGACCTTGTCGGCTGCGAAGGATGCGTCCGCCAGGGAATACCCCTCGAACTTCAGCTGGTCGATGAGGCCCTTGCGGGAGTAGCCGGACATCTCGAGGTAGTCCGAGGCGGTGCGCAGAGCGTTCTCCTGCCCCGCGGTCATGGCCGGGGCGACCTTCTTGACCACCTTCTTGATCGCCTTCGTGACCGACTTGGTGGCGGTCGGAGACGGGGTGGGGGTGGGCGACGCCTTCGTGACGACCTTCTTGGCGGTCGGCGACGCCGAAGGCGTGGAAGCCGGCTCGGTGGTCGCGGAGTCGTCTGCGTCACCCGTGGTGGGGGTGCTGGCCGGGGTGGAGTCGGCAGCCGTCGTGGTCGTGCTGGTCTTGTCAGCACCGTTGGAGCCGCCGCCAAAGATGGCGCCGATCAGGACGAGCGCGCCGATGCCCGTGAGGATCTTGTGCCGGACGAACCAGCTGGGCTTCTTGCCCGACCAGTCAGGAGCGGGCGGCGGCGGGACAGGCGTGGGCGTAGACATTTTTGAGCTCCCCCGAGCAAAGTAGTACCGGTTTAAGGACGCACGGCACTTCGGCCGAGAGCCTCGCCATCTGAGGATTCGCCGAGGAGCGTCCCCCGGGCACTCAGCCCGACGCCCGTGGGCCGCTACTGGACCCGGGCGGAGAGCCGGGGTAGCACCCGGTCGAGGAGCGAGATGAGACGGGTGGCGGTCTCCTCGGCTACCTCGGCGCCGCGGCGGAACGGGTCGGCGACGTCGTCCTCGGACTGGGCGGAGCGGGCGTTGCGGGCGGCCTGGCGGAGCAGGGCGTGGCCGCGCAGGTCCTCGGGGAGCTCGTCGAGGAGGCGGGCGAACTGGCCGAGGGTGAAGGTCTTGCGGAACGCGCCGGGGTGGTCGTCGAGGACGAAGCGGCGGTGGCTGCGCTCGGCGGTGAGCACCAGGTCGGCGGCCTCGACCATCGCGGGGGTGAGCCGGCGACTACGGAAGGCGCTCGCGTCGACGCCGCGGTCGACGAGGGTCTGGCCGATCGTGTGGTCGATCGGCTCGTCCTCGCGGCCGTGGGTGCCGGCGCTGGAGACGGTGACGCTGGGGTCGTCGCCGAGGAGGTGGTGGGCGTAGGTCTCGGCGAAGGAGGAGCGGCAGATGTTGGCGGTGCAGACGAAGAGGAGGTTGAGGGGGGTGGCGGGCTCGGTGGCGTCGCCCTCGTGGTTTCGAGACGGGCGCTGCGTGGTCTCGACGGGCTCGACCAACGGGGTGGGCTCGACCAACGAGGCCGCCAGGCGTCGTACGGACTGCTCGAGGATCTCGGGGGTGGTGGCGAGGGTGAGGCGGGCATGTCCAGCACCGGCGGCGCCGCCGAAATCCATGCCCTCGGTGAGGGCGACGCGGGCGCGGGTGAGGAAGGTTTCGGCGGGGCGGTCGCCGAGGTCGAGGGCGCGGCAGTCGAGCCAGGCGAGGTAGGTGCCTTCGGGCATCCGGTAGCGGACCTGGGGCAGGTGCTCGGCGAGCAGGGCGGCGAGCAGGCGGCGGTTCTCGTCGAGGTCGACGAGCAGGGCGTCGAGCCAGTCGCGGGAGTGCCGGAGCGCGGCGACGTGGGCGATCTCGCCGAGGTGGCTGGCGCCGTGGGTGACCACGTCGGGCATCCGCTTGAGGTCCTCCTCGGCCTCGCTGCCCGCGACGGCTACCGCGGCCTTGAGGCCGGCCAGGTTCCACGCCTTCGAGGCCGACAGCAGGCTCAGCGCGCGGGGGTCCACGGAGAGGTAGGGGACGAACGCGTGGTCGCCGTACACCAGCGGCGCGTGGATCTCGTCGACGACGACACGGACGCCGTACCGCTCGGCGAGCCCGGCGACCGCCTCGAGCTCGGGGCGGGTGTGCACGGTGCCGGTGGGGTTGTGCGGGCTGCAGAGGAGGTACGACGTCGGGCGGGCGTCGTGGAAGGTGGCCTCGAGGACGTCGAGGTCGAGGCGGCCGTCGTCCCCGAGCGGGGCCTCGACGACCCGGCGGCCGGCGGCGCTGACGAAGTCGTAGAACGGCGGGTAGACGGGCGGGTTGACCACCACCGCGTCGCCCTCGGCGGTGACCAGGCGCAGCATCTCGACCACGCCCTGCATCACGTCGGGCACGATCCGGGCCGCGCCCGGCTGCCACCCCCAGCGGTCGTGGGCGAACTCGCGCAGCGCCTCGACGTAGTCCTCGCCCAGCGCGTAGCCGGTGTCGCCGGTGGTCGTCGCCTCCTCGAGCGCCCGTCTCACCGCCGGGGCGAGGGGCGTGTCCATCTCCGCGATGAACAGCGGGAGCACGTCGGCGGGGTGCGCGCGCCACTTCACGGAGGTACGGCGGCGCAGCTCGGGCTCGGTCAGCTCGCGGAGGGGGCGCACGGTGGGGAGTCTAGGTCGGGGGTCTCGACGGGCGGGTGGTTCACGCCAGACCCGGGAGTCCAGTGATCACGATGCCCATCTGGTCCGCCAACTTGGCCACGGTGTCGAAGCCCTCCCACGAGGTCAGGCGGAGCAACGCATCATCGGTCGTGGCAGGCAGGTCGCGTTCTGCATCGAGGCGGTCGCCGAACAGCACGACCGCATGACTCTGGTCGTCCTGACGCGACACCCAGGTGATTCCGTCGAAGTCGCGCGGGTCGGCATGCACTGCGGCCGACCATCGGGCGGTGACCTCGTAGCCACCAGGCCCCGTCTCGATCATCTCGCGTCGATCGATCCCGATCCGGGCCAGACCTCGCGAGGTGAAGTCGGCCAACCGCAGGGACCGCTGGGGCACGATCTCGACGAGAAACCGGTGGGCCAGGTCCTGGTAGCGGACCGAGCGCACAGCACCCCGGACCGGTACGTCGTGAAAGACGGTCTCACTGAGCGCACCAGCACGGGTGTCGGCGCCGTACAGAACCGGCACGTCGCGCCCATGCGCACCACGGAAGGGACCGAACCGGGTCTCACGGGTGGGCACGTAGAAGCTGACGGGTGGCCACGGGTCAAGGCCGACCCGGATGATCGCCCGTCCCGCGTCCCAGGTCGCCTCCAGGAAGTCGGGGGGCGATCCGTCGCCGCGGTTGGGTGGGGGCGGGACGCGTGGCGACGGTGGCAGCGGCAGTGCTTCACTCTCCCCCGGTCCCATCTGCTGCTTCCTCTACGCCCCGGACGGGGTGCTGTCCGCCGCTGCTGCAGCGACCACGGCCGCGGGAGCGGTCACCATGACGTCGACCGGTCGGGCGTCGTCCAGGCGAGCGTTCGCCGACACGAACCAGACAGCAAGGGTCCAGCCGTCCGCGTCGGGACCGAGTGCCTTGATGACCTCGGCGACAACGGCACGCGGCCGCCCGTCCACCTGGTCGAACTGGAAGCCGGGGTAGAGCGGTTTGCCCTCAACGGTCGTCGCGAAGACCTTGCCGTCGGCGCGCCATCTGTTGGCGAGTGCGTGCTCGTTCTTGGACCCCGAGCGCGCCAGCTTCCCCACCTCACGGCTGGAGAGGAGCCCGAACTCACGACCGACCGAGGCGAGCACGCTGACGTTGCGCTCGATCTGGAGCAGCATTCCGGCACTCAGTCGCGTGGTCCGCTCGGGAAAGAGCGCCTTTGCCACGTCGCGCACCGCCGCGTGCTCCCCGCGCAAGCGGCCTTTGGCCTCGGCGACGAGCTCCCGGATCACCTCTCCCTCGGCAGGACTCTCCACCGCGACGAGCACGTAGTGCCCTTCGAGGCCGTGGTGGCTCTTGCCGCTGCGGACGGTCGAGATCACGTCACGCCCGTCCAGGCTGAGAACGTCGCCCCGGTCCGGTGCCTCCGTGTCAGCCACGTGATCACTCACTCTCGTCCAGAAGGATCCACCTTACTCATGAGATCGGTGAGATCCACAGCCTGTATAACCCATTTCACGGTCAAATTTGGAGATCCGCGCGCTGTCAACGCCGCTAGGGAATCCCCCGACCTACAGTTTCAGCGTGGGCAACTCAGACTCCGACCTCCGAGACGCGGCCGTCCTCCTGGCCCGCGCCGCCACCGACACCGGGCGACGTACGGACCTCAGCACCGCGATTGCCCTCCTCGGGTTCGACCGCCGCGAGCTCGAGGCCGAGCTGGCTGAGGACCTCGCCGCGGGGCGCGACTGAGCCGAAGCGACGCATTGGACGGCGACCGGGCGGAGCTGCGAGGCGCGTGCGTGTCCTACCTCGAGGGCTCCATCGAGCTCCGACTCAGGCAGCCTCGAGCACGAAGAAGAGGAAGCAGAGGAACGCCGTCCGGTCCCCGATGTCGGGCGGCAGCAGCTCGCGCGGCGTGTCGGGGGCGTACGGCGGCTCGCTGATGACCGAGATCCGGAAGCCGGCGCGGGTGAACTCGTCGGCCATCACGCTCAGCGGCCGGTGGAAGAACGTCAGGGAGGCGGTCTGGCCGTCGAAGTCGTAGTCCTCGGTGTAGGACGAGACCTCGAAGTAGTCCTCCTTCGGGAAGACCACCGGGCGGATCACCGGGTGGTTCACCGCGAGGATCAGCCGCCCGCCGGGCTTGAGCACCCGGCGCAGCTCGGCGAGCGGGCCCGTCCAGTCCTCGAAGTAGTGCAGCACCAGGGACGCCACCACGTCGTCGTACTCCGCGTCGCCGAACGGCAGCGGCTCCGTGAGGTCGGCGACCAGCACCGTGGCGTCGGTCCCGAGCCGCTGCTGCGCCAGCGCCACCATCGCGGGGCTCGCGTCGAAGGCGGTCACCTCGGCGCCGCGGTCGCGCAGGGACTCCGCAAGCGGCCCCGAGCCGCAGCCGGCGTCGAGAATGCGCCTGCCGGCCACGTCGCCGGCGAGGTCGAGGACCGCCGGCCGCGCGTAGTGGGCGTTGAACAGGCCGGTCTCGTTGGTCCGCGCATAGCTCTCGGCGAACGCGTCGTAGTGGTCTGCCTGCTGCATGGGATCCCCCTCGTCAGAAACGTGACGGGACCCTATCGCGGGCGCAGGGTCGCGGGCTGGCACCAGGACCCGGACACTGTCGGCGCCCTGCGGCACCATCCGGCATCTGCCCCGATCAGTGCAGAGGAGTGGCGTCATGGGGAGTCGCTGTACCGCCGAGCTTTACGAAGACAGCACCGGAACGTCTCCGATCGAGCGCTGGCGTTCACATTGACCTTATGTTTAATGACACATAACGTTTGCGAGAGAGGAGTTGAGTCGAATGCCGAAGACGTTCGCCCAGTACGCCGCCCAGCGCGGGCAGGACATGACCGCGGAGGAAGCAACGGCGGCTCGCGTCTTCGACGCGGCCTACTCGCTCGGCGCCGCACTATCGGGCGCTCGCAAGGCGCGCCGCCTGACTCAGGCGCAGCTGGCCGAGTTGTCGGGAGTGACGCAGGCCGACATCAGCAGGATCGAGCGAGGCCAGATCGCTCCCACGACGCAGACCCTGCTCAGGCTCATCGAGGCCCTGCATGGCCAGCTCACTCTTGTCGTGCCCGACTCAAGCAGCGGCGAGGGCGCTCGCGCCGATCGACTTGTTGCCCTGAGCGTGGTCTAGGACAGGTCAGGACGCCTCGGGCTCGAGGAGGCGGGCCAGGGTGGCGAGCACCTCGTCCTTCTTCGGGGCGCCGCTGGCGCGCTGCAGCTCGCGGCCGCCGGCGTCGAGGACCAGCGTGGTCGGCGTGCGCAGGATCCCCAGGCGCCGTACCAGCTCGAGGTGGTGCTCGGCGTCGACCTCGACGTGCTCGACGCCGGGTACGACGGCAGCGACCTCGTGCAGGATCCTGCGGGTCACCCGGCAGGGCGCGCAGAAGGCGCTGGAGAACTGGAGCAGCGTGGCCCGCTCCCCCAGCCGGTGCTCGAGGTCCTCGCCGTGCAGCACGCTGTGCTCCTCGAGCGGGACGTCGGAGCCACCCTTGACCGTGTGCGTGCCGCGGAACCGGCCGTCGCGGGCCGCCCGCCACAGGCCGAACGCGGACGCCGCGGCCAGCGCGACGACCAGGACCCACGCACCTTGGTTCATGTCGTTGCCAACTCCTTTCCGGGTGCGAACCATTCCCTCGTTTGGCGCATCTCACTCGGTGTCGCCAGAATCCGTCCACAAGGGGGATCGCATGAACCGCACGCTCGCCGTCGCGCCGGTGCCGGCCGCGCCACTGCTCTACGCCGTCCCGGGCGCGATCCACGACGGCGACACGATCGTGCACACCACCGCGCGCGGCGAGGTGGGCGACGTGGCGCGCGTGGAGGGCGGCTACGTGCTGAGCACCAGGGCCAGCGACCAAGAGCCGGCGTTCCGGTTGTACGTCGTCTCCGACTCGGGCGAGACCAACAAGCTGGCCGACACGCTCGGCTCGTTCGCCGTCTCCCCCGACGGCCGGCAGGTCGCCTCGATGACGTCGACCGACCTGAAGGTGCACGCCTGGGACGTCACCAACGGAGCGCCGCGCGGGACCTGGCGACCTCCGTGGCACGTGCAGCCCAACGGGCACGTCGCCTACGCGGGGCGGGTGCTGGTCGTCGGGGCCAACACGTTCGAGGGCAAGCCGCTGACCTTCGCGTGGCGGCCGTCGTCCACCTCGTCGCGCGGCCTGCCCGCTGTGGCATCGCCGTCCGCGTCGGGGCGTTCCGTGGCGGGACTGACCCACGGGTGCCTCACCGCCCTACGGCTCTCGGGGACGTCGTACGGGTGGACGAGCTGTGACCTCGCCGCCGACAACCTGACCGGCCCGGAGTTCAGCCCCAACGGGAAGCGGGTGCTGGCCTACCCGGCGCAGACCGACGGGTTCGGGCCCGGGTCGTTCTCCGCCGTCGACGTGCGGACCGGCCGCCCGGTGGCGACCTTCCTGCCCGGGGACTGGACGTACGGCGCGCGGTGGGCCGACGACCGGCACCTGTGGGTGTCGTCCGCCTCCACCGGGGACGCCACGGACACGATCATCCGGCGCTGCGACCTGGCCGGGGAGTGCACGACCGTGGTGAAGGTGGCCGGGCGGGCGGTCGTGGGGCGGCCGTAGCTGCCGGCTCCACTCCTGCCCCACGAGTCCCAGCGCGGGCCCTGATCAGTTCCAGGTGGCTGCTCTGAGTGCTGATGGACAGCCACATCGAACTGATCTGGCCATCTGGCTGTCGTCAGGGGTTGGTTCAGTTCCCACGGCAGGTTTTCTCAGGGTGGGAACCTGCCGTCGGAACTGAGCCGGCCGGCCCGGGGGTTTCGAGACGGGCACTGGGCGCCCTCTGAAGGTCTCGACGAGCTCGATCAACGACTTCTTGCCCGATTTCGGGCAGGAACTCGCGTTTCGGGACGCCGTACCGCCATGATCGTCGGGTGCCGAACGCCGACGACGCCGCGCTGGTGAGCCACCTGGTGGCCACGACCGGGCTGTCCGAGGCGGAGGCGCAGCGCGTGGTGGAGGACGTCGTGAGCTTCTACGCCGAGAGCGTGGAGGACTTCGTCCGGCGCCGGCACGCGCACCTGAAGACCTATGGCGCGAAGAACGACGAGATCTTCGCGCGGCTGCGCGGTGAGCTGCGCGAGCGCGTGGTGTCCGCACCCGAGCTCAGCGAGCGGCAGCTGCGACGCATCATCTACGGCTGAGAGGCAGACGAGCATGTGCGGGATCGTGGGGTACATCGGCGGTCAGCAGGCAGGGCAGCTGGTGCTCGAGGGGCTGACCCGGCTGGAGCACCGCGGCTACGACTCGGCGGGGGTCGCCGTGCTCGGCTCGTCCGGGCTCAAGGTCGCGAAGGCCAAGGGGCGGGTGCGCGACATCGACGTGCCGAAGCGGTTCGCCGGGACGGTCGGGATCGGGCACACGCGCTGGGCGACGCACGGTCCGGCCAACCAGGTCAACGCGCACCCGCACACCTCCGAGGACGGCCGGGTCGCGGTCGTCCACAACGGCATCATCGACAACGCCGCGTCGTTGCGGGCGCAGCTGTCGGACCTCGGTGTCACGCTGGTCTCCGACACGGACACGGAGGTGATCGCCCACCTGGTTTCCCGCTCGTCGGCCGACACCCTCGAGGAGAAGGTGCGCGAGGCCCTGGCGCGGATCGAGGGCACCTACGGGATCGCCGTACTCCACGCGGACTTCCCCGACCGGATCGTGGTGGCCCGCAACGGCAGCCCGCTGATCATCGGCGTCGGCGACCGCGAGATGCACGTGGCCTCGGACCTGGCGGCGCTGGTGCGCTACACGACGACGGTCGCGCACCTCGAGGACGGCGAGATCGCGACGCTGACCGCCGGCGGGTTCTGGACGTACGGCGCCTCCGGGCACGCCGAGAAGCCGGTCACCGAGCTCGACATCGACCCGGCGACCTACGACACCGGTGACCACGAGTCGTTCATGCACAAGGAGATGCTCGAGCAGCCCGAGGCCGTGGAGCGGGCGCTGCGCGGGCGGCTCGACGAGCGGTTCGGCACCGCGCACCTGGGCGGCCTGGAGATGGACCCGCGGGAGACCCGGGCGATCCGGCGCGTGAAGATCCTGGGCTGCGGGTCGGCGCACTACGTCGGGCAGATGGGCGCCTCGCTGATCGAGGAGCTGGCCCGGATCCCGGCGGACTCGGAGCCGGCCTCGGAGTTCCGCTACCGCAACCCGATCATCGAGCCGGACACGCTCTATGTCGCGGTGTCGCAGTCCGGCGAGACCATCGACACCCTGCTCGCGGTGCAGGAGATCAAGCGCAAGGGCGGCCGGGTCGTCGGCCTGGTCAACGTGGTCGGCTCGGCGATCGCGCGCGAGTGCGACGGCGGGATCTACCTGCACGCCGGGCCTGAGGTCGCGGTCGCCTCGACGAAGGCGCTGACCAACATGTTCGTCGGTTTCGCCTTGCTGGCCTTGCACCTGGGCCGGGTGCGGGACCTGTCGATCGCGGACGGGAAGCGGCTGATCGCCGGCCTGTCGCGGCTGCCGTCGCAGATTTCCGCCGTGCTCGACGCCTCGGACGCGCTGGTGCCGGTGGCCGAGCGTCTCGCCAAGGCGGAGTCGCTGTTCTTCGTCGGCCGGGTGCGTGGCTACCCCGTGGCGCGCGAGGGGGCGCAGAAGCTGAAGGAGATCTCCTACCGGCACGCCGAGGCCTACCAGACCTCCGAGCTCAAGCACGGTCCGCTGGCGTTGATCTCCGCAGAGGTGCCGACCGTGGCCGTCGTACCCGACGACGAGCTGGTCGACCGCAACGTGGCTGCGCTGCACGAGATCGCCGCGCGGTCCGGGCCGCTGGTGGTCGTCACCCACGAGTCCGTCGACCTGTCTGGGCTCGACGTCGAGCGGATCGACGTGCCCCGCAACGAGGTGGAGCTCGACCCGATCCTGCTGACCATCCCGCTGCAGCTGCTGGCCTACCACGCCGCCGAGTCGCTCGGCCTGGACATCGACAAGCCCCGCAACCTCGCGAAGTCCGTCACCGTCGAGTGACGACTCAACGTGACCGGGGTGCCGACTCAACGTGATGGGGGTGCCGACTCAACGGGAAGGGGGGCGGACGTAAGAACAGCCCCCGCGGACGGTCCCGTTGGGAGGTCGGGATCGGCCGCGAGAGCTGATCAATCCGGTGGAGCACCTGCGAAGAACTTCCCCCGGCCTCTTCAGTGTGCGTGCTGCCCGGCCCGAAGCAAAGTCAAAAGTCGCGCGATCTTCCTCAGCCGCCCGCAAAGGGGGGTAGAAGCTCGACGGTGTCCCCCGGCGCGAGCGGTACGGCGGCCGGGTCGGTCGCCCCGACGGGGCGGTCCCCGACGAGCACCGAGCAGACCCCGAGCACCTCGGCCAGGCGGGGGCGGTCCGGGTGCAGCGCGCGCACCGCGGTGAGCACGTCCGCGAGCGTCGTACCCGCCTGGACCGGGACGCTGTCGGCGTCCACGCCGGCGGCGGCGCGGGCGGCGGCCCAGTAGCGCACCGTCACGCCGTTTGAGACAGAAGGCGGGGTCGCGGCGGGCATGTTCGCTATCCTGCCTTATCGCGTGATCCGGGGCGCGCGCTCCCGAGCGGCTCAACGGCGAGTCGGCAAGACCCTTCCTCCAGGGGAGATGCCATGAGCACCCTGCTGCTGCTGACGAGCACCACCCAGCCTTCCGCCGAGGTACTACCGGCGCTGGCGCTGCTCGCCCACCAGGTCAAGATCCTGCCCGCCGAGGGCAGCGCCCTCCTCGACGCGCCCGACGTCGACCTGGTCCTGGTCGACGGCCGCAAGGAGCTCGCGCACGCCCGCGACCTGACCCGGCTGATCCGCACCACCGGCTCCGACTGCCCGGTGCTGCTCGTGGTCACCGAGGGCGGTCTCTCCGTGGTCTCCGCGGACTGGGGCATGGACGACGTGCTCCTGCACACCTGCGGGCCCGCCGAGCTCGAGGCCCGGATCCGGCTCGCGATCGGCAAGCTGGCCGCCCTCAAGGACGCCGACGACCCCGAGGCGCACGTGATCCGCGGGGGCGAGGTCAGTGTCGACGAGGCCACCTACCAGGCCAAGATCGGGGGCCGGCCGCTCGACCTGACCTTCAAGGAGTTCGAGCTGCTCAAGTACCTCGTGCAGCACCCCGGCCGGGTGTTCACCCGCGAGCAGCTCCTCCAGGAGGTGTGGGGCTACGACTACTTCGGCGGGACGCGGACCGTCGACGTGCACGTACGGCGGCTGCGGGCCAAGCTCGGCCCCGAGAACGAGACCCTGATCGGCACCGTGCGCAACGTGGGCTACCGGTTCGTGCTGCCGCCCAAGGAGAGCACCTCCGATCGGGAGCCCTCGCCCAGCCGCTGAACGCACGGGTGACCGGACCGGGATCGCCAGGATCGGCGGCGGGTCCGGGCGCCGGCGCGTGGCACTGACCTTCGCCGGCAGGGTGTCCTCCAGCCAGGACAGCCAGAGCAGCATGCCCAGGCAGAGCACCGGGAACGTCACGGCCATCCCCAGCATCACCACGTCGTGCACGGGCGTGCCCCCTCCCTAGAGTTGCGACCATGACCTACACCGGGCCCGTCCTGCACACCACGACCGGCGAGGCGGCCGAGCGGATGCGGGCGATCGCCGCCGCTGCCGCCGAGGCGGACGGCGCGGGCCCGCTGGACGAGGCGGCCCAGATCGCGCTGCGCTCCCCCGACGCCGGGCGCGTGTTCCTGGCCGGGGACGGGCTGGGCTTCGCGTGGGTGCGCGGGACCGAGGTCGACCTGGTCGTGCACCCAGAGGCGCGCGGTGTCGGGGTAGGCGGGGCGCTCCTCGGCACCGTCGACGCGGAGCTGGGGCCTGCGCGGATCACCGCCTGGTCGCACGGCAACCACCCTGCCGCTGCCCGGCTCGCCGCGCGACACGGACTGGACCGGGTGCGTGACCTCTGGGTGATGCGCCGGCCGCTCGACGTACCCCTGCCGGAGCCGTGGTCGGCCGACGGGATCGTCGTACGCCCGTTCGTGCCCGGTCAGGACGAGGACGCCTGGCTGGCGCTCAACGCGGAGGCCTTCGCGCACCACCCCGAGCAGGGGAACCTGACGCGGGCGGACCTGGACGCCCGGATGGGCGAGGCGTGGTTCGACCCGGCGGGGTTCTTCGTTGCCGTCGACGCCGACGGGGAGCTCGTCGGCTTCCACTGGACCAAGGTGCACCCGGGGCCGCCGCCGCACGGGGAGGTGTACGTCGTCGGTGTGTCGCCGCGCGCGCAGGGCGGCGGGCTCGGCCGGCTGCTGACGCTGACCGGGCTGCACCACCTGGCGTCGCTCGGGCTGGACGAGGTGGTGCTGTACGTCGAGGCCGACAACGCCCCGGCCGTCGCGGTCTACACGCGGCTCGGGTTCGCCCACGCGGACGAGGACACGCACGTGCAGTACGCGCGCCGCTGATTCGTCTGCGACTGCCCCGCGTGGACCTCCGCCTGACTCGCAGACGAATCGGGGTCAGAGGGTGGCTTTGAGCTTGGCGGCGATCTCGGCGACCGCGGCGCGGGTGCTGCGGCCGACGCCGATGATGTTCAGGAAGCCGTGGATGAAGCCGGGGTAGCGCTTCAGCTCGACGGTCACGCCGTGGTCGGCGAGCAGGCGGGCGTAGGCCTCGCCCTCGTCGCGGAGCGGGTCGAAGCCGGCGGTCACCACGTGCGCGGACGCGAGGCCGTCGGGGATCTTCTCGGCGTGCAGCACGGAGACGTCGGGGTCGCGGCGGTCGTGCTCGGGCAGCAGGTAGGACCGGTCCGCGAGGTCCATGAACTCGTCGGTCAGGAAGAAGCCGCGCGCGAACGTCTTGCGGCTGTCCGACCCGCCCTCCATGTCGGTGACCGGGTAGATCAGCAGCTGGTGCTTGAGGGGTACGCCGGCGGCGGCCGCCTTGAGCGCGACCACGGCCGAGAGGTAGCCGCCGGCCGAGTCGCCGCCCACGGCCAGCCGGTCCGGGTCGGCTCCGAGCTCGGAGGCGTGCTCCGCCACCCACTGGTATGACGTCCAGCAGTCGTCCACGGCGGCTGGGTAGGGGTGCTCCGGGGCGAGGCGGTAGTCGACGGCGAGCACGAGCACGTCCGCGCGCTCGGCGAGGAATCGGCACACGGCGTCGTGGGACTCCAGGTCGCCGTACATCATGCCGCCGCCGTGGATGAAGAAGAGGAGCGGACGACCCTCCCTAGTCTCGACGGGCTCGACCAACGAGGTGGGGGTGTAGAGGCGGGCGGCCAGCGGGCCGGTGGCGCCGGGGAGCTCGAGGTCGCGGACCGCGCCGATGGGCTGGTGGCCGCCGACCAGCGTGCACTGGCGGACCAGGCCGCGGCGGCCGGACTCGACGGGCAGCGTCTCGACCGGGGTCTCGCGGGCCAGGGCCTGCAGCCGGAGCATCCACTGCGTCTGCGTGTCGAGCGTCTGGCCGTCGCGGACGACAGGCTTCCCGGCGAGCCGGCGCATGACGGGAGCAGGCAGGCCCAGCAGGCCGCGCAGGACGGCGTACTCCACCCGGGACGAGAACGTGTTCTGCATAGCGGGCAAACTAGCCGATGATTACCGGCCGTTCACCGTGCGGTGTCACGATGCAGACATGACCGCCGATGCTCCCCTGCCCGCCCACGTCTCCGGGGATCCCGAGGACGGTCCGAGCGCGTCGCGGCTGCTGTCGGTCCCCTCGGAGCCCTTCGACGTGGAGCCGCCCTACGACGCCGACGCGGAGGACCTGCCCGACGAGCGGTTCCTGGACCGCGAGCTGTCCTGGCTGCACTTCAACCTGCGCGTGCTCGAGCTCGCCGAGGACCCGACCGTCCCGCTGCTCGAGCGGACCCGGTTCCTGGCCATCTTCGCCTCGAACCTCGACGAGTTCTTCATGGTCCGGGTGGCCGGCCTCAAGCGCCGGATCGCAGCCGGGGTCGCCGTACCCGCCGCCTCGAAGCTGCTGCCGCGCGAGGTCCTCGCCCAGATCTGGTCGACCACCTCGACGCTGATGGAGCGGCACGCGAAGCTGTTCCGCACCGAGATCGTGCCGGCGCTGGAGGCGCAGGGCATCGAGCTGGTGCGCTGGGCGGACCTGGACCGCGAGGAGCAGAAGGTCTGCAAGAAGCTCTTCCGCGACCGAGTGTTCCCGGTGCTGACGCCGCTGGCCGTGGACCCGGCGCACCCGTTCCCCTACATCTCCGGGCTCTCGCTCAACCTGGCCGTGCTGGTGCGCAACCCCGGCACCGGCAAGGAGCACTTCGCGCGGGTGAAGGTGCCGCCGATCTTCAACCGGTTCGTGCCGCTCGGCTCGCAGCGCTTCGTGCCGCTCGAGGACGTGATCGGCGAGCACCTGAAGCGGCTGTTCCCCGGCATGGAGGTGCTCGGCGTGCACTCGTTCCGGGTGACCCGCAACGAGGACCTCGAAGTCGAGGAGGACGACGCCGAGAACCTGCTCGCGGCGCTCGAGAAGGAGCTGCTGCGGCGCCGCTTCGGCCCGCCGGTGCGGCTCGAGGTCGAGGAGACCATCGACGAGCACATCCTCGAGCTGCTGGTCTCCGAGCTCGGCATCAACAAGGACGAGGTGGTCCGGCTGCCCGGCCCGCTCGACCTGCGCGGCCTCAACGACATCGCCGACCTGGACCGCGCCGAGCTGAAATTCCCGGCCTTCGTGCCCTCGACGCACGCCCAGCTCGCCCCGGTGGAGAGCGCGTCGCCGGTCGACGTGTTCACCGCGCTGCAGCGCAACGACGTGCTGCTGCACCACCCCTACGACTCGTTCGCGACCTCGGTGCAGCGCTTCATCGAGCAGGCCGCCGCCGACCCGCACGTGCTCGCGATCAAGCAGACGCTCTACCGCACCTCCGGCGACTCCCCGATCATCGACGCCCTCGTCGACGCCGCCGAGGCAGGCAAGCAGGTGCTGGTGATCGTGGAGCTCAAGGCCCGCTTCGACGAGAAGGCCAACATCCGCTGGGCCCGCAAGCTGGAGCAGGCCGGCTGCCACGTCGTCTACGGCCTGGTCGGTCTGAAGACCCACTGCAAGCTCGCCCTCGTCGTACGCGACGAACCCGACGGGATCCGCCGCTACGTGCACATCGGCACGGGCAACTACAACCCGAAGACCGCGCGCTACTACGAGGACTTCGGGCTGCTGACCCGCAACGACGCGATCGGCGAGGACATCGCGCACCTGTTCAACAACCTGAGCGGGTTCAGCCGCAACGCGTCCTACGAGACCATCCTGGTCGCCCCCGACAACGTGCGCGCCGGGATCATCGAGCGGATCCGGCTGGAGGTGGCGAACGCCCAGGCCGGCCTGCCCGCGCGCATCCGGATCAAGGCCAACTCGATCGTGGACGAGGCCGTCATCGACGAGCTCTACCGCGCCTCACAGGCCGGCGTCCCGGTCGACCTGCTGACCCGCGGCATCTGCGCGCTGCGACCCGGCGTGCCGGGGCTGTCCCCGACGGTCCGGGTCCGCTCGGTGCTCGGCCGGTTCCTCGAGCACAGCCGGGTCTTCTGGTTCGAGAACGCCGGCGACCCGCAGGTCTGGATCGGCTCGGCCGACCTGATGCACCGCAACCTCGACCGCCGCGTCGAGTGCCTGGTCGCCCTCCCGGGCCAGGCCGCGGTCGACGAGGTCGGCCGGCTCCTCGACCAGGCCTTCGACGACGGTACGGCGTCCTGGTGGCTCACCGAGTCGGGCACGTGGGAGCGGCACGCCACGGGTGCCGACGGGGAGCCCCTGGTGGACCTCCAGGAGGCCCTGGTGGTCTCCCGGAAGCGGCGCCGCACCCCCTGAGTGCCTGATTCAGTTCGAACCGCAGGTTGCCACCCCGTCAGAACCTGCCGTTGGAACTGAGTCACCCCGAACTTGACCTGTGGACGACGCCCTACGGCGGTTGTTCCTGCTGAAGGCTCGTGCGATGAGCAACCGCGACGAGTGGCAGCCCAGGTGTCCGCGCCCCCGCGGTCTGGTGCGGCCGGTGCCGATCGACCCGCGCGGGGTCGACGGCCCGACCCGCGGCCAGGCGGCCGGCCCGCTCTGGCGCAGGACGAGCAAGGGGCTCCACGTTCCCGCGACGGTCCCGGACACGATGCCGGAGCAGCGCATCCTCGAGCAGTCGATGCTGCTCAACGGAGACGGAGCGGTCACCGGTTGGGCAGCACTGCGCCTGGCTCGGGGGAACTTCTTCGACGGCCTGCTCCGCGACGGTCGTACCCGTCGACCGGTCCCGCTGGTGGTCGGGCCGGGGCAAGCACGCCGTCCTCGACCGGGCGTCGTCTGGAGCCAGGACCGGCTCGACCCGGCGGAGGTCGTGGTGGTCGAGGGGATCCGGTGCACCGTCGCACTGCGGGCACTCTTCGACGACATGCGCGGGCTCGACCTGCGCGAGGCGGTCGTCTCCGCTGACATGGCTGTCGCCGCCGGGCTCTCGTCGATCGGCCCGATCCGGGCCTACGTAGCCACGCGCCCGGGATGGACCGGCGTCGAGGTGGTCCGCGGCGCCCTGGACCTCGCGAGCGAGAGGAGCCGGTCCCCCAACGAGACCCGAACCCGCCTGATCTGGCAGCTGGACGCCGGGCTTCCCCGACCCGCGGTGAACCAGCCCGTGTGGGACGTCCGCGGCGGACTGTTGGGCTGTGCCGACCTGTTCGACGGGGAGTCAGGGCTGGTCGGTGAGTTCGACGGCTCCGCGCACCGACGGGCCGGACGGCACACCAAGGACGTGCGGCGGGAGGAGAGGTTCCGACGCGCCGGGCTGGAGTACGTCAAGATCACCGGCCTGGACCTGCTCGACCCTCGGGCGGTCGCCGAGCGGATCCTCAGCACCCGGGCCAGGGCGTTCCGGAACGCCGTACGCCCCACGTGGACGACGCAGGCACCGCCGGACTGGCCGCACGAGCCAGGGCCGGACGACCGGGCCTACCTGCACGAGCTGTGGCGGGCCTGGGACGCAGAGACCAGCTGATTCAGTTCGAACCGCAGGTGCTCGGGGTGGGAAAACCTGCGGTTGGAACTGATGTGGTCTCGACGGGCTCGACCAACGGGTGCTCAGCAGGTGGCGAAGAGGATGGGACCAGTCGTCAGGTCGGAGAGTACGGCGTCCGCGGACGCCCGGGGGGCGAGCCGGAGGGTGACGGTGTGGCCGGAGGCCTGACCGTCGGTGACGCGGAACCGGTCACGGAAGGAGCCGCCCTGGCCGGGGGCGTCACCGGAGGCGAGGTTCACCCGGGGCTGGAGGTTGGCGGAGGCCTCGTCGGAGGTGTCGAACCACAGGCCGACGTCGATGCTGCCGTCGTGCTGCTGGGCCATCACCAGGCCGGAGAGCGGGTTGATGCCGCCGGCCTTGGCGACCAGCTGGTTGCCGTAGCGCTGGTCCTCCTCGGACGCCGTACCCATCGAGAGGTCCTCGCAGGCGAAGCTGCTCGCCCACAGGACGGCGTTGGCGGGAGTGTCGGCGACACCGGCGAGGTCGTCGACGCCGGTGGTGTCGCGGACCGAGTCGCCGTCGCCCTTCGCTACCGAGACCGCGGCCTGGAGGTAGGACGCGCTGTCGGAGAGCAGCACCAGGTGCTGGTCGGGCAGGACGGCGACGTTCTGCTCGACGGGGGTCAGCGAGCCGTCGATCTGCGCCACCAGGTCGGCGCCGCCGACCCAGACGCCGCCGGTGCCGGAGCCGCCGGAGGGCGGGGTGTAGCCGAGGGTGCGCAGGTTGTTCTCGACGCCGCCGAGGTCCACGTCGTCGTCGACGCGGAGCACGTCGACCTGGCCCTCGCGACCCTGGCCGAGGGCCTCCCACTGGGCGTCGAGGGGGCTGAAGCCGAAGCGGTGCGCGAGCACGTAGGTGGAGTCGGAGATCCCCGAGGTGAACGTGCGGTCCTGGTCGTAGGCGCGGGTCAGGAAGTCCGAGACGTCCGCGGGCGAGCTGCCCGCGCCGAGCGACTCCCCATGGGCGGCCGAGCGGGTGAACTCCCAGTCGGTGAACGTCACCCGCAGCGTGCCCTTGGGCAGCGTGGACAGCGCCTGGTCGAACGCGGAGGCCGGGGTCAGCAGCCGCCAGGTGAGCAGGCCGGCGCCCACGACGAGCACGGCCAGCACGACGGCCACGACACGGGTGCGCATGGGGGGTTCACCTTTTCGTCAACGGGTGGTGTGAGACTAAACCGCGTGGAACCCATCGTCGCCGCCGGTGCCGTCGTCTCACGCCGTGGTCCCGAGATCCTGCTCGTGCACCGCCCGAAGTACGACGACTGGTCGTTCCCCAAGGGCAAGCTCGATCCCGGTGAGCACCTGACCACCTGTGCGGTGCGCGAGGTCGCCGAGGAGACCGGCCTCGACATCCGGCTCGGGCCGCCGTTGTCGACGCAGAGCTATCAGGTGCGCAACGGGGTCGAGCGCGAGAAGCAGGTGCACTACTGGGTCGCACGGGTGGTCGGCGACGACGACGTGTCGGGCTACCGCGCCAACGACGAGATCGACCAGGTGCGCTGGGTGCAGGTCGACAAGGCCCGCGCGATGCTGACCTACGAGCACGACCGCGAGACCCTCGACGAGTGGGCCGGCCTGCGCAAGAAGTCGTTCCCGGTCGTCGTACTCCGGCACGCGAAGGCCCTGCCCCGCAAGCGCTGGGACGGCGACGACCGCGAGCGGCCGCTGGCCCCGCTGGGCGACCTGCAGGCCGAGGAGGTGGTCCCGGTCCTCAGTGCGTACGGCGTCACGCGGGTGGTCTCGAGCAGCAGCACCCGGTGCTGGTCGACGCTGGCGCCCTACGCCGACCTGCTCGAGGTGGACCTCGAGGTGACCGACGAGCTGAGCGAGCAGGACGCCACCGCGGCGGGTGTCGCGGACATCCTGGAGGAGCTCGTCGAGGAGCGGGAGCCGACCGTGGTGTGCGTGCACCGCCCGGTGCTCCCGCTGGTGCTCGAGGCGCTCGGGGTGCCCGCGACGAAGCTCGAGCCGGGGCAGATGCTGGTCGTGCACCAGCGGCGCGGGAAGGTGCTCGCGACCGAGGTGCATTAGGGGCATTCCGGGCGGCCGAACGGCCCGAAACAGGGTCGTTCACGTGACGGACGTCTCACGTCCGGCCAGTCGTGACCTTAAGGCCCGACACCGTTCACCCGCCGTTCACCCGGGACGACGGGTCGCTTCACCTGCACTGCTTAGCGTCGCTGACGTACTGACCCATGTGTCTTAGACAGATCACAGGAGCAAAGCAGTGAAGCGCACTAACTTCCGCGGCCTGGTCGCCCCGACCGCCGCCGTCCTCGCGCTCGGTATCTCCGTCTCGGCGTGTGGCGCCGCCAACGAAAAGGCCGCCGACTCGTCGTCCAGCAGCAAGCTGAGCGGCACCCTGAACGGTGCAGGCTCCTCGGCCCAGGAGGCCGCGCAGGGCGCGTGGCAGGCCGGGTTCCAGACCACCAACCCCAACGTCACCGTGAACTACGACCCGGTGGGCTCCGGCGGCGGCCGCGAGCAGTTCCTCGCCGGCGGCGTGAACTTCGCCGGCTCGGACTCCTACCTGAAGGACGAGGAGCTCGCCCAGTCGAAGTCCGTCTGCGGTGGCAAGACCGCCATCGAGGTCCCGGACTACGTCTCCCCGATCGCGATCGTCTACAACGTGGACGGCGTGAAGGACCTGCAGCTCTCGGCGAAGACCGCGGCGAAGATCTTCAGCGGCTCCATCACCAGCTGGGACGACCCGGCCATCAAGGCCGAGAACCCCAGCGCGAAGCTGCCCGCCACGAAGATCACCTACGTGCACCGCTCCGACGACTCGGGCACCACGAAGAACTTCACCGACTGGATGAGCAAGGCCGGCGAAGGCGCCTGGACCTCGGACCCCGACGGCCTCTGGCCGACCAAGGGCGGCGAGGGTGCGAACGGCACCTCCGGCGTGATCGACGCGGTCACCAACGGCAAGGGCACCATCGGCTACGCCGACGACAGCCAGGCCGGTGACCTCTCGGTCGCCAAGATCAAGGTCGGCAGCGTCTACAACGCCCCCTCCACCGACGGTGCCGCCAAGGCCGTCGAGGGTGCGAAGCCGGTCAGCGGCCGCGAGTCCACGGACCTCGCGCTCGACATCGACCGCACGACGACCGAGCAGGGGGCCTACCCGCTCAGCCTGGTGTCCTACCTCGTCGGCTGCCCGACCTACAAGGACAAGGCGACCGCCGACCTGGTGAAGAGCTACTTCAGCTACGTGGTCAGCACCGCCGGCCAGAAGGCCGCCAACACGACCGCGGGCTCGGCTCCGCTGCCGGCCTCGCTGGCCTCGAAGGCCGCCGGCGTCGTGGGTCAGATCGCCGCGAAGTAATCACGACCGGATCCGCAGGGGGTCCGTGTCGCCAGCAGTCCGCTGGTGACACGGACCCCACAGCGGTTTTCCGAGCCCGACACACGTCGAACCGAAACGAGGAGCAAGGTGTCTGCATCAGTCGCAGCCCGGCCCACCAAGCAACGCGCCAAGCAGCGCCTCGGGGACCGGCTCTTCGCCGGGTCCACCCGAGCCGCCGGCCTGGTCATCCTGGTCGCGCTCGCCGGCGTGGCCGTCTTCCTGACCGTCCAGGGCCTCCCGGCCTTCAGCGCCGACAAGGCCGCCCTGTTCGGCAAGAGCAGCTTCGCCGCGTTCGTGCTGCCGCTGCTGTTCGGCACCCTGCTCGCCGCGGCCATCGCGCTGCTGATCGCCACCCCGCTCGCCCTCGGCGTGGCGCTGGTGATCTCGCACTACGCCCCGCGCCGGCTCGCCAAGGCCGTCGGCTACGCCGTCGACCTGCTGGCCGCCGTGCCCTCGGTCGTCTACGGCCTGTGGGGCATCGGCTTCCTCGGGGTGAAGCTGGTCCCCGTCTATGCCTGGCTGGCCGCGCACGCGAGCTTCATCCCACTGTTCGCCGGCCCTGCCTCCGCGACCGGCCGCACCATCCTGACCGCGGCGATCGTGCTCGCGATCATGGTGCTGCCCATCATCACCGCGATCACCCGCGAGATCTTCGCCCAGACACCGACCCTGCACCAGGAGGCAGCGCTGGCCCTCGGCGCGACCCGCTGGGAGATGATCCGGATGGCGGTCTTCCCCTACGCCAAGTCCGGCATCGTGTCCGCGATGATGCTCGGCCTCGGCCGCGCCCTCGGCGAGACGATGGCCGTCGCGATGGTCCTCTCGGCCTCCGGCGTCGTCTCGTTCAACCTGATCGGCTCGCAGAACCCGTCGACCATCGCCGCGAACATCGCGCTGAACTTCCCCGAGGCCACCGGCCTGCGCGTCAACGCCCTGATCGCGACCGGTCTGGTGCTGTTCGTGGTCACGTTCGCCGTCAACTTCACCGCGCGCGCCATCGTGGCCCGTGGCGAGAGGGGCAAGAAGTGATGACCGAGACACGTCCGGACGCCCCCGTGCAGTCCCCCTCCTCCCCCGCAGCCGGCCCGGCAGGCGCCGTACGGCCGGAGGCGCACCTGACCCTCGCCCACCCGCGGCTGCCGCGCTGGGCCCCCGCGCTCGTCGCGGTGATCGCCGCGGCCGCCGCCGGCCTGGTCGCGATGACCCTCGGCTGGGGCCCGGTCGGCTTCGCCGTGCTCGGCGTGGTCTTCTATGCCGTCGGGCTGCCGCTGTGGTCGCGCGTGGTCGAGAACTCCCGCGCCGCCAAGGACCGGCTGGTCTCGACACTCGTGTGGTCCTCGTTCGCGATCGCCCTGGTGCCGCTGGTCTCCCTCGTGTGGACCGTGGTCAAGGAGGGCGCGAGCGTCATCGACGCGCAGTTCCTGACCTACTCGATGCGCAACGTGATCGGCCCCGGCGGCGGCATCTACCACGCCATCATGGGCACCGTCATGATCACGCTGGCCGCGACGGTCATCTCCGTCCCGATCGGCCTGCTGACCGCGATCTACCTCGTGGAGTACGGCGGCAACGGCCGCACCGCGAAGACGATCACGTTCCTGGTCGACGTGATGACCGGTATCCCCTCGATCGTCGCCGGCCTGTTCGCCTACGCGCTGTTCGCACTGTTCTTCGGGCCGGGTGTCCGCCTCGGCTTCGGCGGCGCGGTCGCCCTGTCCCTGCTGATGATTCCCGTGGTCGTGCGCTCCTGCGAGGAGATGATCAAGCTCGTCCCGCACGAGCTCCGCGAGGCGTCGTACGCCCTGGGTGTGCCGAAGTGGCGCACCGTCGTCAAGGTCGTGCTGCCGACGTCGATGGCCGGGATCATCACCGGTGTCACGCTCGCGATCGCGCGCGTGGTCGGTGAGACCGCGCCGCTGCTGATCATCGCCGGCTCGACCGACTCGGTGAACACGAACCTGTTCGGCGAGCGGATGATGACGCTGCCGGTGTTCATCTACTACAGCTACACGCAGCCCGGCGTGCCCGCCCACTTCGGGCAGGAGCGCGCGTGGGGTGCGGCGCTGATCCTCATCGCGATCGTGATGACCCTGAACCTGCTGGCCCGTCTGCTGGGACGCCTGCTGGCGCCCAAGAAGACCAGCCGCTGACTTCCCGTAAGGACGAAACCATGGCGAAAAGCATCGACATCTCCGACCTGGACATCTACTACGGCGACTTCTTGGCCGTCGAGGGTGTCTCCATGACCATCCCCGCGCGTCAGGTGACCGCGCTGATCGGCCCGTCCGGCTGCGGCAAGTCGACCTTCCTGCGCTCGCTCAACCGGATGCACGAAGTCATCCCGGGCGCCCGCGTCGACGGCAAGATCGTGATCGACGGCCAGGACCTCTACGGCCCGGACATCGACCCGGTCGAGGTCCGCCGCCAGGTCGGCATGGTCTTCCAGCGGCCCAACCCGTTCCCGACCATGTCGATCTACGAGAACGTGCTGGCCGGCTCGCGCCTGAACAGCAAGCGGATCCCCAAGGCGAAGGCCGACGAGATCGTCGAGAAGTCGCTGCAGGGCGCGAACCTGTGGGAGGAGGTCAAGGACCGGCTGAACAAGCCCGGCTCCGGCCTCTCCGGCGGCCAGCAGCAGCGGCTGTGCATCGCCCGCGCCATCGCGGTCGAGCCGCAGGTGCTGCTGATGGACGAGCCGTGCTCCGCGCTGGACCCGATCTCGACGTCCGCGATCGAGGACCTGATCCACGAGCTCAAGTCCGACTACACGATCGTGATCGTCACCCACAACATGCAGCAGGCCGCCCGGGTCTCGGAGGACACCGCGTTCTTCAACCTCGCCGGCGCCGGCAAGCCCGGCCAGCTGGTCGAGATGAACCCGACCCGGAAGATCTTCTCCAACCCCGACCAGAAGTCCACCGAGGCCTACATCTCCGGCCGCTTCGGCTGAGCCGGCCCCCTGACCGCCGGTGGCCGGGCGGGACTGATCCCCCGGCCACCGGCACCCTCCGGACACGACAAGGCCGTCCCCTCCTCCTGGGAGTGGGACGGCCTTCGTTCGTTGATCAGGCGCGGGCGAGCGGGTCAGACGGGGAGGACCAGCTTGAGGATCCAGAACATCACGGCGGCGACGATGCCGGCGGCCGGGAAGGTGAGGACCCAGGCCACCAGGATGTTCTGTGCGACGCCCCAGCGGACGGCGGAGAGCCGGCGGGTGGCGCCGGAGCCCATCACCGCCGAGGTGATGATGTGGGTCGTGGAGACCGGGGCCTGCCACAGGTAGGCCGTCGCGTAGAGCACCGTCGCGCCGACCGACTCGGCGGCGAAGGCGCTCGGCGGGTCGAGGTGGATGATCCGGCGACCGAGGGTCCGCATGATCCGCCAGCCACCGGAGTAGGTGCCCGCGGAGATCGCGAGCGCTGAGGCGGCAACGACCCAGACCGGCAGGTCAGCGGTGTCGCGCGCCAGGTAGCCACCGGTGATCAGGGCCAGGAAGATCACGCCCATCGTCTTCTGGGCGTCCTGGAGGCCGTGGCCGAGCGCCATCGCGGCGGCCGACACGGTCTGCGCGAGGCGGAAGCCGCGGCTGACCCGGCCCGCGTTGCGCTTGCGGAAGATCCACAAGATCGCGAGCATCACCAGGAACGCCAGCGCGAAGCCGACCAGCGGCGAGAGCACCATCGGGATGACGACCTTGTCGAGGATCGTCGACCAGTGCACCAGCGCGCCGGCGGCGAGCGCCGAGCCCACCAGGCCGCCGATCAGGGCGTGCGAGGAGGACGACGGCAGGCCGAAGTACCAGGTGATCAGGTTCCAGGCGATCGCACCGATCAGCCCGGCGAGCACGACGACGAGGCCGTGCGCACGGGCGGGCGGGGAGATCACGTCACTGACGGTGTGGGCGACCTTCTGACCGAGGAAGGCGCCGACGAAGTTGAACACCGCGGCCATGATCAGCGCGATCCGGGGCGTGAGCGCCCGGGTCGAGACCGACGTGGCGATGGCGTTGGCGGCGTCGTGGAACCCGTTGGTGTAGTCGAACACCAGGGCAACGACGACCACTGCGATCACGATCGCGAGGGTCACGGTCAGGACTCCTTGACCGCGATCTGCTCGACGATGTTCGCGACGGTCTCGAACGCGTCGATCGCAGCCTCGAGCGAGTCCACGATGTCCTTGAGCTTGAGCACCTCGAGGGCTTCGTACTGACCGCCGAAGAGCTTGGCGAGGATGCGTCGGTAGGACTTGTCGCCGGCGTTCTCGAGGCGGTTGACCTCGATCCAGTACTCCTCCAGGTCCTGCATCGTCTGCAGCCGCGGCATCGCCTCGGCGGTGAGCTCGGCGCACCGCTGGAGCACCTCGACCTGGTTGGCCAGCTCGGAGGGCAGCGCCTCGACCTCGTAGAGCAGGACCAGGTCGACGGCCTCCTCCATGAAGTCCATGACGTCGTCGAGGCCCGAGGCGAGGTTGTAGATGTCCTCGCGGTCGAACGGGGTCACGAACGTCCGGTTCACCCGGCGGATGATCTCGTGGGTCGACTCGTCGGCCTGGTGCTCCGCGTCACGCATGCGCTGCGCGATCGCCTCGCGGTCCGCGCCGTCGGCGAGCATCTCCGCGAGCAGCGCGGCACCGCCCACCAGGTGCTTGGCGGACTGGGCGAACAGGTCGTAGAAAGTCGTGTCTGCAGGGCGGAAGCGCAACGCCACGGCGAAACTCCTGTGAAGAGGAAGAGAACCGTCGAACATGCTAGGTGTTCCTGGGGCGAAACGGTCAACCAGCCACCCCGGTCAATACCCACCGGGGGTATATGCTTTACCCATGGCTGCGTCCTCACCCACCCCGGGCTACCACGACCACAAGGCTGCGTACGTCGCCCGGCTGCGCCGCATCGAGGGCCAGGTCCGGGGCCTGCAGCGGATGGTCGACGAGGAGACCTACTGCATCGACGTGCTCACCCAGGTCTCTGCGGTGACCAAGGCGCTGCAGAGTGTCGCGGTCGGCCTCGTCGAGGACCACCTCGGGCACTGCGTGCGGGACGCCGTCGCGGAGGGTGGTGCCGACGCGGACGCCAAGGTGGCCGAGGCGACCGCGGCGGTCGCCCGCCTGCTCCGCACCTAGCCCGTACGGCGTCCCTGCACCGCCACAACCCCTGCACCACAAGGAGAAACGTGATGACCGAGCACAAGTGGACCGTCACCGGGATGACCTGCGGGCACTGCGTCGCCGCCGTGACCGAGGAGGTCTCCGCGGTGCCCGGCGTGACCGACGTCGAGGTCGTCCTGGAGACCGGCGCCCTGGTCGTGACCGGGGAGGACGTCGACGCCGACGCCGTCCGCGCAGCCGTGGACGAGGCGGGCTACGCGCTCGCCTGAGCCGACCATGACCAGCACCGCTCCCCCACGCGCGCACGTCGACCTGCTGGTCGGCGGGATGACCTGCGCCTCCTGCGTCGGGCGTGTCGAGAAGAAGCTCAACCGGATCGACGGCGTCCGGGCGGTCGTGAACCTCGCCACAGCCTCCGCCTCGGTCGACTTCGACCCGGCCGTGACCGACGCCGGCGCCCTCGTCGCGACCGTCGAGCGGACCGGCTACACCGCGGCGGTCGCCTCCCCGGAGGCCGACGACGCCGCCGGGCAGGCCGAGCAGCGGCTGGCCGTGGACTACCGGCGGCGACTCGTCGTGGCTGCGCCGCTCAGTGCCGTCGTACTCGTCCTCGCGATGGTCCCCGGCGTCCCCGACGCGTCCTGGGTGCGCTGGACCGAGGTCGTGCTCGGGCTGCCGGTGGTGGCCTGGGCGGGCTGGCCGTTCCACCGGGCGGCCGCGGTCAACGCGCGGCACGGCGCAAGCACCATGGACACCCTGGTCTCCCTCGGCACGCTGGTCGCCTACGGCTGGTCGGTGGCGCAGGCCGTGACCGGCGGGATGCACACCTACGTCGAGACCGCATCGGTGGTGACCACGTTCCTGCTGCTCGGACGCTGGATGGAGGCGCGCGCCAAGCACCGGGCCGGCGCCGCGCTGCGCACCTTGCTCCAGCTCGGCGCGAAGCGGGCCAGCGTGCTCGCCGACGACGGCAGCGAGCACGAGACCGACGTGGCGCTGCTGCGCCCGGGGATGCGCTTCGTGGTGCGGCCGGGCGAGCAGGTGGCCACCGACGGGCTCGTGCTCGACGGGGAGTCCGGGGTCGACGAGTCGATGCTGACCGGGGAGTCGCTCCCCGTGGAGAAGGCGGCCGGCGACGAGGTCGTGGGCGCCAGCGTCAACACCAGCGGCCGGCTCGTGGTCGAGGTGACCCGGGTCGGCAGCGACACCACGCTGTCGCGGATCGCCGACCTGGTCCGGCACGCGCAGGCCACCAAGGCACCGGTGCAGCGGCTCGCCGACCGGGTCTCGGCGGTCTTCGTGCCGGCGGTGCTGGCGGCCGCGGCGCTCACCTACGGCGGCTGGTGGCTGGCCGGTGACACCACCCAGGGCTTCGTGGCCGCGATCGCCGTGCTCGTCATCGCCTGCCCCTGCGCGCTCGGCCTGGCCACCCCGACCGCCCTGCTCGTCGGCAGCGGCCGGGCCGCCCAGCTCGGCATCGTGATCCGCGACGCCGCCGTCCTCGAGGCCACCGAGGGGCTCGACACCGTCGTGCTCGACAAGACCGGCACCGTCACCACCGGCCGGATGAGCGTGCACGCGGTCGCCACCCACCACGCCGAGGCGGTCCGGCTCGCGGGCGCGCTCGAGGCCGCGTCCGAGCACCCGATCGGCCGCGCGATCGCCGACTACGCCAGCCGCACCGGCCCGCAGCCGTGGCAGGGCACCGCGCCCGAGGTGACCGGGTTCCGGGCACTGGCCGGGCTCGGCGTCGAGGGCGTGGTCGCGGGCCGGTCGGTGCGCGTCGTCCGCGCCCCCTCCTCCCCCGGTATCGGGTCGAGGTTCGGGGCGCGGGACGGGCGGCTGCCCTACGCGCTCGCCCAGGCCGTCGACGCGGCCCGCGAGCAGGGCCTGACCGCGGTCGTGGCCGAGGTCGACGGCCGGCCGCTCGCGGTCTTCGCGGTCGGCGACGCGGTCAAGGACACCAGCGCCGAGGCGGTACGGCGACTGGCGGCGTGCGGGCTGCGCACCGTGCTGCTCACCGGCGACCACACCACCACGGCGCGCGCCGTGGCGGCCCAGGTGGGCATCGAGGAGGTCGTCGCCGAGGTGATGCCGCAGGACAAGGCGGCCACGATCGCGGCGCTCCAGCGGCAGGGCCGGACCGTCGCGATGGTCGGTGACGGCGTCAACGACGCGGCCGCCCTGGTCACCGCGGACCTCGGCATCGCCCTCGGCACCGGTACGGCGGTCGCGATCGAGGCCGGCGACGTGACGCTCGTGCGCGGCGACCTGCGCTCGGTCCCGGACGCCGTACTGCTCTCGCGGGCGACCCTGCGGGTGATCCGGCAGAACCTCGGCTGGGCGTTCGGCTACAACGTGGTGGGCATCCCGGTGGCGGCCCTCGGCCTGCTCGACCCGATGCTCGCGGGCGCGGCGATGGCCGCGTCCAGCGTGTGTGTCGTGGCCAACTCGTTGCGGCTGCGGCGGTTCACGCCGTCGTACGACGGGTGATCTCGACAGGCTCGATCAACGAGGACTAGTGGTTGCGGAACTGCTGGGTCGGGATGCTCGGCGGCGGGTCCGGCTCGATCCCGAGGAGCTTGTCGACCTCGGCCTGCGAGAGCGTCGTGTCGGCCTCGCTGGCGGCGATGATCAGGTTGGTGGTGAGCTCGACCTCGGCGAGCAGCTCGGAGTCCTCGAGCGGCACGTTCAACTGGTCGTCCACGACACCGCTCCCTCCACGAGTACTCAAGTACCAGGCCTCTCCCCGTCGGCTGAACGTGTCGTTGCCGTTGCTCAACATCTTCATTCTCACCGACCCGATCGAGTTCTACCCATAGTCAATTCGGACAAACCAAAGGGCCCCGGCGGTCACCGCCGGGGCCCCTTGCAAGCCTGAAAGGATCAGGCGTTCTCTCTTGAGATCAGAGAGGGCGGACGTTCTCGGCCTGCGGACCCTTCGGGCCCTGCGTGACGTCGAACTCGACCTTCTGGTTCTCATCCAGCGACTTGTAGCCGTTGGTCTGGATCGCCGAGTAGTGCACGAAGACGTCGTCGCCGCCGTCCTCCTGCGCGATGAAGCCGAAACCCTTCTCGGCGTTGAACCACTTAACGGTGCCCTGAGCCATGCTCTTTTACTCCTACGTACGGGGCGTGGAACCGCCACCTCGGCGGCCCCGCGACAGATGCGGTGAAACGCCGTGCCCCCTGGAAAAGCTGGTGCTCAACTCAAGAGAAAACGCCGTCGGATCACAAACTCCGCGGGCGTGACCTGCTGGAACTTGCATCTGCTGCGAGAGTGACCCTACCAAGTCCACCCCAGGAAACCCATGCCAGCGGCTGTGAACGAACGGTAAACCTCTGCGAGGCCTGACACGTCTCCCTGGACAAGGAGGTCATCATGTTCCACATCGCACGCCGGGCAACGCTCCTGGCACTCGTCCCAGCACTGCTCCTCGGCCCCACCGCGGTCGCCGAGAGCCTGCCCACGTGGCGGACCGGAGCGTCCGCCCACGAGGCCACCCGCGCGCACCGCGCGCTGGTCACCGACGTGCGCTGGGCACGGCACGCGCACTTCGACCGGGTGGTCGTCGACATCCACGGCCGCCGACCCGCGTGGCGCGTCACCCCGACCGGCACGCTCACCTACGACCCGTCCGGCAAGCCGGTCCCGTTGTCGGGGCGCTACGCCTACTACCTGACGCTCAGCCCCAGCGCGACCTACCGCGTGGACGGCACCAACGTGTACGGCGGCCCGCAGCTGGCCCGGCCGCGGTTCGAGTCGCTGCGCGGCCTGGCGCTGGTCGGCTCCTTCGAGGGCGTCACCAGCGTCGGGTTCACGACGCGGCACCCGGCCTACCGGGTGTTCACGCTGACCGACCCGTCACGGGTGGTCATCGACTTCCGGCACTGACCCGAAGCGCCGGTTCGGCAGGTTGTGGGTGTCCCTTCGCGCCGGGTCGACGGGTTGTGGGTGTCCCTTTGCGCCGGGTCGGCTGTGGATCTCGCGCGTCCCGCCGCGGACGGGGCTGGGCTGACCTAGCCTGGTCTGCGTCGGCGTGGTGGGGCCACGTTCGCCGACGTCCACCGGTGCCGCTGCAGCACGTGGCGCACCTCGCCTGAGGGGGCATCCATGAGCCGTCTGCGTGCTCCCGGGGCGACCGCGCTCGTTGTCGCACTGGTCGCCGTCCTGCTCCTGGCCGGTGGGGCGCTGACGTTCCTGCACCGCGCCGACAAGCCGGAGGTCGCCGCGCCCGCCGCGTCGGCGTCCGCAACTCCGTCCCTGGACGGGCTCGGGCTCGACCTGGGGCCGGTGACCGACCCGGCCGCCGTCGCCGCGTGCCTGGTCCCCGACTTCGCGACCGACCCGGCGCACGTGACCGTGGTGTACGGCGTCCGGCAGCGCACCCGGGGCGGCAGCAGCGCCGTGCTGGTGCTGCGCAACGAGGCCGGCGAGACGCGGCTGTGCGACATGTTCGGCGGCGACTACCCGGCGCAGCTGCCGCTGCCGCACGCCACCGCGACGAAGCCGGTCGCCTACTACTCCACGGGGCGACGCGACTGGAGCTGCTCGGAGTCGACGCACCGGCTCACGCTGTTCCGGATCAGCGCCTGGCTGTCCGTCTCCGACGCCGTGGACGCCGTACGCCTGCGCTTCGTGGCCGACCACAAGCCGGGTGCGTGGTTCACCACGTCCGCGGTCAACGGGCTCGCGCACCTGCAGGCCTGGCTGGACGGCCCGCTGCCCCGGCACGCGCGGATCGTGCTCCAGCAGCAGGCGCTCGACGCGTCCGGCGCACGGATCGCCTCAGTGCTGCCCGCGTCGCAGGTCCTGCCCGGCTGCGAGGCCGGCAGCGCGCAGATCGGCTGACCACACGCGCGGCGGGGTTCGCCGTGCCAGTTCACGTCCGCTCGGCAGTTTGGCGGTGCCAGTTCGCGTCCGCTCGGCGGTTTGGCGGTGCCAGTTCACGTCCGCTCGGCGGGGGCATGGTGAAGGGGCCCCGTCCTGTGGACGAGGCCCCCTGCTACGGAACCGCGGCGCTCCCCTGATCTCGCCGGTGCCGGGCTGACCAGGCGTGCCTGGTCTCCCCCGTTGCTGCCCTGCACCTGCGACGCTGTGGCGCCGTCGGCCCGAGAGGTACCGCACCATGACCATCGGTGTCCGGGCGTCGCGGCTGAAGGTCCGGGAGTCCGTTTTTACCGTTTTCGCCGGTGCTCCGCCGTACCTCTCCACCACCCGTCACACCAGTCACGCCCGGGAGACAGAACAGTTCCGGGTGGCTGCTGTCACCGCCGCTGGACAGCCAGAGGGACCTGTTCGGGCGCGGGCGTGGGACGGATGGGACTGAAGGGACGGACGCGTCCGGGGCCGGGCAGGCAAGGAGCCCGGACACCCCAGGGTGGTCCGGGCTCCTCGGGAGCGGTTCCGGTGTGCAGGTCCGGAACCGGTCACACTCCGGGGTCGACCGGGCCCGGGTCCGTGCTGCCGTCGCCGGTGCCGGGGTCGGTGCTGCCGTCGCCGGTGCCGGGGTCCGTGGTGCCGTCGCCCGTGCCGGGGTCCGTGGTGCCGTCGTCCGAGCCGTCGGTGCCCTCGTCGGAACCGTCGTCGGTGCCCTCGAGCTCCTCGACCGAGGAGACGATGTCGACGACCGCGGCGTGCAGGTCGCGCAGCACCGAGCGCGGGTCGGAGGCGTGGTAGGCCAGCGCCTGCGCCTGGGCCGCGTCGACCGCGGTCTGGGTGTCGGTGATGTCCACGGTCGGGTCGGCGACGAGCGCGTCGATCAGGCGCTGCTGGAGCCGGGCGAGGTGGCGCAGCTCGTTGACGACGCGGCGGTAGCCCTCGGGACGAACGGCCTTCACCTGCACGGCGACCGCGGCCAGGTCCTCGGGGGTGGTCGCGGTGGCGACGGCGTCGCTCAGCGCGGACAGGGTCGCGGCGTCGGCGGCGGCGTTGGAGCGCACCGCGTCGACGACACCGGCGTCGAGGCCGGCCAGTCGCTGGTCGGAGACGGCGCGGGTCAGCGCCGCGGTCTTGCGGGCGATCGCCTTGGTGAGCTTCTTGGCGGCCTTGGCCTGGTCGCTGTGGTGACCGTGACCGTGCTCGCCCCGGTGGCCGTGGTGGCCGTGGCCGTGGGTCTCGGTGCCCGCGTCGCCCGTGCCGCTGTCGGTGCCGCTGTCCGTGCTGCCGTCGGTGCCGGGGTCGGTACTGCCGTCGGTGCCGGGGTCGGTGCTGCCGTCGGCAGCGGCCGAGGCGTGGCCGTGGTGCCCGTGCCCGTGACCGTGCGCGTGCCGCGCGGAGACGTGGTGGTGGCCGGCAGCGAGTGCCGGGGCGGTGGTGCCGAGGCTGAGGCCGGCGGCGAGAGTCAGGGTGGCGGCGGCCGCGAGGGGGCGCGTGTACTTCGGCATGCGTCAAGCTCCAGGGTGCAGGGGGGTGCGGGTGCCTCCCAGCACCCGCCACCCGAGACATCGGCGTCCCACGCTCCGCACTTGAGGGGTGCGGGGCAGCGCGGGTCAGCAGTCGCCGGGGCGGGGTACGGCGTCCGGCGGACGCGGGTAGGCCCGGAACGCCTCACGCCCGTCGTGGACCACGGCGACGAGGTAGTCGCGGGTGCCCTCGAGCCGCGCCAGGCAACGCTCCTTCCGCGCGACGAGGTCGTGGTGCCAACCGAGCACGTGCATCCCGGCGCAGCCACGGACCGCCCGGCTCACCGCGGGCGCGACGGTCCGCGCGCTGCGACTGACGTCGGCGTAGAGCGACTCGCGCACCCCGTCCGAGAGCGCGTAGGAGATCGGCGACCCGACCGCGTGCACGGCCATCGTGACGTGCCGTTCCGCCTGCTGTACGGCGTCCAGGGCTGTCGCTGCGCAGGACGCCAGCTCGGCCTGCTCGTGGCGCTGGACCTGCCGGTCGGCCAGCCAGGTCACCCCGGCCGCGACGACCAGGAGCGCGAGCACCACCCGGGCCCAGCGGCGCGACGGCACCGGACGCCGTACGCCGTGGGTGAGGGTGTCGGTCACTCCCTGATTGAACGCCAACGGCCCCGGACGCGGGTGCGTCCGGGGCCGTCGGGGTGGTCAGCGGGTCACTGGAGGACCTTGTAGTCCAGGGTGACCTCGAACTTGCCGATGTCGTAGCGGGCGCCGTCGCCCTCGGTGATCGCCCACACGACCTCGTGGCCGGCGTCGATGTAGGTGGCGGCCTTGTAGGTGCCCATCGAGTGCCAGCCGAGGCCGGAGGTGAGCCAGCGGCGGGCGCCGATGTCACCGGACTTGGTGGCCATCATCGCCAGCGCCTGCGAGCCGGCCTTGGCCGCACGGCCGTAGGCGCGGACGCCGAGGGTGCCGTAGGAGTAGGCGCCGGGGACCTTGACCACGTGCACGCCGACGGCGATCTGGCTGTCGTCGGTGGCCTTGCCCGTGCACTTGTACTCGGAGTAGTAGCCGACCGAGCCGGCGCCGAGCTTCAGACCGGGCTTGCGCAGCGAGGAGCAGCGGCCCGAGCCGTCGGCGGCGAGCGACTTCTGCGCGGTGACGACCGTCTTGAGGTGCTTGGTGACCAGACGCTTGGCGGAGACCGCGAAGAACGGGCTGAGGTCGGTGTCGGTGTTGCCGGCCGCGTCGCGGACCACGGTGCGGAAGCGGTAGTTTCCGGCCGCGACGCGGGTGCCGCTGGCGAAGGCGCCGTTCCAGGCGACCGTCGTGCCGTTGACCAGGTTCTTGTTGGTGAACGAGCGGACCACGGTGTTGTTGGCGTTGAGGACCTGCAGGGTGCCAACGCCGCCGCCGCCGTTGGCCGGCGCGGCGACCTTGGCGGAGATCGTGTCGCGGTAGCCGTCCGGGTAGGGGTAGACCGTGGTCAGCGACGCGGTGACCTTGTCGAGGACCGGGGCGGTGGCGTCCCAGGTGACCGCCTTCGTGTCGGTGCCGGCGAGGTTGCGGTCACCGGTGGTGGTCACGACGACCTTGTAGTCCCCGTCGGGCAGCGTGGACAGGCCGAGCGCCGCCGGGTCGACGGTGAAGTGCGCCGGGGAGGCGGTCACGTCCAGGGCCTTCGGGGTGGCGCCGTCGACCGCCGTGTCGTCGGCGTTGGTCAGGGTCCAGGTGCCGCCGGTGGTGATGGCGGGGTCGAAGGTGACCGTCTCGGTCGCCTTGGACGCGGTCTGGTGCGGGCCGGTGAGGGTGCCGCCCAGGGTCAGGGCCGTGGTGATCGAGCGCAGCACGCGGACCTGCTTGGCCGAGGTGCCGTCGGTGGCGCAGATCTGCGCGTTGTCGTGGTTGCAGCGCGTCAGCGTCAGGGCGTGCGTGCTGTCGGCCGCGGTCACGTTGGAGAAGTCGATCGTCGTCGGCGCGTCGGTGGCCGTGACGGCGGTGGACGTGGTGCCCCAGAGCAGGCTCAGGTCGCCGCCGGCAGCAGCGGCCGGGACGGTGACGTCGAGGGTCGGCGCGTCCGGGTAGACGGTGGTGTCGTCGGTCGGGGCGCCGAAGTCGGCGACCGTGTTGTCGACGGTGAGGTCGAGCGAGTCGGCCGGCACGTCGGTGGCCGGGTCCGGGCAGGTGGCCACGGCGGAGCAGTCGAAGGCCTGCACGGTGACCGGGCCGGCGAAGCCCCAGGTCGGCCAGGACCAGGAGGCGTCGGTGCCGACCGGCACGACCGGGCCGGACGAGACGTACTGCGTCGCGGTGGCACCGCCGTCGCGGGCCACGAGCAGCACCGCCGGGGCGTCGGTCGTGACGTGCAGGTCGTAGGTCCCGCCGACCGGGTCGGTGACCGTGTTGCTGAACGCGGTGGGCGTCGGGTCGGCCTGGGCCGGGAACGCCGTCAGGGACAGAAGGGTTGCCGCCGCGAGGCAGGCAGGAAGAACAGCGCGCAGACGCACGATGAGGTACTCCCCCGAGAGAAGGGACCGCGAGGCACGGTCAGATCGAACCGGACCCCGAGAAGAGAGCCGGCGGCAGGCACTCTAGAGCCAGTTGTTGCCCCGTGTCAGGGAGTTTCGACAACAAATAGGTGACGGGGCGGCCCGCAGTGCGGACCGCCCCGTCGACGAGCTGCGACGCTCAGCTGGCGACGTACACCAGCGTGGTCGCGGAGACGCCCTGGTTGACGTGCAGCGCGAGCCACGGCCGGGTCTCGGTGCTGCTCGGGTTGCGGGTCGCCGACGAGACGACGGCGCGGACCCCGCGGTGGCCGGCGGGCAGGGTCGCCGGGACGTACGACGTCTGCTGGCCCTGCACGGGGGCGGTGCCGTAGGTCTTCCAGACACCGGCGACGCGGGCCTGGATGTGGACCGTGACGCCGGTGTAGGAGGCCGGGACGGTCACCTTGTAGTAGGCCTTCTCGTGGGCCTGCGGCTTGGCCGGCAGCGTCAGCGTCGGGCCCCAGGCGGCGTGCACGAGTGCGGACCTGGCGTAGGCAGGGGCGTACTTGCTGCCGTAGCAGGTCCACGCGCGCTTGCAGTAGGTCGCGGCCAGCGTCGTGGTCCAGCCGATCGGCGCCTGCACCGAGAAGTGGCCGGTGCTGTCGGTGAGCACCTGCGTCAGGTAGCGGAAGCTGCCCGCGCACACGGTGCCCTCGGCACACGCCGGGTCGACGCGGTAGTCGCCGATCTGGACGTACTTGTTGGCCAGCGGGGTCGCGCCGTTCATCAGCGTGCCGGAGACGGTCTGGGTGCGCCCGGCCTTCACGGTGGTGTCGGTGACCTGGTCCACGCTCAACGTGGTCGGGGTCGCCGCGGTGACGGTGTCGAGGTCGAACGCGTAGACGGTGGCGCCGGTGCCGTCGGTGAGCGTGACGTGCTTGGTGGTCCAGGACGCGGCGTCGACGCCCGGCTCGGTCAGCTCGAGCACGACCCGGTGGACGGCGTCGGACCCGACGTGCACGCCGGCGTCACCGGTGCTGGTGCCGTCGGTGTAGTGGACCGAGGTGAGGTCCGAGCCGGTCGGCAGGGTCACCGTGACCCGGGCCGTGAAGTCCTGGGTGGCGTCCGGCCACGGCTGCGTGTAGCCGTAGGCCGAGGTGACGGCCCAGGTGGTGTCGGCCGCCTGCGCCGGCGCGACCAGACCGGCCGACGCGATGATGAGGGCAGCAGCAGCCGCCCAGCGATTCCCCCGCACTGACGTTCCTCCCCGTTCGCACGCCCGCCGAGATGCGGGCAGGTGTCGCGCGGAAGCATCCCACACCGACATCGGGTGGAAAAGGGGCAACGGGTTGCCGGAAATCGCTCCCGATGTCGGGGGAGGTCGCTCAGCCGGCCTGGTCGGCGGCAGCCCTGCCCGCCGTACGACCGGAGAAGAGGCAGCCGCCGAGGAAGGTGCCCTCGAGCGCGTTGTAGCCGTGCATGCCACCCCCGCCGAAGCCGGCGACCTCGCCGGCGGCGTAGAGGCCGGGGACGGGGTTGCCGCCGGGTGCCAGCACCCGGCCGGACAGGTCGGTCTCGAGGCCGCCGAGGGTCTTGCGGGTCAAGATGTTGAGGCGTACGGCGATCAGCGGGCCGGCCGCGGGGTCGAGCAGGCGGTGCGGCTTGGCGACCCGGATCAGCCGGTCGCCGCGGTAGTTGCGGGCCCCCCGCAGCGCGGTCACCTGGGCGTCCTTGGAGTAAGGGTTCTCGATCTCCCGGTCGCGGGCCTCGACGATCTTGGCGACCCGTTGGGCGTCGAGCAGCGGGGTGTCCGTGAGCGCGTTCATGCCGGCGACCAGCTCCGCGAGCGAGTCGGCGACCACGAAGTCGGCGCCGTGCTGCTTGAACGCCTCGACCGGCCCGGGGGCGCCAGGCCGGACCCGCTTGAGCAGCAGCCGGATGTCCTTGCCGGTCAGGTCCGGGTTCTGCTCGGACCCCGAGAGCGCGAACTCCTTCTCGATGATCTTCTGGGTGAGCACGAACCAGGAGTGGTCGTGGCCGGTGCGCATCAGGTGGGCGAGGGTGCCGAGCGTGTCGAAGCCGGGGAAGTACGGCGCCGGCAGCCGGTTGCCCTCCGCGTCGAGCCACAGCGACGACGGACCGGGCAGGATCCGGATGCCGTGGTTGTCCCAGACCGGGTCCCAGTTGCGGAGCCCCTCGACGTAGTGCCACATCCGGTCGGGGTTGATCACGTTGCCGCCGGCCTCGGCGGTGATCTGCTGCATCCGTCCGTCGACGTGCGCGGGGACGCCGGCGACCATGAACCGCGGCGGTGTGCCGAGCCGGGCCGGCCAGTTGGCGCGGACCAGGTCGTGGTTGCCACCGATGCCGCCGGAGGTGACCACGACGGCCTGCCCGGTGAGCTCGAAGTCGCCGACTGCGACCCGGCTGCTGGCCTTGCCGCGCTCGACGTCACTGGGCTCGAGGACCTGGCCGTGCACGCCGGTGACCGCTTCACCGTCGCGCAGCAGCCCGTCGACCCGGTGCCGGAAGCGGAACCCGATCCGGCCGGCCTCGACGTGCGCGCGGACCCGGCGCTCGAACGGCGCGACCACGCCGGGTCCGGTGCCCCAGGTCAGGTGGAAGCGCGGCACCGAGTTGCCGTGCCCGTCGGCGCGACCGTCACCGCGCTCGGCCCAGCCGACGACCGGGAAGATCCGGTGCCCCTGGGCGCGCAGCCAGGACCGCTTCTCCCCCGCCGCGAAGTGCACGTAGGCCTCGGCCCACTGCCGCGGCCAGTGGTCCTCGGGCCGGTCGAACTGGGCGCTGCCGAACCAGTCCTGCAGCGCGAGGTCGAGGGAGTCCTTGACGCCCATCCGGCGCTGCTCCGGGCTGTCGACGAGGAACAGCCCGCCGAGGCTCCAGAACGCCTGCCCGCCGAGCGACTGCTCGGGCTCCTGGTCCAGCAGCAGCACCCGACGCCCGGCGTCCGCGGCCTCGGCCGCCGCGACCAGACCGGCCAGCCCGGCGCCCACGACGATCACATCGGTGTCCACGCGTGCTCCTGAGGTACGGCGTCCCGAGACGGGCTTCGGGGCTCATCCTGCCGCGCCGGGGGTCGGGGTGGAACCGTTCCGTTGATCGAGCCCGTCGAGATCACCCCGACCCGCAGACGGACTGGCAGAACCTGCGGTCAGGTGCTCAGCTGAGCGGGGCTCGACGGGTCGTGGGACTTCTGCCAGTGCGGCGGCCGGGTCACGCGAGGACCGAGGGCGGCAGCTCCAGGTCGGGGACCAGCTCGACGAGCAGGGTGCGGACCCGGGCGTCGAGGTCGGCGACGATCCGGCGCACAGTGGCCTCGTCCTGGCCGCCCGGGTCGTCGACCGGCCAGTCGACGTAGCGGACCCCGGGCACGTAGGGGCACTCCTCGCCGCAGCCGAGCGTGATCGCGATGTCGCTGGCTGCCACGGTCTCGCGGGTCAGCAGGCTCGGAGTCTCCTTCGAGGTGTCCAGGCCGAGCTGCTCGAGGACGGCGGCGACCTCGGGGTGGATGTGCTCGCCGGGCTGGGTGCCGGCCGACACGGCGACGACCCGGCCACGGGCGTAGTGCTCGGCGAGCACCCGCGAGGCCACGGATCGCCCGCCGTTGCGGATGCAGGCGAAGACCACCTGCGGGACGTGCTCGGTCATGACTGCTCCTTGCTGGGGTAGAGGAAGACGGCCAGCCCGAGGCCGACGGCGCCGCCGACCAGCTGGGCCAGGACGAAGCCCGGGACCGAGCCCGGGGCGATACCGGCGAAGGTGTCGGAGAACACCCGGCCGACCGTGACGGCCGGGTTCGCGAACGACGTGGACGAGGTGAACCAGTAGGCCGCCCCGATGTAGGCGCCCACCGCGGGCGCAGCGAGGGCTCCGCGCCCGGTGCGGGTCAGGCCGAGGACCAGGGCGATGAGCCCCGCCGTCGCGACCACCTCGCCGACGAGCAGGTGCCCGCCGTCGCGGTGGGTCGTGGCCAGGTGGGCGGGGACGCCGTACATCAGGTTGGCGAGCTCGGCACCGAGGACCGCGCCGGCCACCTGGACCAGGGCGTACGGCGCCAGGTGGCGTCCGCGCAAGCCGCCGGTGAGCCAGTCCGCCAGCGAGACGACCGGGTTGAGGTGGGCGCCGGAGACGGGACCGAGCAGGGCGATCAGGACCGCCAGCCCGAGGGTGGTGGCCAGGGAGTTCTCCAGCAGCTGCAGGCCGGTGTCGTGCGGGCTGAGCCGTTGCGCGGCGACGCCCGAGCCGACCACCACGGTCACGAGCAGGGCGGTGCCGACGAGCTCGGCGGTGAGCCGGCGGGGCAGGTCGAGGGACGTCATACGCAGCAGGGTCTCCCACAGTGGTCGGGCTGCTCGTCGAGCACGGCGAGGCCCTCGAGCTCGGGGCGGTCGTCGGCGAGGACCACGTAGTTCTCCCAGCGCTGGCCGTCCGGGCCGGTGACCCAGTGCTTGTCCTGGCGGGCGTAGCAGCAGACCACGTCACCTTCCACGTCGAGGCTCAGCCCGGCCGCCTCCAGCCGGTCGGCCTCGGAGGCGACCTCGGCCATCGAGGTGCGCTCGACGCCGAGGTGGTTGAGCGTGCCGGTGGCGGGCGGGTTCTCGAGCAGGACCAGCTTGAGCGGCGGGTCGGCGACCTCGAAGTTCGCGTAGCCGGGGCGGCGCTTGGCCGGCCCCGTCGCGAAGAGGGTCGTGTAGAAGTCGACGGCGGTGTCGATGTCGTCGACGTTCAGCGCGAGCTGCAGGCGGGACATGGCCTCTCCTCTCCCTGAAATAGACGGTTGTCTATGTCGCGAGCCAGACTGGCACCCGCGGCTCGTCGGCGTCAACCATAGACGTTCATCTATTTCTTTGGCAGGATGGCCGGGTGCCGAAGCCGCTGCCCCTCCTCGAGTCCCCGGCCGACGCCTGCTGCGCCCGGCTGGAGGCCGCGCCGCTGAGCACCGACGACGCGGTGCAGCTCGCCGGCCGGCTCAAGGCGCTCGCGGACCCGACCCGGCTGCGCCTGCTCTCCCTGCTGCTGGCCAGCGACGGGATGGAGGCCTGCACGTGCGACCTGACCGAGCCGCTCGGGCTGACCCAGCCGACGGTCACCCACCACGTGCAGAAGCTGGTCGCGGCCGGACTGGTGCGCGGCGAGCGGCGCGGCACGTGGACGTTCTACGCCGTGGTCCCGGAGGCACTCGCCGAGCTCGGCGCACTCATCACCCCCGCCTGACGCGAAACGCTGCTGGGTCCACGACGCCGGTACTACCGTGCACCGTGGACAAGTTCCTGGCGGACCTCGGAGCCCTCGCGCCGGCCTATGCGGCCGTGGACTGGGACGCGTCCCCGGTGGGTCCGCCGGCCGGCTGGAGCCCCGCGCTCGTCGGGGCGGTCGGGCTGATCTCGCACACCAGCTTCCCGATCACGCTGCTGTGGGGCGACGAGTTCACGATGCTCTACAACGAGGCCTACACGGTGCTGATCGCCGACAAGCACCCCGGCGCGCTGGGCAGCCCGGCGCGCGACGTGTTCCCCGAGGCCTGGCACCTGATCGGTCCCGGGATGCAGTCGGTGCTCGACGGCGAGGGGGCGACCTACGTCGAGGACGAGTTCGTGCCGCTGTTCCGGCGCGGCTTCCTCGAGGAGTGCTACTTCACCTTCGGCTTCTCCCCGGTCCGCAGCCGCGAGGGCCGGATCGAGGGCGTGTTGGCAATCGCCACCGAGACCACCACGCAGGTGATCGCCGGGCGTCGGCTGCTGCTGCTCCGCGAGCTCAACGACGCCCTCGCCGAGGCCCAGGACGACGCGGCCGTGGTGCGGCTCGCGATCCCGGTCCTGTTCGCGGCGACCCGCGACTTCGCCGCCGTGGACCTGCGGATGCCGGGCGTCCCGTTCGACCGGGACGAGGCGCTGCCGGCGGCGCCGGACGGCCCCCTCGGCGTCGAGCTCGTCGAGCCGTGGCTGGACAGCCGGGTCGCGTGGCTGCCGCTGAGCGGCTCCGGCAGTGGCGGCGCGTCCTACCTGGTCGTCGGGATGAGCTCGTCGCTGGCGCCCGACGAGGAGTACCTCGGCTTCCTGCGGCTCGTCGCCGCGACCCTGCGCCAGGCACTGGACCGGGTACGTGCGCGGACTGCCGAACGCCGTACGGCGCAGACGCAACGCGCGATGACCGAGGCGTTCCAGCGCAGCCTGCTCCCCCAGCCCGGCGGCACCAGCACGCCGCAGGTGGCGGTGCGCTACCAGTCGGCGCTGGAGATCGCCCAGATCGGCGGCGACTGGTACGACTTCTTCGAGCTGCCCGACGGCTCGTTGACCGTGGTGATCGGCGACGTCGCCGGTCACGACCAGCAGGCCGCGGCCGCGATGGCACAGGCCCGCAACCTGCTGCGCGGGGTGGCCTCGACGATGCACCCGGCGACGCCCGACCGCGTGCTGACCGGCTTCGACGCCGTTCTCCGCACGACCGGCACCGACATCGTGGCGACGGCGATCCTGGCGCACGTGGCCCGCCTCGACGACGGCGGCCTGACCTTCACCTGGTCCAACGCCGGGCACCCGCCGCCGGTGCTGCTCGGCGCCGACGGGACGACCCGGATGCTCGACCCGGAGCCGGACCTGCTGCTCGGCCTCGACGGGGGCGCGGCCCGCGCCCACCACCAGGTGCACCTCGAGGCGGGGTCGACCGTGGTGCTGTGCACCGACGGCCTGATCGAGCGGCGCGACGTCGGGGTCACCGAGGGGCTCGCCTGGCTGGAGGGGCTGCTCGCCGGCCGGCAGGACCTCGGCGTCGAGGAGCTCAGCGACTACCTGCTGCTCAACGCGGGCCGCGGCGAGGACGACGTCGCGCTGCTGGTGCTGCGCGCCTGACGCTCCGGTCCAGACCAGCGTGGGGTCTTCCGTTCCCCCGGCGTGGTGACGAGGAGTCCGAACCGCGTCCCCCTAGCGTGCGGCCTGGGGGACTCTGACGGCACCCCGCGAGGAGACTCCATGAGCGCCAGCCCCCCGTCGCCCGGCCCCGTACCCCGGGCGGTCACGCCGCTGCGGACCCGCGTCCTCGAGCCCGGGGACCCGGCGCTCGACCGGCTCGGCGGGATCCTCACCGACCGGTTCCCCGCCGGCGAGCGCGACGACTGGGACACCCAGCTCGAACGGCACCGCGCCGGCAAGCTCGTGATCGCCGCCGCCGAGCACCTCGCCCCCGACCTGCTCGGCACGCTCCCGCACCAGGGCGGTTCGCGTCCCCGCCCGCCGCGCCAGCGCACCCCGGCCGCGCCGGTCGGTGTCGCCGTGGTCGCGCTGCTGCCCCGGACCCAGAGCGCGGCGCTGCTCTACCTGGCCTCGGCGACCCACGCGCCCGCGAACGGCGTCGGCCTCTCCCTGATGACGCACCTGCGCGTGCACCTCGAGAAGATCGGCGTGACGCGCGGCTTCCTCGGCGAGATCGAGCGGGTCGAGGAGGCCCGCGACGCCGCCGACGCAGTGGTACGGCACCGCCGGCTGCGCTACTACCTCCGCTTCGGAGCCGAGATGGTCGCCGGCGTGCCGTCCTACGGGATGCCCGACATGACCAGCGGCGCACTCCTCCCGCTGCACCTGGTCTGGCTGCCCGCCGGCACCGCCACCGACGACGTGCGCGGCGAGCTGCTCGACGAGCTCATCACCGAGCTCTACGAGGTCGCCTACGACCGGCCCGCCGACGACCCGCTGCTGGCCCAGGTGCTGCGCTCGCGGGTCTGAGGCTGCGCCCACCGGCGCACGTGCGCCGTAGTGGCACGTTTTCCGCGGGGATCGGTGACCGTTCGGCGCACGTGCGCGGTTGGGACGGTCGACCGCGACCCGGGTCAGCGGCGTGCGTCGCCTCGCGGTTCCACCGGTCCAGGCCTGGTCAGCCGGCTCCCGGGTCTCGAGCACGAGCCACGTCCAGTGATGCTTCGGCCGGGTCGACGCCGACGACTGCCACCCCTCGGTCGGCGAGCAACAACGCGAGCGTGCCGGTGCCACAGCCCACGTCGAGAACGGTCCGGGCGCCGGTGTCCGAAGCGAGGTCGAGATAGAGGCCCAGGTCCGCGCGCTCGCCATTCAGGGCGTCGTAGATCGCGGCCAGCCGCGGATGGGCGAAGATCGCGTCAGGCATGTCGGGAGGCTAGTGCCCCACACGCACCACCCGTCCCAGGGCAGCCACAGATCAGTTCGATGTGGCTGCCGAATCGCCGTACGAGCAGCCACATGGACCTGATCCGCCGGCCAGCGGTGACGCAGGGGGCTGGGGTGACCGCCGAAGCCCACCCCGGTCGAGGGACGGGGGCGTTTGTCGGGAAACCGGAGGGGTACCCGGTGTCGCCCGACCACCCGACCAGACGGAGCGACCGCGATGAGTGACACCAGGCCCGCAGGACTGACCCCCGAGGAGCTCGAGGCCGAGGAGGTGACCGCCCTTCCCGACAAGGAGGTGGTCTCGATCCTGGACCTCAACGCCGACCTCAACCTGGCCATCGACGCGGCCGCGCCGATCGACCTCGGAGTCGCGGCCAACGCCAACGTCGCTGCCCCGATCGACGGCTCCGTCGCGGCCAACGTGCTCTCCGTCGGCTCGGACGCGCAGTCGATGGCCCACCAGGGCGCCGTGCTCAACCAGGGCATCCACGCCGACGCGACCGCGCACTCGACGCAGGGCAGCACCATCGACCAGACCGGCGTCACCGCTCCTGCCCCGGCTGCGACGGACCCCGCGCCGGTCGACGCGGGCACGGGCACGGCGGTCCCGGACCCGTCCGGTGCGGCCTCCGGCGCGACGAGCTCGGTGGGCAACCTCGCCGACGGCAACCTGCTCAACGTCAACGTGAACCTCGACGGCAAGGCCGGCATCGCCGCGCCGATCGACGGTGCGGTGGCCGCGAACGCCAACGTGGCCGCCCCGATCGACGCCTCCGTGGCCGCCAACGTGGGCACCGTCGACAGCCACGCGGTCTCGATCGCCCAGCAGGACGCGGTCATCAACCAGGACATCGAGGGCTCGGCCAACGCGACCACCGACCAGACCTCGTCCATCAACCAGTAACCGATGACTCCTCCGCGCAGCGCCCCGCCCCAGGCGGGGCGCCCGCCGTTGCAGGCCGTGCCGCCCACCCGGGCGGACGGCCTGCAGCTGATCGGCGAGATGGCCGGCTCCGGCTACCGCGAGCCGCCCTCGCTGGTCCGCCGCGCGGACGGGCAGACCCTCCAGCTGAGCCCGCTGCTCTACGCCGTACTCCTCGCGGCCGACGGCGAGCGCGACCTCGACGAGATCGCGGCGCTGGTCAGCGAGTCCACCGGGCGGCAGGTCACCGCCGACAACGTCGCCCACCTCGTCGACACCAAGCTGCGCGCGCTCGGCGTGCTCACCACCCCCGACGGCCGACAGCCCGAGGTGAAGCGGTCCAACCCGCTGCTGGCTCTGCGGATGAAGTACGTCGTCACCGACCCCGAGCGCACCCGCCGGATCACCGCGCCTTTCGCCCGGCTGTTCAACCCGCTGGTCGTGGCCGTGGTGCTCGCCGGCTTCGGCTACGTCAGCTGGTGGGTGCTCTTCGACAAGGGGCTCGCGTCGGCGACCTACCAGGCGTTCGACAAGCCGGTGCTGCTCCTGCTGGTGTTCGCGGTGACGGTGCTGTCGGCCGGCTTCCACGAGTTCGGGCACGCAGCGGCCGCACGTCGCGGCGGCGCCACCCCGGGCGTGATGGGCGCGGGCGTCTACCTGGTGTGGCCGGCGTTCTACACCGACGTCACCGACTCCTACCGGCTCGGCCGCGTCGGACGGGTGCGCACCGACCTCGGCGGCCTGTACTTCAACGCGATCGTCGCGGTCGCGATCGCCGGCGCCTGGTGGGCCACCGGGTACGACGCCCTGCTGCTGGTCGTGGCCACCCAGATCCTGCAGATGGTCCGCCAGCTCACCCCGCTGGTGCGCTTCGACGGCTACCACGTGCTCGCCGACGTCACCGGCGTCCCCGACCTGTTCCACCGGATCAAGCCGACCCTGCTCTCGCTGCTGCCGTGGCGCTGGAACGACCCGGCCGCGAAGGTGCTCAAGCCGTGGGCGCGCGCGGTCGTGACGGTCTGGGTGCTGGCCGTCGTACCCCTGCTGCTGTTCTCGCTGACGATGATGGTGCTCGCCCTGCCGCGGGTGCTGGGCACCGCGTGGCTGAAGCTGCGCGAGCAGAGCGCCGCGCTGGCGGCCGCGTTCGGCGACGCGCACCTCGTCGAGGTGGCCGCGCGCAGCCTCGCGATCGTCGCGCTCGCGTTCCCGATCCTCGCGTCGTTCGTGGTGCTGACCCGGCTGCTGCGCAGCGTGGGCCGCTCCACCTGGACCCGCACCGCCGGGCGACCGGTCCGTCGCGGCCTCGCGCTCGGCACCGCCGGCGCCCTGGTCGCCGGGCTGGCGTGGGCCTGGTGGCCGCACCCGGGGACCTACCGGCCGATCCAACCGTTCGAGCGCGGCACCGTCGTCGACGCCGCGCGGGCGCTGCCGGTGGCCCGGTCCACGAGCCCGTCGCTGCGGGTCGGCCAGGGCGGCACGCTGACCACGCTGTGGTCGTCGTCGCAGGCGCTGCCGACCGCCGACCACCCGCAGCTCGCGATGATCGCGGTGCCGCACGGGACGTCCGGCTCGTCGTCCGGCTCGTCGTCCACGTCGACGGCCTCGGGGTCCTCGGGCGGCGCGTCCCAGGCGTGGGTCTTCCCGTTCAACCGCCCGCTCGGACCCGGGCCCGGCGACACCCAGGCGCTCGCGGTGAACACCACCGACGGGACGGCGACCTATGACGTCGCGTTCGCGATGGTGTGGGCCGACGGCAGCCAGCCGGCGACGAACACCAACAGTGCCTACGCGCTCGCGCACTGCAAGGATTGTGCGGCGGTCGCGGTCTCCTTCCAGGTCGTGCTCGTCGTCGGCGACAACCACCAGGCGGCGCCGGTCAACATCTCCGCGGCGGTCAACTACGACTGCGTCAACTGCTTGACCTACGCGCTCGCGATCCAGCTCTTCGTGACGCTCGACGGCCCGCTGGGCGACGACTCCCGGGCGAAGCTCGACGCGCTGTGGGCGCAGATCGCCGACTTCGGCGCGCACCTGCAGGACGTGCCGCTCGACCAGATCCAGTCGCGGCTCAACGACTACGAGAGCCAGATCCTCGCGATCATCGCGGCCGAGCAGCCGGGAGTGCTGCCCTCTCCCGCGGCCTCACCGTCCGGCTCGGCGTCGGCGTCCCCGTCGGCAGGTGGCCTCGCGCCGTCCGCGGACCCGAGCGCCGTTCCGTCGTCGGACGGTTCCGCTGCGCCCGGCTCGTCGCCGGCCGCTGCTCCGTCGAACGGGAGCTCGTCGACGCCGGAGCCGTCGCCGAGCGCAGCGCCGTCCGACGCACCCTCGGCGTCGCCGACCGCAGCGCCGTCCACCGCGCCGTCCCCCTCCCCCGCCGAGGCCTCGCCGACGGGCTGAGGCGGGGCTGCACGGCGCACGTGCGCCGTTGTGGCACGTTTCGTGGCCGGATCCGTGGCACAGGTGCGCACGTGCGCGGTTGTGGCGGGCCGGATGAGCGGGGCGGGCCGGATGAGCGGGGCGAGCCGGGTCAGCGCACGGTCGTGGTGGTGTCGACCAGCCCGGCCGCGACAGTGGTGCTGCCCGGGTAGCGCGCCCGGAACGTGCGGGTGCCGGCCGGCAGCGTGAGGGTCGTGGTCGCCGTACCCGACCGCAGGGTGACCTCGGTGAGCAGCGAGCCACGCCAGGAGATGCGGACCGGGCCGGTCACGGTGGCGACGCCGGGCGCGGTGACGGTGACGGTGACGCGGACCTTGCCGGCAGTGCCGGGGGCGGTCTTGACGACGATCCGCGGGTCGGACTTCACCGTCCAGGTGCGGACCGGCCGCTCGGTGACGGTCGTGTAGCCGGGGCGGGTGAGCACCATCCGGGCGGCGATGCGGGAGCCGAGGTCGTCGACGCCGAGGAGGTACGACGTGCCGGTGGCGTCCGGGACGGGGACGCCGTTGCGCACCCACTGGACGGCCACGGAGCCTGCCGGGGAGAACGTGCCGGCCTCGAAGCGGAGGGTCTGGCCCAGGCGCGGGCTCCCGGTGACCGTCGCGGGCGTGCCGACCGTGAACGTCCCGGGAGCGACGGGGGCGGTCGGCGTCGACTGCGAGGTCACGTCGAGGTAACCGGGGCGCGAGGCGGTCACGGTGACCGCGAGCGCCTTGCCCACCAGGCTCGGGTCGACGGGCAGCGTGGGGCCGACCGCGCCGCTGATCGCCGCGCCGTCCGCGGTCCACTGGTAGGCGAGCAGCGAGGGCGTCGGCGTCCAGGTGCCGGGCGAGGCGACGAGGGTGGAGTCGACGACGGCGTCACCTGTGACCGTGGGCGGCGCGGTGTTGCTGATGACGCCCGGCAGCACCGCGGGCGTGGTGGCGGAGGTGACGGTCGTGGTCGGGTAGCCCGGCTTGGACGCCGTCGTCACGACGCTGATCTTCTTGTCCTGCTGGGCCTGCGCCAGGGTCAGCGTCGGCGCGGTCGCGCCGGTGATGTTCACGCCGTCGGCGCGCCACTGGTAGCGGACGGTCGCGTCGCCGGGCGCCCAGGAGCCGGCGGTGCTTGCGAGGACCGCGCCCACCTTGGCGGTCCCGGACACGACCGGCCGGGCCAGGTTGGTCATCGGCGCGTCGTGGAAGTGCACGAAGCCGCTGGGCCAGTTGCCGCTGGTGCGGGTGATCCGCGCCCACGAGAAGTCGCCGCCCCAGCTGTCCTGGGACACGATGATGGTGTTCGCGTCGACGACGCGCTCGACGTAGGCGACGTGCCCGACCGAGCCCGCCGGTGGGACGTAGGCCGCCCACCACGCGACCGCGCCCACGGCGGGCACCTGCGTGGTGAGAGCCGGGTTCAGCGCGCCCCACAGGGTCGCGTTGCCGCCGCCGTCCCACGGCCGGACGTTGGCCATCCCGCTGCGCACCATCCGGTAGGCGACGTAGTTGGTGCAGTTGTGACCGGCGTACATCCGCCAGTACATGGTCGCGTTGGCGGCGCCGTACCCCGCCTCGGAGTAGCCGGCCGCCGTACAGCCCGCGTAGCCGGTGCACAGCACGGTCGAGGCCGCCGTCGCGGGCGCGGCGACGAGGCCGGACCCCAGGACCAGGAGTACGGCGGACAGCAGCGCAGCGAGACGGGGACGGGGGACCACGTCTGGGAGTGTAGGGACGGATGTGGTCGCAAGTGACGGAAATGCACTGATGTCAACGCGACACGCCGCAGGTCTTTACTCTTCCTGCGCGGTGGTCTGCTCCCCCGTCGTCAGCTCGGGGCGCCCGCCCTGCGCCGACGTCGGCTCGGCGGCGGCCATCCCGGCCATCACGGTCCGCAGGATGGTGGTGCCCTGCGAGGCGAGCTGGGCGACCGCGTCGTTGAGGCCGTCGGCGCCGTTGAGGATGGTCAGGTTCGCGTTGGCCAGGCCCGACGCGGCCGCCTCGATCATCTGCGGCAGCTGGGCGATGATCGCCTGGTCGAGCGCGATCCGGCCCTCGGCCGCGGACGCCCGCGCCGACAGCGTGGTGCGGTCCGCCTCGGCCTGCGCCAGGGTGCGGATCCGCTCGGCCTCCGCCTCGGCCGGCTTCACGACCTCGGCGATCAGCTCGGCCTCGCGCAGCTCGGCGTTCTTGGCCGCCACCTTGGCCTGCTCCTCGAGGACCGCCTGCTGCGCCTGCGCGGCGGCCAGCGGGCCGGACTGCTTGGACGTGGCCTGGGCACGGTCGACCTCGGCCTGGTACTCCGCCTGCTTGATCGAGGTGGCCCGGGCGAACTCCGCCTGCTTCTGCGCCGACAGCTGCTGCGCCTCGGCGGCGGCCTGGTCGGCCTGCGCCTGGGCGATCTTCGCGGCCTGCTGCACGGCCGCCTGGTGCGGCATCGCGAGCGCGTTGATGTAGCCGCTGCCCTTGTCGTCGATGGACTGGATCTGCAGGGAGTCGACGACCAGGCCCAGGTTGGCCATCTCGGTCTTGGACGCGTCGAGCACCTCAGCGGCGAGCTTCTGACGCTCGCGGATGATGTCCTCGACCGTCATCGAGCCGACGATGCTGCGCAGGTGGCCGGCGAAGATCTGGCCAGTCAGCAGCGACATCCGCTCCTGGTCATCGAGGAAGCGCTGGCCGGCGGCCGCGATGCTCGGGTGGTCCGAGCCGATCTTGAACGCGATGACGCCGCGCACGGACAGGCCGATGCCCTGCTGGGTCACGCAGTCCTCGGTGATCACCGACTCCATCAGCGACAGCGTCAGCTTCGACACCCGGCGCACGATCGGGACCACGAACGCGCCGTGCCCGGTGACGATGCGGAACGGGAGCGCGTCGGTGCCCCGGGACTTGCCGCCCGAGATCATCAGCGCCTCGTCGGGAGCGGGAACATGCCATCCGAACATCGAACAGACCTTCTTCTTGGTTCACAGGAGCGCGGCGGTCCGTCCGCCGCGCGACTACTAGGCGGGGAACTCGATGACGTCGACCTGCCGTGGACCGCGTACGGCGACGACCAGGACGGACGCACCCCGCTCGAGCGGCTTGTCGGCGTAGGCCAGGAACGTCTCGCGGATGCCGTGGACGCTCGCCACGATCTCGCCGGGCAGGTCGCCGCCGCGCACCCGCACGACCACCTCACCGACCTGCCCGATCACCGAGCTGTCCGCCACGCCGTCCCCGTTTCCGTTCGCCCGTCGACCGACCGAGTCGGTCCCGCACCCGGGCATCGCGAAGGTAGCAAGGGCGACCGGTTCCGTCGACGGGATTCGCGCGTTTCGACGCGGTTCGTAGACTGGCCTCCCATGGTGAACAGGACCAGGCTTCTCGCACGCCGGGAGCGACCCGCGCTGTGGGCGGCTGCCCTGTTCGTAGTCCTGGCCGGGCTGTTCGGGATGCACGGTCTCGGCGACCACGGCATGCCCGGCATGGCCCACATCTCGGTCACCGGCACCACGGCCCACCCGGACATGACCGGCCACGCAGACCGGTCCGGGGTCGCCGTACCCGTTCCGGAGGCGCCGGCCGCACTCGACCGCGCCGGGCTGGACGGCCATGCCGGCATGGCGGGGATGTGCCTGGCGCTGCTGGCCGGCGGGTGGCTGGCCCTGCTGCTGCTCCGGAGCCGGGCGGTCCGGGTGCTCGCCGTTACGCCCCACCGCGCTCTCGTGGCGCGCCGCCCCCGGACCCGCGACCCCGACCCACCCTCCCTGACGAGCCTGTCGATCCTGCGCTGCTGAGTGGCCGTTCCACCCGCAACCCACTCGATCGACACCTCTCAGGAGACCCTTGTGAACAGGAAGACCCTCGTGCTGGCTGCCCTCCCGGCGGCCGCCATCCTCGCCCTGACCGGCTGCGGCTCGGACAGCGACGCCGCCGGTCACGCGCACACGTCGAGCCACGTCTCGGTGCACACCGAGCAGGACGTCGCCTTCGCCCAGGGGATGATCCCGCACCACCAGCAGGCGATCACGATGGCCCGACTGGCGGCCGCCCACGCCGGCTCCGCTCAGGTCAAGGAGCTCGCGGCCCGCATCGAAGGGGCCCAGCGGCCGGAGATCACGACGATGACCCGGTGGCTCAGAGCCTGGGGTGCGACCACCACCATGCCCGGCATGGACATGTCCGGGATGGACATGGGCGACATGCCCGGGATGATGTCGGGGGCGGAGATGAAACAGCTCTCGCGCGCCGACGGCGCTGAGTTCGACCGGTTGTTCCTGCGCGGCATGATCACCCACCACCGGGGCGCGCTCGCCATGGCCCGGGATGAGATCGCGCGCGGCAAGAACTCCGACGCGACTGCCCTGGCCGAGAGGATCAGGGCTGCGCAGGCACGCGAGATCACCCTGATGCACCGTCTGCTCACCTCGTGACCGGCTGACCGGCTCCCCGGGCTCCCCCGACTTCCCGGCCTCAGGAGGTCAGGCGTTCGAGCAACGCGCGGAGCGCGGTGAGCCGGTGCCGGTGCTGGGCCAGGTCGGCCCTGGCAACCGCCACGGTGCCTGGGTCGGCTCCGTGGGCGACCTCGGCGCCGGCCAGCCGCACCGCGCCGGCCTCATGGGAGACCAGCCGGCCCAGCCAGGCGGCCACGAAGTCTCCGTCCCGGGTGTGCTGCAGCGCGGCAAGATCGTCTGCGCTGAGCATGCCCGGGACGGACTGGTCGTAGTGCGGCCTGGTGTCGACCTCGTGGTGCTCGAGGGCCGTGACGGGAACCGCGAGGTGCCAGGACCGGAGGCGACGCGTCGCCTTGCTGGCTTCTGCGAACATGTCTCGCCGCGTGCCGTCCGCGACCGCGCCCATGTGGCTGGTCACCCCGGGCCGGCCCAGCGCCAGATCCAGGATCTGGAGGGTCTGCGCGTGGTGCTCGACGACCTGTTCCGCATAGGTGCGATCTGCCGCGTTCGGCCCCGCGCCGCCACGGGAGCAGCCCGCCACGGCTCCGAGCGTGCTCACGAGAAGCACCGCGCCGACCACCATGCGAGCGGTCGTCCGGGGAAGAAGCTGCACGGTGCCTCCTGCACTCAGTTCGCCATTCGCGCACCGAGGCTACGCGGGCCCGGCCGAGCGCTCGCTCGCAGTCCGTCGGGTGGAGTACGACGGCGGCGAGCGCCTCAGGTCAGCGGAGTCGCGGGCCCGGCGCCGACCTCGTTGACGTTGAACGCCGCCTCCCACACCGCGACCTTCCCGTCCCGCACCGTCCAGAACTCGACCCCGTGCCCCTGCATCTGGCGCCCGGTCCGCGCGTCCGTCCAGGTCCCGTCCCAGGTGTTCCCGATCGTGTCCCCGTCGAGCGCCCGCAGCCGCTTCGTCAGCCGGTAACCGACCTGCCGCGCGAACCGTGCGGTGAGGAACGCACGCGCAGCGTCGAGACCGCGCATCTCCGGGAAGTCGGCGAACCGGATCACGACGTCGTCGGTGTAGCCGGCCAGGATCCGCTCCACGTCGCCCGCCGCGAACGCCGCCTCGGCCTCGGCCACCAGCCGCTCGGCCTCGGCGCGGGTGGGTGCATCGCTCATCGCCGTACTCCTCGGGTCGCTGCCCTCCGGTCTACCGCGTCCCGACCGGGCCCGACCCCGGAATCGCGACTTCTTTCCTTGGCTGCGTACGACGGGGTGCGGACGTCCGGGATGGCCCCGTGCGCCATACTCGTCGCGGGTCATGACCGGGCATCTCCCTGCCCCGGGCCTCTAGCTCAACTGGCAGAGCAGCGGACTTTTAATCCGCGGGTTGTGGGTTCGATCCCCACGGGGCCCACGTCTTGTGGGTCGGATCCCCGGCACCTGGTGCCGGGGATCCGACCCACAACGCGCCACGCTGTGGTGAACAATGCGAGACATGCGTTGGGGGCGACGGCGAGACGGCACTGATCTCGTGAGTGTGCGGCGGGACCGGCCTGTGCGGCTCGAGCTGGACGACCTGGCTCCCGACGTCCGTGCGGCGGTCGAGGCGCTGATCGCGGACGGCGACGTCGAGGTCAGGCGCTCCGATGAACCCGTCGGCACCCTGACGTTCAGGCCCGCGGTGCTCAGCGGCGCCGTACTCCCGCCGCAGCCTGACGCCACTCCGACGACGGCGCCGGGTCGGGAGGGCGTCAAGATCGTGGCCACCACGATGCTGATGTCGGAGGCGGCACGGCGGCGGCTCAGCGACGCGTTCGGGCCGGACTTCGTGGTGCTCGACTTCCAGGACGCCCCCGCAACGGCCGACATCGTGCTGACGCAGCCGGTGAGCCCGCAGCTGATCAACCGCTGGACGCTGCTGTTCCCGGGCGCCCAGATCCTGGTCACCGAGATCCTCGACCCCGAGCTCGGACTCGACGTCCGTGGGTCGGTCGGGCGGCTGCTGGACGCGGGGGCGCACGTGTACCTCCCGCCGCGGCCGGTGGAGCAGGTCGCCCAGAACGTGCGCGGCTACCTCGCCTCCCAGGCTGCGGGCCCGGAACTGGAGTCAGGCGCCGCGGCACCGTCCGAGCTGGGGACGAGCGCGGGGTAAGACTGGGGCCGGCAGCGAGCGACGACCTCCGACCCGTCGCGGTGTTCGACGGGGGCCCGACCGGGTCACCCTTGAGTAGGCCATCCCGAGGGGTGTCGGCGGAATCGGACTCCCGTAGTCTTGGGGTGCCGAAAAGCGCAGTTTGACCCCTGATCATCTGGAGCGGTCGTGGAGGAAACGCCCGGGGCAGCCCCCGTTTTCGTCGACGACTCGGGCGCGCGCGCACACCGGGTGCGGCGGCTGATCCGCTGGGCGTCCCTGGCCGCGGTGGGCTGTGCGGTGCTCACCGCCCTGGCGCTCGTCGCACCCTTGGCATTGCCGGGCCTCGGGGGCGCGCTCCCGCTGCCGTGGACCTCGCACGACCACGCGGCTGGTCCGGCGGCACCCCCGCGCCAGGCACAACGTGCGAGCAGCCACCGCTCGCCGGGCGCGGTCCCCGGGACGTTGCCCGGTGCCAGTGCTGCGCCGGCGGTTGCGCCGGCGACCCGGTCCGCGGCTGCCTCGCCGTCCGCGAGCCGGCTGGCGGCAACCCCTGCCGCCGGGCCGACCCCGGCCGCCTCGCCGACACCGCACGGAAGCCCGACCGCGAGACCACTCGCGAGCACGACGCACCCGAGCCGGGTCGCGTCGCCCTCGCCGACGCGGCGACCCACGGCGCAGCCGACAAAGGCCAAGGCCAGCACCGCGCCGGGCAGGACGCGCTAGTCCGGTGTCCCCGTCCTCCGCGGCCGCGAGGCACCGCACGCCGCCCCGGTCCCACTGGTTGCTGCTGGTGCTCGGCATGCTCTGGCTCGTGGTCGCGCTGACCGTGGCCGGCTACACCGGCGGCAGCGTGGGTGAGTCCGCCCACGCGCCGCAGCCTCGACCCGTCGCCGGCCGCGTGCCGACCTCGCTCCTGCAGGGCGGACCGGTGATCGACCCGGCCTCGACCGCCGCAGGGCTGCGGGTCCCGGCCCGGCACGTGGTGCTGACCTTCGACGACGGACCGACCCGGTGGACGCCGCAGGTGCTCGACGAGCTCGAGCGGGCGCACGTGCCCGCCACGTTCTTCGTCACCGGCACCAACGTGGCCGAGCACCCGGAGCTGGTGCGCCGGATGTACCGCGACGGCCACGAGGTCGGCGTGCACACGTTCAGCCACGTGAACCTCGCCGACGTGGCGCCGTGGCGGGCCCGGCTCGAGATCGACCAGACCCAGCTCGCGATCGCGGCGTTGACCGGCCACACCACGGACCTGCTGCGGCCGCCGTACTCCTCGACGCCGCGCGGCATGACGGCCGCGGACTGGAAGGCCTACCGCTCGGTCGGTCCCTACCGTCTCGTCCTCGCCGACCGTGACACCCGCGACTGGAGCCGCCCCGGGGTCGCGGCCATCGTGCGCGCAGCCCTGCCCGCCCACCACGCCGGGGCGGTGGTCATGCTGCACGACGGCGGCGGCAACCGGGCCGAGACGGTGGCCGCGCTCCGGCAGATCATCACCGGCCTCAAGGCGCGTGGCTACCACTTCGACACCGTCACGTCGGCGACGCGGCTGCCGACCGCGTGGCACCCGGCAACGGTGGTGCAGCGGGCTCGGGGATGGGTGAGCCTGGGCCTGGTCACGACCTCACGGTTCGTGGCCTCGCTGCTGACCCCGCTCTTCACAGTCGTCGCGGTGCTGGCGGTCCTGAGGACCATGCTGCTGCTCCTGTTCGCGCGCCGCCACGCCCACGCCGTACGGCGTCCCGGACCCGGCCCAGCAGCGCCGCTGCCCGGCGTCTCGGTCGTGGTGCCGGCCTACAACGAGGAGAAGGGCATCGTCGCGGCCGTCCGCTCGCTGGTGGCCAGCGACTACCCCGAGCTGGAGGTGCTGGTCGTCGACGACGGGTCGACCGACCGGACCGCCGACGTGGTCGAGGCACTCGGCCTGGCCCGGGTGACCGTGGTGCGACAGCCCAACGGGGGCAAGCCGAGCGCGCTCAACACGGGCATCGCCCGCGCCCGGCACGACCTGCTCGTCCTGGTCGACGGCGACACCGTCTTCGAGCCGGACGCCCTGCGGGCGCTGGTGGCGCCATTCGCCGACCCGGAGGTGGGCGCCGTCTCCGGCAACACCAAGGTCGGAAACCGCCGCGGGCTGCTCGGGCGCTGGCAGCACATCGAGTACGTCATCGGCTTCAACCTGGACCGCCGGCTCTTCGACCTGCTGCGCTGCATGCCGACCGTGCCCGGCGCGATCGGCGCGTTCCGGCGCAGCACCCTGGAGCAGGTCGGCGGCCTGAGCTCGGACACGCTGGCCGAGGACACCGACCTGACCATGGCCGTGCTGCGGGCCGGCTGGCGCGTGGTCTACGCCCCGGACGCGCGGGCGTGGACCGAGGCGCCGTCGACCTTGGCCCAGCTGGCCCGCCAGCGCTACCGGTGGTGCTTCGGCACGCTCCAGGCGATGTGGAAGCACCGTCGTGCCGTCATCGAGCGGGGGCAGGCCGGGCACCTGGGCCGCCGTGGGCTTCCCTACCTGCTGCTCTTCCAGGTGCTGCTGCCGATGCTCGCACCGGCCATCGACGTGGCCGCGCTCTACGCGGTGCTGTTCACGCCAACGGCCACGATCGCCTTTGTCTGGTTGGGTTTCCTGGCGATGCAGTACCTCAGCGCGGCTTACGCGTTCAGGCTCGACCGCGAGTCCTACGGGCCGCTCTGGTCCCTGGTCCTCCAGCAGGTCGTCTACCGCCAGCTGATGTACCTCGTGGTCATCCAGTCGGTCGCGAGCGCCGGCTACGGGTCGCGGCTCCGCTGGCACAGCGTCCCGCGCACCGGGCGGCTCGAGTCCGCCCCGCCCGCCTGAGCGCCTAGCCCGCCAGTGTCAGCTCGAACCAGACGGTCTTGCCGCCTTCCTCGAGGCGCTCCACGCCCCAGTCCTCCGCGAGACTGTCAACCAGCAGCAGCCCGCGGCCGCCCTCGTCGAGCAGATCACCCCCGACCCGCAAGGTGGGCAAGTCGGTGCCGCGGTCGTTGACGTCGACCCGCAGCCGGTGCTTGTCGTGCCTGATCAGGACCCGGACCGGTGCGGCGCCGTGCCTGACTGCGTTGGTCACGAGCTCGGTCAGCAGCAGCAGCAGGATCTGCCATGCCGACCTGGCGACGTGAGGATAGGTGGTCTGGCAGTGCGCCGAGACCAGCTTGCGTGCATGCGCCGGTGCCTGAGAATCGAACTCCAGCGTCCATGCGGTCGAGCCAACCATGGGCTCCTCCGCTCATCGGGGTGAGTTGCTCACCCCACGGTGGACTGTGCCCGGTGAGGGCGCGGACAAACAAACGCACCTAGACACTTGACGCACGTGACGCGAGCCAGCAGGTTGTGGGTGCCCGGACCGGGCGCATCGCCCACGGGAGGACCGCCATGGCAGAGGTGCTGCTGTTCCACCACGCGCAGGGCCGGACCGAGGGCGTGCTCGCCTTCGCCGAGCGGCTGCGGGAGGCCCGGCACGTCGTGCACACGCCCGACCTGTACGACGGCAACACCTTCGCCGACCTGGAGGAGGGCATCGGCTACGCCAAGAAGGTCGGCTTCGGCACCCTGCTCGAGCGTGGTGTCGCCCAGGCCGACGGGCTGCCGGACGCGCTCGTCTACGCCGGGTTCTCGCTCGGCGTGATGCCGGCGCAGCAGCTCGCCCAGACCCGGCCCGGTGCCCGGGGCGCGCTGTTCCTGCACGCCTGCCTGCCGACCTCGGAGTTCGGCGCCTGGCCCGACGGCGTGCCGGTGCAGGTGCACGGCATGGACGGTGACCCGTGGTTCGCCGAGGAGGACCTGCCGGCGGCCGAGACGTTGCTGAAGGAGACCGACCAGGCGGAGCTGTTCGTCTACCCGGGCGACCAGCACCTGTTCGCGGACAGCTCGTTGTCGTCGTACGACAAGGACGCCGCGGAGCTCCTCACCGGCCGCGTGCTTGAGTTTCTCGCCGGTCGCTAGGGTCGACTGCATGCAGCAGCGACTCATCGGCAAGCGGTCCGTCGGCGCGATCGGGCTGGGCGCGATGCCCATGTCCGTGCGCGAGGTCAACGACGAGGAGCGCGCCCTGGCCACCATCCGCCGCGCCCTCGACGAGGGCATCACCCTCATCGACACCGCGGACGCCTACTCCCCCGACGAGGCCACGTTCGGCCACAACGAGGTGCTGATCGCCAAGGCGCTCAAGGAGTACGGCGCCGGCGACGAGATCCTGGTGGCGACCAAGGGCGGTCACACCCGGACCGGCACCGACTGGGGGCTGGACGGACGGCCGGAGTACCTCCGCGAGGCCTGCATCGCGTCGATCCGGCGGCTCGTGGTCGACCAGATCGACCTCTACCAGCACCACCGCCCGGACCCGGAGGTTCCCTACGAGGAGACCGTCGGCGGGCTGAAGGCGCTGCTCGACGAGGGCCTGATCGCGGCCGCCGGCCTGTCCAACGCCAACCCGGCCCAGATCCGGCTCGCCCACGACATGCTCGGCGACGGCCTGGCCGCCGTACAGAACCAGTTCAGCCCGTCGTTCCTGTCCTCGCGGCCCGAGATCGACCTGTGCCAGGAGCTCGGGATCGCGTTCCTGGCCTGGAGCCCGCTCGGCGGGATGGGCGGCGCGGCCGACCTCGGCAGCAACTTCGCGCCGTTCGCCGAGGTGGCCGCCAAGCACGGCGTCAGCCCGCAGCAGGTCTGCCTGGCCTGGGAGCTGTCGTTGGCCGAGGCCGTCATCCCGATCCCCGGCGCGAGCCGTCCCGAGTCGGTCGCCGACTCGGTGCAGGCCGTCGGCCTGGTGCTCGACGACGAGGACCTGGCCGCGCTCAACCGCTGACCGCGACCCCGATCGTGTTCGACCCGGCGAACCGGGGGGCGCCGGGCTCGTAGAAGTGCTCGGCGTCCTTGATCTCGAAGCCGGCCGCGCCGAGCATGCCGAGCACGTCGCGAGTGAAGTGGCAGCCGCCGAAGACCCTGACCTCCAAGGGATCCAGGCGTCGCTGAAGGCGCTGCACCTTCGGGTCCGGGTCCAGGCCGTGCTCGAGGAAGTGCAGGGTGCCGCCGGGTCGCAGCACCCGACGCATCTCGCCCAGGGCGAGGCCCGGGTCGGGGATCGTGCAGAGCGAGAACGTCACCAGCCCGGAGTCGAAGCTGTCGTCGGGGAACGGGAGCACCTGCCCGTCCAGCCCGGTGCGGTGCACCGGCACGGGTGAGGCGACGAGCCGCTTCCCGGCCAGCCGCCAGGCGACGTCGGACGGCTCGACCGCCGCGACCGACGTGACCGAGGCCGGGTAGTGCGGGACGTTGTGGCCGGAGCCGAAGCCGATCTCGACCACCTCGCCGACCAGCCCCGCGCACACGCGTCCGCGGTAGGGCGCCACGGTCTTCACCCCGCACGCCACGTTGATCAGGTGCGGGAGGACCCGCTCCCGGTAGATGCCCATCGCCGTCTCCTCTCGTGGCTTCCCACGCTAGGACCGGCGCACCCCCGCGGCCATGGGACGTTCACGCCATCCTGGGCGGCCGCGGGTCGTCGTACCTCAGCCGGCGAGCCGGGCACGCTCCTTCTGCGCCGCGTTGCCGTACTTGAGGTAGTCGGCCCGCGTCGGGCGGTAGAGCCCGTTCTTGAGCACCGGCACCTGGTGCGCCGGGTAGCGGCGCAGCCCGGCCGGCGGCTTCTGGCCCTGCGGCACGCAGACGCCCACCTTGGCCTCGACGCCGTGGCCGACCACCGGGTACTGCCCGTCCGGGCAGGCCTTCTCGGCGTGGGTCAGGAGCGGGTACGTCGACGAGAGCACCACGAACACCACCAGTCCGACGACGGACAGGATCAGGGTGCGTCGGGGAGTCTTCTCCTTGAGAACGACGCTCTGCTTGGGGTCCAACGGATCTCCTTGTGCTGTGCCGGATCTTCGCCGGAGACCACGATCCCACCCCGCCGTAGCGGCGCGCGCGCCAGGGTCGCCCGAACGCTGGGGTCGCGCGCGTGCCCTACCTCCCTTCACGCCGGGTCGGCGGTTTCGGGGTGTCCCTTCACGCCGGGTCGGCAGGTTCGGGGTGTCCCTTCACGCCGGGTCGGCAGGTTCGGGGTGTCCCTTCACGCCGGGTCGGCGGGTGGGGAGGCGGACCCAGACGTCGGCGCCGCCGCTCGGGCGGTTGACGGCACCGGCGGTGCCGCCGTGGGCGCGGGCGACCGCGGCCACGATGGCCAGGCCCAGGCCGGCGCCCCGGGAGCCCGGGGCGCGCGCGAACCGGTCGAACGCGTGCGGCAGCAGGTCCTCGGGGAAGCCGGGGCCGTCGTCGACGGCATGCAGCTCCACGTGGCCGTCGACCGCGGCGGCGGACAGCGTCACCGTGCTCGCGCCGTGGCCGAACGCGTTGTCCACCAGGTTGTCGAGCACCTGGCGGAGCCGGGTCTCGTCGGCCAGGACCGTCGGGTGGGCGGCGACGTCGACGGTGACCGGTCGGCGGCTGTGCGTGGCGCACGCCTCCAGCAGCGCCGCCACGTCGACCGGTTCGCGGAGCACGTGCAGACCGTCGCCCTCGTCGCGGCTCAGCGCCAGCAGGTCGTTGGCGAGCCGGACCATCCGGTCCACCTCCCCGGAGGCCGAGTGCACGGCGTCGAGCAGCTCGTCACGGGTACGGTCTCGCCGCTCGGCGAGGTCGAGCTCGGTGCGGAGCAGGGCGAGCGGGGTCCGCAGCTCGTGGGAGGCGTTGGCCAGGAACCGGCGCTCCCGCTCGACCGCGTCGTCGACCCGGGCGAGCAGGTCGTTGAGCGTCTCGGCGAGCCGGCGCACCTCGTCGTGGGGCTCGGGTACCCGGAGCCGGTGACCGGTGCCCGCCTCCATCGCCGCGGCCTGCCGGCGCATCCGCTCCACCGGACGGAGCGCGGCCGCGGCGAGCAGGTAGGCCAGCAGCGAGGAGATCAGCAGCAGCGCCGGTCCCGCGGTGAGCATCCGCTGCCGGATCTCATCGAGCGCCTCGAAGCCGTTCTCCCGCGTCGCACCCACCACCAGGACCAGCTCGCGCCCGTCGGCGCGGCGGAACGGCGCGGCCAGCAGCCGGGCGCGCTCGTTGAGGCCGGGCGCGCTGGGCACGTCCAGGAACGTCGTACGGCGGGAGGCGGAGGCTGCATCGGCGGGCGAGAGCAGCGGCCGACCCCGCAGCGTGGCGGTGGCCTCGACGACCCGGCCCGCGGGGGTGAGCAGCTCCGCGAAGCTCTCCCCGTGCTCGATGAAGCCGCGGCCGGCGAGGTCGCTCAGGGTGATGCCGGGACGTGCCAGCGGGCCGCTGATGTCCTGTGCACGCTGGGAGAGCTCGCGGTTGAGGTCGGCGGAGAACCCGGACGCGAGCCGGCCGTAGGCCCACCAGCCGACGCCGCCGAGCACCGCGGCCATCAGCACCGCGAAGACCAGGGTGAGCCGGATCCGCAGCCTCACCGGGCACCGTCCTCGAGCCGGTAGCCGACGCCGCGCACGGTGGTCACGTCGTGGCGTCCGAACGGCCGGTCCACCTTCGCGCGCAGGGCGGTAACGGCCGCGTCGAGCACGTTGGAGCGGGTCTCGTAGGCGTCGTCCCAGCCGACCGCGAGCAGCCGCTGCCGGGTCACCACCCGGCCGGCGGAACGCATCAGCGCCTCGAGCAGCGCGAACTCCAGCGGGCTCAGCGCCACCTCCCGCTCCCCGCGCCAGGCCCGCTTGCCGGCCGGGTCGAGGCGCAGGTCGCCGACCTCGAGGTGCACCGGCCGCGGCTCCGGGGCGCGACGGGTCAGCGCCCGGGCCCGCGCCAGCAGCTCCTCGAACGAGAACGGCTTGACCAGGTAGTCGTCGGCTCCGGCGTCCAGGCCGGCCACCCGGTCCTCGACGGCGTCGCGCGCGGTCAGCATCAGCACCGGCGCCCAGACGTGAGCCTCGCGCAGCCGGCGGCACACCTCGAAGCCGTCGGCGTCGGGCAGCATCACGTCGAGGACGACCAGCTCGTAGGGCGTCTCGGTGGCCGCCCACAGCGCCTCCGCGCCGGTCGTGGCGACGTCGGTGACCAGCCCCTCCTCGCCGAGACCGCGGCGCAGCAGCGCCGCCATCTTCGGCTCGTCCTCGACCACGAGCACCCGCATGGCCTCAGTCTGCCCGCCCTTCGGCCCGCGTGCGCGCCGCTCCAGACGCCTCATCTTCTGCTCATGCGGGCCTGCCAGCGTGGCCCGCGACAACCTGTCGTCCGAGAGGAGACCGTCATGGTCCGCCGTACCCCCATCGCCCTGTGCGCCGCGCTGCTGCTCGCGACCGGCGCCGCCACCGTCACCGCGACCGCGAGCCCGCAGGCCCGCACCACCACGCCCGACCCGTCCCAGTTCACCCACGGCAGCGTCACCAACCGCTGGTTCCCGCTGAAGCCGGGCACCCGGATGGTCTACAAGGGCGTCAAGGACGGCGAGCACACCACCGACGTCGTCTACGTGACCCGCCGCACCGTGACCATCCAGGGCGTCGTCTGCCGGGTCGTCGCCGACCGGCTCTGGATGAACGGCCGGGTCGAGGAGAAGACCTACGACTGGTACGCCCAGAACCGCAACGGCGACGTCTGGTACTTCGGCGAGGACACCGCGGAGTACGACGCCCAGGGCCACGTCACCAGCCGTGAGGGGTCGTGGCAGGCCGGCCGCGACGGCGCTCGCGCCGGCATCTACATCTTCGCGCACCCGAAGGTCGGGCAGACCGCGCTGCAGGAGTACTACCAGGGCCACGCCGAGGACCACTTCAAGGTGATCGCGACGGCAGCGACCGCGACCGTGCCGATGCTGTGGACCCACAACGCCGTGGAGACGAAGGAGTGGACGCCGCTGGAGCCGGGCGTGGTCGACCACAAGTTCTACGTCCGCGACATCGGGACCGTGCTGGAGCAGACCGCGAAGGGACCGCGCGAGGTGAACCGGCTGGTCTCGATGACCTACGTGCCCTGATGCCGTCGGGGATCAGGCGGGGCGGTCGGCGGTGTCCCGGGTGACGCCGTAGCGGGCCACCCGGTCCCGGCCGGCCCGCTTGGCGACGTAGAGCGCCTCGTCGGCGGCAGCGACCAGGTCCTCGGGGCCGGACACGTCGTCGAGTGCGCAGACACCGACCGAGACGCTCAGGTTGCCGACGCCGGAGAACGGCGCGGACCGCACCACCAGGCGCAGCCGCTCGGCGGCCGCGGCGGCGCCGTCGCCGTCGGTCTCGGGCAGGATCCAGCCGAACTCGTCGCCGCCGAGCCGGGCCAGCAGCTCGCCGTCACGGGCCTCGGTGCGCAGCCGGGCGGCGAGCTCGGCGATCACCCGGTCGCCGACGACGTGGCCGCGGGTGTCGTTGACCCACTTGAGCCCGTCGAGGTCGAGCAGCGCCACCGACAGCGGGTGCCCGTAGCGGCGGGCCCGCTCGATCTCCCGGCGCAGGTGGTCGGAGAACGTACGGCGGTTGGGCAGCCCGCTCAGGGCGTCGGTGGCCGCCTCCCGCTCGAGGGCGGTCCAGGCGGCGGTGTTGCCGACCGCGAGGCCGAGCAGCTCCGCGAACCCGTCGAGGCGAGCCAGCACCTCGTCGTCGAGCCGGTCCTCGCGGGTCGAGGTCAGCGCGACCGCACCCCACAGGGTGTTGTCGGCGCGGATCGGCGCGGCGCAGCCCATCGCCATCCCGTCGCTGGTCATCGAGGCTGCGACCGAGCCGCCGTCGCGGCGGTAGTGCACCAGTGCCGGCTGCCCCGTGAACGCGACCCGGGCCAGCGAGGACGCGTCGGAGGGGTGGAACTCGATGACCTCCGGAAGCGACAGCGCGCCCGGCGGCTCGGCGGCCATCAGGTGGCCGGTGCCCGGCCCGGTGAACCGGATCACCGCGGCCGAGTCGACCCGGAACACCTGGTGCAGCGAGGCCGCCATCCGGCGCGCGACCACGTGCGGGGGCTCGTTGCGCCCGACCGCGGTGGCGATCTCGTGCAGGGCGTCCCAGGAGCGCTCGTTGCGGCGCTCCTCGGTGATGTCGGTGGTGAGGACCATCCCCGAGGTGATGGTGCCGTCGTCGGCGCGCACCGGCGCGGCCGTCAGCCGGAACACCTTCGGGTCGTGCTCGCGGTCCCAGGTCACCGTCTCCCCCGCCAGCGCCGCGCGCCACCGCGGCTCGAGGAACTCGGCGAGGTCGGGCAGCGCCTCGTGCAGCGTGCGCCCCTCCATGGTCTGCGCACTGAACCCGAACGCGGCGAGGTCGGAGCCGTCGGCGATCTGGATGCGCAGGTCCTGGTCGAAGAGGAGCACGAAGCCGCTCGGCAGGCTGCGGGCGAGGGCGCGGTACTGGGCGACGCTGTCGTCGGCGCGCCGCTCCGCGCGGACCCGGTCGCTGACGTCGGTCAGCTGGACGTAGAAGCCGAGCACCTCGCCGTCGCGCCGGTCCGGCGTGTAGGAGGTCTGCAGGTGCCGCGCGCGCCCGGAGCCGTCGACGACCACCCGGTCGAACTGCTGGGGCTCACCCGCGAGCACCGCCTCGACCAGCGGCAGGTTCTGGGTGAACAGGTCCGCGCCGAGCATCTCGCGCATGTGCATGCCGGGGACCTTCTGCGGGTCGTGCCCGAACAGCTCGACGTAGGCCCGGTTGGCGACCCGGTTGCGCAGCTCCCGGTCCCAGTAGCCGACCATGCCGGGGATGCCGTCGAGGACCGTGCGCACGGTCGCGTCGGGATCCAGGTCAGGCTGCTCGGCCACCCCCCGAGGGTATTTCCTGCACGCCTCCCCTCGTGACATCTCCGCCACTTCCGCACCCAACTCTCCCCGTTGAGTCGTCACTCCGGGCACGTTGAGTCGTCAGTCCGGGCACGTTCAGTCGTCAGTCCGGGCACGTTGAGACGTCACTCCGGGCGTACGGCGACCCGGACCCTCCGCCGTACTGACCTCCGGACTGCCCCCGAGTGACGTCTCAACGGGGAGCGAGGGCGTCGAGCACCGGGGCATCGCCGCCCCAGAGGTGCACCATCACCAGCACGGCGGCGGCGCAGAAGGCCGGCGCGAGGAGGTACTTCTCCACCCAGTTGCCGGTGTGGAACAGGTGCAGCCCCTGGCGCGAGTCGGACAGCGGCCAGCCCAGCGGGACGCCCTCGACGGTGAGCATGTCGCCGACGACGTGGGTGGCGGCGCCGACCAGCACCGCGAACGTCATCCAGGCCGGGTAGCCGTGCCCGGAGGCGACGTCGGCCGGGGACAGCAACCACCAGGAGACGCCGAACGAGACGGCCAGGTTGACCGGCCACATCTCCTCGTACTTGCCCGGGATCGCGAACGCGAGCGCCTCGAGGGCCAGCCCGACCGCGAGCGCGAGCAGCAACAACCGGGTCGGGTAGAACGCCGCCGCGGCCGAGGCCAGCAGCGTCGTCATCAGCAGCCCGAGGACCGAGTGGGTGCCGTTGCGGTGGCCGCCGGCGATCTTCGCGACGATGCCCGCGAAGACGCAGGTGATCGGTCCCCACATCAGCGCGATCGTCGAGCCGTGCATGCGGGGCAGGCCGCGCCGCGAGGTGATCCCGCCGGTGTCGAGGTCGGGCAGCATCGCGAAGCCACCCACGGCGATCACCCAGGCGATCTGCGACGCGGGCGTGTGCACGGGCGCGAACGGCACGGTGGCCGCTCCCACGGTGAGTCCGGACATGGCGTGGGAGTGGCCGAGCATCGCCAGAGCATAGATTCGTCTGCGACTGCCCCGTGGGGCGACCCGCCTAAGTCGCAGACGAATCGGGGTGGAGGACGTACTGGTTGCGGCCGGCGGCCTTGGCGCGGTACATCGCGGCGTCGGCGGTGCTGAGCAGCTCGCTGGCGGTGCGGACGTCCGCGGGGACGGTGGCGCCGCCGATGCTCACGGTCACGTTGCTGCGGGTGTCGGCCAGGGAGCCGAGCTGGCGGTGCACCTCCTCGACGATGCCGCGGGCGACGGCCTCGGTGGCCTTCTGGTCCGACTGCGGCAGGAGTACGGCGAACTCGTCGCCGCCGAGCCGGGCCACCACGTCGGTGGTGCGCAGCCGGCCGCGCAGGATCTCGGCGACCTGCACGAGCAGCTCGTCGCCGGTGGCGTGGCCGAGGCTGTCGTTGACCTCCTTGAAGTGGTCGAGGTCGAGCACCAGCAGGGCTCCTGCGGCGCCGTAGCGACGGCAGTGGTCGACGTGGCGGGCCAGCTCGAGGTCGAAGTGCCGGCGGTTGGCCAGCCCGGTCAGCGGGTCGTGGTTGGCCAGGTGCGCGAGCTGCTGCTCGTAGCGGTAGCGCTCCGAGACGTCGACGACGTTGGTGAGCACCTGGTCGAGCTCACCCTCCTGGCCGGACAGCACCGTGCTGGAGAGCACCACGTGCGCCTCGCTGCCGTCGGGGCGGCGCACCGTCCACTGTGCCGACGAGTGCGGGCTGGCGCCGGACAGCAGCGCGTCGAGGTGGTGCTGCACGGTGCTGTCGCCGTCGTGGAACGACAGCGACGACAGGGTGATCCCCTCGAGGTCGTGGCGGCCCAGGATCCGGCCCAGCGCCGGGTTGGCCTGCAGGATCACGGCCTCGGGGGTGAGCAGGGCGACCCCGTTGGGGGCGTTGGCGAACAGCCGCTCGGCGCGCTCCTTGGCGACCGTGATCGCGCGCTGCCGGCGACGGTCACGGCTGACGTCCCTGACCACCACCAGCGCCCGGCCGCGGCCGTGCAGGGCGGGCAGCGGGCTGATCTGGAACTCGTGGTCGGACAGGTCGGCGCGGGCGTCGTGGTGCCGGCCCGGCTCGCGACCCGCGAACGCCTCGGCGAGCATCCGGTCCAGGGGCACCTTGGCGTCGTCGGCGAGGTCCTGCAGCCAGCGTCCGGCCGAGTCGCGCTGCCGCACACCGCGGGCCAGCGCCCCGGTGACGACCAGGATCCCGCTGCCCTCCTCGACCAGCACCACGGTCGTGTCGGGCAGGTGGTCGAGCAGCACCCGCCAGCGCTCCTCGGCCTCCCCGAGCTCGGCCCGGGCCTGCTCGGCGTGCGTCTCGTCGGCGAACACGACCAGGTAGCCGAGCAGGTCACCCAGCTCGTCGTGCAGCTCGCTCACCCCGACACGCGCCGCGACGGGCGCACCCTCCCCGCCGTGGAGTGCCCAGATCCGGCTCGGCGCACCCAGCCGGGCCAGCTTGGACAGCACGTCGAAGCCGGGCTCGACGCGCAGGTCCGCGGCGACCCCCTCGAGCTGGCCCGGGTCGGCGAACAGGGTCATCAGGTCCTGGCCGACCACGTCGCCGGCGCTGCGCCGGGTCAGCTGCTCGGCACCCGCGCCCATCGAGAGCACCCGTCCCTCGGGGTCGACCGTGACCAGGCCGACGGTCGTGGCGCCGTACAGGATGCCGTCGAGGGTGCCGGCGAGCTCGCGGCTGCGCACGTCGACCTCGACGGCGGCGATCTCGTTGCGCTGCAGGGCGTGCTGCACCAACGGCGCGAGCAGCGCGGCCACACCGAGCCAGATCACGATCGGTCGCCACCCGGAGGCGGGGTACTCCGGGGCGCCGACCAGCACGATCGGGGCGATCAGCGTGAGCGCGGTCAAGACGGTGCCGACGGCCAGGTCGCGACGGGTGCCGTAGAGCGCCAGCCAGGAGATCGGGATCGCGACCAGCACGGCCAGCCCGGACATGTCGCCGCCGGCGCCGTGCCGCAGCAGCACCACCAGCACGAACGTCAGCCAGGGTGCCACCGAGTCGACCCAGGAGCGCCGGTCGCGACGCACGCACTCGACGTAGAGACCGGTGACCACCGGGAACAGCACCAGCCCGGCGACCAGGCTGCGCACATGGTGGGAGTACGGCGGCAGCAGCGCCGAGGCGACGCCGAGCACGCCGAGGCCGAGGAGCACGCCGGCCGGGCGTCCGAGCCCCCAGACGGGACGCGGTGGCCCGGCTCGGGTCACCGCGCCGCCCGCCCCGGGTCGGGCGCGGAGAGCGTGGCCGGGAACTCGTGGGCCGGCACCGGCCGGCCGACGTGGTAGCCCTGCGCGTAGTCGACGCCCTCGGCGCGGACCACGTCGAGGACGGCTCGCGAGCCGACGAACTCGGCGACCGTGCGCTTCCCCAGACCGCGGGCGATCCCGACGATCGAGTTGAGGATCAGCCGGTCGGCGGGATTCTCATGGACGCTGGCCACGAACTCCCCGTCGATCTTCACGTAGTCGAAGACCAGGTGCTTGAGGTAGTAGAACGACCCGAAGCCGGCGCCGAAGTCGTCGAGGGCGAACTCGCACCCGGCCGCCGACATCCGCTCCGCGAACCGGCGGGCCACCTCGACGTCGGCGACCGCGGAGGTCTCGGTGACCTCGAGGACCAGGCCGTCGGCGGCCACGCCGTGCCGCTCCAGCGCGTCGACGACGGCCCGCTCCAGCGTGGGGTGGCCCATCGAGCGGCCGGACACGTTCACCTCGAGGCGGAAGTCCGGGTCGGCGAGGCGCAGCTCGCGCAGCAGCCCGATCGCGTGGTCGACCACCCAGCAGTCGAGCTCGACGATCAGGTGGCTGCGCTCGGCGACGTAGAGGAACTCCGCCGGCATCACGAGCTCGTCGCCGTCGACCATCCGGAGCAGCACCTCGGCGCCGGTGACCCGGTCGGTGGCCAGGTCCAGGATCGGCTGCAGGTGCAGGGCGAACAGGTCGTGCTCGATGGCGTTCTCGATCCGGCTCTGCCACTCCATCCGGGCCCCGGTCTTGGGCTGCTGGTAGGCCGCGAAGTCCAGGATCACGTAGCCGTCGCGGCCGTTCTCCTTGGCGTCGTACATCACCATGTCGGCCGCCGCCATCAGCTCGCCCGGGTCCTCGTTGGCGGCATCGATGACGACGACGCCGACGGACGCGGTGACCTTGCGCAGCGTGCCGTCGAGGCCCTGGACGTGGTTGCGGACCCGGTCGACGATGCCCTGGGCGACGATCTCGGCGCCGGTGCGGTCGGCCTGCGGCAGGAGTACGGCGAACTCGTCGCCGCCGAGCCGGGCGACCACGTCGGTGCCGCGCACCCCCCGGCGCAGCACGGCCGCGATGGCCACGATGAGGTCGTCGCCGGCGGCGTGCCCGAGGGTGTCGTTGACCTCCTTGAAGTGGTCGAGGTCGAGCACCACGACCGCCCCGATCGGCCCGTAGCGCCTGCAGTAGTCGAGGTGCCGCTTCAGCTCGGCGTCGAAACGGCGCCGGTTGGCCAGGCCGGTCAGCGGGTCGTGGTCGGCGAGGTGTGCGAGCTGCTCCTCCATGCCGTGCCGGTCCGAGACGTCGGTGACGTTGACGAGGATGACGTCGTCGCCGTCGCCCATCCGCAGCAGCGTGCTGGACAGGGTGACGTAGACGCGCCGGCCGTCGGGGGTGCGTGCGGTCCACTCGGTGACCACCCCGCCGCTCCCTGTTGCGCCAGCCGGCTGCTCGAGCACGTCGTGCAGGTGCCGTGCCACCGTACGGTCGAGCGGGTTGTCGGCCAGCGAGGACAGCCCGCGGCCCACGATCAGCTCGGCCTCGCGGTCGAGCAGGGTGCACAGCGACGGGTTCACCTGGCGTACGGCGCCGTCGATGCCGAGCACCGCGATGCCCTGCGGGGCGTCGAGGAACAGCCGCTCGGCCCGCTCCTTGGCGCGCAGCAGCTCACGCTCGCGGCTGCGCTCGTCGCTGACGTCGCGGGCCAGGATCAACGCCTGCGGCCGCTGCTGCGCCAGCAGCGGGGTGACCAGCACCTCGAACTCGTGGCCGGTGGACACCGAGACCATCTCGAGGATGCTCTCCTCGCCGCCGAGCGCCGCCTTGACCATGGCCAGCATCGGCTTGTCGTTGGGCGGGGGCGCGACCTCCGCGAGCGGCTTGCCGGCCGCCCCCGACAGTCCTTGCCGCATCGCGCCGGCCCCGGTGACCAGGTCGACGGTGAGGTCCTCGCTGACCAGCAGCACAGTGAGGTCGGGCAGGTTGTCCAGCAGGATCCGCCAACGCTGCTCGACCTCGGTGAGGTCGCGGTGCGCCCGCACGGTCTCGGTCGAGTCGTTGGCCACCCCCAGGAAGCCGAGGGGGTGGCCGGTGGAGTCCCGGAGCTCGGTGAGCGCGAGCCGCACCCAACGCCGCTCCCCGTCGGCACGCACCAACGTCCAGATCCGGCTCGGACCGTCCGTACGGGCCAGGTGCCGGAACACCTCGATGCCCGGCTCGACGCCCAGCTCCCCGGCGACGACGGCCACCTCGGCCGGGTCGTGCCACAGCAGCGGCGTGTGCACGTCGACCACGTCGCTGGCCCGGTAGCCGATCACCGCCTCGGCACCCACCCCGAAGCTGGTGACCACGCCGTCGAGGTCGCAGGCGACGATCGCGCTGAGCCGGGCGCCGTCGAGGATCGCGCGCCGCTCCGCCGAGGTCCGCTGCTGGAGGTCGACCTCGGTCTGCCAGGCCGCGACGATCCGCTGGATCACCGGCCCGACCAGCAGCGTGATCGCGGTCCAGGTCGCCGCACGGCGCCAGTCGCTCGGTGGGTAGGTGGGCGGGCCGACGAGCACGACCGGCGCCAGGAAGATCACGGCATTCAGCACGGCGGCGACCTCAAGGTCCCGCCGGACGCCGTACACCGCGAGCCAGAGGATCGGCAAGGCGACCAGCGGAGCGAGCCCCGAGTTGGCTGCCCCGGTGGTGTCGCGCAGCACCGCGACGACCAGGAAGTAGAGCAGTGCCGGCACCGGGTCGACCCAGGTGCGGCGGTCGCGGCGGATGACCACCGCCTGGGCGGCCAGCACCAGCGCCATCAGCGGCAGCGCGAGCAGCCACTGCCAGAGCCGGGTCTCGTAGGGCGGGAACGCGAGGGTCGCGACGCCGAGTGAGGCGCACAGCAGGAAGGGCAGGCTCGTCTGCGTCGACGGTCTCAGGATCCGCCTGACGCGGGCCTGCTCGGGCATGGCGGTGTGCTCTCGTTCGTGGTGGGCGACGGTCCCCCGGTTCCTCTCGCGATCGTAGGACCGCGACTCTCTGGGCGGGTCGGTTTCCACGCACGCGGGCCCGGCCACCCTGCAGGGTGGCCGGGCCCGGGCTCAGCGGGTGGTCTCGACGAGCGAGACCAGCGTGGGTCAGCGGCCGCCGGTGCGCACCGCGTTGCCGAGGTCGTTGACCGCGGCGTCCCGGCTCGACAGCGGCGCGAGGCCGAAGCTGCGCTCGATGGTCGCCAGGATCGAGGTGGTGTCGTAGACCGTGTGGTCGACGCCCGAACGGGGCAGCGACCGGGACAGCACCAGGGCGGGGATCCGGGTTCCGGGGCCCCACGCGTCGTGGTAACCCGCGGTCGGCGAGCCATTCCCGGGCGGGGGGACGTGGTCCCACTGGCCACCGAACTCGTCGTAGGTCACCACGACCAGGGTGTTCCCGGCCGCGTCGCCCTGGTTGACCGCCTTGAGCAGGTCCACGAGGTGGTCCGAACCGCCGCTCTCGCCGGTGTAGCCCGGGTGCTCGTTCTCGGCGCCGTACGGCTTCACGAAGCTGACGGCGGGCAGGGTGCCGGCCTTGGCCGCGCTGATGAACTTCGTCTCGTCCTGCAGGTGCGCGCGGCCGTCCTTGCCGGGCGCGTAGTCGGCGAAGTAGTTGAACGGCTGGTGGTGGTACTGGAACAGCGGACCGGGGTGGCCGGCCTCGGCGTCGTCCCAGCCGCCGGCGTACCAGTTCCACGAGATGCCCTTGGCGGACAGCCGGTCACCGATGTTGGGGTACTTGGCGTCGTCGATCAGCGGGATCTTCGCGCCGCCGCCGAAGGGCTTGCTGGACGGCTGCACGGTGTTGACCGCGAAGTCGCCGCACGCCGTGGTGGCGTCGTCGACCGTCGGGTCGGCGCACTTCTTGGTGAGCTGCCCGTCCTTGACGGTGCCGGTCGCCTTGTAGAGCGGGTAGTTGTTCGGCATCCCGTTGGCGTCGACCTGCGAGTTCGCCGCACCGAGCGCGCCGTGGCTGGTGTCGAGCGGCGCGCGGGCCGCGATCAGGAACTGGTGGTTGAGGAACGAGCCACCGAACGCGCCCTGGAAGAAGTGGTCGGCCAGCACGTAGTGCGGGGCGCCCTTGCCGTGCAGGTACTGGTAGATCGGCAGGTTCTTGGTCGCGTAGCCACCCATGGTCAGGCCGACCGCGTCCGAGCCGGTGGTGTAGCGGTCCTGCTTGCCGCCGTCGATCTGGTACTGCTCCTGGTAGAAGCGGTGCACCAGGTCGCGGGTGCAGCCGCCGGGCTCACCCTTGCCCTTCGCGACGCCGTTCGGCGCGTAGGTGCCCTCGGGCGGGCAGGTGGTGTCCTCGGGCTTGATCGTGTCGTCGATCTTGAACGGCCCGTTGGCGAAGTGGCTGTCCGGGATCCCGTGGGCCGCGTCGTGGCAGGTGCTCGACAGCGGCGGCGACGTCAGGTTCACGTCGTTCTGCATCAGGCAGCCGTACGGCGTCCCGTCCTGTGCCCGCTGGGTGAGGGTGTCCTTCGTGGCGTCGGCCAGGCCGTCCACGTGCTGCCCCGCGACCGAGCCCCAGTCGCCGTACAGGTTGTCGAAGGAGTGGTTCTCCTCGTAGATGACGACCAGGTGCTTGTAGCCACCCGGCAGCTGGGCCGTCGTGGACGGCGCCGCGGTCGTGCTCGTCGGCGCCGCGTCCGTGGTGGCGCCGGTCGCGGCGGTGGCCGCGGTGACAGAGAGGGCGAGCGTGGCCGTCGCGGCCAGCACCCCGAGTGTGCGCTTCATGGTTCTCCTCAGCTCCGCCGGACCGCTCCGCGCGCGTCCGGCCACCCGGCACTGTGCCCCGACCGTTTCAACGCAACCCCTCCCGAAAGCGACATCCCGATGAATTTCGCACCCCGCCGACCCGGCGCGAACTGACCCGGAAAACCCGCCGAGCGGGCGTGAAGTGACAACCGGGGGTTGACTTAACGCGCCTAAACCGGTTTAGGTGGACGGCATGCCCCGACCCACGATCAGCGACGTCGCCCGTGCGGCGGGTGTCTCGAAGGGTGCGGTGTCGTTCGCGCTGAACGACCGCCCCGGCGTCGCCCCCGCGACCCGGGCCCGGATCCTCGAGGTCGCCGCCGAGCTGGGCTGGACCCCCTCGCACCGGGCCCGCGCGCTGTCGGTGTCGAGGGCGCTCGCGGTCGGGCTGGTCGTCGCTCGGCCCCCGGAGACCCTGGTCGCCGACTCGTTCTTCCCCTCGTTCATCGCCGGCCTCGAGACGGTGCTCTCCGAGCAGGGCCACGCGCTGATGCTCCAGGTCGCCGAGCGTGACGACCTGAGCGCCTACCGCCGGCTCGCCGCGGAGGGCCGCGTCGACGGCGTCCTGGTCACCGACCTGCGGATCGACGACCCGCGCCCGGCCCTGCTCACCGAGCTGGGGCTGCCGGCCGTCGTGGTCGGCCCGCGGCTCGAGCCCAACGGCTGGCCCGCGGTCGGCGTCGACGACGCCCCCGGCATCACCGCGGCCGTCGAGCACCTGGTCGCGCTCGGCCACACCCGCATCGCGCACGTGTCCGGCCCGCAGTGGATGGTGCACGGCCTCTCCCGCCGTACGGCGTGGGCGGCCGCCCTGGAGAAGGCCGGCCTGCCCGTAGGGCCGTGCGTCGAGGGCGACTTCTCCGCCGAGTCCGGCGCCGCAGCGACCCGTGCGCTGCTCGACCTCGCGGAGCCGCCGACCGCGGTCGTCTACGCCAACGACCTGATGGCGATGGCCGGCATGTCGGTGGCCGCCTCCCGCGGGCTGCGCGTCCCCGACGACCTCTCGGTGACCGGCTTCGACGACGTCGAGCTGTCCGCCTACCTCCAGCCGCCGCTGACCTCGGTGAGCACCGACGTGCTCGCCTGGGGCCGGGCGGCCGCCACCGCGCTGCTCGACCTGGTGCACGCGCGACCCACGACTCCGATCGACCTGGCCCCGGCACGTCTGGTGGTCCGCGGCTCGACCGGTGAATCCCCCGCTACGAAGGAGCCCTCATGAAGTCGAAGGTCTTGTCCATCACCGTCTCGGTGCTGGCTCTCGGGATGACCGCCGCTTGCGGTGGTAGCTCTGGGAGCAGCGGCGCCGCGACCTCGACCGGCCCGATCAAGATCTGGTTGTCCAACAACCCCGAGGAGCTCACCTGGGGGAAGGCGATGGTCAAGGACTGGAACGCCTCCCACCCCAAGGAGCAGGTCACCGCTCAGGAGATCCCCGCCGGCAAGACCTCCGAGGAGGTCATCGGAGCCGCGATCACCGCGGGCAACGCGCCCTGCCTGGTCTACAACACCAGCCCGGCGGCGGTTCCCCAGTTCCAGAAGCAGGGCGGCCTGGTCCCGCTGGACCAGTTCCCCGACGCGACGAAGTACATCGAGGCCCGCTCCGGCGGCAGCGCCGACCAGTACAAGTCGCCGGACGGGAAGTTCTACCAGCTCCCGTGGAAGCAGAACCCGGTGATGATCTTCTACAACAAGGACCTCTTCAAGAAGGCCGGTCTGGACCCGGAGCACCCGCAGCTCGCCAGCTATGACCAGTTCCTGGCGACCAGCAAGAAGATCGTCGACTCCAAGGTCGCGCAGGCCGCCATCTGGCCGGCGCCCACCAGCGAGTTCTTCCAGTCCTGGTTCGACTTCTACCCGCTCTACGCCGCGCAGTCCGGTGGCAAGCAGACCATCGAGAACGGCAAGGCCACCTTCAACGACCAGGACGGCAAGGACGTCGCCGACTTCTGGTCGAAGATGTACGCCGCGGGCTACTCGCCCAAGGAGGCCTACAACGGTGACTCGTTCGCCGACGGCAAGGCCGCGATGGCCGTCGTCGGTCCGTGGGCGATCGCGGTCTACGGCGACAAGGTCAACTGGGGCGTCGTGCCGGTGCCGACCAAGGACGGCGGCGACCCGAGCAAGGTGCACACCTTCACCGACGCGAAGAACGTCGCGATGTACTCCGCCTGCAAGAACCAGAAGACCGCCTGGGACCTGCTGAAGTTCTCCACCTCCAAGGACGAGGACGGCAAGCTGCTCGACAGCACCGGCCAGATGCCGATCCGCTCGGACCTGCCGACCACCTACGCGTCCTACTTCAAGGCGCACCCGGAGTACTCCCTCTTCGCCGACCAGGCCTCGCGCACCGTCGAGGTGCCCAACGTGCCGAACTCGGTGGAGATCTGGCAGGACTTCCGCGACCAGTGGTCCTCGGCAGTGATCTTCGGCAAGGGCTCCCCGGACGACGCGCTGAAGACCGCAGCCGACAAGGCCGACCAGCTCGCCGGCCAGTCCTGATCAGTTGATGTCTGCGACCACCAGCGCCCCTGCGCCACGCTCCCGTCGGTGGGTGACGACCCTGCTGGGCCGTCACCCGCTCGGGATCGTGTTCGCGGCGCCGTACGCCGTCTTCCTGGCGGCCGTCTTCGCCTACCCGCTCGGCCTCGCGGTGTGGATCTCGTTCCACGACTACTTCTTCACTGCACCGGGCGCGCAGGTGGCCCGGCCGTTCGTCGGGCTGGACAACTACAAGACGGTCCTCTCGGACCCTGCCGTACGGCGGTCCTTCGTCAACGTCGCCGAGTTCCTCGTGATCAACGTGCCGATGACGGTGGCCCTGGGCCTGGTGCTCGCAGTCGCGCTCAACAACGTGGTGCGGCTCCGCACGTTCCTGCGGGTCTCGTTCTACGTGCCCTACGTGACCGCGAGCGTCGCCCTCGTCGCGGTCTGGCTGTTCCTGTTCAGCCAGGACGGCATGGTCAACAACGTGCTGGGTGGCCTGGCACCGACCCCGTCCTGGCTGGTCAACAGCGGGCTCGCTATGCCGGTGATCGCGGTGTTCGTGACCTGGAAGCAGCTCGGCTTCTTCATCCTGCTCTACCTGGCGGCGCTGCAGAACGTGTCCAAGGACCTCTACGAGGCGGCCTCGGTCGACGGCGCCTCGAAGGTCCGGCAGTTCTTCAACGTGACCGTGCCCGGGGTCCGGCCGGCCACCCTGCTGGTAGTCATCCTCTCGACCATCACCGGCGCGAACCTCTTCACCGAGCCCTACCTGCTCACCAACGGTGGCGGCCCCGACGGGTCGTCGACCTCGCCCGTGTTCGTGATGTACCAGCAGGGCATCGAGCAGGGGAACCCCGACACCGCCTCGGCGATCGGCGTGCTGCTGGTGATCGCGGTGCTCGCCATCTCGCTCATCAACCGCCGGATCCTGGAGCGTGACTGACATGTCGACGACCGACGACACCACCGTGCGGCCGAGCAGGACGGGCAGCCGGATCTCCTTCGTCCTGCTGCTCATCGGCGCTCTCGCGTTCCTGTTCCCCTTCTACTACATGGTGATCGGGTCGCTGCAGAAGAAGCGCGACAGCTCGCTCGCCGGAGCGTTCCCGACCGGTGGGTTCACGCTGCACAACTACGCGCAGATCGACTCGCGCGTGGACCTGGCGCGCTCGCTGCTCAACTCCGGCATCTTCACCGGCGGCGTGCTGCTGGCCACCATCGTGTTCGGCATCCTGGCCGGCTACGCCCTTGCCCGCTTGAGATTCCGCGGCCGTGGCTCGCTGTTCGCGCTGATGCTCCTGGTGCAGATCGTGCCGTTCCAGCTGCTGATCATCCCGCTCTACGTGATGATCGTGCGCTCCTACGGCCTGGCCGACTCCTACCTCGGCATGATGTTGCCGTTCCTGATCAACTCCACCGCGGTGTTCGTGTTCCGCCAGTTCTTCCTGCAGCTGCCCGACGACCTGTTCGCGGCCGCCGCGCTCGACGGCGCCAGCGAGCTGCGGATCCTCTGGTCGATCGCGCTGCCGCTGGTGAAGCCGGCCCTGCTCACCACCGTGCTGCTCACGTTCATCGGGCCGTGGAACGAGTTCCTGTGGCCGTTCCTGGTCACCAAGGACTCCTCGATGCAGCCGCTGGCGGTGACGCTGGCCAACTACATCAGCAACGTCGCCGGCCGGGCCACCAACCCGTTCGGGTCGATCCTGGCGGGTGCCGTCGTGCTCGCCGCCCCCGTGATCGTGCTGTTCGTCGTGTTCCAGAAGCGCTTCACCGGCGCCGACCTCTCCAGCGGGGTCAAGGGATGAGCCCGCTCGGGATCGGCGTCGTCGGCGCCGGCCGGTTCGCCGCGTTCGTCGCCGAGGCGGTCGCCGACCTGCCCGACGTCGCGCTCGTCGCGGTCGCGGACCGCGACCCCGAGGCGGCCGCGTCGCTCGCGAAGGCCCACGGCATCACGGCGTACGACGACCCGACCGCGCTGGTCCGCGCCGACGAGGTGCAGGCCGTGCTCGTCGCGACCCCGCCGTCCTCGCACGCCGACCTGGCGGTGCTCGCCCTCGACGCCGGCAAGCACGTGTTCTGCGAGAAGCCGCTGGCCACCACCACCGACGGCCTGGTCGCCGTCGTCGAGGCGGCGCAGCGCAGCGCCGGCACCCTGGTCGTCGACCACGTGCTGCGCTACAACCCCTTGCTGCGCGGCCTCCTGCGCCTGCAGGACCGGCTGCTCGGCGCCCCGCAGCGCTTCCTGTTCGAGAACGACGCCAGCGACGAGGACCTCGACGACGGGCACTGGTTCTGGGACCACGCGCACAGCGGCGGCATCTTCGTCGAGCACGGCGTGCACTTCTTCGACGCCGCCACGATGCTGCTGGGCCGGGCACCGACCGCCGTACAGGCCACCGCTGCGCGACGCAGCGGCACCGGCCTGGAGGACCTGGTCAGCGCCACCGTCCGCCACGGTGACGACGTGCTGGCCACGCACACGCACTCGTTCACCCACGCGCACCGCTGCGAGCGGCAGCTGATGCGGCTCGACTACGGCACCGCCGAGGCGCGCGTCGAGGGCTGGATCCCGGTCCTCGCCGACCTCGACGTGTGGACCGACGACGACGGCGTCACCGTGCTCGAGGCGCTGAGCACCGACCTGCTGACCGTCGACGGCTTCGGCCCGCTGCCGGACGCCGCCGTGCAGGTCGACGTCGAGCGCGACGCCGGGTCGGCCACGGCCCGTGGCCGCGGCCGGCAGCGCTGGGTGCCGCACCACGTGCGCGTCCGGATCACCCTCGGCGGGCACGAGGCGAAGGCCTTCGTCTACGCCGGCAGCGTCCGTGCCGCGATGGCCGACCTGGCCCGCAGCGCGAGCAACGGACGGCGTCCCACCAGCGGTCTGGTCGAGGGGGTCGGCGCGGTCACCCTCGCGCTCGCCGCCACCGAGGCAGCCCGCACCGGCAGCACCCTCGACCTCTCGGGAGAGACCACATGAAGAAGCTCCTCGCCGCCACCGTGTCGGCGACCGTCCTGCTCGTCGCGGCGCCCACCGTGACCGCCACGCAGGCGGCCGCGGACACCCCGGCGCCGCTGACCAACCTCGCGCACCTCGACTTCCTCGGCGACCACGTCGCCCCGCCCGCGCAGGCCCGGCACACGACCTACCATCTGGGCAGCGAGCCGAGGATCGGCACGCTGTGGACCTACGCCGACCACCAGGCCGACGGCTCCTTCAAGCGGGTCGGCGGCGGCGCCTACGACGCCGGCACCGACCACTGGGGCCAGGGCGCCTACAACTCCGACGACATGGCCCGGGCGTCGGTCGTCTACCTGCGCGACTGGAAGCAGAACGGCCACGCGTCCAGCCGGAAGTCCGCCTACGACCTGCTCCGCGGGGTCACCTACCTGCAGACCGACAGCGGGCCCGACGCCGGCAACGTGGTGCTGTGGATGCAGCACGACGGCACCATCACGCGGAGCGCCGACCCGAAGGACTCCCCCGACCCGTCCGACAGCGGCGCGTCCTACTGGCTGGCGCGCAGCGTGTGGGCGCTCGGCGAGGGCTACGCTGCCTTCCGGGACAGCGACCCCGCGTTCGCCGGTTTCCTCAAGCGGCGCTTGGACCTGGCGATCTCGGCGCTCGACCGTGAGGTGCTCACGAAGTACGGCCAGCACCTCGACATCGACGGCACCAGCACCCCCGCGTGGCTGATCAGCAACGGCGCCGACGCCTCCGCCGAGGCCGTGCTCGGCCTCGCCTCCTACGTCCGTGCGGGCGGAACCCCCGCCGCCCGCACGGCGCTGCGCGAGCTCTCCGACGGGATCGCGCAGATGGCCGGCGGCGACGCCACGCACTGGCCGTTCGGCGCGGTCCGCCCCTGGGCGCTGTCGCTCTCCGACTGGCACGCCTGGGCCTCGCAGATGCCCGCCGCGCTGGCCCGCGCCTCTGTCGCCCTCGGCGAGAAGTCCCTTGCCGACAAGGCGTCCCGGGACTCGTTCACGTTCGACCCGTTCCTGCTGACCTCGGGCGGCCCCGACAACGGCCGGATCCCGACCCGCGTCGACCGCACCCAGATCGCCTACGGCGTGGACTCGCGGGTGCAGTCGCTGGTCGCCACCGCCGACGCCACCCACCGCGACGCGGGCGTCGACCTGGCCGGCCTGACGGCCTCCTGGTTCCTCGGCGCCAACGTGTCCGGGCGTCCGGTCTACGACCCGGCCACCGGCGTGACCCGCGACGGCGTCGCCGCCGACGGCACCGTCAACCAGAACTCCGGCGCCGAGTCCACGATCCACGGCCTGCTCACGATGCTCGCCCTCGACGCGCACCCGCGGGCCGCAGCGATCGCCCGCACCGCCTCGGTGGTGCAGCGGGTCGGCACCAGCCCGCTGGAGGCCGAGGACGCCCCCACCGCCGGCGACACGACCCCCGTCGCGCCGGCCTCGACGTGGACCGGTGAGTCGCAGTACTCCGGCACCGGCTACCTCTCCCTCGGCGACGGCGCCACCGCCACCTTCGCCCGTCCCGACGGCCCGGCCGCGCGGCTGATTCCGGTGCTCGACCTGCGCGCCGGCAGCACGGCCGTGACGTCGTACGACGACCTCGGGAGCGTCCGCTCGGGCGCGATCGGGGCCCAGGGCGACTCGCCCGCTCCGGGAGCCCTGCTGCCCCGGACCCTCAACGGCAGCGTGCCCGCAGGGCCCGCCACCGTCACCGTCACCACGACGGCGACCGGCGGCGACCACGCCCTCCTGGACGCGCTGCTGCTCGAGCCCGAGGTGTCCCGCCTCGTGCTCGGCGGCGACGGGCACGGCACCGCCGTGCTCCGCAGCGCCGCCACCGGGACGCGCCACGCGTCCGTCGAGGTGCCCGGCACCGGCACCGCCACGATCAGCGTCTTCGACGGCCTCGGCCGGGCGGTGTCCACGCACCGCGCCACCGGCACCGTCCTCGACGTGACCCTCCCGGCGGGCGGCTTCGCGCTCGTCCGCCGCTGACCCACGACCCCTCTCCCCCGAGAAACAGAACGAGGAGCCATGAGCCACTCCGACATCCCCGCCCCGCACGCCACCTTCCCGCTGGGCCCGTTCACGCCGTACGACGCCAACCCGATCCTGCGCCCGCAGGGCGACACGTGGGAGTCCTCGAACGTCTACAACCCGGCCGCGGTCGTGGTGGGCGACAAGGTCGCGCTGCTCTACCGCGCGCACGCCGACGACATCATCAGCCACGTCGGCCTGGCGTTCAGCAACGACGGCATCCACTTCGAGCGGCACCCGGAGCCGGTCCTCTCGCCCACCGAGGACTACGAGATCTACGGCGCCGAGGACCCGCGGGTGACCGAGGTCGACGGCACCTACTACATGACCTACACCGGCTGGGACCGCAAGAACGCCCAGCTCTGCCTGGCCACGTCGGTGGACCTGCTCACGTGGGAGAAGCACGGCCCGATGTTCTCCGACTTCAACACCTTCGAGCCGGTCGGCAACGGGGTTCCCGGCAACTGGAGCAAGGCCGGCGGCATCCTCGCAACGCCCATCGACGGCAAGTACCTCATGTACTTCGGCGAAGGCTCGATCTACTACGCCTGGTCCCAGGACCTGATCCACTGGACGCCCTGCCCGCAGGACGAGCCGATCATGGTGCCGACCGCTCCCGGCACCTTCGGCGAGTTTCTCGTCGAGGTCGGCCCGCAGCCGATCATCACCGACAACGGCCTGATCCTGCTGCTGCACAACGCTGCGGTGAAGAACGCCGACGGCACCGTGCGCTACACCTGCGGCCAGCTGCTCTTCGACCCGAAGCGGCCGACCGAGATCATGGCGCAGATGAACTACCCGTGGCTCGAGCCGACCACGTTCGAGGACCAGAACGGCCTCGTCTCCAACGTGACGTTCGTCGAGGGCCTGGTGCACTTCAAGGGCACTTGGTTCGCCTACTACGGCCAGAGCGACTCCACCCTCGGCGTCGCGACCTACAAGGTGGGCGAGACCTACTGATGTCTGCCTGGCTGGGCAACCCGGCGCACGCACGCTGGCTGGAGGCCGAAGGTGACCGGCTGCTCGACTTCGGTCGGGCCGCCCGGCACCCGTCGGGTGGCTTCGCGTGGCTCGACGCGGCCGGTGATCCCGAGCACGACCGGCCGGTCGAGCTCTGGATCACCTGCCGGATGACGCACGTCTACGCGCTGGCGCACCTGATGGGCCGGCCGGGCGCCGGGGCGCTCGCCGACCACGGGATCGAGGCCCTGCTGGGCCGCTTCCGCGACCCGTCGTACGGCGGCTGGTACGCCGCTGTCGGGCCGGACGGGCCGCTCTCCGGGGACAAGACGGCCTACGAGCACGCGTTCGTCGTGCTCGCGGGCGCGTCGGCCGCGGCGGCCGGACGACCTCGTGGCCGCGAGCTGCTCGACGCTGCTCTGGGGGTGCTCGACGAGCACTTCTGGGACGACGAGCACGGCCTGGTCGTCGAGCAGTGGGACGCGTCGTGGTCGACGCTCGACGGCTACCGCGGCGTCAACGCGAACATGCACACGGTCGAGGCGCTGCTCTCGGCCGCGGACGTGCTGGACGACGCCGGCCTGCGGGGGCGGGCGCTGCGGATCGTGACCCGGGTCGTGCACGACCTCGCCCGGGGCAACTCCTGGCGGATCCCGGAGCACTTCGACGAGTCCTGGACGCCCTTGCTGGACTACAACATCGACGAGCCGGCGCACCCGTTCCGCCCCTACGGCGCCACCATCGGGCACTGGCTCGAGTGGGCCCGGCTGGCGCTGCACCTGCGCGCCGGTCTCGGGTCCGAGGCGCCGTCGTGGCTGCTCGAGGACGCGGTGCAGCTGTTCGACGCCTCGGTCCGCGAGGGCTGGGCCGTCGACGGCGCGGACGGCTTCGTCTACACCGTCGACTGGGCCGGGAAGCCCGTCGTCCGGGAGCGGATGCACTGGGTCGCAGCGGAGGCCACGGCCACCGCTGCGGCACTGTTCGCGGCGACCGGCGAGGCGTCCTACGCGGGCTGGTACGAGACGTTCTGGGAGCACGTCGCCGACCACTTCCTCGACACCACGTCGGGGTCGTGGCGCCACGAGCTGTCGCCGACCCTGCGGGCCAGCGGATTGACGTGGAACGGCAAGCCGGACACGTACCACGCGTTCCAGGCCACCCTGATCCCGCGGCTCCCGCTGTCGCCGACGCTGGCCGCCGCCCTGCGCGACGGCCACCTCGCCTGACAGCCGCCGAGCCGGCGCATAGGGACACCCAGAACCCGCCGAGCCGGCGCTTGGGGACACCGTGAGGTGTCCCTTCGCGCCGGCTCGGCGGGTTTTCTGTGTCCCTTCGCGCCCGCTCGGCGGGGAACGGTCAGGACAGGAAGCGCTGGAGCCCGGCCAGGTCGTCGGTGTTGAACCAGTCGACACCGGCGTCCTTCTCGGCGTTCCACACGTTCAGACGCTCCGGGCCCGGGGCGTCCGGGGTGTTCCAGAACCGCAGCGTGTAGCCGTGGGAGTGCGCCTTCGCGGTCAGGTCCTTCAGCTTCTGCTGCTGGTCGGCGGGCATGGCGCCGCTGCCGGTCCAGGTGAAGTTGTTGGCCCAGTTGTCGCTGACCAGGGGCATGAACGAGGCGGGCAGGCCGCTGTCCAGGTCGGCCGGCCGGCCGTCGTACCCGGCGAACCGGGTGGGCTGCGCGAGCATCGCGGCCTTGTCGCGGTTGCCGCTGATCACGGTGCTGACCCCACGACGCGTGGTGCCGCCGTCGGTGTAGGTGCTCATCAGCAGCGGGTGCTCGCGGAGCTCCTCGTCGATCTTGGCGTAGGTCGGGCCGGCGTCGGACTTCACGTCGACGAGCAGCTGGAAGTTGCCCTTCCAGCCGGGGTACTCCGTGCCACGGTTCATCGCGGCGCGCGCCTCGAGCGGGGAGAGGTAGAGGCTCTCCAAGGTGCGGCCGGGGACCAGGTCCTTCTCGTCGTGCCCGACGAGCAGCTCGCCGTCCTTGAGCCACACGTCCGCCTCGACGGAGCCGAAGCCGTGGTCGAGCGCGTCCTGCAGCGGCCGGGTGTGCTCGTAGTCGTTGTGGGCGTGCGCGTTCTGCAGCGGCGCGGCCTGCTTGGCGGGCGCGTAGGGACGCGGCAGCTCGAGCCCGCGGTCCTTCATGACCTCACGCAGCCGGTCGGGGTAGTTCGTGATCAGCCCGTCCACGCCGTCGTCCATGAGCTTGTTCATCGTCGGCTTGTCGTCGACGGTCCACGGGATCACCGTGATCCCGTTCTGGTGCGCCTCCTTCACCTTCGCGGCCGTGACGTACGGCGTGTAGCCGGCGTCGGTCACCTTGCCGTTCTGCGGGGAGCCGTGCACCGGCGACCAGACGGACGCGCCGAACGACTTGATCGCCTTGATCGGGTCGCCGCCGAAGTCGTCGATGTCGATGCCGCCGAGCCACGGCGACTTGCCGGGCTGGCCGACCTGGAGGAAGTCCTTGTTGTCGAGCGCGACCAGCGGCAGCTGCGGGTAGACCTGGTGCATCCGCATCAGGGAGCCCCAGTCGAAGCTCTGGATGGTGACCTGGTCGGCGATGCCCTGGCGACGGATCTCGTCGGCCACGACCTGCACGAACTGCTCGCGCGGCGCGGTCTGCTCCGGGGCGCCGGCCTCGACCTTGGTCTCGACGTTCAGGTGCACGTTGTTGGCGTGGTAGGCCTGCACGAGGTCGAAGACCTCCGACAGCAGGGGCAGCCGGGTGCCGGGGTAGGTCTGCTGCCCGGGGAACTCCGGCTGCGCGAGGCTGCCGCAGTCGAGGGTGCGGACCTGAGCCAGGGTCAGGGTGTTGATGTACTTCCCGACGTACGGGTACTCCGGGTCGCCGGGCGTCGCCGGACCGGTGTCCTTGCACTTCTTGCCGGTGACCTGACGGTCGTGGGTGACGACGGCCTTGCCGTCCTGGGTGATCTGCACGTCCAGCTCGAGGGTGCTGACGCCGAGCTCGATGGCGCGCCGGAACGACGGCAGCGAGTTCTCGACGGTGAGCCCGATGCCGCCGCGGTGCGCCTGGAGGTCGAAGGACCCGGCGGGTGCGGCGGTCGCGGCTGGGGCGGGTACGGCGACGAGAGCCGTCGCGACAAGGGCAAGAGTGCCCAGAAGGTTCCGAGTGACCATGGGGGCAGGCAAGCCGACGCGCCCGACCGCATGGTTAACGCACGCCGTCGGGACCGGGACGCTCAGCCGACGGCTGGGCCGGTCAGCTCCGGCTCGGCCAGGTCGAGGAACCGGGTGGTCGCCGGCAGCCGCTTGCGCATCACCGCGATCGCCTCCGGGTGCTCGTCGACCAGCAGGAACCGGCGGCCCATCTTGGCGGCGACCGCGCCCGTCGTACCGCTGCCGGCGAAGAAGTCCAGGACCAGGTCTCCCGGGCGGGAGGACGGTTCGAGGATCCGGCGCAGGATGCCCTCGGGCTTCTGGTTGGGGTAGCCGGTCTTCTCGCGGCCGGTCGTCGACACGATGGTGTGCCACCAGACGTCGGTGGGCAGCTTGCCGCGCGCTGCCTTCTCCGGCGACACCAGGGCAGGCGCCAGATAAGGGACGCGGGTGATCTGGTCCTGGTCGAACAGGTGGCCGCCCGCCTCCTTGACGTAGACCAGGATCGTGTCGTGCTTGGCCGGCCAGCGGTTCTTGCGCCGGCCGCCGTAGTCGTAGGCCCAGATGATCTCGTTGAGGAAGCAGTCGCGGCCGAAGATCGAGTCGAGGAGCACCTTGCAGTAGTGCGCCTCGCGCCAGTCGATGTGGAAGTAGAGCGTCCCCGAGTCGGTCAGCAGCCGCCGGGCCTCCTCGAGCCGCGGCGTGATGAACCCGGCGTAGTCCTCGAACGAGTCCGGGTAGGAGATCCGGCCGTGCTCGACGGTCGCGTAGCGGCGGCCCCCGAACCCGGTCCGGTCGCCGGCGTCGTCCTCGCGGAGCGCGGTGAGGGTACGACGCTGCTGCACGCCCCCGGTGTTGAACGGCGGGTCGATGTAGATCAGCTGCACGCACCCGTCCGGCAGCCGCGCGAGGACGTCGAGGTTGTCGCCCTGCACGACGAGGTCGCCCCCGCCGAGGAGGTCGTCGACCTGCGCCTGGCTGCTCATCCCCGCATTCTGGCCTACGACGTCCCCCGGCTGACGCATGGCGGACTCCCGTGTGCGCGTGTTTCGATGGGACGTGGCCATCGACTTCGCCGCCTCCCCTGCTCCCACGCTCGGCGTGGAGTGGGAGTTCGCGCTCGTCGACAAGGTGACCCGGGACCTGTCCAACACCGCCGACCAGCTGTTCGAGCGGCTGCACGCCAGCGCCGGCGACGCCCCGCAGCTGCACACCGAGCTGCTGCGCAACACCGTCGAGGTGACCTCGTGCGTGAGCCGCTCCGTCGCGGAGGCCGTCGCGGACCTGAGCTCGTCGCTGCGGCTCGTCCGGACCGCCGCCGACGAGGTCGGGGTGGACCTCTACTCCGCCGGCACGCACCCCTTCGCGGCCTGGTCGGCGCAGGTGCTGACCCCCGGGCCGCGCTACGAGGAGCTGATCGCGCGCACCCAGTGGTGGGGCCGGCAGATGCTGATCTGGGGCCTGCACGTGCACGTCGGCGTGCGTCACGCCTCGCAGGTGATGCCGGTGATCTCCTCGCTGCTCACCTGGTTCCCACACCTCCAGGCGCTCTCCGCGTCGTCGCCGATCTGGGCCGGCACCGACACCGGCTACGCCAGCAACCGGGCGATGATGTTCCAGCAGCTGCCGACCGCCGGGCTGCCGTTCCAGTTCGAGACCTGGTCGGAGTTCGAGGCGTTCGTCGAGGACCACGAGCGCACCGGGATCATCGAGTTCCTCAACGACATCCGCTGGGACATCCGGCCCTCCCCGCGGCTCGGCACCGTCGAGGTCCGGGTCTGCGACGGCGTCTCCGACCCGCGCGACCTGGCCGCCCTGGTCGCGCTCACGCACTGCCTGATCGTGCACCTGTGCGACCGGCTGGACGCCGGCGAGACGCTCCCGTCGATGCCGCCGTGGTTCGTGCAGGAGAACAAGTGGCGCGCCGCCCGCTACGGCCTCGACGCCGAGATCATCCTCGACGCCCAGGGCCGCGAACGCCTCGTCACCGACGACCTCGCCGACCTCCTCGAGCGGCTGGCACCGGTCGCGAAGCGGCTGGACTGCGTCGCCGAGCTCGCCTCCGTCGAGGACCTGCAGGCCCGCGGGGCGCCGTACCAGCGGATGCGGGGGGTCGCCGAGCGCACCGGCGGTGACCTCGTCGCCGTCGTCGACTCCGTCGTCCGCGAGCTCACCCTCGGCCGCTGACCCCGCCGAGCGGTCGTGAACGTGCACGCAAACACCGCCGAGCGGTCGTGAACTGGCACGCAAACACCGCCGAGCGGTCGTGAACTAACACCCCGCGCGCCGTACGACGTCCACGAACCACCCGAGCCCGACGGGCGCGCGCATCAAGCGGACAGCCCCGTCCCTACGGCCGGGCCACTTCCTCGTCCTGCGCCTTGACCCGCTCACTCGGCCGCCAGTGGAAGCCACGGTCCCGCCACCGCTGGTAGTGCTCGGTGTAGATCAGGCCGAGCAGGATCCCGATGGCGTAGAGGCCACCGCGGTCCATATCGCGCCACACGAACTCCTGACGCGCAACCAGTGCGCCCACGACGCCGACCGTCACCAGCACGGCCATCACGGTCAGCCGCGAGGTGAGGTCGCGACGGAACAGCAGCTGCCAGACAACGCCTGCAGCCACCCCCGCGAGGAACATGCTGACGCGTGGGGCCCCAGCAGAAGCACCGACGACGTTGCCAACGGCGACCGCCCACCACGGGACCAGCCACGCCCATTGCTTGCCCGGTTCGCGCTTCAGCGCCCGCCCTTCCACGCGCACATGCTCGCATGCGGTCGTGGGCTGACCGTCGGACAGGCAGAACCCCGCGGCCAGCGCGGTACCCCCGCTCACCAGCGCGGCGGCACCCGACTTCTGCCTGTCGGTCGTGCAGACGCTCGGGACGCCGTACGACGTCAGCGGTCGCGGTCGGCCCGCACGTTGCGGCTGTTCCAGAAGATCCGCGCCAGCATCCCGAGCGCGGTCAGCACGGAGACGACGAAGACCACGAGCGCGATCCGGTTCTCCGCGCTCGGGGTGCCGTCGCCCGAGCGGGCCAGCAGCGCGGACGCGAGGATCATCGCGGCCAGGATCAGCCCGGCCGCGATCACGTTGGCGAGCTTGTGCAGGCCGCGCAGGAACTGGTCCTCGTCGATCGCCTTGAGGCGCAGCTCGAAGTGGCCCTCGCCGATCGCGTCGAAGGCGCGGTTGACCCGGCCGGGCAGGGCCTCCACGAACTCCTTCGCCTCGAGGACGGAGGCCAGCATCGCTGCCGGCGTGGTCTGCATCTGGGTCTTCATCAGCTCGGAGGTGTGCCGCCGCAGCGCGGCCCGCGGCTCGAAGCCGGGGTCGAGCGTGGCCGCCACCTGGTCGAGGTTGAGCAGGGTCTTGCCGAGCATCACGAGCTCGGGGTCCATCCGCAGCCCGCAGTCGCCGGCGGTCCGGGTCAGCTGCAGGACGGTGGCCCCGATGTCGAGCTCGGAGACGCTGGCGTCGGCGGACCGGCCGACCACCTCGGCGACGGCCCGCTCGAGCGCGTGCGCGTCGAAGCCGGGCAGCTCCCGACCGAGCGTGCGGACGGCCCGGGTGACCTCCTCGGGTCGCGCGTCGGCGAGCGCCAGGAACAGCTTGACGAGCCGGTCGCGTACGGCGGGCGCGACGCGGGCGACCATGCCGACGTCGATCAGCGCGAGCTTGTGGTCCGCGGTCAGCAGCACGTTGCCGGGGTGCGGGTCGGCGTGGAAGACGCCGTCGACGAGCACCTGCTGCAGGTAGGCCGCGAACAGCGCGTCGGCCAGCGGGGCGCCGTCGAGCTCGAGCAGGCCGAGCGGGCCGATGTCGGTGACCTTGCGCCCGTCGACGTACTCCATGGTCAGCACCCGGCCGGTGCTCAGGTCCGGGTAGGGCTCGGGGACGGTGAGCAGCTCGTGCCCGTCGAGCAGCCGACGCAGCGTGGTCAGGTTGTCGGCCTCGCGGCGGTAGTCGAGCTCGTCGAGCAGCGACCGCCGGAACTCCGCGAGCAGCTCGGCGAGGCCGAAGCGGCGGCCCACCTCGCTGTGCGCGTCGACGAGGTCGGCGAGCTCACCGAGCACCTCGAGGTCCTCCAGCACGGTCTCCCGGATGCCGGGCCGCTGCACCTTGACCACGACCTGGCGGCCGTCGCGCAGCGTCGCGCGGTGCACCTGCCCGAGCGAGGCGGCCGCCATCGGCTCGCGCTCGAACGTCGGGAAGACCTTCGACAGCCGCACCCCGAGCTCGCGGCTGACGATCTCCTCGGCCTCGTCTGCCGAGAACGGCGCGACGTCGTCCTGGAGCCGCGCCAGCGCCTCGATGTAGGCGGGCGGCACCAGGTCCACCCGCGAGGACAGCAGCTGCCCGAGCTTCACGAACGTCGGCCCCATCGCCTCCAGGTCCGACGCCAGCCGGGCAGCGTCCTGGGCCTGGCCGGGGTCGACCTCGCCCAGCTCCTCCCCCTCGAGTACGGCGTCCAGACCCGTCGAACGGACCAGGTCGGAGCGCCCGTGACGCAGCAGCAACGCCGCGATCTGACGGTAGCGGCGCAGGTGTCGGGGACGGATCGAAAGAGTCATGGTGTCCAGCCTGTACCCGTCAGGACTGCGACCAACCACGACCGACGGCTCAACAACCCCGGACTGACGACTCAACATGCCCGGACTGACGACTCAACATGCCCGGGCTGCCGACTCAACGTGCCCGGAGTGACGACTCAACGGGAAAGAGGGAGTCGGCCGCCGTGCACGGTGGTGGACGTGCAGGGCGGCCGACAGAGGTGGACCGTCAAGGGGTGGACCCTCAGGCGGTCGACTCCTGGTGGACGCCGCGCTCGCGGGCGTCGGTGAGACGGGCCTCCTCGGCGGCCTGCGCCTCGAGCTCGGCCCGGCGGGTGGTCTCGAGCAGGTCGCGGGCGGCCTCGTAGGAACCCGGGGCGCTGACCAGGTCGGACGCGCCGCCGGAGAGCCGCTCGAGGGCGCGGCGGGCGAAGATCTGCTGCTCGGTGGAGGTGCGCTCCGAGCGGCCGCGGCCGACGAAGCTGATCAGCCAGTGCAGCAGCGCAGTCACGCGGTTCTTGAAGCCGGTGATGTACACCAGGTGCACGGCCAGCCACATCAGCCAGGCGACGAAGCCGGTGAGGCGGACCTTGCCGACCAGGGCGACCGCGCGGAACCGCGAGATCGTGGCCATCGAGCCCTTGTCGAAGTAGTGGAACGGCTCGGTCGACGACTTGCCCTCGACGCGGCCCTTGATCTGCTTGGCGGCGTACTTCGCGCCCTGGATCGCGACCTGCGCGACACCGGGCAGGTGGTCCAGCGTCATCATGTCGCCGACCACGAACACCTCGGGGTGGCCGGGCAGCGTCAGGTCGGGGTTCACGCCGATGCGGCCGGCTCGGTCGAGCGGGGCACCGGTCTGCTCGGCGAGGGTGCGGCCGAGCGGGCTCGCGGAGACGCCGGCGGCCCACACCTTGGTGACCGCCTCGATGCGGCGGCGCTGGCCGTCCTTGTCCTGCACCTCGAGGCCGCGCTCGTCGACGTCGACGACCATCGCGCCGAGCTGGACCTCGACACCGAGCTTCTCGAGGTCGGCCTTGGTCTTCTCGCCGAGCTTCTTGCCGAACGGAGGCAGCACCTGCGGCGCGGCGTCGAGCAGGATCACCTTCGCCTTGCGGGTGTTGATCCGGCGGAAGTCCTTGCGCAGCGTGCGGTGCGCGAGCTCGACGATCTGGCCGGCCATCTCGACACCGGTGGGTCCGGCGCCGACGACCACGAAGGTCAGCAGCCGGTCGATCTCCTCCTCGGTCTCGGCGATCTCCGCGAGCTCGAACGCGCCGAAGATGCGGCCGCGGAGCTCGAGGGCGTCGTCGATCGACTTCATGCCGGGCGCGTGCTCGGCGAAGTGGTCGTTGCCGAAGTAGGACTGGCCGGCGCCGGCGGCGACGATCAGCGAGTCGTAGTGCACGACCGACTCGCGGCCGAGCACCTGCGAGGTGACGGTGCGGGCCTCGAGGTCGATGCCGGTGACCTCGCCGAGCAGCACCCGGGCGTTGTCCTGCCCGGAGAGCACCTCACGGGTCGGCGGGGCGATCTCGCCCTGCGACAGGATCCCGGTCGCCACTTGGTAGAGCAGCGGCTGGAACAGGTGGTGGGTCGTCTTCGCGACCATGGTGATGTCGACGTCGGCTCCCTTGAGCGCCTTCGTCCCGAACAGGCCCCCGAAGCCGGACCCGATCACCACCACCTGGTGGCGGTTGCTGGTCGGCACCTGGACGTTCGCCATGTCTCCCACTCCTCTTGCAGCGCACGGTTCTGCCTGCTCGTCGACCATTTTCTGCCTTCCAGGGACACAACGCATCCCCAGCGTCTCGTCATCGCCGTTCCGGGATGACCTGGGTCACAAACTCGCTAGGCTGCGCGCTCACACCCCGGTCCCCGCTGTCAGCGAACTCACACCCCCCGGGGCAGGATGGTTGGCGTGAGCACCCACTTCGACCTCGCCGTGATCGGCACCGGGTCCGGCAACTCCATCGTCGACGACGCCTTCGCGGGCCAGCGCGTGGCCATCCTGGAGAAGGGCACCTTCGGCGGCACCTGCCTCAACGTCGGCTGCATCCCCACCAAGATGTTCGTCTACCCCGCCGACCTGGCCCTCGCCGCCCGGCACGGCGACGGGCTGGGGGTGCAGACGTCGTACGACGGGGTGCGGTGGCGCGAGGTGCGGGACCGGATCTTCGGACGCATCGACCCGATCTCCGCGTCGGGCCGCTCCTGGCGGGCCGAGCAGAACCCGGGCACCACGCTGTTCGAGGGGCACGCCCGCTTCGTCGACGCGCACACCCTCACGGTCGCCCTCAACGCCGGCGGCACCGCGGAGATCACCGCCGACGCCGTGGTCGTCGCGGCCGGCTCCCGCCCGGTGCTCCCCGACATCCCCGGTCTGGACCAGGTGCCGTTCCACACCAGCGACACCGTGATGCGCGTCGACGAGGTGCCGCGCCGGCTGCTGGTCCTCGGCGGCGGCTTCGTGGCCGCCGAGTTCGCGCACGTGTTCTCCGCGTTCGGATCGCAGGTCACGCTGGTGAACCGCTCCGCGACGCTGCTGCGCCAGGAGGACGACGAGGTCGCCGCCCGGTTCACCGAGCTCGCCCAGCAGCGCTGGGACGTGCGGCTGTCGACGTCGGTGCGGTCCCTGACGCCGTACGGCGCCGGCGTGCGTGCCGAGCTCAGCGACGGCAGCACCGTGGAGGCGGACCTGCTGCTCGTCGCGACCGGACGGCGCTCCAACTCCGACGGGCTGGACCTGGAGAAGGCCGGCGTGGACGTCGACGACACCGGGCTGGTCGTCGTCGACAAGTACCAGCGCACCACCGCACCGGGGGTGTGGGCGCTCGGCGACGTGTCCAACCGCTACCAGCTCAAGCACGTGTCGAACCACGAGGCGCGGGTGGTGCGGCACAACCTGCTGCACCCCGACGACCTGGTCGCCACCGACCACAGCGCGATCCCGAGCGCGGTGTTCAGCAGCCCGCAGGTGGCCAGCGTGGGGCTGACCGAGCGCGAGGCGGTCGAGCAGGGCGTCAAGCACGTGGTGGCGCGGCAGGCCTACGGCGACACCGCCTACGGCTGGGCGATGGAGGACACCACGTCGTTCGCGAAGGTGCTGGCCGACCCCGACACCGGGCTGGTGCTCGGCGCCCACCTGCTCGGCCCGCAGGCCTCGAACCTGATCCAGCCGCTGGTGCAGGCGATGGCGTTCGGCACGCCGGCGGACCGTGTGGCGCGCGACCAGTACTGGATCCACCCGGCCCTGATGGAGGTCGTGGAGAACCTGCTGCTCGCGCTGCCCGACGTCAGTCGATGACCACCGAGGCGACCTTGGTGAGCCGCGGCTCCGGGTTGCCGTCGCGGTCCTCCGGGGCGTCCTCGTCCACGACGCCGGCGTCCCACTGCAGCAGGAGGCCGTCCTCGCGGTCCTCGAGGGTCGCGATGCAGTTGTCGAACCACGGCCCGCTCACGGTCTGCCACTCGGCCGGCGGCGGCGGCACCTTCGCCCGGCGCGCCAGCCAGCCTGCGAACCCGATCGCCGGCCGCGTCGACCCGAACGCCATCGTCGCGCGCATGAACCGCGGCAACGGGTTGCGGATCGGCGAGCAGACCGCCTGCAGGATCCTGGCCCGCCCCGCGCCGCGCGGACGCTGCACCTCGGACACGTAGGAGTGGTGCACGTCCCCGGACAGGAACGTCACCGTCCGGGGAGCCGGACCGCGCTTCCCGTCCGCGACCTCGGCGGCCATCGTGTAGACCCGCCGGAAGCCCTCCTCGAAGGCGCCCCAGTGCTCGAGGTCGACGGCCCGGCGCAGCGTCTCGCCCCAGCGCGCGGCCCGCTTGCCCCAGGCGCCGTTGCAGACCGCCTCGTTCCAGGACTCGAAGTGGTGCAGGCCGGTGGGCATCAGGAACGGCAGCGACGTGCCGACCAGCAGGTGCCGGCAGCCGCCCCGCATCTTGCCGTCGAGCCACTCCATCTCGTCGTCGTCGAGGATCGAGCGCTTCTCCGGCACCAGCTTGCGCGCCGCCCGCGAGTCGACGACCACGATCCGCACGTCGTCGATGTCGCGGGAGTAGCTCCAGCGGTAGCTCTCGGGGTCCTTGTCGGCCCGGTCGGCGAAGGCGTCGAGCTCGGCGGTGATGTCGAGCTCCTCGGCGCCCTGGTGGGCCTCGATCCGCTGCCACAGCGCGTCCTCGGCGCGCTCGGACGGCGAGAGGTTCCCCAGGTGCTGGTAGACCCAGTACGACCCCAGCCCGGCCACGATCCGGGTGTGCCACCAGGACAGCTGCTCCATGTCGCGGCGCCACGACAGCGAGGTGTTCCAGTCGTCGCGGACGTCGTGGTCGTCGAAGATCATCGAGCTCGGCAGGGTGGAGAGCAGCCACCGGTTCAGCGGGTCGCTCCAGGCGAGCGCGTAGAGGTGGGCGTACTCCTCGAAGTCGAGCAGCTCCTCCCCGGGCGGCTCCTCCAGGGAGCGTCGGGAGGCGATGAACGCCTGCATCGACTCCGAGGTGATGTCGGCATAGACCTGGTCGCCGAGGAAGAGCACCAGGTCCGGCCACGGGGTCTGCGGCTCGCGGGCCATCCGCAGCGCCAGCGAGCGCAGCGCGTCCACCCCGTGCTCGGCGTTGCCGGCCTCGTCGTGGCTGACGCTCGTGCGGCACGACCCGTAGGCCAGCCGCAGGGGCTTGCCGGGCTTGAGCGTCGCGATCACGCTCGGCGGGTAGTCCCCGTCACCGCCCTGCGGCGGCCACACCGCGGTGTCACCGACGCGGACGTCGTACGGCGTCACGGAGGCGGGCTCGAGGCCGTCGACGGCGACCAGCGCGTAGTGGTGGCCGTGGGCCGCGAACGTGCGGGCGGTCCAGGAGCGGTCGGCGGCGCTGACGGTGACGACTGCGGCGTCTCGGGTCTCGACCCAGATCGCGGCGGAGGTCTGGTCGACGTAGCGCATCAGCGGGCCGAGGACGAGAGGAGAGGTCACGGGACAGGTGTACCCGCCGGGGGCCAATCTGGACAGTCGCCACCCTGGGGCGGGTCCGGTGTGAACCCGCGCGGTTGCGGGTAACCACTCAGCGGGTCCCGGCGGTTCCGCCGGGCAGGGAGGAATGCATGGACATCACCGCGAACGCCCACCAGATGGGGCACCGCACCAACAACAGCGACTGGCTCGACCGCGGGGTCCGCGTCGGGCTCGCCGCCTATGGTCTGGTCCACCTGGTGGTCGCCTACCTGGCGCTGCAGATCGCGTTCTCGGGAAGCAGCAGCAAATCGGCCAGCTCCCAGGGCGCCGTCCACGAGCTGGCCCAGTCCAGCGTCGGGCTGGTGGCGCTCTACGTGGTCGCTGTCGGCATGTTCGCCCTCGTGGTCTGGCAGGGCCTCGAGGCGGCGATCGGGCACCGCGCCGAGGAGGGCGGCAAGCGCACCTTCAAGCGCCTCGCCTCCGCCGCCAAGGTGGTCATCTACGCCGGCGTCGGGATCAGCGCCCTGAAGTCCGCGACGGGCGCCGGCAGCAAGGGCAAGAGCACCGGCACCATGACCGCGAAGCTGATGGCCCTGCCGTTCGGCCCGCTGCTCGTCGGCGGTGTCGGTGTGGTGATCCTGTGCGTGGCGGTCTACCTGGCGCGTCGCGGCTGGAAGGAGAAGTTCCTCAAGCGGCTCGACGGCGAGGGCCGGAGCGGCAACGACGGGAAGGCCTACCGGATGTTCGGCAAGGTCGGCTACATCGCCAAGGGCGTGGCCCTCGCGATCGTCGGCGCCCTCTTCCTGTGGGCGGCGTTCACCAACGACCCGAAGCACTCCGGCGGTCTCGACCAGGCGCTGCACAAGCTCCAGCAGGCCCCCTTCGGCAGCATCCTGCTGGCCGTCGTCGCGGTCGGGATCGGCTGCTACGGGCTGTTCTGCTTCGCCTGGGCGCGGCACCTGCGCCGTTGAGGCGCGACACGACGTCGGTGCCCATCGTGCAGGAGTTGCTCCACGTCGCGGCCGGGGCTGGGTACTCTGCCGCCATGCTTGTCAGGGTCGATCCATCGACGGGCATGCGCAGGCGACCTGCCCCGGGGGGTGTCAGGTGCCCCTGAGTCGCATGCCCTTGCAGCTGCAGGCAGACCCGCGGGCCGTGCGCGCCGCGCGGGCCTGGGTGCGTGAGCTGCTCTCCTCGCTGGGCCGCGACGACCTCGTGGACTCGGCGGAGCTCGGCGTCTCCGAGCTCGTCACCAACGCGGTGCTGCACGCCTGCCCGCCGCTCACGGTCAGCGTGCGTGGCACCCGCGAGCACCCGCGCATCGAGGTTCACGACGGCTCGGACGCACCGCCGTCCACGCAGTCCCGGCTGGCCGACGCGGCCCAGAAGCTGACCACGTTCGGCCGCGGTCTCGGCATCGTGTCCTGGTACTCCTCGCGCTGGGGCGCCGACCTGACCGGCGACGGCAAGACGGTCTGGTTCGAGCCGGTCGCCGAGCCCGACCCCGAGCACGACCTCGGCGGCGACCTCTTCGACCTGGCCCAGGCCGTCGACGTCCCTGCGGTCGCCGATGAGGCGCTGCTGCCGCTGCAGCTGCTCGGCATGCCCGCGCTGGTGTTCGCCGACTTCCGGCTGCGCTACCGGGAGCTCTGCCGCGAGCTGCGGCTGCTCGCCCTCGCGCACGGCGACCAGTACCCCGTCGCCCACGAGCTGTCCGAGGTCGCCATGGTGGTCGAGCAGGAGCGCCGCCTGGCGCAGGGGGTCGACGCGCTCGACGACGCGATCAGCGAGCACCAGGACCGGGTCGACCTCGACTACCTGGTCGCTCCGACCGCGCCCGAGACGATGGGCCGGCTGCTGGAGCTGCTGGAGCAGGCCGACCGGTTCTGCCGCGACGAGCGGATGCTGGCGCTGGCGGCCACCCCGCAGCAGCTGGCCCTGCAGCGCTGGTACCTCGGGGAGTTCGTCCGCCAGGGCCGCGGTGAGGCGCCGCAGCCGTGGACCGGCTCACTCGAGGTCGAGCCGCGCGCGTGACGGCCCCGGTCGCCAAGCCCGAGAACCCCTTGCACGTCTCGGTCCTGGCCGTGGTCGCGCTCGGCGGTGTGCTCGGCGCCCTCGCCCGGTTCGGCCTGGGCACCGCGTTCCCCGACACCCCGGCGACGTTCCCGTGGACCACGTTCTGGATCAACGTGGCCGGCTCGTTCGTGCTGGCCCTGCTGCCGGCGCTCGCGGTGGTACGGCGCCGGCCGCTGCTCCCCCCACTGCTCGGCACCGGCGTGCTCGGCGGTTTCACGACGCTGTCCACGGCCAGCGAGCAGACCCGCGACCTGCTGGCCCGCGGCTGCACGGGGCTCGCCGCGGCCTACCTGCTCGGCACCCTGGCGGCGGCTCTGCTCGCGGTCGCAGTGGCGGACCGGTTCAGCACGCTGGCGGCCCGCGCCGAGTTCGAGTCCGAGGAGGGCGACCTGTGACCTGGCTGCTGGTCGCGGCCGGCGCGGCCGTGGGCGCCCCGGTGCGCTACGTCGCCGGCCACCTGCTCGACGGTCGGGTGCCGCGGGGCATCGTGGTGGTCAACCTGGTGGGGTCGTTCCTGCTCGGCTGGTTCACCGCCCTGTCCCTGTCCGACAACCAGATCGCCTTGCTGGGCACGGGATTCTGCGGCGCGCTGACCACCTACTCGTCCTTCGCCGTGCAGGCCCACGACCGCGGACCGCGCCTCGGCTCGCTGCTGGTCGTGGTGACGCTCGCCGGCGCGCTGGCGTCGTGCGCGCTGGGCTATGCCGTCGGTCAGTCGTAGCCGAGCTGGTGCAGCCGGGCGTCGTCGATGCCGAAGTGGTGCGCGATCTCGTGCACGACGGTGATGTGCACCTCCTCGACCACGTCCGCCTCCTCCTCGCAGATCGCCAGCGTGGGGTTGCGGAAGATCGTGATCCGGTCCGGCAGCCGCATCGTGTAGCCGGAGTCCCGCTCGGTCAGGGGAGTGCCGTCGTACAGGCCGAGGAGGGTGGGCTCCCCCGGCGGCGGCTCGTCCTCGACGAGCACCACGCAGTTGTCCATGAGCCGCATCAGCTCCGCCGGCACCTCGTCGAGGGCCTCGGCGACCAGGTCCTCGAACGCCTCGCGGCTCATCTCCATCACGGGCTCATTGTGGCGAATTTTGTGCCAACCGCGGGTGCGCCCTATGCTTCTCGCGTCCCTGACGGCAGTCGCCCGACGGCCATCCCGAGGGGCTAAGCCCCCATCGTCTAGTGGCCTAGGACCCCGCCCTTTCACGGCGGTAGCACGGGTTCGAATCCCGTTGGGGGTGCGAGTCCGACGCCGATTCGGACAACGGCGGAAGATGCGTTAGGGTTCCGCAGAGCAACACAGCAAGAGCAGCAACGCAAGGCCCCGTAGCGCAGTTGGTTAGCGCGCCGCCCTGTCACGGCGGAGGCCGCGGGTTCGAGTCCCGTCGGGGTCGCCGACACCGAAGCCCTGGACACCACGTCCAGGGCTTCGTGCTTTTCTCGTTGAGTTGGCGCTTGGTCCCGTTGAGTCGGCGCCCCGTCGCGTCGAGTTGGCGCTTGGTCCCGTTGAGTCGGCGCCCCGTCGCGTCGAGTTGGCGCTTGGTCGCGCCTTGTGACGTCCACCACGGACGTACGGCGGAATGTTGACGTTTCAACGAGTGTTGAACCGGCATGACCCAGAACCAGCACCTGGCCCTGTCCGCCGACGCCCAGGACCTCCTGTTCCGCGACGCCCGGACCGCGAACACGTTCACCGACGAGCAGGTCACCGACGAGCAGGTCGCGGCGATCTACGAGCTCGTGAAGTACGCCCCCACCGCGATGAACGCGCAGCCGCTGCGACTGCTGCTCGTCCGCGAGGGCGAGGGCCGCGAGCGTCTGCTCAAGCACATGGCCGACGGCAACCGCGACAAGACCGCGAGCGCGCCCCTGGTCGCCGTCCTCACCGCAGACGTGGACTTCCACGAGCACCTGGACCGCACCTTCCCGGTCTACCCCGGCGCCAAGGAGAACTTCGCCAAGAGCGAGGAGACCCGCGAGGGGATGGCCCGCTTCAACGCCACGCTGCAGGCCGGCTACTTCCTGCTCGGCGTGCGCGCGGCCGGCCTCGCCGCCGGCCCGATGGCGGGCTTCGACGCCGCCGGCATCGACGCGGAGTTCTTCGAGGGCACCAACCAGCGCACGCTGCTGGTGGTCAACATCGGCCACCCCGGCGAGAACGCCTGGTTCGACCGCCTGCCGCGTCTCGAGCACGACGAGGTCGTACGTTACGCCTGACACATCGCACGGAGCCTGAGCCCGGCCGATTCTTCGAACCCCGCGGGCTTGTTGTAAGGTTTCGTGCGCTTGGGCAGGTAGCTCAGTTGGTACGAGCGTCCGCCTGAAAAGTGGAAGGTCGGCGGTTCGACCCCGCCCCTGCCCACAAGCACCGGGAGCCGCAGGTCAGTTCGCTGACCTGCGGCTCTCGTCATTCCCGGGCTCGACCGAGCCCTGTCGACCCGCCGGGACGCGTCGTCGCGCCGCCGGAGCACGACTGCGGACAGGGGACCAACCTGACTGCTCCCTGAACCCCTGCCGGCCCATCAGGCGCCGTACCCGCCTGAGCGGAGCCGTACTCCGGGCCCGCACGCAAACCGGTCAGATTGCTGTCAGGTTCGCTGCCAATCCTGAACACATGACCACTCACACCGATCTCACAACGCGCCGTCGGGAGATGCTGAACAAGGTCCCCGAGGTCACCCTGTACTTCTGGATCATCAAGATCCTGTGTACGACGGTGGGCGAAAGCTTCGCCGACTACATCAACGAGACCCTGGGCTTCGGCCTGACGAACACGACGGTGCTGTTCTCCGCAGCGCTGCTGATCGCGATCGTCGCCCAGTTCCGCCTCAACCGCTACGTGCCCAGTGTCTACTGGCTCAACGTCGTGCTGATCAGCGTCGTGGGCACCCTGCTCACCGACAACCTGACCGACGGGCAGAACGTCCCGCTGGCCCTGAGCACGACCGTGTTCGCCGTACTCCTCGCCGTGGTGTTCGGCATCTGGTACGCCCGTGAGCGCACCCTGTCGATCCACAGCATCGTGACCACCCCGCGTGAGGCCTGGTACTGGCTGACCGTCCTGGTCACCTTCGCGCTCGGCACCGCCGCCGGCGACTGGACGCTCGAGCTGACCGGCTGGAGCCCCGGCACCTCGGTGCTGCTGCCCCTGGGCCTGATCGCCTCGGTGTTCCTGGCCTGGCGCATCGGCGCCGGCAGCGTGCTCTGCTTCTGGCTCGCCTACATCCTGACCCGTCCGCTGGGCGCCAACATCGGCGACTTCCTCGGCGGCGACAAGTCGGAGGGCGGCCTGGGCCTGGGCACCCTGTGGACCAGCGTGCTGTTCCTCGGCACCATCCTCGCGGTGGTCGTGTTCTTGTCGATCACGCACCGCGACCGCATCGAGAAGGAGTCGGTCGCGAGCTCCGAGGACGACCGGGAGCTGGAGAGCGACCTGACCTGAGACCGGTCAGACCCGCGTGGTCGTAGCTGAACCGTGTGGGCGCCACCTTCCCTCGAGGTGGTGCCCACACGCACGTTCGTGGCTACCCTGAAGCAGGCGCCCGAGCCCGGTTCCGGCCGGCAGGGCCGTGGACGGGGGGGCGTGCCATGAGTGCGGAGACGGTGCCCGAGCTGGGCCGAGCGACCTGGTCGGGGTCCGACCCTGCGGCCGACGAGCCCGCGCCACGGGCCGACAGGCTGCGCTGGATCCTCGCCGCGGTGGGCATCCTCGGGGTGCTGCTGCCGCTGCTGACCGTGCGCACCGCGCTGTCCGGGTTCAACGACGTGCGCGCCTCCCACGAGGCGAGCAAGCGCGCCGCCCACGCCCAGGCGTTGCAGCAGGACGCCGACATGCAGCACGACATGATCTACACGGCCGTCTTCGAGGCGGCCGCCGCGGCCCGTCTGACCTCCTTCGACCACGAGTCGGTGATCCGGGGCGAGCTCGCCGGCTACCGTCGCGCGCTCAGCTCCGACCTCGACCGGCTGGTCAGGATCGACCTCCCGCCCGCCCTGACGAAGCGGGCGGAGCAGCAACGACAGCAGCTCGAGACCTACGGGCGTCAGGGCGCGGAGGTCGTGCCGCTGCTCTTCGCCGACGCCCCCGGGGCGAACCGGAAGCTGCTCGCCTTCGACGACTCCTTCGACGCGCTCGAGACCCGCCTCGGCAGCCTCACGGACGCGCTGGCCGCCGAGGGTGACCGTGCCACGGCCAACGCGCAACGTCAGGAGCTCCGCGCCAAGCGCTGGACCTCCGCCGTCTCCGCGGCGGTGATCGCGGTCATGCTCGCGCTGGCGCTCTTCCTCTACCGGCTCGGCCGCAGCAACGGGCGGCTCTGGGACCGGCTCCGGCACAGCCGTGAGGCGCTGTCCTCGCGCAGCGCCCAGCTCGAGGCTGCCCAGTCCGTCGCGCACGTGGGCAGCTGGGAGTGGCGGCCCGACACCGGCGAGATCACCTGGAGCCACGAGCTGTTCGCGATCCTCGGCCTCCCGCCCGAGCCGACCGCCCCGCCGGGGCCGGTCTTCGAGCGCCGGATCCACCCCGACGACCTGGCCACGGTGCAGTCCGACCGGCTGGCCGTGCTCGCCGGCCTGCCGGAGTCGGTCACGGACTACCGCATCGTCCGGCCGGACGGCACGGTCCGCGACGTCCAGGGCCGGTCGGCGCGCATGCTCAACAAGGCCGGCGAGCTCGACCGGCTGATCGGCACCATCCAGGACGTCACCGAGCACCGTGCCGTCGAGCGGATGAAGGACGAGTTCGTCTCGGTGATCAGCCACGAGCTGCGCACGCCGCTGACCTCGCTGCGCGGTGCCCTCGGCCTGCTCGCCGGCGGCCAGCTCGGTGACCTCGACACGAAGGCGCAGCGGATGGTCGACATCGCGGCCTCGTCCTCCGAACGGCTGGTGCGCCTCGTCAACGACATCCTCGACGTCGACAAGATGGCGGCCGGCAAGCTGCACCTCGACCGCGCTAGCCACGAGGTCGCCGGGCTCCTCGAGACCGCGACCCGGGAGATGCAGGCGATGGCGGAAGGGGCGTACGTCCGGCTCGTCACCACCGGCCGTGGACCTGCCGTCGTCGACGCCGACGGCGACCGGGCCGTGCAGACGCTGACGAACCTGATCAGCAACGCGATCAAGTTCTCGCCTCCCGGCGGGATCGTCGAGGTCGGCGCGGTCCGCGAGGGTGACGAGGTCCGGTTCACCGTCGCCGACCAGGGCCGCGGGGTGCCGCCCGGGCAGGAGGATGCCGTCTTCGACCGGTTCCAGCAGGTCGACGCCTCCGACAGCCGCGAGAAGGCCGGCACCGGGCTCGGCCTGGCGATCTCCCGCGGCATCGTCGAGCAGCACGGCGGTCGGATCTGGGTGACCAGCCCCGCAGGCGGCGGGGCGGCATTCCACTTCACCCTGCCCGTGGGCGTCGAGCCCGAGGCACTCGCCGGGTTCGACGGCGAGACCCCCGAGGGAGCGGTGCTGGTCTGCGACGACGACCCGGCGATGGTCGAGGTGCTGGTCGCCGTCCTGACCGAGCACGGCTACCCGACTCTCGCCGCCGGTGACGGCCGGACCGCGCTCGAGCTGGCTCGCCGGCACGCCCCCAGCCTGATCCTGCTGGACCTGCTGATGCCCGGGATGCCCGGCTGGGAGGTGCTCGACGAGCTCGCCTCCGACCCCCGCACCGCCGACATCCCGGTGGTGGTGCTGAGCGCGCTCACGCCCGCGGAGGCCCCGGCGCTGCTGGTCTCCGACTGGATCACCAAGCCCGCCGAGGCCAGCACCGTGCTCGGGGCCCTGCACCGCACGCTCGGGGAGGGGCCACCCCGGGTGGTGGTGATCGCCGCCGACACCGAGCTCGGCGCCTCGGTCGCATCGATGTTCGAGCGCAACGGCGCGAACACCACCCTGGTGCGCGAAGTCGACGACGTCGAGGCGGCGCTCGCGGAGCCCCTGGACCTGCTGGTGGTCGACCTCGACGGGGACAACCCCCTCGAGCGTTCCGTGCTCGACCGGATCCGCAGCGACCCGGGCCTGCGACCCGTCCCGCTGGCGGTGTACGGCGCGGCCGACGGCGCCTCCCCCACCGAACCGGGCGCTCCCGGCTGGGAGGGCCGGATCGGCCCGCTGCTCGAACGGCTCCGAGCCCCCCGCTGAGGCACGCCACGTCCCCCGTCGGACCGCGCGCTGGGCGCCGTACGACGCTCCGCGGACGCGGATAGCCCGTTCGGGCCATGGTCGCGGTTCGTGGCGCGGGTGAACGGTGGCGGGACGTCCACACCCGAGGGGGAGCCATGCCGAGCGTCGAAGAGAGCATCACGATCAACCGCAAGCCCGAGGAAGTCTGGGACTTCCTCATGCAGACCGAGAACATCCCGGTCGTCGAGAGCCAGGTCGTGACGATCGACCAGATCACCGACGGGCCGGTCGCGGTCGGCACCCGGTGGAAGGGCACCACCAAGGTCCTCGGACGCAAGCTCGACTGGACGACCGAGTGCGTCGAGCTCGAGCCCGGGGTGCTCGCGCACCACAAGACCGTCGAGGCCACCTTGCCCTTCGAGATCCGGTGGCAGCTGAAGCCGATCGGCGACGGCACCGAGGTCACCTACCGCATCGACGCCGAGGCCGGTCTGGGAGCGGTCATCGGCACGATGGCGGACGGGCTCGTGATGCGGGCCCAGCGGCACACCGTGCGCGCCAACCTCGCCAACCTCAAGGAGCTCCTCGAGGCCGAGGGCTGACCCGCCGCCGCGCCGCCGTCCAGCCGTTCCCGGTCGTCCGACCGGGAACGGCTCTCCCGCAGCCGGACGGAACCCGTCCTTCCCGGCAGTCGGGCGAACCGCCCGAAGGCCCTGGTCCGGTTGCCAAGTCTCGGACTCGGTCGTGGTGACCGGGGGTGGCCCAGCAGCCCGCCGGAGCTGACGTTCTTCTGCAACGACGCCTACCGCCGCGACACCCTCGGCGAGCAGCAGCGCCCCACCATCGAGGACGGCAAGTCCGTCTGGTGCGTGGTCACCTCGGACGTGTGACGTGCAGCCGCTCGTCGAGGCCGGCCGCCAGCCCGGCGATGGTCAGGCCGTCGAGCACCCCTCCCCCGACCTCGGCCAGCCGGCGCCGCCGTACCCCCGCCAGCCGGACCCGGGAGTGCACCCGGCTGCCGCCCTCCGTCGCGGTCAGGCTCAGGCACCAGGTCATCGTGACCGCGCCGCGCGCGGAGCGGTAGAGCAGCGTCGCCTCCGGCTCCAGGAGTACGACGGTCAGAGTCGCCCGGGGCCCGCCCCAGTCGGGGACGTCCTGGCCGGGCTCGAGGCGCGCCAGGGAGGGGTCGACGCGCCGCAGCGCGCGGCGTCGTCGGGGCACGAACCGTTCGACGGGGCGCGGGAGGTACCACCCGGCCCGCCGCTTGCCGAGCTGGAGCAGCCACGGCCACACCGCGGCTGGCGGTGCGGGCAGGTCGAAGCCGCGGTCCATGACCACCCCGGCGTCGAGCAGGTCGTCGCCCGGCCGCGCGGCGAGCCGTTCGGCCGGGGTCGGCGCGACGCGGCCGAGCGGTCTCACGCGGGCACTAGTGCCTCGGCGCGGCCACGCTCGTCGTCGGTGAGCGCCCGCGAGCTCGCCTGCTCGCGGTCCCAGAGCACGATCACGGTGCGCACCCGGGCCACCTCGCGCCCGTCGCCGCCGCGCATCGTCTCGCGCAGCGTCAGGCTGGTGCGGCCCACCCGCTCGAGCGCGAACCCGACACCCACCTCGCCGTCCGCGCGCGTCAGCGAGGAGACGAAGTCGATCTCGAGGCGGGCCACGACGTAGGTCTCCGGGTCCTCCAGCGCCGGCCCGCCGGCCGCGCCGCCCAGCCAGGACATCCGCGCCTCGTCGAGCAGGGTGAGGTACTCGCCGTGGTAGACGTGCCCGAACAGGTCCAGGTCCCGCCACCGCAGCGCCAGCCGCACCTCGCTCATGGGGCCATCCTGACCGCCGTACGGCTGCCGGACAACCGGCGGCGATTCCTCACCTGGGCGCCCTCCCGGCCGATCTGAGGGGCAGGGATCCGGGGGAGAAAACGGGGACCAGGGATGGGCCGGGCACGTGGCTGGGGTGTGCTCACCTGCGGGCTGCTGCTCGCGGTGAGCGTCTCCGTCATGCGCGACGCCGACTACACGGGCGCGGCGATGGCCGTCGTCTCCGTCGTCGCGGTGGTCGCGATCATCACCGGGGTACGGCGGCACCGGCCGTCGAACCGACGGTTCTGGGCGCTGTGCGGCTGGGCGCTGACCACGAGCGTCGCCGCGGGAGTGCTGACCATGGTGCTGCCCGTCAGCGGACGCACCGTGGCGGTGATCGACGGCACCTACCTGGCCGGCTACACGATGCTCGTCTACGCCGGGCTGCTGTGCCTGCCCAGCCGCGGCGCCGAGCGGGACTGGGCCGGGATCCTCGACGCGCTGACGCTCGCGATCGCCGGCGCGACCCTGTTCTGGTTCTACGAGGTCAGCCCCGCGCTCGCCCACGACCTGTCCTTCCACACCCTGGTCACCGGGGTGATCTGGCCCTGCTACGACCTGCTGCTGATCGTGGTGCTGACCCGGCTCGCGACGTCGTCGGCGCCACGGCAGTTCCCGTTCTGGATGGTGTCGGTCGCGCTCGCCTCCAGCGTGATCACCGACTTCTGGTACGCCGCCTACACGAGCTCCGGCGGCTACGTCTGGGGCAGCGTCAGCGACGCGTTCTGGGTGCTGCCGATGACCTGCCTGGGTGCCGCAGCCCGCCACCCGGCGATGCGCGACTTCGCCGTCGGCCGCCAGGGCGACCACCTGCGGATCACCTGGATCCGGGTCTTCCTGGTCGGCTTCGGCGCGTTCTCGGTTCCGATCGCGGTGGCCACCCAGGCGTTCCTCGAGGGCGACCTCGAGCGGGCGATGCCCGCGATCCTGGCCAGCTCCTCGCTGCTGGCGATCGCCGGGGTGGCGCGTACGGCGGAAATGGTCCGGCAGTCCCGCAACAGCGCGGAGCGTGCGCTGGCCCTGAGCGAGCAGCTGCGCCATGCCCTCGACGAGTCCGAGCGGCTGCACGAGCGGCTGGTGCACGCCGCCCTCTACGACCCGCTGACCGGGCTCGCGAACCGGCGGCTGTTCCAGGAGCGGCTCGAGCAGGCACTGGCCCGCACCGAGCGCGCCTGCGGCATCATGTTCATCGACCTCGACGACTTCAAGAACATCAACGACTCCCTTGGGCACGCGGTCGGCGACCTGGCCCTGATCGAGCTCGCCCGGCGGCTGGAGAGCACGCTGCGCAGCCACGACACCGTGGCCCGGCTCGGCGGCGACGAGTTCGCCGTCCTGCTGCTCGACGACCCCACCCCCGAGGGTGCGACCGCGCTCGGGCAGCGGTTGCTCGATGCCGTCGGCGCCCCCATGGAGGTGGCCGGCACCCTGCTCGAGCTGCACATCAGCCTGGGTGTGGCGACCTCGGAGGAGACCGCCGACAAGGACGAGCTGCTGCGCAACGCCGACATCGCGATGTACCACGCGAAGACCGCCGGCAAGAACCAGCTCGCGGTCTTCCGGGAGGACCTGCGCCGGTCCCGGCTGGAGCGGATCGACCTGCACGCCGAGCTCCGCGCGGCCATCGACAACGACGAGCTGACGGTCTTCTACCAGCCGGTGGTCGACCTCGCCGACGGGGCCGTCGACGGCGTCGAGGCACTGGTGCGCTGGTTCCGGGCCGACGGGTCGCTGTTCCCCACCCCGGACCTGATCGCCCTGGCCGAGGAGACCGGACTGATCCGGCCGCTGGGCCGCTACGTGCTCCGCCAGGCGACCGCGCAGGCCCGGCTGTGGCGCCAGCGCGGGCTGCGGCTCAACGTCGCGGTGAACGTCTCGGCCGTGCAGCTCACCGACCCCGGCTTCCTCGAGGCCGTCGGCCGGGCCGTCGAGGTGCTCGGCAGCAGCCAGGTGCTCGTGCTCGAGCTGACCGAGTCCGAGATCGTCGGCGACGACCCCCGCGACGTGGACGTGCTGCACGCGCTGCGCGCCCTCGGCTGCCGGATCGCGATCGACGACTTCGGCACCGGCTTCTCCTCGCTGTCCTACCTGTCGTCCCTGCCGGTCGACATCATCAAGATCCCCCGCGAGTTCGTCGACGGCATCGACCAGTACCCCGGCCGTGCGTCGGTGGCCGGCGCCGTGCTCGGCCTCGCGAAGGCGCTCGACTACGTGGTCGTCGCCGAGGGCATCGAACGCCCCGAGGAGGGCGAGCTGGTGCACACGATGGGCGCGGCGATCGGCCAGGGCTACCTCTTCGCCAAGCCGGCCGCGGCCGCGGACATCGAGCCCTACCTGGTGCGGCACTGCCGCAGCGTCGGCGGGGCCTGGGACGCCGTACCGGTGGCCTGACGGAGCCTCCCCCTGTGCCGACCCGGCGCAAAGGCGCACCCCACACCGGCCGACCCGGCGTGAAGGTGCACCCAAAACCGGCCGAGCCGGCGCGAACGTGCACGCGAAACCCGCCGACCCGGCGCAGAGGGACAGACGCCAGACACCGACGTCGCGCTGGTCGGCTGACTCCTAGAGACGCCAGTTCACGACGGCTCGGCCCGCATGGACTGTCCTCTAGCGACGGCTCGGCCCGTTCGGGGTGTCACTTAGCGCCGGGTCGGCAGGTTCGGAGTGTCCCTCAGCGCCGGGTCGGCGGGTACGACACCGGCCGGCCACCCACGCGGGTGACCGGCCGGACGTCGTACGGCGGGAGGCGGCCTCAGAAGCGGAACTGGCCGACCACGCGCTGCAGGTCGCTGGCCATCCGGGCCAGCTCGTCCGCAGCGGCAGCGGTGTTGCCGGCACCCGTGGTCGTCTCGTCCGCGGCCCGGGCCACGCCGGAGATGTTCTGCGCGATCTCGTTGGAGCCGGTGGCGGCCTCGGCGACGTTGCGCGACATCTCGTTGGTGGTCGCGGTCTGCTCCTCGACCGCGCTCGCGATCGTGGACTGGCTGTCGTGGATGGCGGCGATGATCGTGGAGATCTCCGCGATGGCCGTGACGGCGTCGCCGGTGTCGGCCTGGATCGCCTCGATGCGGCGGGTGATGTCCTCGGTGGCCTTGCTCGTCTCCTGGGCCAGCTCCTTGACCTCGTTGGCGACGACCGCGAAGCCCTTGCCGGCCTCACCGGCCCGGGCGGCCTCGATGGTGGCGTTGAGAGCCAGCAGGTTGGTCTGCTCGGCGATCGAGGAGATGACCTTGATGACGTTGCCGATCTCCGCCGAGGAGTCGCCGAGCTTGCTGACGGTCACGTTGGCCTGGTCGGCGACACCGACGGCCTGCGCCGCGGTCGCGGCCGCGTCGGCGGCAGACCGGGCGATCTCGCGGATCGAGGCCGACATCTCGTCGGTTCCGGTGGCCACCACCTGCACGTTGCGCGACACCTGCTCCGCGGCTGCGGACACGTAGCCGGCCTGCGTCGAGGACTCCGTCGCCGACCCGGTCATCTCGCTGGAGACCGCGGACAGCTCCTCCGCCGAGGCGCCCAGCGTGTGCGCGTTGCCGCTGATGTCGGCCATCGTGGTGCGCAGCCGGGTCAGCGCGTGGTTGAGGCGGGTGGCCATGACGCCGACCTCGTCGGTGGAGTCGATGTCGAGGGTCCGGGTCAGGTCGCCCTCGGCGAGGCCGTCGAGGATGTCGACGGTCTGCTGCAGCGGGCGCGAGATCAGCCGGCCGATGAAGACCGCGAGGGCCAGGCCGAGGAGTACGGCGATCAGCAGCACGCCGTAGGTCAGGTTCCGGACCTGGTGGTAGGAGCTCAGTGCGTCCGTGACCACGCCGTTGGCGCCGTCGGACTCACGCGAGCGCAGCTTGTCGTAGAGGCCGCCGAGCTGGTCCTCGAGTGGCACGGCCTCCGCGTTGAGCACCTTCACGAACTCCGCGGACTTGTGGGCGCGGCTCAGCGGCAGCAGCTTCTGGTCCCGGATCTCGCGCCACTGGGTGACCAGGGCGGCGACGCTGCTGATCGCGTTCTTGTCGCCGTGGTTCTTGCCCGTGGTGTACGTCGTCCACGACTCGTCGTACGCCGCGTCCGCTGCCTGCAGGTCGGACTCGATGGCCGACATGTCCTCGGGGCTCGATGCGATCAGGTGGTCGAGCTCGAGCTTCATCGCGTCGGTCAAGTCCTGGTCGCACTCCGAGAGCGCGTCGTTGAGGTCCATGGCCACGTTGAGGTCGTCGACGCGATGCTGGGCGGCGTGCAGCTGGACCAGCGAGAACGCGCCGAGCGCGATCATCATGATCTCCACGATGCCGAAGGCGATCAGCAGCTTCTTGCCGGTCTTGAGGTTCCGGAGCACGCGCACAGAGGGTCCTTCCACCCAGGGGACTACGCGGCGTGTGATCGGCCGGCGGGGGACGTTTGTGAGCCAAACGCGGAGCTGGGCGACGGGGCGCGCTCCTCGGCGGGGGTACGGCGGTCCGCGAGTCCTCCGACGGGCTAGCGGTGCGTGTCGTGCTCGTGCTCGGCATGCGTGGCCGCCTCGAACTGGATCGTCGAGTGCTCCACGTCGAAGTCCTGGTCGAGGCAGCGCTGCAGGTCGTCGAGCATCGAGGCGAGGTGCCCGTCGTAGAAGCAGCTGTCGTCGACGGTCACGTGCGCGGTCAGCACCGGCAGCCCGGTCGCGACCTGGCTGGCGTGCAGGTCGTGGACGTCGTGGACGTGCGGGTGCGCGACGAGCCGCTGGCGCACCTCGGCCAGGTCGAGGCCACGCGGCGTCGACTCGAGCAGGACGTGCAGCGACTCGGTGAGCAGCCCGAGTGTCCGGGGGACGATCAGCACCCCGATCAGCAGCGACGCGACGGCGTCCGCACGCAGCCAGCCGGTCCAGGCGACGACCCCGGCGGCCACGATCACCGCCACCGAGCCGAGCGCATCGTTGACCACCTCGAGGAACGCAGCCCGCATGTTGAGGTCGGCGTTGCGGCCCGAGGCCAGCACCAGAAGGCCGATCACGTTGCCGGCCAGGCCCACCGCGCCGAAGACCACCATGGCGGACGGCTGCACGTCGGGCGGGACGATCAGTCGGCGCACGGCCTCGACGAGCACGAACAGCCCCACGGCGAGCAGGATCGCGGACTGGGCGGCCGCGGCCAGCACCTCCGCACGACGGAAGCCCCAGGTGCGCGCGTCGGTCGCAGGTCGCCGGGCCAGGGCGGCGGCGAGCACGGCCATGCTCAGCCCGGCCACGTCGCTGAGCATGTGGCCGGCGTCGGTGAGCAGCGCGAGGCTGCCGGACACGGCGGCACCGACCACCTCGACGAGCAGCACGGTGACCGCGATCGCGAGCACCGCGACCAGCCGGCCGCGGTGGTCGACGAGCGCCGCCCCGCCGTGGTCGTGCCCGTGCTCGTGGCCCATGCGCTCAGGCTATCGGCGTCCGGCCACCGGTCGTTCGACCACAGGCCCGTCCACGGACGCATGAGATCTGCCTCACCTGGTTACCGTCGCCCCGCGAGACGGGGAGGGACCGGATCGTCGATGGAGAACCACGTGTCCTTGTCCACCTTCACTCGCCGTACCCTGGCCGGCGCCGCAGGCGTCCTCCTGGTCGCGGCCGGGCTCAGCGCCACCGCCCCGGCCGCGTCCGCGGACGGCCCCGGCACCGGCACGCCCTGGGTCGTCACCCTCGGCGACTCCTACATCTCCGGCGAAGCCGGCCGCTGGGCCGGCAACTCCAACTCGTCGTCGGCGGCCGTCGACGCGGGCGGGCCGAGCGCCTACTACGACAACGCCGGGCACACCGCCGAGACCATCGAGCGCTGCCACCGCAGCCAGGCCGACGAGGCCTACCTCGGCGGTGGCGTCAACGGGCTGAACCTGGCCTGCTCGGGCTCGAGGACGGCGACCTTCACCAACTCCAGCGGCTACTTCAAGCCGGGCCTGGACTTCTCCGACGACGGCGCCGGCCACCAGGGCCAGGCGAAGATGCTCCAGGACTTCGCGGGCACCCACAACGTGAAGGTCGTCGCGGTCTCGATCGGCGGCAACGACTTCAACTTCGGCGACGTCGTCCAGACCTGCGTCACCGACTTCCTCGGCTCGTCGTCGCTGTTCCCGGACTACTGCAACGACGACTCCTCGGTCACCGCCAACTTCACCCCCGCCAACGTCAGCGCGGTGCGCGCCAAGATCGCGACCGCCTTCTCCAACGTGCGTACGGCGATGCGCAACGCCGGCTACGCGGACGGGTCGTGGACGCTGCTGGTCCAGAACTACCCGTCGCCGCTGCCCAACGGGTCGGGCTTCCGTTACTCCGAGAGCGGCTACACCCGCCAGAACACCGGCGGCTGCGGGTTCTGGAACAACGACGCCAACTGGGCGAACGCGACCGCCCTGCCGACCATCAACAGCACCGTCGCGGGCGCCCTGTCCGACGCGGCGGTGACCGGCGCGAAGAGCCTCGACCTGGCCTCGGCGTTCAACGGCCGTCGCCTGTGCGAGAACACCGTCGGCCTGCTGGAGGAGAAGGGGCTCTCGTCCTGGACCCAGGCCGGTGCGGTCGACCAGACGGAGTGGATCAACCAGATCCGCACCGTGTCGACGGTCAGCGGTCCCTACTTCGTGCAGGAGTCGCTGCACCCGAACTACTGGGCCCAGCTCGCGCTGCGCTCCTGCCTGCGCCAGGCCTACAACGCCGGCACCCCCAAGGGCGGGTCCTGCTCGATCTCCGGCACCGGGCTCGTGAACGGCGAGCCGAAGATGACGCTGCGGTAGGGCGCCCGGGGTCTCGAGACGTCGCCGCGCTCCTCCTCGACCTCCGGGGGTTCCCAGGCTCCCCGGCAGCCGCTAGGTTCCACGTGGACCGACTGCCGGGGGGCCGACAGAGGAGATCCATGCTGCTCCCCCGCGCCACCCGCCAGGTCCGCAAGCCGCTGCTCGCGACACTCGCAGCCGCCGTACTCGCCCTCGCCGGCATCGCCCTCACCGCACCCACCGCCTCGGCCGACGGCCCCGGCACCGGGACCCCGTGGGTGGTCACCGTCGGCGACTCCTACATCTCCGGGGAGGCCGGCCGCTGGGCGGGCAGCTCCAACTCGTCCTCGTCGTCGGCCGACGCGCTCGGCCCGACCGCCTACTACGACAACGCCGGTCACACGGCCGAGACGATCAACCGCTGCCACCGCAGCCAGTCCGACGAGGCCTACATCGGTGGTGGCGTCAACGGCATGAACCTCGCGTGCTCGGGCGCGAAGACGACGACGTTCACCGACAGCAACGGCTACTTCAAGCCGGGGCTGGACTTCTCCGACGACGGCGCCGGCCACCAGGGCCAGGCGAGGATGCTGCAGACGTTCGCGGCCTCGCACAACGTGAAGCTGGTCGCGGTCTCGATCGGCGGCAACGACTTCAACTTCGGCTCGATCGTGCAGCAGTGCGTGACCGACTTCCTGTCCTCGCCGACCTGGGCGAAGGACTACTGCAAGGACGACAGCAGCGTCACGTCGAACTTCACCAGCGCGAACATCTCCGCGGTCCAGTCGCGGATCGCGACGGCCTACCAGAACGTGCGGCAGGCGATGCGCAACGCGGGCTACGCCGACACCGCGTGGACGATGCTGGTGCAGAACTACCCGTCGCCGCTGCCCAACGGTGCGGGGATCCGCTACTCCGAGAGCGGCTTCAGCCGGCAGAGCACCGGCGGCTGCGGCTTCTGGAACTCCGACGCCGACTGGGCGAACGCCTCGGCCCTGCCGACGATCAACAGCACGGTGACCAACGCGATCGGCAGCGCCGGCATCACCAACTCCAAGACCCTCAACCTGGCCTCGGCGTTCAACGGACGCCGGCTGTGCGAGAACACCGTGGGGCTCTACGAGGAGAAGGGCCTGTCGTCGTGGACCCAGGCGGGTGCGGTCGACCAGACCGAGTGGGTCAACCAGATCCGCACCGTCTCGACCTGCTGCTCGGGCAGCCCCTACTACATCCAGGAGTCGCTGCACCCGAACTACTGGGCGCAGCTGGCCACCCGCTCGTGCGTGCGGCAGGCCTACAACGCCGGCGTGCCGCGCGGCGGCACGTGCGCGATCGCGGGCACCGGGCTGGTCAACGGGGAGCCCCGCATGACGCTGCAGTGACGCGGCCGTGAGCTGCGGCTGAGTTGATGTACTCAGGCGGGTTGAGGGATCGAACGCTGATCCCCCGACCCGCCTGAGTGGCTTCATGGGTCCATGACTCGTTTCGCCGACCCCGGCCGCTGCCCCGACTGCCGCGCGGAGATCACCCCCGGTGCGCCGCGGTGCGGCGCTTGCGGACTGACGTTGAGCGGCCCCACCGCCCAGGACCTGTTCGTCACGCTGCTGCGCGCCGACCAGCTGCTCGGGACGCTGCGGCTGCAGCAGGCCCCGGTCGCGGCAGGCGCGCCCACGCCCGTCGCGACTGTCGCGACGGCCGTCCCCGAGCTCCCGCCGCTGCCCCGTCGCGGCCTCAGCGGCGCGTCGGTGCCGCGGGTGCTGCTCGGCCTCGGCGCGCTGTGCCTGCTCGTCGCCGCGCTGGTCTTCCTGGCCGTCGCCTGGTCGGTGCTCGGCGTCGGTGGCCGCACGGCCGCGCTGGTGGCGATGACCGGCTTCGGCGCCGCATCGACGCTGCGGGTCGCCGGTCGGGGGCTGCGCGCGGCGTGCGAGGCGCTGGGCCTGGTCACGCTGGGCCTGCTCACCCTCGACGTGTACGGCGCCCGGCACGCCGGCTGGCTGGGCGACCCCTCGGAGGCCGGCTTCCACGTGCTGCTCGGCGTGCTGCTGCTGGCCGCGTCGGTCGCCCTCACCCGGGGAGTACGGCGGCACCCGGCCGCCGGGCTGACCGGCGGCGAGGTCGTCGCGGGTGCCGCCGCCCTGCTCGTCACCGAGGGGGTCGCGGTCGCGCCGTGGCTGCCCCTCTCCCCCGCCCTGGTCGCCACCGTGCTGGCTGCGACCGCCATGGCCGCCGTACTCCACGGGGAGCGGATGCCGCTGGCCGGCGCGTTCGCGGCCGTCGGTGCGGGCGCCGCGTGGCTGGCGCTGGCCGCCGACGGGCTCGCCCGGGTCGCGGAGCGGCCCACGTGGCACGCCGTCTGGGCCGAGGCGGAGGTGTGGCCGCTGCTGGTGGCCGCGGCCGTCGTCGCCGTCCCGGCACTCCTGCACCGGCTCCCGTCGCCGGCCCGGGTGTCCGCGGCCGGGACCGGTCTCCTGCTGGTGGTCACGGCGCTGGTCGCCCCGGCGTTCGACGAGGGCACCCGGGTGCTGGCGCCGACCGCGGCCGGGGTGCTGCTGGCCGCCGCCCTCGTGACCGCGCTGCTGCCGCAGCCGTGGGGTCTGGCGACCTCCGGTGTCCTGTCCGTGTCCGGCGTCGGCGTGCTGGCGTCCGTCGTCGCGCTGACCGCGACCGCCGTGGATCGGGTCGCCCACGTCGCCGAGCTGCCCTGGGGTGCCCCGTGGACCTTGCACCTGCCCACTGTCGCGGCAGGTGACCTGCCGCAGTGGTGGTTGCTCCCCGTGGGCGTCGTCGTGCTGGCCGCGACGGGCGTGGTCCTGCTGCGGACGACCGGCACCCCGGTGCCGCCCTCGGCCCTGACCGGCACCCTGACCGTCGGCGCCGTTCTTTTCCTGGGCACCGTGGTGGCCACGCTGGCGCTGCACCCGGTGCCCGTCGCCCTCCTGGTCGCGGTGGTCCTCGTGGGCACGTGCGCTTCGGTCGCCGTCGGCCTGCGCGCCGACCAGCCGGCCCAGCTGGGCACGGCGGCGGGGCTGCTCGCCGTGGCCGCCGTCCCGGCCGCCGCATCCGAGGGGCTGACCCTGCTGACCGCCCTGGTCGCCCTGGCGCTCGGAGCCGTGGTGCAGCTGCGCAGCCGGCACGCCGACGTCGCGGCCGCCGGTGGGCTGGTCGCGGCCGGTGCCCTGGCCGCGACCTGCGTCACCTCCGGCGTGCTGCTCGACGCCGCCGGCACCCGCATCGCGCTGGTCGCCCTGGTGGTGCTCGGCGCAACGGTGCTGGCGCTGCCCTTCGCACCGGCACGCTGGTGGGCGGCGGCCGCCGACGTCGCCCGTCTCGGAGTCGAGGCCGGTGCCGCCGCGCTGGCCCTCCCGCTCGGCGCGGCCGGCGTGCTGCTCGCGCCCCTTCCTCAGCAGGCGAGCTGGGCGGCCGGCTACCTGACCCTGGCCGGCGCTGTTTTCACCGCCGTCGCGCTGCTGCGCGAGGGCCGACGCCAGCTCGGCTGGGTCGGCGGTGCACTGCTCGCTCTGGCGAGCTGGGTCCGGCTGGCCGACCTGGGCGTGCACGCACCGGAGGCCTACACGCTCCCCTCGGCCGCGGCCCTGCTGGTGCTCGGGCTGGTCCGGCTGCGGCGCGGCGCGGCCGGCACCCTGGGTGCACTGGGCCCCGGCCTCGGCCTGGCCCTGCTGCCCAGCCTGCTGTGGGCGCTGGTCGACCCGGTCTCGACCCGTGCGCTGCTGCTCGGGCTCGCCTGCCTGGGCCTGGTGCTGGTCGGGATCGGGCTGCGCTGGACGGCTCCGGTCGGCTACGGCGCCGTCGCCGGCGCCCTGCTGGTGCTGCGGTTCTCGGCGCCGTACGTCGATGCCGCGGTGCCCCGCTGGGTGCTGATCGGGCTGGCCGGCGCCCTGCTCGTCACGCTCGGCACCACCTGGGAGCGGCGGCTCGGGGAGGCCCGGCACGCGCTGGCTTACCTGCGGGCGCTGCGCTGAGGAACCGCGCGGGGATTTGCACAACGCGTTAGCGCACTCTAACGTCTTGGGCATGCCCGACGTCTTCTCCGCTGCTGCCGAGCCCACCCGGCGCCGGCTGCTCCAGCTGCTGACGGCGGGCCCGCAGACGGTGACGTCACTGGCCGAGCGGTTCTCCGTGACCCGGTCCGCGATCTCCCAGCACCTGCTGGTGCTCGCCGAGGTCGGGCTGGTGGAGGCCGAGAAGGTCGGCCGCGAGCGGCACTACCGCCTGGTGCCGGCCGGCATGGCCGCGCTGCGCAGCGAGATCGACCGGTTCTGGACCGACGAGCTCGACCTGCTGGTCGCGGACGCCACCGCCCTGAGCTCTCCGCGATCAGCACCGGGCCAGCAGCAGACCCCCCACCCCGAGGAGCCCCCACGATGACCGCCGAGAAGTCCGTCCACCTCCCCGTCCCGCCCGAGCAGGCCTTCGCCCTGCTGACCGAGCCCGAGCGGCTGCGCCGCTGGAAGGCCGTGTCGGCCCGCGTCGACCTGCGCGCCGGCGGGGAGTACCGCTGGACGATCGTCCCCGGCCACGTCGCCTCCGGCACGTTCCGCGAGATCGAGCCCGGCAAGCGCCTGGTCTTCGGCTGGGGCTGGGAGGGCAACCATCTCGACCTCCCGCCGGACTCCTCCACCGTCACGGTGACCTTCGAGCCCGCCGACGGCGGCACCCTGGTCCGGCTCGTCCACGAGGGGCTGACCGCCGAGCAGGAGGTCGGCCACCTCGAGGGCTGGTCGCACTTCCTTGAGCGCCTCGAGACCCAGGCGAGCACCGGCGACGCCGGCGCCGACCCGTGGGCCTGGGCGCCCGCCGACCTGAACCCGATCACCTCCGCCGACGCCACCCTCGCCGTGCTCCAGCGGGTGCTGGTCACCGTCGGCGACGACGACCTCGACAGCCAGACCCCGTGCGAGGACTACACGGTCGCGCAGCTCGTCGAGCACCTGCTCGGCTCGCTGCGCGGGCTCGGGTCGATGGCCGGCGCGGACGTGCAGGTCGCCGACACCGGCAGCGTCGAGGCCCGGGTGGCCGACGCCGCCCAGCAGGCCCTGGAGGCCTGGGCCAGGCGCGGTGTCGAGGGCACTGTCGACCTCGGCGGCCAGCAGCTGCCGGCCGGTCTCGCGGCGGGCATCCTGTCGCTGGAGTTCCTGATCCACGCCTGGGACGTCGCGACCACCGTCGGCACGAAGGTCGAGGTCTCCGACGAGGTCACCACCCACGTGCTCGAGGTGGCCCACCAGCTGATCTCACCGGCGCAGCGCGAGGGCGGCTCGTTCGCCGCGGCGGTCGAGGTCGGCGCGGACGCGCACGTGCTCGACCGGCTGATCGCCTTCTCGGGCCGCTCTGCCTGACGCCGTACGGGCGCACGAAAACGCGGCTCCAGCACCTCGCGAGGTTGCTGGGGCCGCGTTCCTGTCCTGCCGGAACTCTTGGAGAAGTGCCCCCCACTCCGACCAAAAGCCGTGTCGGGCTGGAAGACCTCCGGGGAGGTCAGCCCAGCTCGTCACCGCGCCGCTGCTCGGGAACCATCCCGGTCAGCAGGTCGCGCACCTCGGACTCGCGGTATCGACGGTGTCCGCCGAGAGTCCGGATCGAGCTCAGCTTGCCGGCCTTGGCCCATCGGGTGACCGTCTTCGGGTCAACCCTGAACATGGCCGCGACCTCAGCAGGCGTGAGCAGCGGTTCGGACTCAGGTGGCCGCGTGTTCATAGGCGAGCCTCCCTCACAGTTGTATCTACCCCGGATGTACCGGGAGAAGGGCCCCAGGCACCCCTTACCCAGTGTGTCACCAGCAGACTAGGCCGAAAGCAAAAACGGGGACAATGGTTCATATGAGTCACTATTGACCGCCTCCGAGCCATGTCGGACCTGGTCGGGTGCCTCTTCTGGGGGACGGCCGTACCGGCGCATAGGCCCCGAACCGGGGCGACACGCGGCCGGGTCGCCCTGCCCGGGCGGGTTCCGTACCCTGGGAGGCATCGCCCGCACCACCCCCGTGGGCGCTCACGTGACACCGCCCGCCCCACCCCCGCGGGCCCGACCGGAAGGGTCACCACCGTGACCGTCAGCAGCACCCCGACCGGCGTGTTCGACCGCGCCTCCGGCCATGAGCAGGTCGTGTTCTGCCACGACGAGGCCACCGGCCTCAAGGCCATCATCGCCATCTACTCCACCGCACTGGGCCCGGCCCTGGGCGGCACCCGCTTCTACCCCTACGCCTCGGAGCAGGACGCCCTCGAGGACGTGCTCAACCTGAGCAAGGGGATGGCCTACAAGGCCGCGCTCGCGGGCCTCGACCTCGGCGGCGGCAAGGCCGTCATCATCGGCGACCCGAGCAAGCTCAAGGGCGAGGCGCTGCTGCGTGCCTACGGCCGCTTCGTGCAGTCGCTCAACGGCCGCTACTACACCGCCTGCGACGTCGGCACGTTCAGCGAGGACATGGACCACATCGCGCGCGAGTGCGACTACGTCACCGGCCGCACCGTCGCGCACGGCGGCGCCGGCGACTCCTCGGTGCTGACCGCGTTCGGTGTCTTCCAGGGCATGCGCGCCGCGGCCGAGGCCACCTGGGGCGCCCCGACCCTGCACGGCCGCACCGTCGGCGTCGCCGGCGTCGGCAAGGTCGGCCACCACCTGGTCCGCCACCTCGTCGAGGACGGCGCCTCGGTGGTCATCACCGACGTGAACGCCGACGCGGTCGCCAAGGTGCAGGCCGAGTTCCCCGACGTGCGTGCAGTCGCCGACACCGCCGCCCTGGTCGGCAGCGAGCTCGACGTCTACGCCCCGTGCGCCCTCGGTGGCGCGCTCGACGACGAGACGGTCGCGGTGCTGTCCGCGAAGATCGTCTGCGGCGCCGCCAACAACCAGCTCGCGCACGACGGCATCGAGAAGCAGCTGCAGGACCGCGGCATCCTCTACGCCCCCGACTACATGGTCAACGCGGGCGGCCTGATCCAGGTCGCCGACGAGCTCGAGGGCTTCTCCTTCGAGCGCGCGCAGCAGCGGGCCTCGGGCATCTTCGAGACCACCCAGCAGGTCTTCGCGCTCGCCCTCGAGGAGGGTGTGCCGCCGGCGGCCGCAGCGGACCGGCTCGCCGAGCGCCGCATGCGCGAGGTCGGCCGGCTGCGAGGGATCTGGCTCGCCTGACGCCGTACGGACTCAGCGGGAGAAGAACGCCCCGGCGGGAAACCGCCGGGGCGTTCTCACGTCCGGAGGCTGAACGGTGGAGTCAGTCGCGAGAGCGGGACTCGGAGTAGTCCGCCCAGTCGTCGAAGTCGTCCTCGGCGGGGTCCGGGGCACTACTGGTGGGACCCGGATCTCCTCCATGCAGCTCACGCGCCAACGCACCGAGATCAGTCTCGTGCGTGCGGTACTTCAGGTCGCGAGCGACCTTCGTCTGCTTCGCCTTAGCTCGGCCGCGCCCCATAGGGTCGACCCCCTCGCACACTCGGCCGGAGTCACGTCTACCCGTGACTCGGTGGCCACCCCACGGGGGCTCGAGCACAGGAACACGCGCGTCCGGTCTGTCCTTTGGTTTCCTCGTGCGTCCAACGGTACCTGCACCACGGTCATTCCCGCACATCAGGCCCGCCGAGAAGTCCCGGAACTGCCAGTTTTCGCCCAGGGCGTACGGCGTCCGGGACTGCCGCTCCCGACGAACGTTCCCCGACCTGCCCGCGCTCATGTGCCCGGCGGGCGAATCGGTTCCGTGACGGTCAGGCCCAGCCGGGGTGCTGGCCGTGCAGCAGGGCCCGGCCGGCGTCGTCCGCGCCCGCCTCGGTGACCTCGCCGGCCACCCACGCGTGCACGCCGTGACCGCCGAGCAGGGCGACCGCCGCGTCGGCGTCCTCCGGGGCGACCATCGCGACCATGCCGACGCCGCAGTTGAGGGTCCGCTCCAGGTCGGCCTGGGCCACCGCACCGGCCTGGCGCACCAGGTCGAAGACGGGCTGCGGGGTCCACGAGCCGCGGTCCAGATGGGCGGTGACGCTGTCGGGCAGCACCCGCTCGAGGTTCGCGGCCAGCCCGCCGCCGGTGATGTGCGACATCGCGTGCGTGCGGGTGCCGCGGACCAGGTCGAGGCAGGCCTTGGCATAGATCATCGTCGGCTCGAGCAGCTCCTCGCCGAGCGTGCGACCGAGCTCCGGCACGTCGCGGTCCAGCGCCCAGCCGGCGCCGTCGGTGGAGAGCAGCACGTGCCGCACCAGCGAGTAGCCGTTGGAGTGCAGGCCGCTCGAGGCCATCGCGACGACCACGTCACCGGGCTTGACCAGGCCGGGGCCGAGCAGCTTCGCGGCCTCCACCACGCCCGTGGTCGACCCGGCGACGTCGTACTCGTCGGGGCCGAGCAGGCCCGGGTGCTCGGCGGTCTCGCCGCCGACCAGCGCGCAGCCGGCCTGCACGCAGGCCTCGGCGATGCCCTGCACGATGGCCGCGATCCGCTCGGGCACGACCCGGCCGGTGGCGATGTAGTCGGTGAGGAACAGCGGCTCGGCGCCGCAGACGACCAGGTCGTCGACGAGCATCCCGACCAGGTCGAAGCCGATGGTGTGGTGCACGTCCATCGCCTGCGCGATCGCGACCTTGGTGCCGACGCCGTCCGCGGACGAGGCCAGCAGCGGGCGGTCGTAGGACTTCAGCGCGGTCGCGTCGAAGAGCCCGGCGAAGCCGCCGATGCCGCCGACCATCTCGGGGCGCTTGGCCTTCTCGACCCACACCTTCATCAGCTCGACGGCCTTGTCACCGGCGTCGATCGAGACTCCCGCCGCCTCGTAGGTCGCGCCGCTGCTGGGCTGCTGCTCGTCGGTCATCGGGCTCCTTGCTCGGTGGTACGGCGGTCAGGGACGCTCGAGGGCGTCGGTGGCACCCGCCCCGCCGAGCGTGGCGGAGACACCGTCCACGTCGGTGATCACGGTGCGGTCGAGCTCGAGGAGGTTCTTGCCCAGCAGCTCGGGGTCGGGCAGCGGGACCGGGTAGACCCCGTCGAAGCAGGCCCGGCACAGCTGCGGCATCGGCACGGTGGTCGCCTCGACGAGCTGGTCGAGGGAGATGTAGCCGAGGGTGTCCGCGTCGATCGAGCGGCAGATCTCGTCGCTGGTCAGGCCGTTGGCGATCAGCTCGGCCCGGGTGGCGAAGTCGATGCCGTAGAAGCACGGCCACTTCACCGGCGGGCTGGAGATCCGCACGTGCACCTCACGGGCGCCGGCCTCGCGCAGCATCCGGATCAGCGCGCGCTGGGTGTTGCCGCGCACGATCGAGTCGTCGACGACCACGAGCCGCTTGCCCTCGATGACGTCGCGCAGCGGGTTGAGCTTGAGCCGGATGCCGAGCTGGCGGATCGTCTGCGAGGGCTGGATGAAGGTGCGCCCGACGTAGGAGTTCTTGACCAGGCCCGTGCCGTAGGGGATCCCGGACTCCTCGGCGTAGCCGATCGCCGCAGGGGTCCCGGACTCCGGCACCGGCATCACCAGGTCGGCGTCGGCGGGGAACTCCCGCGCCAGCCGGCGTCCGATCTCGACCCGGACGCTGTGCACCCGCTGGTCGTTCATCAAGGTGTCGGGACGGGCCAGGTAGACGAACTCGAAGAGGCAGTGCTTGGGCGCGGCCTCGGCGAACCGACGGCTGCGCAGGCCGTCCTCGTCGACGACGACCATCTCGCCGGGCTCGACCTCGCGGATGAACGAGGCGCCGACGATGTCGAGGGCCGCGGTCTCGGAGGCGACCACCCAGCCGCGCTCGAGCCGGCCCAGCACCAGCGGCCGGATTCCCTGCGGGTCACGCGCGGCGTAGAGGGTGTTCTCGTCCATCCAGACGAACGAGAAGGCGCCCTTGAGGGTCGGCAGCACCTCGGCGGCGTTCTCCTCCAGGCTCTTGTCGGGGTGGTGCGCGAACAGCGCCGTGACCAGGCTGGTGTCGTTGGTCGCGGCCGGCACGTTCTTCATCGCCAGGTCGAGCTCGCCGAGCTCGGCCGCCACCTTCGCGACCCGCTCCGCCAGCTCGTGGGTGTTGGTCAGGTTGCCGTTGTGCGCCAGCGCGATCGAGCCGGTCTCGGTGGGCCGGAACGTCGGCTGCGCGTTGAACCAGGTGCTCGCCCCGGTCGTCGAGTAGCGCGCGTGCCCGACCGCCAGGTGGCCCTGCAGCGAGGCCAGGGTCGCCTCGTCGAAGACCTGGGAGACCAGGCCCATGTCCTTGTAGACCAGGATCTGGCGGCCGTTGCTGACCGCGATGCCGGCCGACTCCTGGCCGCGGTGCTGCAGCGCGTAGAGGCCGTAGTAGCTCAGCTTGGCGACGTCCTCGCCCGGTGCCCACACCCCGAAGACGCCACAGGCGTCCTGCGGGCCGAGGTCCTGCGGGTCGAGGGCATGCGTCAGCTTGCCGTCGCCGCGTCGGGTTCGGGCGGGGGGACCGGACTCAGAGCGGGGCACGGCTTCGAGTGTACGGGCGGGCTCAGGCCTTCAGCGCCGCGGCCACGTTGTGGAGCAGCAGCGCCTCGGCGAGGCAGACCCGCTCGAACTCCTTCAGGTGCAGGCCCTCGTTGGCACCGTGCGCCCGGGTGTCGGGGTCCTCGACGCCGGTGACCAGCACGGACGCCTCCGGGAACGCCTCCTTGAACGCGGCGATGAACGGGATCGAGCCGCCCACCCCCATGTCCACGGGCTCGACACCGTCCCAGGCGTCGCGGAACGCCGTACGGGCGGCGTCGTAGGCGGGACCGGTGGCGTCGATCTGGGTGGGCTGGCCGAGCTCGCCCTCGGTGAAGGTGAGCTGGGCGCCCCACGGGACGTGCTTCTCGACGTGGGCGCGCAGCGCGTCCATCGCCGAACGGGCGTCGTCGCCGGGCGCGAGGCGCACCGAGATCTTGGCCTTCACGGCGGGGACGAGGGTGTTGCTGGCGTCCGCGACGCTGGTCATGTCGAGGCCGACGGTGGTGATCGAGGGCTGGGTCCAGAGCCGCTCGACGACCGAGCCGCGGCCGATGAGCTCGACGCCGTCGGTGATGCCGGACTCCGCGCGGAGCCGGTCCAGGGGGTACTCCACGTCGGCGGCCGGACCGCGGTGCAGGCCCTCGACGGCGACGCCGCCGTTGTCGTCGTGCAGGGTGCCGAGCAGCTTGACCATCGTCATCAGGGCGTCGGGGACGACCCCGCCCCACATGCCGGAGTGCACGCCGTGCTGGATCGTGCGAACCTCGACGTAGGCCTCGACCAGGCCGCGCAGGCTGGTGGTCAGGGCCGGCTCGCCGATGTCCCAGTTGCCGGAGTCGGCGATCACGATGACGTCGGCGGCGAGCTTGTCCTTGTACTGCTCGAGGAACGGCTCGAGCGTCGGGGAGCCGACCTCCTCCTCGCCCTCGATGAGCAGCGTGACCCCGACGGGCAGGTCGTCGCCGAAGGCCCGGATCGCGGCCAGGTGCGCGGCGATGCCGGCCTTGTCGTCGGCGGCACCGCGGCCGTAGAGCCGGTCGCCGCGCTCCGTGGGCTCGAACGGGTCGCTCTCCCACACCGCGACGTCGCCGGTCGGCTGCACGTCGTGGTGGGCGTAGAGCAGCACCGTCGGCGCACCTTCGGGCGCAGGCTTGCGGGCGAGCACGGCGGGGGCTCCGCGGGCGGCGCTGAGGATCTCGACGTCGTCGAAGCCCTCGGCGCGGAACAGCTCGGCGGTGGCCTCTGCGGAGCGCTGCACGTCGGCCTTGCGGGCCGGGTCGGCGGAGACGGAGGGGATGCGCACGAGCGCCTCGAGGTCCGCGCGGACCGAGGGCAGGATGCGCGTGACGGCTGCGCGGATGTCGTCGATGCTCGAAGTCATGGCGTCACCCTAACCAGCGGCAGCAGCGGCCCGAGGTCCGACCGCTCCCCCGACGCGACCAGCCGCCCGTCACCCTCGGCGTCGGCCCACGCCAGGTCCCCGACGGCGAGCGCGATCCAGGTCGCCGGGTCGGTCTCGACGACCGCCGGCGGCGTGCCCCGGGTGTGCCGGGTGCCCTCGACGCACTGGGCCACGGCGTACGGCGGCACCCGCACCTCGACGGCTCCCCCGGGCGCCTTCGCGACCAGCAGGGCCAGCAGGTGCTTGGTCAGCAGCCGCAGGTCGTCGCCGGACGCCGTACCCTCCCGGAACCGGTCCAGGGCGGGCCCGACAAGGGCAGGGTCGGCGGGACGGAGTCGCACAGGCACCGGCCCATCCTCTCGCACCCGGGGGTACGGTCGCCGGGTGCCGCCGCGCAAGCCGTCCCGTCGACCAGCCGGTCGACCCGCCCGTCGACCAGCCCGGCGCCCCCGCTCCCGCCGTACGACGTCCCTGCACGTCCCCGAGGCGGCCCGCCGGCCGGCTCTGGTCGCCCTGGCGCTGCTGGTCCTGGCGGTGACCGTCGTCGGGGTGATCCGGACGCAGCAGAAGGTCACGGTGGTGCACGGGCTCCCGGGGTCGTTCACCGGGCTGGCGTTCGACGCCTGCCAGACCCCGTCGCAGCGGCAGATGGACGTGTGGCGCACGGAGTCGCCGTACACCGGGGTCGGGTTCTACTTCTCCGGCGACAACCGCAGCTGCAGCAGCCAGCCGCACCTGGACGCGGACTGGGTGGCGACGCAGGCCGAGCGGGGCTGGCGGCTGCTGCCGATCACCGTGGGCCGGCAGGCGGCCTGCTCCGCCCTGCACGTGACCAAGGTCGACGACGACCCGCAGGGCTCCTACGCAGCCGCGCGCAACCAGGGCGAGGTCGAGGCCGACGACGCCGTCCAGGCCGCGCACGACCTCGGCATCGGCACCCGCAGCGTGCTCTGGCTGGACGTGGAGGCGTTCGACACCGGCACCACCGACTGCCGCAGCTCGGTGCTGGCCTACGTGGCCGGCTGGACCTCGGCGCTGCACGAGCGGCACTACCGCAGCGGCGTCTACTCGAGTGCGGCGAGCGGGATGCGGATGCTGGACGAGGCACGTCGCGGCGGCGTGGACGGGCTGCCGGACCTGGTCTGGTACGCCGACTGGAACGGCCGCGCCGACACCCGCTCCCGGCACCTGGCCGTGACCGGGTGGGACGGGCACCGGCGCGTGCACCAGTTCTTCGGCAACCGCACCGAGACCTACGGCGGCGTCAGCCTCGAGATCGACGGCGACTTCATGGACACCGGGCGCGGCTCGGTCGCGCCACCCGAGGGGAGGCACTGCGGGGTCCGCGTGGACCTCGGCCGCTACCCGGCGCTGTCCGCGGGCAGCCACGGTCCCGCGGTCGCGGCGCTCCAGTGCTTCCTGCGCGGCCAGGGCTTCGCCACCCCGGTCGACGCCCGGTTCGCCGGTGCCACCGTGGCCGCGGTCCGCGCGCTCCAGGACAAGCACGGCCTCCCCGTCACCGGCACCGTCGGCACGACGGACTGGGTGGTGCTGCTGGCCGGTGGCAGCACCCCGCTGGTCAAGTACGGCTCCGCCTCCGACGCCGTACGACGCCTGCAGCGCGCCCTGACCGCGGCGGGCCGACCGGTCCCGGTGACGGGCGCGTTCGCGGCCCGGACCGCGAAGGCCGTGCGCCGCTACCAGGCATCGGTCGGCCGCGAGCCGACCGGCGTGGTGACCCCCGACCTGTGGGTGCTGCTGCAGCGAGGCACGACGCGCCGCCCCCACTGACCGATGTCGGTCGTGGCTTGTGGCTGCCGGCTGCTCATCCCCTCCCCGATGTCGGGGTGGGGAGGGTGGCGTCGGCCGACGGACGCACCGTGACGCCGCGCGCGGCGAGGGCCTCGGTGAGCGCCTCGACGTCGCGGACCGGGAACGCCCAGGTGGTGCTGACGGTGGGGTCCAGGCCGCGCTCGGCGAGCCGGACCGGGCTGCGCCGCCGGGACGCCGGACGGACCGCCGGGACCTCGACGACCGCCGGGTCGACCCGGATCACCAGCAGCGCCCGGCCGGCGACCGGGAAGTAGCCCGGGAAGGCGCTCGGCTGCGGGGCGCCGGTGCCCGCGCGTGCGGCCCGGGCCATGGCCTTCACGGCGGCGCGGTCGGTCACCAGCAGCGGCCCCCCGAGCGCGGACCACGGCACGCGGTAGCGGTTGCGGGCCATGAAGGTCACCTGCGCCGGCGCCGAGCGGACCCGGTCCTGGCCGAACCCGACGCCCGCGTCGTCGGCCCACAGGTCGGCCCCCCACCACCACAGGACCGGTTGCAGGCCGCCGTACAGGAACCAGGCGAGCAGGGGCAGCGTGAGCACCCAGCGCTGCCAGGCGTAGCCCGGCGGCAGCTGCGGCACCACCGTCGCCACCACGAGCACCGGCACCACGACCGCGGCGAGGTGCCGCAGGCCGAGGGCGACGTGACGCTGCCTCACGAGCCGGCCTGCCGCAGCAGCGCGGCGACCTGCTCGACGAGCGCCTCACGGTCGCCGGCGTCACGCCGGGCGCGCTCCCCGCCGAAGAGCTGGACCATGCCGTCCTTGCCCGCGTCCGGGCCGGGCACCGTGACCGCCGCGGCCTGCAGCGGTTCGCCCTCCCGGTGCCGCAGCACCTCGAGCACGACGGTGCCGTAACGCCGGCCGGACACGCCCTCGTGCACGGCCTGCCACGCCCAGGTCCCGAACGCCTCGGCCGCATGCGCGGTGCTGCACAGCCGGTAGTCGTGGCGACCCTCGCCCCGCAGCTCGACGACCAGGCCGCGGTCCCCCTCCACCTCGTCGACCAGGCCGTAGCCGTAGGGCAGCACGGCCGGCGGCTCGTCGTCGGGCAGCACGGTGACGACGTACGTCGGGGAGCTGCGCGCCGCGACGACCAGGGCGGCCGGAGCTGCCGGCGTGACTCGGAACGTCTCGCCCGCGTCCTCCACGGCAGCCAGGCCGCGGTCCGTCAGCCGGCGTAGTGCGGCCCCGCTGGCGGCGGCCCGCTCCTCGTCGGGGAGCGCGGTCCAGGCCAGCCAGGCGGCCGCGTCGGAGAGCGCCCAGCGGCCCTCGCCGAGCGCCGCCTCCTCGTGGTCGTCGAGGACCCCGAGCGGCACCCTGCCGTTGCGGGCGGCCTCGGCGAACAGGCCCCGGACCTGCGCGACCCGGGCATCGGTGTCGACGTGCACTGCGCCTCCTAGAAGATGCTGGTGATGCCGTCCCAGGCATCGCTGGCGACGTCGCCGACGTCCTGGGCCACGTCGCTGACGTCGTGGGCAACGTCGACCGCGGTGGAGCCGACCCACTTCGCCGCGTCCACGGTGGCGTGGCCGACGGTGTCGCAGGCGTCGTGGAACGCGCCCCAGTGGTGGTAGAGGTAGTTGCCCGCCAGGTAGGCACCGGTGACCGCGATGGTCACCTCCCCCACCACGGGGATCTCGTCGGTCAGCAGGTTGGCGGTGATCAGGGCGCCGTTGACCCCGGCCGCGCCGCGGTCGACCCAGCCCAGCGCGCCCTCGTCGGGCGGGTCGAGGACGGTGAGCACGTCGCCGGCGACCGCGGTGACGCCGATGCCCTTGGACAGCCCGGACAGCCCCCGGGTCAGCCAGGACGCGTTGCGGGCCAGGCCGGCCGCGTCGCCGCCGAACGCCTCGAGCGCCGAGAGCCGCTGGGCGAGCAGGTCCGCCTCCTGGAGGTTGCCCTCGGTGGCCAGGCCGATCTCGTCGAGACGCTCGATCGCGCTGAGCTGGCTCGACCAGAGCGTCCGGTCCTCGGCGATGCCGCGGGCGATCTCGGACAGCCCGCTCAGCCGGGTCCCCGACGCGCGCACGAGCGACTCGAGCGCCTTGTCGGCCACCACGAGGTCCCACACGGAGTGGAACTTGTCGTTCCACTCCCGGTAGGGCTCGGTGTGCTCGAGGGTCTTCTTCAACGGGCTCTCGTCGACGTCGGCCTCCACCTCGGACGTGGCGTCGGCGGCCTCGCCGGCGGCGCGCTGGCAGGCCTCGTTGTACGACGACCACGCACGCGTCGCGTCGTCCACTGCCTGCTGGGCCTCCCGGTTCGCGGCGTCGACCCGACCCTGGGCGGCGTCGACGTCGGCCTGGGTGGCGGCGGGGTTGCCGTTGACGGCAGCGGCCTCGGCGTCGGCGCGGTGCTGGGCCGCGTCGTAGCGCGCCTTCGCGTCCCGGATCGCACGCTGGGCGGTCTGCAGGGCGTGGGCGTAGGTCTCGGCCGCCCGGGCCAGCGTCGCGACGGGCTTCTCCCCGCTCTGGCACAACGCCTCGGCGCGTCCGGCGAAGCCGGTGAACGCGCTCGCCGCGGGCCCCGACCAGTGACCGTCCCCCACGAGGCCAGCGTGGGCCGCGCGTGCCGACCCGGCCAGCTGGCCGACCCGGTCGCCGGAGGCGCTCAGCGTGGACGCCGCCGCCAGCACTGCACCTGGGTCGCCCGGCGGGACGGTGAAGACGCTGCTGCCGCCAGCCTCGTCAGGACGCACCGGGCACCACCTGGTGCAGGTGCGTCGCGGCCGCCTCGTCGGTGCGGTCGTAGGCGTCGGCGCTGTCCCCGAGCTGGGAGCGGCTGTAGGCGAACGCCCCGCCGACCAGCTGCAGCTCGCGCAGCAGCGCCACCGACGCCGCGCCGACCGCGGTGCTCACCGCCGGGTCGCTGATCGCGGCGGCCAGTGCCTTCGCCGCGTCGCCCACGTCGCGGGCCACGTCGAGCGTCGCGTCGGCGACCCGGCCGTAGCCGTCCGCCGAGCGTCGCAGCTCCCCAGTGCGTGCCAGGACCGACATCGCAGCCTCCCCCTCGTGCTCGCCCTGCGTGGCGCGAGCAGTATCCCCCGAGTGCAGCGGGCTAAACGAGGGTGCGCGCACGGCGCCGGCGCCGGACCCACGGCAACGCCGCGTTGCCGACCACCAGCACCACCGCGGCCCCAAGGCCGAGCACCTTGTCGCGGGTGAAGGACGCGCCGACCAGCTGGGGCGAGCGCGGCGAGCTGGCGTCGACGGCGACCCGGACCTCGCCCTTGAGCGGCTGCGGGGCGCAGCACCGGAGCTGGACGTGGCGTTCCTGGTGCCCCGCGACCACGTAGTCCCCGTAGGAGGTCCAGGCGCAGTCGGAGCCCTTGCACGACGACGTGGAAGCCGTCACGTGCGCGGTGACGCGGTCCCCGTGGGCGAGCAGGCGCTCCTTGTCCGTCGCGGCAGCGCCGCCGTACACGGCCACGACGAGGAGCAGCTCGATGACCACGACGGGCACCCAGGCCGCCCACCCCCGTGAGGCCACCGGGTCAGCCCAGCGCGGCGGGCAGGGTCGCGGACCAGGCCTCACGCAGCGCGGACAGCGGCAGCGCGAACTGGTCCTGCACGTCGAGGACCGCGTCCTCGCCGGTGCCGTCGGTGACGCCGATCCGCGCGTGCGCGAAGCCGCGCGCGGCGCACATGTCGGTGAACCGGACCTCCTCGGAGCGCGGCACCGCCACGATCGCGCGGCCGGCGGACTCGCTGAACAGCGCGACGAACGGCTCGAGGTCGTCGGGCAGCCAGACCCGGGCGCCGACGCCGTTGCGCAGGCAGGACTCGACCAGCGCCTGCGCCAGACCGCCGTCGGACAGGTCGTGGGCGGCGTCGATGAGACCGTCGCGCGAGGCGTTGATGAGGATGTCGGCGAGCTCCTTCTCCGCGGCCAGGTCCAGCTGCGGGGGCAGGCCGCCGAGGTGCTCGTGCACGACGTGCGCCCACTCCGACCCGGACAGCTCCTCGCGGGTGGCGCCGAGCAGGTAGATCTGCTGGCCCTCCTCGACGAAGCCGGACGGCGTACGCCGGGTGACGTCGTCGATGACACCGAGGACCGCCACCACCGGGGTCGGCAGGATCGCGGTCTCGCCGGTCTGGTTGTAGAGGCTGACGTTGCCGCCGGTGACCGGGATGCCGAGCACCTGGCAGCCGTCGGCGAGGCCACGGGTGGCCTCGGCGAACTGCCACATCACGTCGGGGTCCTCAGGCGAGCCGAAGTTCAGGCAGTCACTGACCGCGAGCGGCCGCGCACCGCTGGTCGCGACGTTGCGGAACGACTCGGCGAGCGCGAGCTGCGCACCCGTGTAGGGATCGAGCTTGGCGAACCGGCCGTTGCAGTCGGTGGAGACCGCCACACCGAGGTTGGACTCCTCGTCGACGCGGACCATGCCGGCGTCCTCGGGCTGGGCGAGCACGGTGTTGCCCTGCACGTAGCGGTCGTACTGGTCGGTGATCCACGACTTGTCGCACAGGTTGGGCGACGCCACCAGGCGCAGCAGGGTGTCGCGCAGCTCGTCCCCGGTCTTCGGCCGGGGCAGCGTCTCGGCGCCGTCGGCCTGCAGGGCGTCCTGCCAGTCGGGGCGCGCGAAGGGCCGCTGGTAGGTCGGGCCGTCGTGGGCCACCGAGCGCGGGGGGACGTCGACCACGGTCTCGCCGTGCCACTCGATGGTGAGCCGGCCCGAGTCGTCGACCTCGCCGACGACGGTCGCGTCGACGTCCCACTTGGCGCAGATCTCCAGGAAGCGGGCGACGTTGGCGGGCTCGACGACCGCCATCATCCGCTCCTGCGACTCGCTCATCAAGATCTCCTCCGGCGCGAGCGTGGAATCGCGCAGCGGCACCCGGTCGAGCCAGACGTGCATGCCGCCGTCACCCGCGGAGGCCAGCTCGGAGGTGGCGCAGGACAGCCCGGCGCCGCCGAGGTCCTGGATGCCGACGACGAGCTCCTCGGCGAAGATCTCGAGCGTGCACTCGATGAGCAGCTTCTCCTGGAACGGGTCGCCGACCTGGACCGCCGGGCGCTTCGCGGGGCCGGTGGAGTCGAAGGTCTCGCTGGCCAGCACCGAGACACCGCCGATCCCGTCGCCACCTGTCTTGGCGCCGTACAGGATGACCTGGTTGCCGGCACCGGACGCCTTCGCGAGGTGCAGCTGCTCGTGGCGCATCACGCCGACGCAGAGCGCGTTGACCAGCGGGTTGCCGGCGTAGGAGGCGTCGAAGACGGCCTCGCCGCCGATGTTGGGCAGGCCGAGGCAGTTGCCGTAGCCGCCGACGCCGGCCACGATCCCGGGCAGCACCCGGTGCGTGTCGGGGGCGTCGAGGGGGCCGAAGCGCAGCGGGTCCATCACCGCTACCGGGCGCGCGCCCATCGCGAGGATGTCGCGGACGATGCCGCCGACGCCGGTGGCCGCGCCCTGGTAGGGCTCCACGTAGGACGGGTGGTTGTGGGACTCGACCTTGAAGGTGACCGCGTAGCCGTCGCCGATGTCGACGACACCGGCGTTCTCGCCGATGCCGACCATCAGGTGCTCGCGCATCCGGTCGGTCATCTTCTCGCCGAACTGCTTCAGGTGCACCTTGGAGGACTTGTAGGAGCAGTGCTCGCTCCACATCACGGAGTACATCGCCAGCTCCGAGGAGGTCGGGCGGCGGCCGAGGATCTCGCGGATCTCGGCGTACTCGTCGGGCTTGAGGCCCAGGTCCGCCCAGGGCTGCTGGCGGTCGGGACTGGAGGTCGCGGACTCGACGGTGTCGAGGTGGGGACGCTCGTCGGTCAAGGCAGGGCTCCGTGTCGCTCGGGGGGCCAGCGCGGCGCAGGGGATTGCGGGATCAATCTACTGTGCGCGAGGGTCGAGGTTGACACCGACCAGCATCGGGCGACATCGGGAGGACGCATGGACAGACGCACGCTCCTCAAGGCGGGGGCCGTGACCGCGGGGGCGCTGGCGCTCCCCCTGACCGACGTCGGGGCCGCCGACGCGGTGCCGATGGTGGGGGCCACGCTGGCCCGCAACCTGGTGGTGCCGTGGGGCATCGCGTTCCTGCCCTCGGGCGACGCCCTGGTCAGCTCGCGGATCTCCGGGGACATCGGCCGGGTCTCCCGACACGGCGGCAGGGTGCACGTCGGCACCGTCCCCGGCGTCCGCGCCAACGGTGAGGGCGGCCTGCTCGGCCTGGCACTGTCGCCGTCGTTCACGACCGACCGGTGGCTCTACGCCTACCACACCGCCTCCTCCGACAACCGGATCGTGCGGATGAAGTACGTCGACGGGAAGCTCGGCCGGCCGCACCTGGTGCTCGCCGGCATCCCGGCCGCCGACCACCACAACGGCGGCCGGCTGGTGTTCGGCCCCGGCGGGCTGCTGTTCGCGAGCACCGGCGACGCGGGCGACGCGGGCGACGGCGCACGAGCCCAGAACCGCCGCTCGCTCGGCGGCAAGATCCTGCGGATCACGCCCACCGGCGGGGTGCCCTCGGGCAATCCGTTCGGCAACCGGGTCTGGACGATGGGGCACCGCAACGTCGAGGGCCTCTCCTTCGACGCCAACAACAGGCTCTGGGCCACCGAGTTCGGCGAGAAGACCCGCGACGAGCTCAACCGGATCGTCAAGGGCGCCAACTACGGCTGGCCCAACGTCGAGGGCGGCGACGGCCCCGGCGGCGGCTACAAGGACCCGTTCGTGACCTGGGCGCCGACGTCGACATGCTCGCCGAGCGGCGTCGCGGTCGTCAACGGCCGGGCCTACGTCGGCGCGCTGCGCGGCGAGTGCCTCTACGTGGTGCGGCTCGACGGGCCCAACGCCCGCCACATCACGCGCTACTTCCACGGCACCTTCGGCCGGATCCGCACCGTCCAGAAGGCGCCCGACGGCTCGCTGTGGATCACCACCAGCAACCGCGACGGCCGCGGCAGCCCCGCGTCCACCGACGACCGGGTGATCCGGATCCGGCTCTGACGGTCCCGCGCACCGCGGGAATCGCCGGGCGCCGTACGGCGTTGGGGCGGGCGTGACCACCGCGCCCCACACCACCGTGCCGCTGTCCGTGCTCGACCTGTCCCCGATCCCGTCGGGGCGGCCGGCGAGCTCGGCGCTGCACGACACGGTCGAGCTCGCGAAGGCCGCGGAGGCCTACGGCTACCACCGCTACTGGCTGGCCGAGCACCACAACATCCCGAGTGTGGCCTCGTCGGCGCCGCTGGTGATGATCGCGACGGTCGCGGCGCACACGTCCACGATCCGGGTCGGCTCCGGCGGGATCATGCTGCCCAACCACGCTCCCCTCGCGGTCGCGGAGAGCTTCCGGGTGCTCGAGGGCCTGCACCCGGGCCGGATCGACCTCGGTCTGGGCCGCGCGCCCGGTACCGACCAGCTGACCGCCTACGCGCTGCGCCGCGGCCGCGTCGACGGCGACGAGTTCCCGCAGCAGATGTCGGAGCTGCTCGCCTACGTCGACGGCTTCCCCGAGGACCACCCGTTCGCCCCGCTGACCGCGATCCCGACCGACGTACCCCTGCCGCCGCTGTGGATCCTCGGCTCCAGCCTGTACGGCGGCCACGCCGCGGCAGCGTTCGGCACCGGCTACGCGTTCGCCGGCCACTTCGGCTCGGCCGACCCCGCGGAGGCCGTGGCCGGCTACCGGTCCCGCTTCGAGCCGTCCACCCGGCTGGCCGAGCCGCGGGTGATGCTCGGCGTGGCCGCGATCGCCGCGGAGACCGAGGAGCGCGCCGAGGCGCTCGCGAAGGCCAACGACCTCGCGATGCTGCGCCTGCTCGCCGGCCGGCCCGGCCCGGTGCCGACCCCCGAGGAGGCTGCCGCGCACGCCTGGTCCTCGGAGGAGCTGGCGCTCGCCCAGCGGCGCCGCACGTTCATCTCCGTCGGCACCCCCGACCAGGTCCGCGACGACCTCGAGCGGCGCCGTACCTACGCCGACGCCGACGAGCTGGTGATCACGACGCAGGTCCACGACGCCGCCGAGCGCCGGCTGTCCTACGAGCTGATCGCCAAGGCCTACACGGCCTGACCCCCCACCCGTTGAGTCGGCTCCCGGTCGCGTCGAGTCGGCTCCCGGTCGCGTCGAGTCGGCTCACGGTCGCGTTCAGTCGGCCCGCGGTCGGTCGCCGAGGTGCTCGCGCACCAGGAACTTCGGCACGCACATCGCCCAGGCCTCGGTGACCAGCTCGGTCATCTCCTCGACCTCGAGCGCCGCCAGCCGGGCCACGATCCACTGGTAGCGCAGGTCGCCCGGCCGCGGCATCACGAACTTGTGCGGCTCGGCGGCGACCGCCGCCTCGCGCAGCTCGCGCGGGAACCCGAAGCCGATCAGCGTCTCGTCGCGGGAGAACGTGCAGTAGACGAGCCGTCCGACCCGGAACTTCTCGCGCTCACGCACCCACACCTGGGTGGACCGGGGCAGGCTCAGGCACAGGTCTCGGACCTGCTGGGCGTCGACGGGCACAGGACCGTCGTACACCTCGGCTCCGACAGTGCGCCACGCCGCCCGCGGAGTCCATATGGACGCGAACGGTCGCAGAATCCGCGAAAGCACGACCGTTGCCGTCCATATGCACGGGAGCGCGGGTCAGCCGGCGAGCGCGCGCAGCACCGAGGTGAAGAACGGCAGGCCGTCGGTGCCGGGACCGCAGAGGTCCTCGACCGCGTGCTCCGGGTGCGGCATCAGGCCGACCACGTTGCCGCGCTCGTTGGTGATGCCGGCGATGTCGCGCAGCGAGCCGTTGGGGTTCACGTCGAGGTAGCGGGCGACCACGCGGCCCTCCCCCTCGAGCCGGTCGAGGGTGGCCTCGTCGGCGACGAACGAACCCTCGCCGTTCTTGAGCACGACCGTGATCTCGGCGCCCTGCTCGTAGTCGGAGGTCCACGGGGTCGCGGCGTTCTCGATGCGCAGCCGCTGGTCGCGGCAGACGAACTTCTGGTGGTCGTTGCGGATCAGCGCGCCCGGCAGCAGGTGCGACTCGCACAGCACCTGGAAGCCGTTGCAGATGCCGAGCACCGGCATCCCGCGGTCGGCGGCCGCGACGACCTCGGTCATCACCGGGGAGAACCGGGAGATCGCGCCGCACCGCAGGTAGTCGCCGTAGGAGAAGCCACCGGGCAGCACCACCGCGTCGACGTCGCGCAGGTCGTGGTCGCCGTGCCACAGCGCGACGGCCTCGGCACCGGCGAGCGTGACCGCACGACGTGCGTCGACGTCGTCGAGCGAGCCGGGGAAGGTGACGACCCCGACCTTCACTGGCCCGGCTCCACGGCGTCCTCGATGTAGACCTCGAAGTCCTCGATGACCGGGTTGGACAGCAGCTTCTCGGCGATCTCGTGGACCTCCGCGAGGCGGGCGTCGGTGAGCTCGCCCTCGACCTCGAGCTCGAAGCGCTTGCCCTGGCGGACGGAGGTGACCCCCTCGAAGCCGAGGCGCGGGAGCGCGCCGTGCACGGCCTTGCCCTGGGGGTCGAGGATCTCGGGCTTCAGCATGACGTCGACGACGACTCGCGCCACGGGGACTCCTGGTGCTCGCTGGGGCGGGGCGCGGTCAGTCTACGGTCGGGACGTACGGCGTGCGGCAGCGGTCCGGGCGAGCGGGCGGAGCACCCCGGCGAGGGCGACCACGCCGGTGCCCGCGAGAAGCCACCAGCCGGCGGCCGAGCGGACCGGTCCCCGCGGGTCGGCCTCGGCGCCCAGGGCGTGCACCGGGCTGGTCGGGCCCGGGTCGCTCTTGTCCTCGCCCTTCGAGCCGGGGAACGGCGGGCCCTCCCGGTTGGGGTCGAAGGTCATGGTCAGGGCGTCGTAGGGCTGGATCAGGCCCCAGCCCTGCTCGTCGTCGCGCTCGGACTGGACGGGGCGCTGGGCGGTCGCCTCGATCCGGTAGGTCAGCTCCTCGACCGTCTCGTCCGGGAACCGGGCCTTGAGCTGCGCGGCGAGAGCGCTGACGTAGGGCGCCGCCCAGCTCGTCTCGGGCTGCTGGCCGACCACGCAGTCGCCGTTGCCGAAGAACGTGGTGAGCACGCCCTGGCCGGGGGCGGCGACGTCGACCGACGGCGCGTGCACCGAGTAGTCGTCGACGACCCCGTCGGGGTCGGTGGCGGCCACGCTGATCACGCCGGGGAACGCGGCCGGGTAGCGGTCCTGGGTGACCGGGCTGCCCTTCGCGTCGCCGGAGGACGCGACCACCACGACGTTGCTGGCGATCGCGTGCCGGACGGCGGAGCGCAGGGTCGGCAGCTGCCCGTCGGAGGCGCCGGTGCTGATCGAGACGTTGATGACGCCGGCGCCGTGGTCGGTGGCCCAGCGGATCCCTTCAGCGAGTCGGTCGGTGCTCGGCGGCAGGGCGTTCGCGGCCGCGTTGTCGCCTTCGAGGTCGTAGACGCGCACCGGCATGATCGAGGACTCGAACGCGCCGCCGACCATCCCGGAGCCGTCGACGTAGCGGGCTCCGATGATGCCGGCCACCGCGGTGCCGTGACCTTGGTCGTCGGTGGTCGCCGGCCGGCTGGTGAAGGACTTCCCGCCCACCAGGGCGCCCTGGAAGTGGGCGTTCGCCGCGCTCACCCCCGAGTCGACGACCGCGACGGTGACGCCCCGGCCGCGCGAGACCCGCCAGGTCTGCGGGAAGCTCAACGACGTCAGCGCCGCCGACAGCTTCGGCACGTAGGCCGTCGTGCCGTAGGTGCACTGCTGGTCGGCCGCCGCCGGTGCTGCGGTCGCCAGCACGGGGGCGGCCGCGACGAGCAGGCCGAGCACTCCCAGCAGCGGCGTACGGCGCCCGGCCATCAGCCAGCCGCCAGTGCGTTGGCCGCCTTGGTCGTGAGCGCGGGGCCGCCCGCGAACAGGTCCATCCACGAGTCCGGCACCGCCGCCGGCGTCACACCGGCGTAGCCGAGCCGCAGCTGCGGGTCGCGGGAGGCGGCCTTCGTGCCGACCGAGTAGCGGGTGCCGGTCGAGTCGATCAGGTAGAGGCTGTTGCCGCTCTGGTCGCCGTCGGTCGAGGTGACGCCGCCGCTCAGCGCGTAGACCAGGGCGCCGTGACCGCTTTCGACGCTGGCGCCCCGGCTCACGCCGTGCGCCGGGGTGGCGTCCCCCTTGGTCGGTGCGGCCAGGGCGACCGTGGCCGCCGTACCGCGGTGGGTCTGCAGCAGAGCGCAGAACGTCGGGGCCGCGAAGCCGCGGACCGACGTGGTCGGCCAGTCGTCGGGAAGCGTGCCGAGGCGGGCGTTGCCGACCCCGGCCAGGTCGCCGTTGCGCAGCTGCGCGCCCCGGTCGAGCTGGGCGCCGAGCCCGTCGGAGGTGTAGAGGGCGTAGGAGAACTCGTCGAGGGCGGACACGCCGTCGCGGGTCACGACGTAGGGCCGCCCGTCCACGCGCAGCGGCTCACCGACCGTGTCCAGGCCGTGGCCGAGACCGCGAGCCGGGCTGCCGGCGCCGGGGACGTCGAACGGCTTCAGCGGGCTGCCGAGCGGGAACAGGTCGAGCCAGGTGCCAGGAACCTGCTGCACCAGCTCGCCGTCGAGACCGAGGGCGCGCAGCGTGGAGCTCGCGGCCCGCGCCGGCACCGGGTAGCGGCGGGCACCCGCGACGACGAAGGTGGCCTTCTCGCCCGCCGCCCGCACCACCAGCGCCTGGCCGGTGGCCGCCCGGGCGTGCGGCTCGTCCGCGAGCCGTACCTGCACGTCCTGGTTCTGGTCGGCGCAGGCGGTCCAGCCGGTCTGGGTCAGGTTGCTGGCGGCGGGCAGCGCGTCGGGCGCGCCCTGGATGCCGATCGTCGGGCCCTGCGGCTGCTGGGCGATCAGCGCGTCGGGCGCGAACGTGATCCCGAGCTTGCCCTCGGGCGCCACCAGGAGCCGGGCCGACGCGGTGTTGATGACGGGGTAGAGGGTGCCCTTGTAGGCGACGAAGCGGGCGCCGCTCTCCTTGCCGACGACCATGCCCGACTCCAGCCAGTCCTTCGGCACCGTCGGCTTGAGCTGCCCCGAGACGGCAGCCCCGACGACCATCAGCACCGCGAGCACCAGGCCACCGACCAGCGTCCGCCCGTGCCGCACCGGCTCCACCTCACGACCGCCCGGAGCACCGCTGACGAAGGCGGTGACGAGGCGGCGGCGGTTGAAGGAGTGCGCCTCGACGAGGTCACGCTTGGTCGACATGGTTCACCGGTTCTGTGGTCGGAGCCTGAGACGGGGCCGTGGACACCTCGTGTCCACGGCCCCGGTCGGGGTGCGTCAGGTCGCGCGGACGCGCTCGGTCAGAGCGCGCCGCGGTGCCGCGGAGCGGGCCGCGGGCGGAGCAGCCAGGCCCCCCAGAGGACCATCAGCGCGCCGACCAGCGCGAGACCGCGGAGGTCCTGCTGGGCGCCGGTCTGGGGCAGCGCCGCCTGGGCCTGCGCCGGGGCGGTGCGGTTGGCGCCGGCCGGGACCGTGTTGCGGCAGATCGCGTCCGTGCAGGACGTGACGTCGTCGCTGACGCCGGAGACCGTGCTGCCGGGGCGGCTGCCCTCGACCTGCGGGCCGCCGGACGGGCCGTTGCCACCGCTCCCGGGCGTCGAGGGGGTGCCCCCGTTGCCGCTGTCCTGGTTGCCGTTGCCGTTGCCCTGGCCGCCGTTGCCGTTCCCGTTCCCGTTGCCCTGGTTGCCGTTGTCGGAGCCGGAGCCGTCGCCCGAACCGTCACCGGTGCCGGGGATCGGCGCGCAGCCGGGGATCGCGACACCGAGGGTGCACGGGTCGATGCCGCCACCGTCACCCGGGTCACCCGGGTCGCCGGGATCACCGCAGTCGACCGGGACCACGCCGCAGCCCCCGTCGCCGCCACCGTCACCGGGGTCACCCGGGTCACCGGGGTCGTTGCCGCCCCCGTTGCCGCCCCCGCCGCCCGGGTCACCGGGCAGGCACGGCAGCGGGTCGGTGCTGCACGGGTCGTCGGCAGGCGTGTCCGTGCCCGGCGTGTCCGTGCCCAGCGTGTCCTGGCCGTCCAGGGTCACGCCCGCCGCGGCCACGACCTGGTCCAGCGCCGGTGCGTCCACCTGGACCGAGACACTCGGCGTCTCCGGTCCCGACAGCCCCGTGTCGGCCAGCGACGGACCCGCGAAACCGATGAGCAGGAGCCCTCCGGTCAGCACCCCCAGCGCGGCGATTCGTCGGCCTGTTCTCATGGTTCCCCTCACTCTTTGTCGGTGACCCGACACGTTCGTGCTCTTCTTCAAGGCGCTCACGTCCCTACCGTCCCGAGAACACCGACGGCCACGACCGCCAGCGGGAGCAGGGCAACGAGAGCGACGATCTCGACGACGTCTGCGGCCCGGCCACGCCGTACGGACGGCGACCCGGGCACCAGGGCGGAGACGAGCAGGACGGCGCCGGCCAGGGCCAGCACCGCGGCGAGCGGAGCCCGCCAGTCGGGGCGCTCGACGATCACGGAGACCGCCAGCGCGACCAGGCCGAGCAGGCCGGAGGCCATCCCGATGCCGACCTCGCGACCGACCCGCAGCTGCCGGGTCCGCAGCAGGAGTACGGCGGCCGCGCAGGCACCGAGCAGGGCGCCGGCCCAGCCGAGGTGCACCAGGAGCGGCGCGACCAGCACCAGCAGCAGGCCGGAGGTGGCCTCGAAGGCGAGCAGCAGCTCGTGGCCGCGGCGCACGTCGGCGCGGACCTCCTCGGCCACCACGGGCGCGGGCTCGGCGGTCAGCTCCTCGGTGCTGTGCGCCTGCGGCACCCGCGTGCGGGTGGCGCCGAGCGCCAGCCGGGGCACCGCGAAGCCGGCCAGCAGCGCGACCACCAGCACGACCAGGAAGACGGGGGCGGGAGCGAGGCCGGTGCCCGCGACGACGCCGCTGCCGGCGGTGAGCAGCGCCGCGACCAGCACGGCGGGCAGCAGCAGGGCACGGAGCTCGACCAGACCGAAGAGGGCGACCAGGGCCACGATGAGCGCGGCGCCGCCGGCCAGGGTCGAGGGCAGCCCGAGCAGGTCGCCCCGCGGTGCCGCGGCGAGCCCGGCGACGGTCGCGTAGACCACGCCCGCCCAGCCGAGCAGGCACGCGACCTCGGGCTCCTTCTGCACGCGGGCCACCACGACGGCCGCGGCGACGAGCACGAGGGCCCCCACACCGGCGGCGGCCCCGGCGACCAGGCTCGGGCGCTGCAGCCCGAGGGCGAGCGCACCGAGCGCGAGCAGGATCGCGGCCGAGGCCAGAGCGGTACGGCGGCTGGCGGCCGGCTCCCACGGACGGGTGTCGCCCTCGACGGCGTCGGCCATCGCCTCGACGACGTCGTCGTAGACGCGCGGCGGGGTGTCGTCCACGCCCGCCTCGACGGTGAGCACGCCCCCGTCCTCGACGCCCTGGCTGAGCAGGCCGGCCTCCGGGGACAGCCGACGGCCGTCGGAGCTGCGCAGGTGGTAGCCGCCGTAGACGGTCTGGGCGTCGAGCACCCCGAGGGTGCGCACCAGCTCCGGCAGCAGCTCGGCGACCGGGACCGTGGCGGGCACGGCGAGGTCGACGCGGCGGGCGCCGGACACGGCGGTGACGCGGACGACGGAGGCCGCCGCGACGGGGGTCTGGGTCACGCGATCACTCCGGGGCCCATCTCGTCCTCATCGAGCCAGTCGTCCTCGAACTTCATGTGCGTGCGCTTCGCGTCCTTGTCGTCGTCGCGTCCGCCTGCACCCGTGGTGCCACCGCGACCGCCGGCCGTGGTGGACGCCGTGCCGGTGCGGGACCCGACGCCTTCCTCGGCTGCGGAGCCTGCCAGGCCGCGGCCACCCGCGCCACCTGCGGTCCGCCCACCGGCGGAGCCGGGGCCGGTCGCGCCGGCACCGCCGCGTCCGGCAGCGGTCCCTGCCGTGCCCGGCTCGGAGCCGCCGGCCACGAGGCCGCGACCTCCCGACGACCCGCCGACGACGTTGGTGCCACGCCCGCCGCCGAGCACACCGGAGGTGCCGCCGGGCCGTACGCCGCCGAGCGGCGTGCCCTCGGCAGCCTCTGAGGCCAGCCCGCCGACCACGCCGGAGGCACCGCGGGCGCCGCCGAGCAGGGACCCGGTCGCCGAGGAGACGGTCGACCCGTCACGGCCGCCGGCGACGCCGAGGGCCCCGCCGAACCCGCCGAGAAGACCGCCGACGCCACCGACCGCGCTCGTCGCGACGCCGCTCGTGGACCCGCCGAGGACCGGCGCCGAGCCGAGCACCGAGCCGGTGCTGCCCGAGACGACGCCGGCGACGGTGCCGTCGACCGACACGTCACCGGGGCCGCCGTGCCCGAAGTGCGCCGGGCCGACGAGGTGCCCGGTGGACACGTGGCTGCCGGTGTCGGAGGTCGAGTAGCCGCCCACGTGGCCGCCGCTCAGACCGGTGTAGGAGCCCGAGGTGGGGCCCGCGGACCCTCCGGAGGAGCCGCCCGTGCTGGACCCGCCGCCGTCGGGAACGAAGTCCGTCCTCGCCGGCCGCGGCGCGACCGCGTTCATCTGCAGGTTGGCCTCGTCGAGGGCGTGGTCCATCTTCGAGACGGCGGCACCGGCGTCGCTCTCGCGGGCGTTGAGCGCCGTGTTGTGGGCACCCTGGGCGCGGATGTAGCGCACCTCGTCGGCCGCCGGGATCTCCCCGGCGGTCGCCGTCGGCGGGGTCGGGGCCGCCGGGACCACCGGCAGTGCCTGGTAGTCGTGCTGGGCGGTCCGGAGCGCGCGGGCCGCGGTGTCGAGCGCACCGGACGCGCTCTCCATCTTCGTCTGGTAGCTGGTGATCTTCCCGGCGAGGCTGTCGAAGGCCGAGGTGGCCGCGTCCGAGCCGGTCCCCGTCCACGCCTCGGCGACGGCGCCCTTGGCGCTGGTGAGCGCGTCCTGGATGTCACGGAGCCCGGCGGCACCGTGCCGCCACGCCTGTGCGGCCTGGTCGATCGCACCCGGCTCGGCCGAGAGTGCCTTCCTCAGCTGCTGCTCGTTGGGTCCTGCCATCTCACACCCCCTGCTTCTCGGTGTCGCTCTGCTGTACGGCGGCCCGCGCAGGCTCGACGGCAGTGACCCGGCGACGGCGGGTCAGGGTCACGGCGGCCGCCGCTCCCGCCAGGACCAGCACGACCAGTGCCACCCACACCACGACGGGCACGCCCGACGAGGTGGAGCGCGCGGTCGTGCTGCCGCTGTCCGTGCCGGGGTCAGCGGCGGGCGCGTTGCTCGCCGTGCTGGCGGGGTGGCGCACGCTCATCGGGTAGGTCGCCACCACCTGCTCCGGCGTGAGGAGGAGCGGGTTCTCGTCGGGCCACTGGGTCGGGTCGTGGGCGAGCATCTTGGTCACCGATGCGACGCCGAAGCCGTAGTAGGGGTCCCAGCGGAAGGGCCCGGTGCCGCCCGAGTAGTGGATCAGGTGCTGGATCAGCTGGTTGCCGGTCGCCGAGGGGTACTGCGACTTCACCAGCGCCAGCGCACCCGCGACGATGGCCGTCGAGTTCGAGGTGCCCGTGGCGCGGCCCTTGGTCCAGCCCGTCTGCTTGCTCCACCCGTAGGAGGGGATGTCCACCCCGGGGGCGGACATCGCCGGGTAGCCGCTGCCGTGGTCGAGCATCGGCTGCGACACCGTGGTGTTGCCCTTCCACGCGTCGGCGTTCCTGTCGATCGCGTTGACCGCGACCACGCCGCGGAACTTCGCCGGCGAGATGATCGCCGTGTCCCCGTCGGGGCGGTTGCCGGCGGCAGCCACCACCACCGTGCCGTAGGACGAGATCTTCTCGAGCGTGGCCGTCCAGTCACCCGTGAGCTGCAGCGAGATGCTGATGATGTCGGCGCCGCTGCGGGCCGCCGCGAGCGCCATCGCCTGCTCCTGCTTGTCGTCGCAGTAGGGCACCGGCGAGGCGTTCCACAGGTCGATCCTGGCCCGCGGGGCGATGCCGAGGAAGCCGGGCCGGCCGCCGGCGGCGCGGCCGTTGCCGGCGAGCAGCAGCGCCATCTCGGTGCCGTGGGCGCTGGCGTCTCCCAACGGCTCGTCGGGGTCCTCGTTGCCGAAGCAGTTGCCCATCAGGTGCACGTCCGCGCCGCGCAGTCCGGGGTCGCTGGCGTGGAAGCCGTTGTCGATGACGGCGACCCGGGCGCCGGCGCCCTCGGTGACCCGGTGCGCGGCCGGGATTCGCATGGCGTCGTACCACCAGGCGTGCAGGTGCGGCCCGTCGGAACGGACGACCCCGGGACCGGCCGCGTCGGCCGGCGCCGTGGCGACGGTCAGCCCACCGAGGCTGACGAGCAGCGTCGTCAGCAGGGCGGGACCACGGAAGCGGGTGCGGGCCACGTCGTCCTCACATGCTCCGGCCGGAGCCGTCGGAGGTTCCCGCCGCGGGGGCGCTCGGTCCTTCCGGCGCGGTCGGCGCGGTCGTCGGGGCAGCGGGAGCGGGAGCAGGCCCGGCGCTCGCGGTGGGTACGGCGGCGGGCGGCGTGGCGCCGCCCAGGTGCTGGCCCTGCTCGGTGCGGCCGTGGTCGTAGGCGGCGTCGGCGCGGAAGTGGTGGCCGTGGTAGCGGTTGCTCAGGGCCAGCAGGGCCGCCTGCACCTGCTCGTCGTTCTTCTCGTGGGCGTCGGCGCAGGCCAGCAGGTTGTCGCGGAACGCGACCAGGTCGCTGATGATGCCCTGGTAGGTGTCGACGAAGACCTGGTGGGCCGCGGCGTGGTGCTCGGCGAGCTGCTGCGCCTTGGGCACGTGGCCGAACTGACCGGGGTCGGTGTCGATGTCGGCGAAGCTGCGCTTGCCGGCGTGGGCGTCGGTGCTCAGCTGCTCGAGGGTGTGCTGGGCGATGCGCTTGACCTCGTCGATCACCATCGTGACCTGACCGGCGGCCTGCTGCACGTTGGCCGTCAGCTGGGGGCTCGCACCGCCGCCGCCGTCTGCCTGCAAAACCATGGTTCGTCCTCTCCCCCGGGGTCGTGCTCGCCCCACCGGCCGCGGCCGGTGGGGGTGCCGAGGCCGGGCGCGTCCACCTGGACGCACCCGGCCGTCGTCGCGGCTGTGCTCAGCCCCAGCGGGACTGGTTGGCGTTCTCCGTCGACTGGTAGTCGGCGTTGGAGCCGCTGACGGCACCGCCGATCTCGGCGAGCAGGGTGCGCATGTCCGCGATCGCGGCGTCCCACGTGGCCTTGGCCTGCTGGTAGGACGAGGACGCGGCACCGGTCCAGTCCGAGCGGAGCGGGTTGAGCTCCGACTCGAGCTGGTCGAGCCGGCCCTGGATCTGGTTGGCGGATGCCGAGATGTCGGCCGCGGCGGCGTCGAGGCTGCCGAAGTTGACCTTAAGCTCTCCTGCGTTCATGTCTGTGGGTCCCCTGTGTCGTCTCGGGTGGGCGTCAGCCCAGGCGGCTGGACAGCTTGCCGAACGTGGAGGACTGCGCCTCGTCGTTGGCGTTGTAGGTCTGCTCGGAGGACCGCAGGTTGGCCTCGAACTCGTCGAGCGCGCTGATGATCTTGCGTGCGTCCTCGTCCCAGCGGACCATCACCTGCTGGAAGGCGGCCGAGCCCGCGCCGCGCCACTGGGCCCCGATGCCCGAGAGCTTCCCCCGCAGACTGCCGAGCTGGGAGTCCAGGTCACCGCGCGCCGACGCCACCATCTGGGCGCCCCGGGTCAGTGCCTGGTCCTGCTTCGTAACCTCGCCGGCCATCGGCCAGCCTCCTTTCGTCGTCCCCCGTGCAGAGGCTGTGTCACCGCACCCCCGCGCGAGACCAGTGCCGTGCCGGAGAGCCCGCGCACGGCCGATCGCGCCACAGAGTAGCCCGAGTCCCACCCCAAATAACTAGACGGGTCTACCCACCCTGACTACGACACAAACTGCCGTACCCACACGAACAGACCGGTCGCCACGGGCAGCGCGGCGACCATCAGGACCAGCGCCAGCGTCTGCGCCACGTCGGCCGCCCGGGCCCACCACACCGAGCGCCAGCCCCGGCCGAGCGCGGCTGCGGCCAGCGCGACGAGGCCTCCGAGCCCGGCGGCCAGCGCCGGGACCAGCGCGAACCCGTCCGCGCCGGCGGCGTGCAGGCGCAGCACGAGGTGCACACCGAGGGCCAGCACCGTGACACCGGCGGCCAGCCGGAGGCCCGTGCGGGGGACGCTCGCGCGGACCCCGCGGGCGGCCAGGGCCAGCCCGACGGCACCGAGGAACGCGAGCACCCGGGCGCCGTCGCCGGTCAGCCCGCGCGGGGACAGCAGCGCGATGAGCGGCCCGCAGGCGCCCACGACGACCGCGACCGCGACCGTGCCGGCGGAGACCCGCCGCTGCGCCCGCCGTACGACGGCACGCACCGTCTCGGCGCGGACCACGGACCGCGTGCGACCGCCCCGGGGACGCTCGCGCGCGGACCAGGCGGTGACGGCGAGGCGGTCGAGGTCGACGAGCACCTCGTCGGCGACGTCGACGACGAGCGCGGGCAGCAGCAGGGCGGCGAGCGCGGCGGTGCTCAGCAGCAGCGCGAGCAGCCCGGTCGCGGTGCCGTCGGTGACCAGGACCAGGAGCGCGGCCAGTGCCAGCACCCCGGCCGAGGCGAGCCACACCTCGAGCACCTCCTCCTCTCCCAGGGGGACGACCGCACGCAGGCAGGCCGCGACCGCGAGCGCGACCAGGCCCGCCACCGCGATGCCGAGGAACAGCCCGCCCGGCCCGTCCTGGTAGCCCGCGAGCAGGCCCGCAGCGGCGCCGAGCGCGGGGACCGCGGCCGACCAGCCGGCCGGGTCGCGACGGACGTGACCGGCACACAGCAGCACCACGACCAGCAGCACCGCGGCCGCCTCGGCACGGGGGCCGGCGGCGAGGTCGAGGGACAGCGCGGCACCGGCCAGCACGGTCAGGGCGGCCAGGCCGACGGCGGTGCGGCCGCGCCAGGCGGAGGCAGTGGGCGCGTGCGCGACGGGACCGGTGGCGGCGCGGGAGGCGTCGTCGACCTGCGGGGGGCCGACGTGCAGGAGGGTGCCGTGCTCGAGGCCGAGCGCGGTCAGCGGGCGGGACGGCTCGACGACGGAGCCGTCGGAGGTGCGCAGCACCGCCGGGCCACTCTCCCCGGTCGCGTCCTGGTAGGCCGCGAGCACGGTCGCCGCGTCGGCCCAGACGGGCACCGCGAGGTCGATCCGACGGGTCGGTCCCGCGACACCCAGCCGGACCGTGGGCGCCGCGCCCTGCACGGTCGTCGCGCTCGACGCGTCGGCCACGTCCACTCCCCCGTCTGCTGGCGTCCCTGCTCGGCCCTGCGCGGGGCCGGCGACTTACTATCATGCACGACCAGGCAGGGCCTCGGACCCGAGGCCGGACGCCACCGCGGTCGGCCCACACGGGACCAGGCACGCTCGCACACGGCCACGGGGAGGTCCCTTCTTGTCCACCACGCTCCGACGCGACCCCGACGTCGAACCACCGGTGATGCCGAGCGGGCAGCTGCTGCTCCAGGCGCCGCCCGAGCTCGCGCCCCACGAGGGCGCCGGCGGGGCGCTGATGATGGCGCTGCCAATGCTGGGCAGCGTCGGGTCGATCGTCTTCGTCGCCGCCGCGCAGCCCGGGGGCAAGGGCATGATCGCCGCGGGCATGTTCCTGGTCGCTACCCTCGGCTTCGTCGGGGTCAGCTTCGACCGGCAGCGCAAGATGCGGGCGGCCAAGGTGGGCGGCTCGCGCCGGGAGTACCTCCAGTACCTCGCCGGCATCCGCACCGTGGTGCGCGAGGCCGCCGACCAGCAGCGCAAGAGCCTGCTGTGGCACCACCCGGACCCGTCGGCGCTGCCCGCCCTCGCGGAGGACCGCACCCGTCTGTGGGAACGCGCCAGCGACTCCCCCGAGCTGCTGCAGGTGCGGTTCGGGGTCTCCCCGCAGCCGCTGGCCCTGGACCTGGTGCCGCCGGAGTCCGCGCCCGTCGACCAGCTCGACCCGGTGGCCGCCTCGGCGCTGCACCGGCTGCTGGCCGTGCACCGGGTGCAGCCCGACCTGCCCGCGGCGCTGGACCTGCGTGCGTTCAGCCGCGTCGAGCTGACCGGCGAGCTGGCGCAGGTGCGTGGACTGGCCCGCGCCGTGGTCTGCTCGGCGGCCGCGTTCCACGGCCCCGAGGCGCTCACGGTCGCCCTGCTCGGCAGCGACGAGGCGCTCGCCGACTGGGACTGGCTCAAGTGGCTGCCGCACGCGCAGAGCGGGGTGGAGAGCGACGCGGTCGGACCAAGCAGGATGCTCGCGTCGTCGTTGGACGACCTGGCCGCGATGCTGCCCGCCGACCTGGCGGACCGGTCGCGGTTCGGCGCCGACGCGCGCGACGCCGGCAGCCACGTCCTGCTCGTCGTCGACGGCACGCTGCTGCCGCCCGGCAACCACGTGATCCCCGAGGAGGGGCTGGCCGGCGTCACCGTGCTCGAGCTCCCCGAGCGCTGGGGCGAGCTCGACGACCCGAGCCGGCTGCGGCTGCACCTCGAGACCGGCACCCTGCCCGACGGCCGCTCCCCCGCGACCGCTCTGCGGCTGCGCGAGCAGCCCGTCCGGGCCGCCGCCGACCGGCTCGACGCAGCCACCGCCGAGGCGTTCGCCCGCCGGGTCGCGCCGCTGCACGTCAGCGAGGGCCCGGTCCGGGAGGACTCGCTGTCCGGCACCCCCGACCTGAACGACCTGCTCGGCCTCGCCGACGTCCGCGACTTCGACCTCGAGACGGCCTGGCAGCAGCGTCCGGCCCGCGACCGGCTCCGGGTACCCGTCGGCGTCGGGGAGAACGGCGCCCCGGTGCACCTCGACCTCAAGGAGTCCGCCCAGCAGGGCATGGGCCCGCACGGCCTGGTGATCGGCGCGACCGGCTCCGGCAAGTCGGAGTTCCTGCGCACCCTGGTGCTCGGTCTGGCGATGACGCACTCGCCCGAGGTCCTCAACATGGTCCTCGTCGACTTCAAGGGCGGCGCCACGTTCGCGGGGCTCTCGGAGATGCCGCACGTGTCCGCGGTGATCACCAACCTGGAGAACGAGCTCACCCTCGTCGACCGGATGCAGGACGCCCTGTCCGGGGAGATGGTGCGGCGCCAGGAGCTGCTCCGCGAGGCCGGCAACTTCGCCTCGTTGCGCGACTACGAGAAGGCCCGCGGCGAGGGTGCGCCGCTCGATCCGCTGCCCAGCCTGTTCATCGTCGTCGACGAGTTCTCCGAGATGCTCTCGGCCAAGCCGGAGTTCATCGACCTGTTCGTGGCCATCGGCCGGCTCGGCCGCTCCCTGGGCCTGCACCTGCTGCTCGCCTCGCAGCGGCTCGAGGAGGGCCGGCTGCGCGGGCTGGAGAGCCACCTGTCCTACCGGATCGGGCTGCGCACGTTCTCCGCGGCCGAGTCCCGTGCGGTGCTCGGTGTCCCCGACGCCTACGAGCTGCCGGCCGTGCCGGGCCTGGGCTACCTCAAGCCCGACCAGTCCACGCTGCTGCGCTTCAAGGCCGCCTACGTCTCCGGGCCGCCACCCGCGCTGAGCGCCGTACGGTCGGGCCAGTCGGGTGCCCGGGCCCGCAGCATCCTGCCGTTCACGGCCGGCCACGTGCTGGCCCCGCTCGACCTGGGCCCGGAGGTCGAGGACCTGGCGACCGCGCCCCTGGCCCCGGCCGAGAGCCGCTCGGTGATCGAGATCGCCGCGGACCGGATGGCCGGCCGCGGGCCCGGCGCGCACCAGGTCTGGCTGCCGCCGCTGGACGTCCCGGACACCCTCGACGCGCTGATGCCCGACCTGGTCGAGGACCCCGAGCTCGGCCTGGTGTCGCCGACGTGGCGGGCCCGGGGCGGGCTGGTGGTGCCGCTGGGCACCGTCGACCGGCCGCGCGAGCAGCGCCGCGACACGCTCACCGTCAACCTCGGCGGCGCCGGTGGTCACGTCGCGGTCGTCGGTGGCCCGCGCAGCGGCAAGTCCACCCTGCTCCGCACCCTCGTGGCGAGCCTGTCACTGTCGTGCAGTCCCGGGGAGGCGCAGTTCTACGTCCTCGACTTCGGCGGCGGGACGTTCGCGCCGATGTCCGGTCTCCCGCACCTCTCCGGTGTCGCGACCCGCTCCGAGCCCGACGTCGTACGGCGTGTGGTGGCCGAGGTCCAGGGCATCGTGGAGCGCCGCGAGGCCTACTTCCGCAGCCAGGGCATCGACTCCATCGAGACCTACCGGCAGCGGCGTCGTGAGGGACGGGCCGACGACGGCTACGGCGACGTGTTCCTGGTCGTCGACGGCTGGAGCACCCTGCGCGCCGACTTCGACATGCTCGAGATCGAGCTGCAGGAGCTGGCCCAGCGGGGTCTCACGTTCGGCCTGCACGTGGTCGCCGGCGCGGCCCGCTGGGCCGACTTCCGGGCCGCCGTGCGCGACCTGTTCGGGACCCGGCTCGAGCTGCGCCTGGGCGACCCCAACGACTCCGAGGTGGATCGCAAGGTCGCGCAGCTGGTGCCGACCGGGCGGCCCGGTCGGGGCCTGGTCGCCGCCAAGCTGCACTTCCTCGCCGCGCTGCCGCGGGTCGACGGCAAGGCCGACCCGACGGACGTGGGCGCCGGGGTGGAGGACCTGGTCGCCCGTGCCCGGTCCGCCGCGGCCGGCCAGCAGGGCCCGAAGCTGCGGCTGCTGCCCGAGCGCATCGACCTGGACCGGGTCCGGGCGCTGGCGGCCGACCCGGCCCACGCCGGGGACCCGCGCCGGCTGCTGCTCGGCGTCGACGAGCGCGACCTGGCCCCGGTCGGGCTCGACGTGGACCGGGAGCCGCACCTGCTGGCGTTCGGCGACAGCCGCTCCGGCAAGAGCGCACTGCTGCGCACCTACCTGCGGGAGGTGGCCCGGACCCGCAGCGTCGAGGAGGCGCAGGTGGTCGTCGTCGACTACCGGCGCTCGCTGCTCGGCGAGGTCGCCGAGGACCGGCTGGTGCACTACCTGACCAGCGCCACGCAGGCCGAGCCCGCCCTCGCCGAGCTCGCCGGCTACCTCCAGCACCGGCTGCCCGGTCCGGACGTGACCCCCGACCAGCTGCGCACCCGGTCCTGGTGGACCGGTGCCGAGGTGTTCGTGGTGGTCGACGACTACGACCTGGTCGCGACCGGTGCCGGCTCCCCCCTGCAGCCGCTGGTGCCGCTGCTCGCGCAGGCCCGCGACGTGGGCCTGCACCTGGTGGTGGCGCGCCGGTCCGGCGGTGCGTCGCGGGCGCTCTACGAGCCCGTCATCCAGAGCCTGCGCGACCTGGCGATGCCGGGCGTGCTCCTCTCCGGAAGTCCCGACGAGGGCCCGCTGATCGGCACCGCCCGGCCGCGGCCGGCCGTCCCGGGACGCGCGCAGCTCGTCACCCGCGACCGCGGACTCGAGGTCGTGCACACCGCATGGAGCGAGGCAACCCTGTGACCGACGACCCCTACCTGTGGCTCGAGGACGTCCTCGGCGACGACGCGATGGCCTGGGTGCGTGAGCAGAACGCCCGGACCGACGCCGAGCTGGCCGGCCGGCCCGGCTTCGACGAGCTGACCGCCGGGCTGCGCGGAGTGCTCGACTCCGACGACAAGATCCCGCACGCGCGCCAGGTCGGCGAGCACCTCTACAACTTCTGGCAGGACGCGCGGCACGAGCGCGGGCTGTGGCGACGCACCACCTGGGAGTCGTACCGGACCGCCACGCCGCAGTGGGAGACGCTGCTCGACCTGGACGCGCTCAGCGCCGAGGAGGGCGAGACCTGGGTGTGGCACGGGGCGGCGTTCCTGCGCCCGTCGCTGGACCGGGTGCTGGTCTCCCTGTCGCGGGGCGGCGCCGACGCCGACGAGACCCGCGAGCTCGACCTGACCACGCTCACCTGGGTCGACGGCGGCTTCCTGCGCCCCGAGGCCAAGGGCGAGATGTCCTGGGTCGACCGCGACACCGTGCTGGTCGCCACCGACTTCGGCCCGGGGTCGATGACCGGGTCCGGCTACCCGCGCACGGTCCGGCGCTGGACCCGCGGCACCCCGATGTCCGAGGCCACGCAGGTGTTCGAGGTCGGCGCCGACGACATGGGCAGCTGGGGCTGGCACGACTCCACCCCCGGCTTCGAGCGCACCCTGCTGCACCGCCAGATCGGCTTCTTCACCAGCGAGACGTTCCTGCTCGGCGACGACGACACCCTGACCCGGATCGACGTGCCGGACTCCGCCGACGTCGGCGTGCACCGGGAGTGGATGCTGGTCCGGCTCCGCGAGGACTGGGACGTCGCAGGGACGTCGTACGCCTCGGGGAGCCTGCTGGCCGCGCGCCTCGACGACTGGCTCGCCGGCGACCGCAGCCTGGAGCCGGTGTTCACGCCGACGGAGTCCAGTTCGCTGGAGTCGACCTCGTGGACCCGCAACCGGCTGGTCCTGACGGTGCTCGAGGACGTGCAGCACCGGGTGCTGGTGCTGACCCCGCCGGCGACCGGCACCGCCGGGTGGACCTCCGAGCCGCTCGCCGGTGCGCCCGCGCTCGGCACCGTCTCGGTGGGCGCCGTCGACGCGCGCGAGAGCGACGACCTGTGGCTGGTGAGCACCGACTACCTGACACCCACGACGCTCTCGGTGGTGCAGTCGTTCGGTCAGCCGGAGCCGCTGAAGTCGGCACCGGGCTACTTCGACGCGAGCACCCACGTCATCGAGCAGCACGTCACCACCAGCGACGACGGCACCCGGGTGCCCTACTTCCTGGTCCGCCCGCACGACCTGGCCTTCGACGGCTCCGCGCCGACCCTGCTCTACGGCTACGGCGGCTTCGAGAACTCGATGCTGCCGTCCTACTCCGGGATGCTCGGGCGTGGCTGGCTCTCGACCGGCGGCGTCTACGCGGTCGCCAACATCCGCGGTGGCGGGGAGTACGGCCCGCGTTGGCACCGCGCGGCGCTGCGCGAGAACCGGCACAAGGCCTACGAGGACTTCGCCTCGGTCGCCCGCGACCTGGCCGCCCGCGGCGTCACCTCGCCCCGCCGGCTGGCCGCGATGGGTGGCAGCAACGGCGGCCTGCTGATCGGCAACATGCTGGTCTCCTACCCCGATCTGTTCGGCGCGCTGGTGATCCAGGTGCCGCTGCTCGACATGCAGCGCTACCACCTGCTGCTGGCCGGGGCCTCCTGGGTCGCGGAGTACGGCGACCCGGAGGACCCCGCCGACTGGGAGTTCCTGAGCCGCTGGTCCCCCTACCAGCTGCTCGACCCGGCCCGGACCTACCCGCCGACGTTCATCTGGACGACCACCCGTGACGACCGGGTGCACCCCGGCCACGCCCGCAAGATGGCCGCCCTGATGCTCGAGCACGGGATGGACGTGCGCTACTTCGAGAACACCGAGGGCGGCCACGGGGCCGGCGCCACCAACGCCCAGACCGCGCACACCCACGCGCTGAGCTACCAGTTCCTGCGCGACACCCTGGCGGCCGATTAACAGGGTATGTCGAGAAACTGCCGCTCCCCATGGTGATCTCCCCATGGGGAGCGGCAGTTTTCCATGGGAGGTACGGCGACCCCGGGCGTCGTACGGCGGACTCCGTGCCGACTCGACGCGACCACGGGCCGACTCAACGCGACCACGTGCCGACTCAACGCGACCACGTGCCGACTCGACGCGACCACGGGCCGACTCAACGCGACCACGGGCCGACTCGACGCGACCACGTGCCGACTCAACGCGACTTCGGGCCGACTCAACGGGTCAGGCGAGCTCGCGCTTGAGGATCTTCCCGGTGGCGGTCATGGGCAGCGACGTGGCGATCTCGATCAGCCGGGGGTACTTGTAGCCGGCCATCTGCTCCTTGCCCCAGGCGACGAGCTCCTCGGGGGTGACCTCGGCGCCGGGCTCGAGGATCACGAACGCCTTGACCTCCTCGCCGTGCGACTCGTGCGGGACGCCGACGACGGCGGCGAGCGAGACCGCGGGGTGCGTCATCAGCACCTCCTCGACCTCGCGCGGGTACACGTTGAAGCCGCCGCGGATGATCATGTCCTTGGCTCGGTCGACGATGTAGTAGAAACCGTCGGCGTCGCGGCGGGCCAGGTCGCCGGTGCGGAACCAGCCGTTGTTCATCACCTCGGCGGTCGCCTCGGGGCGGTTGTAGTAGCCCTTCATGATGTTGTGGCCGCGGATCGCGATCTCGCCGACGGTGTCGGCAGAGTCCGGGTCCTCGACGCGCTTCCAGTCCGGGTCGACCAGCGCGACCTCGACACCCCAGATGGGCACCCCGATCGAGCCGGGCCGGGGGTCCTGCTCGGGGTCGGAGAAGGTCGCCACCGGGGAGGTCTCGGAGAGCCCGTAGCCCTCGAGGATCTGCACGTGGAAACGCTCCTGCACCTTGCGGATGATCTCGACCGGCAGCGCGGAGCCGCCGGAGACCGCGACCCGCAGGTTGGCGGCGATCCGGTCCACGTCGACGTCGTCGGTGAGCGCACCGAGCAGCCCCCACCACATGGTCGGGACGCCGGCGAAGAAGGTGATGTCCTCCTTCTCCAGCAGCGCCACCGCGGCGGCGGCCTCGAACCGCGGCAGCATCACGATCGTCGCGGCGACCGAGAAGCCGGCGTTCATCTGCACGGTGGAGCCGAACGAGTGGAACAGCGGCAACGTGAGCAGGTGCCGGTCGTGGGCGGTCGCCTGGGTGCCGAAGAGCCGGTTGCAGGTGAGCGCGTTGGTCACCAGGTTGGAGTGCGAGAGCTCGGCGCCCTTGGGCTGCCCGGTGGTGCCGCTGGTGTAGAGGATCACGGCGGTGTCGGTCTCCGCGGTCGGCACCGACTCGAAGACCGGCGGCTGGCCGGCCAGCGCGGCACCGAGCGTCTCGACGCCCTCGACCGGGGAGGCCGCGGCGGGGTCGGCGGTGACCACGAACATCTGCTCGCACCCGGCAGCCTGGGTGAACCCGGCGTGCCCCTCGGTGGCCATCGGCAGGTCGGCGGTGCCCTCGAAGCACAGGTAGGCCTTCGCGTCCGAGTCGCCGAGGTGGTAGGCGATCTCGCGACCCTTGAGCAGGACGTTGAGGGGTACGACGACCCCGCCCGCCTTGAGGATGCCGTAGTAGACGACCGGGAACCACGGCAGGTTCGGGCACGACAGGGCGACCTTGTCGCCGGGCACGATGCCGCGGGACACCAGCAGGTTCGCGACCTGGTTGGCCATCGCGTCCACCTGGCCGTAGGTCAGCCGGGTCTCCCCCAGCACGAGGGCGTCACGCTCGGGGTGCTTGCGAGCGGAGTCCTCGAGGAAGATCGAAAGGTTCAGCAACGTCGTACCTCCTGGTCGGTGACGCCAACCTATCCACGCCGGCGTCCGTGGTCACCGAAGTGGCTCAGCTGGCGGGCAGCAGGAACCCGTCCGGCCCAGGATCGGCCTCGAGCGGCGTGCACGCGAACGAGCGGACCATGCAGGCCAGCAGCTCCGGCCTCGCCGGGTCGGCGGACGCCCCGCGCGCGACCACCAGCACGTCGCCGTACCCCCAGGCGATCCGGGAGCCGACGTCGCTGGTGGTGGTGAGCGTCCGGGTCTGGCCGCTGCCCACGTCGGCGATCTCGACGTGGTGGCGGTCGTCGGACTCGACCACGTCGGCGAACCGGGTCCAGTCGTGGTTGAACAGCCCGCTGGGTACGGCGGCACCGAGCCGGTCCCGGATCCGCCCGCGCTCGTCCGCGAACGCCAGCGGCGACCTGGACTTCGCGCGGGTGCAGCAGGTGACCACGGCCCGCAGCCCGTGCACGGCGTCGACGGTCTCCGCGATCGTGTCGGGCACCTCGTAGTCGCCAGGCTCCTCGCCGGGCAGCCGGGTGGTGACCAGGGTGGCGCGGTCGAGCTCGAAGGTGCCGTCGCTGGCGGCGTAGACGACGCGGTCGCGGTCGGCGTAGAGGATCGGGCCCTCGTTGGACACCCAGTCGCCGCTGGGCCGCCTCAGCAGGTCGACCAGCGGCCCGGACCGCAGCAGCCGCCTGCCGCGGGCGACGTCGTAGAGCACCAGGTGCTCCGGGCCGGGCCCGACCCCCTCGACCCACGCGACCGCGTCGCCGTCCGCCTGCCCGACCGGGGACGCCCAGGTCGCGGACCGGCCGATCCGGCGCGCCACCCCCGACGCGAGCGGCTGGTGCCACAGGCCGCCGGCCTGGTCGCGGTAGACGACGCCGTCGGCCACCAGCGTCAGGGCGTACGGCGTCCGCGCGGGCCGCAGCACCTGGTCGCCGACGTGGATGCCCGACCGGTCCGCCCAGACCGGCGCGTCCCGCGGCGCGATCAGCCGTTGCGGCGGCGGGGAGGGGCGAGGGGTCGCCGGTTCCGGGGCGAGCCGCTGCCAGACCAGCAGCGTGGCGACGACCAGCGCGAGCACCCCGACGACCACCCGGAGCGCGCGCGGGAACCCGGTCCGGCCCGGCCCGAACGTGACGATGTCCCGCCGCTCCTGCGTTTCCACACCGGCCCCCTCACCTGACGGTGAGCGCTCGGACCTCCAGTGTGTCCCCCGGCCGGTCGAGGCGGAAGGTCAGAAGCGCTCGCCGGTGAGCAGCTCGTAGGCCTCGAGGTAGCGGGCCCGGGTGCGCTCGACGACCTCCGCGGGCAGCGGCGGCGGCGCCTCGCCCGAGGCCCGGTCCCAGCCGCTGGCCGGGGAGGTCAGCCAGTCGCGCACGATCTGCTTGTCGTAGGACGGCTGGGCACGCCCCGGCTGCCAGAGGTCGGCGGGCCAGAAGCGGGACGAGTCGGGGGTGAGCACCTCGTCGCCGAGCACCACCGTGCCGTCGGGACGGGCCCCGTACTCCAGCTTGGTGTCGGCGAGCAGGATGCCGCGGTCCCGGGCGATCCCCTCGGCGCGGGCGTAGACCCGCAGGGTCAGGTCGCGCAGGGTGGCGGCGGCCTCGTCCCCGATGGTCGCCACGACCGCCGCGTAGGAGACGTTCTCGTCGTGGTCGCCGACGGCCGCCTTCGTCGCGGGGGTGAAGACCGGCTCCGGCAGCCGGGAGCCGTCCTCGAGCCCGGCCGGCAGCGCGATCCCGCAGACCTCGCCGGTGGCCCGGTAGTCCAGCAGGCCGGACCCGGTCAGGTAGCCGCGGACCACGCACTCGACGGGGAACATCGCGAGGTTCTCGCAGACCACCGCCCGGCCCTTCACCTGCGCGGGCACGTCGGTGGAGAGGATGTGGTGCGGGACCAGGTCGGCGAGCTGCTCGAACCACCACAGCGACATCTGGGTGAGGATCGCGCCCTTGTCGGGGATGGTCGAGTCGAGCACGAAGTCGTAGGCCGAGATGCGGTCGCTGGCCACCATCAGCAGCCGGCCGTCGGCGAGCCGGTAGAGGTCGCGGACCTTGCCGGAGTGGACGTGCTCGGCGCCCTCGATCTGCGGCGCGGGCGGGATGCCGGGAACGGGGCTGCTCATGGCCGCGATCCTACGGCGGCCATCCCCCCGCTCGCGCCTCCGTCCACTCGGCCCTCGGCACGACCATCATGGGCGGCATGTGGCACGACCTGACCACGCTGGGCATCAGCGTCCCCGACAAGATCATCCGCACCGTCGCGGTCTACCTCGGCCTGGCGCTGCTGCTCCGGATCGCCGGCAAGCGCGACCTGGCCCAGCTGAACTCCTTCGACCTCGTCGTGATGCTGCTGCTGTCCAACGTGGTGCAGAACGCGGTGATCGGCAACGACCTCTCGCTCACCGGCGGCCTGCTCGGCGCCACGGTGCTGGTCGCGTTCAACGCGGTGATGGTGCGCGTCTCGGTCCGCTCCGACCGGCTGTTCCGGCTGATGGAGGGCACCTCGACGGTGCTCGCCCGCGACGGTCGCTGGGAGATGGCCGCGCTGCGGCACGAGGGGCTGCGCCAGGCCGACGTCGACGCGGCGCTGCGCCGCCAGAACGCCAACGACGTCAGCGAGGTGGAGTCCGTCTCGCTCGAGCCGGGCGGTGCCGTGGTGGCCACTCTGCGGCCCGGGCTCCAGTCGGCCACGAAGGCGGACGTGGACGCCGTACTCGCGGGTCTGCGGTCCGACGCCGAGCGCGACGAGCGGCTCGCGCGCGTCGAGGCCAAGCTCGACGAGCTGCTGACCCGGCTCGGTCCCGGCTGACCTGGTTTGGCAGGGTGTGGCCATGCCGCTGACACCCGAAGAGGTCTACGCCCAGGTCGTCGAGCAGGTGGGGACGGACGGGCGGCTGCCCGTGCCGGAGTTCACCGGCTGGGACATCTTCCCGTGGGAGGTCGAGGACGGCGCGCTGGTGCCGAAGGTGCTGCCCGCGCCGCTCGACGCCGAGGTGGTCCGGTGGGGCGAGGGCGACAAGCCGTGCTCGTGCGCCACCCGCGACCTGCCGGAGCACGCGGTGTGGCGCAACGAGCGCTGGGTGGTCACCAGCGGCGGGACGCCGAGCGGGCTGCCGCTGCAGATGTACCTGCACCCCGTCGAGCACCTCGACTTCGGCGACATGGACGACGAGCTGGCGGCCGAGTTCGGCCTGATCACCCACTGGCTGCACCGGATCATGGCCAACCTGCCGAACATCGGCCGCGTGCACATCGCGAAGTTCGGCGACGGCGGCGCGCACATGCACGTGATGTTCGCGGCGCGCTACGCCCGGCTCTTCCCGGTGATCGGCAGCCCCGCCATGGAGTGGGACGGCATCCTCCCGCCCCCGCCCGAGGACGTGTGGCGCGCCGACGTGAAGCACGTGGCGGACCGGCTCGCCACCCACGGCGGCACCGCGCTCGTCTGAGTCCGGTTCACATCGGGATCGGCACCAGCTCGTACACGTCGACGGCGAACCTCGCCTCGCCAGTCGACAGGAACGGGTGCCCGTCCGCGAAGGACTTCGCTGCCGCAAGGTCGGTGGCCTCCACGATCGTGTAGCCGTTGAGGTCCGGCGGTGCGCCCTCGCTGCCGTCACCGGCCACCGAGGCGCGTGCCCCGAACGGCAGGCCGAGGTCGACCACGGCACTGCCGACCTTGTCGGTCCAGGCGTTCCAGAGCTGCATCGTCTCCGCGCTCTGCTCGGCGGTCATCTGCTCCGGCGGTGTCGCCGGCCCCCGGTAGGTCAACAAGAACCTGGCCATCACGCTGCTCCGTTCATCGGCCCCGCGGCCCCGACGCTAGACCCGCATCCGGGCGCGGGAAAGCCCCGTGCAGACCATCGGCAGAAAGTTCGCGCGGGCTGTCGAAGTACGGCGTCCAGGCGCGTCGTACCTGTGACACTGACCGCGTGGAAAGGACCCATCGATGAAGTACGTGCTGATGTTCTGCGACACCCCGGAGCTGTACGGCGAGGTCGACCCTGAGGACGCCAAGGCCACCTACGAGGCCGTCTTCGCGTGGTTCGGCGAGCAGCAGGCCGCGGGCCGGATCGCCGAGGGCGGCGCCGAGCTGCAGCCGGTGACCACCGCGACCACGGTCAAGTCCGGCAACGACGGCCCGGTCGTGGTCGACGGGCCGTTCAGCGAGGCGAAGGAGGTCGTCGGCGGGTTCACGGTCGTCGAGGTGGCCGACCTGGACGAGGCCCTGGCGATGGCGCGCACCTGGCCGCCGCTGAAGTGGCCCGGCGTCTCGGTCGAGGTGCGCCCGATCGTGGACCACAGCCAGGGATGACGCCGCTCGGCCCCGACGCGGACGCGGCGCTGGCCGTCGCGATCCGTGCCGAGGCGGGCAGCATCGTCGCGTCCCTGAGCCGCCTCGTCGGTGACTTCGACGTCGCCGAGGAGGCGGTCCAGGACGCGGTGCTCGAGGCACTGAAGGCGTGGCGGCGCGACGGCATCCCGGACCGGCCGGGCGCCTGGCTGACCGTGGCGGCCCGCCGCAACGCCCTCGACCGGGTGCGCCGGCACCAGGCCCAGGACCGGCTGGTCGCCCGGCTCCGCGAGGCGGTCACGCCCGACGAGGCGGCACCAGCGGACGACGAGCGGCTGCCGCTGCTGTTCGCCTGCTGCCACCCCGCGCTCGCGGTCGAGGCCCGGCTCGCGCTGACCCTGCGCGCCGTCGTGGGGCTGACCACCGCGCAGGTCGCCCGCGCGTTCCTCGTCGCCGAACCCACGATGGGCCAGCGGATCGTGCGCGCCAAGCGGAAGATCGTGGACGCCAGGATCCCGCTCACCATGCCGGCCGAGGACCAGCGCGCGGCGCGGCTCGACGACGTCCTGACGGTCGCCTACCTGATGTACAACGAGGGCTTCGTGTCCACGTCCGGCGAGCGCGGCGAGGACCGCGACCTCGCCGACGACTCCCTCTGGCTGGCCGGCCTGCTGGCCACCTCGCTGCCCCGCGAGCCGGAGGCGCTCGGCTTGCTGGCGCTGCTCACCTTCCAGCACGCCCGGCAGCCCGCTCGCTTCGACGCCGCCGGCCACCTGGTCCTGCTCGCCGACCAGGACCGCTCCGCCTGGGACGCGGACGCGATCGCGTCCGGGGAGGCGTTGCTGGCCCGGGCGTCCGCCCTGCGCCGTACCGGCCGGTTCCAGCTGCAGGCCGCGATCGCCGCCTGCCACACCTCCTCACCCACGTGGGAGGCGACCGACTGGCTGCAGATCCTGGTGCTCTACGACATGCTGCTGCGCCACGACCGCTCGCCGGTGACCCGGCTCAACCTCGGCGTCGCGCTGAGCAAGGTGCGCGGCGCGGAGGTGGCGCTGGCGTACGTCGACGGGCTGGCCGGCGAGCTCGACGGCTACCACCTGTTCCACGCCACCCGCGCAGACCTGCTGCGCACGATGGGTCGCGCCGCTGAGGCGGCCGGGGCCGACGCACGGGCGCTCACGCTGACCCGCAACCCCGCCGAGCAGGTGCTGCTGCGCACCCGGCTCGACGGGGAGAACCCGGCTCAGCAGCCGCAGGAGTAGAACGTCACGTCCCAGTGGCTGCCCTCGTCCGCGTAGACGTTGCCCGAGGCGGCCTGGTACATCGGCGCCCCGTCGCCGCGCAGACCGATGTAGGTGAACCGGGTGTGGATGTAGCTCGTCAGGCACGTGTAGTGGCTGAAGTCGAGCTTGTAGCCGTTGTAGTGGCTGTAGGTGCCGGACGCGTGGCCGACCTCGGTGCCGCCGGTGATGTTCAGCGCGCAGCCGCTGGCGTTCTTGAGGGTCACGGCCCCGTCGACGCTGTCCTGGCGCAGTCCGTCGAACGACGTGCAGGTGGAGTTGTTGCGGTCGGTGCAGTTGCCCGAGGACGACCAGGTGATGCCGTTGGAGCTGAACACGCTCTCGGCGTAGGCCTGGGTGACCGCGAAGGCGGGGACGGCGGTGGCGACGAGGGCGGTGGCGGCGCCGGCGACCACGGTGGCCAGGCGACGGGTACGGGTGCGAGAGGTCATGTCCCGCAACCTAGGTCCGCGCTGTGCCGTCCGGGCAGCCCCATGTTCGTGCACCTGCACGACCCTGCAACCCCGATTCGTCTGCGACTCAGGCGGAACTCCCCGCGGATCAGTCGCAGACGAATCCGGTTCAGAGGATGGCGCCGGGGGTGTACGACGCGGCGTCGGGGTGCGCTGCCGCGACGGCCTCGACGCGCCGTACGACGGCCTGGACCTGGGCCACCGCGGCACCGGTGAAGGTGATCGGGTCGGCGACCAGGGTGGCGAGCTGCTCCTCGGTGAGCGAGAGCCGCGGGTCGGCGGCGAGCCGCTCGAAGACGTCGTTGTCGGCCTGGCCCTGCCGCATCGCGAGCGCGACGCCGACGGCGGCCTCCTTGATCGCCTCGTGGGCGGTCTCGCGGCCGACGCCGTTGCGGACCGCGGCCATCAGCACCTTGGTGGTGGCCAGGAACGGCAGGTAGCGGTCCAGCTCCCGTTGTACGACGGCCGGGAACGCCCCGAACTCGTCGAGCACGGTGAGGAACGTCTGGAACAGCCCGTCGGCGGCGAAGAACGCGTCCGGCAGCGCGACCCGGCGCACCACCGAGCAGGACACGTCGCCCTCGTTCCACTGGTCGCCCGCGAGCTCGCCGACCATGGAGAGGTAGCCGCGCAGCACCACGGCGAGGCCGTTGACGCGCTCGCAGGAGCGGGTGTTCATCTTGTGGGGCATCGCCGAGGAGCCGACCTGGCCCTCCTTGAAGCCCTCGGTGACCAGCTCGATGCCGGCCATCAGGCGGATCGTGGTGGCGAGGTTCGAGGGGCCGGCCACTGTCTGCACCAGCGCCGAGACCACGTCGAAGTCCAGCGAGCGCGGGTAGACCTGGCCGACGCTGGTCAGCACGTGCTCGAAGCCGAGGTGCGCGGCGACGCGGGACTCGAGGTCGGCGAGCTTGGCGGCGTCGCCGTCGAGCAGGTCGAGCATGTCCTGGGCGGTGCCGACCGGGCCCTTGATGCCGCGCAGCGGGTAGCGGCCGAGCAGGTCCTCCAGCCGGTCGAGCGCGACGAGCATCTCGTCGGCGACGGTCGCGAAGCGCTTGCCGAGCGTCGTGGCCTGGGCGGCGACGTTGTGGGAGCGTCCCGCCATCACCAGCGCCTCGTGCTCGGAGGCGAGCCGGCCGAGCCGGGCCAGCGTCGCGACGACCCGGTCGCGGACCAGCCGCAGCGACGAGACCACCTGCAGCTGCTCGACGTTCTCGGTCAGGTCGCGGCTGGTCATGCCCTTGTGGATGTGCTCGTGGCCGGCGAGCGCGCAGAACTCCTCGATGCGCGCCTTCACGTCGTGCCGGGTGACCCGCTCCCGGGCCGCGATGGACTCCAGGTCGACCTGGTCCACGACCTTCTCGTAGGCCTCCACGACGCCGTCCGGCACGTCGATGCCGAGGTCACGCTGGGCCTTGAGCACGGCGATCCACAGCTGCCGCTCGAGCACGATCTTGTGCTCCGGCGACCAGATCCGGGCCAGGTCGGCGCCGGCGTAGCGGGTGGCGAGGACGTTGGGGAACATGGAACTCCTGTTCAGATGCCGGCGGCGATGTCGCCGCGGTGCTGGGCCCCGTCGATGCGGATCCGGGCGACGCCGGCGTAGGCGCGCTCGCGGGCCTCGGCGACGGTGGCGCCGGTGCCGGTCACCGCCAGCACGCGCCCGCCCGCGGTCACGAGGTGGCCCTGGTCGTCGAGGGCGGTGCCAGCCTGGACGACGCCGACGCCGTCGAGCGCCTGCGCGTCCTCGACCCCGTCGATCCGGTCGCCCTTGCGCGGGGTGTCGGGGTAGTTCTGCGCGGCCACGACCACACCGACCGCGGCGCCGTCGTGCCAGCGCAGCGGACCCACCTCGTCGAGGCGGCCGTCCGCGGCGGCCTTGAGCACGACGCCGAGGGGCGAGGCGAGCACCGCCATCAGCGGCTGGGTCTCCGGGTCGCCGAAGCGGGCGTTGAACTCCACCACGCGGACGCCCCGCTTGGTGAGCGCGAGGCCGGCGTAGAGCAGTCCCGCGAACGGCGTGCCGCGCCGGGCCATCTCGTCGACGGTCGGCTGGAGCACCCGCTCGAGCACCTCGGCGACGAGTCCCTCGGGCGCCCACGGCAGAGGCGTGTAGGCGCCCATCCCGCCGGTGTTCGGCCCGGCGTCGCCGTCGAGCGCACGCTTGAAGTCCTGGGCGGGCTGCAGCGGCAGCACCGTCTTGCCGTCCGTGATCGCGAACAGCGACACCTCGGGGCCGTCGAGGAACTCCTCGATCACCACCCGCTCGCACTGCGCGGCGTGCGCGAGCGCGGCGTCGCGGTCCTCGGTCACCACGACGCCCTTGCCTGCGGCCAGGCCGTCGTCCTTCACGACGTACGGCGGCCCGAACGCGTCGAGCGCGGCAGCCGCCTCCTCGGGCGTGGTGCACACGTGCGCCAGCGCGGTCGGCACCTCGGCGGCGGCCATCACGTCCTTGGCGAACGCCTTGGAGCCCTCGAGGACCGCGGCCTCGCGGGACGGCCCGAAGCAGGAGATCCCGGCGGCGCGTACGGCGTCCGCGACCCCGGCGACGAGCGGCGCCTCGGGGCCGACGACGACCAGGTCGGCGCCGATGCCGGTGGCCAGCGCCGCGACCGCAGCCCCGTCGAGCGCGTCGACCGGGTGCAGCGTGGCGACCGACGCCATCCCCGGGTTGCCGGGCGCGACGTGCACCTCGGTGACCTCGGGGTCGCGCGCCAGAGCCATCGCCAGGGCGTGCTCGCGACCGCCCGGACCGAGGACCAGGACCTTCATCGGAGGACGATCGTCTCTTCGCGGCCGGGGCCGACGCCGACGCCCCAGAACGGCGCACCCGAGATCTCCTCGAGGGCCCGCACGTAGGCCTGGGCGTTCTTCGGCAGCTCCGCGAAGCTGCGGCAGGCCGAGATGTCCTCGTTCCAGCCGTCGAAGTACTCGTAGACCGGCGTCGCGTGGTGGAACTCCGACTGCGTCATCGGCATCTCGTCGACGCGCTTGCCATCGATCTCGTAGGCCACACACACCGGGATCCGGTCCCAGGCGCCGAGGATGTCGAGCTTGGTCAGGAAGAACTCGGTGAGGCCGTTGATGCGGGCCGCGTAGCGCGCGATCACCGCGTCGTACCAGCCGCAGCGCCGGTCGCGACCGGTGGTGACGCCGTACTCCGCGCCGATGGTGCGCAGCCGGACGCCGTCCTCGTCGAGGAGCTCGGTCGGGAACGGGCCGGAGCCGACGCGGGTGGTGTAGGCCTTGATCACGCCGATCACCCGGTCGATGCGGGTGGGGCCGATGCCGGCACCCGGCGACACCCCGCCCGAGGTCGGGTTGCTGGAGGTGACGAAGGGGTAGGTGCCGTGGTCGACGTCGAGCATGGTCGCCTGCGCGCCCTCGAAGAGGACCGTCTTGCCGTCGTCGAGCGCCTTGTTGAGCAGCAGCGAGGTGTCGGCCACCATCGGCTTGAGCCGCTCGGCGTAGGACCCGATCTCCTCGAGGATCTCCTCGACGGTGATCGCGCGCCGGTTGTAGACCTTGAGCAGCAGGTGGTTCTTGAGGTCGAGGGCCGCCTCGACCTTCTGGGCGAGGATCTTCTCGTCGAAGATGTCGGCGACGCGGACGCCCATCCGGTTGATCTTGTCGGCGTAGGCCGGGCCGATGCCGCGGCCGGTGGTGCCGATCCGGTTCTTGCCGAGGAAGCGCTCGGTGACCTTGTCGATCGTGGTGTGGTAGCTAGTGATCAGGTGGGCGTTGGACGAGAGCACCATCCGGGACACGTCCACGCCGCGGGCGGCCAGCCCGTCGAGCTCCTCGAGCAGCACCCGGGCGTCGACGACGACGCCGTTGGCGATCACCGGGGTGATGCCGGGGGTCAGGATGCCGGAGGGCAGCAGGTGGGTGGCGAACTTCACCCCGTCGACCACGATGGTGTGGCCGGCATTGTTTCCACCCTGGTAGCGGACGCAATAATCGATGGAGGAACCGAGCAGGTCGGTTGCCTTCCCCTTACCCTCATCGCCCCACTGGGCTCCGAGGACCACGATCGCGGGCATGGACAGCACCCCTCTCACCGGCCCCGGTGAGGGCCTGGCGGGAACATCGCGGGCCGGCTGGCCGACCCGTCGTCGAACATCTCGCCCGCGGTCCACGCACCCGGCACGGCCGGAGGCGGGCAGGAACGCCACGAGCCCCGAACGCGCAAGTGCACCGGGGCTCTTGCGACCCAACGGTAGCAGAGCCGACCTGTCCGGCCCGGGCCGCGTTCGCAACACGGACGGGGCGCGCGCTGCGTGACCGGGGCACCCTGTGGGTACTCTCCGCCGCGTGGATCCGATGCTGCTCATCACCAATGCCGACGCCGGCACGAACGACGACGAGAACCTCGAGCGCGCGCTGACCGTGCTCCGACAGGCCGCCGACGTCGAGGTCGCCGCGACCTCCGACCAGGGCGAGCTCGACGGGGTCCTGCACCGCAGCGGCGGCCGCCGGATCGTGGTCGCCGGCGGTGACGGCAGCCTGCACGCGGTGGTCGCCGCCCTGCACCGGCGCCACGAGCTCGCCGACACGGTGCTCGGCCTGATCCCGCTGGGCACCGGCAACGACTTCGCTCGTGGCGCAGACATCCCCCTCGACCCCGAGGAGGCCGCCCGGGTCGTCGTCGCCGGCGAGGTCCGCCCGGTCGACGTGATCGTCGACTGCCTCGGCGAGGTGGTCGTCAACAACGTGCACCTCGGCGTCGGCGCCCAGGCGGCGAAGAACGCCACCACCTGGAAGAAGCCGCTGGGCCGGCTCGGCTACGTGGTCGGCGCCGCGACCGCCGCGGTCAACCCGCCGTTCGTCCGGGTCCGGGTCGAGGTCGACGGCGTCGAGGTGGCCGACCTGGCCCACCCGATCCTGATGATGGCGATCGGCAACGGTCCCAACGTCGGCGGCGGTGCGCCGATCACCCCCGAGGCCGACCCCAGCGACGGCAAGATGGACGTCATGATCTCGTTCGCGGTCGGCCCGTTCGCCCGCATCGGCTACGCGGTCGGCTTCAGGCGCGGGGAGCACCACGAGCGGCACGACGTGAAGTACCTGCGCGGCTCGACCGTCTCCGTGAGCGGCCAGGACTTCTACTGCAGCGCCGACGGCGAGCTCTACGGCCCGGAACGGATGCGCACCTGGCACGTCGAGCCGGGCGCGTTCCGGATGCCGCTGCCGGCCCGCTGAGCCGACCGGCCAGCCCTCACACCCAGCCGCGCCGTACGGCCTCGGTGCCGGCCTGGAACCGGGAGTCGGCGCCGAGCTCGTCGAGGAGCTCGGCCACCCGGCGCCGCACGGTGCGCAGCGACAGGCCCAGGGCCCGGGCGATCTGCTCGTCCTTCGCGCCGCGGGCGAGCTGGTCGAGCAGCAGCTGCCGGTCGCCGATCGACCCGATCTCGCGGCCGTCGAGCCCCGGCACCGGCATCGCCCGCTCCCACAGCGAGGCGAACAGCAGCCGCAGCGCGGTCACCATCGCCTCCTGGCGGATCACCAGCACCCGGCCGGGCGCGCCACCGATCTCCTGCGGCAGCAGCGCGGCGCCGTCGCCGAGCACCGCGACCCGGGTCGGCACCTCGGCCAGGATCCGCACGTGCTCGCCCGCCTGGGCGCGGGCCCGGATCACATCGGGCGCCTCCTCGAGCGCGCGCGCCGGGTAGATCGCCCGCGACCGGCGGCCGGAGGCGAGCAGCTCGCGCACCAGGAGGTCGGTCTTGCTCCCGCTCGGGTAGCGCCACTGGTCCGGGCGCATCCAGAGCAGGTCGCCGGTGGAGCTCGCGGTGGTGCTGCGGATCAGCGCGAACACCTGCTCGTCGTCGACCACCTCGGCCGCGACCGGGTCACCCTTGGGCGCCTGAGAGGACAGATGCTCGGCGCTCAGGTTGGGCAACAACCCCCGCGCCGCCTCGAGCTGCTCCTCGACGCTCTGCAGCCGCCGGGTCTCGTCGTCGATCAGCCGGGCCAGCGACCGGTCCGGCGGCAGCGCCAGCACGGTGTCGTCGCGCAGGTCCACGAGCCCGGCCGCGACGAGCGGGCCGAGCTCGTCGGTCACGGTGGCCCGCGGGTGCGCCGTCAGGGTGGCCAGCTCCTCCACCGTGCAGCCGCTGTTGCGGAGCACGACCCGGTAGAGCTCCTCCCGACGTGCGGTGAACCCCAGCACCGACAGGGGGGATATCTCGTTCGATTCGGGCGTCACGGCTGACACGTTAGTGCCATTGACATGAACCTGTCACAGTTTCGCGCGCAGGCTCTGCGAGAGTCGACGCAGCGGCCGGACCTGGGCTTTCCATCGGGGGATTCGGAAGCCCGGCCGGCCGCCACAGTCGAAGCGTCGGAATCGCAGCAGGGGACGATTCCGACGCTTCGCCTTTGTGTGCGGCCGCCCGCAGCCGCGTGCCGGGTCACTCATCGGGGCCGCACACCGGCTGCCTGCACAATGGGGCCATGACGTTCCAGGACCTGATGGCCGGCCCGCCCCCCACCCACCTCCCCGAGGACCCTGCTGCCTCCGACCTCGCCGCTGGTACGGCGGCAGCGGACGTCGTACGCCTGCACCCGGAGTCGCCGCTCGCGTGGGCGACCCTGGCCGAGCAGGCCCTGGCCGACGGCGACACCGACGACGTGACGGCCTACGCCTACGCCCGGGTCGGCTACCACCGCAGTCTGGACCTGCTGCGCCGCAACGGCTGGAAGGGCCACGGCCCGGTGCCGTGGGAGCACGAGCCGAACCGCGGGTTCCTGCGCGCCCTGGCCGCCCTCGCGACCGCCGCCGACCGGATCGGCGAGGCCCCCGAGGCGGAGCGCTGCGCGACGTTCCTGCGCGACTCGAGCCCCACTGCGGCAGACGAGCTGCTGCCCTGATCCCACTCCCACCCCGACATCGTGGAGAAAAAGAGCAGCGGGCTGCTCGTTCTCCGTACCGATGTCGGGGTGGGGACGTGTCGTCGGCGGGTGCGACGATGGGGACATGTCCTCGCCCGTGGCTCCCACCCCCGCGCCGTCCTCGTCGTCCTCGCCGACCGGGGAGGTGAGCCCGTGGCCCGCGCTGTTCGCCCTGTGCATCGGCTTCTTCATGATCCTGGTCGACACGACCATCGTCTCGGTGGCGACGCCGGCGATCATCGAGGACCTGAAGGCGGACGTGAACTCCGTGGTCTGGGTGACCAGCGCCTACCTGCTCGCCTACGCCGTGCCGGTGCTGATCACCGGACGCCTCGGTGACCGGTTCGGTCCCAAGAACCTCTACCTGGCGGGGCTCACGGTCTTCACCCTGGCGTCGCTGGCGTGCGGCCTGACCAACACCGTCGAGGGCCTGATCATCGCGCGCGTGGTGCAGGGGCTCGGCGCCTCGATGATCACCCCGCAGACGATGGCGATCATCACCCGGATCTTCCCGATGGAGCGCCGCGGCGCCGCGATGGCGCTGTGGGGCGCCACCGCGGGCGTGGCCACGCTGGTCGGCCCTATCCTCGGTGGCGTGCTCGTGGACGCCTTCGGGTGGGCGTGGATCTTCTTCATCAACATCCCGGTGGGCATCGTCGGCTTCGTCCTCGCCTGGCGGCTGGTGCCGTCCCTGCCGACCAACTCGCACCGCTTCGACTGGCTGGGCGTGGGGCTCAGCGGGGCCGGCATGTTCCTGCTGGTGTTCGGCATCCAGGAGGGCCACCAGTACGACTGGTCGGCCACCATCTGGGGCCTGATCGTCGCCGGCCTCGTCGTGTTCGCCGGTTTCCTGGTCTGGCAGGCCCGCAACAAGCAGGAGCCGCTGGTGCCGCTGCGGCTGTTCAACGACCGCAACTTCTCCCTGGCCAACGTGGCGATCTCCGCGATGGGCTTCGCGATCACCGCGATGGCGATCCCGATCATGATCTGGGCCCAGGTGGTGCGCGGGATGAGCCCGACCCGCGCCGCGCTGCTGCTGGTGCCGATGGCGCTGATGTCGATCCTGCTGGCCCGCCCCGTCGGCGGCCTCACCGACCGGGTGCACCCGCGGCAGATCACCGGCATCGGGTTCACCTGCATCATCGGCTCGCTGGTCTGGCTGTCGTTCGTGATGACCCCGGACATCAACATCTACTGGCTGGTCCCGCCGATGCTGCTGCTCGGCATCGGCAACGCCGGCGTGTGGGCGCCCAACAGCGCCACGGCGACCCGCAACCTGCCGGTCCAGCTGGCCGGTGCCGGTGCCGGGGTCTACAACGCCACCCGCCAGGTCGGCGCGGTGCTCGGGTCCGCAGCGATCGCGGTGCTGATGGACTCCCGGATCGCGGCCGAGGGGCTCCCGGCGTTCTCCGGCGGCGAGGGGTCCGCCTCGGCGAGTGCGCTGCCGGCCGCGATCGCCTCGAAGTTCTCCGACGCGATGTCCACCTCGATGCTGCTGCCGCCGGCGATCCTCGTGCTCGGCCTGGTCGCGGCGCTCTGCTTCGAGCGGCCCCGGCACACCGGGTTCGGCGCCGCCCGCGCCGCAACCGCGCCGGCCCCCGCCGAGCAGGTGCGCGACGCCTGACCCTCACCGCTCGACGAGCGTCTCCACCACCCCGGCCGCACCCACGTAGGCACCGACCTCGAGGGAGCGGCCGCGGTGCGTCCGGGCCCAGGCGGCGAAGCGGCTGCACGGCACCGGCGTGGGCTCCTGCAACCGTCCCGCGACGTGGGTGCTGCCGATGCATCCAGTGAGGTCGGCCAGTCGCAGGCCGTGCAGGTGGCCGGCGACCCGCAGCCGGACCTCCCCCGGCGTGGCCGCGACCAGGCGTCCGACCAGCAGCCGGGGCGTCCGGGGCAGCGGCCCGTCCGAGGCGACCCGCACCGTCGTCAGCAGGGCGCCGACCTCCCGGGTGTGCAGCAACGACGCCAGCAGGACGTGCGAGGTGGGCAGGAACCACGCCTGCGGCGAGAAGCGTGAACCGTCGGCGCAGGCCGCGGTCCAGCGGTCGTGGGCGGCCCGGTGGTCACCCACAGGGACCAGGTCGGCGACGGCGAGCCAGGCAGAGGTACGACGTGCCCGCCTGCCGCAACAGGGACGGTTCGACGACCGCGCCGCTCTCGCGGTAGACCACCCACCCCGCGGGGACCACGAAGGACGCCCCGTGGCCACCCAGCGCCACCGCCACCCTCCGGTCGACGACGTGCACGGGCACGGCCGCCATCGGCGCCGCGACGGTGACCGCGCCGGTGGCCGGGCCGGTGGCTCGGCCGGGGCCGCGTGAGGCCGAGGCCGAGCCGGTGCACCCGCTGAGCGTGAGCAGGGTCAGCGCGACCAGGACGGGCGTGATCAGGACGCGCGCGACCGCGACGTCTCGTCGTGCTGGCGTGCTCACGGCACCGTGCGTCGTACGGCTCATGTCTGCTCCCCCTGTCGTGCCTGTCAGGGGAGATACGCACGACGGGGCCGCGAGGTTGCCTCGCGGCCCCGTCGGGTGTGGTCAGGCGGAGACGCTGTGACCGGTGCTGCGCAGGTTGGTGCACGCCTCGACGATGCGGGCGGCCATCCCGGCCTCGCCGGCCTTGCCCCAGGCGCGCGGGTCGTAGGCCTTCTTGTTGCCCACCTCGCCGTCGACCTTGAGCACACCGTCGTAGTTGCCGAACATGTGCGCGGCGACCGGGCGGGTGAAGGCGTACTGGGTGTCGGTGTCGATGTTCATCTTCACCACGCCGTAGTCGACGGCCGCGGCGATCTCCTCGGCAGTCGAGCCCGAGCCGCCGTGGAAGACCAGGTCGAACGGCTTCGCGCCGGCCTCGAGGCCGAGCTGGGCGACGACCGCCTCCTGCGCGGACTTCAAGATCTCCGGGCGGAGCTTGACGTTGCCGGGCTTGTAGACGCCGTGCACGTTGCCGAAGGTCAGCGCCGTCATGTAGCGGCCCTTCTCGCCCGTGCCGAGGGCGGCGACCGTGGCGAGCGCGTCCTCGGGGGTCGTGTAGAGCTTCTCGTCGATCGCCCCGACGACACCGTCCTCCTCGCCACCGACGACGCCGACCTCGATCTCGAGGATGACGTGCGCGGCAGCCGCCCGCTGGAGCAGCTCGGCGGCGATCGCGAGGTTCTCGTCGAGCGGGACCGCGGAGCCGTCCCACATGTGCGACTGGAACAGCGGCGCCTCACCGTTCTTGACCCGCTCGGCCGAGGCCTCGAGCAGCGGGCGGACGAAGCCGTCGAGCTTGTCCTTGGGGCAGTGGTCGGTGTGCAGCGCGACGTTGACCGGGTAGCTCTTGGCGACCTCGGCGGCGTAGGCGGCGAACGCCAGCGAGCCGGTCACCATGTTCTTGATCGTCGGTCCGGAGAGGTACTCCGCGCCACCGGTCGAGATCTGGATGATCCCGTCACTGCCGGCCTCGGCGAAGCCCTGCAGCGCAGCGTTGAGGGTCTGCGAGGAGCTGACGTTGATGGCCGGGAAGGCGAAGGACTCCCGCTTCGCCTTGTCCAGCATCTCGGCGTAGACCTCGGGGGTCGCGATGGGCATCTGGGTGTCTCCTACTCGAGTGGACGAGGGCGCGGCCCGAGCCGCGGTCACGGCTCACTCTAGGAGGCAGGCGCAGCGTCCGCGACAGTCGCGGCTTCGGCGTTCCGGATGCCGAACCCGTGCGGGCGGACGGTCAGCCGGCGGCCGGGCCGTCGCCGTCGCGCTCGCGGCCGGGGGTGGCCAGGTCGAAGCGCCGGATCGCGGCCCGGAAGAGCACGTAGTAGACCAGCGCGTAGGCGAGCCCGATCGGCACGATGAGCAGCGGCCGGGTGGCGGCGGTGAAGTTGAGGGCGTAGTCGATCGCACCCGCGGAGAACCCGAAGCCGTCCTTGACGCCGAGCGCGTTGCACAGGGCCAGCGAGGTGCCGGTGAGCACGGCGTGGATCAGGTAGAGCGGCCACGCGACGAACATGAACGCGAACTCCAGCGGCTCGGTCACGCCGGTCACGAACGAGGTCAGCGCGGCGGAGAGCATCACGCCCCCGACGAGCTTGCGCTTGGCCGGCGCGGCCTCCTGGTAGATCGCGAGGGCGGCCGCCGGCAGCGCGAACATCATGATCGGGAAGAAGCCGGTCATGAACGCGCCGGCGGTCGGGTCGCCGTTGAGGAAGCGCGCGATGTCGCCGTGCACGACGTCGCCGTCGGGGGTGGTGAAGCCGCCGACCACGAACCAGGGCACCGAGTTGATGATGTGGTGCAGGCCGAAGGGGATCAGCAGCCGGTTGGCGACGCCGTACACGCCGGCGCCGACGATCTGGTTGCCCACCAGCCACTCGCCGAACGCGGTGATGCCGGTCTGGAACGCCGGGTAGGCGAACGCGAGCACCACGGCCAGGCCCAGGGTGACGTTGGCGGTGATGATCGGGACGAACCGGCGGCCCCCGAAGAAGGCGAGGTACGGCGGCAGCTTGATGCGGTGGTAGCGCTGCCAGAGCAGGGCGGCGGTGATGCCGACCAGGATGCCGCCGAAGACCCCGTAGTTGATCAGCGGGTGCTTCTCGAGAGCCGTCGGGTCGAGCACGAACGGCGACATCGCGTGGGTGACGCCCCCGAAGACCAGGTAGCCGACCACCGCGGCCAGCGCCGTCGAGCCGTCGGACTTGCGGGCGAAGCCGACGGCGACACCGACCGCGAACAGCAGCGGCAGGTTGTCGAAGATCGCGCCACCGGCCGCGGCGAGCACGTCGGCGACCGGTGCCAGCCACGACACCTTCGCCCCGAGCGCCAGCCCGGTCGTGCCGTCGCCGAGCATGTCCGGCTGGCCCAGACGCAGCAGCAGCGCGGCCACCGGGAGGGCAGCGATCGGGAGCATCAGGCTGCGGCCGAGGCGTTGCAGCACCCCGAGACCACGACCCTGTCCCCCCGTCCGGGCGACAGGTGCCGAGCCGTTGGCGGAGGGGGAATCGGGCGCGCTGCCTGCCACCATCTCGCGGGGTTGGCTCCCCGTCTGCTCGTTCCCGCTCATCGTGCTCCCTCATGCACCTGATGGTTAGATCTACCCATGAGCCGCGCCGAGCAAATCCTCGCCGGGCTGGGTGGCAGCACCAACATCGTAGAGATCGAAGCATGCATCACCCGGCTCCGCACCGCCCTGCAGGACATGTCCCTGGTCGACGAGCCGGCCCTCAAGGGCGCCGGCGCGCACGGAATCATGCGGACCGGCTCGGTGCTCCAAGTCGTCGTCGGGCCAGAGGCAGACACGATCGCGAGTGAGATCGAGGATCTGCTGTGACGCGCCCGGCGCCCGTGGCCGACCACCTCGCCGCGGACGCCGCTCGGTGAACGTCGAGGTGCTGTCCCCGGTCGCGGGCGTCCGGCACGACGTCGAGGACGTCCCCGACCCGGTGTTCGCGCAGGGGCTCGTCGGTCCCGGCGCGGCGATCACGCCGCACCCCGGCGACCAGGTCGCCGTGGCACCGATCGACGGCACCCTCGCCAAGCTGCACCCGCACGCCTACCTGATCGTCAGCGACCGCGGCCCCGGCGTGCTGGTCCACCTCGGCATCGACACGGTGCACATGCACGGCGACGGCTTCACGATGCTCGTCGAGGAGCACAGCACCGTCACCGCGGGCACCGAGATCATCCGGTGGGACCCGGGCTACGTCGAGGGCAGCGGCCGCTCGGCGATGTGCGCCGTCGTGGTGCTCGACTGCCCGTTCCCGGCGTTCGCGCTGCAGCCGAGCGGTCGCGAGATCGACATGGCGCAGCCGTTGTTCAAGATCGAGTGCTGAGGCTCCTCCCGGGAGTAGGTTCCCCCCCAGGATCGACTCACCGGGGGAAGGACCACACATGAGCGAGTACGACGCACCTGAGCGCATCCAGCAGGGACGGGCCACCGACGACGGCCTCTGGACGGCCACGTCGCAGGCGATCGCGGGCTTTGCGATCTCGGTCGTCGCGATGACCGGCCAGGGCATCTGGACCCAGGTGCTCAACGCGCTGTGGGGCACGTTCCCGCAGGTCCAGGTGCCGTCGGTGCTCTCGTCGTGGGCGGTGAGCGCGCTCCTCGTCGCGGGCGCGGGCTTCGTGCTCAGCCGCCGGGCGGTGCGGACGTCGCCCACCGACGCCTGGGAGGCGCACCTCGGCCGCGCCGGGATGATCGTGGCCGGGCTGACCTGCGGGCTGGCGATGCTCACGCTCGTGCTGTGGCTCGCGCGCGGCGCCCTCGGCTACGGCCTCTGAGGCTCGACACCCTCGCCACCGCGCCAGGCGTCCGCGCCGAGGTCGGCGTGCTGCACCACCCAGGTGTGCATGGCGATCGCGGCCGCGGCCGAGGCGTTGATCGAGCGGGTCGACCCGAACTGCGCGATCGAGAAGGTGCCGTCGCACGCGGCCCTCGCCTCGTCGGAGAGACCCGGTCCCTCCTGCCCGAAGAGCAGGCAGACGTTGCGTGGCAGCCGCATCGTCTCCAGCGGCATCGACCCGGGCAGGTTGTCGATGCCGAGCAGCACCACGCCCTGCTCGTGCATCCGCGCAGCCAGCTCGGCGACCGTCGGGTGGTGGTGCACGTGCTGGTAGCGGTCAGTCACCATCGCCCCACGACGGTTCCATCGCCGGTTGCCGACGATGTGCACCTCGCGGGCCAGGAACGCGTTGGCGCTGCGCACGATCGTGCCGATGTTGAAGTCGTGCTGCCAGTTCTCGATGGCCACGTGGAAGTCGTGCCGCCTGCTGTCGAGGTCGGCGACGATCGCCTCCATCGTCCAGTAGCGGTAGCGGTCCACGACGTTGCGCCGGTCGCCCTCCGACAGCAGCGAGGCGTCGTACTGCTCGCCGGTCGGCCACTCCCCCGGCCACGGTCCGACACCGACCTCCTCTGGTCCGTGCGGCATCGGGTCGTACGGCGCCCGGCGATCGTGGTCCGGGGTGTCTGCTGGCTCGGGCACGCCCCGATCGTAGGTGCCCGTGCGTGGCGCCGGACGCCTCCCCGCGGTCAGGTCACGGACAGGTGGGGCGGCTAGGGTTCAGCCGTGATCGATCTGCTGACCTCGTCGCCCGCCCTGCTCGGTCTCAGCTGGATGGACCCCGAGTGGCTGCTCGGCCACTTCGGCGAGGCCATGTTCTGGGTCAGTGTGGGGATCGTCTTCATCGAGTGCGGCCTGCTGTTCCCGATCCTGCCCGGCGACTCGCTGCTGTTCAGCGTCGGCCTGTTCATCCACCGCGCCGGCGCCGGCCAGGCCGGCATCTCGGTCAACATCGTCACCGCCTGCTTGATCCTCAGCGCCGCGGCGTTCCTGGGCAACGTGGTCGGCTACGAGATCGGGCGCGCCGCCGGCGAGCCGCTGCGCGAGCGTGACGGGCGGCTGCTCAAGAAGCGCTACTTCGACCAGACCCACGACTTCTTCGAGCGCTACGGCGCCCGGGCGCTGGTGCTCGGCCGGTTCGTGCCGATCGTGCGCACGTTCATCACCGTCGTGGCCGGCGCAGGCCGGATGGACCGCAGGCACTTCTTCACCTGGTCGCTGGTCGGTGCCGCGCTCTGGGCCACCAGCCTCACGCTGCTCGGCTACTTCCTCGGCGGGATCGCGTTCCTGCAGAACCACATCGAGGCCGCCGTACTCGTGATCGTGGCGTTCTCGCTGGTCCCGATGGTCGTGGAGTACCTCCGCCACCGCCGCCGTACCCCGGTGAGCGACGACACGGCTGGCGACAGGTAAAACCGGGCACTGGGGGTCATGCTCCCTGCCCCGCTGCTGCTCGGCCTCGACTGGCTTGACCCCGAGAAGCTCCTCGACTCCCTGGGCGACTACGCCCTCTGGGGCGCCGCCGCCGTCATCCTGGCCGAGTGCGGCCTGCTGCTCGGCTTCTTCCTGCCGGGCGACTCGCTGCTGTTCACGGTGGGGCTGCTGGCGGCGCAGGGCAAGATCTCCTACCCGATCTGGCTGTGCTGCCTGGTGCTCGCGGCTGCCGCCGTCGCCGGCAACGCGCTCGGCTACCTGATCGGCGACCTGGTCGGTCCGCGGCTCTTCGCGCACGAGGACTCCACGATCTTCAGCACGAAGTACGTCGACAAGACCAAGGCCTTCTTCGAGAAGTACGGCAGCCGGGCGATCGTGCTGGGCCGGTTCGTGCCGGTGGTGCGCACCTTCATCACCGCGATGGCGGGCGTCGGCACGATGGGGTTCCGCAAGTTCATCGTGTTCTCCGCGATCGGCGGGGTGGTCTGGGCCGCCGGCGTCACTGCGCTCGGGTTCTTCCTCGGCACCGTGCCGTTCGTGGCCAACCACGTCGAGGTGATGCTGCTGGCGTTCGTGCTGATCGCGCTGGTCCCGATCGGCGTGGAGTACCTCCGCGACCGGGCGGCCGCCAAGCTGGCCGACTGACCCAACGCGATCTCCTAGAACGCGGAGATGCCGCCCGGCGCGCGCTCGGCCCGGGACAGGGTGCGGACGACGGCAGGCTGGCCGTGCCGCATCACGGCGACACCCGTGAGCAGCGCCAGCACCGGCTCGAGGACGTCCGCCGGCCACGTGGGCGGCTCCGCACCGAGGCTGACTGCCAGGTCGTCGGAGTGGACCACGATCTCCATCATCCGGGTGACCAGGAAGTCCTCGAACGACAGCGACCACGCCCACCAGGCCAGCGACACCGCGGCCGGCGCGGAGCCCGACCTCGCCTCGACCGCCGCGAGAGCCTCGTGCACCTCGGCGAGCACCGCCGCGTGGCCCGGTGAGGCGGAGCGCTCGGCACCGTCGCGGATCGTCACGTTGACGTCGTCGTCGACGGCGGCGGTCACCCAGCTCGACCGCCGGTAGTGCTCGAGCAGCGGCACCGGCTCGTCAGCGGCCTGCAGCGCCGGGTCGACCAGCACGTCGCGCACGAGCAGCACCTCGCTGGCCAGGTGCGCGGCGAGGGCGCCGACACTCATCCCCGGCAGGGCGCTCGGGTCCGCCCAACGTCCGGCCACGACCGGCCCGGAGAGCAGGCCCGTCGCCACCCGTGCGGCGGTCAGGTAGCTGCCGACCACTGCCGGCACCGGGGTCACAGCCCCAGGTCCGCCGAGCTGAACGCCGCCAGGTAGTCGCAGCCGTTGGCCTCGACCTTCTCGCGGGCGCCGGTGTCACGGTCCACGATCGTCGCGACCGCCACCACCTCGGCGCCGGCCTCACGCAGCGCGGCCACCGCGGTCAGCACCGAGTCACCGGTGGTCGAGGTGTCCTCGACGGCGAGCACCCGGCGGCCCGCGACGTCGGGCCCCTCGATGCGGCGCTGCAGCCCGTGCGCCTTCTCGGCCTTGCGCACCACGAAGGCGTCCAGCTCACGCCCCTGGGCCGCGGCGGCGTGCAGCATCGCGGCCGCCACCGGGTCGGCACCCAGGGTGAGGCCTCCGACGGCGTCGTACTCCAGGTCGGAGGTGAGCTCGAGCATCACCCGGCCGACCAGCGGCGCCGCCTGGGCGTCGAGGGTGACCCGGCGCAGGTCGACGTAGTAGTCGGCCTCCTTGCCCGAGGAGAGGGTGACCGTGCCGTGCACGATCGCCTTGCGCGTGATCTGGTCCACGAGGGCGGTGCGGTCGTCCATGGCGTTCACCCTAGCCGTCCCTTCGCGCCGGCTCGGCGGGGTGCAGGTGTCCCTTCGCGCCGGCTCGGCGGGTTTCGCGTGCACGTTCGCGCCGGGTCGGCGGTCAGCGGGCGGAGGAGGAGAGCAGGTGGCCGAAGGCGATCAGCCGGTTGTTGGTGTGGAAGAGCTCGGCGCAGGTGGTCAGCGTGATCAGCCGTTGGCCGGGGCGCTGGGCGGGCTGGACGCCGCCGTGCTGCGGGTTGGTCGGCAGCGGGTCGATCACCCAGGTGCCGGTGAACGAGACGACCAGGGCGTTGGGGTTGGTGTCCAGGACGTAGGTGTAGACGCGGTGCTGGGTCTCGATGACCACCTTGTCGCCGGGGCGCAGCTCGGGCATCCGGCGCAGCGGCTCGCCGTGGGTGACCCGGTGCGCGGCCAGGGCGTAGTTGCCCTTCTGGCCCGGCAGGGCGCTGCCGTGGAAGTGGCCGAAGCCCTGGGCCAGCACCTCCTCGGAGACGCCCTCCTGGACCGGCATCACATAGTCCTTGCCGAACCGCGGGATCCGCACCAGCGCCTCGGCGCCATGCAGGGCGATCCCGGTGCTGGAGCCCTGGCCGCCGGCGTCGGCCTTCCAGGCGCGCTCGGTGCTGGCCACGATCTGGTGCTGCTTGCGGTGCGCCACGATGTTGGTGCCGTAGAACTGCCAGGCCACGTAGCCGAGCAGCCCGAGGCCCACCAGCAGGAACACCACACCGAGCGAGAACCCGGGACGACGCGTGGCGCGATGGGCGGTCATGGCGCAGATTGTCCACCATGTCCGGCGTCGTGAGGGACCGGGCTACAGTCGCTGGGCATGAGCTCCCGCGCGTCGAAGTCCCGGACCGCAGCCCGGCTGCGGGACGTCCCGCCCACCATCTTCTCGGAGATGTCCGCCCTGGCGGTGCGGACCGGCGCGCTCAACCTCGGCCAGGGGTTCCCCGACGTCGACGGCCCACCGTCGGTCGTCGAGGCCGCGGTCGAGGCGCTGCGGGCCGGACGCAACCAGTACGCCCCCGGCGTCGGGGTCCCGGAGCTGCGCGCGGCGGTCGCCGCGCACCAGCAGCGTCACTACGGCATCCAGCTCGACCCGCTCACCGAGGTCGCCGTCACCGCCGGTGCCACCGAGGGGATCGCCGCCGCGGTCCTCGGCCTGGTCGACCCCGGCGACGAGGTGGTGGTGCTCGAGCCGTTCTACGACTCCTACGTCGCGACGATCGCCATGGCCGGTGGGGTACGGCGTCCGGTGACATTGCGGGCCCCCGACTTCCGGCTCGACCCCGACGAGCTGCGCGCCGCGGTCACGCCGCGGACCACGATGATCCTGCTGAACACCCCGCACAACCCGACCGGCACCGTGCTCACCCGTGCCGAGCTCGAGGCGGTCGCCGAGGTCGCGGTGGAGCACGACCTGGTGGTGGTCACCGACGAGGTCTACGAGCACCTGACGTTCGACGGCCGCCCGCACGTCCCGCTGGCCACCCTGCCCGGCATGCGCGAGCGGACCCTGACCCTGTCCAGCGCGGGCAAGACGTTCTCGTTCACCGGCTGGAAGGTCGGCTGGGCGACCGGGCCGGCCGACCTGGTGCTCAGCCTGATGGCCGCCAAGCAGTGGCTGACCTTCACCAACGCCGCGCCGCTGCAGCCGGCCGTGGCACACGCGCTGGAGCACGAGGAGGCGTTCTTCCACGGGCTGGCTGCGGAGCTGGAGGTCAAGCGGGACCTGCTCTGCACCGGTCTCGCCAAGCTCGACGTCGACGTGTTCGTTCCGGAGGCGACCTACTTCGTGCTCACCGACGTGCGCCGCTACGGCTGGCGCGACGCGACGGAGCTGTGCCTGGCGCTGCCGGAGCGGGCCGGTGTGGTGGCGATCCCGGCGCAGGCGTTCTACGACGACCAGGACGAGGGCCGGCACCTGGTGCGCTGGGCGTTCTGCAAGGAGACGCCGGTCCTCGAGGAGGGCGTGCGACGACTGCTCGCCGCCGACCTCCGCCGCTGATCACCAGACGTTGTCGCGCTCGTCCCTGTCGCGGTCCTGGTCCGGCGCGCCGCCCTGCTCGCGGGGGGCGGGCGGAGCAGCGGGCGGCTCTGCGCCGGTGCTGCCCGGGTAGGGCGGCTCCTGCGGTCCGGACGGCGGGGTCGGCGCCTGGGGGCCGAACGGCGCCTGCCCGGCGGGCGGCTGGCCGTAAGGCGCGTAGTAGCCGGCCGAGCGCGGAGCCCGCCCGGCGAACCAGTCGTTGGAGGCGGGCACCAGCAGCAGCGCGACGGTGACCCCGGCCGCGACGGTGACCAGCAGGCCGACCGGGAACGCGGCCAGCGAGAACAGCCCGGCGAACGCGGCCGAGACCGCGAGCAGCACCCGTGCCCAGTTCTGGCCGCGGTAGGCGAGCACCGCGAGCACCATCGAGGACAGGCACCAGAACACGATCACCACCCCGGCCACCCAGAGCACCCGGACCAGGTCGTCACCGCTCATGTTGAGGCGGGACACCCCGTCGTCCTGCTGGACGGCGCTGAGCAGCTGGTCGCGGACACCGGCGAGCATCGCCAGCATGCCGCCGTACAGCAGCACGGTGAGGCCCGAGAAGATCCAGGTCAGCCACGCGGCCGCGGTGACGGAACCCGGCCGCGCGCCCCGGCCGTGCGGCTGCTGCGCGTAGGGCCACGGGTTCTGCGGGGCGCCGTAGGCGGGCGGGGCAGGCCAGCCGCCCTGCGGGGTCTGCTGCTGGGCGTGGGGCTGCGTCGGCTGGCCGTAGGGCTGCCCGTGCTGCGGCGGGGCAGTGGGGTGCGCCGGTCCGCCGAACGGGTAGGGCGACGGCGCGGGCCGGTTGTCGGGGGTGCCCTCGGAGGGCACCGGGGCGTGCGGCGTCGCCCAGCCGGAGGCCGGGTGACTGGTGGGGGTGGGCACGTCGTGGCGCGGCTCGTCGCGGCCGTCCGCGGGCCGCTCGGAGCGCACCGGCTCGGCGAGCGGCCGCGGCGGCCGACCGGCGAACCAGTCGCGGGCCGGGGCGGTCCACAGCATCACGGCGGCGGCAGCGAGGACGATCGGCAGCACGCCCCCGGAGAAGGGCGCGGTGAAGAGCAGCACCGCGGCCGCGACGGAGAGCCCGATCCGGGCGCCGGCGTTGCCGAGCAGCACGTAGACGCCGAGCACGACGGCGGCAGCGGCGAGCGCGCCGTTGACGAGCACCATGCCGCGCAGGATCCGCAGCGTCTGGTCGACGCCGATGCCGAGGCCGTCACCGGGCGGACGGCGCAGGAACGCGCTCACCGCGTCGCGGGTGTCGGCGGAGCGCACCTGCCCCATCGCGTCGAACAGCGCCACCACGAGCAGCGCGGCGGCGACCACGGCCAGGACCCCGGCCACGGTCACCTGGCGGGGACGCGGATGGGCCTTCGATTCGCTCATGACGCCCATTCCACCATGCGCGGCCGACGGCTCACGCGCTGGCGGGCGCGAGCGTCAGCCCCGACCCGTCCGGGTCCACGTCGACGGCGACCCGGCCGCCGTCGAGCACCTGGCCGGCGAGCAGCAGCCGGGCCAACGGGTCCCCGATCGAGGTCTGCACCAGCCGGCGCAACGGGCGGGCTCCGTAGGCCGGGTCGTAGCCGGTCTCGGCGAGCCAGGCGTGCGCGGCCGGGCTGACCTCGACCGTGATCCGCCGGACCGCGAGCCGGCGACCGAGCTCGGCGACCTGCAGGTCGACGATGTGGGAGAGCTCGTCGCGGCTGAGCGCGTCGAACAGCACGACCTCGTCGAGCCGGTTGAGGAACTCCGGCTTGAACGACGAGCGCACGACCGCCATCACGGACTCACGCTTCTTCTCGTCGTCGAGCGTCGGGTCGACCAGGAACATCGAGCCCAGGTTGGAGGTCAGGATCAGCACCGTGCTGCGGAAGTCGACGGTGCGGCCCTGCCCGTCGGTGAGCCGGCCGTCGTCGAGCACCTGGAGCAGGATGTCGAAGACCTCCGGGTGCGCCTTCTCGACCTCGTCGAGCAGCACCACGCTGTAGGGCCGGCGCCGGACCGCCTCCGTGAGCTGGCCGCCCTCCTCGTAGCCGACGTAGCCGGGAGGCGCTCCGACGAGCCGGGCCACCGAGTGCTTCTCGGAGTACTCGCTCATGTCGATGCGCACGATGGCGCGCTCGTCGTCGAAGAGGAAGTCGGCCAGCGACTTGGCCAGCTCGGTCTTGCCGACGCCGGTCGGGCCGAGGAACAGGAACGACCCGGTGGGACGGTCCGGGTCGGCGATGCCGGCCCGGGACCGTCGTACGGCGTCCGAGACCGCGGTGACCGCGGCCCGCTGGCCGATCAGCCGCTCGCCGAGCACGTCCTCCATGCGCAGCAGCTTGGCGGTCTCGCCCTCGAGAAGGCGCCCGGTGGGGATCCCGGTCCAGGCCTCGACCACGTCGGCGATCTCCTCGGGGCCGACGGCCTCGCGCACCATCGGGTCCTCGACCGGCGTGGCCGTCTCGGCCTGCGCGATCTGCCGCTCCAGCGCGGGGATCTGGCCGTAGAGGATCTCGCTGGCCTTGGCGAGGTCGCCCTCGCGCTGGTGCCGCTCGGCCTCGATGCGGAGCTGGTCGATCCGCTTGCGCAGCTCGCCGGAGCCCTCGAGCGCGGCCTTCTCGCGCTCCCAGCGGGCCTCGAGACCGCGCAGCTCCTCCTCACGGTCGGCGAGGTCGGCGCGCAGCCGCTCCAGCCGGTCGCGGGAGGCCGCGTCGTCCTCGCGGGCCAGGGCCAGCTCCTCCATCTTCATCCGGTCCACCGACCGCCGGAGCTGGTCGATCTCGACGGGGCTGGACTCGATCTCCATGCGCAGCCGCGACGCGGACTCGTCGACGAGGTCGATCGCCTTGTCGGGCAGCTGCCGCCCGGAGATGTAGCGGTCGGACAGGGTGGCGGCCGCGACCAGCGCGGAGTCCTCGATGGTGACGCCGTGGTGGGCTTCGTACTTCTCCTTGAGCCCGCGCAGGATCGCCACGGTGTCCTCGACCGACGGCTCGCCGACGAAGACCTGCTGGAAGCGGCGCTCGAGCGCAGGGTCCTTCTCGATCCGCTCGCGGTACTCGTCGAGGGTGGTCGCGCCGATCATCCGCAGCTCGCCGCGGGCCAGCATCGGCTTGAGCATGTTGCCGGCGTCCATGGCGGAGTCGCCGCCGGCACCCGCGCCGACGACGGTGTGCAGCTCGTCGATGAACGTGATCACCTGGCCCTGCGCGGCCTTGATCTCCTCGAGCACGGCCTTGAGCCGCTCCTCGAACTCGCCGCGGTACTTCGCGCCGGCGACCATCGCGGCCAGGTCGAGCGAGAGCAGCCGACGGTTCTTCAGCGAGTCGGGCACGTCGCCGTCGACGATCCGCTGCGCGAGCCCCTCGACGACGGCGGTCTTGCCGACACCGGGCTCGCCGATGAGCACCGGGTTGTTCTTGGTGCGCCGGGACAGCACCTGCACGACCCGGCGGATCTCGGAGTCCCGGCCGATGACCGGGTCGATCGTGCCCTCGGCAGCTGCGGCGGTCAGGTCGAGGGCGTACTTCTCCAGCGCCTGGTAGGTGCCCTCGGGGTCCTTGCTGGTCACCTTGGTGGTGCCGCGCACGCTGGTCAGCGCACCGCGCAGCGCCTCGGCGGTGGCCCCGGCGTCGCGGAGCAGGACGGCTGCCGGCGACTCGACGGTGGCCAGCGCGACCAGCAGGTGCTCGGTGGAGGTGTAGTCGTCGCCCATCTCGGCGGCCATGTCACCGGCCTTGGCGAGCACCTGGATCGCGGCGCGCGAGTAGGACGGCGCACCGACCGTCGTACCGCTGACCGAGGGGAGCTTCTTGAGCTCGGCCTCGACGCGACCGCCGACGATCGCCGGCTGCGCCCCGACCGCGGTGAGCAGTGGGTGCACGATGCCCTCGGGCTGGGCGAGCAGCGCCGACAGCAGGTGCACCGCCTCGACCTGGGCGTGGCCGGCGGTGGCAGCGGCGGAGATCGCGGCGCTGATCGCCTCCTGGCTGCGGGTGGTGAACTTCGAGGCATCCATGGGTCTCTCCTGGGATCGAAGCGCGGACCGTCGGGGTCAGATCCGACGGCGCCAGACGGTGAGGGACTGGCCGGGGGCGGCGGGGTGCCGCACGGCCGGCAGGTTGGGCGTGGGGCGGTCCATGCTGGCGGCGAGCGCGGACCGGGTGGCCTCGAGCTCGGCCTCGAGCTCGGCGACGCGGTGCACCAGGGCGTCGGCGCGGTGCTCGAGCTCGAGGATCCGGCGCACCCCTTCGAGGCCGATGCCGTGGGCGGTGAGCTCGGCGACCTCGCGCAGCAGCTCGATGTCGCGCCAGGAGTAGCGGCGCCCGCCACCCCCGGTGCGGCCGGGGCTGACGATGCCGAGCCGGTCGTAGGAGCGCAGTGTCTGCGGGTGCAGGCCGGTCAGCTCCGCCGCCACCGAGATGACGTAGACGGGGACCTCCGGCCCAGGCTGCCCGGGGAGGCCGAAGCCGCGCCGGGCGCCGCTCACGACGCGCTCCCGGAGCCGAGCAGGTTGCGGCGCAGGTCGGTGTCGGCGGTCGCGGCCCGGTAGGCCTCGACCGCGGCGCGCGCCTCGTCGGAGAGCCGGGCCGGGACGTGCACGTCGACGGTGACCAGCAGGTCGCCCTTGTGGGCGTCGGAGCGGGTGACGCCGCGGCCGCGGACCCGGAACGTGCGGCCGTTGGGCGTGCCCGGCGGGATCTTCACCGTGACCGGGGAGCCGTGCAGGGTGGGCACCTTGATCTCGGCACCGAGCGCCGCCTCGTCGAAGCCGACCGGGACGGTGACGGTCAGGTTGTCGCCCTTGCGGCCGAACACCGGGTGCGGGGAGACCCGCACGGTGACGTAGAGGTCGCCGTCGGGACCGCCGCGCTCGCCGGGCGCGCCCTTGCCGCGCAGCCGGATCCGCTGCCCCTCCTTGACCCCCGCGGGGATCCGGGCGGTGATGGTGCGCGCGGACATCCCGCGCCCGGAGCCGTGGCAGGTCGGGCAGGCCTCGTCGTAGAGCAGCTGCCGGCCGCCGCACGTGGGGCAGGTCTCGGTCATCGCGAACGCGCCGCCGGTCGAGGCGGTGACCATCCCGGTGCCCTCGCACTCGGGGCAGATGTGCGGGGTGGTGCCGGGCTTGCCGCCGGTGCCGGAGCACTGCGGGCAGGGTGCGTCGGAGGTGAGCCGCAGGGACACCTGGACGCCCTCGATGGCGTCGGCGAAGCCGATCGTGGTCTCGGTCTCGACGTCGGCGCCGCGCTGCGGGGCCCGGGTGCGCTGCCGCCCGCCGCCGAACATGGTGCCGAAGATGTCGGCGAACGAGCCGCCGCCTCCACCCCCGCCGCCGGCACCGCCGCCGAACAGGTCGTTGACGTCGAAGGTGGTGCCGCCGCCCGGGGTCCGGTAGCCACCGCCACCGCCGCCACCGCCGAAGGGGCCGAAGCCGCCGCCGGCGTAGAGGGTGCGCATCTCGTCGTACTTCACGCGCTTGTCGGGGTCGCCGACGACGTCGTAGGCCTCGGCGATCTGCTTGAAGCGCTCCTCGGCGGCCTTGTCGCCGGGGTGCGAGTCGGGGTGGTTGGCGCGCGCGAGCGACCGGTAGGCCTTCTTGATGTCGGCCGCCGTGGCATCCTTCGCGACGCCCAGGACCTTGTAGAAGTCCTTGGTCGCCCAGTCGGCGTTGGTCATCCGCGCGCGCCTCCCTCCGTCGTCGTTCTCGGTCCTACTGCTGCGGGGTGTCCTCGACAGGATCCACGACGGTCACCTGCGCGGGCCGGACGACGCGCTCGCCGATCCGGTAGCCCGCCTTGACGATCGCCTGGCAGGTCGTGGTGGTGACGTCCGCCGAGTGCGCGTGCATGAGCGCCTCGTGCAGGTGCGGGTCGAACTCGTCGCCGGGGGCGCCGAACTTCACCAGCCCCTGCGCGGACACGCTGCGGTCCAGCGCGTCGGCGACGGCCTTGAAGCCGCCCTCGACCTCGCCGTGCTCCCGGGCCCGGTCGATGTCGTCGAGGACCGGCAGCAGCGAGGACAGGATCGCGTAGCGGGCATTCTCCTGCACCAGCTCGCGGTCGCGGTCGACGCGCTTCTTGTAGTTGGCGTACTCCGCCTGGACCCGCTTGAGGTCGTCGGTGAGCGCGGCGACGTGGATCTGGGCCTCGGCGAGGTCGGCCACGAGGTCGGTCGGGGTGTCGTTGGCTTGGTCGCGCTCGTCCTGCGCGTCGGCGCCGGCGGGGGTCTCCGGCTCCTGGGGCTCTCGGGGCTCAGCGGCCTCGGTCACGGGCTTCTCCAATGCTGGTGGGGATGAGGGGCGAGGCGGGCCGGGACGTCGTACGGCGTCCCGGCCCGCGCTGCGCGGGACCGGACGGGGCCTTACTTGGCCTCGTCGGTGCTGCCGGGCTGCTCGCCGTCCTCGTCCACGATCTCGGCGTCGACGACGTCCTCGTCGGCGTCGCCGGTGCCGGTCGTGCCACCGGCGGCGGCCGCGTCGGCCTCGCCGGCGGCGTACAACGCGGCCCCCATCTTCTGGCTCGACTCACCGAGCTTGGCGACGGCCGCCTCGATGGCGTCCTTGCCGGCCTCGGCGTCCTCGAGCACGGCCTTGAGCGCGTCGACGTCGGCCTGGACCTCGGTCTTCACCTCGTCGGGGACCTTGTCGCCGCTGTCGGCGAGGAACTTCTCGGTCGAGTAGACGAGGCCCTCGGCCTGGTTGCGGGTCTCCACGGCCTCCTTGCGGAGCCGGTCCTCCTCGGCGTACTGCTCGGCGTCCTTGACCATCTTGTCGATGTCCTCCTTCGACAGCGCGGAGCCGCCGGTGATGGTCATCGACTGCTCACGGCCGGTGCCGCGGTCCTTGGCGGACACGTGCACGATGCCGTTGGCGTCGATGTCGAAGGTGACCTCGATCTGCGGGACGCCGCGCGGGGCCGGGGGCAGGCCGGTCAGCTCGAAGTTGCCGAGCGACTGGTTCTGTGCCGCCATCTGACGCTCGCCCTGGTAGACCTGGATCATCACCGAGGGCTGGTTGTCGTCGGCGGTGGTGAAGACCTCGGAGCGCTTGGTCGGGATCGTGGTGTTGCGCTCGATGAGCCGCGTCATCACGCCGCCCTTGGTCTCGATGCCGAGGCTCAGCGGGGTCACGTCGAGGAGCAGGACGTCCTTGACCTCACCCTTGAGCACGCCGGCCTGCAGAGCCGCACCGACCGCGACGACCTCGTCGGGGTTGACGCCCTTGTTGGGCTCCTTGCCGCCGGTGAGGCTCTTGACGACCTCGGACACGGCCGGCATCCGGGTCGAGCCGCCGACCAGGATCACGTGGTCGATCGCGGAGACGTCGATGCCGGCGTCCTTGATGACCTGCTGGAACGGCGACTTGGTGCGGTCGAGCAGGTCCTGGGTCAGGCGCTGGAACTCGCCGCGGCTGATCTTCTCCTCGAAGTGCAGCGGGCCGGACTCGCCGTGGGTGATGTAGGGCAGGTGGATCGTGGTCTCGGAGGACGACGACAGCTCGATCTTCGCCTTCTCCGCGGCCTCCTGGAGGCGCTGCTTGGCGATCTTGTCGGCGCCGAGGTCGACCCCGTTGTTGTCCTTGAACTTCTTGACCATCCACTCGACGAGGCGCGCGTCCCAGTCGTCGCCACCGAGGTGGTTGTCGCCGGAGGTCGCCTTGACCTCGACCACGCCGTCGCCGATCTCGAGCAGGGACACGTCGAACGTGCCGCCACCGAGGTCGAAGACCAGCACGGTCTGGTCGGACTCCTTGTCCATGCCGTAGGCCAGCGCGGCCGCGGTCGGCTCGTTGACGATGCGGCTCACGTTGAGGCCCGCGATCTCGCCTGCCTCCTTCGTGGCCTGGCGCTGCGCGTCGGAGAAGTAGGCCGGCACGGTGATGACCGCGTCGGTCACCGTCTCGCCGAGGTAGGCCTCGGCGTCGCGCTTGAGCTTCTGCAGCACGAACGCGGAGATCTGCTGCGGGGTGAACGTCTTGTCGTCGACCTGGGTCTTCCAGTCGGTGCCCATGTGACGCTTGACGGAGCGGATGGTGCGGTCGACGTTGGTGACGGCCTGGCGCTTGGCCACCTCACCGACGAGGACCTCGCCGCTCTTGGCGAACGCGACGACGGACGGCGTGGTGCGCGCACCCTCGGCGTTCGCGATGACGGTGGGCTCCCCACCCTCCAGGACGGAGACGACGGAGTTCGTCGTTCCGAGGTCAATACCGACCGCACGAGCCATGTTGCCTACCTCCATGTTGCGTGCCCGCGCCGCGCTTCCGCAGCCGGGACTCTTGTCTTCAGATCAGGGGGACGGACCAACGGTGACCCGCCGACGTCGAGTCTGTCAAACAACTTGAGTCCGTTCAACTCAACTCTTGTCATGGGGTTCAACGCAACACCCTCGCCCCGAGTTCCCACCGGTTCCCGGTTCTCCGTTGAGTCGTCACTCCGGTCCCGTTGAGTCGTCAGTCGCGGCGTTCACACCCGCCCCACGGACCCCGGGAAACTTTTCGGACTCACGCGTAACCCCTTCCCCGCGCCGTCGTTGTCGCGCCGGACGGCGCACCCCTTCACCAGGCCGTCCCGCTGCCGACGCGGCCGGGTCCCGGACGTCGTACGGCGCGACCCGACGAACGAACAGGCACCTTCGTGACCCTCTCTGCCCCGACCCGGGTGCGCTCGCGCGCCGCCCGGGTGCTGACCACCCTCGGTCTGCTGGCCGGCACCGTCGGCCTCGGCGTGGCCGTCGCCGGCCCGGCCTCCGCGCACCACCCGACGATCACCGCCACCACCGACTGCTCTGGCAGCGTCGCCTGGACCTCCACCGCGTGGGACGGCACCTCCGGCTCCGACCACGACGCGTCGCGCACCAACGACAAGGTGCAGATCTCCTACCGGCTCGACGATCAGGACACCTGGACGCCGGTGACCGAGGGCGCCTACACCAAGGACGACGACTTCTCCTTCGGCGGCCACGTCGACCTCAAGCCGCTGCCGCAGACCATCGAGCTGCGCGCCTACACCGCGGCGGACTGGGGCAACGGCGCTTCGGGCGGTCAGACCACCAGCACCGGCGCCCTGCCGTTCAGCAACTGCGCACCGGCGGCCGAGGCCAAGCCGACCGCCGACGTGCAGGCCGACTGCGGTGGCTACCAGGTGGCGCTGGCCAACAAGAGAGGCACCGCGGACGCCGAGTTCACCGTGACGCTGCCCGACGGCACCACCGAGAAGGTCACCGTGCCCGCCGGCGGCGAGGCCAACCGCACCTACCCGGCGCCCGCCAACGGCGACACCGGCACCGTGACGGTCTCCTCGGGCGACACGCAGCTCGTGTCGAAGGAGTTCACCGCCGACTGCACCTCGCCGGCCCCGGCCGCGACCGTCGACGCGGACTGCACCGGCTTCACGGTGCACCTCGACAACACCGCGGGCACCGAGCCGGCGACGTTCACCATCACCAAGGTCGACGGCACCACCGAGGACGTCGTGGTCGTCGCGGCGGGCACCGACGAGAAGACCTTCCCGGCTCCGACCGAGGGCGAGACCGGCACCGTGGCTGTCGCCTCGGCCGGCGAGACGATCGCGGACAGCACCTTCGAGGCCGTCTGCGCAGCGACCCCGAGCCCCTCGGCGTCGCCGACCGTGGCCGGGGTGCAGGAGGTTCGTGACCAGCCCTCCGCGTCCGCGACCCCTGTCCCGTCCGCGGCCGACCTGCCCAACACCGGCAACCCGGTCAACCCGTGGGTGCTCGGCGCCGGCGCTGCCCTGGTGCTCGTCGGTGGCGGCGTGATGCTGCTGCGTCGCCGTCGCGCCAACTGACCCACCCGCTCCGTCGCGCGGCCCCCGTCGTACTCCGGCGGGGGCCGTTGGCGTCGTACGGCGTCAGGAGACGGTGACGCGGACCTCGTTGGAGTGCTTGTCGGTGGCGTGGTCGACGACACGGAAGCGCTGCAGGCCGGCGCGGCTCGTCGAGATCCAGGTGTGGAAGCTGCCGCCCGAGACCGTCGCGCTGACCGGGAAGTCCGACCAGCCGTTCTCGAAGCGCTGCACGGTGACCGTGTGCCCCTCGCCGGCCTGGAACACGCCGTTGAGGTCGATCCGGCCGCCCGGACCGACCTGGCTCGGCGAGGCCTGCAGGGTGATCACCTTGGGCTGCTTCGACGCCGTGGCGGGACTCGGCTCGTCCGTGGGCGTCGTCGGCGTCTCGGTCTCGACGGGGACCGGGGTGGTGTCGGTGTTCTTCGTCGGCGACAGCGACGGCAGGTAGAGGCTCGGCCTCACCGAGGCGCCCCCAGCCGTGCTCTCGATGCCGCTCATCGAGGCGGCGCCGAGCGCGACCACGCTCATCACGCCCCCGACGAGCAGGGCCACGGCGAGCAGCGCACCGAGCCCGACGAGGAGCTGTCGGCTCGGGGAGTCGTCGTCGTCGCGGGGCATGGTTCGATTTTGCGGTACGGGCGCCGTGGAGGCGAAATCGTTGCGTGCACCCGTGGTGAACGCAACAGGACTGTCCGGGGTCGCTCCTACGATGAGCGCATGAGCACGAGTCCTGCCGACATGATGGCCGCCGTCACCGCGTCGATGCGGTCGCGGACCCGCCGCAACCTCTCCGAGTGGGTGGCACTCGTGCAGGCGCTCGGCGACGACGTGAGCGTCGAGGGGCGTGGGGGCTACACGCCGTTCGTGCGGCGTCGCCAGTTCGCGGCGGTCGCGGCCGCCACCCGGACCCGCGTCGACCTCGGCCTGCGCTTCCCGACGGCGCCGGAGTCGCCGCTGCTCACGGCCTCGACCGGGCCGGGGCAGTCGACGCACAAGGTCGGCCTGTCCTCCCCCGAGGAGGTCACCGCGGAGGTGGAGGAGCTGCTGGCCGCGGCCTACGCCCAGAACGGCTGACGGGCAGCCGCAGGGTGAGCACGGCGCCGCTGCTGCCGTCGTCGCGGTTGTCGGCGTCCACCCGTCCGTCGTGCGCGGCCGCCACGTCGGCGACCAGCGCGAGCCCGATGCCGTAGTGCCGTCGCCCGTCCGGGGACGCCTCCGCCCGGGCACTGGTGAACCGTTCGAACATCCGGGGCGCCACGTCGGCGCTGATCCCGGGACCGTCGTCGGTGACCCGGACCCGGGCCACGCCCGCCTGTCGGTCGACCGCTACCTCGACGCGGGCGGTGGCGTGCCCGACCGCGTTGTCGACGAGCGCGGTGAGCGCCCGGCGCAGGGCCGCGGGCACCCCGGCGACGTGCACCTCGCCGTCCGCGACCAGGTCCAGCGAGACACCGCGCTCGTGGGCGGAGGCGCGGGCCGCAGCCAGGCACTCGCGGGCCAGGCCGGTCAGCTCGACGTCGCTGCGGGCCGCGGCGCTGCGGGTGTCGGCGGCCACCAGCAGGTCGTCGAGCAGCTCGGTCAGGACCCGGGTGTCGCCGAGGATGCCGTCGAGCTCGGCGGTGCGCTCACCGCGGGACCGGGCCCGGCGCACCGCGAGCTGGACCCGGGTGCTGAGCAGGGTCAACGGGGTGCGCAGCTCGTGGCTCGCGTCGGCGACGAAGCGCCGCTGCAGCGCGACCGTCTCGGCGAGCGGCCGGACCGCCCGTCTCGCCAGCCAGCCCGCCACCAGTGCCGCGAGCAGCACACCCACGCCACCGGCCTCGAGCAGCGCCGTCAGCACCCGGTCCCGGGCCTGCTCGGCCTGCTGCCGGTCCACCACGGCCTGGGTGACCCGGTCGCCGACCCTGGCGGTGCGGACGGTGAAGTCGTGGCCACGGACCCGCACGTCGTCCTGCCGGGTACGTCCGTCGCGGCGGACCGCGGCGATCATCGCCTCGTCCGGGAGCCCGCGTGGCATCGCGGCCGAGACGCTGCGCCCACTCGGCGTCACCACCGCGACCAGCACCCCCGGCGGCGCCTCGCTGGCCTTGTCCAGGTTGGCGATCGTGCGCCTCAGCAGGGCATCGGTGTCCGCCGCGGTCGAGCGCGAGTAGGCGAGCACCAGCACCGCGCTGACCACGGCCAGCACCCCGAGCACCAGCAGGCCGGTCTGCACGCCGAGCAGCCGGGACGTGCCGCGGACGTCCCCGCCGTCGCGGGTCATCCGCGCCCGACCCGGTAGCCGAGGCCGCGCACCGTCTCCACGACGCCCCGGCCGAGCTTGCGCCGCAGGTAGTGCACGTAGGTGTCGACGACACCCTCGTCGGCCGCGTCCTCGAACACCGACGCGAGCAGGTCGCGGCGGCTGAACACCCGCCGCGGGCTGCCGGCCAGCGCCGCGAGCAGCACCGACTCGCGCTCGGAGAGCAGCACCTCGTCGCGGCCCCGGGACACCGTGCGGGTGGCCGGGTCGAGCGTTCCACCGGGCACGTCCAGCACCACCGACCTGTCGTCGTACCTCCGGAGCAGGGCACGCAGCCGGGCCAGCAGCTCGTCGACGTCGAAGGGCTTGCCGAGGTAGTCCTCGGCGCCGGCGTCGAGCCCCTCGACGCGGTCGCGCGGGTTGCCGAGGGCGGACAGCACCAGGGCGGGGGTACGGCGCCCGCGGGACCGGAGCCGGCCGAGCAGGTCGAGACCGTCGAGGGCCGGGAGCCCCCGATCGAGCAGCCACAGGTCGTGGTCGTGGGTGAGCCCGAGGTGCAGGCCGCGCTGGCCGTCGGGCGCGTGCTCGACGTCGTACCCCTCGACCGAGAGCAGCTCCACGAGCATGGCCGCGAGCTGCGGGTCGTCCTCGACCAGCAGCAGGCGCGGCGCGGGGTCCATCCGCCCAGGATAGGGAGCGGTCAGCTGCCGCCGCCGGACGCGGACGCGGTGTCACCCCACGCGGACTCGGCACCGCTGTGACCGATCAGCACGACCTGGACGGTGGTGCCGAGCGCGGCCACGACCGAGACGACCGCGGCCGCGATGAACAGGCCACGCTGGGCCTTGTCGGCGTTGCGGGTGGCCCACCAGACGCCGGCAGCGCCCACGAGCAGCGGGACCACCCACCAGATCAGCATGTCGGCAAGCTGGGAGTGCTGCTCGATCAGCTTCGAGTGGCCGACCATGTGCTCGAGGCCCTCACCGCTCGAGGTGCTGATCGGGGTCAGGATGACCGCGACCAGCGCCAGCGCAGGCGGCAGGATCCCCGCCCAGGACCGGAAGCGTCCGTTGAGCGCGGCGAGCAGGGTGGTCAGCGCCGCCAGCGGGACGAGCACGACGGTCGCGTGCACGACGAGCGGGTGAAGCGGCAGGCCGAAGATCGTGTCCAGCATGGGTGCCCTCTCTGGAGTGGTCAGGCCACCATCGTTCCCGCGGATTCTTCGAGCAGCCTTAGAGATCGCGACCTCTTAGAAGCCGTGCTCAGAGGCGGGGGTGGACGACGACCCGGGCGCCGTGGCGGGGCACGCTGGTGATGTTGCGGACCTTCGGGTGCTCGCGCGGCCCCTCGGGCAGCCGGATGTCGTAACGGGAGAGCACCTCGCGCAGCACCGCGACCCCTTCCATCAGCGAGAAGCCGGCACCGATGCAGCGCCGTACCCCACCGCCGAACGGGATCCAGGTGTTCGGGGCGACCTCGCCGTCGAGGAACCGCTGTGGGCGGAACCGCTCGGGCTCGGCGTGGTTGTCCTCGCGGGCGTGGCTGATCAGGATCGAGGGGCCGACGTTGGTGCCCTTCGGCAGGTCGCGGCCACCGATCGTCACCGGCTCCATCAGGTGCCGGACCACCATCGGGATCACCGGGTGCAGCCGCATCGACTCCTTGAGCACCGCCTCGAGGTAGTCGTCGTCGCCCTCGTCGGCGGCCTTCTGCGCCCAGGCGAGCTGGCGCGGGTCGCGGCCGAGCTCGAACAGCGCCCACGACAGCGCGGTCGCAGTGGTCTCGTGGCCGGCGAGCAGCAGCGTGACCAGCTGGTCGCGAAGCTCGTTGTCGGCGATCGGCTGCTCGCCGTCGGTGCCGACGCGCAGCAGCTGCGAGAGCACGTCGGTGCGGGTGTCCAGGTCGGGGGCGTTGCGGCGCTCGGCGATCTCGGCGTACATCACCGTGTCGAGCGCGCGCTGGTTGTCGACGGTGGCCTTCCAGGGCCCGAACTTCTGCAGGAACGGGTAGCCCCAGCCGAGGAGCACCGCCGGGTTGATGTCCACGGTCTTGTTGACCAGCGGCCGCAGCTGCGCCAGCCGGCGCTCGTCGGTGACGCCGAAGACCACGCGCAGGATCACCTCGAGGGTGAGGGAGTTCATCCGGTCCAGCGAGCGGAACGGCGTGCCGGGCGTCCAGCCCTCGACCTCGTCCTTGGCGATGTTCGTCACCAAGGACTCGTAGCCACGCAGCGCGGCACCGTTGAACGCGGGCATCAGCAGCTTGCGGGCGCGCTTGTGCTCCGTGGAGTCCTGGAGCAGCAGCGAGTGCTCGCCCATGATCGGCCCGAGGATCGCGTTCCCCTTGCCTGCATGGAAGATCTCGGGGTCGCCGGCGAAGATCTCCTTCGCGTGCTCGGGCCGGGTGAACAGCACCAGCGCCGACCCGGCCGGCATGATCCGGACCGTGAAGACGTCGCCGTAGCGCCGGTGCATCGCCGGCACGAACTGGTGCCGGAACCGGACCAGCGCGATGCTCTGCAGCAGCGCCGGCCAGCGCGGCCCCGGCGGCAGGTCCTTGCTCGGGATCGCCGGCACCCGCCCGGCGTTGAAAGGCTTCATCCGGGCGAATCGCTCGTCCGTCGCGGTCGTCATGCCATCACATCCCCGAAAAGTAGAACCGGTTTCGCATACTACGGGTATGCAGTGGTGCGCGTCACCCACGGGGCGCGGGACGTTTACCAGGGTATGTAGGCGATCTGCCGCTCCCCATGGTGAATTCCCCAAGGGAAGCGGCAGTTTCTCGACATCACCTGGTAAACCGTCGCCGGCCTACAGCAGGCCGTCGCGCCGCGCGATGGCGGCGGCCTCGGTGCGACCCCCGGCGCCGAGCTTGGCGAGGATGTTCGAGACGTGCACGCTCACGGTCTTGGTCGAGATGAACAGCTGGGCGGCGATCTCGCCGTTGCTGCGGCCCTGGGCGACCAGGGCGAGAATCTCCTTCTCGCGCGCGGTCAGGGCGCCGGGGGCACCCCCCGCCTCCCGCCGTACGGCGCCTGCTGCGGCCAGCTCCGCGAGCAGCGGGGCCGCACCCAGACGGCGCGCTGTCTCGCGGGCCGGCCCGGCCACCTCGCGGGACCCGGCGGTCCGGCCGGCGGCGCGCAGCACGGCGGCGAGCCGGGCCTGGGAGCGGGCGGTCTCGTAGGCGTGGCCCAGCGCCTCGAACGCGGTCGCGGACTCCTGCCAGGCCGCGACGAGCTGGTCCTCGTCGGGGGCGTCGACGCCGGCGAGCCAGCGCAGCCGGAGGTCCTCGGCGCGTACCCGTGCCAGCCAGGCCTGACCTTCAGGGCCCAGCGGACGCTTCCGCCTGGCCACCCGGGCCTGCGCGGCGTCGACGGCCCGGAGCAGCGTCGGCGCGCGGGCGGCCAGGGCGGCACGTTCGGCGGCAGGAGCGGCACCGGCCGCGTCGGCGAGCTGGCCCAGCAGCAGCCCGGACAGCCTGATGCGGGCCTGGAAGTGCTCCGACCACAACCGGCTCAGCAGCACGACCAGGTCGTCGTGGACCCGGACCGCGGCCTCGAGGTCACCGCCCTGCCCGGCGAGGTCGATCCCGGCGGACCCGGCCAGCAGCGCCAGCAGGCCGTCGCGCTCCCAGAGCGGGCGCAGCTGCTCGAGCGTCTCGGCGGCCACCGGCTCGCCGCGGCCGACCTGGACCTGCGCAGCGGTGGCGCGCAGCAGCCCCTCGGCGACCGGCGGCGGCACCTCGCCGGCGGTGTCGCTGATCCGCAGCGCCTCGTCCCACTCCCCGCGCTGGTAGGCGACCAGCGCCCCCATGAACCGCGCGTCGAAGCCGTACGGCGCCCAGGGCCGTCCCGCGTCGCGGGCGTCCTGCGCGGACGCGGCGTAGGCGGCCTGGGCCTGGGCCAGCTCGCCGTGCTCGTGGTGCAGGCCGCCGAGCAGGAAGTGCCCCCGCATGGCGGCCTGGAGGTCGCCGTCACGGACCGCCTGGGCCACGATCTGCTCCAGCGACCGGCGGGCCGCGTCGGGGTCGCCGGTGCGGTGGTCGACGCCGGCCAGGGTGGTGGTGGCGTCGGCGACGGTGGGTGCCAGGTCGAGCTTCTGGGCCAGGCCGAGCGCCTCGGTGGCATAGCGGGTGGCCTCCTCGTCACGACCCCACTCGGCGTGTGCACGGGCCGCCACCGCGAGCACCTTGGCACGCAGCACCGACGGCTCGTCGGGGAGCAGGGTGAGCGCCTCGATGACGGCCTCGAGGGCGCCGTCGGGCCGCTCGGTGAGCAGGGCGGCGTTCGCCATCGCCATCAGCAGCCGGGCCCGTCGCTCCGGCGCGGCGTCCTGCTCCAGCGTGCGCAGCTGGTCGACGACGATCTTGCGGGCCCGGTCCGGGTGCCCCGAGGCGACCACGGCGTCGGCAGTCCGGGCCACCAAGGTCACCCGGTCCACGTCGTCGCAGTCGTCACGGTCGGCCAGCATCTCCAGCGCCGTCTCGTAGTGCCGGGCGGCCTCGTCCGGACCGCCCACCGACATCGCCTCGTCGCCGGCCTCGACGCTGGCGCGCAGCGCGGTCGGCACGTCGTGGGCGGCCCGCGCGTGCCGGGCCAGCTCGGCGGCGGTGCCCTCGACCCGGTGGTCGCGCAGCGCGGTCGCGTAGGCAGCGTGCAGGCGGACCCGCTCGCCCGGCAGCAGGTCGTCGTAGACCGCCTCGGCGAGCAGGGCGTGCCGGAACGCGTAGGAGTCGGCGCCGGTGCGGACCAGGACGTTCTGCTCGACGGCGTCGCGCAGGGCCGCGTCGAGGCGACCCGGGTCGAGCTCGACGACGGCGGCCAGCAGCGGGTGCGAGACCCGCCGTCCGGCGCAGGCGGCAGCCCGTACGACGGTCCGGGCGTCGTCGCCGAGCCGGTCCAGGCGCACCAGCAGCACGTCGGCGAGCCCCCAGGGCAGCGCGTGCTCGGGCGCGCCCTGCTCGGCGGCGCCGACGAGCTCCTCGGCGAAGAAGGCGTTGCCCTCGGCGCGGGCCACGATCGCGTGCACGTCGCTCTCCTGGATCGGGCCTGCGTGCAGGGCGCGCACCAGGCGCCGTACGTCGGCCTCGGGGAGCGGGTCGAGCTGGACCCGCTGGACGCCGGGCACCCGAACCCACTCGGCGACGGTGGCGCGCAGCGGATGCCGGCGGTGCAGGTCGTCGCTGCGGTAGGAGACGACGACGGCGACCGGGCCGGTGAACGAGCGGGAGAACAGGAAGCTGAGCAGGTCGCGGGTGGACCGGTCGGCCCAGTGCGCGTCCTCGACGACCACGAGCAGCGGCCGGGTCTCGGCGAGCTCCTCGAGGGCGGAGTGCACGGCGTCGAACAGGTCGCCGCGGTCCAGGCTCTCGACGGCGCCGCCCGCGACGCCGGAGAGCAGCCGACGGCCGGGCTGCAGGTGGGCGAGCGCCGGCCGGTCACCGACCAGCCGGGCGGTGCCGTCGGGGTCGGCGAGCGCGAGCCGCCCGAAGACCTCGGTGAACGGCAGGTAGGGCAGCGCGCTGTCCCCGAAGTCCAGGCAGTGCCCGACGACGCTGCGCCAGCCCGCCTCGGTGGCGCGGCCCACCAGCTCGGCCAGCAGCCGGGTCTTGCCGACCCCGGCGTCCCCGGCGAGCAGCACGGAGCGCGACCGCGGCTCGCCGGCCAGACCGAGCTGGTCGGTCAGCTGGTGGAGCTCGCGGTCGCGCCCCTGCAGGGGCTGCATCGCGTTACGGTCCAGGGCCACGGCGCCCATCATGGTGGCAACGGACGGCTGCGTCTCCGGGATTGGGTGCGGCGGCCGGGCGAGTGCCGTCACGCGACCGCGACGGGACGCCGGTGCGGCAGCGGCAGCCGGATCCCGTGCCGGCGCCGTACGTGGTGCCGGCGGGGGTGACGGGAGTAGGAGTCGCGCACCCGCTGCTGGCGGTAGGCGACCTCGGCGGACAGGAACGGCTCTGCGATCGGGTACATCTGGATCTCCTCGGTTTCGATGAGTCGATCCTGCGTTCCTGAGGCAGGGCCGCACATCGGGAGAGATCCCTATCCCTGCCGGCGGGCCTGAGGGCTACCTCAGACCCACCGTACGGCGCCTCAGCAGCCGCCGTAGCTCGGATAGCCCTGCACCTGGCAGCCCGGCTTCTTGGTGTCGTCGTCCTGGAAGTCCCAGACGAACGAGCCCTCGTTGAGCGGCGCCTCGATCGTGGCGCGGCCGATCACGACGACCTTGCACGGGTTCTGGGTCCGCTCCTTCTTGACCAGGAACCGCTGCACCCGCGCCCAGCGCATCTCGCGCGCGGTCTTGGCCTTGGGGATCTTCACGGAGTAGGACTCGGTCAGGGAGTACTTCTTCGTGGTCGCGACGTCGTCGGTGTGCGTGTGCTGGTAGTTGTAGGACGCCTTGATCGGGCCCCACTCCGCGCCGACGTCGATCGTGTGCGTCGAGGTGGTGATGGTCCGGTAGGTCTTGCTGGTCGACGACCCCTTCGCGATGGTCACCGTCTGGCCGCCGTTGGCCCAGTCGGAGTGCATCGTGGTGGCGCGGTAGTAGCGGCCGAGCTTGGTGAACGAGTAGTAGGTCGTGCCCGCCGGGTCGCAGCCGGCCGAGGCCGGACCGCTCGCGGCGACGACCCAGGCCAGCATGGCGACGACCAGACCGAGCGCACTGCACGCGGCGATGACGATCTTCTTCATGAGACTCCCCCAGTGAACGTGCTGATTGGCTGCGAGAGACTACCCCGGCGTGACGTGGCTCACACCTGCCCCGCCCGCTCGGCGGTCAGCGGGTGGGGCGGCCGCCGACCAGGACCTCCTGGACCAGCGGGACGCCCGGCCGGTAGGCGAGGTGTACGGCGCTGGGCGCGTCGAGCACGACGAGGTCGGCGCGGGCACCGACCCGCAGGTGCCCGACGTCGTCGCGACGCAGGGCGCGGGCCCCGCCGAGGGTGGCCGCGCGGACCGCCTCGGCCGGGGAGAGCCCCATCTCCCGGACCGCGAGCGCGATGCAGAACGGCAGCGACGACGTGTAGCAGGAGCCCGGGTTGCAGTCGCTCGCGATCGCGACCTGCACTCCGGCGTCGAGGAGCCGGCGACCGTCGGGGTAGGGGTGCCGGGTGGAGAACTCGACGCCCGGGAGCAGGGTCGCGACGGTGCCGGACGAGGCGAGCGCGTCCACGTCGGCGTCGGCGAGGTAGGTGCAGTGGTCCACGGCCGCGAGGCCGAGCTCGCAGGCGAGGCGCACTCCCCCGCCGTAGGTCAGCTGGTTGGCGTGCAGCCGGCCCTCGAGCCCGCGCTCCCTGCCGGCCGCCAGGACGGCCCGGGCCTGCTCGACGTCGAACGCGCCCTCCTCGCAGAACACGTCGATCCAGCGCGCGTGCGGCGCGCAGGCGTCGAGCATCGGGCCGGTCACCAGCGCGACGTAGTCCTCGACGGTCGTCCCGTCGGGCACCACGTGCGCGCCGAGGAAGGTGGTCTCCTCGGTGACCTGGCGAGCGATTGCCAAGGACCTGGCCTCGTCGCGGACGCTCAGCCCGTAGCCGCTCTTGACCTCCACCGTGGTGGTCCCCTGGCGACCCATCTCGGCGACCAGCCGGGCCAGGTTGGCGCTCAGCAGCTCGTCGGTCGCCGCCCGGGTCGCGGCCACGGTGGTGCGGATTCCCCCTGCGCTGTAAGGGGTTCCGGTCATCCGGGCTGCGAACTCCTCGGCCCGGTCGCCCGCGAAGACGAGGTGGCTGTGCGAGTCCACGAAGCCCGGCAGCACGGCACGTCCGGCGGCGTCGTACGACGTGTCCGCAGGCGGTGCCTGGAGTGCGGGACCGGTCCAGGCGACGCGGCCGTTCTCGACGACGACGGCGGCGTCGCGCAGCGGGCCGCCGTGCGCCTCGTCGTGGGTGGTGAGCTCGCCGATGCCGGTGAGCAGCAGGCTGGTCATCGGTCCTCCCAGAGGTCGCGGATCACGGCGTCGAGCTCGGCGCCGGCGGCGCGGGCGCTGTCGGCGTCGGCGACCACGCGGCCGTCGCTGATCACCCGGACGACGTCGGCGCCGGTGGCGGCGAAGACGGCGGTGGTCTCGTCGGCCCCGGTGCCCGCCGTGCGCACGCTCGCGGTGTCGAGGGTGACCAGGTCGGCACGGGCGCCGACCGCGATCACGCCGGCGTCGGGGAAGCCGAGCGAGCGGTGCCCGTCGTGGGTGGCCGCGGCCAGGAGCTCGGCTGCCGACCAGTGCCCGCGCTCCTGCGAGGCGAGCCGCTCGTCCAGCTCGACGCCCCGCATCTCCTCGAAGAGGTCGACCACCGCGTGGCTGTCGGAGCCGAGCGTGAGCACGGCGCCCGCCGCGTCGAGTGCGCGGGAGGGCCCGATGCCGTCGCCGAGGTCGCGCTCGGTGGTCGGGCAGAAGCAGGCGTAGGACGACGCGCCGCCGAGCAGGGCCACGTCCTCGGCCTCGAGGTGGGTCGCGTGCACGGCCGAGGTGCCGGAGCCGAGCGCGCCGGCGTCGGCGAGCACCTGGGTGGGGGTGCGGCCGTAGGCCTTCTGGCAGGCCTCGTTCTCGGCGACCTGCTCGGACAGGTGCACGTGCAGCGGCACGTGCTGCGTGCGCGCCCAGCCGGCCACGACCGGGATGTCATCGGCCGGCACGGCCCGCACCGAGTGCACCGCGGCGCCGATCACGACGCCGCCCGGCTGGGCGCCCCCGACCGCAGCGTGCAGCTCCCCGACGCGGTCGGCCCAGACCTCGGCACCGCCGTCGCTGAAGCGGACCTGCACGCCCTCGGGCTCGCGGAACATCCCCGCGGTCAGGTAGCACGCGTCGAGCAGCGCGATCCGGATCCGCGCGTCCTCTGCCGCGGCGAGCAGGGCGTGCCCCATCGCGTTGCGGTCGTCGTACGGCGTCCCGTCCGGGCCGTGGTGGAGGTAGTGGAACTCGCCGACGGAGGTGATGCCGGTCGCCACCATCTCACGGAAGACCGCCCGGGCGAGCCGGTGGTAGGAGTCCGGGTCGAGGCGCGCGGCGACGTCGTACATCCGCTCACGCCAGGTCCAGAACGTGCCGCGCTCGCGCTGGGTGCGGCCACGCAGGGCCCGGTGGAACGCGTGGCTGTGGCAGTTCGCGAGGCCGGGAATCGTCAAGCCTGCAACACGTTCGGCGTCACCGGGCTCGGCGTCGGGACGGACGTCGACGAACCGGCCGCCGTCGATGTCGACGAGCACGCCGTCACGGGTGGCGCCGTCCACCCACGCGCGTTCGAGCCAGAGCCTCATGCGGTCAGATCCTCCAGCACGTCGGCCAGCGCCGCGACCCCGGCGAGGCAGTCGGGGGTCTCGGCGTGCTCGTCGGGCGAGTGCGAGACACCGGTCGGGTTGCGCACGAACAGCATCGCGGTCGGGATCCCGGCGGCGGAGAGCACCCCGGCGTCGTGGCCGGCCATCGTCGGCAGCACCGGCCAGGCCCGCGGTCCCGCGAGCCGGGCGGCCAGGTCGGGGTCGAAGAGTACGGCGCCCGAGACCGACTCGGCGGTCACGGTCAGACGGGTGCCGTCGCGGCCGGCGCGCTCCTGCGCGAGCCGCTCCACGTCGGCGAGCAGCTGCTCGAGGTGGTCGACCGTCCCGGCGCGCGCGTCCAGCCAGGCGGTGACCTGCGAGGGCACGGCGTTGGTGCCGTTGGGCCGCACGTCGACGCGGCCGAACGTGGCCCGCTGGCCGCCGAGCCGGGCCTGCTTGTTGGCGGCGAGCACCGTCATGGCATAGCTGAGCATCGGGTCGCGACGGTCCTCCATCCGCGTCGTGCCGGCATGGTTGGCCTCACCGGTGAAGTCGAACCGGTAGCGCCCGTGCGGCCAGATCCCGCTCGCCACCCCGACGGGCTGGTCCCGGTCGACGAGGTCGCGGCCCTGCTCGACGTGCAGCTCCACGAAGGTGCCGACGTCGCGCAGCAGGTCGGCGTCGCCGGTCGCGACGTGTGCCATGGCGTCCTCCAGCGCTACGCCGTCGCGGTCGGTCAGGGACCGCGCTGCTTCCCAGGTCGTGGCACCCGTGGCGAGCCGGGATCCCAGGCAGGCAAGGCCGAACCGCGACCCCTCCTCCTCGGCGAAGACCCCGATGCCCAGCGGCCTGCCCGGCGCGAAGTCCCGGTCCCGGAGCACGTCGAGCGCGGCGAGCGCGCTCACCACGCCCAGCGGGCCGTCGTACGCCCCACCGTCGAGGACCGAGTCGAGGTGCGAGCCGGTGAGCACTGCGGGCCCACCCGCCGGGACGTCCCACCACGCGACCGTGTTGCCCCACCGGTCGGTCTCCAGGCGCAGCCCACGCGCCTGCGCCTGCTCGCGGAACCAGGCCAGCGCCTCGCGCTCGGCCGCGGCGAACGGCTGCCGGAAGTAGCCGCCGCTCGTCGCCGAACGACCCACGGGCGCGAGGTCGCGCCACATCTGCTCGAAGTCAGGCACAGGCATGATCGTCTCCATGGAGTTCCGAGAGGTGGTGCGCCGGCGGCGCATGGTGCGGCGTTTCGACCCGGACCGGCCGGTCGACCCGGCCGTGGTGGACCTGATGCTCGAGCACGCGGTCCACGCCCCGAGTGCGGGGTTCAGCCAGGGCTGGGCGTTCCTGGTGCTCGACACCCCGGCCGACGTCGCACGCTTCTGGTCCGCGACCAGTGACCCCGAGGCGGACAACACCTGGCTGCGCGGCATGCGTACGGCGCCCGTGGTCGTCGTACCCCTGTCCAGCAAGGCTGCCTACCTGGACCGCTACGCCGAGCCGGACAAGGGCTGGACGGACCGGGACGAGGCCCGCTGGCCGGTGCCCTACTGGCACGTGGACGCGGGGATGGCGTCCCTGCTGGTGCTGCTGACCGCGGTCGACGAGGGGCTGGGAGCCTGCTTCTTCGGCGTGCCGCCCGAACGTCTCGCGGGCTTCCGGGCGGAGTTCGGCGTGCCCGACGACCACACGCCCGTGGGCGCGATCGCGGTGGGCCACCGGCTGCCCGACACCGGCTCGGCCGGGTCTCCGCGCCGTCGCAGCCGTCGTCCCACCGCCGAGGTCGTGCACCGCGGCGGCTGGTGAGGCGTTGCCTAGAATGGCGCCGGGGTGATCGTGATGACCGACGAGGACCAGCGGCTGCACCGGGCCGCCGTGACCAAGGCGTCCCACCACGTGCCGGAGCCGGCCGTCGAGGAGGACGAGCCGGACGACGCGCCGGCCCAGCGGATGGAGCAGCAGACCCTGTGGGTCGACCTGCAGATCCGCAGGGCCATGGAGCGCGGGGAGTTCGACGACCTGCCCGGCGCGGGGAAGCCGCTGAAGCTCCCCGACCGGCACGACCCCGACTGGTGGGTCAAGCAGCTCATCGAGCGCGAGAAGATCACCGGCGTGCTGCCGCCCGCCCTCGGGCTGCGCAAGGAGGACGCCGAGCTCGACGCCGTCCTGGACCGTGAGGCCAACGAGGAAGGCGTACGGCGCCAGGTCGACGACTTCAACCGGCGCGTCGTGGAGGCCCGCCGGCAGCTGCAGGGCGGCCCACCGGTGGTGACCCCCACCCGCGACGCCGACGCCGAGGTGGCGGCATGGGCGGCACGCCGTACGGCCCGGCGGGAGCTGGCCCGCGCCCGACTGGCGCAGAACGCCTACCCGGCACGACGCCGGGGCTGGTTCCGCCGCCGCAGCGACTGATTCGTCTGCGACCCGCCCGCGGGGAGCTCCGCCCAGGTCGCAGACGAATCGGGTGGGGGTCACTGCTCGCGCATCGGGACGCGGACGTCCTTCGCCTCCGCGACCGCGACCGCGTCCTCGTAGCCCGCGTCGACGTGCCGGATCACGCCCATGGCGGGGTCGTTGGTGAGCACCCGCTCGATCTTCTGCGCGGCGAGGTCGGTGCCGTCGGCGACGGTGACCTGGCCGGCGTGGATGGAGCGGCCCATGCCGACGCCGCCGCCGTGGTGGATCGAGACCCACGTCGCGCCCGAGGCCGTGTTGACCAGGGCGTTGAGCAGCGGCCAGTCGGCGATGGCGTCGGACCCGTCGAGCATGGACTCGGTCTCGCGGTAGGGCGAGGCGACCGAGCCGCAGTCGAGGTGGTCGCGGCCGATGGCGATCGGGCCCATGAGCTCGCCCGAGGCGACCATCTCGTTGAACTTCAGGCCGGCGCGGTGCCGCTCGCCGTAGCCCAGCCAGCAAATCCGGGCGGGCAGGCCCTGGAACGAGACCCGCTCGCCGGCCATCGTGATCCACTTCCGGAGGCGCTCGTTGTCGGGGAAGAGCTCGAGGATCGCCTTGTCGGTGGCGGCGATGTCGGCCGGGTCGCCGGACAGCGCGGCCCAGCGGAACGGGCCCTTGCCCTCGCAGAACAGCGGCCGGATGTAGGCCGGCACGAAGCCGGGGAACTCGAACGCCCGGTCGTAGCCGCCCTTGCGGGCCTCGTCGCGGATCGAGTTGCCGTAGTCGAACACCTCGGCGCCGCGGTCCTGGAACTCCACCATCGCCTGCACGTGCACGGCCATCGAGGCCTGCGCCTGCTCGGTGAGCCCAGCCGGGTCCTTCTCGCGCAGCGCGGCCCAGTCGGCGAAGTCGACGCCGGCCGGCAGGTAGTAGAGCGGGTCGTGAGCCGAGGTCTGGTCGGTGACGATGTCGATGGGCGCGCCCTGCTCGAGCAGCGCCGGCAGCATCTCGGCGGCGTTGCCCAGGACCCCGATGGACAACGGCTTCCGGGCGTCACGGGCCTCGACGGCGAGCTCGAGCGCGTGCGCGAGGTCGCGGGCCTTCACGTCGAGGTAGCGGTGCTCGATGCGCCGGTCGATGCGGGTCTCGTCGCACTCGATGCAGATCGCGACGCCGTCGTTCATCGTGACCGCGAGCGGCTGCGCGCCGCCCATGCCGCCGAGCCCGGCGGTCAGCGTGATCGTGCCCGCCAGGGTGCCGCTCTCCCCGTTGATCGAGCCTGCGCCGTCCTGAGCCCGTCGAAGGGTCGAGATCTTGTCGGCGACCGCCGCGAACGTCTCGAAGGTGCCCTGCAGGATGCCCTGCGTACCGATGTAGATCCAGGAGCCCGCGGTCATCTGGCCGTACATGGTCAGCCCGAGGTGCTCGAGGCGGCGGAACTCCTCCCAGTTGGCCCAGTCGCCCACCAGGTTGGAGTTGGCGATCAGCACCCGCGGCGCCCACTCGTGGGTGCGCATCACGCCGACCGGCTTGCCGCTCTGCACCAGCAGCGTCTCGTCGGACTCCAGCGTGCGCAGGGTGCGCACGATCGCGTCGTAGGCCTCCCAGCTGCGTGCGGCCTTGCCCGTGCCGCCGTACACCACGAGGTCCTCGGGGCGCTCGGCGTTGTCCGGGTCGAGGTTGTTCATCAGCATCCGCAGCGGCGCCTCGGTCTGCCACGACTTCGCGGACAGCTCGGGGCCGCGCGGTGCGCGAACCACCCGATTCGTCTGCGGGTGGTCCGCGTGAAGTTCCGCCTGACTCGCAGACGAATCGGGGTGGGTCATCGCAGTGCTCCGATCTGGTTCTCGACGGCGGCGACGAGCGCGCCGGTGCGTACGTCGTCGTAGGCGTGCTCGATCTCCGGCGCCAGGTGCCGGTCCGGGCCGGGGCCCTCGACGTTGCGGCGCAGCAGCGCGACGGCTGCGGCGGTCGCCGGCGAGGGGGTCAGCGGGGCGCGGAAGTCCAGGGCCCGGGCCGCGGTGAGGTACTCGATCGCGAGCACCCGGGTCAGTCCGTCGACGGCCTTGCGCAGCTTGCGGGCGGCGGACCAGCCCATCGAGACGTGGTCCTCCTGCATGGCGCTGCTCGGGATCGAGTCGACGCTGGCCGGGTTGGCGAGCCGCTTGAGCTCGGAGACGATCGCCGCCTGGGTGTACTGCGCGATCATGTGGCCGCTGTCGACGCCCGGGTCGTCGGCCAGGAACGGCGGCAGCCCGTGGCTGCGCGCCTTGTCCAGGAAGCGGTCGGTACGGCGCTCGCTGATCGAGGCCAGGTCGGCCACCGCGATGGCCAGGAAGTCGAGCACGTAGGCCACGGGAGCGCCGTGGAAGTTGCCGTTGGACTCCACGCGGCCGTCGTCGAGGACGACCGGGTTGTCGACGGCGGAGGCGAGCTCGCGCAGCGCCACCTGCTCGGCGTGGTCGACGGTGTCGCGGACCGCGCCGTGCACCTGCGGGGAGCAGCGCAGCGAGTAGGCGTCCTGGACCCGGTTGCAGTCGGGGCCGCGGTGGCTGGCCATGATGCCGGAGTCGGCGAGCACGGTCACCAGGTTGGCGGCCGACGCGGCCTGGCCGGGGTGCGGGCGGAGTGCCTGCAGGTCCGCGGCGAACACCCGGTCGGTGCCGAGCTGGCCCTCGACGCTCATCGCGGCGGTCACGTCGGCGACCTTGAGCAGCATCCGCAGGTCGGCGATCGCCATCACCAGCATGCCGAGCATGCCGTCGGTGCCGTTGATCAGCGCCAGGCCCTCCTTGGCCTCGAGCTCCACCGGGGACAGGCCGGCCTCGCTCAGCGCGACTGCGGCTGGACGCCGTACGCCGTGGGCATCGGTGACCTCGCCCTCGCCCATCAGGGCCAGCGCGCAGTGCGAGAGCGGCGCGAGGTCGCCGGAGCAGCCGAGCGAGCCGTACTCGTGCACGACCGGGGTGATGCCGTGGCTGAGCATGCCCGCCATGGTCTGCGCGGTCTCGAGCCGGATGCCGGTGTGGCCGGTGGCCAGCGTGGACAGCCGCAGCAGCATCAGCGCGCGGGTGACCTCGCGCTCCACCTCGGGGCCGGAGCCGGCGGCGTGCGAGCGGACCAGCGACTTCTGCAGCTGGGCGCGCATCTCGGTGGGGATGTGCCGGGTGGCGAGCGCACCGAAGCCGGTGGAGATGCCGTAGGCGGGGGTGGGCGCGGCGGCCAGCTTCTCGACCGCCGCCCGGGCCTGCCCGATCGCGGTCACGGCGTCTGCACCGAGCTCGACGGGGGCGCCGTGCCGGGCCACGGCCACCACGTCCTCGACGGACAGCGGGCCGACCCCGACGGTCACAGGAGTCACGGAAGTCATGGCCACATTCCATCCCGCGCAGCGGCCCGCCGACAGACCCCGCGATCCACCCGGTGTCTCGGATCCGAGACGTGACGACCGTGCCCAGGGTCAGTGGCAGCCCTCGGCGGAGGCCTCGCAGGAGGTGCCCATCGCCATGTCGACCACGCCCTGCCAGGCGAACTCGTCGATCCCGCCCGCGCCGAGGAGCAGCACGGTGACCCCGTCGGCGGAGACGACCGTGAGCCGCTTGCCGTGGCTGGTCGCGGTCAGGGACGCCGTACCCGTGCGCGGGTCCGCGCCGAGGTCCCAGCCGCAGTCGGGCAGGGTGCGCTCGAGGTCGGCGACGGCTCGGTCGGCCGCCGCCGGGCTGCGGTGGGTGGACACGTCCTCGAACAGGGTCGCCCGGCCCGACGACGCGAAGGAGGTGCGCGACGCGACGGATCCCGGCACCTGCAGGCAGGACGTCGGGTCGGCGACACCGGTGACCCAGCTGCCGCCGAGCATCTGGGCGACGTCGGTGGTCCCGAGCAGCGCCGCGGCGGGCACCGTGCGCAGCGCCGGCGCCGCAGGCCCGTCGGTGGCACCGGCCGCACCCGGGTCCGGGACCGACGGCGCGTCGGGACCGGGGTCGCCGGGCGGGACGGAGGGTACGGCGGTCGTGGGCGTCGCCGTGGGGCTCGCGGACGCCGACGTGCTCGCCGTGGGTCCGGTGGTCGCGGCCTGACCGCTGCCCGAGCAGCCGGTCGCCACGACCACCAGACCCGCGAGGGCCGCCCCGAGAAGCGGCGTCCTCATCGCGGCGCCACCGTCACCGCGACCGTGCCCCGGTTGTCGGAGCGGTCGTCGTCGGCGATCACCAGCGACACCTTGCCGGTCGAGCCCACGGTGTAGTCGAGCGAGTAGGTGTGGCTCGACTCGTCGCAGTCACCGGTCCCGTCCGACGGCCGCCAGGTCAGGATCTGACCGTCGACGGCGACGTCGCCCAGAGGCCGCTGCGCGCCCTCGAACATGCCGTTGAAGCGGGTCGAGCGCCACACGGTGTCGTTGCTGGCCGCGGTGCACTCGGCGTCGCCGGCCACCCAGCTGGTCCCGCCCCGCATCAGGTAGACGCCCGACGCGGTCAGCCGCACGACCGAGCCGACCGGGAACGTCTGCGCGGTGGAGACCCGGGTGTCGGACTGGGAGTTCACCTGCAGCTGCTCCGAGTGCAGCGGCGTCGGCGTGGTGCCTGTGCCGGACCCGGTGCCGGTGCTCGTGCCCGTCCCGGTGCCGGTGCTCGTGCCGGTCCCGGTGCTCGCCCCAGTGCCGGTGCCGGTGCTCGTGCCGGTCCCGGTACCGCCCTCGACGTGCGGACGGACGGAGACGCGCAGCGCGCCCACGTCGCCGCCGCGACCGTTGGGGTCGTCGACGCGCAGGCTCAGCGGCTGGTTGTGGTCGGGCGACCAGGTGAACGTGTAGGCGTGGGACTGGTTGTCGCAGCGCCCACCGGTGTCGGCGACGGGCTCCATCCGGACTCCCGCGATGCTCGGCGTGAGCGACCAGGCAAGGTCGGCCTGGACCACGTCGAACGCGCCGTTGCCGGCCGCGTCGCGCTGCCAGTCGCCGCCCGAGCCCTGCGTGCACTCGGCGTCCGCGGTGACCCCGCTGCCGTCGCGCCAGGTGCCCGAGACGGTGACGTCGTACGTCACCCCGCCACGGAAGGCGGGGCCGGTCGCACCGGCAGGAGCGGCGGCGGGCAGGTTCCACCAGCCGGAGGTGCGCGGGTTGTCCAGGTCGACGAGCCGGACCGCGAGGCTGCCGGAGTTGTCGGCATAGCTGTTCGGGTCCCAGACGGCCAGCGGCGCGCGGCCGCTGCGCTCGGCGGTGTAGACCCAGCGGTAGGTGTGCGTCGTGCTGTCGCAGCTCTGCCCGTTGTCGGCCTCGGAGTAGAGGTCGTGGCCGTCGATGTAGAGGTCGAGGTGGTCGGCCCACGACTGGTCGGCGCGCAGCGAGCGGTCGCGGTACCAGGACCCGTTCTGCTTGCTGCACTCGGCGTCGGCGACCGCACCGGCGCGCGAGGAGAACCGGTAGGTGCCGGAGGCCTCGACCAGGTAGCGGTGCCCGGCGACGAGGGCGCCGGTCGGGCGGCCGCCGGCGACGCGGGTGGCGGGCACGCTCACGCGCTCGCTGACCAGCGGCGTGGCCTCGGCCAGCGCGTAGGGAGCACGAGGCTCCGGGTGCGCGGCGTGGGTGTCACCGTCGGTCGGCTGCGGCTGGGGCTTCGGCGCCACCGGACCGGACTCGGTCGGCGGAGGCGTCGGGGTCGTGGGCGGGGTGCCGCCGCCGCGCACGAAGTTGCGAGGGTTCCAGAACGAGGTCTGCTTGCGGGCACCGGCCCAGCTCAGCGAGAAGTGCACGTGGTCGGTGTGCGGGTTGCTGCCGGTGTACTTCCGCCAGCCCTGGCCGGCCGAGTAGGCGCCCCAGATCCGGTGGTTCCAGATGATGTACATGATGCCGAGGCGGCGGGCCATCGCGTAGCGGTTGCCGAACCGGTCGGTCTTGAACAGCCACGTGGTCAGCGCCTGCACCGACGCCCGGTCGGTGGCGCTGTTCACCGAGACGCCCCAGTCGAAGGCGCGCCCCTCCTTGTGCTCGGACTGGCCGCCCGAGGAGCAGGCGCGCGAGATGCCGAGGCTGCGCGAGTGCGGGTAGGTGCGCAGCAGCATGTTCGCGAACGCGACGGTGCCGGCCTTGGGTGTCGGGGAGCACGTCGACTGCCCGACGTAGCCGGCCATCCCCTCGATCGCGGAGGTGTAGGTGTGCGGCAGTGCCGGCACCCGGGCCGAGGCGGTGCTCGCGGGGCCGGCCAGCGGCACCAGCACCGCGGCCACCAGGGCGGCGACCACGAGGGTGGCACGGCGCCGTGGGCTCGTTCGGGCACAGGACAGCAGAGGACGACGTACCTCGATCACAGGTGGTGCTCCCAATCGCATCAGGTCCGGACGACTACAGCTCGCCCCGGTCGGACCCGGCGCCTCCCCTGGCAGCAGCCCCCTGCCAGCCGATGTCGCACACCATGATCGGCAAGGTTTTACGGAACTCACTGGAGAATGAGGCAATTGATCGACATCGGGACGAGACGAGTCCCCCGTGACGGGAGGTGCACGTGAGCCAGGTCCCAGCCGCAACTCGGGCATTACGGGTACTTCGCTACCTCGCCACGCAGCCGGACCCGGTCACGCTGGACCGCCTCGCCGCGGCCGTCGGGCTGCCGCGGTCGACGGCCTACCACCTGGTCAACGCGATGATCGACGAGGGCTTCGTGGTGCACCTGCCCGAGGAGCACCGCTACGGGCTCGGGGTCGCGGCGTTCGAGGTCGGCAGCGGCTACGCCCGGCAGGCGCCGCTGCAGCGGATCGCGCGCCGGGCACTCGCCCACCTCGTCGACACCGTCGGGCACAGCGCGCACCTCGCGGTGCCGCACGGCCGCGACGTCCTCTACGTGCTCGAGGAGCGCGCCCCCGGCCGGCCGCCCCTGGTCACCGACGTCGGGGTCCGACTGCCCGCCCACCTGACCGCCAGCGGCCGGGCGATCCTCGCGGCGCTGCCGCCGGCGCAGGTGCGGGCGCTCTACCCCGACCGGTCCGCGTTCGTGGACCGGCACGGACTCGGCCCGACCTCCCTGCACGCGCTGCGCGGCCTGCTCGCGGAGACGCGGCAGCGGGGCTACGCCGTCGAGGAGGGTGAGGTCACCCCGGGCTTCGCGTCCGTGGCCGCCGCGGTGCTCGACCACAACGGGCACCCGGTCGCCGGCGTCGCCGTCACCTTCCCCGCCGACGACCCGCCCGACCTGCGCCGTACGACGGCCGCGACCCGCTCCACCGCGGCCACCCTGACCCGCCGCCTCGGCGGCTCCCCCCGTTGAGTCGTCACTCCGATCACGTTGAGTCGGCGCCCGGGACGCCGACTCAACGTGACGCGAGTGCCGACTCAACGAAGAAGGGGGGGCGTGACCTGAGCCACTGGAACTCGTTGCAGATCCGACGCGACGAGCCCTGGAGACCTGCATGCGCCCTGTCGAACGACGGCCCCTGACCCGACTGCTCGTCACGGGCGCGCTCGCGACCGGCCTGGTCGCGGCCACCCTGGTCGCCCGCCACGACGACGCGCACGACCGGGACCAGGCGGACCTGCTGGCCCGCGTGCACACCGTCGCAGCCACCGCGGCGAGCAACGGCGCCACCCAGCCGTCCGGGCAGGCGGTGGTCGACGAGGCACTGCCGCACGTGGACGCGCCGGGCAGCCCGGTGCACGTGCACAACCCGGCGTTCAAGAACTCGCTGTCCCAGGCCACCGGCGACACCGTCACCCCCGAGACGGCCGACCCCACCACGCCGGACGAGGCGACGCGCGCGCTCGCCGCGGTGCAGGCGCAGCGCAAGGAGCCGATCCCGAAGATCGTGCCGCTGGCCGCCCGGCCGGCCCGCGCCACGGTGCCGCAGGACCGCTACGCCATGGCCGGCGGCTGCTACACCGCCACCGCGCAAGGCCACACCCTCGGCCCCCTGCACTTCCAGGCCACCGACCTCGGCGTCTACCTGCTCTTCACCGCCGACAAGCAGTTCGTCGCCACCACCGGGACCGCTGCCGAGCCGTCCACGGACGCCGAGTGGACCGTACGGCGGTCCGGGACGTCGTACACCTTCGGCAACGGCGGCAGCTACCTGGCCGCCGACGGAACCACCGCCGCCAGCCCGACCCCCTTCGCCCTGCACACCACGAGCGGCTGCGCGCCGTGGCCGGAGATCGGCGACTCGATGACGGGCCAGACGTTCCGGGGCGTGAGCCCCGAGCAGGAGGTCCGCGGCTACGTCGACGCGCACACGCACGGGATGGCTTTCGAGTTCCTCGGCGGCGACGTGCACTGCGGCCGGCCGTGGCACCCCTACGGCGTCACCTACGCCCTCAAGGACTGCCCCGACCACTACCTGACCAACGGCTACGGCGCGGTGCTCGAGAACTTCCTGCGCACCGGCAACCCGGCCGAGACCCACGACCCGGTCGGCTGGCCGACGTTCAAGGACTGGCCGGCGCCGGACTCGCTGACCCACGAGGGCACCTACTACCGCTGGCTGGAGCGGTCCTGGCGCGGCGGGCTGCGGATGTTCACCAACCTGCTCGTCGAGAACGACCAGCTCTGCAAGATCTACCCGATCAAGCACAACTCCTGCGACGACATGACCTCGATCCGCCTGCAGGCCAAGGACATGCGCGCGATGGAGCGCTACATCGACGCCCAGTACGGCGGTCCCGGCAAGGGCTGGTACCGCATCGTCACCAACCCCTACCAGGCCCGCAAGGTGGTCAACCAGGGCAAGCTCGCGGTGGTCATGGGCATCGAGACCAGCGTGCTGTTCGGCTGCACGATGAAGGCCGGGATCCCCGACGCGAGCTGCACCAAGGCCTCGATCGACAAGCAGCTCGACCAGGTGCGCGCGATGGGCGTCACCCAGATGGAGCTGGTCAACAAGTTCGACAACGCGCTCTCCGGCGTCGCCGGCGACGAGGGGTCCACGGGCGTCGCGGTGAACGCCGCGAACTTCGCCGAGACCGGCTCGTTCTGGCACATGCACAGCTGCCCGGCGACCTACGGCAAGGACGTGCACGACAAGGAGCAGCTCGCCGCGCCGGCCCCGTCCCCGATGACGCAGCGGGACGCGCTGTTCGGCGCCATCGAGAAGCTGTACGGCGGCCAGCTGCCGGCCACCCCGCTCTACGCGCCTGCGCCCCACTGCAACACCACGGGGCTGAGCGACCTCGGCGCCTACACGATCCGGGCGATGGCCAAGCGGCACATGCTCTTCGACCCCGACCACATGAGCGTCACGGCCCGCAAGGCCAGCCTCAGCCTGGTGGAGCGGCTGCGCTACCCAGGCGTCGTCTCGAGCCACTCCTGGTCCACCCCGGACGCCTACCCGCGGATCTACCGCCTCGGCGGCTTCGTGACGCCGTACGCCGGCGACAGCACGGGCTTCGTTGCCAAGTGGCGCCAGCACCTGACCTGGGCGGACCCGCGCTACTACTTCGGGTTCGGTTACGGCGCGGACATGAACGGCCTCGGCGCCCAGGGCGACCCGCGCGGCGCGGACGCGAAGAACCCAGTCACCTACCCGTTCACCGCGCTCGGCGGGGTCATCGTGCACCAGCAGGTCTCGGGCAAGCGGGTCTACGACATCAACAAGGACGGCGTCGCCCACTACGGCCTCTACCCGGACTGGATCGAGGACCTCGAGCACCTCGCCGGGCCGGAGATCGGCGCCGACATGGCGCGCGGCCCCGAGGCCTACCTCGAGACCTGGGAGCGGGCCTACGGCGTCGGCAACGACGGCTGCCGGGACGCGCGGGCGCTGCGGCCGGCCGCGACGATCCGGTCGGTCCCGCGCGGTGCCTCCGCCCAGCGGGTGCTCGAGATCGCCGGGCAGCCGCACACCCGGCTCGGCGACACGTTCGGCTACTGCGCGTCCACGGCCTCCGGCGGGCGTACGACGGTCCAGGTCCGTTTCGACCGCGACGGGCGGGTTGTCCGGACCAGCTGATCGGACAAACCGGCACGTACCTCCGGAAGCGCCGGCCAGAAAGGTCGGATCGCTACCGCGACGGGTGATCCGGGTGCAGACTCCGGACACCACTCGCACGGGCCCGGCCCCGGCCGGATCCGCCTCCCGACAGGAGTGCAGATGAAGCCGTCCTGGGCAGCTGCCGCCGCCGTCCTCTGTGTCGCCGCGGTGACGGTCACGACCGCCGGCACCTCGCTGGCCACCACCTCGGCAGGGCCGGACCGGCTCGGGCGCCGCGAAGCGGTCACCGCCGCACGCAGCAACGCGGTGGCGCACGCGGCGCGCACCGGGGTGGCGCGCGGCCAGAGCCTGCGCGTGGTGGCCACCTCGTTCCTGCACGGGGGTAGCGACGTGCGCTTCGACCGGCGCTACCACGGCCTCGAGGTCGTCGGCGGCGACCTGGTCGTGCACCAGGACGCGCGCGGCCGCTACCGCTCGGCCAGCGGGCAGCGCCTCGCCCCCTTCCAGCTCACCACCCGGCCCACCGTGGCGGCGAGCACCGCCCTGGCGACGGCCCGGCGCACTGTCGACTTCCGCACCACCGGCCACCGCGCCGACCTCGTGGTGCTCGCCACCGGACGCCCGCCGACGCTCGCGTGGCGGGTCGACGTCACCGGCCGCAAGCCCGACGGCTCACCGGCAGGCACCTACGTGTTCGTCTCCGCCCTGTCCGGCCAGGTCCTCGACCACTGGCCCTCGGTGCTCGACGACACCGGCAGCGGCACCGGTCTCTACAGCGGCACCGTCCCGCTGCAGACCACGCCCGCGTCGGGCTCGTGGCAGCTCGTCGACGGCACCCGCGGCGGCAACGCCACCTACAACGGCCCCTACTCCTCGAGCGCCACCAAGCTGTTCACCGACGCCGACGACGTGTGGGGCGACGGCGCCGCGGGCAACCCGCAGTCAGCGGGCGTCGACGCCGCCTACGGCATCGCCGAGACCTGGGACTTCTACGCCCAGACGTTCGGCCGCACCGGCATCGCCAACGACGGGAAGGGGGCCCGCTCCTACATCCACGACGGCGCCTACGTCAACGCGTCCTGGTCGGACTCGTGCTTCTGCATGAAGTACGGCGACGGCGACGGCACCACCTACCTGCCCCTGGTCGAGCTCGACATCGCCGGGCACGAGATGAGCCACGGCGTCACCAGCCGGACCGCGAAGCTCGCCTACCGCGGCGAGAGCGGCGGCCTCAACGAGGCCACCTCCGACATCATGGGCACGATGGTCGAGTGGTTCGCCAACAACGCCAACGACGTGCCGGACTACGTGATCGGCGAGGAGATCTTCAAGGTCTACAACCCGGCGACCAACTTCATCCGCCGGATGGACCGTCCGTCCCTGGACGGCGCCAGCCAGGACTGCTGGTCGCGGAAGACCCGCTCGGTCGACGTGCACTACTCCTCCGGGCCGGCCAACCACTTCTTCTACCTGCTCTCCGAAGGAAGTGGCGCCAAGACGGTCAACGGCGTCGCCTACAACAGCCCGACCTGCAACGGGTCGACGGTGACCGGCATCGGCCACGACGCCGCGGCCCGGATCTGGTACCGCGCCCTGACCGTCTACATGACCTCGACGACCACCTACGCCGGGGCTCGCACGGCCACCCTCAACGCCGCCCGCGACCTCTATGGAGCCGGCTCCGCGCAGGCCGCCGCGGTCGCCTCTGCCTGGTCGGCGGTCAGCGTGAACTGACCTGCTTCATCCGGCTTCCCCGGGGGTACGACGTCAGCAGACGTCGTACCCCCGCCGTCTGTGTGTGCCACACCACGCGCACGTGAAGTTACCGATTGGTAGGATCACCCGACGTCTGTCGCCCGCTTGACGAGGAGCATCCATGCAGATCTTCGCCATCGTGGTGTCGTTGGCCATCGCGGCCGTCGGCATCGCCCTGTTCGTGAAGGCGATCCGCTCGATGATCGCCGTCGTCAAGCTCGGGCAGCCCATCGTCCGCAACGACGACAAGGGCGCGCGCTGGAAGAACATGCTCGTCGAGACGCTGGCGCACACGCGCATGCTCCAGTGGACCGCGGTCGGCATCGGCCACTGGTTCGTCTTCGTCGGCTTCGGGCTGCTGTTCTTCACGCTCGTCACCGCGTTCGGGCAGCTGTTCAACCCGCACTTCGCGCTGCCGCTGATCGGCCACTTCTTCCTCTACGAGTGGATCTCCGAGCTGTTCACCACGGTCATGCTCGTCGCGATCATGGCGTTCATCGGCTACCGGCTCACCCGGCCCAAGGAGCGCACCCGCGGCACCAAGGGCCGGTTCTACGGCTCGACCATGTGGCAGGCCTACTTCGTCGAGGCCGTGATCCTCGGCGTCGGCCTGTGCATCGCGGTGCTGCGCGGCGCGGAGTACGCCCTCGCGCACGCCACCGGCGAGCACCTCGACACCGCCAACGGCCTGCACTTCCCGTTCTCGTTCTGGATCGGCAAGGCCCTCGACGGCTCGTCGGTCGGCACCCTCGAGAACATCATCTGGCTGGTCGCGACGCTGAAGATCGTCATCTCCTTCACCTGGATGATCACGATCTCCCTGAACACCACGATGGGCGTGGCCTGGCACCGCTTCACCGCCTGGTTCAACATCTGGTTCAAGCGCAACAGCGACGGCTCCACGGCGCTCGGCGGCCTGCAGCCGATGATGGTCGGCGGCGAGCCGATCGACTTCGAGAACATCGAGGACCTCGACGAGGACGCCGCGATGGGCGTCGGCAAGATCGAGGACTTCGCCTGGAAGGGCATCCTCGACTTCACCTCGTGCACCGAGTGCGGCCGCTGCCAGTCGCAGTGCCCGGCGTGGAACACCGAGAAGCCGCTCTCCCCCAAGCTGCTGATCACCAACCTGCGCGACCACGCCTACGCCAAGGCGCCGTACCTCCTGGCCGACCCGAGCGAGCGCGACGCGCTGCCCGACGCGGTCAAGGCCGAGGCCGAGCGCGAGCTCGTCGGCGCCACCGAGGGCGACCCGACGCTGCCCTCCGGCGGTGCCGTGATCGACCCGGACGTGCTGTGGAGCTGTACGTCGTGCGGTGCCTGCGTCCAGCAGTGCCCCGTCGACATCGAGCACGTCGACCACATCGTCGACATGCGCCGCTACCAGGTGCTCATCGAGTCGAACTTCCCCTCCGAGCTCAACGGCCTCTTCAAGGGCCTGGAGAACAAGGGCAACCCGTGGAACATGTCGCCCAACGCGCGCATGGACTGGGCCAAGGACCTCGACTTCGAGGTCAAGCAGGTCGGTGTCGAGGTGGAGGACCTCGATGAGGTCGAGTGGCTGTTCTGGGTCGGCTGCGCCGGCGCCTACGAGGACCGCGCCAAGAAGACCACCCGTGCGGTCGCCGAGCTGCTCGACATGGCGGGCGTCAGCTTCGCGGTGCTCGGTGACGGCGAGACCTGCACCGGCGACCCGGCCCGCCGCGCCGGCAACGAGTTCGTCTTCCAGCAGCTCGCGATGCAGAACGCCGAGGTCTTCAAGGAGACCAAGGTGAAGAAGGTCGTCTCCACCTGCGCGCACTGCTTCAACACGCTGAAGAACGAGTACTCCCAGTTCGGCGTCGAGCTCGAGGTCGTCCACCACACGCAGCTGCTCAACCGCCTGGTGCGCGAGGGCAAGCTGACCCCGGTCGCCGACAACGCGGGCCCGAAGAAGACGCTGACCTACCACGACCCCTGCTACCTCGGCCGGCACAACCAGGTCTACAACCCGCCGCGCGAACTGCTCCAGGTGCTGCCCAACGCCGAGGTCAAGGAGATGCCCCGCAACAGCGAGCGCTCCTTCTGCTGCGGCGCCGGCGGTGCCCGGATGTGGATGGAGGAGAAGATCGGGGAGCGGATCAACCTCAACCGCACCACCGAGGCCGTCGAGACCGGCGCCGACCAGATCGCAGTCGGCTGCCCGTTCTGCCGGGTGATGCTCTCCGACGGCCTGACCGCCAAGCAGGCCGACGGCTCGGCCCGCGAGGAGGTCGAGGTGCTCGACGTGGCGCAGCTGCTGCTCGCCTCGGTCAAGCGCGACCCCCAGGCCACCGAGCCGGCCTGAGCGCCGCGCCCGCCTGACCCCGGAGGCCGGGTCGACCCGCACGGGTCGGCCCGGCCTTCGTCGTACTCCGGAATCCGCCTCAGAACCGTCCGTTCACTGCCGATTCCGTTGACGGCCACGCGTTGCATGTTTGTGTTCTGCATCTTTGTGCAGCGCACGGATGCTTCCGTGCGGCCCGATCGCGGGTCACGATTCCGCAGGTGCCGGGCCCGCACTCCGCGGGTCTCGAGGGACGGCACACGAACCGAGGAGTCACTCTTGACCAGAAGAACTCTCGCATCCGTTCTCGGCGCTGGGACGCTCGTCCTGGCGGGTCTGGCGACCGGACTGCCCAGCGCGTCCGCCGCTCCGGGAGCATCGGCGGCCGGCGGTCGCCACGCCGAACGCGTCTGCGCCGCCAGCACCGTGGACACCACCGCGTCGTGCCTCAGCAAGGTCATCGTCAACGGCAAGGGCACCGTCCCGGCCTCGACCACGCCACCTGTGGGCGCGAAGACCCCCGCCCAGCTGCGTGACGCCTACAAGATCACCGGCGCCACCAGCGGTGGCCGGACCGTCGCGATCGTCGACGCCTACGGCTACGGCAACCTGGCCGCCGACCTGGCGACCTACCGCTCCTACTTCGGCATCCCGGCCTGCACCACGGCCTCGGGCTGCCTGAAGATCATGGACCAGAACGGCGGCACCAACCTGCCCCGCTTCAACGCGGGCTGGGCCGGCGAGCAGGCCCTCGACGTCGACGCCGTCTCGGCCGCGTGCCCGGACTGCAAGATCATCGTCGTCCAGGCCAAGAGCGCCAGCATCGCCGACCTCGGCACCGCCGCCAACACCGCGGCCCAGCAGGCCGGCGTCGTCGCGATCTCGAACTCCTACGGCGGCGGCGACCTGTCCGACGCCACCTACGGGTCCTACTACAACCACCCGGGCATCGCAGTGACCGCGTCGACCGGTGACAACGGCTACCAGGGCGGCAGCTTCCCGGCCTCGTCGTCCTACGTGACCGCTGTCGGTGGCACCACGCTGGTGTCCGCGGCCAACAGCCGAGGCTGGAGCGAGACCGCCTGGACCGGCGCCGGCTCGGGCTGCTCGACCGTGAACGCCGCCCTGGCCGCGGCCGCCGCGTTCGACACCGGTTGCACCAAGCGCGCGATCGCGGACGTCTCCGCTGCTGCTGACCCGAACAACGGCGGCATGGCGGTCTACTACCCGACCAGCGCCAACGCCTCCACCTGGGCCCAGGTCGGCGGCACCTCGGAGTCGGCCCCGCTCATCGCGTCGGTCTACGCCCTCTCGGGCAACACCGCGGGCTACGCCAACGCCACGCCCTACAGCCACACGGCGAACCTGTTCGACGTGACCGGCGGCAGCAACGGCACCTGCCCCACCACCCAGTGGTGCAACGCCCGCACCGGCTGGGACGGCCCGACCGGCCTCGGTACCCCGAACGGCACCGGCGCCTTCTGATCCACCCGTCACACGCACCCACGAGACAGGGCCGCCCGCAGCACGCGGGCGGCCCTGTCGCCGTTCCCGAGTGCGCGTACTCATGCGCGAGCATGCCCTGAGCGCGTTGGATGGGGTCCATGCCGTCGTACCTGTCCCGCGTGCTGCGGGTGCTCCTCGCCCTCGCGGTCCTGCTGGTCGTCGCCTTCTTCGCCGGCGGCGGGTGGTACTTCGCGGGCCAGATCGACGACGGCGCGCTGGCGGTCACGCACGCGCCGGAGCGGGACACCCTGCGGCTCACGCCGGGGCAGGACGGCACCACCGTCGCGCTGCTCCGCCGCTCGGCCGAGGTCAGCCGCATCGTCGACTCCGACCAGACGTACGGCGTGGAGTGGGCCGGCGGCTACGGGCAGCTGACCGGCCCGGCCCGCCCAGGACCTGACGGCGCGGTCGTCCGGGACCTGCGGGTGCTGGTCGGCACCCGACCCACTGCCGGCACCCCGGCGCACCTGGATCGCTCGGCCTTCCCGGCGGACCCGCGCCGGGTTCTCGGGGCCTCTGCCCAGAGCATCACCTACCTCGTCGGTGGCACCGAGGTGCCGGCCTGGTTCGCACCCGGGCTGGGCGGCAACACCGCCGGCACCTGGGTGGTGCTCGTGCACGGCAAGGGCGCGACGCGCGCGGAGATGCTGCGGCCGATGCGTGACGTGGTCGCGACCGGGCTGCCGGCGCTGGCGATCAGCTACCGCAACGACGTGGGCGCCCCCGCGGACCCGCACCACCGCTACGGCTACGGCCGGACCGAGTGGCCGGACCTGGCTGCCGCGGTCCGCTACGCCGCCGGCCGCGGCGCCGACCAGGTGGTCCTCGTCGGGGCGAGCATGGGCGGCGGCATCATCGCCTCCTACCTCGAGCACCGGCCGCAGGCCTCGCTCCCGGTCGCCGGGGTGGTCCTGGACGCGCCGATGCTCGACCTCGCGGCGACCGTGCAGTACGGCGCCCGGCAACGTCCGCTACCGGTCCTCGGCCACGTCCCCGACGCACTGACCTGGGTCGCCGAGCGGATCGCCACGATGAGGTTCGGCGTGCACTGGGGTGCCGTGGACTACCTCGACAGCTCCGCCTGGCTGACCATGCCGGCCCTGGTGCTGCACGGCGGCGACGACCTGACCGTCCCGCTGGCCACCAGCGAACGACTCCGCGCCGAACACCCGCACCTGGTCCAGCTGCTGGTCACACCGCACGCCGACCACGTCGAGAGCTGGAACGAGGACCCGGCGGCCTACGACCGCGCCGTCCGCGCCTTCCTGCGCCGCGTCGCCTGACCTCGTTCTCCCTCCTCCCCTCCCCCCTTCGTTGAGTCGGCACGCAGTCGCGTTGAGCTGGCTCCCCGTCGCGTTGAGTCGTCACACAGTCGCGTTGAGTTGGCTCCCAGTCGTCGTACGACGTGACGAGGCGCCGAGTCAACGCGACCAAGCGCCGACTCAACCGGACCGGGAGCCGACTCAACGGAGAGGGGTGGTGTCACGCTGACGTCACCGCGATCGAAGAATGACGCAAAATGATGTCGCGAAGTGCTTGACGTGACACCACAGTGGTGTCACTGTGGTGCACATGGACATCACGCCGTACGTCGACAGCCTCCGGCACGACCTCGCCGCCGCCGCCGAGGCCGGCGGCGCGGAGGCCAAGGCCTCCGCCGAGCGCCTCGCCCTCGCCCTCGACCCCGCGGTCCGGCTCGCCCTGATGGACGCGCTCTCGCAGGCCGCCGCCGAGATCACCGCGGAGCTGCCCGCCGGCTCCGTCGACGTCCGGCTCAAGGGCCGCGAGCCGCAGTTCGTGGTCGACGTGCCGACCCAGCCGATCGCCGCGCAGGCCCCGGCCGCGCCGACCGCGCCGCTCCCGCCCGCACCGCCGGCTCCTCCCGGCACGGAGGAGGACGAGGACGACGGGTCGGTCGCCCGGATCACGCTGCGGATCCCTGAGTCGGTGAAGTACAAGGCCGAGGAGCTCGCCGCCAAGAGCGGGCACTCGCTCAACAGCTGGATCGTCAACGTGGTCCGCACCGCTACCCGCGAGCGCGCGATCAACGTCGACATCGACCTCTCCAGCATCCCGTTCCTCGACGTTCCCGGGCCCGGCCGCGGCCGCAGCAGCAAGCGGATGACCGGCTGGGTCTGAGACCCGCCCCGGCACCACCTCCATCACCCCCAGCTACCCGACCGACCGGCCCGATGGCCGGCGCGGCAGCCGAGCACACCCTCGAGCAGGAGACTCCCATGCAGAAGACCTTCAGCACTCCCGAGCCGATCGCCCTCTACGTCGAGATCGGGTCGGGTGACATCACCCTCCACGCCGACGACGTCACCGAGACCGTCGTCGACGTCGACGGCAAGGGCGCCGACGAGACCGTCGTGGAGCAGCGCGGCGACCAGATCGTCGTGATCGGCCCGCGCCGCGGCGGTGGTTTCCTCGGCGGCGGCGGCCAGCTGTCCGTGCACGTGACGCTGCCGACCCGCTCCAACCTGGCCACCAAGCTCGGCTCCGCCGACCTGGGCGTGCGCGGCACCCTCGGGTCCTGCTCGCTCAAGACCGGCTCCGGCGACATCGGGCTGGAGGACGTCGACGGCGACCTGCTCGTCGAGTCCGGCTCCGGCGACCTCGGCATCCGCGCCGTCACCGGCGACACCCGGGTCAAGTCGGGCTCCGGCGACATCCGCGCCGAGCGCTTCGACGGTGACGCCAGCATCTCCACCGGCTCCGGCGACGTCGAGATCGGGGTGGCCGCCGGCGGCGTGCAGGTGAAGTCGGGCTCCGGCGACATGCGGGTCCGCGAGGCCCGCGACGGCGTCGGCCTCTCCACAGCCTCCGGTGACCTGGTCGTCGACCTGCTCGCCCGCGGCGAGCTGCACGCCAACAACGTCTCCGGCGACATCCGCGTCGGCGTCCCCGCCGGCATCCCGGTGTGGACCGACGTCAGCACGGTGACCGGCTCGGTGCGCTCCTCGCTGCACGGCGCCGGCCAGCCCGAGGAGGGCCAGGACTTCATCGAGCTGCGCGCCAAGACCGTCTCCGGCGACATCTCCCTCGAGCAGCTCTGATGCGCGTCACCTGGACCTGGGCCTCGCCGGCCCCCACCACGACCCGCCGCCGCGGGCCTGCCAGCTCCCGCCCCAGCACGACACCCACCGGGCCGACCGGGCCCCGTCCCACCGGAGGACACCATGGCTGACTACACCAACTACCTCGACCGCGTCGCCGAGCTCCAGAACGCCGAGCGCGTCAACGCCCGCCGGGCGCCGTACGCCCACCACCGCCCGCGGGGCCGGCACGCCCTCGCCGACCGGCTGCGCCACCTGGCCGACCGCCTCGACGGCTGACGCCGCCCCACCCCGATTCGTCTGCGACCTAGGGCGTGTCTGACAAACCCGTCGGCTGAGATCTGGAAGTGTGGCAGGCATGTCTCGGTTCCAGGTCTTGTCTGATGCCCAGTGGGCGCTGATCGAGGACGCGCTGCCGCGTCCGACGGGTCGT